>Ga0310038_10000032_pt1 | contig 182858 bp, 175 predicted proteins | sample Sb_taG_6_FD_200461 | JGI IMG/M metagenome (GOLD analysis project Ga0310038, IMG submission 200461) | Peat soil microbial communities from Weissenstadt, Germany - Sb_50d_4_PS metaG (v2) (version 2) | ecosystem: Environmental > Terrestrial > Soil > Wetlands > Peat | place: Germany: Weissenstadt... | reverse complement strand
ACCCGGAAGCACGCCGAGGTTCACTTCCGGCAAGCCGATCTTGCCCGCATCCTTGCGCGCGATGCGGATGTCGGCCGCCATGGCGATCTCCAGGCCACCGCCTACGCAGTGCCCGTTGATCGCGGCAATCACCAGCTTGGGCGTGTGCTCCAGGCGCAGCAGCATTTCATTGGCGTGCAGGCAGAAATAGTACTTGAAGGTCGGATCGACGCTCGACAACATCTTGATATTTGCACCCGCGGAGAAGAACTTGTCGCCCGCGCCGGTCAGAACAAGAACGTAGACATCGTTGGCCATACGCGCTTTCAAGATCGCGTCGTCGAGCTGCCGGTTCATCTCGTAGGTATAAGTGTTAGCCGGCGGATCGCACATCTCGATCACTGCAACGCCGACGTCAGTGCGGTAGTTGACAAGCTGCTTTGTGGTTTCGCCGGTCGCCGGCTGCATTGTGGTCGCCATCTGGAAGACTCCTTTGTCGTGATCTCGTTTATCGTGATCTGGATGTCAGAACCTAATCTTAGTCCCAAACCTGTCCGCCGCTGACTCCAACTCTCACCGCGTTTCCTTACGGCCCCTGCCCTGTATCACGCCGCACAGGAAAATATCGCCCATCTCTTGCGCCAGGGACTCTGCATCCGCATCCACGCGCGGATTGTGCCAGGTGTAAATCCAGTTCATCATGCCAAACAGGCTGAGCACGGCAATCCGCGTGGAACACTGCAGCCCCTGTTCGCGCTTCAAGTCGTCGAGCAGGCCTACGCAGATGCGGTAGTACTCACGCTTGATCGCCGCCACTTCCGCCGCGAAGCCGTTCTTCAGCACTTCCGCCTCGTGCGACAGGACCTTCATGGCTTGCTGGTTGGAGAGAAAATATTCCAGGTGATTCAGGATGAAGATGCGGATCCGCTCTTCCGGATCGGCAACGCCTTCCAGTCGCTTCTTCAGACTCAGCACGATGGTTGAGAATGTGTGCTTCTGAATGAGGAACAGCAGCCGCTCTTTCGACTCGAAATAGTAGTAGAGTCCGGCCAGTGACATGCCGCTGGCGCGCGAAAGATCACGCATGGACGCGCCTTCATATCCCTTTTTGCAGAAGACGTCCGTGGCGTGAGTGAGGATGCGCTAGACAGAGTCCCCATGGCCTGCGAAGCGGACATATTGACTAATTCGAACGTTCGTTCGAAACCAGTATATGACAACGTGATCCTAATCACAAGTGGGCGGTAACTATCTCGCGCTCTTACACTTTTGACGCTTTAGGGATGCGGCTGTGCCGCCGCAGGCTGGGTTGCCGGGGTTTGCTGAATCACCTCTCGTTCCACGAGCATGATCTTCTTCACTTGGTTTCGATCGTAGGTCTGGTCTTTCCCATCCACGCGTACCAGAACCTGGGTCAGGGACACGGACATAACATCACCGAGTAGCACCGACCCGTCCCGCATTTCAACCGTGTCCCGTGAGAGCCCACCCAATTCCACGGTGATGCTTCCGCCGGGAAGCTCATCGGGAGTGACGTCCAGAGGCGCATTTCCCGGCGCGTAGCCTTCTTTGGTCAGATCAAGTTGGTGCGTGCCGACCGTCAACCGGACCATAACCGGGGTAGTGCCGGCTTCCTGACCATCAACCTTCAACTTCGCGCCTGCCGGCACAGATATGATTCTCAGTGGAATTGTCTTGACCCCGCTCTTGGCGAACAAGCTCAGGGTGGCAGGGACACCCACCGCGTTGCATTGGAATTCAATCTTCGCGGTCTGCCCGGCTTCCAGATCCGACACCTGAAGCAGTCCTTCGCCGATACGCACCTTATTCTTATCCGTGGCATACACCGTAAAAACGATGCGCGGGATCTGCTTGTCGGTCAAGTTCTGTACAGTCACCTCGGAGACGAATGCGCTTTGTCCCCCGTATGTGCCCATCTGCCGGAATTTGTCGAAACTTAGCTTGAGAACAGGTTTGTCCTGAGGCCAGGTCAGGACAATGTAGGGTTCGTTTTTGGCTAGGAGGACCGTTGTGAATACAACGAGGAAGATACCTGCGCGAGGGCAATGCTGTTTCGTCATTTCGGCGTGACTTGTACCATACTCTCGAGCCCAAGGAAAGCGAATTTCAACGACTCACGACAGTCGATCAATTCCTGATGTCCGTCAGCGACTGTTCGATCTCCGCCTTCAATTCGGCCGTCAGCGGCAGGAAGGGCAGACGTGCGGGGCCACCGTAGTACCCGTTGAAATCCATGCCATACTTCACTCCAGGAACTCCGAGATCGCCAACCACCCGCTGTGCCGCTTGTACGATGCGCTCCTGCTTCAGCCGGGCGAGTTCCGCATCGTTTTCTTTCCAGGCGGCATAGATCTCGTAGCACGCCGTCGGCGCTGGACAAGCGAAGGCTAAGATCGCTCCCACCGCTCCTGCATCGAGCGAGGCATGCAGCTTCTGCGCCGCGCCCACCAAGACCTGGAAGCCGACTTCTTTCTGGCGCGTCTTCAAACTGCCGACGAAGCTCACCGCGGAGGAAGACGGCTTTACCGATGACTCAGAGTGCCCTATCCTTGCGTGTTCCTGGCGCACTGGGGAAGTTTCCACGCCCGCCAACGCCGTTACCGGCACCAACTCCGCCGCCTCTCCAGATGCCGCCACGAGCATGCGAGGGGTAACAGCAGCAAACGTCTCGGTCACCGTCGCGCTCCGCTTGATGTGGCGCGTACCTTCCACCATCTTGCGGACTTTCTCCACGTCGCCGCTGGACTCCTTGATGCCGATCAGGTTGGGATGCTCCGCCAGCTCGATCACCAGCTCGGCCGGGATGTCGTAGCCTGTGGCCTGCGGAAAGTTGTAGATGATCACGGGTAGCGGCGAGCGGTCGGCAACCGTGCGATAAAACGCGAGCAGATTGGCCGGCTGCATCTGCTTCTTGTAGTAGTGGGGTGTGCGCACCATGGCGACGTCGTAGCCAAGCTCGGCCGCATATTCAGAGAGCCGCAGCGTTTCCATCGCGGACTCAATCCCCGTTCCTGCGATGAGTACCTTGTCCGGGGACGCCGCTTCCCGCGCGCATTTCAATACCTCGCGCCGCTCCTGATCGGAGAGCAGGATGGCTTCGCCCGTCGATCCCTGGACCACAATGCCCGCTACCGGCGTCCGCGAGTACCGTTCAACATTGTGTTCAAGTTTCTTAAAGTACACTTTGCCGTCGGGATAGAACGGCGTAGTGATGGGAGGAAATATTCCAGAAAGTAGCATACCCAATTCTAACCGGAAAACTGCTATGCAACACCTGCGACTCAGGAATCTATCCGCCAGCACCCCAACTGGACGGGCACAGCTGACTGATCTCTAGCGGCGGACGCCCGCCCCGCGGTCAGCGTGCAGCTGCTGCAACGCTCGCACGCTTACCTGGCCGCGCTGCAGCGATGCAATCCCCTCCGCGGCCGCGCGCGCCGCCGACAAAGTCGTAATCGTCGGAATTCGTGCTGTAACTGCCGCACGCCGGATTGCCTTCTCGTCAAACCAAGGTTCCAACCCCGTAGGCGTGTTGATAATCAGATGAATGCGCTGACCCTTGATCAAATCCACCACGTTGGGACGTCCCTCTTTCACCTTATAGACGCGATCCACGCTCATGCCGGCGGACTCGATCACATCGGCCGTGCCCGCCGTGGCCACCAGCTTGAACCCCATATCCACAAACTTACGCGCCACCTGGACCACCTGTTTTTTGTCGTTGTCTGTCACGCTGAGGAATACAGTTCCCTGCGTAGGCAGCATCTGTCCGGCGGCGATCTGCGCTTTGGCAAACGCCTCGCCAAAGCTGTCGCCGACACCCATCACCTCACCCGTGGATTTCATCTCCGGCCCCAGGACCGTATCCACACCCGGGAATTTGTTCCATGGGAACACGGGCGACTTCACGTAGTAGCAACTGCCTGTATCGAGGTCGGACGCTCGCTCAATGTTTTCCGGCAGAAACTCGCGCAGCTTTCGCCCGGTCATCAGCCGCGCCGCGATCTTCGCCATGGGAACACCCGTCGCCTTTGAAACATACGGCACGGTGCGCGAGGCGCGGGGATTCACTTCCAGGACATAAACCTTCCCGCCTTCCGCACCGTTTCCGCTGACCCCGACATGCCCGCGTGGGATGGCGAACTGAATGTTCATCAGTCCCACCACCTTCAGCGCCCGCGCCAGCTTAAACGTGTATTCGCGCATGCGATTCATCAGCGCTTCAGGAATGTCCACCGCCGGCAGCACGCACGACGAGTCTCCCGAGTGAATTCCCGCTTCCTCGATGTGCTGCATAATTCCGCCGATCACCACGTCCTCGCCGTCGGAGAGCGCGTCCACGTCCACTTCAATGGCGTCCTCCAGAAAGTGGTCGATCAGGATCGGCCGGTCGTGCGAGTATTCAACGGCCTCCTTCATGTAACGCACGATCGACTCTTCGTCATAGGCAATGACCATGGCGCGCCCACCCAGCACATACGAAGGACGCACCAGCACGGGATATCCGATGCGATTCGCGCCCGCAATAGCCTCGTCGATGGAAGTCGCCATTACGCCTGGCGCCTGCGGAATTTCTAGCTCCTCCAGCAGTTTGTTGAAGTGCTTGCGATCTTCGGCGAGGTCTATCGATTCGGGTGACGTGCCGATGATGTTCACTCCCGCGGCTTTCAGCGGAAGTGCCAGGTTCAGCGGCGTCTGGCCACCGAACTGCACGATCACGCCCACCGGCGCGCCCTTCGACGTTTCGTGCTGGTAGATCGCCCACACATCTTCGAACGTCAGTGGCTCGAAGTAGAGACGGTCGCTGGTGTCGTAGTCGGTGGAGACGGTCTCCGGGTTGCAATTGATCATGATCGTCTCGTAACCGTCGTCGCGCAGGGCAAACGACGCGTGGCAGCAGCAGTAATCAAACTCAATTCCCTGCCCGATGCGGTTCGGACCGCTACCCAGGATGATGACTTTCTTTTTCTCGGTCGGCGCGGCCTCGTCTTCATCCTCGTAAGTCGAATAAAGGTACGGCGTGTAGCTTTCGAACTCCGCGGCGCACGTGTCCACGCGCTTGTAAACCGGCAGGACTCCGTGTTTCTTGCGCATGTGCCGGACTTTTTCCTGCCCCTCCATCCGCCACGCGGCCGCCAGACGTCCATCCGAGAAGCCCATGCGCTTCGATTCGCGCAGCACCTCGGTGGGGATGGACTCCATCGGGTGCTTTTCCAGTTCCAGTTGCTGGTCGTTGATTTCCTTGAGTTGATATAGAAACCACGGATCCATCGAGGTCATCTTCGCGACCTGCTTCACCGTGTGCCCTTGTCGCAGCGCGTACTGCACATAGGCCAGCCGGTCAGGATGCGGCGTCACCAACCTTTGCGTCAGGATCTTCGGCTCGATCTTTCCACCGCCCACGCGCTTACCCGTATCGAGCGAGCGCACACCCTTCATCAGCGCCTCTTTGAAGGTGCGTCCGATGGCCATCACTTCGCCCACCGACTTCATCTGCGGACCCAAGGTGTCGTCGGCGCCGGGGAATTTCTCGAACTGCCACTTTGGAATCTTTACCACCACGTAATCGAGCGTCGGCTCAAAGCAAGCTGGAGTCTTGCGCGTGATGTCGTTGGGAATCTCATCGAGCGTGTAGCCGACGGCGAGCTTCGCAGCAATCTTCGCGATGGGAAATCCCGTCGCCTTCGAGGCCAGTGCCGACGAGCGCGAGACGCGCGGGTTCATCTCGATCACCACCATGCGCCCCGTCTCGGGATTCACGCCAAATTGAATGTTTGATCCGCCGGTGTCGACGCCGATCTCGCGGATCACGGCAATCGACGCGTCGCGCATGGCCTGGTACTCGCGGTCGGTCAGCGTCTGCGCCGGCGCCACCGTGATCGAATCGCCGGTGTGCACGCCCATGGGATCAAAGTTTTCGATCGAACAGATGATGATGACGTTATCCTTCGTGTCGCGCATCACCTCGAGCTCGAATTCTTTCCATCCCAGGACCGACTCTTCAATCAACGCCTCGTGCACGGGAGAGAAATCAAGGCCGCGAGCAAGGACCTCCACCATCTCCTCGCGATTGTAGGCGATGCCGCCACCCGAACCGCCCAGCGTGAACGACGGACGAATAATCACCGGGAAGCCGATCTTGCCGGCAAACTCCAGCCCGTCTTTCGTATTGTTGACCAGCGCCGACTTGGGTACGTCGAGGCCGATCTTCTGCATCGCGTCTTTGAAGAACAGCCGGTCTTCGGCCTTCTTGATTGCCTCCACGTTGGCGCCGATCAGGTTGACGTTGTATTTCTCCAGCACGCCGCCGTCAGAAAGCTCGATCGCGAGATTCAGCGCGGTCTGCCCGCCGACGGTAGGCAGCACGGCAAAGCCCGCGCCCGGCGACATTTCGCGCTCGATTCGGATGATCTCTTCCAGATACTCAAGTGTCAGCGGTTCGATGTAGGTGCGGTCGGCCGACTCCGGGTCGGTCATGATAGTGGCCGGATTGGAGTTGGCCAGCACCACCTCGTAGCCCTCGGACTTGAGCGCCTTGCAGGCCTGCGTGCCCGAGTAATCAAACTCCGCCGACTGCCCGATGATGATGGGCCCGGAGCCGAGGATCAGAATCTTCGAGATGTCAGTGCGTTTAGGCATTTATGATGCGATCTTTCCCAACTTGTTTTCAATCGCTGCGGTTTCAACTTTGCCGGAAGACTTGCTTTCGGGATAGCTTTGATTGGTCGCGGCGTCAGCCGCGCTGCAAGGCTTCTTGCTTTGAAAGGGCGCGCCTTCAGGCGCGCCGCAAGGCTCTTCTGAAATTGAGGGCTTTAGCCCCTGAGGCACCGCGTCTAGCTCGATACCCGCCCTCGCCGATGAATATGGATACTCCTCCGCGTGTTCGCACAGATGCTTTCGAACGGGATTCTGCCGAATGTACTCAACATGGCGCAGGTAATCTTCCGCGTCGCGAATCCGATGATCGGAAAACCCCTTTTGCCAGACTTCCATGTTCGAGCCAAGCTCTTTCTTCGCCCGATACGAAAATCCGCCCTTGATGAATTGGACAGTTTTCTCCAGGCTGGCGTTGGGCGTGAGGAGAATGTGCACGTGATCGGGCATGATCACGAATGCGTGCAACAGATAGGCCGAACCTCGGTAGTGGTAGAGAGTGTCGATAAGCAAGTGAGCCCATCGTTCATTTCGAAAGAGAGAACGCCGTCCCCAAGTCGCCGAGGTGACCATGTGGGTTTGGCCGGTGTTCGTGGCGTGCTCTCGAGTTGGTCTCATAGATGCTCCTAGCGGCCCGGCGATTTGAAAGGGCACGGCTTCCAGCCGCGCCGACTCACCCTCTCCTGACCAACTGGGGCTTTAGCCCCCACGGGCGACCCTCAGCGGCTAAAGCCGGAGATCTTTTTGCCCTCTAACGGCGCGCCTTGAAGGCGCGCCCTTTCAAAGCTCTCGCTACTCGCGTCCCTCTCTCCCAGTCATTTCCTCGACCTTCAATCTGCTCTCGCAGTATTGTGGGCAAGTGTCACTTGCGGCTATCGGCAAAATCAGCCGCATTCCGCGCAGGCCCTTGCTCGTATAGCTGATGGGAATCTGGGCGCGACAGAGTCCCTTAAAGTTTGAGAAGACGAGACGATATTTTCCCTGGCGGTGCGAGGCAAAACTGAAGCGCCCTATGGAATCGGTGTCTACCGTTGCTACGTCGCGAAACTTATCACCCTCTTGAATTTGCAATAGGACTTTGACCTTGGGTACTACCGCCAGATTTTCATCTATTACTACCCCGCGCAGTTCTTTGACGTCCTCAGGGCTACGAGCAGGGCTTGGTGGACAAGTACCAATTAATTGTCCGCCCATCAGGGCTGTGCTCGTCCACAGCAGCAGCAAGATAAGCAATCGACTCCTCACCCCTTCCACTCCTCCATCATCTTGGTGAACTCTTTGAACAGATAATGCGAGTCGTGCGGACCGGGCGCGGCTTCGGGGTGATACTGCACGCTGAACAACGGCAGGTTCCGGTGCCGCAAGCCTTCCAGCGTCGAGTCGTTCAAGTCCATGTGCGTGAGCTCGACTTCGCTCATGGGCAGCGAATCCGGGTCGACCGCGAAATTATGGTTGTGCGCGGTGATCTCGATTTTGCCTGTCTTCAACTGCTTTACCGGATGGTTCCCGCCGTGATGGCCAAATTTCAGCTTGAAAGTTTTCCCGCCGAGAGCAATGCCTGTGAGCTGGTGACCGAGGCAAATTCCGAAGATCGGCTGCCGCCCCATCAATCGCCGGATGGAATCCACGGCATACGTGCATGGCTCGGGATCGCCCGGGCCGTTCGATAAAAACACGCCATCCGGCTTCAAAGCCAGCACATCCTCCGCCGGAGTCTGAGCCGGAACCACGGTCACCTTACAGCCCTCGCCGCGCAGCTTGCGCAAGATGTTCTGCTTGATGCCAAAGTCGTAGGCAACCACGTGAAATCGCGGCGGCTCATCTTTCACTCCGACCACGGCCACCGGCTCGTGCGAGCGCTCGCCCACTTCCCACACATACGGCCGCTTTGTGCTCACTTCTTTGGCCAAGTCCGTGCCGTCCATTTTCGGAATCGACCGCGCCTTGGCCACCAGCTTCTCCGCATCACTCTCGAGGGTGGAGACCACGCCCCGCATCACCCCGTGATCGCGGAGATGCCGCACCAGCGCCCGCGTATCGATATCCGACAGCACCGGGACTTTGAACTGCTCCAGGTATTCTTCGGCCACCTGCTGCGAGCGCCAGTTCGAGCTGACGCGTGAAAACTCGCGCACGATCAGCCCTTCAATCCACGGGCGCGTGGCTTCGTTGTCTTCCTGGTTGGTTCCGTAATTGCCGATTTCCGGATTGGTCAGGACAACAATCTGCCCCGAATAGGAGGGATCAGTGAAAATTTCCTGATAACCAGTGATGGAGGTATTAAAAACGACTTCCCCGTAACATTCGCCTTTGGCGCCGTAGCCTTTGCCTCGGAAGACTCGCCCGTCTTCCAGCGCAAGGATTGCTTGCATTCTCGCTCCGGGGAGTGGATTTTCAGAATTTTAGCAGGGATTCGTTCAAGGACCAAGCAAAGAACGCAGACCGCGCGGAGAGAAAGTCCTCATCGTTGACGAAGGGTGCGATTTCGCCGCCGAAGTTACTGGGCAGCAGCCTGCAAAATGTAGTCGGTCAGCAACCTCTCCGTTTGCTCGTGCATGCCGCGCGTGTTGTAGTTGGTGCTGGTTATGACCACGCACATATCCAGCCCCGGAAACACGGCGATTTTGTTCCCGCCGTTTCCGCTCATGAAAAAAGCCGGATAACTCTTTCCGGCTGACTTGAACGACTTCAGCCACCAGAGATAACCGTACTCCGTTTCGTCGTCAATGCGCGCATGCGGCCGGGTTGAAGCCTTCACCCAAGCCTCGTCCACGATGCGGTGCCCCTGCCACCTTCCGCCGTCCAGGTAAAGCTGCGCGATTCTCATGAGATCGCGACTCGTCAACCGCAACCCTCCCCCGGTCTGCGGGATATTCAGCGGCGAATAAACCCACTGCGCGTCCGTGATTCCAAGCGGCCCAAAAAGTTTCTCCTGCGCGTAGAGATCCGTCCGCATCCCAGTCGCTTTCTGCAGCACCTCGCTCAGCGTGAATACTCCACCCGTGCAATAACTGAAGTGGCGCCCGTACGGGGGCGCTTCCGGTTGTTCTCCCAGATGCATGTAGCCGCGAATCGGAAGGTCGAGGATAAACTGCGCCCAGTCCTCCACTAGGTACATGCGTTCCTCATTGCCCCGCGACGCATCATTCCAGTCGTCGCACTCCAGCGGCGACGACATGGTCAGAAAATCCTCCACCGTGATCCGGTCCTTCCTCGGATCGCGGTTCTGCAGCTTGCTGGCATGCTCAGGCAGGAGAGCCAGGACTCGCGCGTCCACACCGCTCAGCTTCTTTTCGTCAATCGCAATCCCCACCAGCACGTCCGTGATGCTCTTGGTCGCGGAGCGAGTATCCCTGAGGGTGTTTGCGTCTCCGTCAAAGTAGGATTCGTAGATGAGCTTCCCGTGCTTCGCGATCAGAACGCTGCCGATCTTCTTGAATTCGCCCGAGCGGATTGCACTCTCCATGTCCTGCAGCCGTTTTGCCGGCAAAGCGTCACCCTGCAGTGCCAGCGAACCAAGGTCTTTGTCTCCTGCGGGTGCGGCAGGCTCGGCTTGCGACGCGGTGTGTACGCCATAGGCTAGAAACAGCAGGATCGCCACCAGCCGGAGGCTCATTGATTGCATTGGCGCCAGTCCTCCATCCTGAAGGTCAGACGAGTAAGAATGGAAAATGTACGTGGCTAAGAGACGAATTGAAATCGTCTACGAACGGAGAACGCGCCAGGAATCCGAGCGCTCTACCTCACCCGGCCCACCTTATCCATCGGCCAGTATCCAAACACCGCCTTGCCGTAGATAAAGCTCTGATTCACCGGCCCAAAATCCCGGCTGTCATTCGACATCGATCGATGGTCACCCAGCACAAAATAGCATTGCGGCGGAACGACCGTCTCCGGGTACGAACGCACATCGGTGTACGCCGGAGGCACATAATCTTCACCTACCGCCTGGCCGTTCACGTACAGTTGTCCGCCTGCAATCCGAATGCGGTCTCCGGCCACGCCGATGACGCGCTTGATATAGCTTTTGGAAGGGTCACGCGGATACCGAAACACGACCACATCGCCCCGTTCAATCGGCTCCAGACGGTAGACGAATTTGTTGACGAAAATCCGCTCCTGGTCCTCAAGAGACGGCATCATGCTCGTGCCTTCCACCTTCACCGGCTGGTAGATAAACACAATGATGAAAGCCGAAATCGCCAGCGAGATGATCAGATCGCGCAGCCAAACGCCGACTGCGGAACGCATGCGTGATGGCGGCTTGCCTTCCATCTCGGCGGCGACTTCCGGCTGGCGGGAATGCAACTCTGTCCTGTTCCCCGGCTCAGTTTTCAAGGATTCCGGAATGCGACCTTACCATTGTATACAGATCGCACGAAAGCGGTGGCGAGTTGTACCGGGCGTTTGTCTCCTGGCCTTCTTTCTTCGCGTTCCTCTTCTGGCCGGGCATGCAAAAGCAGGGTAAAATAGGGTGTCCGAGGAGCTTTCATGACGCTAACCCGTTTGCGCCAGCACAAGATCCTTTATCGCAGCCTAACCCTGGGTTTTCTCTTCCTGGTGACTTTGACGATGTCCGCACAGTGGGCCGATCCGAGCCAGGATGACGTCCCGGCTTTCAACGCCGCCCCCCCGGCCAAGGGCACAAAGCTGCCTCCGATTCTCACCAAGGACCAGCTCTGGGGCGCAGATGCCCAGTACCCGTATCAAACCCACGCTTATGAATTGGCGTCGAAAATCCCAGTGGTTCTGCACCAGCAGCCCTGTTATTGCTATTGCGACCGCATGGGGCACAACAGTCTGCATAGCTGCTTTGAGAACACGCATGGCGCCAGATGCGCCACCTGCCTGAAGGAGCTCTACTACTCCTACCAGCAGAACAAGAACGGCAAGACCGCAGCTCAAATTCGCGCCGGCATCATCAAAGGAGAGTGGAAACAGATCAGTCTGGAATCGGCGTCGGCGATCAACTAACGACAGTACGAAGTCCCGAGTTGGGAGCGCCGGAATACCATCCGGTTGCACTTCTCTCTCTGCTCGGCACTCGCAAGGGGGGGCGAATTGCCCTCCACCCACCCTTTGAGTGATACTTGAGTCCTCAACTCCAGCAAGATTGCAAGGAGTCCTAATTACGAAGAGCACAGGAAGAGTTTTGCACATGGCGCAAAAAGCTGGCGTGAAGAAGTCGTCCCTGGCCGACGATCCCGGTGTCAGCCAGGCCCTGCAGAGTTACGAAGCCGGGCTGCGCGCCCTGCAGGAACACAAATTCGAGAAGGCGAAGCCGCTGCTTCAGAAAGTGATCGCCGGCCCCAGCAAGGAACTGGCCGACCGCGCGACGGTTCACCTCAATACGTGTAACCAGCACCTGGAGCGCTCGACCGCCGCGCAGTTTAAGAGCGTCGAAGAACATTTCGACTTCGCCGTTTCCTTGATGAACGTTGCCGACTACGTGACCGCCCGGGAGCATCTGGACAAGCTACTCAAACAGGCTCCTAAGACCGACTACATCGTGTACGGCCTGGCGGCCCTGGACTGTCTTACCGGCCACGTCGAGGACTCTCTTAAGCATTTGGACGAGGCTCTGCATTTGAATCCGAGTCTCCGCTTCCAGGCGCGCAACGATTCCGACTTCCAGAACCTGGCCGAGGATCCGCGCTTCACCGAACTCTTGTATCCGGATCCGGCCGCTGAATCCACCGCATCGGAAGGCACGTTCCGCGAAGACGAATCGTATTAGGTCTGCACCTCTTTGACTTGCATCTGAGATTCCGCCGGATGGAAACCAAAGCCGCCGAGCTCTCGTCCTCCCCGAAGAACATGCGCGAGCGTGGTCTTCGCGTGGTCGCAATCGGCGGCGGCACAGGCCTCTCTACCCTACTCAAGGGACTCAAGCGTTTCGTCCTGACTCCGGCGGAACTGACAGTCGCAGCGCCCGATTCGCCCGTCATTCGCGATCTGTGCGCGGTCGTTACCGTCAGTGACGATGGTGGTTCCAGTGGCCGCTTGCGCAAAGAGCTCAACATGCTGCCCCCGGGCGACATTCGCAACTGTATCGTCGCCCTCAGTGAAGACGAGGCCCTGCTCTCCAGGCTTTTCCGTCACCGCTTCGAAAAAGGTTCAGGACTCGAAGGCCACAGCTTCGGCAATCTTTTTCTTGCCGCCCTGACTTCCCTAACCTCGGATTTCTCCGAAGCGGTCCGCCTTTCTTCCGAGATTCTTCTCACCCGCGGGCACATTCATCCCGCCACCACCTCTAACATCGAGCTTGAAGCGTTGATGGAAGATGGCACACGCGTCCGCGGCGAAACCAAAATTACAGCCAGCAAGGGCCGCATTCAGGAACTGTTCCTGGTCCCGCCTGATGTCGAGCCTCTCCCGCAAACCCTTGACGCCCTGGCTCGCGCCGACGTGATCAGCATCGGCCCCGGCTCGCTGTTTACCAGCCTCATCCCCAATCTGCTGGTACGCGGCATCGTGGAAGCTATTGTCACTTCGCCTGCGGTTAAGGTTTACATCTGCAATCTCATGACCCAGGCCAACGAGAGCCTCGGCCTCAGCGCCGCCGACCACATCCGGGCATTGGATGCTCACGCTCACGCCCAGATCTTCGACTACGCCCTGATCAATCGCACTCCGGTCTCCAGTGGCCTCAAGGCCAAGTACGCGCTCGAGGGCGCCTGCCAGATCGTCGCTGACCTCGACGCTATCGAAGCTCAGGGCGTGATTCCGGTTTTCGGAGACTATCTGGAAGAGGCTGCCGTGGCTCGCCACAATACTGCCCGTGTCGCCAGCGATCTTCTGCAACTTGCGACCCAGGCTGCTCCTTCGCGACGTAAAGGCGAATCCACGGCGCGATTCTAGGTCCGGACAGACGGCCGCACTTCTTCCTTTCCCCCCACCCCGTTCCCTCGTTAGAATGTCTCCGTCATGACTTCGGCGAAGACAATGGCCATTGCCTGCCTGCTCCTGACCTTCGCGCTGCTCGGCCGCGCGTCCGCGCAAAGGGACAAAGATGACGAACCCACGTCGGATGTCAGCTTTCTCATTCTGAAGGATGACAGCGGCAAGCCTGTGCGCAACGCTGCGGTGATCATGCATCCCGTAAATTCGCATGGCAAACAAGGCCGAGGCGATCTCGAACTCAAGACCGACCTTGACGGCAAGGCGAATTTCGACGGCCTCCCCTACGGCAAGCTGCGAGTTCAGGTATTGGCTTCCGGATTCCAGACTTTCGGGGAAGACTACGATGTCGCTAAACCCAAGATGGCTTTCACTATTAAGCTGAAGCGCCCTCAGGGCCAGTACTCAATCTACGACGATCACAGCAAAGATTCGGCCGCCCCGCCGAAGCAAGCGGCGCCGCCCGACCAGAAGTCGGACCCGAAGAGCGAAAAGCCGAACTGAAGGCACACCATGAACTATCTGCTGAAAACCGAGCCGTCTGAGTACTCCTTTGCCGATCTCCGGCGCGACCAGAGCACCATTTGGGATGGAGTCTCAAACCCCGTCGCGCTCAAACATCTGCGAGGGATGAAGGCGGGGGAACAATTGGTGATCTACGAAACCGGCGACCACAAAAGCGCCGTAGGCACGGCCGCTGTGGTGTCTGTGGATGCTGCCGACCCGAGGAATCCGCGAGTGAAGATCAAGGTCGGTAAGCCGCTGGCGCGTTTGGTTTCGCTGGCGGAGATCAAAGCCCAGAAGCTCTTCGCCGACTCACCTCTCGTGCGCCAGGGCAGACTGAGCGTCGTACCTCTTACCGACGCTCAGCACAAGTTTCTGACCGGTAGCTAGACTCGGCCCTCCCCCGGTCTGCGCCTCCGCCGAGAGGCATGTCTCCTCGCCTTACGATGAAGCCCGCGCATCCCTGCGGATCAGCGCGTAATCGACAAAGAATCCCAGTCCTACCGCCAATGGAATGATGCCGAACGCGGCCGCGATGAGTGCGTCGGGTTCCTGGCGTCCAATTAAAGCAAAGGTCGCGATGTAGCCCAGCGCGCCCGCCACCAGCAAAATACCCGAGCGCCGCGACCGGGCAGATTCTGATAGTTCTGCTTGCATCGGGACCGCGACTCCCCGTGCGATCGCCGCCATCCTCTCTTCACTGCGCAGCTTGCGAATGCGATAAAACGTGTACATGGCCGCCATCGGAATCCCGAAGATCATGATGACCGCCGCCAGCCCCACAAAGTTGCCGTCCATAACTGCCTCCTGCCTGGGCGTAACCGTATTCGGCGCCCCGTCAAAGATAGTTACGCAGCACCGCGAAGAAAAGTTCCGGGCCAGTTCAGGCCCCGATTCCGGGGGTATCGTCACCGACCGCCCTGCAGGGATGCCGCAACCCGCCTTCCGCATTTGATGCGGCAATAACTTCCGCTCATATGGTCACTGACCCACTACTTCCTGGCTGATGGTTCCGTGGTGAGTAGGCGGTAAAATAGAAGAAAATGATGCTTTCCGCGGCGGGCTTGCCTGCGCGACAACCAGGGGGCCAACGTCATGCGTCCTCACAGCTGGCCGCTAAAGTCAGGAGTCAGAATCAGGGAGACGAAAATGAAATTGGGTCTGCAGCGCAGGGCACGGTTGGCCGGAACGTTCGCTGCCTGCCTCGCCGGACTATTTTTTGCGCCTCCGCTTCGCGCGCAGGATGCGCAGGAGCGCGTGACGGTCAACGATGTCGCCCGCACTTACGTCGTTCACCTGCCGAAAGGGTACGACGAGCAGCAGCATTACCCAGTCGTCATCCTGCTGCACGGGGTAAACCAGGACGCCGAAGAGATGGCGCGACTGACCCATTTCAACGACCAGGCCGACAAAGACAGCATCATCGCGGTCTATCCGAATGCCCTGCGCGGGCGCTGGAATATTGGCGTAGCCGAGCCTCGCATGTACCGCGGCCCTTATCGCCGCCCCGGAGTCTGGGGACCCGGCTACCCTCCGCCTCCGCCGCGGCCGCGCCGGGAAGAAGGGCCCGCACGTCCTGCCACGGACGTCCAGTTTCTTAGTCAGATGCTCGACAAGCTGGCCAGCAAGTATTCCGTCGACACGCGCCGCATTTACGCCACTGGAGTGGGCGGGGGCGGCTTTATGGCCATGCGCGTCGGTTGCAATATGGCCGACCGCATCGCAGCGATCGCACCTGTAGCCGCATCTATGCCGAAGACCATGAACTGCATTCCGTCGCGCCCGGTTGCGATGCTGCTGATGAACGGGACGGATGACCCCATCCTCCCGTACGGCGGCGGACGCTACAAAGCCGGATTATTCCAGGTGCTCTCCGCCGAGGACACAGCCAAGGAATGGGCCCGGCAGAACCGCTGCGCTGAGAAGCCGGCTCAAACCAAACTGCCTGCGCTCCAGAAAGGCGCCAAAGATACCAAGGTGTATATCTACGACGGCTGCGAGGAGGGCTCTCAGGTCGCCCTCTACAGCGTGAAAGACGGCGGCCATACCTGGCCCGGTGGCGAACAGTACATGACCGAAAAAGAAGTGGGGAAAACCAGCGTCGCCCTCAACGCAAACGAAACCATCTGGAGCTTCCTCGTAACCAAGCAGATCGCCGGCGAAAGTGGTACCGAACACTAGAACGGGCGCACACTGCCGAGCAAGTCTTCAGCGGAAAATTCAGCGATGCCCCAGTGGCAACGGATCGAACGGATGTAACGACCGGAACGGCGAGCCGACGGTAGTGCTTCATTGGTTTTTGCTGGGATCGACGTCCCACATGTGATGCGAAATTCGCCAGGAGCCATCTGGAAGCCTTCTCATCACGTTGAGGTACGTCCCCGAATTGCCGTGGCTCTTTCTCGTTCCGTTTTCCTCGATGGTCCAACCCACCTCGTCGCGTCCTCGCGCGTACGCCGTACTGCATTCGCCGCCTATTTCTTCGTAGGTGATATTCAGCTTGGTGACCGTCGTCGTCGGACCGCCCGCAGGCCACCAGTATTTCCGGATCGCTTCACTCCCCACGACAGGCGTGCTGCCCTGCGCCGGCAACAACACCGCATCCTCTGTGAACGTCCTCATCACGCCTTCTGCGTCGCCCGCGAGCCATGATGTCCTGTATTTCTCGATAACGCTCTGGATCGCAGTCCGATCCTGCTGCGTCAATGTAGCCTCGCCACGATTTACCTGGGCAGCCCCGTCGTGCGAGAAAACAAGGAGCCCTATCCCCACGATGCAGCACATGAACCGGTCGATTGATGCAACGGCTTCCCTCATGGCAACCTCGGAGTTTCCGGAATTTGGAATGCATTGTGATCTGCCGCGTTCAAATTCAAGGTCTTGAGGTCGAAGACCCAGGTTTCCCCGCCGTAAAGAATTGTGACATGGCTGACCAGATTGACTCCGCCTACCAGCCTCCACGCGTCGAATCGGATTGTTGCTGGTTCTCCGGTCCGGGAGTTTGTACTGATGAGCGCAACCGGCAAATGCGAGGTGAGAAAAAAGTAGGCACTTGCCGGATGTCCAAGGTCGTCGGCCATGGCAATCTGAGCGGTCGCCTGGCCCTCGAATTGAGCACGGCCTTTTGACTTGAAGTCGTGGAAACGTCTTCTCAGATCGAGAGCCATCATCGGGAACTCATGGCCCCGAAGCACAGAAACCTCGATGGCATCGATCGATTCTGAACGACCACTGTCATCGAGTTGCCAGCCTCGACCATCCAGGATTCCCTCGATATTCTTGTGATCCGATAAGAACTGCTGGAACGATAAATTTCCGTTGCGATCCGAAATAATACGCGTCTCGTAGTCGCCCTTCGGTCCGTGGCACGCTGCAATCGCAGAAATTGAACGGATGCTTGCCCGCGCGGCCTGAGTTCCCATAGCCGCTTCGGCGGCATCGAGTATGTCCGCACTTGTCGGCTCGTCCGCAACGGGCTGGAGGAGACTTGATGTCTGTGCTTCAATCCTGAATAAGCCTAAAAATAGACAAGCTGCGAGTATCAGGATCGCTGTTCGACTCGCACTCTCAAACGTGTGAATCTCAAACTGGAACAAGGAAACCTCTCGCCAGCCGCGTCTTTACCGGCCACGATTGTAGACCTGGCACAATGCCAAATGGTCCCAAACGGTACGAATCGACGGATTGCAGGGACTAATCGGGTATTTATGAGACCGTTTGTAGTGTTACAAGTAGGGTGCTTCGAATGCACCCATCGATTTCTCGAATCCTGGCCGATCCATTTTCGAACAAAACGAGAACCCCACTCTCCCGGCAGCAAAGAGTGGGGTGAAGGTTACCGGTGAGAGGTCGCTTCTGTCTTCGTCAGCAGCCGAACCCAACCTTCATTGAAAGAGATTCAAAGTGTTGGTGGCATCGTCGACGTAGTAAAGGCCCTGGCCCTCGATTGCCAAGCCGAACAGAGCTCCCGCTCCCGGCGGTTTGCCGTTGTTGTCTAACAGCGCCTCGCTGATCTGATCGCCGGTCGGTGCGGTGGTAGCCAGGAAACCATTGTTCCCGTTTGCCGACAGGATATTGCCGTCCGGGACGACGGTCAGGCCGAGAGGGTCGTTGAGGAAACCGCCTCGGGTAACTGTAGTTCCGGTTCCGGCGGAGGTAGTGCGAGACACGGGATCCGAAATGGCCGCGATGCGATTGCTGAGACTGTCCGCTACGTAAAGCGTGTCCGCGTTGCCGTTCAGGGCCAGACCGGTCGGCCCGATCACCAGCGCTGCGGGATCAGTCCGCTCGCCGAACCCCGAGCCAATCACCGTGATCGACTGCAAGCTGGGCATGGTCGCAGACGTAGCATGAAGCGTAAGCCGCGTTACCGTTCCTCCGTGCACCACCTTCCCAGCCGCTGCCACGGTTCCGTTCAGAACGTTAGTGACAAACAAGTTCACGTTGCTTCCTGAGTCCAATGCTGTCATGTCCCACGGACCACTAATCAACGACCCATAAAACGTCTCGACGACTTGGCCCTTGCTGTCCAACACGAGTAGACATCCTATCTGCGCCGTTGCTGACATCCCATTGGTCGTCGGCAAGCTTCCTACGATGACCCACCCGGTGCGCAGCACCGACAACGCGGTGGTCAAACCAATGCCACCCGGGCAAGGACCTGGTAAATTGTTGGCGTCGATCTGAGCAAAAAGGCTGGCCGTTCCATCCGGCGCAATCTGCACGATGGTTGTGCCCGTGCCTTGCAGGTTCATGCTGTTGTTGAAATTGCTAACCAGAATGTTTCCAGCGATCAGAGAACCGGTACTTCGCGGCACCCGCGCCACACCATACGGGTTCACATCGCCGTTCGCGGGAACGGTAGACGCGACTACAGTAATGCTGCCCTGAGCATGGGCAGTGAGGCCACAGGCAACAACGAGCGACGCCACAGCGGCGCAAGCCTTGACTTTGTCAAATACCTTCATGACTATCCTCCTGAGAGAGCAAGCTTTGGACGAGTAGAACAACCTGGGAAGACCGTACCTAAGCGGGAACTAGTGTGGGATCGGCCGGGGATGGGATTGTCAAAGAGTTGTCAATTCGGTGTCACTTTCCTGCAAAAGGCGGGGGTCTTCTATGCTTCTCGGTAAGTCATGATGCGATCTACACGCAACGTCTCTAGAATGCCACGGGTCTTACTTGATCGCCTGCCGCAGTTCCCTGCGCAGAATCTTTCCCGACGCCGTCTTCGGTACGGCGTCCACAAAATGAACTTCCCGCGGCTGTTTGTAGTGGGCCAGGCGGTCGGCCACGAAGGCGCACAGTTCTTCTTCCAATTTTTTCCCGGTGGCAAATCCCTCCCGCAAGGCAACGAACGCCACCGGAATCTCTCCCGCCACTGAGTCCTGGCGGCCCACCACTCCACACTCCTTCACCGCCGGATGTTCCAGCAGCGCTGCCTCGACTTCCGCCGGCGCCACGGGAAATCCTTTGTACTTGATCATCTCCTTGCGCCGGTCGACCACCCGGTAGAAGCCTTCCCGATCGCGGGTGACAATATCGCCGGACCAGAACCATCCGTCGCGCAGTGCAGCCGCGGTCGCCTGCGGCTCCTTCCAATATCCCAGCATGAATTGCGGCCCGCGCATCACCAGTTCACCGGGTTCGCCGGCGGCAGCCTCGGGTGCGCTTTCCGCCGCTGCCCCAATATCTGTCTGCGGAATCACGCGGCAATCGGTTTGCGCCAGGGGATGCCCAATCGAATCCGGCCGGTAAAGCTCAGGCTCAAGATATCCAACGTGCGTGACCGGCGACGCTTCGGTCATGCCGTAACCCTGGCAGACTGGAATTCCAGTCAGGCCGGTAAAGCGACGCGGCAGGTCAGGCGCCAGCGGCGCAGCTCCGGATTTCACCCATGCCACATGATGGTTTTTCGGAAATTGCCCGGCTTCGGCCGCCTGGCATAGCGCATTCATGGCCGGCGGCACCATCGGCATCATCGTGATGCCTTCGTCCGTAAGCAGCTGAGTAAGCTGAGGAACGCCGAACCGCTGCATCAACACCAGCGTAGCCCCCAGGATCAGCGCCGGGTTGAGCATCACGTTCAAGCCGTAGATGTGATACAGCGGCAGAAAGCAAAGAATCTTGTCGCTGGAGTTGAGTGCAGTCGCGTGCGGCCCCAGAAGCTGATACACGTTGGCTACCAAGTTGTAATGCGAAATCATCACGCCCTTAGGCAGCCCGGTAGTGCCGCTGGAATACGGCAGCGCCGCCAACGTCGCCTCCGTAGATTGATCCGGCTGTGGCAGCGTCGCGCTCGCCGGTTTCAACAAGTTGGCAAACGGCTCCCCTCCGCTTCCGTGCTGCCGCGTGGTGTAGACGCGCCGCAGGTTCGGCAGCCCCGAAAGATCGATCCCTTCGATGTTCGGCCCGTCCGTGATCAACCAGACCGCGTCCGAATTCTGCAACTGATACCGCACCTCCCTGGCGCGATACGTGGGATTGAGCAGCGTCGGAATCGCGCCCGCCAGCGTGGTCGCGTGATAAGCCGCGCAGAACTCCCACGAATTCGGCAGAAAAATGCCCACCACATCTCCCGGCCTCAGCCCAGCCCCAACCAGCCCGCGCGCCAGCGCTTCCAAAGTCTCGCCATATTCGGCATAGGTAAACCGTCGTCCCGACGAAGTATCCACCAGCGCGGTTTTCTGCGGATGCTTGCGGCACGATGCCAGAACCGTATCGTGAAGAAACAGGTTGTGAGGGTCGGCGTAGAGTTGAGTCCGCAGCATGGCCGGCAGCGATTGTAGCGGAAAAGGTAGCCGGGCCGAAGCGCGAGGGCGGCGTTGGAGTCAGCCGCCCTGACCGCGTCATCCCGCGCTGGGCAGTGGTACCCGGCCACGCGCCGCAAATCGTTCGGACCAGCGGATCCTCCCGGTTACCTGCATTACGACGAACAGCGTAATGATGGCGATTATCGTAATTGCCAGGCCCGTGAATCCCTTCCAGAAGAACGCATAGGAGAACAGCACCAGATAGATCAATTGCGCCGTGCCGGCCTCCAACGCTGCAAACCGCAGCCCCACTACCAACCGCAGGTAACTTACGACCAGGGTGACCGAAACGACCGACGCCAGAACCATGGCCGCATGGATCGAAATGTGGTCCACCAAGTACGCCAACAGCAGGTGGAAGGCAAAAAACGCCGTGGCCAGGAAAAAGTAGTTCATGGGATGCAGATCAATGTTGCGCAGCGTGGTGATGATGAACATCAGAAAGAAAAAGAAAAACAGCGACACCGGCGCCGCATAGCTGATCTCCCCTGCCAGCGGCCCGGGCTGCAACTTCTGGGGCATCGTCATTCCGATCTGAAATCCCGAGACCAGGTTCGAGTATTGCCAGGTCAATTGCCAACCGCCGGGGATCAGCTCCTTAAAGGTGGGGGAGAGCGTATCGTCGGCGAAATCAATGTCCCGGAAATTGGTTTGCATCGTGAGTACGAAATCGCGAGCCTGTGCAACCCCGTCGCCCAACTGGTACCGCCAACAATCCAATCCCTGGGAGCGATACGCAACGTGCAGGCTGGCGGTTTCCCCGGGCGCCACCGTTGAATGTCCCACTGTCCCTTGATCGTCGGTGGCGAGGGCTACCCCTTGCTCGTTGATCTTCATCTGCACGCCGTCGTACATCGCCTTCTCCGCCGGGAACTTCAGCCGGAAATCTACCGCTTGCGCCTGCCTCGTGTTGTTGCGAAAGCTGTAGTCTCCCGCGAAGTCCACTGCATACGTGCTGTACCACAGCAACCCCTTCTGCCGTGGATTGAGATGAAAATTCACGTGAATCCTGCTTGCTTCCAGCGGCAGCGGAACCTGCCGTTGCACGTTCCCGCTGTGAACCACGACCTTGCCATTCTCCACTGTCGTCGAGTTCACCGCCTCAGTGAGAGTGTAGGTCGCCGTCGGCGGAGACTGCTGTTGCGACGTGCCCCAAGTCGAGGCCACGTGGCCTTGTAGTTGCTCATTGCTGCCATAGGTGCGCGAAAAAATGGTCGCACCCAGAATCACCCACGCAATGGTGGTGCACACGAAGATGAACGCCAGTGCCAGAATTTGTCGCAGCAAAACATTTTCTCCTCTTGCGATGGATCGCACTGATCAAGTTGCAAGGAGGTTGCCGCCGCGGATGCGTTGAGAGCAGGCAGGTTAGGACTACCTGGCCGGCATGACCGTGTCAGCCGTGACACGTGTGTGTCACGGAATAGACATCCAGGTGTGAGGTTGATTTCAGCTTGCCAGCTTGCGCAGAAACTCGTGCTCGTCCATGCGGTACTTGAAAGCTTTCCGGCCGTCGATGAACACCACCGGCACTTCGTCATTAAATTGACGGCGCAGCTCGTTGTCGCTGTCAACGTCCACTTCCTGCCATGTAAATCCGCCCCGCCGCTCCAGTTTCACCAGGCTTTCCTTCACCAGCTCGCACAGGTGGCAGCCCTTACGCGAGTAAACCACGACTTGACGGGACTCCGGCACGCCGCGATTGTACCGTCGCCACCGCACCCTCTTGCAAGAAAAAAGACGCGGGACGCCCGCACGAATGGCTCGCCCGGGTTCAGGAGTAAAATCCCAAAAATGGTGAATCCCGAGCACAATCCTTTGCGCGGCAAGGCCTGCCTCATCACCGGCGGGGCGAAACGTCTGGGACGCGCGTCCGCTCTCGCCCTCGCGCAGGCCGGCGCTGATGTCGCCATTACCTTTCACAACTCCGCGGGCGAGGCGCAGCATACCGTCGTCGATCTTGCCAGCTTCGGCGTGCGCGCCTTCGCCCTACGGTGCGACATTACCAGCGAGTCGAGCGTGAAAGCGATGATGAAAGAAGCCGGCCAGCAACTCGGCCGCATCGATATCCTCGTCAACAACGCCGCGAATTATGAAACTGCTGACTTCGAGCGCCTCACCGTTCGCCAGTGGGACGCGATCTTCGCCTCCAACACCCGCGGCCCGTTCCTGGTCTCGCGGGAAGCGCTGAAATGGATGCGCCGTCGCCGCCCCGGAGCCGCCAAACCCACAGGGGTGATCATCAACATGGGCTCACTAGGCGGCCTGCGTCCCTGGGCCACGCACGCTCATTACTGCTCATCGAAAGCCGCCCTGCACATGCTGACGAAAGTGATGGCAAAGGCGCTCGCTCCGGAAATCACAGTCAACGCGGTTGCGCCAGGCATGATCGACCTGGGCGACAAGTCTGCGGCCGCTTTCATGCGCCGCATGGCGAAACAAACTCCCATGCAGCGGAACGGCCGGGCCGACGAGATCGCCCACGCGGTCCTGTTCTTCGCCACCGCACCGCGCTTCATCACCGGCCAGATTCTTGCCGTGGATGGAGGGTTGGGACTGTGAGCCGCGCCGAACCGGCCTCGCACTTTCTGTTTGTCACCTGCATGGCGCTATATTGGGACAGATGAAGAAAGCCAGAAAGCTCGTCACATCGTCGAAATCGTTCCCGCCCGCGACGCCGCGCATCGCGGTCGCCATCATGGCCGCCGGCAAGGGAACGCGCCTCAAGTCGCAGCTTCCTAAAGTTCTGCATGAAGTCGGCGGCAAGCCGCTGCTCGCGCATGTTATTGCCGCCGCCGAGCGCGCCGTTCCGGCGAAGGACATCTACGCCATCATCGGTCACGAAGCCGACCGCGTTCGCGCCGCAGTCGAATCCACCGGGGTCAACTTCATCCTGCAGCGCGAGCAGCGCGGCACCGGCCACGCCCTCATGGTGGCGCAATCGGCGCTCGCCGGCTACGATCATGTCATCGTGCTCTCCGGCGACGCTCCCCTGATCACGCCCGAGACCATCGGCCACCTGCGCAACTTCCATCTCGAAGAACAGGCCGCCATGACCCTGCTCACTGCCGATCTCGACGACCCCACCGGCTACGGCCGTGTTGTCCACAAGAGTTCGCGCAGCCCCGAAGTCGTGGCTATCGTCGAAGAGAAATCCGCCAGCCCCGCCCAGAAGAAACTTCGCGAAATCAACGCCGGATTCTACGTGTTCGCCTCCAAGCCGCTCTTCGCCAACATCGAAGGCCTTTCCACCGCCAACCCGCATGGCGAGTACTACCTCACCGACATGGCGGAGATTTTGCGCAAGGCCAGGCAGCGCGTCGTGGCCTGGAAGACCGCGAACCCTGCCGAGGTTCTCGGCGGCAACACCCGCGCCGAACTCTCCGCTCTCGACCAGCAGATTCGCCTCGCCAAGTGCCTGCAGCTCATGGCCGACGGCGTTACGATCTTCTATCCTGCCACCTGCGTAATCGACCAGGATGTCACCATCGCCCCCGACACTGTCATCGAGCCCTTTGTCCAAATCCTCGGCCGGTCCCGCATCGGCACGGCCTGCCGTATTCGTTCCTATAACGTGATTCTTGACTCCGAAATCGCCGGCGGCGTTCTCATTCGTCCCGGCTGCGTGCTCGAGCAAGCGCGTGTGGGCCCCGGCGCTGTGCTGGGACCTTTTTCTCACCTACGCCCCGGCAGCGAAATCGGCGAAGGCGCGCACGTGGGCAATTTTGTTGAGACCAAGAAGACCAGGCTGGGCAAGGGCTCCAAAGCTAACCATCTCACCTACCTGGGCGACGCCGAGATCGGGGCTGGCGTCAACATCGGGGCTGGCACCATCACCTGCAATTACGACGGAATCCACAAACACAAAACCGTGATCGACGATGGAGTCTTCATCGGAAGCGACAGCACTCTCGTTGCTCCCCTGCGCATAGGAAAAGGCGCCTACGTAGCCGCAGCTTCCTGCATCACGGATGATGTTCCCGAGGATGCGCTCGCTCTTGGACGCTCCCGCCAGATCGTAAAAGAAGGCTGGGCCCGCGAAAAACGCGCCGCGCAAAAGCAGGAACCCACCACGGAGACACGGAGGCACGGAGTCGCAACTGCCTTTAAGAAATAAAGGCACCTAGATCCGGATTTTCTCCGTGTCTTGGTGCCTAAGCCTGACCTGAGCGAAGTCGAAGTGTGGTCGGTGTGTTTCTCTAGTGAGAGACCGCCGCAAACAGCTCCGAGTGCATCAGCGACTGGAACTGCGCATCGTTGGCCTTGAAGTGCACTTGCAGGTTCGAGCTGTCAGAATCGACCGTCGTATTGTCCATGGCCACTTTCTCGGCGGCGGTGGCGCTGGTTTTCTTGAACATGATGCCCGCTTTCATCAACGTGGAGAGCGTCGCCGCGGTCATCGAGTCCGAGGTCACAACCGTGAGATCGAAGTTCACGCCGCTGGAAAAATCCATGGTGTAGCGCGAACCCAGCACCCGCTTCTTGACCGTCTCGTAGTCGGCAATCTTGGCCGCATCGCCCAGCGCTGACCGCATCATGTTCTGCGTGCCCTGCTGGTCCAGGATGCTCCACACCGGGGCCGAATCCACGCTCGTCATCATGTCCGCCATGGATTGGTTCGAATCCAGGTTCAGGATCTCTCCATCACGCGCGTCCAGCCCGAGTTTCACCGCTGAAGGCTCGCCAAACAGCAGCGTGCTATCGTCCAGAAAAGTCATCACGAAGCCGCCATCCATGGGATAGATACTTGCTGTCCGGTACTTCAGAGGCTTGATCTTCTGCACCGTCATCTTCTTGAGGACGGTCTTCATGTTGAACGGCCCGGCCGCCACCACGATGCCCTTGGTTCCCTGCTTCGCCGTGCGGAACGCGGCAAACGTCAGCGTGTCCACATCCTTGTCCGGATTAATCCCAATCCCCTTCAGCGCCCCCTCGAACTGCTTGATGTTATCCGGCAGCACCTGCTCTTTGAGCTGCATGGCCGTCGTCGAATCCTTCAGCGACCGGTAGTCCACCGAAATCAACTGCTGCAGCTCGCCCGGAACCACGGTGCGCGCCGAGGAATTCAGCGGCATGCCGTACACCGGCGCCAGCAGCGCCACCGCCAGCAACATCATAAACACAGCACAATTCTTCACAGTTTTCATAACCGCCTCAGAATAGAGAAGCCCCATGATTTCCAACTCTTTCTTCAGATGCAGACTTTGCCCTTACCGTTTTATGGATCGTTCCATTCTATTTTATTTGCATCCCGTCGGGGAGAAATCGAAAGTACGTGCCCCAGTGACCACCCAGAGTCCCGGCTAACTTGTTCGGCGGTCGGCGGTTAGTCATCGTCGGGATCGGTCGGCGCGTCCGTGTCGGCGAGGCATTGGGTGTTGTTGGGAGGCGGAGGGATGGTCTGAAACACAATCGCGTTCTGGTTGAAATTGAAACAGTCGGAGAGATCGTCGGCAAGCCTGTCGGCGTATCCTAGCGATGGCAGGCCGAAGTTCCCTTCGATAAACTTCAAAATGCTCCCGAAGTCATGCGTGACGTGCGAGATGTAAGCCGCCCTGACGTACGGCGACACCACAATCAGCGGCACGCGGAAGCCGTACACATAGCCGGAGCCCCAACTGACGCCGTCGTTTACCACCCGCGGTGGGACGTGGTCATACCAACCTCCCCAATCGTCCCAGACAATGAATATGGCCGTGTTGGACCAATATTGGCTGTTCCCGATGGCATTGACCACCGTGCTGACCCACGATGGGCCGCAGCCATTGTTGCCGAGGGCGTGGTCGGAATCGTGTCCATCCGGGATCACCCAGCTCACCTGCGCGAGTTGGTTGTTAGCAATGTCCGTAAGTACCTGGGCGTTGCTCTCGGTTTGGTTGAGTACAACCTTCGGCGCTGTGCCGGTCCAATCCGTCCCCACGCACGCTGTGGCATTCGGAGGGGGCGCATTGGGTCCGCACATGTGCTGGATCGCGTTGGGGGCGGTCCAGATCGACCCAGCGGAGGGCGCGTAGTAGCGCCAGGTGATGTTGGCGGCGTCCAGCAAGTCAGTGAGGGTTTGGTGCTCGTAGCAGGGATAGGCTGGAGATTCATCGCCCGCCGGATCGATCACCTTCACAGATTCGGAAGGCGCAGCGATGCAGCCGGTGTTTAAATCCGCCTTGCTGGCCCCGGCAGGGTTCTCCGCCGCGAAGAGGTTGCTTCCGGCCGCCGGCGCCGAGGTTCCTGAGATGATGAACTGGTGCGCGGGAAAGCTCGGTCCCTGATTAGTTTGGAACATGCGATCGGCGAACGTGTACTGCTCAGCCATTTGGAAGTAAGGCTGAACGTCCGCTGGATTCACGTACATAAACTGCGGATGCGGAGGCGCGCAATTGGTCACCCCCGGAGCGCACGAGACCTTGATCAGGTCAGCGCCGTCCATCGCACATACACCGGTGGACGTGTTCAGATCGCACATCTCCACGAAGGCCTTGTGCGCGTGGCTCAGATCGTAGTTGTCAGGGTTGCTGCCGGTCGTGCCCAGGTCAATCTGGCCTAGCGAGATCTTCTGCCCCTTCGAGTTCACGCCCGAGTTGGCTATATCGGCCCCGCGCCCAATCAAAACCGGATCCTGAAAAAGATTGTCCGGCGTCCGGTTTTCCTGAAAGATGACCACGATGTGCTGGATCTTGGAAGGTGCAACGGACGGGGGGCGGTTCGCCCCCCCTCCGCCGCAACCATTTATTCCAACCAGAAACCCGGCGGCCACAAATAAGCAAGCCAGCGCTACCGAAAGGGCAGGTCCACGCATGTCGAAACTCCTGGAACAGGAGAGTAATCCGCGCTCCCTGTAGTTCGGAAACACGCCTCCTGGAACTTCCACTCGGGATGGGATGTACTTTATTTGACCTTTGAGCGGCCCGCCGCTAGCCCTTTACCGCTTCCGCCCTGTTCCGCATCTGTGCCACAAAACTCGCATCCTTCACCGACGCCAGATTGATTTCCACGTTCGCCAGTGCCCCGGCAATCGCCGCTCGCGCCAGCGCCCGCGCCGTCGTCAAATCCGACTTCATATTCGGATTCGTGATCCCCTCTAAACTCGCCGCCATCTGTGCCACTTCCTGCGCCTTCTCGGCCACGCCCAGCGGAACACTCGTCGCCTGCTTCAGCGCCGTCTCGATCAGCGCCTCGCCCTCGTTCTCGCCGGAAGTCTTCGCCTGCTTATACGCCTTCATCACCGAGTTGTAAGACTCGGCGTCCGCGTCAATGGCCGCTTTCAACTCCTCGCGGAGCGACCCCAACCGTCCGATGGCCGCGCTCAACTGCGCCTCATATTGCAGATACGCCTTCTTCCCTCGCGACATCGACGCCACCATGGTTGCCAGCCCGGCCGCCATCGCTCCCGCGGCCGCCGCCGCGCTGCCGCCGCCCGGGGTTGCCGTGGGCGCGGCTAACTGCTCCACAAACGGCTCGACACCCGCCCTCAACCCGCCCACGGCCACTTTTCCGCCCATCACAGCTGCGAGCCGGTTTTCCAAAATTAGCGACGAATCGAAATTCTCCACCTGAAGAAACCACTCGGCTGCCTGCTCCAGCGCTTTCTTCGGAATCAGCCCCACAATCTCGCTCGAAACCGGCGTGACGCCGTACCGTTCCGCTTCGCGCTTGACCATTTCGAAGGCGCGATGCACCGGCGTCTGCTCGAAATCCGTCAGATTCATCGAGACCTGCGCCAATCCGCGCACCAGAAATCCTGCGCCCTTCACAAACCTCAGCCCGCCGCTGGAAAACCGCACCGCCTTCGCAATCTTCTTCGCGATGTCCACATCCGGTGTATTCAGAAAGACGTTGTAGGCAATCAGAAACTTCCGCGCTCCCACTACTGTCGCGCCGGCCGTAGGATGCACCCTCGCTTCGCCAAAGTCCGGACGCCGCGCTGCGTTCGTCGCAATCTCGGCGCGAATACCCTCAAACTGTCCTCGCCGGATGTTCTCCAGATTCTGCCGCTCCGGCGTCGTCGCTGCTGCCTCGTACAAGTAGACCGGAATCTGAAATCGTTTCCAGATCTCCGCGCCCACATTCCGCGCCATCGCCACGCAATCTTCAATGGTCACGCCGTCAATCGGAATGAACGGCACGACATCGGCCGCCCCCATCCGCGGATGTGCTCCCGTATGCACATTCAGGTCAATGAGTTCCGCCGCCTTGCCCACCCCGCGAATCGCCGCTTCCTGAATCGGCTCGCGCTCCCCCACCAGCGTGATCACGCACCGGTTGTGGTCCGCATCCATTTCGCGGTCAAGCAGGTACACGCCGTCCATCTTCATGGCGTCGACGATGGCATCCACTTTGGCCTGATCACGGCCTTCTGAGAAATTCGGCACACATTCCACGAGCGTAGACATAACGATGAAGAATAGCTGCCGCTCCGGGAGGGAAGCAAGGCGTGATATTCACGGCCGACCCACTTTCGCTTTGGCTTTCCCCGCCACTGAGATTAGAATTGACCGCATCCTGCGGGCACTTCGTCCATGGCCGAGCCCCTAGACCCAAACACGGTCCTCAAGACGCCCCCTGTTGCGGCTGAGGATCTCACGGGCAAGCTCGTAGGCCGCTTTGTGGTGCGCCAGAAACTCGGCGCCGGCGGCATGGGTCAGGTCTACGGCGCCGAAGACCCCACTCTTAAGCGCACCGTCGCTCTCAAGCGCGCAGTCGGCAAATCCGACTCTGCTTCGACCGACCACAAACGCTTTCTCAAGGAAGCCCAGCGCGCCTCCGCTCTCAACCACCCCAACGTCGGCTCCATGTATGACGTGGTCGAGCATGGCGGTGAACTCTGGCTGGTGATGGAGTACATCGAAGGCGAGACGCTTCGCCACCGCCTCAAGCGCCCCATCTCCTCCGACGAATTCTTCGCCATCGCCACCCAGTGCTGCGAAGGCTTGCAGGCGGCTCATGAGAAAGGCATCATCCACGGCGACATCAAGCCGGAAAACATCATGCTCACCCCCAACCTGAGGGTGAAGATTCTCGACTTCGGGGTCGCTCGCCGCGCCTTCCGCGCCAATCCCGACGAAGTCACGCGCAGCATGGAGACCATGACCGCCTCCGGCGGCACGCCTGCCTACATGGCACCCGAGGTGCTCCTGCAAAAGCCCGACGACGGCCGCTCCGACCTGTTCTCACTCGGCCTGGTTTTTTACGAAATGCTCGGCGGCGAACAGCCCTTCCACAGCGACAGCCTCGCCACCACCGTCGCCCGCATCGTTCACGAGGAACCCCCGGCGCTCAAGAATGTGCCCGAGTCACTGGCCGGAATCATCACGCGCATGCTGGCCAAGAAGCCCGACGAGCGCTATCCCTCGGCTTGGGCCGTCCTCGAGGACCTGCGCCAAGTCCAGCACGGTGGAACTCCGAAACGCTCCTCGGCCACGTCGACCGCTGCCAATCTGCGCCAGCGCCGCTTCGTCACTGCGCTGGTCATCTCCGTCGCCGTCCTGGCGATTATGGTTTCGGTGTCAACCGTGCGCCGCTTCTACCGCTCCTCGATGACGAAGACCGGCGCCGGCGCCACCACGCCCGGTCTTCAAACTCTGCCCCAGACAAAGATCCTCGCGATACTCCCCTTCGCGGATGTGAAAGAGAATCCCAAGCTCACCGCCCTCGGCCAGGGCTTGGTCGAAAGCATCGCCGCCAAGTTGGGCAAGCTCACTGAGGATCGCGCTTTCGAAGTGGTCCCCCCGCGCAACCTGCAAGACAAAAACATCTCCACGCTTCCCGACGCCGCCCGCATGTTCGGCGCTAACCTCGGCTTGGCGCTCACCCTCGAGCCTCAGTCCGCCGAACTGGTCAAGGTCAACTACTCTTTGCTGAACGCGCAAAGCGGCGCCACGGTTGGTAACGGCTCCCTTACCGTCCCCATGGCTGACGCCTTCTCGGTGGAACAGAATGTCGCCGAAGGAACCGTCAATGCCCTGCGCCTGCAGTTGCGTCCGGAAGAAGAAGCCGCCCTGAAATACCACGGCACCGACCAGGCCGCCGCCTACGCGTACTACCTGCAGGCGCAAGGCTACCTGCTCAACCACAGCAAGGCCGAGAATCTGGACAACGCCGCCCTGATGGCCCGCGAAGCCCTCAAACTCGATCCCAACTTCGGCATGGCCAAAGCCGTTCTCGGAGAAAGCTACTGGCTCAAGTATTCCGACACCAAGCAGAAGCAATGGGTAGCGCCGGCACAGAGCGGCTGCAACGATGCCGTCAAGTTGGGCAACGCCGGCGCCGCCGGCCACGTCTGCCTCGGCCTCATCGACGACGGCACCGGACACTCCCCCGAAGCCGCCGCCGAATTCCAGTTGGCCCTTGGTCTCGAACCCACCAACGAGGCTGCCGTCATCGGGCTAGCCAAAGCCTACGAACACGAAGGCAAAATCACCGAGGCCGAGAAGGCCTACCAGCAGGCCATTCAGGCCCACCCCAACAGCCGCCTCGCTTACAGCTCCTTCGGGAGTTTCTACGGCCGCCGCAACCAGTACGAAAAGGCGCTGGAGATGTACCGGAAGGCAATCGAGATCGCCCCCGAATGGTACGGAACCTACGTGAATGTCGGATCCACCTATAGCGATATGGGTCAATACGAGAAGGCGATCGATCCCTTGAAAAAATCCATCGCCATCCGGCCCAGCTATCCCGGATACGTCAACCTGGGCACGGCGTACTTTGGTATGAAAAAGTTTGGCGATGCCGCTGCTCCATTTGAAGAAGCCACCAAACTTGATCCCCAGCAGTACGTGACTTGGGGCGACCTAGGCACATCTCTCTTCTACTCAGGGAAAAAAGATCAGTCCGCGCAGCCCTTTCGCAAGGCGGTCGAACTTGCCTTGGAGGAACTGAAGATCAATCCTCGCGACCCGGATGTGCTCGGCCGGCTTGCGGAATATTATTCTATGCTGAACGATCGCAAGAATGGTCTGCTCTATCTGGGGCAGGCCCTGCAGTACGGGCACAACGATAAAGAAATGCTCATCGATGCGGCGGGGGTGTATAACCAGTTGGGCGAAAGCGGCTTGGCTGTGGAATTTCTGGCCAAGGCCGTGCAGGCAGGCTATACCACCGAGCAGATCCGCGGGCAGCCCGAGTTCGACAACCTGGTCAACACACCAGGCTACCAGCAGTTGATGAAATCCTCGCATCCGTAGTTTCCCGGCACGGCGCCGGGAGGGCCCAGTAAAATCCAGCCCCGGACGCTTGCTCTCCATGGCAGCGCCCCGGCAATTTCGAAAGGATCATCGCATGCCAACACCAAAAGGTATACCAACCACCCGCACCCCAAATATCTGCGCTGATTTTTCGGGAAACATGGGCGACCCAGTAGACTGGCAGGGCGCCCCGGTGGGTTGCATCATTTCCAAGAATGGCACCAACACGTTTCCCTTTACTCCCTATCAGACAGTGAACGGGAAGCCTCAGATCACGATGCCTCCCATGAACCAGGTCAAGATTGCGAGCGGATTGACTGCCAACACGACGTACTCGTACAACGTGAGTTGCTGCACTCCGGGCTCAGCCACTCACACCGTTAAAGTCGACGGCTAACCACACCATTCCCGCGCGGGCGGCAGTCATTGCTCCGCCCGCGCAAGGCGTGAACCATCGTGGAAGAGCAGCGCTTCAGCGCCACGAAAGCGCCAAGAGTCAACGTGGGCTTTAGCCCCAAGGGATGCTGAAATGCCAGTCGCCGAGCGTCACTAAATCGGGCCGGGAGAAACTCGCCTACTTTCTCCAAAACCTCCCCACCCCCACGCGTACCTGCACCGTATTGATCCCTGGGTTCGGCGTCGCCAGCCCCGCATTCGAAATATGCAAATACCGCAGCTCCACGCTCCAGTTGTATTTCGCGCCCAGCACATGCGTCCCCAGCGCGGCCGCCGAAGTAAAATTCACCGTATTCGTTCCCGCCGGCACGTTGTGATCGCTGAACAGCGTCCCGCCGCTTAACTCAAAATACGGAGACATCCGGCCGCGCCGTTCAAAGTTCCACTTCAACCCAAACGGATTGAAGCCCACGCCATACGCCGTATTCGACGGCTGAAAAATCAGGTACGCCGGCTCCGCATCCACCGCATACTCAAATCGCCCGCGCAAAAATCCCGGCAGGTGCGAACCCGTCAGCACCCATCCATAGCGCAACCCCGCATCGAAGATTCCCGTGCGCGAGGTGCCGCCCGCCACCGAGTGTCCGCCCCCGGCCCAGATCTGCACTTCATGTCCGCCCTGTTCCGGCCCGGCCTGCGCCAGGCCCAGCGCGGTCACCATGCCTAAGAAGGAAAACATGAAAAAGGAAGGAAGAAACCTCGTCATTCGCCCCATGGCCTTCGAGGGTGCCCGACCTGGGCCGAATTTGCAAGCGCAGCTTGACTGGCGGGTCGAGCTTTCACCACAGAGACACAGAGAACCACGAACAAGGCAGCCACAGATTTTCTCTGTGTCTCTGTGCCTCCGTGGTGAGTGATTTGAAACACAGCGATTTCCCGCCCCGGTGCTACAATTTGATTGAACTTATAGCCGTCGTTCATCGGAGGCTCCGATGTACAGACAGATGCACAGACTTGCACTGCTTCTTCCCATCGCCTTTGTTTCCCTGACTGCCCTTTCCGCACAACAGACGCAGACGCCGCCACAGAAGGTGACGCCGCCTTCTTACTCTGCCATCCCGGCCGAAGCCGCCAAGCAGGCCAATCCCGTGAAGTCCTCACCCGAGTCTCTGGCCCGCGCCAAGAGATGGTGGGGCATGGACTGTGCCATGTGCCACGGCAAGGACGGCGACGGCAAAGGGGACGTCGCCACCAGCATGAAGCTCGCTATCGTCGATCTCACCAGTCCCGCCACCCTCAAAGAGCGTACCGACGGGGAGATCTTCTACATCATCAAGAACGGCCACCAGGACATGCCAGCCGAAGGCGAGCGCATCAAGCCGGAAGAAAACTGGGATCTCGTCAACTACGTCAGGTCGCTCTCGAAGGCAAAGCCGGAGCCGAAGCAGTAGAGTGATCTTCGCGTCCGTCCGTGTGGCGCGGGTGCCCCGCCCGCGTTCCAGGGGTCACATCGACCGCGGATTTCTGTCTCCAAAGTTCTTGCGGATCGGGATCGGCTATCCCTCCCTTGACAACTCCCCACTCATACCGCTACAATTAGCACTCGATAGGCGCAACTGCTAACAGTCGCCTTAACCCATCAAAATCATAGGTTTACCGATCAACCAGAAGAATATCCATCTTCACAACTTGAAAGGAGTTGCAACCCATGGCCAAATTTACCCCGCTCCATGACCGTATCCTGGTCCGGCGCATTGAAGAAGGTGAGACCACCCGCGGTGGCATCATCATTCCCGACAGTGCCAAAGAAAAGCCGCAGGAGGGCGAAGTCATCTCTGTCGGCAAAGGCAAGTCCAACGACGAAGGCAAGGTGTTCCCTCTGGCCGTCAAAGAGGGCGACCGCATCCTGTTCGGCAAGTATTCCGGCACCGAAATCAAGCTTGATGGCGAAGACTTCATCATCATGCGCGAAGAGGAAGTGCTCGGCATCCTGTCCGGTGCGGCCAAGAGAGAAACCGCCGGCTCGCGTAGATAGGCTTCGGGCTTCGGCTATCGGGCTTCGGCAACACCTGAAACCCGTCAGCCTTAAAGCTCGCTGCCACATTTGAGGGATGTCCCGTTCGGCTCCAAGATCGGGTGATCGAAAGATTCGCCGAAGCCCGATAGCCGAAGCCCGACAGCCTCTCGCATGAGAACTAGCTCTCGAAACATTCGCAGGTCCATCCTGCAAAACATTGAGGAGAAGAAACCAATGGCAAAGCAAATCGTGCACGGAGAAGAATCCCGTCAGGCGATCCTCCGCGGCGTCAACCTTCTGGCCGACGCAGTGAAGGTCACCCTCGGCCCCAAGGGGCGCAACGTGGTCATCGAAAAGAAGTTTGGTTCGCCGACCATCACCAAGGACGGTGTCACCGTCGCCAAGGAAATTGAATTGAAAGACGGCCTCGAGAACATGGGCGCGCAAATGGTCCGCGAAGTGGCATCCAAAACATCGGATGTTGCCGGCGACGGCACCACCACCGCTACCGTTCTCGCCCAAGCTATCTATCGCGAAGGCGTCAAGACCGTTGCCGCCGGCGCCAATCCCATGGCCATGAAGCGCGGCATCGAGAAAGCGGTCGAGGCCATCTGCGGCAAGCTCAACAAAGAGGGCGAGCGCGAGAAGGGCGAACTGGACAAATTCTCCAAGCCTGTCACCGGAGAAATGATCAGCCAGGTCGGCACCATCTCCGCCAACAACGACGAGACCATCGGCAAGATCATTGCCGAAGCCATGAAGAAGGTCGGCAAAGACGGCGTTATCACCGTCGAAGAATCCAAGACTCTCGAGACCCAACTGGAAGTCGTCGAAGGCATGCAGTTCGACCGCGGCTACCTCTCGCCCTACTTCGTCACCGATCCCGAGCGCATGGAAGTTGCCCTCGAGAACGCCTACATCCTGATCAACGAGAAGAAGATCAGCTCCATGAAGGATCTTCTCCCGCTGCTCGAGCAGATCGCCAAGGGCGGCAAGCCGCTGCTCATCATCGCCGAAGACGTCGAGGGTGAGGCGCTGGCTACGCTGGTGGTCAACAAGCTGCGTGGCACGCTGCAAGTCGCGGCCGTCAAGGCCCCCGGCTTCGGCGATCGCCGCAAGGCCATGCTGCAGGATATCGCTATCCTCACCGGCGGCAAGGCCATCACCGAAGATCTGGGCATCAAGCTGGAGAACGTGCAGATCTCCGATCTCGGCCAGGTGAAGAAGATCACCATCGACAAGGACAATACGACCCTGGTCGAAGGCAAAGGCAAGCATGCTGAAATCGAAGGCCGCGTGAAAGAAATTCGCAGCCAGATCGACAAGACCACCAGCGACTACGACCGCGAGAAGCTGCAAGAGCGGTTGGCGAAGCTGGTCGGTGGCGTGGCCGTGATCAAAGTCGGCGCCGCAACCGAAACTGAAATGAAGGAAAAGAAAGCCCGTGTGGAAGACGCGATGCATGCCACTCGCGCGGCCGTGGAAGAAGGCATTGTCCCCGGCGGCGGCGTGGCTCTGGCCCGTTGCACCAGCGCACTCGAGAAGTTGAAGGCCGACGGCGATGAGCAGATCGGCATCAACATCGTGAAGCGCGCCATCACCGAGCCTCTGCGCCAGATCGTCGAGAATGCCGGCGAAGAAGGCGCGGTCGTCCTCGGCAAGGTGCTCGAATCCAAGGACACGAACTACGGCTTCAACGCCTTGAACAACGAGTACGAGGATCTGGTCAAGGCGGGCGTGCTCGATCCCACCAAGGTCGTGCGCACCGCCCTGCAGAATGCCGGCTCCATCGCCAGCTTAATGCTCACCACCGAAGCCCTGGTCGCGGAGATTCCCGAAAAGAAGGAAGCTCCCATGGGCGGCGGCGGCCACGGCGGCGGCATGGGCGACATGTACTAAGGCAGCTGTCAGCTATCAGCTGTCAGCCGTCAGTAAGGTCAAAGGCCCCGCTCGCGAGAGCGGGGCTTTTTCTTTGCATCAGCAATGCCCATGTGGGGACAGCCGCCTCGGCTGTCCGGTCGCGCGAAGCTCGGTAGTCTTTCCACACCCTTCCCCCACCCACCGTCATTCCGACGCGCGAGCAAAGCGAGACAGGAGAACTTGCCCTGAACGAAAGCCGCAGGAAATCCGCTCTCCGCCGGGGATCACGATCAGAACCGTGGCACCTATGTCCGTCAATCACCTTCGCAATCGGATGGACATGTCCCGAAATGGTCAATCTAAAGGACCCTTCTGAACTCTCGTGATCTGTCCCGTCTCCCTCTTCACCCGCAAGATTGAAGTAGCTGTACCCCGGTAGAGCAGCCATGGATTTGTGAGACCGGGACGCAGCGGCTTCTTAATCCCCCTGCCGCGCAGCTCTAACACGGCATAAGAGGTTGCACCGTGAAGAGTCGGATATCGAGATGGAGCGAAATCTCGTGTGGATTTCGCTTGTTCTTCTTTTTCTCTGTAGTTCTTGCCTTTACCTCACCTGCGTCGGCTGGCTCCGGACAGCTCACGGTGAATCCTTCCAACATTAACTTTGGCAGCGTCTCCGTCGGCAATAGCCAGACGCAATCACTCACTCTGACAAATTCTGGTTGGTCAAGGTTGACCATAACTAAGGCAACTTCATCCGGAACCGGCTTCACGCTGACCGGTCCCGGCTACCCCGTGACCCTGGCTGGTGGGCAGAGTGTAACCTGCAACGTAATCTTTACGCCGCAGTCAGCGGGCGCCAGCAGTGGAAGCGTCGCGATTGTATACAGCACTCATAGATGGCAATACGGTGGCGACTCCCGCAACTCAACCACGGTTACGTTGCCAGTGTCAGGCGTGGGGGTTACTTCTGGCCAGCTCACGACAAGCCCCGCCAACCTCGGCTTCGGCAGCGTTCTGGTGGGAAGTTCCCAGACGCTGGCGGAAACTCTGACTAACTCGGGTGGAGCAAGCGTCACCATTTCCGCGGTAGGCGCTACTGCCTCTGGGTTCACGGCAAATGGACTGAGTTTGCCCCTAATATTGAACGCGGGCCAGAGTGCGAGCTTCAGTGTCAGGTTCTCGCCGACCTCGAGCGGCGGCGTCAACGGCAACCTGGCAATCACATCCAACGCAGCCAACTCTGTTTTGAATGTGCCGTTGTCTGGGACAGGCGTTACACCCGGCCAGCTCAGCGCGAGCCCTGCAAGCCTCAGTTTTGGAAGTGTCAACACTGGCAGCAGCGCAACCCTTGCCGACACTCTGACAAATTCCGGGGGCTCGGCTCTGACCATCTCCCAAATCACGCCGGGTGGAACGGGATTCAGTGTTAGTGGAATCAATCTACCGCTTACCCTGAATGCAGCCCAGAGTGTGACGTTCAACGTTTTGTTCGCACCGCAGTCTGGGGGAAGCGCAACCGGAAGTCTCGCGATCAGTTCTAGTGGCTCGAATCCTGTCCTCTCTGTTTCGTTGACAGGAACCGGAACTGTAGCACTGGCCGGCCAATTGGCCGTCGGACCTTCGGCCATCAGCTTTGGCAGCGTGCCAGTTGGGACCACCCAGACTCAAACTGGCACGCTCAGTGCGAGCAATGCTCCGGTTACAGTGTCATCGGCGGGAGTGAGCGCATCTCAATTCTCCATGAGCGGGATCGCATTCCCCGTGACCATCGCCGCGGGAAACAGCATTTCCTTCCAGGTGGCGTTTGCGCCCAAAGCTTCCGGCGCCGCATCCGCCAACCTCACGTTTGTCAGCACCGCTTCCAACTCTCCAGCGGTGCAAACCCTAAGCGGCTCCGGAACTGTGCCGCAGCACAGCGTTGCTCTGGGATGGAACACGAGCACGTCGAGCAATGTGGCGGGATATAACATCTATCGTGGAATGGTATCTGGCGGCCCTTTCACGCGAATCAATTCCGCTCTGAATACGACGCCCTTCGATACGGACAGCTCGGTCCAGGCTGGTCAGACGTACTATTACGTCGTAACTGCCGTGGACTCGACGGGAGCTGAGAGCGGCTATTCGAATCAGGTACAGGCGGTGATCCCGTCTCCGTAGTGAGTCAAGACAGGAAAGTGTGACGCGGGCGCCCTCGCCCGCGAAGCCGGGTGCCGGGTGCCCCATTTCTCGCGCTCTTTGCGCGAGAAGTGGGTCCTCACAACTCCGGCACCCAACTTTTGGGATCGCCCTACAAAATCTTCTGCGCAACGTCAGCCAGCGCGGCTTCAATTCCTTCGGCTTTGGGTATACCGCCTTGGGCCATGTCTTTGCTGCCGCCGCCGCGTCCGCCGAGCTTCGCCATCGTCTCTTTCATGAGCGCACCCATGTCGTGCGGTTGGCCCGCGGACTGGGCGAACACGACGGACGGCTGCGGCGACGTGGTTGCGAGAAGCGCAATGACGGACGAAGTTACGGAGGACGACTGCCGCGTCAGTTTCTGCGCCAGCAGCTTCAGGAAATTGAGATCGCGGTCCGCGAAGGTGCGGACGACGACTTTGCACCCGCTTGATTCCGGTGTTTCCGCCAAGATGGTTGCGGCCTGCGCCGCGGCGAGTTCTTCCTGCGACCGCTCGTACTGCTTGCGCAGGGATTTGATCTCGTCGAGGGATTTGATCGCCTGCTGCGGCACGTCGTAGATGTGCGCAGAAAGCAGCGCCGCGGTTTCCGTGAGCGTGGTGAAGTCGCGGCGGGCGGTCGCAACGGCTCGCTGTCCCGCGACGAACTCCACACGGTATCCCTGGCGCATTCTCTCAATCTTGCGCAGCAGGATGCAGCCGATCTGTCCGGTTTGGTTTACGTGCGTGCCGCCGCACGCGGTGAGGTCGAAATCGCGGATGTCGATGACTCGAAGCTCGTCGCGCTCCGTTGGGGGAAGTTTGCGCAGGCCCAGATTCGAGGCTTCGTCGCGGGTAACGAAGCGAATCTCTACTAGACGATTCTCGAGGATGATCTCATTGGCCATCCGTTCGGCGGCTTCGATCTGCTCTCTGTTAAGCGAGGGCGTCTCGAGGTCGATGGAGCAATAGTCGTCGGCCATGTGGAAGGAAACGGTCGGCATGTTGAACAGCCTGATAAACGCAGCCGAAAGCACATGCTGGCCGGAATGCTGCTGCATGTGGTCGCGGCGACGCGTTGCGTCGATCTGCCCTCGGACGCGGGTGCCGGGCTTGAGATCTTCCTTCAATGACCTCGGCAGTGCTTCGAGATAGTGGATTACCCGCCCGTCTTCCGCATCGGCAACTTCCGTGACGCGGAGTTTCGTGGCGGGACCTGCAGCGTTGGCATCCGCTGAGCCTTCAGCTGCGCCGATCCAGCCGGTGTCGAAAATCTGCCCGCCGCTCGTGGGATAGAAGGCAGTGCGGTCGAGAATCAGCGCCGGACGCGGGCTTTCAAGGATCGTGCTGACTTCCGCGTCGAAGTCGTAGAGAAACGAGTCGTGGTAGTAAAGGCGCGTCGTCATGATTCAGTACGGGCCGATAATTCCGCCGATCTGGCGGGCTGCTGGCTGCGCGGGCGAGAGCCCGCCCTGAGCCTGCCGAAGGGGCGCCCGCGCCACACTTGCGTCGAGGACGTCGAGATACTTCAGCCCGCTGCCGGTGTTGAACAGGACGACTGTGTCGTCCGCCTTGAAGAATCCACTCGATCGGAGCTTGCGATAGGCCGCAAGTGAGGCGGCGCCTTCCGGTGCGGCGAAGATGCCTTCGGTTTTCGCCCAGTGCCGAGTGGCGTCGAGGATTTCCTCGTCCGTCACGGCAACCGCGGTGCCCCCTGATTTCTTCAGAATGTCGAGAATCAGGTAGTCGCCGTAGGCTTTGGGAACGCGCAGACCGGAGGCGAGCGTAGCGGCGTTCGGCCACATCTCGGAGGCGGACTTGCCTTCCTCCCACGCTTTCACGATGGGCGCGCATCCGGAGGACTGCACGGTAATCATCTTTGGACGCTCAGGGCCGATCCAGCCCAGCTGTTCCATTTCGTCGAAAGCCTTCCACATGCCGAGCAGGCCGACGCCGCCGCCGGTGGGATAGATAATGCCCTGCGGGACCTTCCACCCGAGTTGTTCGGCGACTTCGTAGCCCATGGTCTTCTTGCCTTCGACGCGGTACGGCTCCTTGGTGGTGCTGACGTCGAACCATCCGTCCTTCGACCAACTCTCTCCTTCTTTCAGCTCCGCGACCTTCCGGGCGCAATCGGAGATAAGTCCGTCGACCAGCGTGACGCGCGCGCCGTAGTAGTCACACTCGACGCGGTTGGCCAGGGGAACATCTCGTGGCATGAAGATTTGGGCTTCGAGGGCGGCGGCCGCGGCATATGCGGCGAGAGCGCTGGCCGCGTTGCCGGCAGACGGAATAGCCAGCTTCTTGAGGCCGAAGTGGCGAGCCATGGTCACCGCGACCGAGAGGCCGCGGGCTTTGAAGGAGCCGGTGGGGTTAAGGCCTTCGTCCTTAATAAAGACGTTGGAATACTCGCGGCTGGGCAACATCGGCGTGAATCCCTCGCCGAGCGAAACAGGATTGGCTTCGGGAAGCACAGCGTCGTAACGCCACATGGTGGGAGCGCATCCCGCGAGCCGGGCGGGCGAGAACGCGCGTTTGATCGCAGCGAGATCATAACGGGCGTACAGGATGCCAGCGTCTTTGGGGCAGACGGTCTGGGGACGGTCAGCGGGATAGTGTTCACCGCAGCGCGTGCACTCGAGGTGGGTGAGGGACATGCAGAAAAAGTGTAGCAGGCTCTTTGCTGCAGTTGCGGTCCAGTAGGTCGGTTTGCGGCGGCGCGTGCCGGGGCGCTGCTTCGCAAGAGAGCCGCGGCCACCAACAGCCAGAGCGTTGCAGAAACAGTCCCGGTTTTATTCTTGGGGGGGCGTTTTGGTTTCAGCCGGCTGGCCTTCTTCCTTTTCCTTCGCCGCCATGGCGGACTTGAAGCCACGGATGCTTTCGCCAAGTCCCTTACCCAGTTCCGGAAGCTTCTTGGGCCCGAAGACGAGCAAAGCGATTCCGAACACTACCAACATATGCATCGGTTGAAACAGTCCTTCAAACATATGGTCCTCCTTGCGTTTGATTCGCGAACAAAATTCGTCAGTCTGTCACGGTTCAGAATGCAGGCGCTGTGACCGCTGGTTGACGAGCACAGCGCCCGCCCTGGCGAGCCGCATGGAATGCCCTCCCCCGAGGTGGTTCTCACACGACCCTGCAACCTGTTAGAAACCGCGTTGCGCCGCGTCGGCGGCAGTGGCCAACGCGTGCACAGCTGTGAAGAAGGCCGGCGACTGGCCCTTAAACAGCCCATCCGCAGTCAATCCCTTGATCGCCCCCATCGCAGCGCCCACTGTGTTGGTGGGGCGAATGATGGAAACTGCGGGGAACTTGCGGTTGAGGAAGGGCGTGGGCTCCGGCATGATCAGGTTCGACTGCAGCGACTCCGGCTGGTTCGTCGACAGCTGTTGGAACGTGACCTTGGCTCCGGTTACCGGGTCCACATCGGAGACGGTGAGCACGTTGCCGGCCTTATCGTGCCAGGTCTGAAAGTGCGCGGTCTCAGTGGGGCCGATGCTCAAGAGAATCCGTAGAACATCGACGTTGTTCACGCGCTGTGCCAGCGAGGGATAGAGACTGCTTCCGCCCTGTTCGATGGCGCAGAAGTGAAATCCCGCGGTGAAGGCGATGGCCTTGAGGTGGTCCGGCACATTGAACGGCGCAATGAGGGCCGGGCCGTTAAGGTCATCGTCGGTGCGCGGAATGGCAGTGCGATTGACGATGGTCTCGGCCTGTGGAAACTTGAAACCGGCATCGAGATCGGGATTCTTCGTGGCGCTGCGATAACGAGTCCAGAAGCTGGTGTCGACCGTCAGATTCATCAGATTGGTCAGGCGTCCGATATCGCGCGCGCCCGTAGCCTTACTGCTCGGTAGTGTCGCGAACTGGCTGAGATCAACCGGCTCGGCGCCAATCGACTCGAGGTAAGCATTGATGAAGGCCTGATGGCTCAACTCATCGTCGGTGTTGTCGTGAATGTACTGCGACATGTCGCCATCGAGAATCTGCAGAGCCGACATGTAGAGCGGACTGCCGCCGCTGACTCCAGACTCCTCCGAATCCTGAGTCCCTCCGAGTTCGGTGTACTGCGTCCATAGATCAGTCTCAAGAATTTCGGCGGCGGCGAGGAAGCGCAGAATGTCGATGTCGCCCTTGTTAATAGTGGAAGGATTCGTTTCCTGCGCGAAGGCCGGAATGCCCTTTGCCATGAGACCCGCGCCAACGGTAGCTGCAGCGCCCGCAATCATGCTGTTCTTCAGAAAGGAACGGCGATTGGAGCTGCCACGCGTGAGAGAGTTCGATTCCGTTGAGGTTGAAGGCTGAGTCGTTTCCGACGTCAGAACCGTAGAGGAGATTTTTTCACTGCTCATAAATCTTCGCTCCAAATTATCGTGGAATGACGTTAGCAATCGAGGCAGGGACTTCGAATCAACGTGAACGCAGAATAAGTGCGCTGGCTCCCGCGCATGTCATAAGCGCGTCAGAGAGTTGTAAAAGATTCGTCTCGGGCGGGCACTCGGCCTTAGATTTTCTGGCAAGAGTTTCGTCACACGCGCAGGCGAAGCAGCAGCGTCTGTGCTTTGCGGAACCAGGGGCGTTCGCGGCGGCGGAGGTAGCCGGGCATGGTGGGCCGCTTGTCGAGGATCTTCTGCGCCCACTGCCGGGCTTCGTCGATGCGTTTCTGCGAGTAAAGAAAGAGCGCGTAGTTGTAATAGGTCTCGGAGATGGTGGAGATTTTGGTGGCTTTCTGAAACATCGCTTCCGCTTTTTCAGGCTGACCGGTTTGCGCGTAGGCGTGGGCCAGCAGGCCCTTGGCGCGGTGGAAGTCGAAATTGGGATCGGTGGACACGGCGTGCTCGAGATCGGGAAGCGCCGCGGCGAAGTCCCCGAGAGCGATTTCTGCCACGCCGCGACGATAGAAAGGATCGGGCGAATCGGTGCGCGAGGAAATCGCTTTGTCGTAGCAGGCTCGGGCGCGGGCGTAATTGCCGTCGTCGAGATAAAGCAAGCCGAGTTCTTCGTAGTTGCCGGCGGAGGGATTGTCCAGAATGGCGCGCTCCAGTTCACGAATGCGGCGGCGGCGCGGAAAAACCTGAAATTCGGTGCGCAGAAGTCCAGCGTCCGGAATAACTTCCACTGCGATGTAGACCAGAGCTCCCAGCCATCCGCCGATCAGGATGATGAACAGCCAATACGTGTCGGGACGGCGGCGAATGAAGTGGACAATGGCCACCGCCTGGAGGATGATTCCCCACCAGGATGCGAAAAAGAAGAAGAGCGATCCCATGGAAAGCGCACTATAACATGGGCTTCGGACTTCGGACCTCGGGCCTCGGGCTTCGGGCTTCGGCCTTCGGCAAACGGGGCTGTGTGTTTCTACCGCTTTCATTGTGACAAGCGTCACCGTGTCTTCGGAACAGGAGAACTATCCTGCAGGTCGGAGGATCCGTCACATGGGTGGAACCTACAAAGACCTCGAAGCGTGGCAATGCGCCAAGGCACTTGTCCTGGAAATTTACCGAAATACCGCAAGATTTCCGAAAGAAGAAATGTTCGGTCTCACCAGCCAGCTGCGGAGGGCGGCCGTATCCGTGGCTAGCAATATCGCTGAAGGTAAGGGGCGCTTCTCCGATCGAGAACTCGGGCAGTTCCTTGGTGTAGCTCGCGGTTCGGTATTCGAAATCGAGACCCAAATTGCCATCGCGTTCGACCTGGAACTTCTAACAGAGACTCGGAGCCGCGAGCTGCTAGGACGCTGTGGCGAGGTCGGTCGCCTGCTAAATGGGCTCATCAAAGTTGTGCGAGAACCCGCGGCCCAAGGGCAGCCAAGGCCCCGAGAGCCCGAGTCCTTGAGCAAGCCTGTCCGCGCCTTGGGCGGCGCATGTGTCACAATGCAAGAGTGAAAACTACGATGAGGACTAGCGCGGAAGTCGAAGCGCGAAGCCTGGTTTCGCCGAAGCCCGACAGCCGAAGCCCGAAGCCCGATTCCATTCGGCTACTGGCGACCGATATCGACGGCACTCTGCTGAATCCACAATTTCAGATTTCCGAGGGCGACCTGGCAGCGCTGCGGCAGGCCCACGCGTCCGGGATCGAGATCGTGCTCGTTACCGGGCGGCGGCATACGTTTGCCCTGCCGATCGCAAAGCAACTTGGGTTTGACTTGTGGTTGATCAGTTCGAATGGCGCGGTCACGCGATCGCTGGCGGGAGAAACATTCCACCGTGACATGATGCCGCAGGAGACTTGCCGGCAGCTGTGCGGGGCGATGCGGGCGTTTCGCGGGCACACCGTCCTCACCTTTGACAAGGAAACCAAGGGCGCGATCGTGCTGGAGCATCTGGACGATCTGAACCCGAGCATTCGGCGCTGGCTGGAAAAGAACATGGAGTACATCGAATTCGTCGTGCCGATCGAGCGGGCGCTGGTCACCGATCCGGTCCAGGCGATGTTTTGCGGGTCGATGGTGCGCATGAAACAGGCCCTCGAAGCGCTGGATGGGGCGGGCCTGGATGGGCAGATTACCGTGCTGCGAACGGAGTACCTGGAGCGCGACTTAGCGATGATCGACGTGCTGAATGCGGGTTGCTCGAAGGGCCACGCGCTGGAGCGCTGGGCCGCCCATCGCGGGTTTCGGCGCGAACAGGTCATGGCCATCGGTGATAACCACAACGATGTGGAAATGCTTGAGTTCGCCGGCTATCCGGTTATCATGGGGAATGCCTGCGAAGAGTTGCGCGGGCGGGGATGGACCGTGACCCTGGGGAATAACCTCTGCGGGGTGGCGGCGGCGGTACAAGCAGTGGTCAGTGGGCAGTGGCCAGTGGGCAGCGGGCAAACGGACGCCGTCGGTCGTTAGAAATTGGTCTGATAAACGGTTTCGGGAAGGGCACGGCTTCAGCCGTGCCACCTGGCGCAAGAAGGACGCAGGCTTTAGCCACTGAGGGACATTGGGGTCAACGTGGGCATGGTTATATCACCAAGGTTCTAACTAGTGGTTTGCAGGAACCGATGAGACATTGGGCACAGTGGCGACTGCATCTGGCGATCATCGCGCTGGCGGTAGTGTCGGCGCTCCCCTGCCGGGCCGCGGAGTCTGCCGTCTTGCGGAATGGCTTTGCCATCCGGCACGAGCGGAGTGTGGTGATCGGGTCGGTGACACGTCTCTATGTGAGCGCGGATGGATCGAGCTACGTGGACATTCCAACAGTAGAAATTGATCACTTCGAACCGGCGCCGGACCAGCAGCCTTCGGGCTTCGGGCTTCACGCTTCAGGAAAGCGGGCTTCCGGTTCTCGGTCATCCACTTCCCGCGCGGCCCAGCCTCAGCTGACGACCGCGGATTTGAATCAGCTTGTCACTGCTTCCAGTGGGCGTTACCGGCTGGATCCGGACCTGGTAAACAGTGTGATCAAGGCGGAGAGCGGTTTTAACGTGCGAGCCGTGTCGCCCAAAGGAGCCCGGGGACTGATGCAACTGATGCCGGAAACAGCCATGAAGCTGGGCGTCCCAAACGCGTTTGATCCGCAGGCGAATGTGGAAGGCGGTACGCGCTATCTGCGCGAACTGCTGGAACGCTACAACTTTGATCTGGTCAAGGCGCTGGCGGCGTACAACGCCGGTCCACAGCGCGTCGAACAGTTTGGCGGCGTGCCTCCGTACCATGAGACCAAGGTGTACGTGGCGCGGATCGTAAGGGATTTCAACAAGAAAGTGGCGCAGAGGAGCGCGGCAGCGCCGTCCAAGACAGCCGCGGCGAAGAAGACGAGCGCGGCAGCTCACGTATCGTCGGCCACGGCGAAAAGTGCGAGCCCTCCGGCTCCCGCGAAGGCGGGGAGCCAGTAGAGCGAGGGGAAGGGTTCCGCGTTTTTACGTGAAGCACCGCGCAGGCTAGAGCCACCTCATTGTGGTCCTCGACAGCATTGGTGAGTCGCCGCGCCAGCCAAGACACAAAGCCGCATTGCTCGAATGAGAGGTAAAGCCTTGCGGCGAGAGTGCCGGCGCCACCACCTGGTTTGACCCACATCCCACGGTCATTTACCTTGGGTGCTGCCGTTTCCTGCTGGGCGTCGCGAAGGCCGGCGCGCAGGCTGACACCCTTTCATGGACAAAAAGCGCATCGTGGCCAGTGCGGTGGTCTTCCTCATCCTGTCCGTTCTGGTTTACCTGCAATACCGGCACTGGCAGAGCTTCGATTGGGGGACATTCTGGGCGCAGACCCACCGCATCAGGAAAGTCCACGTGCTGCATGGAATCGCGCTGATCTACATCGGATACGTGATGCGAGCGGTGCGCTGGAAGGTTTTTCTGAAGCCCGTGCGGCCAAAGGTGAAGACAATCGAGCTGGTCTCGCCGACCATAATCGGTTTTACCGGGCTGGCACTGCTGGGGCGGGCAGGCGAATTTATCCGTCCTTATTTGATTGCGCGCCGTACCGATCTCCCTTTCTCTTCGCAACTCGCCGTGTGGGCGGTGGAGCGCATCTTCGATGTCGGCGCGTTTACCGTGCTGATGGTGCTGGCGATCTTTCTCCCCAGCGCCCTGCCCGCAATTCCGCACCCGGAATATTACCGTCGGTTCCGCGAGGGCGGATTCTTGTTGATCGGGTTAGTGCTGCTGATGGCAGTGGGGGCGGTGCTGATCCGGCGCAGCGGCGATGCGGTGGCGCGATGGGTAGAAGAGCGGTTCGGGCATCTCTCCGCGAATTTCGGACACAAGCTGGCGCAGAAAGTGCGCGAGTTTGGCGCGGGACTGGACACGATTCATGGACCCATCTCCATGCTTTGGCTTAGCGTGGTGTCGGTGGGGATGTGGTACGTGATTGCGCTGGCGTATCAGGAAGTCACGCACTCCTACGGCGTGGCTTCACTCGAGATTCCCGTGTCGCAACTGTTGATTCTGATGGGGTCGAGCATGGTGGGATCGATGCTGCAATTGCCGGCGGTGGGCGGAGGGTCGCAGATGGCCACGATTGCTGCCCTGTCGAGCGTATTTGATGTGCCGCCGGAGATGGCAGCGAGTTGCGGAATTCTGCTGTGGCTGGTGACGTTTGCCGCCGTTGTGCCGCTCGGGCTCGTGCTGGCGCATCACGAGAGACTTTCGCTGAGGAAACTGTCGGAGGAAAGTCACCGGGCGGAGGAAGAGGAGATCAGCGGTCCGCCGGCCTGAGCTTCAGTTCCTGTCTATTGTGTAGGTACGTGCTGCAGTCTAGGCGTTACGCCCCCTGTTACAATTTCCGTATCAAATCCTGAATCTTGATTTCGTCATGTACCTTGGTTCTCGATCGACGTACGCGCCATGAAATGTCCTTTCTGCGGATTTGCCAACGACAAAGTAGTTGACTCGCGTGAGAGCAAAGAGGCGGAGTCGATCCGCCGCCGGCGCGAGTGTCTGAAGTGCGGCAAGCGCTTCACCACCTACGAGCGCATCGACGAAATCCCGTACATGGTGGTAAAGAAAGACGGCCGGCGGGAAAAGTTCGACCGGCAGAAAGTTCTGAACGGGCTCCTGAGGGCGTGCGAAAAGCGCCCGGTGCCCATCAGCAAACTGGAGCAGATTGTGAACGAGGCGGAATCGTTCGTCATCGATTCGCCGGAGCGGGAGCGGAAAACCAGCGAAGTCGGGGAGCTGATCATGAACCGGCTGCGAAGGCATGACAAAGTAGCCTACGTGCGCTTTGCCTCGGTGTATCTGGATTTCAAGGACGTGAAGGAATTCATGGACGAATTAAAAGATTTGGTGAAGGGGAAGGATGCGCCGGAAGTTCGGGCGAAGAAGAGTGGATAGTGGACAGCAGGGTTCGTGGATGGTTCACTGACCACGGATTACTCAAGGGATTTGCAGTTATGAGTCACAAAGTAACCTTGATCCCCGGCGACGGTATCGGGCCGGAAGTCAGCATGGCAACAGTCCGCATTCTGGAAGCGACCGGGGTGAAGTTCGAGTGGGAGTCGTTTGAGGTCGGGGCGGATGCGTACGAAAAGTACGGCGAGTACATCCCCAAGGATGCGATTGAGTCCGTGGAACGCACCGGAGTCGGGCTAAAGGGTCCGGTGACAACGCCGGTAGGCGGCGGCTTTTCCAGCATCAATGTCGCCCTGCGGAAGAAGTTTGATCTGTATGCGAATTTCCGCCCGATCCGGAACTTGCCGCACATTCCCACGCGCTATCCCGACGTGGACTTGATCATCGTACGCGAGAACACCGAGGGGCTGTACTCGGGGCTGGAACATGAAGTCGTGCCGGGCGTGGTGGAGAGCCTGAAGATCATTACGGAAAAAGCCTCGACCCGCATCGCGCGCTTTGCCTTCGAATATGCGCGCAAGAACCAGCGCAAGAAGATTCACGCCATTCACAAGGCCAACATCATGAAGCTGTCGGACGGGCTGTTCCTGCGCTGCAGCCGCGAGGTGGCGAAAGAATATCCCGAGATCACCTACGCCGAGCACATCGTCGACAACACCTGCATGCAACTGGTGATGAATCCCTACCAGTACGACATGCTGGTGATGGAAAACCTCTACGGAGACATCCTTTCCGATTTGTGCGCCGCCTTTGTGGGCGGTCTGGGATTCGTGCCCAGCGCCAACCTGGGCGACCACTGTGCGATTTTCGAGGCGGTCCACGGCTCGGCCCCTGATATTGCGGGAAAAAATCTGGCGAATCCGACCGCACTATTGCGGTCAGGGCTGCTGATGTTGCGGCACCTGGGTGAGTTCGAGGCGGCGCTGCAGATTCGCAATGCGCTGGAGAAGGTCTACCGGCATCGCGAAAAACTGACCAGGGATATCGGCGGGCAGGCCGGGACTTCGCAGTTTGCGGATGCAGTGATTGAAGAAATGGAGAAGACAAAGGCTGCTCCCGCGGGGGTGCAGTAGGATTCGACTTCTCATCAACGGCTTGGGTCGTCTCACGGAAGCGTGAGGCAGGAGGGGGCGTATGAAGGTCAAGTTAGCGGGCGTAGTGTGTGGTTTTGCATGCTTGTTTCTTTTCGTCAGCGCCGCCGCAGCGCAGGGCGGCCAGTTAATGGCGGCCGAATGGGGTTTTCCGGGAAGCCGCGTCGATGTGACAGCGCGCGTACGGTCTTTGGCGCGTGATGGCGTCCTGCAATTTGAGGTCACCCGTCAGATCCTCGGGGTTGATCCGGCGCCGGGCAGGGTTAAAGATTTGGTGGTTCGCATCCGCCACTGGGATGGCGACGTCCAGGAGTACAGCTTTCCCGAGAAAAGCATGCTCAGCCTGGAACTGGATCCCGATGCGGGATACGACTGGCGCGAGCGCGGGCTGCATATCATGCGCGCGTATTACGGTGGCGAAGGACACTTCGTCAATGTAACGGAACGCCTGCGGCACATGATCGACGACGGGAGGGTGTACACGCGCGTCGACAACGAACATCTCGGGCTTGACCCGGACCCGCATGTGCATAAAGTGCTGCGTGTGCTCTACTGGTATGACGGCGAACGCAGGCAGGTCGTAGTTCCAGAGCATGCCGAATTACGGTTGCCCTAGCATCTGGTCAAATGAATGGTTTTGGGAAAGGGCACGGCTATTTCCGCCATTGACTCTCACCGCAGATGGGAGTAAATTCGCCCGTTCTGGGGAATCTGAGGGGATGGCGAAGACAACGCGCCGTGTGGGGGTAGTTCTGTTTCAGCTGGGCGGGCCTGACACGCTGGCTGCGATAGAGCCTTTCCTTTATAACCTCTTCTGCGATCCCGACATTATCGACTTTCCCTTTGCCCGCATCGGGCGTAAACCCCTGGCCAAATTGATCTCGACCACGCGAGCTCGCAAGGTGCAGCATCACTATGCGACCATCGGCGGCGGCTCGCCCATCCGCCGGTTCACCGAGCGGCAGGCCCGTGCGCTCGAGGACGAGCTTTCGCGCCTGGGAATCGATGCCCGCTGCTTTGTGGCCATGCGCTACTGGCATCCCTTTACCCGTGAAGCAATTGGGCAGTTGCGTTCGGCAGACTGCGACGAAGTGGTGTTGTTGCCGATGTATCCCCAGTATTCATCGACCACGACAGGATCGAGTCTGAACGAATGGCACCGGCATTTTCACGACGACCTGCCCATCCATTGCGTCGAGACTTTCTATCGTAATACGATGTATTTGGACGCCGTGGTTGAAAAGATTGACGAAGCGCTGGCGCTGTTCCCCGTGCGCGAGCGGGCGGAAATCGTGTTCAGCGCGCATAGCATCCCGGTTTCGGTGATTGAAAAGGGCGATCCTTACCAGCAGCAGATTGAGGAAACGGTGAGCCTTCTCGTGCAACGCGGCGGGTGGCGCAACCCGCACCGGCTTTGCTATCAGAGCAAGGTAGGCGCCAGCAAGTGGCTGCAGCCTTCCCTGCACCGCACGCTGCACGATTTGGCCGCAGAACGCGTTCGCGAAGTTTGCATCGTACCGGTGGCATTCGTCTCCGATCATGTGGAAACGCTGGGCGAAATTGATCACGAGGCGCGCGAAGAAGCGCGCCGGCTGGGTATCGCGCAATTTGAAATGAGCGCCGGACTGAACGATTCCCCGAAATTCATACAAGCCCTGTCACGGATCGTTCTGGACAGCCTGGGCGCGGAGTCGTTTGAGGCGTCGGCGTTAATGGCGGCGGATTAACGGTTATTGTCAGTACAACGTGCACAAATGATCCTTTACCCATACCTGCTGCGTCATCCCGAAGCCCCGCGCCTTCACCAGCGGGGCGAGGGATCTCGCGCGGATCTTCAACGCGGTTCAAGAAAAACATTCGTCAGAGAAGATCAGGAGGGGACTCATGGCGGAGCCGGAGACCGATAAGGTCAATCCGAATCCGGAGGCGGCGAAACCCGCGGCCAAGGCGGCGGATGCCACGAAATATGTAGGCACGCCAGCTGTGGGCACTTCGAAAGCGGCGGCAGCGGCGGGACTGAATTCAGCCGGTCCGTCGAACACGGAAATCGACAAGCGCCGGCGGCGGCTGGTCTGGTGCGGCGTAACCGCGTTCCTGGGCGCGTGGTCTCTGGCTTTCTTCCGTTTTTTCCTCCCCCGGACTCTGTTCGAACCCAACACCGTCTTCAAGATTGGATATCCCTCGGAATTTGCCCTGGGAGTCGATACCAAGTTCCAGCAGAAATACCGGATCTGGGTGGATCGCACTCCCGACCGCTTATTTGTGATCTACGCGCGCTGCACGCATCTGGGCTGCACGCCCGACTGGAAGCCCAGCGAGAACAAGTTCAAGTGTCCGTGCCATGGCAGCGGGTATGACAGCGAGGGAGTGAATTTCGAAGGGCCAGCACCGCGTCCCATGGACCGGGCACACGTGGAACTGGCGCCAGACGGGCAGGTTATCGTGGACACTTCGCGGCTGTATCAGTGGCCCAAGGGACAGCCGACCCACTTCAATGACCCGGGAGCATTCTTGACCGGAGTGTAAGACCCATTGATTCAATGACTCATTGAGTCAATCTTGAATTCAGGACTCATCATGGCTGACGAAAACAATCCGAGCAGCACGAACGGGACGAACGGCAACAAGGTGGGATTGCTGGAAAAAGTCACCGCCGGCGTCAAAGGCGACATTCAGGCGCTGAAAACTGACATCCCCACCAAGGCGAAAGAACAGATTGAGGGCCTGAAAGATCCCACGAAGACGCAGGTCTATACCTCGATCTTCCGCCACAAGCACGACGACACTCCGCGTAACCGGGCGCTGGGCGTGCTTTCCAACGTGTTTCTGCACTTGCATCCGGCGAAGATCAATCGCGACGCGGTGCGCTACAGCTACACCTGGGGCATGGGCGGGATCACCTTTTACCTGTTCATCATCCTGACCTACACCGGCGTGCTGCTCATGTTCTATTACCACCCGAGCAAGGTGCAGGCCTTCCGCGACGTGCTGTACCTGGAGCACGACGTGCCCTTCGGCAAGATATTGCGCAACATGCATCGCTGGGCGGCGCACCTGATGGTGATTGCCGTCTGGCTGCACATGTTCCGCGTGTTCCTGACCGGGTCATATAAGAAGCCGCGCGAATTTAACTGGAACATCGGTGTACTGCTGCTGGTGTTTACTCTGCTGCTTTCGTTCACCGGATATCTGCTGCCGGACGACCAGCTAGGATTCTGGGCCGTAACCGTAGGTACGAACATGGCGCGCGCCACGCCGCTGCTGGGACACGAAGGGCCGTTCGGGTCGATGCTGGGCATGACTCCGTATAACGATGTGCGGTTTGGCTTACTGGGCGGATCGATTGTCGATGCGAACGCGCTGCTGCGGTCTTACATCTGGCATTGCATCGGGATTCCGATTGTGGCTTCCGTGCTAATGATCGTGCACTTCTGGCGCGTGCGGAAAGACGGCGGAATTTCGGGGCCGGCTCCAGTGATGCTGGAAGCGGAAGCCGACAAGCCGCGCAGGGGACCAAAAGCAGCCGGAGAGTAACGGCAAATGTGGCGCGGGCGCCCTCGCCCGCGTTGTTGCAAGCGAGCTATGACGCTTGTGCGATGCACACAGTTCGCGGACGAGGGCGTCCGCGCCACATGAGGAATTATGGACTGGCGACAACTTTGGGAGATTTGCTCGGCTCCAGACAACGTTCCGATCGTGGGGTTAATTCCCCTGCTGGCCTTCTTTATTTACCTGGCAGTGAGGCAGGCGCGCGCCAACGACCAATTGATCGAGCAACTCGAGGCCGATCCCGCGATGGCCAAGACGCATCATCGCAAGACCTGGCCATTCAAGCCCGGCTGGCAAAAAGAAGTTCACGTGTGGCCGTTTCTGCTGCGCATCGAGTTTCTCGCCGCCATCATCGTCACCATCATTTTGATGGTCTGGTCGATCACGCTGAACGCTCCGCTCGAAGAGCCGGCGAATCCAAACCTGACCATGAATCCTGCGAAAGCGCCGTGGTACTTCCTCGGCCTCCAGGAAATGCTCGTGTATTTCGACCCGTGGATCGCAGGCGTGGTCATGCCCACCATGATCATCATCGGGCTGATGGTGATTCCTTATATAGACACCAACCCGCTGGGCAGTGGGTATTACACATGGAAGCAGCGTAGATTTTCCATTTCCACTTTCCTATTCGGTTTCGTGATCCTGTGGGTCGCGATGATCATCATCGGGACGTTCATTCGCGGGCCCGGGTGGCAGTGGTTCTGGCCGGGGCAGACGTGGGATCACAACCGGCTGATCTACGAGGTAAACCGCGATCTGCCGGATATTTTCGGCATCACGTCGAACATGGCGAAGGGGATTTTTGGCGCCATCGTGGTCGGCGGCTATTACTTGATCGGCGGCGGCCTGGTGTATTCCCTGTTCCGGCGGCGGATGGGGAAAGATTTTCAGCGGATGAGTTTGCTGCAGTTCTCCATCATGCAGTTTCTTTTGCTCACCATGGTCGCGTTGCCTTTGAAGATGGGGCTGCGCCTGTTGTGGCACATCAAGTATGTCTGGATTACGCCCTGGTTTAACGTTTGAAAGTTGAAAACGAACAGCGTGCCGGGATGCCGGCGAGGACAGCAGATTCCTCGCTTCGCTCGGAATGACAAACACTTTCGGAGGAAGCGGTGCCTGAAAAACCCATCCCCGAGCAGGATCCGATTACGAGCAAATCGTACGCGGCGCATTACGTCCTCGCGGTCGTCATCCTCGTCGCTACGCTGTTCTGGGCTTTGTGGGACGAGGCCTGGGGCCAGCGGCCCTGGAAGGCCTTCCAGGAACAATGGAAGACGCGCTATTCCGCGTTTCTGAATACTGCGACGTCGAAGTCGGCAGCGTCGGAAAAGGACGTCGAGAAGAGTCCCGATTACGCAGCGCTTTACGCCGCGTGGAAAAAGGCGAGCGATGATTCCGCTGCCGACGCCCGAAAAGCCCGCGAACAACTCGACGACGCGACCGCCCGGCTGCTGGCCGTGCAGAGCGTGTTCACCGACCGTCGTGCTTACGTGAACGCGCTCACCTACGAGATCGAGACCAGTACCAGCGCATCCTCCAAGGCCAGCAAGCAAAAGGATCTGGACGCGTACAAGAGCGAGCCGGCCACGGTTGAGTTCCCCGACGGCAGCAGGAAGAAATTCACCTTCCCGCAACTCGAGGAAACCTACAACGAAATCCGCGATGAGCGGACGAAAAGAAGCCTCGAACTGGGCGACGTGCTGAAGCCGGTGACCGCGGCCAAAGCGAAGCTGGATGAATACATCTCCGACCACATGGTCGACCTCACGCCCGCGCAGATTGAGGGATTGAGGAAGCGCGCCACGGAATGGGATCCCGCGATTGTGCAGATCAACGTGGCCGAGGCCAATATCGTCGATCGCTGCGAGTCCTGCCACATGGGAGCGCGTGAGCCGCTGAAAATCACTTCCGCAGCGATGATGGCCAAGGGCGAGAAGAAGCCGGATGAGTACGCCAATGCGTTTGTGAGCCATCCGCAGCCGGAGTTGCTGGGGATTCACGATCCGGAGAAGTTCGGCTGCTCGCCGTGCCATCAGGGCAATGGCCGCGCCACCACGAGCGTGGAAAAGGCGCACGGAAACTATGAGCACTGGCTGTGGCCGCTCTATCCCAAAGAAAACTCCCAGGCCGGCTGCCAGACCTGCCATGCCGCCGACATGTTGCTGGTGAGCGGAGACGTGCAATGGCAAACCATCAACGATGGCAAGGATCTGTTCCGGCAAAAGGGCTGCATGGGCTGCCATCGCTACGAGGGCTACGACAAAGAGCCTGAGGATCTGAATTCGGTCAGCCAGCAGATCAAGCAGATCGAGACGCAGAAGAAAGACAATCTAAAGCAGGCCGCCTACCTGATGAAGCAGGCCGATGCAGCCGAATCCAACGAAGAAGCGAACAAGCTCAACGACAAAGCCGTAGCGCTGCGAGTGGCGAACAGTAAGCTGGACGGGCGCTTGCAGCAACTCGACTTCCAGTCGCACAGCCTGATGCAGGACATGAAGAAGGTTGGCCCCAACCTGAAGGACGTCCGGCTGAAGCTGAACAAGAATTGGATTCCAGTGTGGCTGAAGAAGCCGACGGACTTCCGTCCCACTACCAAGATGCCGAATTTCCGGCTGACCGATCATCAGATTCAGGCGATCTCGGCCTACATCTGGCAGTCTGGATTCACGGATACCGTCACCAAACACAAGCCGGGGAATGCGGCGCACGGAAAAGAATTGTTTGAGACCCGTGGCTGCCTCGCCTGCCATTCGATTGGCGAAGGCGATCAGATGCAAGGAGGCGTCTTTGCCGCCAATCTGACGCGCGAAGGCGAGAAGGCGAATTACGACTATCTCGTCCGTTGGATTCACAATGCGCGCCAGCGCACCCGGCCCTATTGTCCGTATGAGAAGAAGGACATCGGTCCCGAAGATTACGCGAAGAGGGGGATCCCCTACCAGTTCGATCTGGACCACAGCCAGTGCCCGAACGACGGCCACGAACTGCAGGTCCAGAACATGACCGTGATGCCCAGCTTGCGGCTGACTCCGGAGGATGCCGAGGACATCGCAACCTATCTAATGACGCAGAAGAAGCAGGAGCCGTCATCGTACGCCGACGCGGCGTTCATGGATGATCCTTCGCTGAAGGCTGAAGGCAAGAAGTGGGTGAGGCATTTTGGATGCTCGGGATGCCACGAGATTTCCGGTTTCGAAGATGAAGGCCGCATCGGCACCGAACTGACGTTTGAAGGCAGCAAACCGATCGAACGGCTGGACTTCGCTCTGTTCACGGAAGCTTCGCAGCGCGGCGGCAAGGACGCCGAGCCGATCAAAGATAAAGATGACCTCGCCCGGCTGCCCGATGGTCCCGCCAAAGAATCCTGGTACGACCACAAAGGATTTTTCGAGCACAAACTCGCCGAGCCCAACGTTTATGACCAGGGCATGGTGAAGGGCGAGACAGAAGCCCTGCGCATGCCTAATCTGCATTTAACCAAGGATCAAGTGCTCGATCTGACCACGTTCCTACTGGGCAGCCAGGAGACTTCTCTTCCCGCCAGCTACCAATACAAGCCGGGCGACGCGCGGCACGATATTCAGGAAGGTTGGTGGGTAATCAAGAAATACAACTGCATGGGCTGCCACCAGTTCGTCCCCGGGCAGAGAACGATTCTGATGGGGCTGAAGCAGTATCAGGATGTGCAGGAGCAACTGCCTCCGAAGCTGCTGACCGAAGGCGCGCGCGTAGATCCGGAGTGGCTGCGCAAATTCCTATCGAATCCGGCGTTGAGCACCACCGACACAAATCGCAACGGAGTGCGTCCGTATTTGAAGGTGCGCATGCCTACCTTCTCGTTCTCGGACAACGAGCTGCGCAAACTGGTGCGCTTCTTCCAAGCGCTGTCGCAGCAGCCGATGCCCTACATCCCGGAGGAAGTGCCGGTCCTCACGGCCAAAGAAACCGACATGGCGCGCAGCCTGTTTTCGAGCAGTGCAGCCCCTTGCCTGAAGTGCCATGCGACGGGGGATCCCAACCACGACAAGATCGCGACTGCACCCAACTTCCTGCTGGCGAAAGAACGCCTGAAGCCAGACTGGGTGGTGAGATGGATTACCGATCCCCAGGCGGTCAGCCCCGGAACGTCGATGCCCTCGGGATTATTCAGGCAAACGAATAATCAGTGGGTGTTTGCCGGGCCCACGCCACCGTCGTTCCAGGGATACGAAAAAGACCACCGCCAGTTGCTGGTGGACTACATATTCCAGTTGACCCCGGAAGAACAGCGGCGAGTGGCTTCGTCGATGCCGCACGCGAAAGCAGCGGTGCAACCGAAGAGCGATCGCAGGCAGGCCGCCACCGGTGCGCATCAAGCAGCGGCCGGGGGATCGCGCTAGAATTCGGTGGGCGAGAAATCAGGTGCTGAAGTTCCGCGGAATTGCGGCTTCAGCGAACTTTCAAGAAAGGGCGACATCATGAATAAGAAGACAGGTTGGACGATCATCACCGCCGGACTTCTGGCGTTGTGCGCATTGCTGGTGCTGGCGGGCTGCAACAAGAAAGAAGAGCAACCGGCCAATACCATGGCGGGGCAGCCGGCGGCATCCGCGCCCGCAGCGACTCCAATCGATCCGGCAACCGCAGCCACCGTCAGCGGCACGGTGAAGTTTGACGGCACTGCTCCGAAACCGTCGAAGATCGACATGAGCCAGGACCCCGCGTGCAAAGGCGCGAACGAAGCCGAGAACATCGTGGTCGAAAGCGGTGACCTGGCGAATGTGTTCGTATACGTCAAAGACGGCCTGGGCAACCGCACCTTTGATGTTCCCAAAGATGCCGCTACGCTGGAGCAGCAGGGCTGCAAGTATCATCCGCATGTGCTGGGCGTGATGGCCGGGCAGACGATCGATATCAAGAATGACGATCAAACCACCCATAACATCCATCCCACCCCCAAAGACAATCGCGAGTGGAATGAATCGCAGCCACCCTCCTCACCCGCGATCGAAAAGAATTTTGCGCGCGAAGAGATCATGCTGCCGGTAAAGTGCAACCAGCATCCCTGGATGAAGATGTATGTCAACGTGGTGAAGAGCCCGTTCTTCGCGGTGACCGACAAGTCCGGCAAGTACCAGATCAAGGGATTGCCGCCGGGTGACTACACCATTGCCTTCGTCCACGAAAAACTGGGCGAACAGGATCAGAAGGTCACGGTCGCCGCAAAGGAAACGAAGACGGTAGACCAGAGCTTCAAGGCCAGCGCCGACTAGACCGACGCTGAGGGCTTTTCGTCTGATAAAATTGCTAAACGGAGGCAGGTTTTGACTCTGTTCTATGAATCTGCCCCGCATCGAACGAGGGATGGTCTCGTCCCTCTGAACCTGCCTGATCCAGGGGAAACACTCTGAGAGCCATCGAGACACGTTATAACCGCGCCCATCACGCCTTTGCTGTCTTCACAGCATGCGCGGCCTTCGTCGTGATTATGGCAGGCGCGCTCGTGACCAGCAACGACGCCGGGCTTTCTGTTCCGGACTGGCCGACATCGTTTGGCTATCTGGTGAAAGTGCCGCATTTCGTAGGCGGCGTTCGGTACGAGTGGAGCCACCGCATGGTGGCGGGAACCCTGGTTACGCTCACGCTGGCGATCGCCCTATGGACGCTGCTGGTGGAGCGCCGCCGCTGGCTGCGCTGGCTGGCGGTGGGCGCATTCTGCACGGTGATCGCACAGGCAATTCTTGGCGGACTCACCGTCCTTCTGTTTCAGCCGCCGGCCGTTTCCACGGCGCATGCCACGGTCGCTCAAACCTTCTTCTGCATCGCCGTCGCGATTGCTCTCTTCACTGGACGCAAGTGGGTCGAAGAAGTTCCGCGAGTGGAGTTCGACTCTCGGCGCCCCACTTTGTTCACGCTGACCTTGCTCTCGATCTTCGTCCTGTATGTGCAGCTGATTCTGGGAGGAATGTTCCGCCACCGCGGCATGAGCTGGTGGCCGCACGTGGTCCATGCCTTGGTCGTCTCGTTTGTGCTGGCATGGACGGCGGTGCGTGCCCTGTCCGTATACTCGCAGGTCGAAGCCGTGCGCCGCCCAGCCATTCTGATGCTCTCGCTGCTGATCACGCAACTGTGCCTGGGCTTTACGGCATTTCTGACGCGGGTGGCGTGGGGAAAAGATGCGGCACAGCCCGAGTCGCCCATGGTCGTCGCCACTGTGAGCCATGTGGCTGTGGGAGCGCTGCTGCTGGCAACCACGGTGATTCTCGCCATCCAGGTCTGGAGACATGTGCCGGTTGCGTTTGAAGAACGCGTGCCCGAAGCGCAGCAGGATGCCTCGGTCGCATGAGCGTCGCCACCCAACCCCTCGCTCTGGTCCGCGCGCCCATCCGCCTCGCTCGCGACTACGCCGACCTCACCAAGCTGCGTGTCACCACTCTGGTGGTGATGACGGCGTGGTGCGGCTATTATTTCGGCGCTCTCCGATTAGGAATCTCTTCTTTCTCCCTTGGACTGTTGCACGCGCTGCTGGGAATTGGCCTGGTGGCGGGCGGCACCGCAGCACTCAATGAAGTGATGGAATACGACATCGACGCCCGCATGCGGCGTACCGCGACCCGTCCGCTCCCGGCGGGAAGAATGAGCCTGCTGCACGCCGCAATCGTCGGCCTGGTCATGACGGCAGGCGGGGCTTTGTATCTCGGGCTCGCGTTGAACGCGTTGACTGGATGGCTGTCGCTGGCCACGGCGGTCGTCTATCTCGGGGCCTACACGCCGCTGAAAAAGGTGCATCCTATCTGCACCTTCGTTGGAGCGTTTCCGGGGGCAATGCCCGGCGTCCTGGGCTGGACAGCAGCGCGTGGGCGGCTCGAGTGGGGCGCGCTGGCGATGTTCGGCATCGTGTTCTTCTGGCAGTTCCCGCACTTTTTTTCCATCGCATGGCTGTATCGCGAGGACTATGCCGCCGGCGCGATCCGAATGCTGCCCGTGGTGGAAACCGATGGCCGCTCGACGGCGCGGCAGATTGTGGCATATACGATCGGTCTGATCCCTGTCACGCTGGCGCCCACGCTGCTGGGGATGGCAGGAAAGACTTATTTTGTGGCAGCCCTGATCCTGGGGTTACTGCTGCTGTATACCGGGCTGCGGCTGACCTCGCTGGATGCGCCGATCACGGCGGCAACGTCAAAACAGCGCGCGCGGCAACTGCTGCAGGCTACCGTCTTCTATTTGCCGCTTTTGTTCATCGTCATGATGTTCGACGCGATATCGTCGTAAACTGGTAGCGGCTTCACCCTAGGGATTATCTTGGCTTCGAAAGTCTCCGCCATCGCTGACGCAGGCCCGGAGGTTGATCAAACTTCCTCCGCCCCAGTAATCTCCGTTCAGAATCTGGTTCACCGCTACGAAAGCCGGACCGCGCTGAATGGAGTTTCGTTCGACGTACAAGCGGCGGAGTTGTTCGGACTGCTCGGTCCGAATGGCAGCGGAAAGACTACCCTGTTCAGAATTCTCTCTACGCTCATGATTCCGACCGCGGGGCGGGCGATCGTGATGGGATACGATGCGGCGCAAGAGCCGGCCTCGCTGCGTCGGCAGATCGGCGTAGTATTTCAGGCGCAAAGCGTCGACCAGAAACTCACCGCGTATGAGAACCTGTGGCACCAGGGACATCTCTACGGCCTGCGGGGAGCGCCGCTGAAACAGCGCGTAGGAGAGATACTCTCGCGCGTAGGTCTAGCCGAGCGCGCCAAAGAGCGCGTGGAGACTTTTTCTGGCGGCATGCAGCGGCGTATTGAACTGGCCAAGGGATTGTTGCATCATCCCGCAGTACTGCTGCTGGATGAGCCGACGACGGGCCTCGACCCTGGAGCCCGGCGAGATTTGTGGCAATACCTGCGTATTCTGCGTGACGAAGAGCATGTGTCCGTGTTGGTAACCACGCACCTGATGGAGGAGGCCGAGCGCTGCGACCGCCTCGCCATCATGAACGAAGGAAACCTCGTGGCACTGGGCACTCCGGCGGAGTTGAAGAGCGAAATCGGCGGCGATGTAGTGCTCCTCGAAGCAGCCCGCGATGCCGCACTGTTGGCAGACCACATCCGCGCGCGCTTTCACGTCGAGACGACGGTTCTGGAAAATCAGGTGCGGATCGAGCTCAGCGAGGGCCACCGCTTTGTCCCCGACGTGGTCGAGGCCTTCCCCGGAGAGATCCAGTCGATTTCGGTGAGCAAGCCGGCACTGGAGGATGTGTTTATTCGCCGCACCGGTCACAAGTTCTGGAGTGAAGGCGGCGAAGAGCAGTCGACTTCTGAGGGCACGAGTAAAGGCAAGAGTAAAGCCAAAAGGAGGTAGCTTGCGTCTCATGATGCTGGTGCTGTCGATTGTGCTGGGCATCATTCCTTTGCTGGGAGTGGTTTGGATCTTCGTGAGCGGCATGATCACTTTGGCGCCGCCATCGGCGACCGTCGACGGCCTGTTCATGACCCTGATCCTGCTTTCCCTTTCGCTCTGCTTCCTGCTGAATGCATATTGGGAGATGCGCGACCAGGGCATGCTGGCGTTTTTGCACAAAAAGCAAGCGGACGCTGCCCCGGCAGCCAAGCCTGCAGCGCCGAAAGTGAGTTGAGTTTTATGGCCACACAGACGACAGCCTTGCCGAGACCCGCCGCGCCTGTTTCCGCGGGCGTGATGCTTCCCGCGTTCACTCTATGGTGGCGCGAGATCGTGCGCTTCTACCGGCAACCCGCTCGCGTGGTCGGCGTCTTGGCATCGCCGCTGGTTTTCTGGCTGGTCATCGGCTCGGGATTCGGCACCTCGTTTCGTTCCGGCGGGGGAGCGGGACAGCAGCACTATCTGAATTATTTTTACCCCGGCACGCTCGTCATGATCGTGCTCTTCACGTCGATCTTCACCATGATGTCGGTCATCGAAGACCGCAAGGAAGGATTCCTGCTTTCGGTACTGGTGGCTCCGGTGCCGCGCTCAGCCATCGTGCTGGGCAAAGTGCTCGGCGGAACGACGCTTTCGGCGATCCAGGGAATGATTTTCCTGATCTTTGCGCCTTTCGCGGGCGTGAAGCTTGATCCGTTGCAAGTGTTGCTGGTCGCGGTGGTCGTATTTCTAGTTTCGTTCGCGCTGACCGCGCTCGGATTCGCCATCGCCTGGCCCATGGATTCATCGCAGGCCTTTCACGGCATCGTCAACCTGTTTCTGATTCCTCTGTGGCTGCTGTCGGGAGCGCTGTTCCCACTGGCCGGGGCCTCAGGATGGATACGCGCCCTGATGTACATCAATCCTCTGACCTACGGAGTCGAGGCGCTGCGCTTGCTGCTTTATCCGGGAGTGGCGGGGCCATTCGAGCTGCCTTCCGCTATGGCGACCCTGCTCTTGTTTTCGCTGGTCATGTTCGCGCTGGCATTCCTGATGGCCAACCGTCGCAGCACGAGGCCCGCGGCGTGATCCCCGAACAGTATTCCTTCTTCCCTGCCCTGAACGCCACGCTCAATGGAACGAGTGCGGTGCTGCTGTTTACGGGGCGCACGCTCATCAAACGCAGCAAGATCGCGGCACATCGCGCCTGCATGATCGCGGCGGTAGTAGCGTCGGCGTTGTTTTTGGGGTGCTATTTGTTTTTCCATTTCAAGGTTGGCAACATTCGTTTTCTGGGCCAGGGCTGGTCGCGGCCAGTTTATTTCACGATTTTGATTTCCCATGTGACGCTGGCGATTGTGATCGTCCCACTGGCCATTATCACCCTGAGCCGCGGCCTCAAAGCGCGCTACGTCCAGCATCGTGCCATTGCGCGCTGGACCTGGCCTTTGTGGATGTATGTCTCGGTCACGGGCGTGATCGTGTACTTCATGCTGTATCAATGGTTTCCGCATAGCTGAGCGATCACGGGAAGCGATCGCACGGGAAGGGCACGGCTTCAGCCGTGCCGTACAGACAAGAGGCGCGAGGCTTTAGCCGCTGAGGTCTTGGTTTTCTAGCGAGACAACTTTGTGTCGCTCTTGAAATTAAAGATTGACGTTTCCGGCACAGTCGGCGATGAGGCCTGGCGCGAGATTCGCCCGTTCGACCAGATTCAGAGCGCCGACTTCGGCCCGCAGTTCGGCAGCGGCGGACGTTGCAATCACCCGACGAACGCCCCACATGCCAAAGGCGAATGGATTGGCGCCGAAATCCGGCTGCAGACGCCGCTTCTCGCGCAATATGCCATGTCGCATTATCTGGAACAGGAGCGCGTTTTGGACGCGGACGTAGAGGAGTAGACTCTTACTGCGCTTCGCCAACTCACAACGTGATGTCTCAAGAATCAGAAATCGATCAGAGTTCGCCGGCACTCGCCGAGCCCGGCTGCGCCGTCCTGCAACCCCGGCCCAAGCGGGGCATATCGCGCACGCAGAAGATTCTTTTCTTCGCCACCGGCTGGCTCATCGTGCTCATGCCGTTTCTTTTCTGGTGGAACACCTGGTTCGGGCGCACGCTGTCCGACCGCCAGTTGAACGAGTATCTGCACGACGCCAAGAAGCCGCGGCACATTCAGCAGGCGTTGGTGCAAGTCAGCGAACGCATCACCCGGCACGACTTTGCTGTCAAACAGTGGTATCCCGAACTGGTGCGGCTGGCGGACGATCCAGTAGAAGAAGTCCGCAACACCGATGCCTGGGTGATGGGGCAGGACACATCAGGCGCGGGTTTCCACGACGCGCTGCTGAAGATGCTGAACGATTCTTCCCCTATGGTCCGCGGCAATGCGGCGCTATCGTTAGTGCGGTTTGGCGATGCAACCGGGCGTCCGCAGATTGTTGCGCTCTTGCAACCGGCGGAGGTCCGCGTTCCTACGTCCGGCAGGATCGGTTCCGACACGAGCCAGGATTTCTGGTCAAACAAAGGCCGCTCGGCCGTCGTGATTGATACCGCCGCCGCGGGCACCACCATTCGAGAAGGAGGTGTGGTCGCCAAGATGAATACCGCGGTGTTCACCGATGGCACCGGGAGCGTCGAACTGCGCTCCCCGATCACCGGCCGCCTGCGCACGGTGCCGGTGCGGCGACTGCAGGTGGTGAATCCCGGCGACCTGATCGCCACCATCGATCCCGCGACCGAGCAGGTATGGGAAGCGCTGCGCGCGCTGTACCTGGTCGGTCAGATGGAGGACCTTCCCGCCGTCCGTCCCTACGAACGCGACCTGCCTGATGTTTCCAATGACGTGCGGCAACAGGCTGTGGAGACGGAGCAGGCGATACGGAAAAGGGAGAAGTAGGCTCTCAGCCGTCAGCTTTCAGCCATCAGCAAGACCAATAACTTCCGACTTCCGGCCTTCGGCTTTCGGCTTGGGTGTCGGGTTCGCTTTCAACCTGCATGGCGCAAACACTCGGTTACGTGGCTTTAGTTGTCCGCGACTATGACGAAGCGCTGGCGTTCTTCACGCAATCGCTCGGCTTCGAGGTGGTCGAGGATAGCACCGCCAAAGACCGTCTCGGGCAGGAGAAGCGTTGGGTGCTCGTCCGCCCGCAAGGTTCTCACGGGACCAATCTGCTCCTGGCGCGCGCGTCAACCCCGGAAGAGAGAAGCCGCGTCGGCAACCAGACAGGCGGCCGCGTCTTTCTGTTCCTGCATACCGACGATTTCTGGCGCGACTATCGTGCCATGACAGCGCGCGGGGTGAAGTTCATCAGAGAGCCGCGGGAGGAAGCGTATGGAACGGTGGCGGTGTTCGAGGACTTGTACGGGAACAACTGGGATTTGCTGCAGCCGAAGGGAGCGTAGCGCGCCCTCAAACCTGTCATCCTGAGCGAAGGAGCGCGATAGTGCTCCGCAGTCGAAGGACCCCATACCCGCATGCAGTGCTATCAGCCCGGAAGAGGGTTCCCACCACCGTAGGATTCGGCGCAAGGTTAAAAGCTAGGGGACAGGAGCTAATAGCTCGCAGCTCGAAGCTAAGAGCTGCTTCTCAAATCGCCATCGCCCCCACTTCTTTCTCCACTTCAACCGTGTCCACCATCACGATGGCGTCCCAGGGGCAGCCATCGAGGAAGCAGCCGTCCGGGCCTTTGCTGAGGCACTTCTTGCAGCCGATGCAGAGAATGGGATCGACCGCGATGCGCCCGAACGGCGTGCTGTCTTCGTCCGCCACCCAGAACATGCAGTCTTCCACCGGACAATATTCCACGCAGGCGGGCGAGCCGGCGCATCCGGTACAGCACTCCGTGATCACCGCCAGCTCTTTCGGCTTCTTTTTGCGCGGGGTGGCGATCCCTTTGGACCGGGGTTCAGACTTGAGCTCGTCGGGAACCATGCCGACGGCTTTGGTGGCGCCGGGTACAGGAGGCATGGAGGGGATTATACCGTGACTTGCGTCCACGCAGAAGGACGTTAGCCCCGGCAGGGGCGGCATTCATTAGCCCCGGACGTAAGTCCGGGGTAGGCGGATTTGAGGGAAACAAGTCCCGCAGGGACGGCACGGCTTCTCGTACTCACTCTTCTCTCGTGTCCGTGATCCCGGAAACGGATTTCAACAAGGGAATATATACTTCACGTCCGGCCTCCGTCCCGTTCCTTCCGGTATACTGAACCCCTGCAAAGGAGCTCCCCATGGCAGGAAAAAGTCTGAACCGGGTTCAACTAATCGGAAATCTTGGAAAAGATCCAGAGGTAAAGTACACGCCCAGCGGCACGCCCGTGGCCAAGCTAACCATCGCCACCAACGAGCGCTTCAAGGACAAGAGCGGAGAGTGGCAGGACCGCACCGAGTGGCACAACGTGGTGCTCTGGCAGCGCCTCGCCGAGATCGCGGGCGAGTATCTGAAGAAGGGCGGCAAAGTCTACATCGAGGGACGCCTGCAAACCCGCTCCTGGGACGACAAGACCAGCGGCCAGAAGAAATATATGACCGAGGTCGTAGCCAGCGACCTGATCCTGCTCGGCGGCCGGGGCGAAGGCAGCGGAGGCGGAGAATTCAGCGGCAGCTCGCGGGGCGCCAGCGCGTCCGCCGGCGGCGGCAACAACTTCGATCAGCGTACGCCCGAACCGGAGCCCGCAGGCGCAGCGTCCGGGCCGATCACGGATGAGGATATTCCGTTCTAAAGGTTGGCCAGGTACAAGAACCATGAGCAAAGAACTAGGCAACGAGCAGGGCACCGCCCAGTGCATTCCTACCGGCGAAGAGAGGCAACGACTGCTCCGCGCCCTCAAACGGGACCTCGTCGCAGCGTCCAATGGGCCATCGGGCGAACTTTCCTTGGAGGAAGTACGCCAAAAGGGCCTCCTCGCCGTTCTGCGGAAGCTAGCTCGCAAGAAGTCAATCACGAGCTTCGACTGCTGAAGCTGATGCAGCGCACGATCGAGTACAATACTTCTCCATGCCTGACCAGCTAGCCGACAAGAAATGCGTCCCCTGCCGCGGTGGCGTGCCCGCGCTCAAGGGTAAGGAACTCGAGGCGCTGCACAAGGTCGTCCCCAACTGGACCGTAGTGAACCAGCATCACATCACCCGCGAGTACAAGTTTCCCGACTTCGCCAAGGCGCTGGAGTTCGTCAATCGTGTGGGCGCGCTGGCCGAGGAGCAGGGACACCATCCCGATATTCTGCTCGCCTGGGGTAAAGCCGGGATCACGCTGTGGACGCATAAGATCGACGGCCTCACCGAAAGCGACTTCATCATGGCCGCAAAGATCGACCGCGTTCATGGGGAGTAGAAGCGGCTTCCGGCGCCCGGCGCTCGGCTGCCCGCACTAGCCTCAGATCTCTGAGTGAATACCGGAGGCCGGAGGCCGGAAGCCGGAAGCTGCATTTATTCTTTCCCCATTGACCACGCCCACAACGCCGCGGGCAAAAGCATGATCACCCCGGTGAAAGTGGCGACCGTCCGCGCGCTGATGCCCCAGTCCATGACGCGGCCACAGAGCCACGCGCCGATGGCGATGCTTAGCATGGAGAAGCCAAGATCGGCGGCGAAGACGCGCCCGCGAAAGCGGTCTTCGGTGTGCAGTTGCAGCAGAGTCGTCGAGAACACCCACACGGTCGAGCCTCCCGCATGGGCCACCAGCGCGCACAGGCTGGCCATCCAGACATTCGGGCTGAATCCGAGAATGCCGTAGCCGGCGCCGATCAGCAGGTAGCCGAACAGAATGCCGAGGCGCAGCCGGGAATCGCTGCGGCCGGCCCAGCGTGCGGAGATGATGGGGCCGAACAGCGCGCCCAGTCCGCGGCCGCCCAGAAGAATGCTCATGCCCAGCATCGCTCCCCGCGCGGGATCGATGTGACGCCAATGCGGTGCGAACTCTCGCTCGCCCATCACCGTAAAGATCACCCAGCTCGGCCCTATCATGAGTTCTCCGGCCTTGGCGAACACCGTCGGCAGAAGAGCACGATGACTGCGGATGTAACGGACTCCTTCCACCACAGGCGAGTAGTCAAACAGATCGCGCGGGCGAAGCGGCGGCGCGGATTCTGCATGTGGCTCGGCAAAGTGCATTCCGCTGATAAAAAGCGCGGACGCCAGGAAAGACAGCGCGTTGAGCAGAAAGACCACGTCACGGCCAAAGAAAGCGGCGACCACTCCGCCCACCGAGGCGCCGATCAGCAGGTTTACCGACCAGGTTGCCGAGGAAAGCGTGTTGGCGATGAGAACTTCTCCGCGCGAAGCGATGTTGGGAATCACCGAGCTGCGGGCGGGCTCGAAAAAGGCGGCCATGACGGTTTCGGCCAGCAACAGCGGATACACTACCCAGACCATCGACGGCGATCGCACCAGCAGCATGGCCAGCACGATGACGCAGCGGACGAGATCGGCCGCGATCATCACGAGCTTGCGGCGCACGCGGTCATTCACCACACCAGCCATCGGACCGACCAGGGTTTGCGGCAGCACCTGTAAGACCAGAGCCAGCGCGACCGAACTGGCGTGGCCGGTCAACTGCAGCAGCAGCGTATAGATCGACAGCGTGTAGAACCAGTCGCCGATCTCGCTGACGATCTGTGCCATCCACAGGCGGCGAAAGTTGCGGTTGCCACGCAGCAGCCGCCCGTAGGACGCCAGCGAGATGGTTGGTACGCCATGTTCCGGTTGCGGTTCCATGCGAACGGTTAGGGTAACAAAGATCGGGCTTCAGGCTTCGGGCTCCAGGCTTTGAGGCTGTGTGGGAGTCGCCGTTGACTCCGGTTTCGCCGCCAGCCTAAGATGCAGTGCGTTTCCGCTCACGGAAGTCGCCCACATTCGTCCGAGATACAGGAGAGTTCATCGATGAAAAGGTCTCTGAAACGGTTTTTGCATGGGTTCGCCGTCATTCTCTTGGCTACGCTTACCTTCGCGCAAAGCGAGGAAGTCACTCCCAACGAAAACCTGGTTGCCGACGGCATTCCGAAGATTCCTGCTTCCCTGGCGGAATCGGTCGGACGCTACAGTGAGTTCCGCACTGCGGCTTTCACCAGCTGGCATCCCAGCCGCCGCGAGATGCTGGTCGAAACCCGCTTCGCCGACACCAACCAGGTTCACCAGGTGAAGTTCCCCGGCGGGGCGCGCACGCAGCTCACTTTTTTCCCCGACCGAATCGCCAACGCGATTTACCAACCGGTAAGCGGTGACTCCTTTCTGTTCATGAAGGATGTTGGCGGAGGCGAGTTTTTCCAGTTCTATCGTTATGACCTTGCCACTGGGGACATCACGCTGCTCACCGACGGCAAGTCGCGGAACACCAGCCCTCACTGGTCGTACCAGGGAGACCGCGTCGCCTATGGCTCGACGCGGCGCAACGGCAACGATGTCGATATCTGGGTAGTGAATGCGGCCGATCCCGCGAGCGCGCACATGGTCTCGCAAATGGACGGTGGAGGATGGAACGTTTCCGACTGGTCACCGGATGGCAGGCAGTTGGTGGTGACGAACGAAGTTTCAGCCGCCGAGAGTTATGTATGGCTGGTCGACGTCGCCTCGGGAAACAAGGAGTTGTTGACTCCCAAGGCTACGGACACGGTGGCATACAGCAACGCGCAGTTCGCCAAGGATGGCAAGGGCGTTTACCTCACCAGCGATCAGGATTCGGAATTCCAGCGGCTGTCTTACCTGGATTTGGCCAGCCGGAAGACCAGGATTCTGACTCCTGATCTCAAGTGGGATGTGGATGAGGTCGATCTGTCGAAAGACGGGCACTGGATCGCTTTTGAGGCGAATGAAGATGGAATCAGCGTGCTTCATGTTCTCGACACAAAGACGGGCAAAGAAATCCCGGTTCCCAAGCTTCCGGTGGGCGTGTTCTCTGGCATCCGTTGGCGCGATAACAGCCGCGAACTGGCACTATCCCTCAGTACGGCGAGCCAGCCTTCCGATGTCTATTCCGTAGATATGGCGTCTGGCAACGTCGAGCGCTGGACCTTCAGCGAGACCGGCGGCCTCAACACTTCCGGATTCTCCCAACCCCAGTTGATCCACTGGAAGTCGTGGGACGAGCGATCCATCTCCGCGTTCCTCTACAAACCGCCCGCGAAGTTTGCGGGAAAACGGCCGGTGATCATCGCCATTCACGGCGGCCCGGAAGGCCAGTACCAGCCTGATTTCGGCGGTCGTGATAACTACTACATCAACGAGCTGGGCATCGCCATGATTTATCCCAACGTGCGCGGCTCAACCGGTTACGGCAAGACTTTCCAGAAGCTTGACAACGGATTCTTGCGCGAAGGCTCGTACAAGGACATCAATTCCCTGCTGGACTGGATCCAGACTCAGCCCGATCTGGACGCGGGCAAGGTCATGATTACCGGCGGCAGTTACGGCGGATTCATGACGCTGGCCGTGGCCACGAACTATAACGACCGCATTTGCTGCTCGGTCGATGTGGTGGGGCCATCGAACTTGGTGACGTTCCTCGAGCACACTTCGGGATACCGCAAGGACCTGCGGCGCGTGGAGTATGGCGACGAGCGCGACCCGAAGATGCGCGAGTTTCTGGAGCGCATCGCGCCGGCGAACAAGGCCAAGAACATTACAAAGCCGCTATTTGTGATCGCCGGACAGAACGATCCTCGGGTTCCGGCCAGCGAATCATCGCAGATGGTGCAGGTTGTGCGGCAGAACGGAACCCCAGTGTGGTGGCTGCTCGGAAAAGACGAAGGTCACGGATTCGGCAAGAAGAAGAACCGCGACTTCCAGTTCTATGCCACGGTGATGTTCGTCAGGGAGTACTTGCTGAAGTAGTGCGACGACTTACGACTCCGGGCGCAGCTTGTGCTTCAGATCCTCGGCGATCTGTTTGCCGTGGAAGCGGCCGTTCTCGATGAAAATTTCGTTGGTGCGGGAACCGGCGACGATCACGCCCGCCACATAGATCCCCGCTACGTTGCTCTCCAGCGAGACCGGATCGCACACCGGGCGGCACTGCTCGGCTGACAATTCGATGCCCATGCTGCGCAGGAAGTCGTAGTCGGGATGGTAGCCGATCAGCGCGAGCACGAAATCGTTCTTCAGCCGGACCGGTCCGCGCGGCGTGTTGACCACCACGTGGTCGATGCCGATTTCCTGCACGCCGCTGTTGAAGTAAGCCTCAATGTCTCCGTTCTTGATGCGGTTTTCCAGATCGGGCTTGACCCAGTATTTGACGTGATGGTGCAGTTGCGAGCCGCGATAGACGAGCGTCACGCGGGCTCCGTGCCGCCATAGATCGAGAGCAGCAATGGCGGCGGAATTCTTGCCTCCGATCACCAGCACATCCGTGTCGTAGTAGGGATGGGGCTCGCCATAGTAATGCGAGGCCTTTGGCAGATCTTCCCCCGGAATGCCCAACTGGTTGGCCAGATCGTAATATCCGGTCGACACGATGACCTTGCGCGTGCGGTAGTCGTGCGGTCGGCCGGCACGGTCGGTGGCCGTGATGTGAAACTCGCCGTCCCGCCCCATGACGGTCTTGACCCACTCGTACTGGCGGACGTCGAGCTTGTAATGTTCCGCAACCTTCCGGTAATACTCCAGGGCTTCCTCGCGCGTGGGCTTCTGCAGGGCGGTAGAGAACGGGACGTCGCCGATTTCGAGCAACTCCGGCGTGGTGAAAAACGTCATGCCCGGCGGATAGTGAAACAGCGAGTTCACCAGACAGCCCTTGTCGAGCACGATCACCTTCAGGCCGACTTTTTGAGCTTCGATGGCGCAAGCCAGTCCCGTAGGCCCGGCGCCGATTACGAGCACGTCCGTGCGCATTTCCGACCGCGAGACCGCCTTGGTCTGGGGCAGGGTTTCGATGTCATCGGCGATAAGAAAATCGGGCATGGGATTCTCGCGCGCGCACAACACGGCAGCGCCCGCACGGGTCGGAAACCGATGATTCTAGCACGCGGCGCAGCCACCGGCGGAGGTGTGAACAGCCGGTAGTGGGCTGTTCAAAACAGCCCACTACCGAACAGCCTCCATCAGGAAGGCGAATTCGCAGCCACCATCGACGCAGGCTGCACCTCGCGCTCGACGGTGCGCGAGAGCCGGTCTTGCGCCACTTCCAAATCGTATGCGGTTTGCAGATTCATCCAGAAGGCGGCGCTAGTGTTGAAGTAGCGAGCCAGCCTCAGCGCGGTCTCGGGAGTAATCCCGCGGCGTTCGTGGACGATCTCCGCAATCCGCGTCACCGGGACGCGGAGCTCGATCGCCAGCCGGTTCATGCTGAGACGGAGCGGTTCCATGAACTCCACGCGGAGAATCTCGCCGGGATGGATGGGGGGGAGGAGTTTTTGAGACTTCACCATAATACCGCTCCTGTTATCGGCCGTTAGGCCGTGATGTGCTTCAGGTTCTACTCCAAACCTCTAGTGATAGTCCACGATCTCAACCTCATGGGCGTTCCCATCGCGCCAGGTGAAGCAGAGCCGCCACTGATTGTTGATGCGCACGCTGTGTTGCCCTTTTCGATCTCCGAGCAGTGCCTCCAGGCGATTCCCTGGCGGCGCTGCCAGGTCGCGCAATTCCGTCGCGCTATCCAATTGCCTAAGCTTTCGGCGTGCGATCTGCTCGACCGCCTGAAAGCGCCGGCTGCGCTGGCGACGGTGAAGCCGCTCTGTTTCCACGCAACGGAACGACCTGATCACCAACTCATTATATTCCGCTTGGCGTTTAACGTCAAACGTTAAGCACTCTTGCTCCATTCGCCCCTAAAGGGCAGGCTCCCTGCTTGCTATAATCGTCAGTTAACTTCATTCCTCAGCCCTTCATCGGGGGTCTTATGGCCACTCTTACAGAGCCCGCCACGCGCATCGAATCCGACAGCATGGGAAAGATCGAAGTCCCAGCCAACGTCTATTGGGGAGCGCAGACGCAGCGCTCGCTGCTGCACTTCAACATCGGGCGCGACACCATGCCGCCCGAGCTGATCCGCGCCTTCGGCATCCTCAAGAAAGCCTGTGCGCTGGTAAATCAGGATCTGGGCAAGCTGCCTGCCGACAAAGCCAAACTCATCGTGCAGGCAGCGGATGAGGTCATTAGCGGCAAACTGAACGACCAGTTTCCCCTGCGCATCTGGCAGACCGGCAGCGGCACGCAAACCAACATGAACGTCAACGAGGTCATCTCGAACCGCGCCATCGAAATTGCGGGCGGTGAGATGGGATCGAAGAAGCCGATCCATCCCAACGACCATGTCAACATGTCGCAGTCGTCGAACGATACCTTTCCCGCCGCGATGCACATTGCCGCGGCTGAGCGGGTGAAGAATGCGCTCATTCCCGCAATCAAGACAGTTCACGGCGCCATCGCTGCCAAAGCGAAAGAATTCAACGACATCGTCAAGATCGGCCGCACGCACTTGCAGGACGCCGTGCCGCTGACCATCGGCCAGGAGTTCGGCGGCTGGGCCAGCCTGCTGGAGCGCGACATCCGGCGTCTGGAGCAGGTTTTGGAAGGCTTGTACGATCTGGCGATCGGCGGCACCGCAGTCGGCACTGGATTGAACACGCATCCCGAATTCGCGGAGCGCGCCGCAAAGAGAATCGCCGAACTCACTGGGCTTCCCTTCCGCTCGCATGGCAACAAGTTCGCCGCGCTTTCGGCGCATGACGAGATTGTCTTCGCCCAGGGCGCGATGGAGACGCTGGCCGCCTCCCTGATGAAAATTTCCAACGACATTCGCTGGCTGGCGTCCGGGCCACGTTGCGGACTGGGCGAACTCTCGATCCCCGAGAACGAGCCCGGGTCGTCAATCATGCCAGGCAAGGTGAATCCCACGCAGTGCGAGGCCATGACCATGGTCTGCGTGCAGGTTCACGGCGCGACAGCTGCCGTTGGATTTGCCGGCTCGCAAGGCAACTTCGAGCTCAATGTCTACAAACCGGTGATCATCTATAACTTCTTGCACTCGGTCACGCTGATCGCAGATGCGTGCCACGGCTATGTCGAATACATGATCAAAGGCATTGAAGTTGACCGCGCCAAGGTGGACTGGTATGTGAAGAATTCTCTGATGCTGGTGACGGCGCTCGCGCCGAAAGTGGGATACGACAAAGCGGCTCAGATCGCCCACACGGCCCACGTGGAGCATACCAGCCTACGCGAGGCCGCGCTGAAACTCGGGCATCTCACGGGCGAGGAGTTCGATCAGTTGGTGCGTCCAGAGAAGATGACGCGCCCTTAAGATGTCGCGCCGCCGCCGCGCGACGAAGCCGTTACCTACTCTGGAGTAGAAATCGAGGAAAGGCTTGTTTCACACCGGTTCGATCTCCGACGCCGGCAGCCCGGCCGTCTCATCCCGTAACGGCTTAGGTGCTGCCCTCTTCGGCATGGTTGTGATCACTACCACGCTGACCAAAACCAGCAGGGTTCCGAGGATGGTTCGCACGCCGACTGCCTCCCCACCTAGAAAGTAACCCAATCCCACCGCGACCACGGGATTCACGTAAGCGTAGGTGCCCACCTTGGTTGGCGACTCGTGATGCAGCAGCCAGACGTAGGCGGTGAAGGCAACGATCGATCCGGCTACGATCAGGTAGGCCAACGCCAGCCACGCTCCCCGTGAAACCGCCTGCGGATGGAAGTCGTGAAATTCTCCCAGCAAGGTTGCGGTCAACGTGAGCAGCACGCCCCCCGTGAGCATCTGCGCCGCGGAGCTCATCGGCTTGGAAGCCGGCAGCCGTAGCGTGCGAGTAAGAGCGGATGCCAGCGACCAACTCACCGCGGCCACGACCAGGGCAATGGCTCCATAGGTATCAACGGCCGTTTCTCCAAAGCTCACCGATCGGCTCACCAGAACGGCGACTCCGGCCACTCCCACAAAAAGAGCCGCCGCCAGACGGACGGTCAGCCGCTGTGTGCGAAGCAGTACGATTTCCGAAAGCGCCATGAATACGGGAATGGTCGCCATCATCACGGCGGCAACTCCCGAGGGCACTCGCTGTTCCGCCCAAAACAGTAATCCGTAGTCGAAAACAAAGATCAGCACCGCGATCGATGTGGCGGCAATCCATTCCCGTCGTGAGGGCGATGGCGTGCCTCGCGCGCGAACGACCGCGTAGAGAACGGCTCCGGCAACAAGAAACCGCATTCCCGCCAGAAGAAACGGTGGCACTTCGCGCACGCCGATGCGGATCGCTAGGAAGGTCGACCCCCAAACGAAGTAGATCATGGCGAACGCGAGCAGAAGCTTCCAGGTTGACGGACGGATTGTGGCGGCCATCGGAGGCTCCGTGCGCGGGCCCGTGCAGCCGCAAGACCCGTTCTGCTAGTAGATCACCGAAGACGGGCAACGAAGCAGAATGCGCCTATAAAAAGTCTTTATACGTGTCGGGCTTTTTGTTTATCGCGAGGGAAAGCGCCGAAGGGTTTGCTACTGCTTTTTCACCAGGCTGCTGTGGCTGGCGACGCACTGCCAAGTACCATTTTTGGAGAACCAGGTGTCGGTAAAGCGGCCGTAGTGATCGTAGGGTTTGCCCTGGGTGGTGCCCTTGGCGTGATAGTCGCCGGTCACGATGGCGGTGTCGTGATACACGATAACTTTCATGTTCTCGACGTTCATGGTGACGGGTTTGAAGCGCGGATCTTTAATCTCAGCCAGGAATTGCGCCTTGTCGCTGACCTCGCCGTCGTATTCGGTGTTGATGAACTGATCGGAAACCAGCGCATCCAGAACGGGAGCGTCGCGATTGACCTGCGCTTCATTCCAAAGATGCTCGAGCACGAGCAGCTTCGCTTCCTGGTCGGACTTCTGCGCCGCCGCCGGGCTGATCAGGGCAAGCGCGAGCAGGAAGCTGCAGGAAGCGGCGCGGATCATGGGCTGTGGCTCTACCCCCTCCCAACTTGGAGCGAGCGCAGCGTCACGATAACAATCAATCACCTTTTGTGCTAGAGGCATGCCGGAAAGTGGGATTACGAAGGTCATGACGCCGGCTTCAGGCTTCGGGCTTCAGCGTTGTGTTGCCGGGGGCTGGCGGATCGTGTCAACCCCCGCAATTTGTGGTCGCGGAGACCGCATGCGAACGGGGCGTTGCCGAAGCCTGAAAGCTGAAGCCCGAAGCCGGCCGTCAGAATGCCCAGCGCAGAAGCGTGGCGCCCACGGTGAAACCTGCGCCGACCGAGGCGAGCAGCACCAGGCTTCCCTTCTTCAGCTTGCCATCTTCAATCGCAGTGCCCATGGCCAACGGAATGGTGCCGGCGGTGGTGTTGCCGTAGCGTTCGATGTTCACAATCACAGCCTCCGGCCGCAGACCGAGGCGGTCGGCGGTCGCATTGATGATGCGCAGGTTGGCTTGGTGAGGGATGAACGCATCGACATCCGAACCCTTGAGCCCGTTCCGCGCCAGCAGCTTTTCGCAGGCCTCGGTCTGCTTGCGCACAGCAAACTTGAAGACCTGCTGGCCGTCCTGGTGGACGTAGTGCATCTTCTGATCCACGGTTTCGTGAGACGAGGGATTCAGGCTGCCGCCCCCCGGCATGTAGAGGAAACATCCGCCCGAACCGTCGACTTCGTGGATGAAATCAATCAGGCCGACGGAATCGTCCTCCGCGGCCTCCACGATCACGGCCCCGGCGCCGTCGCCGAAGATCACGCAGGTCGCGCGGTCGGTGTAGTCGATGATCGAGGACATCACGTCAGCGCCAATCACCAGGACGCGCTTGTGCACTCCGGTCGAAACGTACTGAGCTCCGGTTTGCAACGCGTAAAGAAACGCGGAGCAGGCGCCGGAAAGATCGAATCCCCAAACCCCTTTGGCGCCCAGCTTGTGCTGCACCAGGCAGGCGGTCGAAGGAAAAAACATGTCGGGGGTAACGGTGCCCACGATGATCGCGTCCACGTCGCTGGGCGCCAGGCCGCGCTGGGACAGAGCTTTCTTTGCGGCCTCGACGGCGAGGTCGCTGGTCGCCACTCCCTTGTCGACGATGTGGCGTTCGCGGATGCCCACGCGGCTCATGATCCAGTCGTTGTTGGTGTCGACCATTTTTTCGAGGTCGGCGTTGGTGAGAAGGCGAGGCGGCACGTAAGTGCCAAGGGCGCTGATTTTGGCGCGAATGGGTTTGGTCAATGAGTGCTCCAGGGGATGAAACTCAGTATTTTGCAGGATTGGGAGCAGAATGTCTAACCCGAGGGGAAAACGAACCACAGAGGGCACTGAGGTGCATAAAGATAAATCCAAGAGTCCAGACCTCTGTGCGACCCTGTGTCCTCCGTGATTGATAGATATTGGTCACCGCGGGCTAAGCAGCACGGTGTCGTGCCGCTTCGTGCGCCATCCACTCGCGGATGAAATTCGGACACGAAACCAGGCCGAATTCGCGGTTCTCGCCGTCCATCAAGAAAAACAGCGCGTCCCGGTCGATCTCCTCCAGTTGCTCCAGATCAAGCACCACCCGCAACTCGCAATCGGCTGCCGAGTCGATGAGCCACTCAAGATAGGAAAGATGACCGTAAGACAATTTGCCGGAAACACGAATCGTAACAGGTGAAATCGCTGGTCCTGACGGAACGCCGCGCATTTTTCTCCTCGCCGGCCGCGGCGGCTGATTTGCGCCGCGAGCCCTACCTCCAATTGATGCGCGCGAGGAGCAATTCTTGCGTAAAGAGTGGTAAACGCTGTGTAAAAGTTTGCGGCACGATCCGCGGACCACGTTCCGCGGACAAGGAGCGGCAGGAGATTAGTAGCGCACGGAAAAAACGAATAAGCCAGGCACCGGGGACTCGCTGCACACGCAAGAGCCCGTTACCGTTGCTTCCTTCCGGACCTGGCGGGGTTGGCGGGAGTACGTCGCGCGAGACCGATGCCTGACTCTACATTCTAGCAAACGCGGTTGGACGCGCCGGGACTGCACAATCGTTGCCCGCAAGGACATGTGACTATTGGTGCAAGAAAATCGTTCCCAGCCCTTCCTTTCTAGACCGCGCTATCGAACAATAGAGTCTTCGTGTGAGTCGCCCGTCGATGCCACCTGTTTCCTCTGAATCCGGTGTGATCGCCCTTCCCCAGGCAGTCGACCATTACTTCCAGCTGTCGCTGTATCTGCTTGTCTTAATGGGTTTTGGTACCTTGGCGAGCACCGGAGGTCTGGACCTGCCGACGGTGTTGCTGGTGGGTGGAGCGCTGGCTTTCCGGGGCTACCTCCTGGTTGCGCGCCGCCGCGTTGTGATTTCCGAGCGCTGGACCACGCCCCTGACCATCGCCTACTTCCTTTTCTACACCGCAGATTATTTCCTTTTCTCACGCAGCTTCCTCAACGCAACGGTTCACCTGGTGATGTTCGGAGTGGTGGTGCGGGCGTTCTCTTTGCGCCGCGAGCGCGATTACACGATGCTGGCGATTCTGTCATTCCTCATGGTGCTGGCTTCGGCGGTGTTGACTGTGGACAGCGTTTTCCTGTTCTGCTTCGCCGGATTCATGTTGATGGCGGTGGCGACCTTTGTCCTGATGGAAATGCGGCGCTCGGGTCGCGCTGCGAAGGTGCAGGCGCGGCACTCGAGCGATCCGCAGGAGCATCGTCACTTGGCCTTCTCACTGGCGCAGGCGGTGCCGGCCCTGGTGCTGATGATTTTGCTGGCAGCGGGGGTGGTGTTTTTCATTTTGCCGCGCATGTCTGCCGGATATCTCGGCGCGTATTCGTTTGGCACGGATTTTTCCACCGGCTTCAGCGATCACGTGGAATTAGGCCAGATTGGCCGCCTCCAGCAATCGAACGCGGTCGTGATGCACATCCAGATCGATGGCGATCAGAGCGGCGACTACAGCCAACTGCACTGGCGAGGCGTGGCGCTGGCTTATTTTGATGGCCGAAGCTGGTCGAACCTGCGTCAAACCTACGCGCTGCGTCGCCAGAGTGACGGTAATTTTGCTGTGCCGCCATTTACTCAGGCAGTGGCGCCCGACTACATGGCGCAGACAGTCTCAATGGCACGGTCGCGCGGGCAGGCGCCGTTGATCCATTACCGGGTGCTGATGGAGCCGATCGGCACCAACGTATTCTTTCTGGCGCCGTGGGCCAGAAGTGTCGGCGGACCCTACCGCGCCCTCGCCGTGGATATGGGCGGCGCGGTTTTCGACCTCGACGGCCAGCGGGCTATCACTCGCTACGAAGCCGATTCAGATATCACTGGCCCGCAACCGTCGCAGCTGCGCGCCGTTGGACAGACCTCTCCCGCGCAATTTGCCAGGCCCTACCTGCAGTTGCCCGCCCTCGACCCGCGGATTCCCCGATTGGCGGCGCAGATTGTCGGTTCCTCCGCGAACAACTACGACAAAGCTGCAGCCTTGGAGCGTTACCTGAGAACACGCTACGGATACACTCTGCAGCTGCCGCAGACGGTGCCGGCGGACCCTCTGGCCAATTTCCTGTTCGAGCGTAAGCGCGGGCACTGCGAGTATTTTGCTTCGTCGATGGCGGTGATGCTGCGCACTCTGGGTATCCCCTCGCGTGTGGTGAATGGCTTTCGCAGCGCGGAATTCAATGATGTCACGGGAAACTACGTCGTCAGGGCAAAAGACGCGCACGCGTGGGTGGAGGCTTACTTTCCCGGCTACGGATGGCAGACGTTCGATCCGACTCCGGCCAGTAGCGAGGGCGCGCCCCAAGGCTGGGATCGGGCAATGCTCTACGTGGATGCGGCCGCATCCTTCTGGCGGGAGTGGGTGATCGACTACGACTCCGCGCACCAATCGGTCCTGGGACAATCGGCCCTGAGCGGAACACGCAGCTTGGTCGACCGGGTGCGGATGTGGGGCCGCGTGCGCTACGCGGAGATGGTGAACTGGGCGCGGCGCCGGCAGGCACAGGCGATGCGCTCTCCCGGAGGCTGGGTGGGAGTTGGCGCGGGGGCCGTTTTGCTTCTGCTTGTGCTGCTCAACGCGGGCCGCATCATGCATATGCTCCGCGGCCGTTGGCTGCGGGCGCATCCCGAGCGGTCGCCGGATCAGGCGGCTGCCATGTGGTACGAGCGCATGGCGCGTGTGCTCGCGCGCCGCGGAGTGTTGAAATCGAAAAACCAGACGCCACAGGAATTCGTCGGGATCATCCCCGACCAACCGTTAAGGGTGCGGGTTCAACAATTCACGGAAGCATATGAATCGGCGAGGTTTGGCCTCTCGCGGGAGGATGTCCAGCGGCTGCCGGAGTTGTACGAAGAGGTGGAACTGGCAACGCGGAAGTAGTCCATTTCCGAGGCGTCATCCTGAGCGTAGCCGTTCTTCAGGCGAAGCGAAGGATCTCCCGCAGAACAGCGCCGTAGGGAACACCGCATCCACGCGGCCCCAGTTTCCCACAGAGGTTTTTCGCAGCCTGTGACATCTGCACTTTCCTTCCAGGGCCATTCCAGTGCAATCTGGCAGAGTAGGTACCGGATGTTCAAGCCGCGCAGATCCGGACCCCTCGCGGCCCCTGCAGCCACCCCACGTGAGTGTGGAACGGGACATCTGATCAGGGCGCTCTACAGATTGGCTACCCTGGATAGCCCAGGGCTGGCGCCCGTTGTTGGTGGTGATCACCGCCGAGCTTGATCGGTAACCACGAATTGAAAGATCACGATTTGCCACAAAGCAGAAAGGAGTTTGATCGATAAGAGCACACTTAGGAACACAAAGCTCTTCTATAGCGGGCGCTGTGGGGACAGCCGCCCCTTCGTCTTCGCTCAGGGCAGGGTCTCGGCTGTCCGGTCGGGCGACCTATGACCCAGTTCGGTGGCTACAAGCACATCCGCTCCAGCCGCGTGGGGAAAAACTCGCTATCCAGTCCTGGCTGCAGTTACTCTGCCGGAAACAATTGGGCGAAGAGCCTTTCGAGAAGACGCTGATAGTCGAGCTCGCCGTGCGCCTGTACGTAGCGAGACTCGGCCGGCATCACGGGGTTCGCGTTTGTGAGAACCTTGAGCTGACCTCGCACCGCTTGTGGTCGAGGGGAGGGATCCTGCTCCCGCTGTCGCACCAGATCCGACACCAGGACTCCCTTCTGGACGCGCTCGCGGGCGCTGCGCACATTCTGAAAGAGATAGAACATGTCGTGAAGGACCTTCAGCGCCTCGACCGGACGACAGCCACCGGCCACCCTGCCATCAGCGTCCAAGGCATAAATGTCTGGCATCGTCCACAGCGAATTGGCCGAAGGCTGGCTTCTTCCACATGTACCGACCGGTGGTGTACATCGCGTCCCGCAGATTCCGCGAGCTCGATGCGCCGGAGGAAACGCTGGTTACCGTCGCGGAACTGCACAATCGTATTCGTTCCAGACGTCAACGATGCGCTGCTCCGGAATCAGCCCCGCCGGATCAGAAACCGCCTGGTATTCGGCGTGCGCGACCCGGTGCCGGATGCTGCGCGTCGTCCAGGACTGATGTTTGTGACCGGTCAACTGCTCCGCGACTGCATCGATGAACGCCCGGGCGTCGGATTCAGAGTGGATGTTTCCCGCAAGCTCGTTCACGTGGATCGCAGCCTGGCGGATGGGCTCGTATTTTTCCCGCGCCTGTTCCAGCCTTTGTTGCTGGGTTAGTTCAGATTGCTGCGGAACGGCCGCTTGCGGAGCGGCAAGCAGCAATGCGAGCGGGATCACGATCATCGCTTTCCCCCTGAGTGACCCTGGAAGTTCTTGATTCGGTCCGATGCCCCGCGCCGTGCAGCGGTTGCGCGGGCGCAAGAATCATATTCCAGGGAGCGCGATTGCCGCTAGTGGTCCTGAATAGCCAGGGCACCTCGGAGGGCGGCGCGGCCTAGAAATGCCAGATCAAGCCGCCACCGACGAAGAAGTTGTGCTGGCGCGTCTTGCCGGTATTCGCCAAAGGAAAGTCTGGTTCGCCGGACCAGAAGTCGCGGACCTGGCCACGAATGCTGAACCGGTGCCAGAATCTCACGTCGAGTCCGATTCCGCCTTCAATGACCCCAGTGGTGCTTGACTTACCGGGGTTGGAACCGCCGTAGTAGAGCTTATTGCCTTCGCTGAAATGCCCGAATCCGCCGCCAAAGCTCACCCAGGGAGAAACCGCAGTCCCGGGAAACAGATTCACGCGAACCGCCGGCGTGACAAAGATCTGCTTGTAATCGGTCGGAACGACATTGCCGCCGGAGTTGAGATCCTCGTCGAGATTGGCTGCTGCCGCCACTTCTCCGGAAACCGCGTAGACCGGATTGAAGATGAAGTAGCGGGAGTAGTTGACTTCGAACGTGATCCCTTTGCCGGAGCGCACGAAGGGATTGACCGTAGGCGCATTCACACCGCTAATACCCTGATCACTGATGAATGTGCGACCCACAATGCCGGTCAGTTCGTTTTTCTGCTCCTGGGCTGCAGCGGAACCACCCAGGAACGACAGCATCATTGCCAGAACAGCGATCACTACCTTTTTCCCAGACATTTCCCCTCCAGGATGCGGGTCTAAGCGATTGAGCGTTAAGGATTAGCCTAGCATGAAGAGCCTAGTTTGCATTCCACAGATGCTGTCTTTTGTGGTGCCCGAGGTCCAGAAGGGTTAAACCCGGAACTGCGGGAAGGGTTGCTCAGGGAATGCTAAAATACAAAGATTGCATGCCGGTGAAGGACCTCACTATCAGCCGTTCCAGCGAAAAAACCAAAGACATTGCCCACGCTGAGCGCCCCCAGAAGGTAGGCTTCATCAGCCTGGGATGCCCGAAGAACCTCGTCGATAGCGAGGTCATGATGGGCTTTCTGGCGCGGGCCGGGGCGGAGCTGACCCAGCGCGCCGAAGACGCCGATGTCATCGTAGTCAATACCTGCTCCTTCATCGAGAGCGCCCAGCAGGAGTCGGTGAACACCATCCTCGAGATGGCCGGTCACAAGAACGGCGGACGCGCCCGGAAGCTGGTGGTCGCCGGATGCCTGGTCGAACGCTTCCGCGACGAAATCCGCAGGAGCATTCCGGAGGTCGATGCGGTCGTCGGGACCGGCGAACTGCAAAACATTCTTTCGGCAACCGGCATCGCTCCCGCGCCTCCAGTCAGCGATTCCCCGTTCGTAGTGCTGCCTTCGCGTCCGGAAGGCGATGCGCGCGCCGCGCAGGGACGCTTTTCACGCGAGTCCTGGGACGGCGCCATCGCCGATCTGCCCAACTATCTGTACGACGACGCGACCCCACGCATTCTGTCCACGCCCCGGCACATGGCCTACATCAAGATCGCCGAGGGCTGCGATCATCCTTGCAGCTTTTGCATTATTCCGCAGCTGCGCGGGCAGTTTCGCTCGCGGCGATTTGAATCCGTGGTCGCCGAGGCGGAGCGGCTGGCGCAAACCGGCGTGCGCGAGATTACCCTGATCGGCCAGGACACCACCTGCTACGGCGAAGATTTTGGTCTGAAGGACGGCCTGGCTCTGCTTCTGGAAAAGCTGGCGAAGATTCAGGATCTCCGCTGGATTCGTTTTCTCTACGCCTATCCCAACAAGATCACCGGAAAGCTGCTGGAAACGATCGCTGCGCACGAAAAGATCTGCTCCTACATGGATGTACCTCTTCAGCATGCCTCGGCTTCAGTTCTAAAGCGTATGAAGCGCGGCGGCGGGGCGGACGTCTTCCTGCGTTCGATCGCCAAGATGCGGCGGGTGATCCCCGATCTGACGCTGCGAACCTCGTTCATCGTAGGCTTTCCCGGCGAGACCGAAAAAGAATTCGAAGAGCTTTGCGATTTTGTGCGCGAGGCGCAGTTTGACTGGATGGGAGCCTTCGCCTACTCCGACCAGGATGGGGCCGCCGCGTACTCGCTCGACAAGAAGCTGTTGCCGCGTGAGATCGAGCGTCGCCGCAAGCACGTGATGGGAATCCAAAAGCAGATCAGCAAGAAGAAAAAGAAGGCTTTGGTTGGCCAGGAGTTCGATCTGCTTCTGGAGGGAACGTCCGAAGAAACCGATCTGCTGCTGGAAGGCCGGACGGCGATGCACGCCCCAGAAATCGACGGGAAGGTGTTCGTGAACGAATTCCCGGAAGAAATCGATCCCCAGCCTGGCGAGTTCTATCGCTGCCAGATCGTGGAAGCGCACGATTACGACTTGGTGGCGAGGATTGTGTAGTCGTGTAGAGACCGTGGCTCGTTCGGCCATGAATGCTCCGAGCTGCAAGTCGAATACTCCGAAACTACAATAGTCGTAGCCGCATGCCGCGCAAACGCACACTCAGGCTCCGCTGCCCGATCTGTAAGAAGCCCGTAAAGAGCACCGATGCGGATTTTCCCTTTTGCAGCGACCGTTGCCGCACCATCGATTTGGGCCGGTGGGCCAGCGGGGCGTATGTCGTTTCTTCCCCCACCGGCGACGGCGGGGATGAGGATCTGCCGGCTGCGCCACCCACAGGTGGACCGGATGACTCCGATGACTGAGGAAACGGCCGTCGCGAACGGTCCGAGGATCCCGCGTAAAGGCGCGCCGCTCTGGGCCACCCTGGTTGCGACTTTTTTCGGCATCGGACGCATGCGCCCCGGTCCCGGCACCTGGGGCTCGGCGGTCACGGTGGTTCTGTGGGGTGTATTGGCGCACTCGGTAGCGCCCTATCTACGCACGTCGCTGGCCATCGCTCTGGCCGCTGTAGTGACACTGGTCGGCATCCTCGTCGCCACGCAGGTGGCACGGGCCTCCGGCCTCAAAGATCCGCAATTTGTCGTGATCGACGAGGTCGCAGGACAACTGATTGCGTTGATTGCTGTTCCTCTGGCATGGAAATCTTTTCTCGCGGGTTTTATACTTTTCCGAGCATTCGATATCGTGAAGCCTCCGCCGGTACGGCAACTGGAAGCGCTTCCCGAAGGGACCGGTATCGTGCTCGACGACGTAGCGGCAGGGCTTTACGCGCTGGGACTGGTGCATCTCCTGCTACACTTTGGTCTTCTAAGATAGAAACGAGTGGCGTCTGCAGAGGCTCCTCTCGGTACTCGCTAGCCGGTACTCGGTACTCGGTACTCGCATGGGATTCTCCGAACGCATCCTGGGCAAGAAGAACGTGAATGGCGGACCGCACATCGAGTCCGTGTCGCCGGCAGCAGCGCTGGCCGGCGGTGAGGTTCGCATAGCAGGCTCCGGATTGCGCCCGCAGGAACTGCGGCGTCCCCGCGTCCAGTTTGGCGATGTCGAGGGAACCGTCGTGGTCAGTTCCGACTCTTTCCTGGTGGCGCGCGTTCCCGACGGCGCAACCTCCGGCCCAGTGATGGTTGCCACCAACGGCCATGTCAGCAATGCGCAGCCCGTGAAAGTTGCGGTCCCGATCGCCGAGAACCTGCATCCGGTCACCAACCCTGCGCTCGACCCTGAAGGCAACATCTATGTGACTTTCTCCGGCTCGCGCGGCCAGAAGGTTCCAGTCGCCATCTTCAAGATTGACACCAACTATGCCGTGAAGCCGTTCGTTGCCGAAATGATGAACGCCACCGCCATCGCCTTCGACCGCCAGGGACAGATGTATGTCTCCTCGCGTTACGACGGCGCGGTGTATCGCGTGGCGCCCAACGGTACCATGACGACGTACGCCGAGGGAATGGGCGTCGCCACCGGGATCGCATTTGACCGCGAACAGAATCTTTACGTCGGCGACCGCAGCGGCACCATCTTCAAGATTGGTCGCGACCAGCAAGTGTTCGTCTTCGCCACGCTCGAGCCCAGCGTGTCGGCCTACCACATTGCCTTTGGACCGCAAGGGGATCTGTTCGTCACCGGCCCGACCACATCGAGCTTCGATGCCGTGTACCGCATCGACCCCCAGGGCAATGTGCACACGTTCTACCGTGGCCTGGGACGGCCGCAGGGCATCGCGTTCGATGCAGCGGGCAACCTGTATGTGGCCGCGTCTCTCTCGGGCAAGCGTGGGATCGTGAAGATCACGCCCGAAGGCAAAGCCGGCATCGAGGTCGCCGGACATGGACTGGTCGGTCTGGCTTTCGCGCCGGGAAAATCGGCGGTTCTGGCCACCAACAACGCCGTCCATCACCTGGCGTGGAATGTGCAGGGGCTGCCGCTGCTGCCGGAGTAATTTTCCGTTTGCCCGTAGCTTCGCTCGTATCGTCGGTTTCGTCTTCCGTCTCGCCTGCGTTTTTCATTTACACTTCTACCCGTGAACGCGGAGATCATCGCGGTTGGTTCCGAGCTGCTCACTCCATTCCGCATGGACACCAACTCGCTCTTCTTGACGGAACAGCTCAACCAGCTGGGCGTTGAAGTGATTCACAAAAGCGTGGTGGGAGACAATCTCCGGCATCTGGTGGCGGCAGCACAGCACGCGTTGTTTCGCTCGGAGATCGTGATGGTCAGCGGCGGCCTCGGACCGACGGAAGATGATCTCACCCGCGAGGCCGTGGCCGAAGCCTTGGGAGTCTCGCTACGGCGAGATCCGGAAATCCTAACGCTCATCGAGCAGCGCTTCGCCTCCCGTGGCTGGAAAATGGCCGCCAACAATGCCAAGCAGGCGGACGTGCTGGAGGGCGCAACCGTCCTGCACAACGCCAACGGCACCGCTCCTGGGCAGTGGCTGAGCGGCAAGTTCGACGGGCGCGAGCGCATTGTCGTGCTGCTGCCCGGGCCTCCTCATGAATTGAAGGCTTTGTTCGAGGCTGAGGTCCGCGAGCGGCTGCGGGCAAAACTGCCTCCTGCCTTCATCGCCACGCGCGTGTTGAAAGTCGCGATGCTGGGCGAGTCCCACGTGGACGCGCGAGTTGCGCCGATCTACAAACGTTTTGCCGATGTGCAAACGACAATCCTCGCGGGCGCGGGAGAAATCCAGCTTCATTTCAAATCCCGAGCCCAGACTCTCGACGCCGCACAAGCCCGTGTGGACGAGGCCGCTGACGCGGTCGAAGAGGAACTTGACGATGCCGTCTACTCGCGCAACGGCGAGTCGCTCGAGCAGATCGTCGGCTACTGGCTGCAGATGCGGAATGCTACGCTGGCCGTGGCCGAATCCTGCACGGGCGGTCTTCTGGGAGAGCGCATCACGTCGATCAGCGGCAGCTCGCGCTATTTCAAAGGCGGCGCGATCGTCTACTCCAACGAGCTGAAGACGGAACTTGCCGGCGTGCCCGCCGATATGATCGAACGCCACGGCGCCGTGAGCCGCGAGGTGGCGGCGGCGCTGGCCGAGGGGATCCGCTACCGGGCTGATGTGACTCTCGGTGTCGGCATCACCGGCGTCGCCGGACCGACTGGTGGAACGTCCGAGAAGCCTGTCGGTCTCGTGTTTCACGCGCTGGCCAGCGACAGCGGGACTGAAGTCATCGAGCGCCACTTCCCGGGAGACCGCAAACGCATCCGCTGGTTTGCCACGACCATGGCGCTGGATATGGTGAGAAAGAAGCTGATGTAGTGCCGAGTCGCGAGTACCGAGTACCGATCGGAAAGCCGTTACTCGTTACTAGGTACTCGGTACTGGGTACTCGTCATGCGCATTTTCATTGCCCTCGACATCGACGATGCCATCCGTGAGCGCATTGCCCGCTTCATCGAAGGGGTGCGCGGGTTTGTGCCTGACGCGCGTTGGGTGCGGCCGGAGTCACTACATGTGACGCTGAAGTTCATCGGCGAGAAGCCGGAATTGGCAGTCGAGGAAATCAAGGTGGCGCTGGCGACCATTGAAGCGGCCGCAGTCGAAATGGACTTCCGCGGCTACGGATTTTTTCCTACCGCAAAAGCGCCGCGAGTGTTCTGGATTGGACTGCAGGCGGGGCCGCAACTGGCGTCGCTGGCGGCGACGATCGACGACACAATGGCGTCGCTCCCAATCGCCAAAGAAATTCATGCCTTCAGTCCGCATCTCACGCTGGCGCGCGGCCCAGGCGGCTCCGGATCGCCGCGACGGCAAAAAGCTGACCGGGCGAATCCCATGTTTCAACGTCTGCAGGAGAAGCTCTCTGCCCTGCCGCCGCCGGAGTTTGGTACGATGACCGCGCGTCAGTTCTTTCTGTATCAGAGCCAACTCTCCCCGAAAGGATCGACGTACACGAAACTGAAATCCTTCGGGTTGCGGTAGCGCAGCCGTCCGGCGGCTGTCGGGGGCGTCCCGCCCGCGCTGTCAGGGCCGCGCAGTATGCCGGGGCCTGATTGCCGGGCATAATTGAACGCAATGCATTTACTGGTTCGCATCGCCGTGCTGAGCTACTTGTTGGGGTCGATCCCTTTCGGATACTTGCTGGTGCGCATCTTTCGCGGCGAAGACGTACGGCAGAGCGGAAGCGGCAACATCGGAGCGACCAATGTATCCCGCAAGTCACCCGCGCTCGGCGTGCTCACGTTGCTGCTGGATGCGGCGAAAGGGACGGCCGCCGTGGTGTTGTCTTATCTTCTGGCGGATCGCGTGGTTGCGGGCGCTCCCACCTACGAGCAGCTAGCCCTGGCTGCCTTCTTCGCGGTCTTCGGCCACATCTTTCCCGTTTGGTTGAAGTTTCGCGGAGGAAAGGGCGTCGCCACGGCGCTTGGATCGTTCGCACTGATCGCTCCCAAAGCAGTGCTAGTCGCGGCCGGTATATTCCTCTGCCTCATTCTCTTGTTCCGCTACGTTTCTCTGGGCTCGATCGTTGCAGTTGCGGTTTTTCCCTTGTTAGTGTGGTTCATCAATCAGTTCGGCGTCTCTCCAATGGCCCTTGGGCTGATTGCGGCCACTTCCCTGCTCATCATCGCCAAACATCACGGAAACATCCGCCGGCTGCTCGCGGGCACGGAAACCCGCGTCGGAGCGAAACGCGCATGAGCGATATCGCGGTCATCGGCGCCGGAGCGTGGGGCACGGCCATTTCGATCGTGCTGGGCCGGAAAGGCTCGCATCGCGTGCGCCTCTGGGCGCACGAAACGGAAGTCTGCGAGAGCATCGAGAAGACTCGCATCAATGAGCAGTTTCTTCCCGGTCAGACGATCCCCTATTCCGTTACCGCAAGCAACAACCTCGCGGATGCACTGGCCGGGGCGGACTTCGTCATTAGCGTGATGCCTTCACAACACTGCCGCGCGCTCTTCGAGCAGATCCGGCCACACCTGCGCGCAGAAGCCATGATCGTGAGCGCTACCAAAGGCCTGGAGGAAGGCTCGCTGCTGCGCATGAGCGAGGTCATTGCCGAGGTCCTGGGTAGTGCCGGGCGGCCGAGCGTGGGCGCGCTGAGTGGCCCGACGTTTGCCAAGGAGGTCGCCCGCGGTGATCCGACCGCGCTCACCATTGCTTCGCAGGATGCGGAACTCGGCCGCCGCGTGCAGGAGGAATTCAGTGATCGCAGCTTTCGCGTTTACACGAATGCGGATGTGGTCGGTGTGGAACTGGGGGGGGCGCTGAAAAATGTCATCGCGATTGCCGCGGGAATCGCCGCTGGCCTCGGCCTGGGACACAACTCAGTGGCCGCTCTGATCACCCGGGGCCTGGCGGAGATGACCCGGCTGGTCGTCGCTTGCGGCGGGCGCGCGGAAACCATGGCCGGGCTTGCCGGCCTCGGCGATTTGGTACTCACCTGCACCGGCGGCCTTTCCCGCAACCGCAGCGTCGGAGTCGAGTTGGGCAAAGGTCACAAGCTGCCGGAGATTCTGGCCGGTATGCACGGCATGGTTGCGGAAGGAATCTTCACGACCACCGCAGCCGTCGGACTGGCGCGGGCACGCAATGTCGAGATGCCGATCACCGAGCAGATGCATGCCATCCTGCACCAGGGCAAGCCTCCACGGGACGCAATCCACGAACTGATGACGCGTAGCGGGAAAAGCGAAACTTAGCAGGCGTGTCCCACAAGTTCGCGGCCTAAATCCACACCGTCATCCTGAGCGAAGCGAAAGCCTACCCTGAGCAAGGCCGAAGGGGACCTATGCATGACCGCACAATGCACAGGTCTTTCGCTTCGCTCAAGATGACAATTCATACTCATTTCGCCGAATTTACGAGACAACACCAGAATAGGGAATGAGCAGGGCGGGAAATCGAATCTCAGAGATCCAGCGTTTCGCTTTTCGCGAGAACTTCGATCCCCTTGCGAAACTTTCTCATCTCCATGGCCAGCTGCAGGGACTGGTCGATCCTCTGCTGAACCTGCCGCAGGTAGGCTTCGTGGCGTTGCAGGATGAGGGATTCGAGCACATCGGGCTCCGGTTCCTGTTCGGCCAGCATATCGTGGAACTCGAGTCCAAAACAAAATCCCGACCGATTACGAACTACACCGGCGATGCGCATCCGGCCCGCGGTTTGGAACTCGACCTCCATCACGTCGCCAGGATGCAAGTCGACTCCGCCGTAGAGCTCCACGCCACACCGGCTTACTTCCGACACTAATCCGGGCACAGTTATGTTTGCAGTGCCGGTCCTGGCCGCGATGAACACCGGAAGGCGCACATGGTATCGGGGCCAGCGCCGCGTATTCATCGAGTGCATCTTGAGGTAGTCGTCAAACACGATCTACTTCAGCAAGCCGATGCGCACCAGATAGGCCGCAGTCGCCAGACCTACCGTGAGCAGGCCCACTGCTCCCGCTAGCTTGACCCGCCAGGGGCGGGGCTCGTTGTGCTGGGCTGAGGCAGCCCGCAGCTTCTCAATCCAGTCCTGCTCAGGATTGCTTTTGTTCGCCCGCTCACAAATGAGCGTTCCCAGGCGGCGCTGATCGTCCGCTGCGATCGATACGAAGCGAAACGGCTGCAATGCGTCGGTGACGGGGCGCAGCATTTCTGCGCCTCCCAGCACCGAACCGCCCGCAGTCAGGAACATCAGTTTGACCTGCGATCCCTGGGCGACGGGCTTGGGAAGCGAAAGCAGACCACCGGTGAGAGAAACGGTCTGAAGTTTGGCCCAGGTACGCTGGCCATTCGGATAGCGAAGCACAGCCGGAGTGCTGCTTTCCAGATGTGCGCGCGGAGAACGCCACTGTGGGTTGGTTTGGGGAAGGCTGCTCATAATCAGGCACCAGTATGTGGTGAGGTGGGTTACTAACAGAAGATTACCTAAGTGCCACTCTGGGTCAGGTTACGATTTTGTAAATGGGATGTCCGGTTGTTTTCCGGCCGGGAGGTCCGCGTGCGCTCAAGGAGTCAGTTCTTCAATCCAACCGCAGGAAATCTGAGTGCTGACTCCGTGTGAGTGTCAGCTCTTCCCTTCCTCAACCATGGTTCCGGAATCGAGGCTCCGATCAAGGGGCCGCTCCTCCCAGCCAAGTAGGGGGTATGTCCGGGCACATGGCCGTCTGGACGCGAGGGTTGCTGTACCTTTCAGCCCTTCCGACATTTGCCCAAGCGTGCGATAAGTCGAGCCTGAGGCAGACCGGATTCATTCGACCTGGAAGGAGAATCAGCGTGCTGCGACTTTTTCGAGCAATGCCCGTTTGTGCCCTGGTGCTGTCCGGAGCTTTGATGCCGCTGACAGGTTGCGGCTCAGGCTCGGCAGCGAATAACACCGGCGGCTTTGGCATGGCGCCCTCCGGCCAGGCCGGTGTGGCTAGCGTTTCGCTGAGCCCAGCCAGCGTGACCGGCGGAAGCTCTGCTCAAGTTACTGTCACGATCGCAGAGCCTGCGCCTGCGTCCGGCTTGAACGTGGCTCTGAGCAGCTCCGATCCCACCGTGGTGAGCAGTCCTCAGACTTTGGCGATTGCAGCAGGTGAGACCGCCGGCACGGCTGCAGTTCCAACCTCCGCCGTGAGCGAGGCCAAGTCGGTTACGATCAGCGCCACCTACAACAGTTCGACAGCGGGAGCCAATCTCAGCGTCCTGCCCGCTACTGGCTCGTTTAGCGTGACGGTGCAACCGGCGACCATAACGGTGCAACAAGGAAAATCAGGGTCGTCAAAAGCAACCACGAAAGTATCTTCCGGGTTCGACCAAGCGCTGCAGTTGAGCGTTGCCAAAGTGCCCAGCGGCGTGACCGCGAGCCTGAGTCCGAAGACCATTCCGGCTCCCGGCTCTGGGACATCCAAAGTGACCCTGACTGTGGCAAGTAGTGTGCAAGCGGGGAGCTACCCGATCAGCGTGAAGGCGAGCAACGGCACGAGCTCGCAATCCGCTACCTTGACGTTGAAAGTGACCAGCGGCGGTTCCAATCCCAACGCAACCTTCAAGGGTTGCTGGTACAAGCAAAACGGACATCGCTACCAGGCCGTCGACGTTTCGGTGGGGAACCCCGGCACTTATGCGTTCAACGCCGTCCTCTACTACGGAGCGACCTGCGATCCCAGCAAATTTGCCGACCAGTTTGGCTTTGGGCAGCTCATCCCGTTTGGAGACTTCGGATACACGTTCTGGTTCTCGGACTTCAAGGATCAGACTGACATGTCTGCTCTATGGTATGTGGGCGATGAGAATTCTCAGTGCGTGAATTACGCGGTTGCTCCCGGCTGCTAGCCGTGCTGGACGTGGGGCGCGAGCAACCGATCGGTCCGGCGCATCATTCTCCAGTCATACTCGTACGCGGTTCCGCACATCAGGCAGATCTGATAGTGACGGCCGTCGTGATCAATGCGCGGCCAGGAAAACCGATGCGAGCAGCCTCGCGCCAAGAGATTTTTCAAGAAGTTCATAGCTTCACCGCCTGATTGCGATCTTTCCAGTGATCGAGCCATCTGGAGAAGAAGGGCTTCGATTGAAGGTCGAGCAGATGCTGGAGCTTGGACAAGAGCATCTTCGGTTCCTGGGATTTGGGCACGAAGGTGTCGACCGATTTCAGCTTGCTCTCCGGCAGTGGACCATAGGCGGAAAGCAGCATAATGGGAATACTGGAACGGATGCGCTTCATCCTGGCGGCGACGACGTCGCCGTTCATTCCGGGCATCTGGTAGTCGAGAACCACCGCGTCGACGGAATGGGACCGGAACAGCTTCAGCCCTTCCTTAGCGCCGGTTGCCTCCAGAACTTTGTAGCCGCAGTCTTCGAGCAGCATCTTGCGACCGATGAGTGCATTGCGGTGGTCATCGATGCAGAGAATGGTGTACGGCCGGGCCATTACGTCTCATTTCCAGTCGGCCAGAATCAGATTGCAGTCAGCGGAAACTTTCACGCTGCAGGTTCCATGATTGCTGAATGAAGCAGCGGGCAGATCGATTTCACTACTCTGCCGGCGCGCCTTCAAATTACGAACGTGCACTCAAGCGCCGGTTACCACTTCTGGGGACTGTTCCAACCTGATGAACGGAAGAAATTCTGGGGCGGTGTCTTTCTCCGCGCAGATCAGGAATGGTTTCCTATCCTGAAGCCGCAGTTTTGCCGAGTTTTTTGAGCAGGCCGACCAGGGTCGCCTTCTCAGGCGCGGAGAGGTCGCTGGTCAGCGCCTCCATATCGGCCTCATGCTGGCGAAACGCCGCGCTGATCAGCGCTTTCCCTTTTTCGGTGAGGTGGACGATTCTGGCTCGTCGATCCTCTACATCCGGCAGCCGGCGGACCAGTCCCTTCTTCTCCAGACGGTCGATGGCAGCAGTAGAAGGACCGCTGGTCAGCGACACGGTTGCGCCCACCGTGTTCACCGGCAGCGGCCCCTTGTGCAGCAGGACTTCCAGAACCGCAAAGTCCGAAAAACACAGGCTGGTACCCGCGATGCTCCGCAACGCATGCTTGCGCAATGCCTGCTGGGCTTTCATGAGCACCAGCCAGAGATGAACGCCGGTCGTTTCTGGGTTACGGGTTGACATTCGGTTTCGAAACTCCTCGAGACATCCTTTTACTTCGCTGTCAGGTGGCCCATCCTACCCGCGCGGTAGTCTTCCACCGCTTGTCGCAACTCATCTGGCGTGTTCATCACGAAGGGCCCGTAGTTGACGACAGGCTCGTGGATCGGTTCGCCGCTGAGCACCAGCAGAGTCGTGTCCTCTTTCGCTTCCAGGGCGATACGTTCGCCGGCGTTGCTCAACACCGCAATCTGTGCTTCTCCTTCGAGCGTTTCCGACGAATTCAGCACGACTTTGCCCTTCAGCAATACGACCGCAGCGTTGTGGCCCGCGGGCAGACTCAGTTCCGTTTGGCCTCCCGCCTTCAGCCGGACATCGAACACATTCACCGGAGTGAATGTCTTGGCCGGACCTTTGGCCCCATCCAATTCGCCCGCAATCACCCGGGCTTGCCCTGCCGATCCCAGCGGTACGAGAGGGATCTGGTCGCTCAGCAGAGTCTGATACCGCGGCTGCGACATCTTGTAAGCTTTGGGCAGATTCACCCACAGCTGAACCATCTCAAAGATGCCACCCCGCCTGGCGAACTCCCGTTCATGCTTCTCTTCGTGCACTACCCCGGACGCCGCAGTCATCCACTGCACGTCGCCCGGATAGATCGTGCCGGAGTGGCCGCCCGAATCCCTGTGCTCCACCGCCCCCTGATAGGCGATGGTCACGGTTTCAAAACCCCGGTGCGGATGCTCGTCGACGCCGCGCGGGCGCTCGCCCGGCGGCACTACCGTTGGGCCGGCGTAATCCAGCATCAGGAATGGATTCACTTCATCCTCTATCCCGTTGGAGGGAAACAGGTTACGGACATGAAAACCGTCCCCCACCCAATGCCTTGAACCGTTATCGAAGACTCCAAGTACCTTTTTCAGCGTCGCCATGTCAGCTTCTCCAGAACCTCAATATACGTCTTCATATAGAGATGCTTTACGTGAAGAAACGATTCGGCCAAGGCTTTCTATCCGGGCCATTGGACTGACGGTCGGCCAAACGAGGGTAAATGAACAGTTTCCAACACCTTTCAAGCGGGCGCTGGAATAGAATAACGCTCGGCGAGTAGCCGGTTATGAGTACTGCAACCCAAGTCTGGAAAAGATGGCAAGGCTTAATAGTGGACGGAAAGTTCCCTCTGCGTCACGAACTGGGAGGGTCAGATAAAAGTGTCGTCTTCCTGACGGAGCGGAGCGATCGGGAGCCGCGCCGAGCCGCGATCAAGCTCACACCCTCAACCGGACACGGCGACGAAGCGCGCCTGGCGCGCTGGGCTGCAGCCACAAGGCTTTCTCATCCGCACCTGATGCGACTATTCGAATCCGGCCGCTGCGAACTGGACGGCACACCGTATCTCTATGTTGTGATGGAGTACGCCGAGGAGGATCTGTCGCAGATTCTTCCGCAACGTCCGCTTACGCCAGTTGAAGCTTCCGACGTGCTTTGGCCGACGGCGGAAGTTCTCGCATATCTGCATCAAGCCGGCTTTGTCCACGGGCACATCAAGCCGTCCAACATTCTGGCGGTCGACAACCATTTGAAAGTTTCGGTCGATGGCCTATGCAGGCAGGGAGAGCAAACCGAACGGCGCCGGCTCACGGTTTATGACGCGCCTGAGGTCGCCACCGCGGGGATGTCGCCGGAAGCCGATGTGTGGTCGCTGGGCGTGACGCTGGTCGCGACTCTGACGCAGTATCCACCCGACTTCACCAACGCAAACCCGCCCCAGGCCATCGTGCCCGAGACCGTTCCTCAACCTTTCCGTGAGATCGCGCGCAGGTGTTTGAGTGTAGACCCAAGGCATCGCTGCACGGCGGCGGAAATCGAGACGTCTTTGCAGATTCCTCCGCCAATGGTTCCAGAGAAGGCTGAAATGCCCGCGGGTGCGGGGAAGCCGCAACCCCGGCGGCGCACGATTTTGGTGGTTGGCGCTGTGATCGCGTTGCTGGCGGTGTTGGGCGTGCGGGAGTTCCTGACGCGCCGGCCTCCGGTGCCGCCAGCCGAACAGCCCGCGCAGTCCTCACCTGCCCCTGCGACACCTGCCCCTGCAACCCAGCCTTCGCCGCCACCACCGTTCCTGCAAAAACAAAATCAGGCCAAGGGGCCGGTCCGCGGCACGGTTTTGCACCAGGCCGTGCCCAACGTACCGCAGAGCGCGCGAAACACAATTACTGGCAAGGTCAAAGTCAACGTGCGAGTGTCGGTGGATTCCTCGGGGCGCGTGTCTGAAGCCAGACTCGTCTCCAAGGTAGAAAGCAAGTACTTCGCGAGGCTGGCCCTGGAATCCGCACGACAGTGGAGCTTCACGCCTCCGCAGGTGGCGGGTCAGGCAACTGACAGCGAATGGATTCTCCGCTATCAGTTCGGAAGGTCCGGCACGCAAGTGTTTCCGACCGAGGTTGGTCCTTAAGGGCTCTGACAAGACCCGCCTTCAATCACAAACAGCCAGGAGCAGACTACGTCCAGTTGTTCGGAGGCACGCCTGAGCGCCGGCTGAGACACCGGACTTCACCTCAGCCGTCTGGTCGATGAGTGTAATGGCGATGTTGCAACAGCTACCCACTGGCAGCCAATTCGAGGTTCCTAAACCATCCTGATGACTGATTGTGAGCCAGGGAAACAAGCTGCAGTTTGCCGTCGCTCCGTAAGGTCGGTACCATGGCCCGTACCTCGCCGCTACTTGATTTCTTCAAAGCGGAGAGAGGCGGGAATCCAGCGGTAGCACAGCGTGCCGGAGCGCTGCCTCACGGTGTGAGGGTTAGCCTTCTCGCCTTCGTAGGTGATTTCCTTGACCTCTTCGCGGAAGGTGGCCGCGACTTCCTTGTCCCGGTTCTGCACGTCGCGATTCAGGGTGATTTGGGCGCGGTAGGTTGTCTCGGAATCGACTTCGGGGTCGTCGCAATGGCTCGAGTCGTCCCGCACCGTCGTGACCGAAAGCAGTTCCGCAACGCCGTGCGGTAAATCCGCGAAGACCCGCCACGTTTCACCAGAACGCGATTCAGGCCCATCGCAACAGGGATTTCCCGCTGGCTCAGTGACTTTGAGGACTACCCCCTGCGCGCCTTCGAGTGGCAGGAGCTCGGAGAACTCGACGTGATAGAGCGTGGAGTCATTCTCGGCGTCCGACGCGAGTGGGAAGAACTCCAGCTTGCCGGTTGCAAGGCGAAGGAGGGCCGGACGCTCGTCATAGTCCTTCTCATACTCGCGCGCGCGCGATGCACATCGAAAGGCCAGCCACACTTGATCGGCTTGGCGAACGAGGACGCGCACGCGCCACTCGTCCGTTCCCCTGGCGATGTCACCCCAGCTTTCAATCAATGAGGGGCACGCAGCACGGAAATCCTGCGGCAGAGCGCCCAAAAGGTCAGCTTGGATCGGCGCGGCGAATGCCACTGGCCCGCTCGGAGATGGTTCGAGGTTGGCTCGAATACTGCCCACGAGATTTCCAGGCAGTGTCACCACCTGCTTGCTCTGGGGCAGGTTCAGGCGCGCCTCAGCCGGAGGAGCGTCCAACAAGAACAACGGGAAGAGTCCCACCAAGGTCAAGATGCCTCTATTGACGCAATCCATGATCCAAGGGTAGTACGCCAATTCCGAATCCGAAAGTTACCTCGGAGCGTGGTACACGTCTGAACTGTTGAAATCAGGCCATTTCACTCAAATTTCGACTGCTTTCGGTTCGGGTCGCATCCGGTCCATCCGTCAGTAATCGAAAGATGAGTGTAATGGGGATGTTTGAACAGTTACGCTCGAATCCTGCCTGTTTGGATTACCGTTCTGCGGCGGTATGGTTCACACCGATCCACCCATGGAGAAAAAGGCGCCTATAAATCCCCAGTAAGCGAGGACGGGGATATTGGTCAGCACGCAAATTGTACCCGCGACCTTGCTGCCTGTGCTGAACGCAAAAACGCCGATCCCAATGCCGATGACCCCGATGCCTGCCAATAGCCACACGCCCGTCAGAAAACCCGGAAAGTCTGGCATATAGTCCGTGTAAGGAAGGACAGCGCAGGCAGGGCCAACAAGAGAAGCGATCCCGGCTGCTATGGTGATTGGGGTCGATGCCGGTCTCCACTTCTTCGCGAGCCATCGGCAAAACAGTACCTCAACGATGAGGGCTGCAATCAAGACCACGATAATGCTGTGAGCGAGCACAACAGTGGAAGTTTATGCGAAGGGGCACCAGCTGTGTTGACAAAATGGGGGTAGCCTTCCGGGTGCAAAGGGCGGTACAAGCTACTGCCAACTGACATCTCGCGCCATGTCCGAATGTGCGCCCGGAGGCCAACTTCTGTTAACAGGCGATTACACTCATTGAGAATTCCTCCGAGGGGGTATATTTGCGACATGGGACGCCAATTTTCCCCACCTGCTCGGGACGACGGGAATGCTGCTTGCAATGCTGCTCTGGCTTTCTCTGCTGAATCCGCCAAAGGCCGACCATCTTGTAAACAGTCTGGCCGGGTCCCGCCACGAATACAAGGTCGTCTTGGGTGCAGCCCTACTGTCCATGGTGTTTTCATTCATTGCCGCAATGCGCGGTTCCAAATGGTGGTATATCGGGGTGGCTCTGTCATCTGGAACATTGGCATTTCTTACCTACAGTCTCGCGGCCTAGTGCTCACAGTCTGAGGGGGGACGGTCCAGTCGATGGTTGCTGTTAACGGGCCATTACACGCAGTGCCCGTTGTGACTGAAGTGGCAACCTGTCTATAGTCCAGTCGGATCCAGCTCTCGCGACAGTTGACCTTTCTGTCTAACCAGCTTGGATTCATAAGGCTAGCGGATGATCTGCGGTTTACCCACCGTGCATTGCCAACTCAGAGACGACCGTAATAGAAGTGGGAGCGGCAATACCTCTTTTCTAACCATTGAGGCATCTTATGGAGTTGTCCCCCGGTGTTCTTGTGGGCATGGTCCCTAGTTCGGCAGTTAAGTCGAAACTCCAAGGCGTGGCGCGATCGCTGAGATGTGTCGTCGCGCTAGCGATGGCATTGTTCCTGTTTCCACTGAGCGAAAACCTTTTCGCACAACAGCCCCCGCAGGCCTATGGACAGCAGCCTTACGCAGAACAACCCTACCCGGACTCCAGCCAGACGCCGCAGGATTATGGACAGGAACCACCGCAGGCTGAGCCATTCAGCGCTGTGCAACTGGAACAACTCGTGGCCCCGATCGCTCTTTATCCGGACGCGCTGGTGGCGCAAGTCTTGGCCGCGTCGACCTACCCCGGTCAGGTCGCGGATGCCGACCACTGGCGGCAGGCGCAAGGCTACGCCTCCCCTGACCAGATTGCGGCCGGCGCCGACGTGCCGAACTGGGACCCGAGCGTAAAAGCCTTGACGGCGTTTCCCCGGGTGTTGGCGCAGATGGACCGCAATCTGCAATGGACCACGGATCTGGGCAATGCATACTACAATCAGCCGCAAGACGTATTCGAGGCAATCCAGGTGATGCGCCGGCGCGCTCAGGCAGCCGGAACCCTTCAGAGCACGCCACAGCAAGCGGTGAATTACGACCAGGGCTACATCCAGCTGATGCCGGTGAATCCGCAAGTTGTGTACGTGCCGACGTATAACCCGTGGACGGTCTACGGAGAGCAGGTTTCGCCCTACCCTGGTTTTTCCCTGCTTGGCGCAGTGGAATCATTTCTCGGCTCGTCGCCGATAAATTATGGGCTCGGGATCGTGATGAGCGCCTTCAGCCACACTCCCTGGGGCTGGCTGGCGTGGGGCTTGAACTGGTTAGCCCAGTCCGTGCTCTTCCACCAATCGGACTACTTTTCACACAGCGCAACGGTGGCTGACTGGGGATTCCGGCACGATGGGCTGCATGCTTTCGCGGGAGGCGGATTTGCGAGGCACAGCTACGACCGCACGCCGGACGGGTTCCGCCGGTTCGGCAGCGGATACAACGGGAACCGCGGAGAGGGATTCGGCCGTCCGCCGGACAGACATGCGGAGAACTGGCGAGGAAACTCCAACCGCGGCTTCCGGGCCTTTGGGGGCGGCTACGACCGGACGCCGCGCTTGGCTTACAACCATTTGCAGGCGTCGGAAGGCAGGCAGCAGTTCGACCGCCGTGGCAACGGATCCAGTTCGAACCGGTGGACCGGAGAAGGCTACCGCGGGAGGGCGGACGCAGCCTCCGGCCCTTCGATGCGGGCGTACCGCGCGCCGGCGTCAGGTTTTCAGCGCGGCGGATTCAACGGGCGGTCTTCCGGGGCTTTCGCGAGCAGGGACTTTGGGCACTCCTCTGGAAAATCCCCGCACTCGGGTGGTTTCCATCTGTTTGGCGGCGGGCGCGACCACGCGCCCAAGAGCGTTAGCAGCCGGGGTTCAAGTGGCTTCCACATGGGAGGAGGCGGGCGTGCGCCGAAGAGCTTCCACGGCGGCGGAAAGAGTTTCGGCGGCGGACACTCGCACGGCGGCGGGGGTCACTCGGGCGGTCACGGCGGTAGCAAGCACCACCGCTGATCTGAAGCCAGACTCGTCTCCAAGGTAGAAAGCAAGTACTTCGCGAGGCTGGCCCTGGAATCCGCACGACAGTGGAGCTTCACGCCTCCGCAAGTGGCGGAGCAGGCGGCCGATAGCGAATGGATCCTGCGCTATCAGTTCGGAAGGTCCGGCACGCAGGTGGTTCCGACCGAGGTTGGTCCCTAAGGGCTCTGACAAGACCCGGCTTCAATCACAAACAGCCAGGAGCAGACTACGTCCAGTTGTTCGGAGGCACGCCTGAGCGTCCGCTGAGACTCCGGACTTCACCTCAGCCGTCTGGCCGATGAGTGTAATAGAGATGTTTCGCCAACCATCGTCTAGAATGAGTATTCAATGCGTGCGATCTGGTTGGTACTGTTCTCGATTTCAGTGGCGGCAGGCTCCGCGCCTGCGCAACTGCGCGACGCCCCGGCAGCACTATTCGCGGGTGCCGACATAGTTTTCGATGGCAGACTAGAAAAGATCGCCCGTTCACCGAGTGGGCTGACAGCCCATTTTTCGGTCACCCAACTGATTAAGGGACCAGCGGCGACAAACAAGGAACTTCAGGTTCAGATACCGTCCGAGAGCCGCTGTCACGCCTTTGAAGAGAATCACAGATACCTAGTTTACGGGCGCAACATCGGCGATCAACTGTGGGTGGACCCCTGCGAAGGCTCCAAACTGTTCTCGCAGGCTGAACCCGATTTGCGATACCTCCACACAGTAAACACCAAGATCTTGGAACAGTGCAATCGGAGTCGGCTCAAGCAGCTTGCCGGAAGCACAGCAATCGTTGTTACGGCCAAGGTAGTCGGCACTGAGGATTCGATGAGAACTCCTACAACTCTGTTCCGACCATGGTGTGGCCTTGTGTTCACGACTGAATATGCCTACTACGACGTGCTCGACGTACTGAAGGGGAAGATCCCTGACTCGAAAATCGCCGTAGAACATGTGATTTGTTGGGACACCATCACGGTCGATGGATACTCTCCGGGTCTTTCACCCGAATTGTTTCGCGAGGGTAACGATCTGCTGCTGTTCCTCAAAATAGGGTCACACAGAGACGATCAAGTTCCAGTACCCTTCAAGTCCGGCTACGAGGATGTAGATGAGAACTGCGGAGCAGTGATCGCAGATAGCGACGCCGCGCAGAGCGTCACAGAAACCCTCCATAGCGCAAGATGATGGTTGACGCTAACAGGCGATTACACCAATTGAGAATTGCTGGTGCCACCTGCGCCAGACCCCCTGGGCGCGCTCACTCGCACCACGCCCGCTCACACCGCTCCCCCCGCGCGGTCCCGCCCTGCCCCCGTTTCTTGACGGGGCGTTCGCGCGGGTGTACCGTTGGCCTCCGCTGGGGAATCCCGACAAAAATAAGGAGGCTGTTATGCAGCGGAAGGCTATAGGGACCCTGATTGCGCTGGTATTGCTTGCGACGCTGGCAGTTGCTCAAGCTCAGCAAGGGCAGGGAAGCTACCTCGACGTATTTACGGTGCAAGTGAAACCGGAGAAGCGGGCAGACTTCGATGCCCTTGCCAGAAAGATCTCCGTGGCGAACCGACAGAATAAGGGTGACACGTGGCTGGCCGTGGAAACTGTCTACGGCCCCGGCAACCGGGTCAGCTTCGTCAGTACCCGCAACAGTTACGGCGAAGTTGAGGCCGCTATGGGAACGTTTATGGACGCTCTGCAGAAAACGTATGGAAGAGCGGCGACCGATAAGATGATGCAGGACTTGAACCAGTGCACGCTCAGTTCGCGGTCTGAAATTCGACGCCGTCGCTGGGACTTGAGCAGCAACCCGCCCAACGATCCGGCGTCGTATGCCAAGCTGATCGCAGACTCGCGCTGGCTGCGCACTGTGGCAGTCCACGTGCGCGCGGGACAGGCCGACACTTTCGAAGCGCTGCTGAAAGACATAAAGGCGGCGCGCGAAAAAGCCTCTCCACCTCTGACCGTCCTGGTCTCCCAGGCCGTAGCCGGTCAGGAAGGCACCGTCTATTACGTGACCACGCTGGAGAGCTCACTTGCCGGATTTGACGCGATCCCTCCTATGCAGCAGACGCTGGGGGACGACGGGTACGCCAAATTCCTGAAGGTAAGTGCCGAAGCGGTTTCGGGCACGGAGACAGTCATTAATCGTTTCTTGCCCGATCTCAGCAATGCGCCCGAGCAGATCGCTGCGGCCGCGCCAGACTTCTGGAGGCCGAAATCCATGGTAGCGGCGAATGCCAAGACCGCAACCAAGACGGCCGTGGTGAATGCCGCGGAAACGGGCAAGATGGAGAACAAGGACAAGAAGCACTAGTTCGCCGTATTCTTCGGATCGTCGAGGGGGCGTCCGCGCCCCCTCTTCCTAATTTCTTTATTCTGTACGACTCCCCTCTTGATCAGCCCCGGCACCCGCCGAGTGTATTCTCCGACTGTCCTACCCAATCAGACGATTACGCTCACGAAAGCGGATACTTATGCAATCGAGGATCTGCCAAAACCACTGCCAACTAATCTAAAATTAGAATATGCGGGCGGTAGCGATCAAAAAAGGTAGCCGCGAGAAAGCAGTCGGCTTCCAGGAGATGGGAACACTCAGGTGTGACGGTTGCGGCGAAGAGTTCTTCATCGGCCACAACCCACAATCGGTAGATAAGCGGGTTGCAGAAAAGCAGGCAAAGTGGCTGGAAAAAGTCTTGGCGGAAGAGCACGAGCGCGATAAAAAGCACTCCGACCGAATCGAACTGCCGGACTAGCTGCCTGAGCGGGAACTGACTGTTGTCGAGAACGGGCCGTTGCAGCAACTGTCCCCGAACGATCCTTAAGATGTTGGCTTTTGGGAACGAGGTCGGCGCTTGGTGGGCCGCGGTGCCAGCTTCTGGCCATCCCGCAGTTTCCAAAGGATCTGGCGGAGCATGCCGAGCCACAGATCGGCGTCTGCCTTTTGCAGGCTGAGCCGGCGCAGCAGACGGCGGACCCTCCGCTCCGTGGAAGCCTCCGTGCCCGGTGCTTCGTAGCCGCTGGCGCGGAGTGCATCCAACAAGACGCCGGCAATTCGTTCGACCTCTTCCGCAGAGGCCGGGGTTGCTTCCGCAGGCACCGACGGCATCGCTCGATCACGCACCAACTCGTAGAGGCAAACGGCCACGGCCTGGCCGAGGTTCATGGAGGTGTGTTCTTCACGGGTCGGGATATGCAGCAGCCAGTCACAGTGCGAAAGATCCTCGTTGGAGAGGCCGAATTTCTCGGACCCAAACAGGAGCGCGACGTTTCCCGAGGCCAAACGCTGCCGAATGAGGCCTGCACCCTCGGGCAAGCTCTGGAGCGGATGTTGCACGTCGCGATGACCGATGGCAGTGGTGCCAACGATCAAAGCGCAGTCGGCAACGGCCTCGGCCACGCTCTTGCACACTTCGGCGGAGGTCAACACGGAAGCCCCTCCCATGGCGGAGCGCGCCTCGCGAAAAGCCGGCTCAAACGGAGTCACGACGCGTAAATGGAGAACGCCGAAGTTGCTCATAGCGCGGGCGGCCGCGCCAATGTTGAGAGGATTGCGGGTATCCACCAGGATGACACGCAGACGGTCGAATTCGGGCCGAGCGGACAAGGGAATTCAATTCTACGGCACGGCTCGACAATCACTCACTGACGCGTCTACCGCGGTGATGTCTCCGTTTCAGACCCATTGAACATTCCCAAGAAGCGGTTAGCCATCTCCGCTGACTCTGGGGCTGTTCTCCGCCGTCTCTGCGTTGCAAGGCTCTGATTGGATTCGACATCGCAAACCCGGAGGCCTAAATCGCAGAGATCGCCGAGAACGGCCGCAGAGTACGCGGAAAAACGCAAACTGAGACACTCCGTCTACCTCACAGGCTTGGGCTTGCTCCGGGGTGTACCTCGGTCAACCCCTCAATTTTGTGATCCTTCCAAGGGAAGCTGCCGGTTGCAAGCCTTTGACCGTGGAACCACTCCAGGAGGTGCGAAAGATGTAAAAAAATTGTCAAACCTTCTCTGGTTTCACGAAATTGGCTGAAAATCGTCTAAGCTTTCAGAGTTGCGGGCACAAACGGGGTACGAAGCGGCCCGAAACCTGGGGGATCACTTTCCATGGGTCAAACTGCAACGCCACTGAGCACGGCCAGATCGGTCGATCCGGTAAACACGGCACGGCCGATGGGGCGGATCCTGGTCGTGGAGGACGACCCAGCGGTTCAGAAAGCTCTCAAGCGACTGTTCGAAACCGAAGGATATTTGGTCGAAGTTCAGGGAAACGGGAAAGCCGCGCTCGATAGTATTCAGAGCACGCCCCCAGCCGCCATCATTCTCGATCTGCGTCTCCCCAAGCTTTCCGGCCAGGACCTATGCAAGGAAGTGAAGGCGCAGTCGCCTTCCCTGCCGATCGTGGTGCTCAGCGCAACCACCGACGTTTCCGACAAAGTCTTATTGCTGGAGTTGGGCGCGGACGACTACGTCACCAAGCCCTTCAGTCCCAGGGAATTGCTGGCGCGGGTTCGTGCGGCCCTGCGTCATACCTCGCGAACCGCCAGCGTCAGCGTGGTCACTTTTGACGGCATCTCGGTGGACGTGAAGAAGATGGAAGTCCAGCGCGATGGCAAGGTGGTAGTTTTGACCGCGCAAGAATTCAAGACTCTTCAGTTCCTGGTGCAAAATGCGGACCGGGTCATCAGCCGCGACGAATTGCTGAATGAAGTCTGGGGATACCAGAATTACCCCTCGACGCGAACCGTGGACAATCACATTTTGAAACTCCGGCAAAAGCTGGAAAGAGACCCCGCCAGTCCCGTACACTTCCGCACGGTGCATGGAATGGGCTACAAGTTTGTGCGCTGAAATCCCTTGGCAGCTTCCTCCGAACACGAGTCCCAAGTCTTGCACAAACAGCCTGCCGGCGCGCTGGTGCCGCGCACGCGCTTGCGCACGCGCTTCCTGCTGTCGATGCTGCTGATCACCGCTGGGCTCACCACCACCAGCCTGCTGGTGGTCCAGCACAGCGTGCAAAGCCACGTCCGGCAAGGGATCCAGGAAGATCTGCGGAATTCCGTCATCACCTTTCAGAACTTCCAGCGTGAGCGCGAAACCATGCTCAGCCGTTCGGCGGAACTGGTGGCTTACCTGCCGATCACGCGCTCGATCATGACCGCTCCGGACTCGGCCACCATCCAGGACGCTTCGCGGGATATCTGGCAGATTGCAGGCAGCGACCTGTGCGTACTGGCCGACCGCGATGGCAAAGTGGTGGCGCTGCATACGAAAACCCCGGGCCTGACGCGCGAGGCGGCGCAGCAATTTTTCCTGCGCTCGTTGAACGAGGAAGACTCCAGTCATTGGTGGTTCGGGGCCAACCATCTGTATCAAGCGTTTCTGCAGCCGATCTATTTCGGCTCCCGGACCGAAGGTCCAGTGCTCGGATTTCTGATCGTCGGCTATGAAATCGATGACCGCCTGGCCCACGAAATCAGCAAGGTTTCCGCCAGCCAGGTCGCTTTTTCGTACGGCAATGGAGTCGTGGCCACGACCTTGAGCCCATCCCAATCTCAAAGCCCCAGTGTGGGCGAACTGGTGGCGGGATTGTCAAGTGACCAACCGCGGGATGTGGAAGTCGGCACTGAGCATTTCCTGGCGACGTCGGTCGACTTGTCCGGACGGCAGGAAACGCTGGTGCGGTTAAGCGTGCTGGAGTCCTACGACCATGCTACCCAGTTTCTGGACAACCTGAACCGCCTGCTGATTCTGCTCGGCTTCGCTGCTGTCCTGGTGGGAAGCGGACTGGTGTTTTTCATTTCGCACACGTTTACTCGTCCGCTCGCCAGCCTGGTCCAGGGTGTGCGCGCGTTGGAGCATGGAGACTTTCATCATCCCCTGGATCCGCGCGGCAGCGACGAAGTTGCGGAATTGACTTCCGCTTTCGACCGCATGCGGGCCAGCCTGCTCAAAACGCAGAATGCCCTGTTGGAGTCGGAACAACTGGCGACGATCGGACGGATGGCAAGCTCGATTTCTCATGATCTGCGGCACTCGCTGGCTGCCATTGTGGCCAATTCTGAGTTTCTGTGCGATGGCCGCCTGACGGCCGCGCAGCGGGAAGAATTGTATGAAGAGGTGCGCACGGGCGTGAATCAGATGACGGATCTCATCGATTCCCTGCTCGAGTTTGCCCGGACGCGGGAGTCTCTGAATCCGGCGTACGGCAGCATCTCGGAAACCGTGCAGCGGGCCATCCAGTCGGTCCGCCTTCACCCTCGCCATCAGGGTACTTTGATCGAAGTCCACAGCAACGGCCAGAGTCTGGCCTGGTTCGATCCCCGCAAACTGGAGCGCGCACTATACAATCTGCTGCTGAATGCGTGCGAGGCTGCGCCTGCGAATGGTGGCAGAGTTGAGGTCACGCTCCACCAAACGGAAGGCGCGCTTACGGTGACTGTCTCCGACAACGGCCCTGGCATCGCCGAGCCGATTCGCGACAAGCTGTTTCATCCCTTTGTAAGCTACGGCAAAGAAAACGGCACAGGGCTTGGGCTCACGGTGGTTCAGAAGATTGTGCAGGATCATGGGGGAGAGATTTTCGTGGAGCGCACTGCCGAGGGACAAACTGTATTCCGCGTCGTGCTTCCGGAACGCGCCACGCGGGACTCTTCCCGTGCCGACGCAGCCAAAATTGTACCCCCATCCTTTGTGAACGTGAGCCGGGATCGCACAAGCGATAGCTCAAGTCGGCATCCGGAAACATAGAGTCTCTTACTCGTACGCTGATTTCGTGGTGATGCATTTCGCGGAGGAGGATGCTGTGAAAAGCATTAGGATCTTCGCCGGTCTTGGAACCGCCGCAGCTGCGTTCGTGCTTTTGAGTACCCACAGTCTGGCACAGCAGGCGACTTCTGCTCCGTCCTCTGTTCACGACAATGCCGCCGTCCACGACCTTGAGGAACAGGTACGTCAGCTGCGCGGCCTGGTCGAGCAGATGCGGTCGGAGAATGCGCAGTCTCGTTCCGAAATGCAGGAGCTGCGTCAGGAATTGCAGGATACCCGTAAACTGCTTGCGCCCATGGTGGCTGCGAGAAGTGCGCAACCATCGTCTGATGTCCTGGTATCTGCGAGCGGGACCGGTTCATCCGCCGAGAGCGCAGGTTCTCCCACGCAAGGCGCTTCGGGCTTGGAAGATCGAGTCCAGAAGCTCGAAGACTCGACCGCGTTGCTGGGCTCGAAAGTCGACGAGCAATACCAGACCAAGGTCGAAACTGCTTCCAAATATCGGGCGCGGCTGTCCGGAATCGTGCTCATGAACGCGTTCCGCAACGTCGGCGCTTCTGACAACCTGGACTTTCCGAATTACGCGCAGCCTACTCCCCCGGGAACTTCGCAGGCTACATTGGGCGCCACCTTGCGGCAGACGGAGGTCGGACTGGAAGTCTTTGGGCCCAATCTGGCGGGCGCGAAAAGTTCGGCGAATGTGCGCTTCGATTTTGCCGGAGGGTTTCCCTCAACGCCGAACGGAGTCAATTTTGGAATCGTGCGCCTGCAGACCGCGAGTCTGAGGCTCGATTGGGACCGCACCTCGGTGGTTGCAGGCCAAGATTCACTGTTCATATCGCCGTTGTCCCCTACGTCCTTTGCTTCCCTGGCAACCCCGGCTCTGGCGTACGCTGGCAACCTCTGGGGCTGGACGCCGCAGATTCGCGTGGAGCATCGTTTTGACCTTGCCTCGGAGCAGACTCTGACGCTGCAGGGGGGAATTCTGGACAATCTCGATTGGGAGCCGCCCAGCGATCCCTTTTTCCGCTATGCGCAGGCCGGTGAACAATCCGGACAGCCCGCCTATGCTGTGCGCACTGCCTGGTCGCGGCCTGTGTTTGGCCACCCACTCACGTTGGCGGTCGCAGGCTACTATGGACGGCAGGATTGGACCTGGGGACGCTACGTCGACGGCTGGGCAGGGATGACGGATTGGCAGATTCCCATCCATCGCCGCGTGAATCTTTCCGGTGAATTTTACCGGGGTCGCGGAATCGGAGGGTTAGGAGCCGGTGTCGGCCGCGCTGTCCTGTTTGGCGGGAAGCCGAGCTCGGCCTCCACTCCGATCCACGGTCTGGATTCGGAAGGGGGATGGAGTCAACTCCAATTCCAACTCACTCCCAAACTGCAACTGAACGCCGTAGTTGGCCAGGATAATCCGTTTGCCGGTGACGTCCGCGGCTTTGCTAACGATGCCAACAACTACAGCACGATTCTGGGACGGAACCGCGCCACATTGGGCAATCTGGTTTACCGCCCGCGCTCGGACCTCGTGCTCTCCGCTGAATACAGACGTTTGCGCAGTTTTCCCGTCTATAGCAGCAGCAGCGTGACCAACCAGGTGAATCTTTCCATGGGGATCTTATTCTGAAAATGAATCGCCTCTCTCCATACCGGATCGCCTTCTGTATGTTGGCCCTTCCCTGCCTGTTGGCCAGCGCTCAACGGGTGGACCTCAAAGGCAAAGTACAGCTCACGCGCAACGGACATCCTGCTAAGGACTCGTCCAGCGTCGCAGTGTGGCTCACGCCCCTGGGCAATACCCCGGTTGCTGACTCGCTACCACAGAGTGAATCGGAAATTCCCAAGCTGGTGCAGAAGGACAAGAGTTTCCATCCTTCCCTCGTGGTCGTGCCGGTTGGCGGCAAGGTGGAGTTTCCCAATCACGATCCTTTCTTTCACAACGTGTTTTCCCTGTTTGACGGCAAGCGATTCGACCTGGGCTTGTACGAAAGCGGCTCGACGCAATTCGTTCGCTTCGACAAGCCGGGGATTTCTTACATCTTCTGCAACATCCATGCCCAGATGAGCGCGGTTGTGGTCGCTCTGAGTACGCCGTTTTTCGGGCTTTCGGACGCTCGCGGAGAGATCAGCATTCACGGCGTAGTTCCCGGACGCTATCAGATGCACGTGTTCAGCGCTTCGGTGCCGCCTGAAATGCTGCGCGCCCAGGAGCGGGAGATTACGGTGACTTCCGGCGACACCACGATCGGAACCATCGCGTTGGCGGAATCGGATCTCGAAGCCGCCCACAAGAACAAGTACGGGCACGATTACGACCGTCCGGATCCGGATAACCCGGCTTACGCACGGCCGTGAGATTACGGACGTGGTGTCCTGTAAATTCGCAAAGTAAATACGCGTTGCCATCTTGAGCGAAGGGAAAGACCAGTTGTGCAGTCAGGTACACACAGGTCCTTCGCTTCGCTCAGGATGACAGTATGGATTTAGGGCACGACACTAGGCGCAAATAAGAAGGGCGTGCCGTTTAGCACGCCCTGTCTCGCCTCTGACTTCACTTCGAGTACATCAACTTCTTAGGACAACGCAACAAACAGGTCCGCAGACTTAGCGGTGACTGCCCGACGAATGGCTGCCTCCGCCACCGGAAGAATGTCCACCACCGCCTCCACCTCCGGATGGATGGCCTCCGCCACCGCCTCCAGACGGATGCCCGCCACCACCGCTGTAGCCTCCGTGGCTGCCTCCGCCGGAGTTCGGCGTGCTGTGGCCACTATAGCCTCCACGGTTGCCCCCGTAGCTCGGCACCCCACGGTAGCCACCGTAGCCGCCGGAAGAACGCGGTTGCACGATGGGCTGCCGCATGTCGAGTTGCGGGCGGGAATAATTGCCGCCGCGTTGGTAGCTGCCCGAACCAGATTGGCGCGGGTAGCTGGAACTCGGCGCTGTGCGGTTCCAGTAGCTGCCGCTCTCACCGCGCGCAGCAGATCCACCGTTGTTCGCGTTCCGGCCCGCAGTTTCGGAACTGTGGGACGGAGGAGTAAACGGTTTCCATTCGCTCCGATTAGGCTCGCCCCGGCTGGGCGACGAGAGTTCTGAGCGGTTCGTGGAATTCGTCGGACCTGTAGACCTCCCTGGCTGAATGGTCTCTGGATGGGTGTTGCCGCCGTTCGGAGGAGTGAACGTCTTGAAGGCGCCGCGGTTTCCGCTCTCGGATGCACCTTGCCCCACGTTCCGGTTCGCAAGATTGCCGGTTTCTCTACCGGATGCCGGCGAGCCCGCGCTGGGCTTACCACCTCCCGCAGAGATGGCACCGCGCGATCCCGTCGGACCAGTTGCGGTTCGTCCGCCAGCCGTGATCGGCGCAAAGTGGTTCTGCTGCAGAGACTGCTGCAGGTGCGCCGTCTGCTGCTCGAACGAGGCCGGACGCGCCGTGCTGTGCGTCCCGAAGAAGTGCTGCGGCCCGCCGTTGCGAATCGTCGAAGGAGCTGCGGCACGGCCGCTGGCCGACAAGCTGGCGCGTGAAGGAACCACGGGCAAGTTGCCGGTCATCATGCGGGCTCCGCCCAACTGCTCGCGGGTAGCTGCGACAGCCCTGGTCCCGGCGGTGCCGAAATGACCAGCGCCCATCGTCGACAGTCCACGGCTGATGTGTGAATCGTTGAAGTGCGCCAGGTTCGAGAAGCGGTTGCCTCCGTGCAACGGCCTGAATCCGCCAAAGTGCTCGCCGAAGCGATTGAAGCCCACCACTCCGAAACGGCCACGCCAGCCACCCCACCAGGGATGGAACCAGTCACACGGGCCGATCGGCAACCAGCCGAATCCGCCCCAGCCTCCAAAACCGAAGCCGAAGCCCCAGCCCGCTCCCCATCCAAAGAAGGAAACATAGGCAGGCGCCCAGAACGGACGGTAGAACCCGCCCACCGGGCCCGGCCACCAGGCCCACGAGTTTCCGTACCAGAACCAGCGTCCGTAGTGATAAGGAGCCCAGCCCCACGGCTCGTAGCCCACCCAGGTCCAGCCGTAGTAAGGCTCATACGTCCAGTTGCCGTCGCGATAGGGCGCCCAGTCATCCGACTCGTTCGGCACCCACACGTTTCCGTAATCCGGCACGTTCTCCCAGCGTCCGTATTGGTCCAAGTCCTCCGAACCGACGTAATAGCGATTCGTATGGCGCCAGGAGCCGGCGTTGTGGATCATGCGGTCGCGATCGCTGTTCCAGCGGTCCCAATCATCTCGTTCGGGCGCCGGGTCAATCTTGTACTGGGCGCTATCACTGGTGCCGCGCACCGTCGCCATTTGGCCCTGCTTGATTTCAGTGATGCCCTTGGGAGTGGAGATTTGCGCCTCCCCTTTGCGCACAATGATTACCGTGTCGCCATCGGGACGCACTTCGATGCGGAAGCTGCCATCGTCGTGTGCCGGGTGGACCGCAACATTGGGAGTATCGATCTCAGGCTCGGCGTCGCCGTCTTTGAAGACCGTGTAGGTTGCCAAACCCTGGCCGAGCTGAATCTGAATACGGCTCTTGGTAAAGTCTGCGATGGTGGCCTGAGCATTCGATCCGAGGCGAAGAATGTTGGCATAGTCGAGTTGCACCTCGGCGCGCGCGCCGGCTGCCGTGGAAACCTTGTCTCCGCCAACGACCGGCTGGTTCAACGTAGCGGCTGACCAATCGCCCGAATCGCCGCGCTGCGTCGAAACGTCGCCGTGGATCATGCTGATGCGGCCGACACCATGTTGATTCTCCTGCTCCTGATCCGGCTGGCCTTCGCCGTTGGACGGCGGACCGGCCTGATCTCCCTGACCTTGCATGCCGGGCGGCGGGCCGGCCTGGCCCGGCTGACCGGGCTGCTGCTGACCGACCTCCATTGGCGCGCTGGGCTGCTCCGAGGGCCCTGGGCCCTCCTCGGTGGTCTGCGCCTTGACGCTAATGCACAAGATGCCCGCAATCACCAGAGCCAACACCGCCAGGCCTGCAAAGAATCTGTTTTTCATACCCTGCCTCTTTCCCACCCGATCCCGACACTTCTATAAACCCGAGCCTGGAATGATTTCCTCGCTACAAGGAAGGGCAACTACCGTGCCAAATGGGCAGGGTTGGCAAGTCCATAACTTGTTTAGTTTCAGTGAGAAGGAGGGATGATCAATAAGGAAGAAACCCAAGGAATTCGCGCTTCTGGCCGCCCTCGGCCAAGATGGTGGTTTTCAGCCACCGCATCGCTTTGGCGCCATCGAGGGCGGGACGCAATCGGGGACCGCCGGCAGGATGTCGGCCCTACTATGGGCGCCGACGAATCAGAGACTGTCGAAATACGAAAGCCCCGATAGTCAGTCGGGGCTCGGCGGAACGCTGCCTCTCAAACAATTCCAGCATAACTCGACAGGGAGAGTTCTCATCGAAGGGAGCGTAGGCACCGTCGTAGTAGACGGTCCGTCCTCCTAGCTGCTTCAGAGGCCCGATCATCGCCGGCTTCGCAAATGTGCTCTTCGACATGCTTCTCCCCCTGTACTTCTCAAAATCATAGTCCCCTTTGTTCAGAAAGAAAGGTCAGGTCAATACCGCTCTGTGTCGCAACCATATGAGCGAGTTTGCTAACAACCGTATCTTGATGTCGGGACATGTCCCGCAGAACATCCCTATATCCCTCCTCCTCTGTGGTTAGGAATAGCGCCGCGCAGCAAGATAAGTAGTCGAGGAAAATAGGCTTGTAGATTACTGAGGAAAGTAAGGGAAGTGCGGCCTGCACTTTCTGCGTATGCTTTACAAACGCTTCCTTCAGAACAGGGACAGTGTCAGGCTCTCGCAGTTTCTCCAAGGCCTGATAATAATTTGCGAGGGGCGCATTTCCTTCTTTCACTCGCGCGAGCAGAAAATCAACCGCTTGACGACGATCCCGAGATCTCGTCGTCAAGAGCGCTATGTTACGCCAAATTCGCGGCTCACCGTTTACGATTATGTAGGTAAGTACTTCCTCGTCCTGATCGTTAAGCTCTTGTCGCTTCGAAAAGGCAAAAGCAAACCAGTCTTTCTCTTCAAAATCCCAGGAGGACCATCTGTCCGCCACTGACTGAGGCGAGATAGTGAAACCCGGACGCCAAAACTTGGAGACGTGAGAAAGCCGATGCCCTTCAATTTCGATGTCCTCAAACCATTCTTCGGGCCTGCTGTGTTCACTCATTCGGGGCACGGTTCAAGTTTGCTTGCACTGACTGATAGCTGACAACCGGATCCCGGAATTTTATCGCACAGCTCGCCAAGACCGAGATCGGAACAGTCGTAGCGGCATAACGACCATTTGGTCCCTGGATCCCAAGATTCTTTCACCAGACCACACTCGGGCAACTCGGGAGTCGGTGGTGGAGGCGGCGCGGTTTCCCATGGCGGCGCGGCGTAATCCGGCCATCCACATGGCGTCGCAAATGGGGGAGAGCATCCCGGAGGGATTCCTTCCTGAAAGCTGTTTACACCCACCATCTCAGCAAATGGACCGAGGCTACATGACAAGAAATCACCGCACTGTGTTCCAGGACTAAGTCCTAGCAGGCTACCCAGGTTGAAGGGGGGGCTGGCCAACCCTTGCACTTGCCGCAACTGAGGCTGCCCCACGCTTCGCGATTTTCGAAGCGTGGGCACCACGGACGATGGTATCAGGGACGGTCGCTGAATACGCCTCAGCTTTCATCCGGACTCCTGACGGCGGTGGTGACGAACGAACAAGAAGTCGAGGTTCGTGACGCCCACCTTCCGAAAACCGCCGGAAGGTGGGGCAGCCTCGCCACCGTCGCCCCGTCCACGCTCAGCATGTTGCCGTCGGCATCCCAGGTGTAGGTGTGCGTGATGTCGTTCTTCAAATTGCCGTTCGTGTCGTAGTAGTTGCTCCGACTTACGATTCTTTCTCCCCCTCATCCGCGATACCAATCTTCGACAGGCGGTAGCGTAGCGCATTCCGCGACAATCCCAACAGGCGCGCGGCCTGACTTTTGTTTCCGTTGGCCCGGCGCAGAGCTTCCTGAATCATTTCATCTTCCCACTGTTCAAGAGTCATGCCCGCGGGAAGGAAGCTGTCGGCGCCGTTGGCGGTCTTGGCGGGCCGCAAGTCGAGATGAATATCGGACGCCTCGAGCACTTTTCCTTTGGCCAGCGCGCATGCGCGCTCGATGATGTTCTGCAACTCGCGCACGTTTCCCGGCCAATGATAGTTCACCAGAATCTGCATCGCTTCGCGCGAAATGCCTTCGATCGTTTTGCCGGAATCGCTCCGGAAACGTGAGATGAAAAGATTGGCCAGATCGGGGATATCCTCTTTTCGCTCGCGCAAGGGTGCGATATCGATGGGCACGACATTGAGGCGGTAGTAGAGATCTTCGCGAAAGGTTCCCTGCTCCAGGGCTTCGCGCAGGTCGCGGTTGGTGGCGGCGACGAGCCGCACATCTACCTTGACAGTGCGGGTGCCGCCCAGCCGCTCGAATTCGCGTTCCTGCAAGACACGCAGCAGTTTGACCTGCGTGGCCGGGGGCACGTCGCCAATTTCATCCAGAAACAGCGTCCCCTTGTCGGCCAGTTCGAACTTCCCTGGCTTGCTCGCGACCGCGCCAGTGAAGGCACCTTTCTCGAAGCCGAACAACTCGCTCTCCAGCAAGTTTTCCGGAATTGCCGTGCTGTTGATCTTGACGAACGGTCCGGAAGCGCGCCGCGATTTCTCGTGAATCGCACGGGCAATCAAATCCTTGCCCACGCCGCTTTCGCCACCTAATAAGACCGTCGCGTTGGTCGGCCCCACGCGCTCCACGGTGGAAAGAACCTCCTGCATTTTCGGGCTGCGGGCAACCACGTTGGGATGGGTGTAGCGCTTGCCCAGCGCCTCGCGCAGAGAGCGATTCTCCTCGCGCAGGTTGCGGACATCCAGCTCCTTATGGATCACCATCCGCATTTCGGTGAGCGAGAAGGGTTTGAGCACGTAATCGCTGGCCCCGGCTTTCATCGCTTCCACTGCGGTTTCGACCGAGCCAAAGGCCGTCATGACCACCACCGGCAGAGCTGCATTCTGGCGCTTGATGGCTTGCAGGAATTCCAGGCCATCCATGCCGGGAAGTTTGAGGTCGGTGACCACAAGGTCGATGGAATTCTCACGCAGCAGCTTGAGCCCGGTTTCCGCATCGCCAGCGGAGACAGTGGTGAAACCGTCTTCCCCGAGATTCAACTCGAGCAAGCGGCGCATTTTCGCCTCATCCTCGACGATCAGAATTCTTGGCATGCGTTGGCTATTTCCTCGGTTCACGCTTCGTGGGCTAAAGCCCTGTTGATTTTGCGGGCCCTTACGGCGCGGCTGGAAAGCCGCGCCCTTTCAAAACGTAGCCTCAGCACCGAAGCAAGCTAAGAGACTACCAAGTCTGACGCAGGTTGGCCTGCTCCTTGGCCGGCTGCTGGTAGAAAGATTATGAAACAGGCCCCGCTCCCATGGCCGGTATCACGAGTCTCCACACGAATTGATCCGTGGTGTCCGTCCACGATTTTCGAAACGATGGAGAGGCCGAGCCCAACGCCGGTTTTCTTGGTGGTCACGAAGGGATTGAAGATCTGCTCCCGCAGCTCCGCGGGAATACCAGGACCAGAATCCTCGATGCGCACCTCTATCCCATCGCGATCGGCGGCACTCTTTTTCGCAACCGTCACTCGCAGTGTTCCCCCAGCGCTGCCCATGGCATCGTAGGCATTCTGGATCAGATTGACGAACGCCTGCTCGCACAAGCTCTCGTCCACGGGTACCAGTGGCAAGTCTTTCTCGTATTGGCGTTCCACGCGGACTGGCTCATTTTTCCGAATCGTGGCAACCGAGGTTAACGCGCGATCCAGCACCGCGGTTACTTCCCGCGGTTCCAGTTCGGTGTGCAGCGGGCGAGCAAAATCCAGGAACCGGGTCACCAGCGCGCTCAAGCGGTTGGTTTCGCTCAGGACATAGCTAGCCAGTTCGCTGGCCAAGGGATTGGCGTCCTGCAACTTCTGCGCCAGCATTTCTGCGGATCCCCGGATCACCGCAAGGGGATTGCGAATCTCGTGCGCCAGGCCGGCGGAGAGTTGCCCGAGCGCCGCTAGCCGCTCTGAACGCCGCGCTTCGGCCTGCGCCTGCTCGAGCTTGCGGTTGGTTTCGGCGAGGGTCTCCGCCAGTTCCTGATAGCGCTTGGTGGTGCGCCGGTTCTCGACGACGAAACGGTTCACCACCATCGCGGCGAGAAAAAAGAAAAGAATGCGGATGGCGAGCAGCCCGTAGCTTTCTTCGGTCAGCTCGTATTCCTGCAGGGCGGGATACAGGTAAGAGCAGTAGGCTGCCGATGCCACTGCAGTCCACAGCAGCGTGGCCCACGATCCAAAGTATTCTGCAGCGGTGACGATCGGAACGTAGAAGATCGGATAGTAGCTGCTGTTGATTCCGACCTCACCTGTGTGATCGATGAGCAGAGTCGCCAGCCCAATCTTGAGCAGGACGACATACGCCGCGCCTCGCCGCGGAACACGCGCCGTGAGCCAGCCCTCCCCGAGCTGCACCACTCCGATGGCCAGCAGGATGAGCTGCTTGTGAATCTCGAACACCGGAGGAAGGATGGCCAGCCCGGCCAGGAACAGAAGCCAGAGAACATCCATCCAGTTAACGGCCGGACGCTTTGGATCGCTCATGACTTAAAGTTGGGAAAAAACTTCGCCGGGGAGCGGGGTGTCTGCCCGCCTCCCGGCGCTGTGGTTCTCGTTGCTCTGGCCCGGTTCGCTTTCGATTCTCATGCGAACCTATCAAACCGCATACCACAACCAGCCGTCAACGTCACTTCTTTGGCGGCTTCTCCTGCTTTGGCGGTGCCGGTGGCCGCGAGTTCTGCGGCTTGGGCGGAGGCGCAGGGCGCTGCTGTTGCCAGTCGTGAAACTTCTGTTCCTGCTGCTGTTCCTGCTGCGGAGTTCTTTGCTGCACCGGAGGCGTTGGCTTGGCCAGGGGATGCGACCACTCTTGCGCGGGCTGCCTGCCCGGGACGTTCCGGTTCTCGGGCATGTTGCGGTTCTCCGGCTGCACGTTCCGGTTCTGCGGCGGCTCGGGAGTTCCTTGCTGTTCCCATACTCGCGGCTGAGGCTTCGGCTGGTTGTTGGCGCCGCTGGGCTGCCCGAAAGAATGGAAGCCCTCTTGCGATTGTGGCTGTCGCGCGCCTTGATTTACCGGCACCGGACGGCCTGCCGGTTCCGGCCGCACGAGTGACTGCGGGGTCAAATGTCCACCGGTCTGCGCTACTTTTTGGTCAAACGAGCGCGGCATCGGCGCCGGCGTCCGCAGCGCCACCACTGGGCGGCTGATCACTGCGGCCGGCGGTCTTGCCGCGACCGGACGTCCGGAGCCCAGCACGCTGTTGCGGGCTGGCTCAACCTGCGCCAGGTGCGAAACGGGCGCAGTTTCGATTTCCCGCTGCGGAACCGCGACGATGTTCCGGGCCACAGGTCTCGCGTTGACAAACGTGTCATGCGAAACCACGGTCACGCCGCCGTTCACGTGCTGGTTCACATACGTGATGTTGTTGATCGTGGTGCTTTTGTTCACGATCACGGTGTTGTACACATTCGTGACCTTCGTGATGTTCACGCTGGTGTTGGTGAGGTTGACGTTGTTGACGTAAGTGCGGCTCACTCGATAGCCGGGGACGAACACTTCGCCCGGCCCCAGTGGGAACCACCCCACTCCCACGCCAACCGAGAAGTGGAATCCGGGAGCGCCGCCCACCCATGCCACCAACGCCGGGGCATACACGGGCCGCACTACGACGGGCCCTGGCACCCAGAACCAGCCTGCGCCGGCAAATGCCCAGCGGCCGTAGTGAAATGGAGCGAAGCCCCATGGCTCATCCTCCACCCAGGTCCAGCCCCACGGTCCAACCCAGGCCCAATGGCCGAAGCGATACGGCGCCCAGCCCACCGCGATTCCCGCAGGCCGCCAGCACGTGCCGTAGCCGGCGACATAGCTCCAGCTGCCGTATTCATCGAGGTCTTCGTAGCCGGTCATTTCGCGCGACACATAGTTTGACGAGTCGGAGCGATCCTCGCGCGAGTCACGATCGAAAGCCCAGTTGTCAATGTCATCGTGGTCCGGAATTTGCCCGAGGTCGTAGTCCAGATGGTCGGTACCGGTAAAGGTCGCGCTCTGCCCGCCCACTACGGTATAGGAGAGACCGCCGCCCGTGACTTCGCCGCGTCCATGCCACACGGTGATGCTGGTTCGATTGCCATCGGGATCGACATCGAGGCGATACTCGCCGGGTTGCAGAATCGTGAAAGCCACGTTCGGCGTGTCGACTTCGTAGGTATCTTCATCGTCGACGTGACGCACGCGGACAATCAGCGAACCCTGCGCCAGGCGAATCTGCGAGGCGCGGTCGCTGATTTCAAGAAAAGTGATGCCAGTCTTGGGAGCAAGGCGGAGCGCGGTCGAGCCGATGTGCACTTCGGCGCGCGAATTCTCATCCGCCCAGAGATTATCTCCGGTCACCAGGGGGCGGTTGGGCACGGCGGTGACCCAATCGTTTTCGCCTCCGGGCTGGAACGACACCGATCCCTGCGAATAGTTCAGCCGGGCCACGCGGCCCGGGGGATCCTGGTCATCCTGACCCGGTTGATCCTGCACCTGCTGATCCTGAGGTGGTTGGTCCTGTATCTGTTGATCCTGCGCTTGGAGGCCCAGCGGCAACTGCAGAAGGAATGCCAGGCTGGCTACGATGACTGCCCAGCTCCACCACTGCTTTCGTGCTTTCATAGAATTCGCCCCTGTCGGATAAACAAGCGTTCTTGCCTTCATCTTATCCACATCCCTGTAAACACAATAGGGACAGTTTAGTTTCCTCCTACGAGGGTGGTGGATTTGGGCCAGGGGTGGCCGACTATGGCCAATCGGAGAAATTTTGTTTGCGTGGGAAGAAGCGAGCTAGCGCTTCGGCGCCAGGTCGTCCAGGGCAAGATTCAATTCGAGGACGTTGACTCTCGGCTCGCCCAAGAATCCGAGCTGCCGGGATTCGGTGTGCTGGCGCACGAGTTCGCGAACTTGATCCTCGCTGAGCCCGCGCTGCCGGGCAACACGCGGAACCTGAAACTCCGCGGCAGCCGGGGTGATGTGAGGATCGAGGCCGGAGCCCGATGTGGTCAGAAGATCCACGGGGATTGCAGCATTAGGATTCTCCGCTTGCAGCCGGTCGGCATCTCCTTGCACCCGCGCGATGAGGGATTGATTCGTCGGCCCAAGATTCGGGCTGCCGGAATTGGCGGCGTCGTACCCGGTGCCGGCGCCCGAGGGGCGGGAATGAAAGTATCCCGGAGAAGAAAATGCCTGCCCGATCAATCGTGATCCAACGACTTGGCCGTTGCGGGCGATCAGCTGCCCGTTGGCCCGCTTGGGAAACATAACCTGCGCGAGACCTGTAATCAGCAGGGGAAACAACAACCCGAACAGGATGGTCGTCACCACCGTCATCAGCACCGAAATAATCAGATTCTTCTTCATAAGAGCCCCTTACGCTAAGCCCGCACGAACAATCAGCATGTCGATCAGCTTGATCCCAATAAATGGCACGATCACACCGCCCAGCCCGTAGATCACCAGGTTCCGTCGTAATAAGATGGCAGCACCCTGCGGGCGATATTTGACCCCCCGCAGCGCCAGGGGAATCAGCGCGATGATGATCAGCGCGTTGAAAATGACCGCCGAAAGGATGGCCGATTGCGACGTCGCGAGATGCATGACATTGAGCGCCTGCAGCACCGGGAACGTTCCCGCAAACATCGCCGGAATGATGGCGAAATATTTGGCCACGTCATTGGCAATGGAAAACGTGGTGAGAGCCCCGCGCGTCATCAGCAACTGCTTGCCGATTTCCACGATCTCGATGAGTTTGGTGGGATTGGAATCCAGGTCCACCATGTTGCCGGCTTCCTTCGCGGCTTGCGTGCCTGTATTCATGGCCACGCCAACATCGGCCTGGGCCAGCGCGGGCGCGTCGTTGGTTCCGTCACCGGTCATGGCCACCAGCTTTCCCTGGCCCTGCTCGCGGCGGATTAAGTCCAGTTTGTCTTTCGGTGTGGCCTGAGCGAGAAAATCGTCCACGCCAGCTTCGCGCGCAATGGCGGCCGCGGTGAGCGGATTGTCGCCGGTGATCATGACGGTCTTGATGCCCATGGCTCGCAGTTGATCGAAGCGCTGCTTCATGCCGCCCTTGACGATGTCTTTGAGGTGGATCACGCCCAGCGCGCGGCCATTTTCCGCAACCACCAGCGGCGTTCCACCGGAACGGGAAATCCCCTCCACACTCTCGCGCACTTCTTTGGGAAGACCGCCTCCCTGTTCCTCAAGGTACTTGGCGACCGCGTCCGTGGCGCCTTTGCGGATAGCCCGGCCGTCTAGATTGACTCCCGACATGCGCGTCATCGCGCTGAAGGGAATGAATTCGGCGTCGTGCGAGCCCACATCGCGTCCCCGCAAACCATATTTTTCCTTGGCCAGCACCACGATGGAGCGGCCCTCGGGAGTTTCGTCCGCCAGGGAGGAGAGCTGGGCCGAGTCCGCCAGCATGGATTCGCTCACGCCCGGGGCAGTCACGAACTCCGTGGCCTGCCGATTGCCGAGCGTAATCGTGCCGGTCTTGTCCAACAGCAGCGTATTCACATCGCCCGCGGCTTCCACCGCGCGTCCCGACATCGCGAGCACATTGTGCTGCACCAAGCGATCCATGCCCGCAATACCGATGGCGGAAAGCAGGCCGCCGATGGTGGTCGGAATCAGGCACACCAGCAACGAGACCAGCACAAACACCGTCTGCGGTGAACCCGCGTAAATCGCGAAAGGCTGCAGCGTAACCACCGCCAGCAGGAAAACAATGGTCAACCCGGCCAGCAAAATGTTCAGCGCGATTTCATTGGGCGTTTTCTGACGCTCTGCGCCTTCCACCAGCGCGATCATGCGATCCAGAAACGTCTCGCCCGGATTGGAGGTGATTTTGACCTTGATCCAGTCCGAAAGCACGCGTGTACCGCCGGTAACCGCGGAGCGATCTCCACCGGCTTCGCGAATGACCGGGGCCGATTCACCTGTAATGGCGGACTCATCGACGGAAGCGACGCCCTCGACAATCTCTCCATCGCCGGGAATAAACTCTCCGGCCTCGACCAGGACCATGTCTCCTGAGCGCAACTTGGAGCCCGGCACGGTTTCGGTGGTGCCGTCGGGAAGCAGGCGGTTGGCCATGGTTTCGGCCTTGGCCCGCCGCAGCGCGTCGGCCTGCGCCTTGCCGCGACCTTCAGCCATGGCTTCAGCGAAGTTGGCGAACAGCACCGTGAACCACAGCCACAAAGTGATTTGCAGATTGAAGCCGAAACCCGGGAGATGGCGTGCCTTTTCGAGGATCAGCAGCACGGTCGTGACCACGCTGCCCACTTCCACCACGAACATGACCGGATTGCGCATCATGGTGACCGGATGCAGTTTCAGCACCGAGTCCCATGCCGCGCGGCGCACGATTTTTATGTCCCACAAGCTACGTTTTGATTTCTTTGCCATGATTTTTAGAAAGCTCGCCTAAAATGTCTTGCCCGCCTGCATCAGCAGGTGTTCGAGAATCGGCCCGAGACTTAAGGCCGGGAAAAAAGTCAGAGCGCCAACGATCAGGACCACGCCAATCAGAAGCACGGTGAACAGCGGTCCGGTCACCGGGAATGTGCCCAGCGACGGCGGCGTTTGCTTCTTGCCCGCCAGATTGCCGGCAATGGCCAGCATGGGCAGGATCATCATGAAGCGGCCGATCAGCATCGCCATGCCCAGCGCCGTGTTGTACCAGGGCGTGTTTCCACTCAGCCCATTGAAGCCTGAGCCGTTGTTGGCCACAGCGGAGGTGAAGGCGTAAAGCACTTCGGTGAATCCGTGCGGCCCCGCATTCGCCATGGCGGAAGTGCCGAAGTTGTACAAAACGGAAATCGCCGTGAACACCAGAATCACCAGCGGGAAGATGAGTATCACGAGCATGGCCATCTTCACGTCGTAGGCTTCTATCTTCTTGCCCAGATATTCCGGCGTGCGCCCCACCATCAGTCCGGCGATGAAGACGGAAAGAATCACGAAGACCAGCATTCCGTACATGCCCGCGCCGACGCCGCCGAAGATCACTTCACTGAGCATGAGGTTGATCAACGGGACCATCCCGCCCAACGGCGTAAACGAGTCGTGCATGGAGTTGACCGCGCCACAGCTCGTATCCGTGGTCACCGTGGCGAAGAGAGCCGAGTTCACTACACCAAAGCGCACCTCTTTTCCTTCAAGGTTGCCCACGGTTTGCGCGGAAGAGGCCGAGTGCTGCGAGCTGTGCTGCGCGGCGGCTGTTAGTAGAGGATTCCCGCGTGCTTCGGCCCAATAAGCAGTGGTCACGCCCGTAAGAAACAGCAGCGCCATCGCTCCCCATACTGCCCAACCGTGCCGATGGGATCCTGTCATCTTTCCCAGCGTGTAGGTAAGGGCCGAAGGAATCGCGAGGATGCAGAACATCTCCAGGAAGTTGCTGAATGGTGTGGGATTCTCGAAAGGATGCGCGCTGTTGGCGTTGAAGAAGCCGCCGCCATTTGTGCCCAGTTCCTTGATAATCTCCTGCGACGCGGTCGGACCCTGTGCGATCACCTGCTGGCTCACGGTCTGCATCACGGGCTTGCCGTCGGGTCCAGTTACGGGTTTACCGTCGGAACCCAGTTGCGGCGTCTGATAAGGATCAACCAGTTGCACCGTGTCATACGGTTTCAGGTTCTGCACCACTCCCTGCGAGACCAGCAGCAGCGCACCCACCAGACATAACGGAGCCAGAATCCACAGCGTTCCCCGAACCAGGTCCACCCAAAAATTGCCGATTGTCTTGTGCTCGCGACGCGAGATGCCGCGGATGAACGCAATCGCCAGGGCCATGCCGGCTGCAGCCGAAACCCAGTTGTGATACGCCAGGCCCACCATCTGCGTCAGATAGGTCATGGTGGTCTCGGGAGCGTAGTTCTGCCAGTTGGTATTAGTGGTGAATGACGCGGCAGTGCTGAAGGCCAGCGCCGGAGAGACCGCTCCCAACTTCTGCGGGTTCCACGGCAGCCATTGCTGAACGCGCTCGAGCACGTAGAGCACGATCATGGAAACGCCGCTGAACAGCAGCAGGGCCAGCGCGTACTCTTTCCACTCCATTTCGTGGGTTTCGTCCACACCCGTGAGCTTGTAGATCACCCGCTCGAACGGCCGCATTACGGGATCAAGCCAGGTACGCTCGCGTCCGAACACGCGCGCCATGAACGCGCCCAGAGGCTTGGTGATCAGCAGCACCACCAGCAACAGAAACAGGATTTGCAGCCATCCATTTGCCGTCATCAGAATTTCTCCGGCCGCAGCATGGCGTAGACGAGATACACCAGCAATCCCACACAAATCAGCAACATGATGAGCGGTTCCGTATTCATATTCGTCTCACCGAACTCTCTCGCAGAAGTACACGTACGCCAGTGAAAGCGCGAAAAAAAGAATTGTGACAGCCAGGTAGATCGCATCTCCCATACTTCATCTCCGAAAAAACCAGATCTTGCTCGTTCCTGCTACCACGTGCCTTCCTTGCGGCCCCACCACCAGATCAGACCAACTGTCGCGGTGTTCTGCGCTTTGCTGAGGATTCCTTCCGTGCTGGTCAGGAAGCTGGGCTGGTTTGAGAAATCACGCCGCCACTCATAGCGCATCAGAAATCCCTCGGCGAACTTGTAATCGAGAGTTCCTGTGGTTTCTTTCAAGGACTGAGTGATCCCACTGAACAATCCGCCGCGGTCCGAGAGATACTCGGCCCGCGCTGCCAGCGCAAGCTTCGGGCTAAGCTGGTAGCGGACGTAGCCCGCGCCTCCATCCACATGAGAAGGGGCGGACGACTCGCCCGGCGCCGCATTTCTCCACAAGCGTTCGATCACGTAGTCGCCTTCGAGTGCGAACGCAAGCTTCGGAGTCGTTTGCCAGGTTACGTAGGAATCGAAGATATGCAAGCGTCCATCCGGTGCAGGACTGATCGGCACGAAGTTGAGTCCGGGCTGCACCGGAATCGGGCCAGCCGCGGCCACCGGAATGCGGTCTGGATGGTCCTGTCCTAGATAGTAATTGAGAGTCCAGGTAACCGTCTTTCGCGGCGTGAGCGTAGCCCCGAACAATTCGTCTTTGAAACCGTTGGTGGCTTCCGCTTGATTGTTGCCGTTCACCACCCAGTAGTTCAACGCCACTGTGTCGTTGAACTTGTAACTGGCGCGCACTCCCATGTGATAAAACGGCAAGAAATCAAACCAGAAAGAACGCGAGTAATTCATCTGGTCCTTGGTGTAGTTCCCTTCGAGTCCTATCGAACTTCCCCATTTACCAAAATCCACGCTCAAACCATTGCCCAACGGGGCGATGTAGGTGCCGTACGCCTGGAAAACGTTGCGGTAGATGTCTGGGCGCGGCTCATTAACAGGATTGCCTTGCAAAGTGTCGGTGGCCTGGCCGAACTGCAAGTCAAGCCGTCCGCCGAAACGGCGTCCGGCGGCTGGGTCGGGAGCATGATCGAAGATCACACTTGCCTGATTCAGACTAAAGTTGTTGCTGAGCACATCATAGGCGCGCAGAACATTGACCCGGCCCACCGGAGCATTGAAGTTGTATGCGTAATAGCCGTCCATGCCCAGGTTGATGGTGGTGTCGCGCAGGAAACCCAGGGTCTTGCTGTCTTCTGCATTCGTCAGCGACAACTGCGGCGAAACTTGCGGGAGAGGATCAGCGCCGGCCACGGGCTCGCGATGGTCCGCATTGCCACCCAGCACGGCCGATTGTAGCTGTTTCACCAGTCCCCTCAACTCCGCCACCTCGGACTCCAGTTCACCGACGCGGCGCTGTAGATTTTGCTCCGTCCGCGAGGGTGTGCCGGCGGCTGATTGAGAGCTCCCCGGCAACGGTAGTAAACATGTCATCACTGTCAGAAAGTATCGCGCCCTTCGGCGCCCAATCCCGTGTCCGCACATCGTTTCGCCTCACGAACCGAGTTTTGTGCTTCGGGCGCCTTTATATCAAAAAATGGTCCTCAGAACTTGACCAGGATTGCCATGGTGGCCCGATCTTCAGTATGACGAAGGTCCGGCTGCCAACCCGTGATCGTGGCTGCGGGATTTCCGTTGTTGCCGCCGGGAGGCGTAATCCCCCCGGGGCCACTCCAGTACGGCACATTGGCGTGGCGGTGGTTGATCTCCCAGCGGAAGGTGATGTACTGGCTGGGCATGTAGTCATACGTCCCTGAGATGTCCCAGGCTTTGAACGGGTCTCCAGGATTCTCGGTGAAGTACGGTGTTCCCGAGGTCGCGGTTGCGCCATTGATTGGTGGCAGCAGCACCAGATAGCGGCCGGGATTGTTGATCTTTCCGCCGCCCAACGTGAAGGCGTAGCGATCTTTGTTGAACCACCAGCGGTTATAGACCATGTAGCCGAGGAAACTCTGCTTGAAAGCAACGATCTTACCGGTTGAGTCTTTCTGATTCGTAGTGCAATTTACGCCGCCGCCACTTTCGCAGCCGGCATCAGCTGTGACGGTAAAAGCCATCTTGTCCAGAAAACGTTCTGGACGATCGTAGTACTTCACCTCAATGCTGTTATCGGTGTGATAGCGGGTGCGGTTCGGAATCCCTAGCGCGTCGGCGCCCGCTCCGTAATTGTTGGAAAGTATGGAAATCTTACCGGTTGGACGGTACAGGACCTGTCCACCGAGCCCTAGCCGGCCATTGAATCGCGCGTAAGACTGCCAGCCGTTGATGATCCAAGGCTCGATCTTCAACTTCTCGGTGGGGAACACCTGGATGCGCATGCCAGTGAAAAACCACGGCGTGTTCGACGAAACATAAGACGGCTGGTAGGCCCAGTTATCAAAGTTATAAAAGCTGAACAGGCCCACGTACGACAGGAAAATGCCGGCATCCACGTTGATCCCATGCAGCGCATCCCAGTGATAGCCACCATAGGCCTCATTGACATACCGATAAGCATTCGCCAGATCCCATTGCCCCCGCGAATAGCTGGCGTCGTTGCGCGGCGTTGCCGTTGAATACAAACCTATCTGGCTGAGCACGCGTGCACGAACGTGGTCGTAGTGAAAGTCTCCCCCCACACCCAGATGCGTAAGGCCAACTTCATTCGAACGAAATACTTCGCTTGAACCGCCAATCGTATCGTCTTTGGGGTGGTTGAAGTCGTAGTGGTAAGCAACGTCGGCGCGAATTTCCGGGGTGAAAAATTTCGAATCAAAGGGCACTTCCTTGGTGCGCGGGTTGCCGTTCAGCCAGGTCCAGTCCGCGAAGGCAAAGGGTTCGGCCTTGGCTGGTTTGGTTGCAGCGGAGTCGCCTTGCGGTGCGACTACGGCGGCGGGCTGCCCGGACACGGTGGCAATCGGCAGGTTGGCAAAGTTTGCAGCCGTCACCGCGGGAAGGCTTGGCCCCCCAACTGCCGTCACGGTCGCTGGCTCGCCACGATCATCGGCAGGCGTGGTGCTCTTGTGCTGCTCGACCTCGGCGCGCAAGCGCTCCACTTCGGCGCGCAACGCCTTCAATTCATCCCGCATTTCCTGTTGATCGTTTGGGCTAGAACCTGGGTTCCCGGAAGACGGAGACTCCGTTTTGGATTGAGCGCCAGCCCAGGCGGGCAGGAGCGAGACGAACATCGAGAGCAATAAGACCTGGACCACTCTCTTCTTGAGCATGACTTTCGTTCTCCAATGATTTCAGGTAGTGCGCACTGCACTTGCCTTCTAACACCCGGCAAAACTCATCGTAGCCGTTAATGACTTCGAACATTTCCCTTTCCGGTTCCTGGCGGACCGGCACAACCCAATAGCAAACCGATGGCGCACCGTCGCGAATCAGGCCAATCAAAAACCAGACCATGAACCCACTACCCGTAAGCGTGACCACTGTTAAGATCAGGGCCGGCCACATACTTTTGCTCCATCGCGCAGACGCCTTCACGCAAACGTTCCAGTTTGCGTGTCCAGGCGTAAGAGTGGTTTAAGGAATTTCTAAGGATTTTGTAAAGACAAAAACCGGCCTTAACCTAACGGTTTCCCGCGATGTCTTAGCAGCCCCATTCGGCTTCGCCCGGCTGGGCAAAATACTGTCTCGACTTCGCCGACTCATTCTTCATCGATTCGAGTTCCAGCAGCGCCAGGCGCGCCGCCGCCACCAATCGGTTCTTCTCCTGCGGGGGAACTTCTTTCCATGAGCCACGATCTTCGCTGCGGGTAGCCGCGCGTTCCGGCGTCAATGCCTGATGATAGTGATGGAAAAGCTCAGCCAACCGTTCCGGCGCTACTTCGTGAATCCACATATGCGTTCTCTCCCTGCCTGCAGCGTTGTTCGGGCCAACTTTTGGGCGGCCACGAACTATTGGACACACAAAGGCGAAAGGTCTGAATAAAGTGTCCATAAAATGTTTGTAAAGACAGCAAGGCCAACGGAGGACGGACGTTACGAACCGGGTTCGAAGCGGTATCCCACCCAAGGCTCGGTCAGCAAGTATTTGGGGGAGGAAGGATCGGCCTCAATTTTCTTGCGCAACTGGCCGACGAAAACGCGCAGGTACTCGGGCTGTTCCGTACTGTTCGGCCCCCAAACCGCAGCCAGCAACGTGCGATGCGTAACCACTTTGCCGGGACGCCGCGCCAGGTACACCAGCAAGTCAAACTCCTTCGGCGTAAGGTGGACCTCCTTTCCGGCAACCTTCACCGAGCGCGCATCCAGGTCAATGGAAAAATCGCCCGCCGTGATGGCGCTGGGCTGGGCTTCGGTGGTGGGGGCTCGGCGCAACTGCGCGCGAATCCGCGCCAACAGTTCATTCATACTGAACGGCTTGGTGACATAGTCATCGGCCCCAGCATCGAGCGCCTCTACCTTGGAGCGATCCAGGCCCCGAACTGAGAGCACGATGATGGGGACTTGCGAATTCTGCCGAATATGCCGGCACAGGCCCACGCCGTCCAGGTTGGGCATGGCGAGGTCGGTGATCACAACATGGGGAGTCCAGTTCTTCATCAGCTCGAGCGCCATCTCGCCGTCGTTGGCGACGCGGATGTCGTAGCCCTGGGCGGAAAGGGTGGTGCGCAGCACGCGCGTGATCTGCGGCTCGTCGTCTACCACCAGGATTCGCTTGTGTTCGTCCGTCATCTCTGCTACCGCATTTCCTGGGTCACGATGTGCACGTCGACCGCGGGAGTGTCGCGCAGGAACTTGTGAATGGCCGACAGATAGAAGTATCTCTTCCATCCCTTGGTGGCCGATCGGCCGAAAACGACCTGCGTAATGTGACGCGCGCGCACGAATTCCGCAACCTTTTCCGCGACGACCTTGCCCTCGGCTTTTACCACCTTCGCGCCCACGCTTTCGGCGAAGCGTATGTTGTCGGCCAGGGTTCGCTGGTTCTCATCGCTCTCATCCGCGCCCGTGTCCACGTAAAGCACAAAAAGATCGCCATCCATGGCCTGCGCCATGCGCGCGCCGCGCGCGATGAGATACTGGGCCGCCGGATTCGAACTGATGCAGACGGCGATGCGCTCGCGCACCTGCAGGGGCTGGCCGTCTTCCGTTTTCAACTCCGAAAGAGTGCGGTCCACAGCCTGCGTGACCTGGCGCAAAGCCAGCTCGCGCAAGGCTACGAGATTGGTATTGCGGAAGAAATTTGCCAGCGCCCGCTCGGCACGCTCCAGCGGATAGATGTCGCCACGCCGCATGCGGGTCTGCAGCGCCTGCGGAGTCAGGTCGGCCATCACGATTTCACCGGCGCGCCGGATCACCCAGTCCGGAACGGTCTCCCGCACCTGCACGCCGGTGAGACCGCGTATCGTTGGCGACAGGCTCTCAATGTGCTGCACGTTGAGGGTGGAGAGGACGTCGATGCCGACGTCCAGCAACTCGAAAACATCTTCGTAGCGCTTGGGGTGCTTGCTGCCTTCTACGTTGGTGTGAGCCAGCTCGTCCACCAGCACAACCCGCGGCTTGCGCTCCAGGATGGCGTCGACATCCATTTCCTCAAAGATGGCGCCTTTGTAATCGAGCTTCTTCCGCGGAACCTTCTCCAGGCGCGAGGAGAGGTCAAGGATCGGCTTGCGCCCGTGGGTTTCCACCACTCCAATCACGACATCTTCGCCGCGGCTGGCGCGCCGCACGCCCTCGCTCAACATGGCATAAGTCTTGCCCACGCCGGGCGCGTAGCCGAGAAATAATTTGAAGACCGCAGGTTTGCGCGCGGTGTCAACTTCCGCCAGCCATTCTTCCGGAGTCTTGGGCATCGCGGTTATTTTCCTCGTCCGGGCGGGAATTGTCGAATCACCCGCCTTTCCGCGTACAATCGTGCGCGTGAAAACCCGCTGGCCCCAGCAGCTATTTCGCTATGCCGCCTGCCTTGTCCTGGTGGAGGCCGTGGTCCAGGTTTACCGGCACATCGTCCACGTGAATCCCACGACGGTTGCACTGACGTTTCTTCTGACGGTGCTCCCGGTGGCGGCGTATTGGGGATTTCGATACTCGGTGTTTCTGGCCATTCTGGCAACTCTGGCGTTCAACTACTATTTCCTGCCACCGATCGGGACGCTCACGGTCGCGGATCCGCAGAACTGGGTGGCGCTGTTCGCTTTCCTGGCGACGGCCGGAATCGCCAGTGAACTGGCCGACCGCGCCCGGCGTCAGACGGCCGATGCCGTCCAGCGCCGGCGCGATGTGGAGCGCCTCTACAGCTTCAGCCAGCGCCTGCTCGCCACCGACAACGTGGCCGAATTGCTGAACGCGATCCCAGCCTACGTGTGCGAAGGATTCGGCGGGAAGGCCGCGGCGGTATATCTGCTCAGCTCCCAACAGGTTTACCGCACCGATCCCCGGGCGACGTTGCTGGCTCTGCCGGATCTTGAGACGGTAAGTTCGCGGGGCGAGCCGGTGATCGATGCGCAGCGCGGCATCTCCTTGACACCGCTGCGGCTGGGCACGCGCACCACCGGGGCCGTGGGCATCGCCGGGCCCGCGCTCTCGCGGGCCACGCTGGAAGCGCTGGGCGGCATGATTGCCATCGCGATAGAGCGCGCCGGAGCGGTTGAGAAGCTCTCCCAAGCCGAAGCCGCGAGGCAAAGCGAAAATCTTCGTGCAGTCCTGCTCGACTCCGTCACTCACGAGCTGCGCACTCCGCTCACCGGCATCAAGGCCGCGGTCACGAGCCTGCTCTCTGGCTACAACCTCGATGAGGCGCAGCGCCGGGAGCTACTTACCGTCATCAACGAGGAAACCGACCGTCTCGACCGGCTGGTGGGCGAGGCCACCGAGATGGCGCAACTCGACGCCCACAAAGTCGAGCTGCACATGGTGCCCACGGATATTTCCGAGGTGATCGAATCGGCGATTGAAGAATCACGAACCGTCATCGCTCAGCACCCGCTCCAAGTGCGCGCGCCTGCCGGCCTGCCCAAGGTCCGTGTGGATTCCGACCGGATTGCCGAAGTGCTGAAGCAATTGCTGGAAAATGCGGCCAAGTACTCGCCGCCTGATTCTCCCATTACCATCACATCTGAACTGCAGGGAACGAAGATCGTCACCAGCGTCACCGACCGTGGCGCGGGCATCGACGACTTCGAGCAGTCGTTGATCTTCGACAAGTTTTACCGCGGCCACGACCAGCGCTATCGCGTGCAGGGAACAGGGATGGGGCTGGCGATCGCCAAGGCCATCGTGGAAGCCCACAACGGCACCATTAGCGTCACAAGCCAGATCGGCAGCGGCTCGGTCTTTTCGTTCGCACTACCCACCGCGTAGGCGGGGCTTTCAGTTCTTCAGCTTCGGCCGCTCGCAAGCATCCACGATCTTCTTCGGATCGATGGCGTCCCGGTCCACCTGCTCTTCCAGGATCTTCCCATCTTTGCCGATCAGGAAGTTCACGCGGCGGGCAGCCTGATATTCGTTTTCGTAGATTCCGTACTGGCGGGTCACTTTTCCGCCCCAGTCGCTCAGCAGCGGAAAGGTTACTCCAATTTGGTCGGCGAAGGCTTTGTTGGCAAAGGCGCTGTCCATGCTCACACCCAGGACCTGGGTGTCGGAAGCTTCCAGCGTTTTCAGATTCTGCTGGAAGTTTTTCATTTGCTTGGTTCAACCACCGGTAAAGGCGAAAATGTAAAAGGCCAGCACGACGTTCTTCTTGCCGCGATACTGGCTCAAGTTGACATCTTTCAGGTCACTCCCGTCGAAATACTGCAGCTTGAAATCAGGGGCTGTATCGCCAACCTTGGGCATGGCGCCCTCGGACGGCTTGTCCACCTGCGCCGCAGCCGGGTTCCCGGCAGTGAGGGCGAGCACACCCGTCAGCAGTGAAGCGGCCAGCATTGTGAGTCGTCTTTTCTGCATCACGGTCCTCCTGCGGATAGCCTAGCGCACTTTTCGGGCGGTCGGCCACCGCCTCCTCCAACCGTTTTGCTTCGCGACCACGACGCCAGTCAGTATCCTGCCTTTTGCGTTTCGCATTGCCGAAAGGGACCGGAAAACAGTAAATTCCTCTCAGACCTGTTTCCGAGCCCCGGACCCTCGATGAGCCTAACCACACTGAACGACATTTTTTTCACCGTCGTGGAACGCGATCTCGACCGCGTGATGTTGTACCGTGAGGCGGGCAAGTGGCTGCCCATCTCCTCTCAGGATTTCCGCCGCAACGTCGCCGGCACTGCTCGCGCATTGCACGATTGGGGAATTCGAAAAGGCGATCGCATCGCCATTCTCAGCGAGAACCGCCCGGAATGGCCGACTGCCGACATGGCCGTCATGCTGCTGGGGGCGATTACGGTGCCCGTTTATTCGACGTTGACGGCGGAGCAAACCGCCTACACCGTGAACGATTCCGGCGCCAGGATCATCTTCGTTTCCACAGAGCACCAACTGCGCAAGGTCCAGTCCGTTCTTCCACAGACGACGATCGAGAAAATCGTGGTCATGGACCCGGTGGAAATCCCCGGCGATCTGGCGGCAAACTGCGTGACTATGCGCCGCCTCATGAAGGAAGGCCCAGCCGCCTTGCAGCCGCAGATCGAATCTCTGGCGCGATCGATTGAGCCCGGCGATCTGGCCACGATCATTTACACCTCCGGCACCACCGGCACTTCCAAAGGCGCGATGCTGACGCACGGGAACATGGCGGCGAATATCGCCTGTTCGTTGCGGGGCTTCGAGGTTGGCCCCGGGCACGTGAGCGTTTCCTTCTTGCCCCTTTCGCATGTCACCGCGCGCCATGTCGATTTCTCTCTGCTCTACCATGGGGTCACCCTGGCGTACTGCCCGTTCATGGAGCACCTGCCGGAGGCGCTGCTGGAAGTGCGGCCAACTCTTTGTGTGGCGGTTCCGCGGGTCTACGAGAAGATCCACGCCCAGACCGAGAAGAAGACCCACGGATTCGCCAAGCAGGCTATCTATCGTTGGGCCCTTTCCGTCGGGCGCGCGAACAAGGCGGAGATTCTGGCCGGCCGCACTCCAACTTCGTCCAGTTGGAAGCTGGCCCATGAGTTGGTGTTTTCGAAAATCCGAGCCGGGCTGGGAGGCCGTGTCCAGACTTTCATTTCCGGCGGCGCGCCGCTTGGCCGCGAACTTGCCGAATGGTTCGCCACCGTCGGCATTCGCATTCACGAAGGATATGGACTGACGGAAACGTCTCCCGTCATCGGCGTCAACACACCGGTAAATCACCGCATCGGCACGGTCGGGAAGGTTCTTCCCAATCTCGAAGTCCGCATCGCAGAAGACGGCGAGATTTTGGTGCGTGGGCCGTCCGTTTTTCACGGCTACTGGAACCGCCCGGAAGAGACGCAGAATGCCTTCGCGGACGGCTGGTTCAAGACCGGCGACATCGGCAATCTCGATCCTGACGGATTTCTTTCGGTCACCGACCGCAAGAAAGAACTCATCAAAACTTCGGGGGGCAAGTTCATCGCGCCCCAACCGATCGAGAACTCGCTGAAACTCAATGCCTTGGTGGGAGTGGCCGCGATCGTGGGGGACAAACGTAAATTCGCCTGCGTCTTGATTTCGCCCAATTTTTCCCTGCTCGAGGACTGGGCGCGGACGAACGACATAGCGTTCGCCTCGCGCGCAGAGCTGGTCGCCAATCCCAAGGTTCAATCTCTATACGAGGAAATCGTGGAGGGGGTGAACGACAAGCTGGCGCGTTTCGAGAAGCTGAAGCGGGTCGTGCTGGTTCCTGAGGAGTTTTCCGCCGACAACGGAGTCCTTACGCCCACCCTGAAGCTCCGTCGCCGCGTGGTCGAAGAGCGCTACCGCCGCCAGATCGACGAACTGTATGCCCAGGCGGAAGCGGCAACGGTGCCGTAGCACGTCCGCTAGAGCTCCCGGGCGATTGCCTTCATCATCCAACCAATGACTTTAGCGACCGGTCGCGGGAACCGATACCGTTCCCGGAAGTAGGTTCTCAACAACTTCTTACTCCAGGTGTCGGCCACGTCTTCCTTCTCGCGGAATTCCGGCCTAATGGTTGCGTCAATATGGTGGCCTATTTCGTGGAATAGAACGTGCCCAAAGCAAGCGGTTCTTCCGAACGGAATCATGGGATGCCCGGCCACTTCCGCTGAGAGATTGTCAACAAGTAATTCAATCCAAGCTGCTTTGCCGTGATGCGCACGATAGTACCGCCCGAAAGCTCCAGACTGCGGTACGCGCCGTTTCCGAGACCTTACCTTGCCTAGTCGATAGCGGCGCGGCGCTCCAGACTGATTCGTGAGAACGACGCAATCTAGACCCTGCAAGTATTTTGCTGGAACTGCGGAAAGCAAGTTAGCCACAAGTTTTCGGAAATATCGTGGCGGCACGAAGTCGTTGTAAAACTCGCGAATAACGGGTCCCGTTATAGGCTCACTGTCGGGCATATGATCCTGCGGCTTGTTCGCCGGGGCTTTCAAATCTTACGCGGATGACGAGCGCATTCATTACAATAGTCCCATGACGGAGTCATTGGTCATTGCCGGACGTTCTTTCCGCTCCCGTCTCATCGTTGGTACGGGAAAATACAAATCCTTCCAGGAAACTGCACGGGCACTTGAAGCCAGCGGCGCCGAGATGGTCACGGTGGCGGTGCGCCGCATCAACCTCGACCGCAGCAAAGAGTCGTTGCTCGACTACATCGATCCCAAGAAGTATTTCCTGCTTCCCAACACCGCCGGCTGCTACACCGCCGACGAAGCCATCCGCGCCGCGCGTCTCGGGCGCGAGGTCGGCATCTCCGACTGGGTGAAGCTTGAAGTCATTGGCGACCAAGCGACGCTTTATCCCGACGTGCAGGCCACGCTCGAAGCCACACGGGTGCTGGTGAAGGAAGGGTTCACGGTACTGCCCTACACCTCGGATGACATCGTGTTTGCCAAGCGCCTGATCGATGCCGGAGCAGCCACCGTGATGCCGCTGGGTGCACCGATCGGCAGCGGCATGGGCATCCAGAATCAAGCCCATATTCGCATTTTGAGGGAGATGATTAGTGGAGTGCCGCTGATCGTGGATGCCGGTGTTGGCACCGCGTCCGATGCGGCCATTGCCATGGAGCTAGGCGCTGACGCCGTGCTGATGAACACGGGCATCGCCAACGCGCAGGATCCGGTGCTGATGGCGGAAGCCATGCAGCACGCCGTGGTCGCGGGGCGGCAGGCATATCTCGCCGGCCGCATGCCTAAGAAGCTGTATGCCACCGCCAGTTCGCCGCTGGAAGGCGTGGTGCGATAGGAAAGCCGCAGATCACGCAGATCAACGCAGAAAGAGTATCTGCGTCAATCTGCGAAATCTGCGGCCTGTGCTCCACTCCAACTTTCTCAGAGCATCTTGGCGCTTTCCACATGGATGGAATCCTTGCCTATATGTCCAGTCACGGCGATGTGGTGTCCCTCATGGCCTTTGAGCGCATCCGGGTTCTCCACCATGAGGATCTTCTGGTCTGTATCGGTCACGATGACCATCTTCGCGCCCGCCGCCAGGCATTTCTTGGTGCAGGCCTCAGCGCCTGCATTGGCGCCCTTGGCGCCGCACTTATCGTCGGCGACCCAGCCGTTGACGGTTGTCGTTTTCCCCATGTCGTCAAACGCCATCGCTGTCAGGGCAAACACAAAACACATCGCAAGACAAAGCACTAGCACTTTTCTCATGGCCGGTTTTCTCCTTTTTTGAGGTTCAGGTTGCGGCCCCACGCCGCAGATTTCGGCGGGGATTCGCCTGGCCAGAAGGTTCGCAGAAACCCCGGATAGCGCACATCCCCAGTCGATGTGAATAAGGCAACGGAAATATATCACAGCGGAATGGCAGGGATGTCACGGGAGGGTAAGGTTTCCTTAGCCGAAGAAAACGTGAGGACGACAGGTGGCGGCGCCTACTTCCTGGCGGAATGATTTGCTGGCGGAGGCGGATTGGGCGGGGCAGCCTGCACGTACACGAACTCGCCATGCCTTGCATAGTGCAGCTGTTCGCGTGCTTCGCGCTCGATAGCTTTCTGGTCGCTCCTCAGTGCTTCAATCTCCTGAGTGCGGTGCTCGTTCTCCAGCTTCATTTGAGCGACTTGCCTTTGCAGATCATGGTACTCGGCGCGCTTCTGCCGGTACACGACCATGCCGTTCGCGCCGAGCATTACATGCACAAACAGCAAACAGGCAAGGGTGGCAACGGCGATGGTCGCGATACGGCGCCGCAAGGCGTACACTGGCGCCCACACCGGACGGGAGCGCTCGATCCAGGACGCTGCCAATGCCTCTGCCTGCGGCGCCCTTTCGGCCACCACTCGCAAGCCGTCTTCGGCAGTGGGAAGTCTTTGCATCTTTCTTCCGATGCTGGAAAAACGCTTCAGTTGAAAATCCATCCCTTTGCCGCCTTGCTTAACTTCTCTAAACCCGGTTCGCTGCGCGCTTCGGAGTACACCCGCACGACCGGCTCGGTTCCCGACAAGCGGTAGCACACCCAAGAGCCGTCGTCGAATACCAGCTTCAGACCGTCGGTACGGACGACCTCGCTGACTTTCCGCCCACAGAAATCTCGCGGATCCACCTTCAACTTGTCAGTGAACTTCTCCTTCACCTCCGGCGTCAAGCGGAAGTTTTCGCGGCGGGGATAATAGGAACCAACCTGGTTACATAGCGACTTCAATTGCTCGCCCAGCGAATTCCCTCGCTTGGCCACCATTTCGCAGCACAACAGCCCGGCCAGCACCCCGTCTTTCTCCGGGACGTGATGCCGGATCGAGAGCCCGGCGCTCTCCTCCCCGCCAATCGCGATCTTATCCTGCATGATGAGCTCGCCGATATACTTGAAACCCACCGGCGTCTCGTGCAGTTGGACGCCGTGAGCCTTCGCCAAAGCATTGACCAGATTGGTGGTCGCGACCGACTTCGCCACGCCGTTCTTCCAGCCACGGCTCTCCACTAGGTAGTCGAACAGCAGCGCGATCACGTAGTTTGGCTGGAGGAACGTCCCGTCGGCATCGACAATGCCGAACCGGTCGGCATCGCCGTCGGTGGCAATGCCGATGTTCGCCCTGGTTTCCTGCATCTTCTTTCGCAAATCTTCCAGCAGATGATCGCCCGGTTCGGGAGCATGCCCGCCAAAAAGCACGTCACGCTGGTCGTGGACGGTCGCAACCTGAACCCCCGCCGCCTGCAACAGTTCGTCCGAGTACCCGCGCGCCGCACCCCACATGGGATCGAAGGCCACCCGCAGATTCGCCTTGCGGATTCCATCCAGATCCACAATTTCCTGTAGCCGCTTCAGGTACATCGGTTTTGGATCGAGAGACTCTTGCTTGACGTTCCCGTTCGTGGAGGAGGACCCTCCGGAACGGTCCGCGGTTGCGATCTCCGCCTCAATCTTCCTGGTGACCTGCGGCAGCGCCGGGCAACCGTCAGGCGTCGAGAACTTGATTCCGTTGTATTCCGGGGGGTTATGCGAGGCGGTGAAGTTGATCACACCGTCCGCCTTGGTTTGAACCACGGCATAGGCAAAAGCGGGGGTCGGCGCCGCTTCGGCAACCATCAGCGGCGTGATGCCGTGAGCGGCGAGGATCTCGGCGGCCAGAGAACAGAATGTTTCGCCCAGAAATCTGGGATCACGACCCACGATCACCCGGGCGCCTTGCGGTTTCTGCGCAGCCACATAGCGCGCTATACCCGTCACCGCGCGCCGCACGTTGGCAAAGGTAAACTCCTCGGCCATCACCGCCCGCCAACCAGATGTGCCAAACTTGATCTGCGTCGTCATATTCCCCACCTCCTTGCTTCGCTGAAGTGGTACGCTTCTCGCCGTAAAATGAGTCACGGCTGTACGTTGAAGGCTGATTCTATATGACAGACAAACGAGTCGTCCTCACCACCGCGGGCTCGGAAGAAGAAGCCCAGAAGATTGCCCGGGCGCTGATTGAGCGCCGGCTAGCCGCCTGTGTGACCATAGTGCCTCAAGTCGCTTCCATCTACCACTGGAAAGGCCGGATTGAGGAGGCGCATGAGTGGCTGCTGGTGATCAAAACCACCGCCGCCGTGTTCGACCACCTCCGGGAAGCGATCGTCGAGCTTCACTCCTATGAACTCCCAGAATGCATCTGCCTTTCCGTCGAAGACGGAGCGACAACCTACCTGGAATGGATTGCCGAGTCCGTCTCCGTCGCGGAATAAGCCGTCCTAAGGCGCGGTGGCGCTCAGATTCAGCCGCCAGTAGTCCAGCGAAAACGCGGGATCATCCGCCGCCGCTTGCTCCGCCAGATTCTCCATGAATTCCGCGCGAAGGGCTTCGGTGGGGATGAGGGTAAGATGCTGCCGCAGAACGATGTTGCGCAGGAACTCTTTGTATTGCGGCGCGTCCTGCAGCACGGTCGGCGCGGGCTCGATGGAAGTTCGGATGTTCACAAAGCCGGCCCGGCGCAGCGTTTCGGCAGCCCCTTCGGCGTTCTGATAGAGCCAAGGCTCGCGAAAACCGGAAAAGAACGCGGCAAATCTCGGAGTCGCCCCGAGCGCGTCGGCTCGTCGGCGCAAGCGCATAAGGTTCGGACCGCCGCCACACTGCGCCTCCAACCATCCCCCCGGACGCAACGCGTGCCGCAAATTGCCGAACAACTGATCGTGGTCGAGTACCCAGTGGAATGCAGCCGTGCTGACGATGCCGTCAAACACACCTGCAAAGGGCAAGTGGAGCAGATCGGCGACAACCAGCCTGACGCGGGCAGCCGATTGCGTCAACAAATGTTCCCGCGCCGACCCCAGCATGTTTTGCGAAAGGTCGACGCCGACCACACGGCCTCGGGGCAGGGCGTCCAGCAATTCCGCGGTCAGGCGACCGGTGCCGCAGCCGGCGTCGAGGACGATTTCATCCCCGCGAAGGCGCAGCCTTGCCAACACCTTTTTTCCCCAACTGACCTGCGGCTGCGAGAGCCGGTGGTAGGCCGAAGAATTCCACTCGCGGGAAGGAGCTGGATCGTCGGTCAAACGGGGATCATTCCTTTGGCCATTCGTATGGAAACAGCGTTCCAGCCTCTTCTGGACTGATCTTCACATTGAGCATTAGTGCAGCTTGGGTGATCACCGGATCGCGGCCGCCCGCCAGATCTGCCGCCGTCGGAAGGGTCAGCGTGTCGGGGACTACCCCTTTGTGTTCGAGGCTCTGGCCGTCAGCCATTTTGAAATCGGCCTCGGTTATCGATGCGCCGTAGAAGACAACTGTACCTATGCCCACCTTGTGGCTGTAGTGCTGCGCCTCCATGACGCTGCCGGAACTGTGGTCGCCGACGACCGAGCCCCGCTTCTCGATCTGGATCACTCGCGCGAATAGCTCCGCTGCGGAGCCTGACTTGCTATCAACCAAGACGACAAGGCTGCCGGTGAATCCGTGGTGGTGGGACTGGGTCTCGAGAGGTTTGGTTGAGCTTCTGCCCAGACGGTCGCCGATCTTGACCTTGTTTTCGAACATACCTCCAAGAAGGGACCGCAGAGTCTCCACGCTGCCTCCCGGATTGCTGCGAAGGTCAATTACCACACCCCTGTGTTTCCGCATCTTTCCGATGACAGAGTCAATGTCGGAAGGAGAAAGCACGAACGCAGGGAGCTTCACTATCAGCAAATCATCGCCCTTCTCAGCATAACGGACGCGCATGAACGATGCCTGATTCTCCATTTCACGAATGATGTCGAATATGCCACTGCCCGTGGCGTCCTTCACCTGGGGAAGTTCACGAAACTTTGCCACTACGTCAACCTGACGCTCGCTGCTATGCTCCGTGCGGAGATTCAGTCGCAAACTCAGCTGCGGCCGCAGGACCTTGTACACGAACTCGATCCTCCAGAAATCATCGCGAGTGGGTGTATAGCCGTTGACCGCGAGGATCTCGTCACCCGACTTAAGGCCCTTTGTCTCCGCATCACTTCCCGGACGAACCCGAATCACGTAACAGTGGTCGCCAATCATTTGCATCTGAAAGCCGTAGTCGTGCAGGTAGGGCCGCGGCGGAGGCAGAAAGAAAGTATGAGAATCGTGGAGGCTGTCTAACGCAGCGGCTATGTGGGACAAGGCTCGGTTCATCGACTCTGACTTATCGATTTTTTCTTTCGCCTCGTGAACCTTCGAGTCCCAATCAACGCCGTGAAATTGAGGATCGTAGTAGTGCTTGTTAACGTCGGAGGCAACGTCCCGGAGCATCGCCTGGACTTGGTCACGCTGATTAGAGGTGAACTCTTGGGACCAGGAGGTCCCCAGACAGCAGACCACGAGAAAACCGGCGGCAGTGCCGGAAAAAACGTGCTTTGCGCTCAAATTGATCTCCATCAGCGCCGCGAGTCCAAACGTCGGGGAACGGACTATCCGTTCTTGTTAGAGGTGCGCCAGCGCCTGATCCAGATCCTCGAGAATATCATCGACGTCTTCGATCCCCACGGAGATGCGCACCATGCCATCGGTAATGCCGATGGCCTTGCGTCCCTTCTCGCCGAGGCCGGCGTGGGTCATGGTCGCGGGGTGCGAAATCAGGGTTTCCACTCCGCCCAGAGACTCGCCGAGTGAGCACACCCGAACCTTCTTCAGCATCTTATTCGCATTCTTCAGTGACCCGGTTTCGAAGGTGATCATCGAGCCAAAGCCGCTCATTTGCCGCTTCGCCAGCTCGTGTTGCGGGTGATCGCGAAGGCCGGGGTATAGCACTTTCTTCACTTTCTTGTGTTTGGTCAGGAAATCGGCGACAACGCGGCCGCTGCGGTCGTGGATCTCCATGCGCGCGGCCAGCGTTTTCACGCCGCGTAACACCAGCCAGCATTCAAACGGGGAAAGAATCGCTCCTGCGGCCTTCTGCAGAAATGCCAGCTTCTCCGCCTGATCGGGGCGCGCGCAAACCACCACGCCGCCCAATCCGTCGCTGTGCCCGTTCAAGAACTTTGTGGTCGAATGCACCACCATGTCGGCGCCGAGCGCGAGCGGCTGCTGAAAATAGGGCGACATGAAGGTGTTGTCCACCACCAGCTCGATTTTTCTGCGGCGGCAGATGCGGCTGATGGCAGCGATGTCGCTCAGCCGCATCAGAGGATTCGTGGGAGTCTCCACGTAGACCATGCGCGTGTTCCGGCGCAGGGCACGCTCCACATTCTCCGCGTCCGACGTGTCGACGTAGGAAAATTCCATTCCAAAACCCACCAGCACCTCGTTGAACAGGCGCGGCGTCCCGCCATAGAGATCGTTGCCGCAGACCACGTGGTCGCCCGCCTTCAGCATGCTGGCGATTGCGTTGATAGCCGCCATCCCGCTCGCAAAGACTGGCGCCGCCACGCCGCCTTCCAGCGATGCGAGGTTTTCCTCCAGCCGCGTGCGCGTCGGATTCGACACGCGCGAGTATTCGTAGCCTTTGTGTTCGCCGATTCCCTGCTGGACGTAGGTGGAGGTTGGATAGATAGGCACGGTGACCGCGCCGGTCAGGGGATCCGGCTCCTGGCCGTCGTGGATCGCGCGGGTGGCAAAGCCAGCCTGCTTGTTTTTTTTCATCTGGGTATTCTGGGAAATCTGCGGCGTCTCTAGATCCCGCCTTCAAAGATCTTCTTCGACAAATACCGCTCGGCCGAGTCGGGAACAATGGTGGCCACGCGCTTCCCTGCACCCAGCCGCCGCGCCACTTGCAGAGACGCGAATATCGCCGCGCCGCCACTCGATCCCGCCAGTACCCCTTCGTGGGCAGCCAGTTTCTTCACTGTGTCGAACGCGTCCGCGTCGGTGACCGCGATGACTTCGTCACACACGGAGGCGTCAAACGTCTTGGGGATGAAACTCACTCCGATCCCTTCCACTTTGTGCGGGCCCGGTTCTCCGCCGGCCAGGATCGAGCCCTGGGTTTCGACTGCGACGGTCCGCACTCCGGGTACGTGCTTCTTCATGTAGCGAGCCACACCGGTGAAAGTTCCACAAGTGCCGCATCCCAACACCACCGCATCCACCTTGCCATCCATCTGTTCGAACAATTCCCGGGCGGTGGTTTCGTAGTGGTAATCGGGATTGGCGGGATTCTCAAACTGGCCAGCCATAAATGCAGTTGGGTCGTTTGCTACGAGCTCTTTGGCGCGGCGAATCGCGCCCCGCATGCCCTCGGCGTCGGGCGTGCGCTCCACCACGGCGCCCAGGGCGCGCATGATGATCACTTTTTCCTGAGAAAAATTTTCCGGAACGAACAGCTTGACCCGGTAGCCACGGTTTACGCCGATCAACGCCAGGCCGATTCCCGTGTTTCCCGCGGTGGCTTCGACAATCGTCCCGCCCGCCTTGAGTTTCCCGTCCCGCTCGGCCTGCCGGATGATTCCGATGGCCGCCCGGTCCTTTACGCTGCCGCCCGGATTCAAATACTCCAGCTTGGCAAAAACCGCGGCTATGCCGGCCGGAACCAAGCGTTTCAATTGCAAGAGAGGAGTTCCGCCGACCAACTGGGTGATGTCGTCAGAAACGCGCAGGTGAGACATTTCTGCACTTTTAGTGAGCACGTTACAGGGTAAGGGGGAGCGTCGAAATCGTCAATCGCCAAGGCCGCTCGATCATCGGAAAATCGTTACCATCGTCATTCCGCGCTGTCGTTTCATCGCCTTTCCCTAAAGCTCTCGGTTAACTCAGCCGATCCTAATCCCAACCACTCTGCGCGAAGGAGACCGCATGGATCGACGAGCGCTTGCACTGCTTTTTCTTGGCCTCAGCATGACTCCTGTCAGCCTGCGCGCACAGAATTTCAAAGTGTTTGACCGGGACGTCCAGGTGCATGGCTTTGCTTCGCAGGGATTTGTCTACACCAACGACAACAATTGGCTGACCATGCATACCAGCCAGGGCAGCGGGGCGTTCACAGACTTCGGAGCCAACGCCTCGATGCAGGTCACAGATCAGCTGCGCATCGGCGCACAGGTTTACGACCGCAACCTCGGTGACCTGGGAGAGTGGCATCCGTCGCTCGACTGGGCAGTCGCAGACTATAGGTTCAAACCATGGTTCGGCATTCGCGGCGGCAAGGTAAAAACAGTGCTTGGACTCTATAACGACACCCAGGATCTGGATTTTCTCCACACCTTCGCCCTGCTTCCGCAAAGTGTCTATCCCACGGACATCAGAGACGCCACCATCGCTCATCTGGGCGGCGATATCTATGGCAATATTTCCCTCAACCCCGGCCTCGGCGAACTCTCCTATACCGCCTATGTCGGGCATCGCAGCGACAGCATCTACAGCGGATACCCTTATCTTTTGTCCCAGTTCAGAACGCTCTTCAAGGCTTTCGGCGGACTGCAGTATGGAGGCGATCTGCGCTGGGACACTCCCCTGAAAGGGTTACGGCTCGGAGCGTCGCGCCTCAACCAAGACACCACGGGCAAAGGTACGAGCGTTAATCCCTTGAACCCTGCGGGGGGCGTCATTCCGTACTCTGAATCTTCAAAGGCTGACTGGACCAACCAGTTCTACGGCCGGTACACCCGCGGCAGATTGCAGATCGACTTCGAGTGTCGACGCTACCTGCGCGACCAATTGATTTTCAGTGGCACGTCCGAGAACGTGGACGACGTGCGCGGTTGGTACGTCTCCGGCGCTTACCATATCCTCAAACGGTTTCAGGTCGGTTCTTACTATTCCCGCTACACAATCACCAGCGTAAACGGGGGTGCTCTTGCGGGCGCGGGGTTTCCTAACCAAACCGACACTAGCCAGCCTGCCAATCATATTTACGACAAAGTCATCACAGCACGGATTGATTTGAACAGATTCTGGAACGTCAAAGTGGAAGGTCACTTTATGAATGGCTACGGCGCGAGCACATATCCGGACGGTTTCTATCCGCAGGTAAACCAACGGGGTTTCAAGCCCAACACGAACGCGCTGGTCCTTAAGACCAGTTTGAACTTCTGAGCATGAGGATGCAAAGCGTAATTCAACGAAATCCTTCGCTAAAGCTCTCGTTTAACTCAGCCGATCCTAATCTCAGCCACGAAGGAGGCCGCATGGATCGACGAGCGCTTTCATTTTTTCTTCTCTCGCTTACCATGACTCCGGTTCGCCCGCGCGCACAAGACTTCAAACTATGGGGCCGCGATGTCCAGCTCCACGGCTTCGCCTCCCAGGGGTACGTACACAGCGACGAGAACAACTGGCTTACCATGCGCACCCAGGGGGCAGGTAGCGGCAAATTCACCGACTTTGGGGCCAACGCATCGATGCAGATGACCGACAAGTTTCGCATCGGCGCACAGGTTTACGACCGCAACCTCGGTAACCTGGGAGAGTGGCATCCGTCGCTCGACTGGGCAGTCGCCGACTACCGATTCAAGCCATGGTTCGGCATTCGTGGCGGCAAAGTCAAGACGGCGATTGGACTCTACAACGACACCCAGGACCTGGATTTCCTGCATCCCTTTGCCCTGCTGCCCCAGAGCATCTATCCGACCGACCTGCGCGACTCCACTATCGCTCACACGGGTGGGGATGTTTACGGCAACGTCCCTCTCCGGAAAAGGCTCGGCATGCTCTCTTATACGGGCTACGCCGGGCATCGCGAGGACAGCCACTATGGCGGCTACCCCTACCTGCTAAAAGGGCCTCCGGCGCTAATCAACTTCTCCAGCTATGGCGGGCTTCAGTACGGCTGCGATGTGCGCTGGACGACGCCCCTCAAGGGTCTGCTGGCCGGCGTGTCGCGGATGAATGAAGACATTGACGGCTATGGCACGACCACCGCATTCGGTCCCTTGACGCCTTATCACGAGTGGTCCAAGGCCGACTGGACAAACCAATACTACGGGCAGTACATCCACGACAAACTGCAGATTGATTCCGAGTACCGCCGCTACTGGCGTGACCAGGAGATTTACAGCGGAGCGTTAGGTGTCCAAACCAACGTGCGCGGGTGGTATATCGCGGGGGCTTACCGGGTCGCAAAGCGGCTTCAACTCGGTTCGTACTACTCCCGCTACTGGTTATACGTGCCTCCGGAATTCGGTCCCGGCAGCGAGCAATCTGGCCACATCTACGAAAAAGTCATTACCGGGCGAGTCGATCTGAACCGATTCATGAACATCAAGGTGGAGGGCCACTTCATGGATGGCTATGGCATTCCTGGCTACTATCCCGACGGTTTCTACAACGTGGACAATCCACAAGGTCTTAAACGCAACACGAATGCCCTGGTCGTCAAGACCAGTTTCAACTTCTAGGCGGAGGGGCGAACATGAAAACCGCGCTGAAGAATCTGAACATGCTCCTCGTTGCCGCCGTCGTGACCATCGGCTGGGGCCGTGCGCTCGCCGGCGATGTCAAAATCATTGCCAACTCGAGCGTTCAGGCGGACGCAATTTCCGCGAATGATCTCAAGAGAATTTACTTGCGGGAAACCAGTTCACTCAAGGATGGCACGCACGTTGAACCAGTGCTGGAGAAGAGTGGGTCGGCCCACGAAGCCTTCCTTAAAGAATTCCTCGACATGAGCGACGAGGCACTGCAGACCTACTACCGCACGTTGGTTTTCACGGGCAGAGGCTCCATGCCAAAGGCATTTGGCTCCGACGCAGAGGTGGTGGCCTACGTGGCCCGGACAAAAGGCGCGATTGGATATGTCAGCACCGCGACCGGAGCAGAAGGGGTAAAGCTGGTTCCGGTTTTATCAGACAGGCACGAGGCCCGAAGGGCAGTGATTACTCGCGTCGCTCCCGAGTACCCCGAGACCCTGAAGAGGCTTCACATTGGGGGAACCGTACGGCTGGCAATTACCATTTCGCCCAAAGGCAACGTTGAACAGGTCGTCTTACTTGGGGGCAATCCGATTCTGGCGGAGGCTGCCATCACCGCTGTAAAGCAATGGGTCTATGCCAGCGGACATTCGCGGACAACCACGGAGGTAAGCGTCCCATTCGATGCGGACCGCTGAAACTCTCAGACCGCTCAATCTTACCTTCAAGTATCACTTGAAGTGATGCTGGCTCGACGGCCCAACTACGCCGTTTCCCATCGAATGACATTCTTTTACTTAGTCGCGCTCGCAGCCCCTTGCGCTCCAGCGTAATATCCGCTCTTGGTCCGCACCACCATCTTGCCGTGGCCTTTGGCCTTGGCCTCCACCCGAATCATCCGGAAGCCGCCTGCGCCCTTCGGATTTGTTGGCTTGTAGCCGATGGTGTACTGGTTGCGGATGTCGTGCGCCACCTGGCGGCTGATCTCATCTACTTCGTCTAGAGTCTTGGGAAAGAATGCCAGCCCTCCGGTACGCTGCGCGATGATCTCCAACGCCCGCTTGGCGCGCTTGGGATGTTCTTCGTCACCCAGTATGCCGATGGCATACACAGCTGGACCGTTTTCCTCTTGCAGCTGTTTCACCGCCTGCTCCAGCGTTTCCTGGCTGGCGTTGTCTTCTCCATCCGTCACGACGAATAAAATCTTCTTGTCCAGCCTGGCATTTCGTTTCAAGTGCTCGGCGGAAGCGACCACGGCCTCGTACAGCGCTGTGCCCCCTTTGGCGTCAATCTTCTCCAGCGCTTCTTTCAGTTTCAGCAGGTCGTTGGTGAAATCCTGGTCAAGATAGTATTCGTCGTTGAAGTTGACCACGAACACCTCATCCTGAGGGTTGCTCGACCGCACCAGGTTCAGCGCCGCCTGGTTCACTTTGGTCCGCTTTTCGCGCATGGAGCCGGAGTTGTCGATCACAACCCCCATGGCCACGGGAATGTCCTCGTGCCGGAACGAAACGATGTTCTGCGGCTTGCCATCCTCGAACACGGTGAAGGCGCTCTTGTCGAGGTTTGTTACCAGCCGCTGTTTGTCGTCCACGACTGAGGCGTGCAGGAGAACTTCATCCACATCTTTGCGGATGACGAAGGTTCCGCCTTCGTTCGGAGGTTGTTGCTGAGCGGGCGTGGCGGCGGGCGAAGCGGCGGGCGTAGAGGTGCTACCGGTTTGAGAAGAGGACTGAGGCTGAACCTCAGAGGGTTTGGATTCGCTTTGACCGGTAGAAGACTGCGCCCACACCGGGACACGGGTGGGCGTTCCGGCCCAAATCACACACGAGAGAAGGAGAAAGAAACCCGCGATCCGCCTACTCCGCGGGCGCGTAATATCCGGTCCTGGCATACACCCGAAGTGGAGGCAGTCCTTTCGGCGGCAGTAATTTCACTTTAATCTTACGCCATTTGCCATCGCGCACCACATTGTGCGGACGGTATCCCAGGACATACTGGTTGCGCAATTCGATGCCGATCTTGGTGGCCACGTCGGCCAGGTCGTTCGGATTATCAATGGTAAAGGCGCGTCCACCCGTCAGTTCCGTAATCTCACTCAGCAGTCCCGGGCCGAGCCGCTCCTCCTCGCTTTGGAAGTAGCGATCATAAATGCCAATGGCGTAGACCATTACATCCGCTTCCTTCACCAAAGACTTGATCTCACCCTCGGTGTAGCGGCTGTGATTGTCACCACCATCGGAGATGATCAGCAGGGCCTTCTTGGGGAACTTGGCCTGGCGCATCTTACTGATGCCCATATAGATCGCGTCCAGCAGCGCCGTGCGCTTTCTGGGGACGGCGTAGATCAGCTTGCCCTGAATGTCGTCCACCGAACTGGTGAAGTCGCTGACCTCCTCGGGCGCATCCGAGAAGGTGATCATGAAAAACTCATCCTGCGGGTTGGCGGTCTTGAAGAACTCGATCACGGCCTCTTTCGCCCGGTCCATCTTGGTGCTCATGCTTCCGCTGGAATCGAAGATCACGCCCAGAGAAACGGGTGCGTCTTCGCTGGAGAAGCTCTTGATCTCCTGTGCCGAGCTGCCTTCGAACAACTGGAAATTATCCTTTTCCAGGCCCGTAACCAGCCGGTTCATAGGGTCGGTGATGGTCACCGGAACCAGCACCAGATCGACGTCCACTCTGAGCGGGCGGACGCGAGAATTGAAGGCCGGGGAAGCCAGGTTCTGCTTCGCAACGTCGTCGGCCGGATTGCCTTTTGCTACCTCGCGCGGCAGGACGTGAACATCATTGACGTCGGTCTGGGCCAGGGAAGGCGAAGCCAGCAGGCACAGCAGGCAGCCGGCAAAAAGAGAAGTCCAGAAGTGACGGCGGGATTCGATTTGGCGCAGCCAGACCGAAGTCGGTTCCCAGGGTTGAACCGCGGAAGAACTTCGAACTGGGCCCTTAGGGCGAGATGACCGGCGCCCATCACTCTGGCGGGCCATAAACACCTCGATTGCGGGCGATGTTAACACAGCTTTCCTGTGCAGCGGAGGCTTTTTTTGTCAAAAGTTGCTGACAATCTGCCACCGGCGGCCCATTTCAGGCAGTCGACTGCCAGCACGACGAAACGGTCAAGCAGTGACGCGCTGCCTCCTTGTTACAATCAACAGTTTCCCCATGGCCAACGTCCTTCCCTTTCGCGCATTTCGTTACGATCCTCAGAGGGTTACTCCCGAGCAGGTGGTGACCCAGCCCTACGACAAAATCAGTCCCGCCCTGCAGGATCAGTATTACGCGGCGAGTCCTTACAACCTCGTGCGAGTGATTCTAGGGCGCCGGAAACACACGGACAATACGGCCGACAATGTATATTCTCGCGCCGCCTCATCCTTCCGAGAGTGGCGCCAGCAAGGCATTCTGCGCCAGGATTCCCTGGCTTCAGTTTACGCCTATTCCCAGTCCTTCTCGGTTCCTGGCACGAGCGTACAGCTTGAGCGCCGGGGCTTTATCGCGCTGGGGGGTCTCGAAGATTACTCGGCCGGCATTGTGTTCCGTCACGAGCAGACCCTGGCCAGGCCCAAGGCTGATCGCCTCAACCTATTGCGCGCCACTGGGGCCCACTTCGGACAACTCTTCATGCTTTACGAAGACTCCGGCGAAATCGATGCTGTTCTCTCTCCCGGCGTCGGGCCCACGACTTCTGTCACCGACGAACACGGAGTTCTGCATCGCTTGTGGCAGATTTCCGATGCCAGCCTGATCGAAACGGTCCGCGCCAGGATGCGAGACAAGAAACTCATCATCGCTGACGGCCATCATCGCTACGAAACCGCCCTCGCCTATCGCGACGAACGCCGGGCCGCCACTGCGTCCACTCCAGACTCATTTTCCGATCACGCCACGGCTCCCTACGAATATGCGATGATGACATTCGTCAACATGAACAGCCCGGGATTAGTCATTCTCCCGACTCACCGCGTCGTGCATAGCCTCGATTCCTTTTCAGCCGACAATTTCCGCGGCGCGACCCGCGCATACTTCGATGTCGAAGAAATCGAAGCGCTTCCTGACGCTGCCCGCGCTGTCGCGATCCTGCGTGAGGCTGGCCGGGCGGGAACCGCGCTGCTGGCCGTCACAGCCAGCCGCAATTTTCTTATGCACAAACCTCAGCCCTCCTCCTCACAGTTATTCGACGGTTTTTCCCTCCGCCAGCAGTCGCTCGACGTCGTGCAATTGCACCGGTGTCTGCTCGAAGGCGTGTTGCAGCTCTCCCCCGAGTCGATCCGCGAGCAGAAGAACATCTCTTATGTTCGGGACGCCGCCGACGCCCTCGCGCAGGTGCGCGGCAGCGGAGCCCGCGCCAACATCGCTTTCTTGATGAATCCCTGCGGCATTGCTCAGGTTCGAGACTTGGCCTTTGCAGGCGAAGTTTTGCCGCAGAAATCCACGGATTTTTATCCCAAGCTGCTCAGCGGGTTGACCATCTATGCGCTGGACTAGCAGTTCGAGTAGCGCCGGCGTCCCGCCCGCACTTCGATGGATCGCGGCCGCATTTCTGGTTTTTCTTGCTGCGCTGCTGCTCTCCGCCGCCGCTCCCGAAAAACACCTCTCCATCTACTCCACCGCCGCCAACTATTCCTTGCCCATCGTGCAACGCGGTGGCCGGGACTATGTCGGCTTGCTGGAGGTTCTCGATCCCCTGGGTACGGTCTCTGTAAAACTGGAAGGGCCGCGCTGGCGAATCCACTACAACAACATTCTGGGTGAGTTCGTGACCAGCCGGACTAGGGCGCGGGTGCAAGGTCGCGACGCTGATCTTTCGGGAGCCTTCCTGCTGGAAAACGGAAAAGGCCTCGTGCCGGTCGCCTCTCTGGCGTCGCTCTTGCCCCGGTTCCTGGGTGGCCCCGTAACATTCCACGAGGATTCCGGACGCCTTTTCGTGGGCAGCGTGAGCACGCACTTCACCGCCTCTGTCGCCGAGGACAATCCCACGCAGCTCGTGTTTCACTTCACCGCGCCGGTCAATCCCTCCGTGGCCACCGAACCCGGCCGCGTGCATTTGACCTTTACCCGCGAGCCCCTCACTGCTCCGGCTTCCCCCACCCTGACCTTCAACAGCAAAGCGATCCCCTCGGCGACTTATTCCGAGAGCAATGGCGCAGCCGAGATCACCGTGACGAGCACGATCCCGCTGATAGCCAGCTTCAGCAATGACGGGCGAACGGTCACGCTTGGGCCGGCATCGGGCGCCGCCGCGCAAACTACGGCGAAGGGTCCGCCTGCCCCCAGCCTGGCCCAGAGCAACCCGCCGGCTTCCTCGCCGGCCTCCAGTCCATCGACCACAGCCCCGCGCCGCTACTTCGCAGTGGTGGATGCAAGCCACGGCGGCAACGACCCTGGAGAAGTGTTCAGCAATGTCCTCGTCGAAAAAGACATCACTGTCGCCTTCGCTCGCCGCCTGCGCCAGGAACTGGAGAACCGCGGCATCTCGACCCTGGTGCTGCGCGATTCTGACGCCAATCTCGGCATCGACGAGCGCGCCTTTTTTGCCAACAACACTCGGGCCGCCGTCTACGTCGCCTTTCATGCCGCTTCCAGCGGTCACGGAGTCCGCCTCTATACCGCGCTGCTGCCTTACGGCAGCGACGATCGCGGCCCCTTCCGATCCTGGACCACCGCCCAGGCGCAATCTGTTTCCAACAGTCAGGCAGCCGTTGTCAGCGTGGCCGCGGAACTGAAGAAGCAGCAGGTTCCGGTGCGCACGCTGTCGGCGCCGCTGCGTCCTCTGAACAACGTCCTCACGGCAGCGATCGCAGTGGAAATATCTCCCCGGGACTCAGACCTGTCGCAACTGACCTCGCCCGAATATCAGCAACTCATCGCCGGCGCGGTGGCCAACGGAATTGCGGCGATTCGCGACAAGCTCGGAGCGGCCCAATGATTCCACGCCATCTCTACATCGCAGTTTCGGTGCTGCTTCTGGCTGCGCTGGGAATGAGCGTGTACGCTTGGCACATGCGCGGACGCGCGGCTGCAAGTCCAGTTTTGTCCGCAGACACGCGCCCCGTCGTGCCGCCGGTTGCCGGACCCACCGAGCAAGTTACCCTGTTTGTCGCCTACGACAGTCCCGGCGTGCTGAATGCGCAATCGGCGCAAATCCCGCTGCCCTCGGACCGCCAGCAACGGGCGGAGGAACTGCTCCGCGCCCTGTTCGCACTTTACCTCGACAAGTCCTCGCCCCACCCGCTGGCACCGGGCGCGGACATCCGCAGCGTTTACCTGGTCGATCCCGGCCTGGCCGTCATCGATGTCAACGCCGCTTTGGCCGACGGCCACCGCTCCGGTGTACTGGTCGAGGAACTCACGGTCGCGTCCCTGATTCACACGCTTTCCGCCAACATTCCGGGGATTCTGAAAGTAAAGATTCTGGTCGAGGGAAAAGAACGCGACACGCTGGCGGGCCACGCCGACCTGACCGACTTCTTTGATGTTTCCGCAGTGAACCAACTCACGTCGCAACTGCAATCGGCGCCGTGACCGGTTTGCGTTCGCGATAAATTCGCTCAGCATTAATCTCCCGTTAAATCGGCAGCCGTCCAATTGACCGGGTTGCGGGGTCGCATTACTCTACAGAGGTTATGAGCAAAGCTGATCTTGACTAATTGCGCCTCTCCTACAAAAAGGCTGTCGACGAATGGGTTGAGACCATTCGCGCGGAAGAGACGCTAGCTACACGCGACCATTCGATGATTGCAATGGAGAAGTGGGATGCCGCCCACTTCACGGAACACTACGCGCACACCAAAGTCACGGAAGCGCGCGAAGCCTACAAAGACGGGCTTCGTGCCGTTAACTATGGTATTTAGATGAGTTCAGTGTTTCGCGCTCGAGTTCTCCACTGAGCGGTCGGCAGCGATGGTTCGCCCTGCGGGAGCATCCACGATCTGGAGACGACACACGCTACTCTACTTTCTCCGCAATCCATCGTGAGATAGCGGTGATCATCTTTCGCGGGGCAAAGCGCACCGACTCCGCGACCATCCAGTTGCGCAGACCGGAGATCACCACTGTCTTACCTTCCATCATCCCCCGATAGCCATCGCGGGCGACGGTTTTCACATCCATCGCGCCGACCTGCTTGAACAGCCGCGAGTTTTCCGTGCCGGCTCGCTTCGCGAATCCGGTGTCGGTTGCCCCTGGACAGAAGCAGGTTACGGTCACGCCCGATCCGCTCAGCTCATTGGCCAGCGCCTCGGAAAACGAAAGCACATAGGCCTTGGTCGCGTAATAAACAGCCATCAGCGGCCCCGGCTGAAACGCCGCCGTGGAGGCCACGTTCATGATCCTGCCGGCATGGCGCGTGAGCATGGGCGGGAGGAAGAGCTTAGTCAGATGGGTAAGGGCCGTAATGTTGAGCTGAATCTGCCCGAGGATTTCTTCTTCCGACATCGTGGCAAACTCGCCAAAAGCGCCGAATCCGGCGTTGTTGACCAAAATGTCGACGGCGATGCCTTCCCGCTGCAGTTGATCGAAGAGGAACTTCGGCGCCGGCGAATCGGCGAGATCGAGTGCGATGGCCTTCACGGTCACGCCGTATTGCGTCTGCAATTCAGCCGCGATCAGCCCCAGTTTGTCTCCGCTGCGCGCCACGAGCACGAGATTGTGGCGATCGCGCGCAAAAAGGACGGCCAGTTCGTATCCGATGCCGCCGGAGGCGCCGGTGATGAGAACGGTTTGGGAAGAGGGCATGAAGAGAATCTTAAATCGCAGAGCGCACGGAGGTCACGCGGACAAAACTTCAACGACCACCTGGGCCACATCGGAGATTATCGTAGCAAGAGCTGGAGCTCTCCAGGATGGAAGAAAAAAAGCGCGGGCGAGCCGCCCGCGCCCACACAAACCACGGAGACTTACGCGTGCACCAGCTCCACGCCGTAGATCGAGTGCCACGACGTGGCGGCCTTCAGCTTGCCGTTGACGTTGTTGATGTTCTTCACACCTTCGGTCTCCAGCCACTTGCGGAATGCCGCGGCTCCTTGTTTGGCATAGACCGGGATGCCGTCTTTCCAGGTTGCGCGGCCGCAGAGCACGCCGTTGAACTTCACGCCGGACTCCCCGGCCAGTTCCAGCGTTTCGCTGAACTCCGCATTGCTGACTCCCGCCGAAAGATAAATGAACGGCTTGGTGGCAACGTTCGCAGCCTTGTGGAACAGGTCGATCGCTTCCTTCTTTGTGTAGGCCTTCTGCCCGCCGAAAGACTGCGTGCCTTCCACGAATTTCATATTCACGGGTACCTCGACCTTCAACACGTCGACGCCGTAGCGGTCTTTGCTGAACTCGCGCATGCTCTCAGTGACGATGTGGGGCTTCTTCTTGGCGTATTCGAGTCCCTTTTCGTCGGCGCCCTCTTCGTAGCCGACGAATTCCAGAAAGTACGGGATGTCGTTGGCGCGGCATTCGTCGCCGATACGCTCGACCCAGGCGTGCTTCTTGTCGTTGACGTCCTTGGGGTCGTACGGAGTGTAGTAGAGCAATATCTTCACGCAGTCGGCGCCCGCCTCTTTCAGACGACGCGCGGACCAGTGGTCAAGCAGATCGCCCAGTCGTCCGGGGCCGGTCTTGTCATAACCAGTTTTTTCATAAGCCAGCAGCAGCCCGGCATTCTTGGCGCGGCGCTTGGAGGCGGGCAGTCCCCACTCCGGATCGAGCAGGATGGCGCTGGCGTGTGGGGTGAGCACTTCAGTGACCAGCGACTTGAATTCTTCCATCATGGCGTCGCTGACTTCGCCGCCCTTTTCTTTGCCCAGAGATTTTTGCAGCGATCCGCGCTGGTCCATGGCAGCCGCGGCGATGATGCCACGTTCGTTCGAAACCTTTTTGAGACCGGCAAGTTTGCCAGGGGTGAGCTTCATAAGATCCTCCGAGTACGCAGAAAAGATGAGTGCTTGCAGTAGGCACAATTGTAAACCAAGCGAGACGTGAAAATCGGCCTGCGGCGTCCAGCGTCCGACACAGGATTCCGGGTTCAGGACGGAATCCAGCTGCAGAGACGCTGCTTGTGACTTACTCCTCCGATCACTTGGCCTAACTCTGTGCCTTCCGACCACGCACTCTTCGAAATGCCTTTCGTTGTTTCAGACCAGCGTCAATCCTGCCGGCAGAGAATTGCAGCGGCGATCCAAAGGTTGTTACCGATCATCTCGCCCTTGCCCTCCGGATCGGTCCGCAAATCGCGCCTAGTGGTATAGTGGTATGACCGCTAGGAGATTTCCACTGGTTTGCGCCCAAGCAGACAATAGGATCAGCTAGTTTTGGGCAAAGCTCAGGACCAAGAGCACAAGGGGAGCCCGCAATCATGGCTATTGCCACCATCAATCCCGCCACCGGCGAAGTGATCAAGACGTTCCATCCGCTCTCCGAAGCTGAGATCGAAAAGAAGCTGCAGCTTGCGGTGGCAGCCTTCCGGCGCGAGCGCAAGACCCCTTTCTCGGAACGGGCCAAACGCATGTTGAAAGCCGCCCAGATTCTGGAGCGGGACAAGGAGCGTTATGCCCAGCTGATGACCCTCGAGATGGGCAAACCTTTCAAGGCAGCGATCGCCGAGGCGGTCAAATGCACCACCGCGTGCCGCTACTACGCTGAAAACACCGAGCGATTTCTGGCCGATGAGGTAATCGAGACTGGCGCGAAGAAGAGTTTCATCCGCTATTTGCCCATCGGTCCAATCTTGGCTGTGATGCCCTGGAATTTTCCCTTCTGGCAGGTAATCCGCTTCGCGGCTCCGGCATTGATGGCGGGCAATGTCGGGCTCCTGAAACATGCCTCGAACGTGCCGCAGTGCGCTCTCGCGATTGAAGAGGTTTTCCGCGAGGCGGGATTCCCAGAAGGCGTTTTTCAGACGCTGCTGATTGGCTCGCAACAGGTCGATGCGATTCTCAATGATCCCCGAGTGGTAGCGGCGACGCTGACCGGAAGCGAGCAGGCCGGCATCCAGGTGGGAATCGGGGCGGCCAAGCGTATCAAGAAAGTCGTGCTCGAACTGGGCGGCAGCGATCCGTTTATCGTCATGCCCAGCGCCGACCTGGACGCAGCGGTTGCCACGGCCGTGGAGGCGCGCATCATCAACAATGGTCAATCCTGCATCGCGGCCAAGCGCTTTATCGTGGCTGAGCCGATCGCCGCGGAGTTCGAGCGCAAGTTCGTCGCGCGCATGGAGAACCTGCGCATCGGCGATCCCTTCGACGAGAAGACCGAACTGGGTCCGCTCGCCACCGCCGACGCGGTCACTTCGCTCGATGCCGACGTGCAGAAAACGGTACGGGCCGGCGCGAAGTTGCTCACGGGGGGGCATCCGCTGAAGCTGCCGGGCAACTACTATGCGCCCACCGTTTTAACCAACATTCCGAAAGAGTCTCCCGCATACGGCGAGGAATTTTTCGGTCCGGTGGCGTCGATCTTTCGCGTGAAGGATCAGGACGAGGCCATCCGCATCGCCAACGATGTCCGCTTCGGCCTCGGGGCCAGCGCATGGACCAACGACGACCGCGAGCGCGAACGCTTCATCAACGAACTCGAAGCCGGCATGGTCTTCATCAACAAGATGGTCGCGTCCGACACTCGCATTCCCTTCGGCGGAGTCAAGCAGTCCGGCCACGGCCGCGAACTGGGAGCGGTCGGCATCCGCGAGTTCATGAACGCCAAGACGGTGTGGATCGCGTAGAGAATTCCCGCTCTACTGCCTGAGCGTCAGTCCGCTCAGCACCGCCTGCTGCTTGGCGATCAGCGCCTGCACACCCTGGCGGGCGAAGGCCAGCATCTTGTTGAGGTGCTGTTCGTCGAAGACCTGATGCTCGGCCGTGGCTTGCACCTCCACCATCTTGTGGCCGGCGGTCATCACAAAGTTCATATCCACGTCAGCGCGAGAGTCTTCCTCGTAGCAAAGGTCGAGCAGAATTTCTCCATCCACCATGCCCACGCTCACCGCAGCGACAAAATCCTTCAGCGGGACCGAAGTCAGCGTTCCCGCTTCCACCAATTTCTCCAGCGCCAGCCCCAGTGCGACGAAGGCTCCGGTGATCGAGGCCGTGCGCGTGCCGCCGTCGGCCTGAATGACGTCGCAGTCGATCCAGATGGTGCGCTCGCCCAGCCGTGAGAGATCGGTCACCGCCCGCAGCGACCGTCCAATCAGCCGCTGAATCTCGTGCGTGCGCCCGCTGGGGCGCCCCTTCGCCACTTCCCGCGGAGTGCGCGTCAGCGTGGCCCGCGGAATCATGGCATACTCGCTCGAAATCCATCCCTTGCCCGAGTTCCGGAGAAACTGCGGCACCGCCTCCTCGATAGAGGCCGTGCAAATCACGCGCGTATTCCCCACCTCGATCAGCACCGAGCCTTCGGCAGTCGTGATGAACTCAGGCGTGATCGTGACGGGACGGAGCTGGTCGGTGGCGCGGTGATCGGAGCGATAGAACATAAGCGCCGATTGTAAACGATGGAAGCGTTCCAACGCGTCCAGGGAACTGAATACGTCAAGCCGCTCTTTTCTTTTAGATCTTGGCTCTTAGCCAAAGGCCAAAAGCCGCTTCTGACTGTCAACGCGTCTTTACAAAACCTCACCAACTATTGCATTTCTTCACCAAATCGATAGATAGCCTTCCGCGCCGCCTCCAGTCCAAGGCTGTGTGAGACGGATTTCTCTCACAAAGCGCCATGCGAACCGAAGACTCAAGCCCTGCCCGAGCCTTCCACAGGAGGCATCCTATGACACGCCACGAATGCAGTCTTCGCACCGTTTCGAGCCCGCAAGCTTTTCAAACTCTGGCCACAACCAAATTTAAAGTCCTGACACTGACCACCATCTTTTTCGTTGCACTCACGTGCCTCGCGCAGCAGCCGCCACCGGCTTCCGTGCCCGATGCACCGGCCAGTGCACAAGCCGCAGCCGCACCGGAACAAGGCGGCTCCGAACCACCGGTGTCGGAAGCGAGTCTTTCCGAAAACGCTTCTCCCGATAGCACCTCGGTAACCATTCCCGCTGGCACCAGGTTTGCCCTCGTGCTGACGCATTCGATCCAATCCAGGTACATCCGCCGCGGAGACGACATCTACGCCCAAATCACTTCTCCGATTACCGCCGGCAATGAAGTGGTGATCCCGCCCGGAACATTTGTGCAGGGTAAAGTGGACAAACTCGCGCGCAAGGGTGGCCGCGGCGAACTCTATCTGCAGTCCATGGAGGCTATCTTCCCCGATGGCTACGTGGTGCCGATCTCCGGAGCCACAGTCCTCGAAACCGATGACGGCTACGCCCTGAAAGATCCCGGCCCAGGCCGGGTCGCCAGCGCGTTCGCCCTGCCGATGGGCGGTGCCGGCCTCGGGGCATTGATTGGCCACTCGGCGGCCAGTTCGCAAGGCACCACGATCACCAGTACGCTGCCGCCCGGATGTACGGGGCCGCCGCCGGGATGTCTCTCGTCCAGTCTGACAGGCCCTCCGGACAAGGGAAAAGATACGGTGATCGGCGCTGCGGTCGGCGGGGCCATCGGCATGGTGGCTTCAATCCTGCTGCTCACCACATCCCACAACTTCTTCCTCGACGTGGGATCGCCGGTTGAGATGGTCCTGCAGCAACCTCTGACTCTGCCGCAAGACCAGGTTGCCGACGCTGTCCGACAATCCGGGGACCATCCAGTAGCGCAGCAACCGATCGCTCCGCGCCCGCGATGGACGCCGCCCCCAGATGCCGGCCCCGATACGACGCCGGGAACGCCGCCGATAATCATCCCAGGAACGCCGGGGCCGACTGGAGTGCCGGGTCCACCGATTATCATTCCAGGCACGCCGCCAACTTCACCCACACCAGGACCGTAGTCAACTACTGACACTGGCTCTGACTTCCCGGCCGTTTCTCAGCCGGGGAGTTTTTTTTATCATCGCCTTTTATCACCACATCGCGGTTACACTCTGACTTGCAGAAGCAAGATCATTCGATCATGCCCACTCTCATCCCCAAAGCCACGCGCATCACCGCCGCCGGCAACAAGCCGAAACTGATCGACGAATACGTCGGCCGCGTCAACACGAAAACCTCCGCAGCCAGCGTCGCCCACATGCGCAGCCCCGCGGGATGGATCGAGCCCGGCCAGACTCCCGAGTTCGACGAGTTCACGATTGTTCTGAAAGGCACTTTGCGAGTCGAGCACAAAAATGGCGCGCTTGAGGTCGTCGCCGGACAAGCCGTCATCGCCCACGCCGGCGAATGGATACGCTACTCCACTCCCCACGAAGGCGGAGCCGAATACATCGCAGTCTGCCTGCCCGCATTTTCGATGGAGACAGTGCACCGGGACGAATAAAGTCTGAATGGCCGCCGGCGATTTCGGGACAGCCGCGCCGTCGGCTTGGCTCCGCGGGACCAGTGACCACCCGCTCAGTCGAAGAATCAGACTGCGCCGCTTCAAGACGAACGCGTAAGCGGGCAAAACCGGGAAGGGCACGAGTGGAACTCGTGCCCTTCCCCATTCACGCAGCGTCATCGCTCGCTGGAGAATGGGACCAGGGAGCGCCAGCCCCACGCGCAGGCCGTAGCCTTAACTGCTCGCCGCCAAATCTCCAACGTTCGAGCGCTTCGAGCAGATTGCGCTGTCTCCACATGGTTATTGGGTTGGCTGACGGCTGATAGCTGACGGCTCGTTCTACTCCCACTCAATCGTACCCGGAGGCTTCGACGTGATGTCGTACACCACGCGATTCACTCCCTTCACCTCATTCACGATCCGCGTGGAGATTTTCTTCAGCACCTCGTGCGGCAGCGGGACCCAGTCGGCGGTCATCCCGTCTTCGCTGCTGACCGCGCGGATAGCGCAGGTGTAGGCATACGTACGCATGTCGCCCATTACGCCCACCGACATCACCGGAAGCAGCACCGCGAACGACTGCCAGATCTTGGTGTAAAGGCCGGCATTCTTGATTTCGCTGACCACGATGTCATCACATTCGCGCAGCAGAGCGAGCCGCTCGGGCGTGATTGCTCCCAGCAGGCGCACCGCAAGGCCGGGGCCGGGGAACGGCTGGCGCTGCAGGATTTCTTCCGGCATGCCGAGGTCGCGGCCGATTCTCCGGACTTCGTCCTTGAACAGATCTTTCAGCGGCTCAATCAGCTTTAGTTTCATCTTCTCCGGCAGCCCGCCCACGTTGTGGTGCGACTTGATCACCTGCGACGGTCCGCGGACTGAGCGCGACTCGATCACGTCGGGATAGAGCGTTCCCTGCACCAGCCACTTGACCTTGCCTTCCTGCTTCTCGATGCGCCGGGCTTCCCGCTCGAAAACCTTGATGAACTCGTTGCCAATGATCTTGCGCTTTTTCTCCGGCTCGCTGACACCTTTCAGCTTGCCGAGGAAACGATCCGTGGCGTCGACCGCGTCCAGATGCAGCCCGAGCTTATCGCGCAGCGTCTGTTGCACTTTCTCGAATTCGTTCTTGCGCAGCACGCCGTTGTTCACGAAGACGCAGGTCAGGCGCGACGCGCCGTTCTTGCCACGCAGGGCGCGATCCACCAACACGGCCGCCACCGAGGAGTCCACGCCTCCGGAAAGTGCGCAGATGGCGCGTCCCGTGCCCACCTGCTGCTTCACCTGCTCGACCGTCGAATCAATGAAGTGCTGCGGCGTCCAGGTGGGCTGGGCGCCGCATATTTTGAAAATGAAATTCTTCAGAATCTCCGCGCCCTGCCGCGTGTGGTGTACCTCGGGATGGAACTGCACCGCATACCATCTTTTCTCGACATTCTGAATGCCGGCCACGGCGTGTGCCGTCTTGGCCGTCAGCTCGAAGCCGGGAGGCAGCTCCAGCGCTTCGTCCCCATGCGACATCCAGACGGAGAGTTTTCTCGGCAATCCCTGAAACAGCATGGAATCGCACACCACCTCGACTTCCGCATGGCCGTACTCGCGCTTGTCCGCCGGACGGACTCTGCCGCCCAGCGTGTGCACCATGAATTGCAGTCCGTAGCAGATGCCGAGCACGGGCAAGCCCAGCTCGAAAACGCGCGGATCGGCCGGCGGCGCATCTTTGTCGTAAACCGACCACGGCGCTCCGGACAGAACGATTCCGGCGGGCGCGTAGCTTTTGACCTCATCAAGGGAGGCGGTGCATGGCAGCACCACGGAAAAGACTCTCTGTTCGCGGATGCGGCGCGCGATCAGTTGCGTGTACTGCGCACCAAAGTCGAGGATGACGATGCTTTGTGTGAGTGAAGGGTGACCGAGCCGGGATGGGGTTTCCACGGATGAGTGTCTCAGATCGGATGTCTCATGTAAAGAACCGGCACGGCGAAACGTTGCTTGCAACGTCTTGCCGGCGTCCAGCCGACAGGTTCGGGCCGCCGCTTGGGCGCTGCGGGCAAGACGTAGCCAGCTACGTCTCTACCGCCAGGTTTGGAACATCACTGAGGATCAATTCATCGCGGTCGATGCTGGTCCGGGGCGGAGGAATCGGCGGCGGCGGAAGCGGCGCCGACGCGAGCAACGCATCCGGCATTTCTCCGATGCAGACATATCCGGCGAGGCGCGCCATGTAGAGCCAGTCGGCCACGGCGAGGTAAGCCAGCGTCACGACAAGAACTCCCGCAAACACAAGCCGCCCCGGAACGGCCCGAACAAGGCCGAGAGGGATTGACACGGCCGTCGTCGCTCCCAGGAACACGAACAGACGGGCCAGGCCGGTCCAGGTGCTCACGGCGGCGACGGCTCCGGCACGCTCGCGGCAGAGTGTGGCGGCAGCAGAAACTGCGCCCAGGACATCTTCACCGTCGCGGACCGCGAATATTGCCGCGAGTGAGAGAAACCAGTTCAGTCCCCACCACGCCAGGCAAACCAGCCCAGCCAGCGGAAAAAAGAGAAGAAAGGCCAAGCCGGGTTGAGGATCAGCGTGCGGCGAAGCGAAGCCGGCAAGGATCACCGCCCCCTGAAAAGCCGCCAAAGCCGCCAGCGCCACGATTGCCCGCAGGAAGTTCAGGCCGAACAGCGTGGGCAGCGGCCGGGTCCCTCTCTCCGATCGACCTTCTGACTCTCTATCCCCGGATGCGCCGGAAGCCGCAGAGGTATCGCTTGCATCCTCTCTTTTCGAGATCTTCGCGAAATAATCCAGCAAGCTGCGTAGCGTCGCGACTCTGCCCAGCGATGCGGCGACGATCCACAACACGCTGAGCCCGATCGCTCCCACCAGAGTCGCCATCGCCACTCTTTGCAGACTGCCACGGAGGATGTGAGCGATCGCCTGTCCGGCCAGGAGCGGTTGCCTCGAACGCAGCAGGAACGCCTCGGTGCCGGTTACGGGAAGCGAATCCAGGTACTCGAAGAACGCAAAACCCAGCAGGCCGAGGGACGCTGTTCCGACGCTCCAGCGCCACGCAATTTCGGCAAACGTCAGCGAAGGCCGGCGAAAGGCGATGCGGAAGCCGGCGAGCGTGGGCGAGACGCGAGGCATCTGCGGTCAGGATAACCCAAGCCGGTGATCAACAACCGAAATCGCCAGGCGGCATTCCGTCCGAGGTCCAAGGTCTGAGGTCTGAGGTCTGACGCCCGAAGTCAGCTATTTCACCGCCACGCCAAAAGGATTGAGGAGGTTCGTGCCGAAAGGAGCTTGCGGGGTCAACTGTCCTGTTGCCGGTGTGATCGCGTATTGCGAAACGTTGGCCGAGCCAAAGTTCGCCACGAAGAGCCAGTTGTCGTCGTTGCGAACCGCAATCGACACGGGCGACGAGCCGGTGGCGACAATGGGCGATGAGAACGGCGTCAGGGCGCCGGTCACCGGGCTGATCCCATAGCCCGACACCGAATTTGACATCGTGTTCACCACGTACAGGTAGTTGCCGAACGGGTTCTCGGTCATCGGCCCGGGGCCAACTCCGGCTGAGAATGGGGCCCCGACGGAAACGAGGCTGCCGTCGGCAGCGCTGCACGTTGGAAACGGGACTGAAACGGCGTTGCAGATCGTGTATGCGCTGATGTTGTTGTCGGGGATCCCATTGGCCACGTACACGAACCGGTTGCAGGGATCGATGGCAATTCCGGACGGCACGCTGCCGGTCGGGAAACCAAGAACTGACTGATCGCCCGGTGGATTTCCCAGTGCGCCTGACGAGGAAACTCCGAATTCCCAAACCATGTCATTCTCCGAGTCCGTGACATAGAGATTCTCGGAGGTGGGCGCGGGCGTCTGCGAGCACGCCGCAAAATGCTGAGGGAATACCGTCGGACTCACCACCAGAGCCGTCAGGTTGGCGGGGCCCTGCCCACCCGCCGGCACGGGAAAGGGTGAACCCGCCACTTCGTTCAAGGTACCTCCGCTGCCGACCGCGAGCACCGAGACAACGCCGCTCGTGCCGTCAGCGACGAACAAGAACTTCCCTGCCGAGTCGATCGCAAGAGCCCCCGGAACGACCGGGACCGATCCAATGGGATTCAACGCTGTCGTGTGTCCTGCCGCCAGCTTCCCGTCGGAAGCCAAAGGAAACGTGGCGATGCCCGTACTGCTGCTGGCAATCTGCGAATTCTGCGTTACAATCACGTAAGCGAACGCGCCAGCGGGGTCAAGAACCACTGCCGAGGGCAGGCCTGGTGTCGGTGGTCCGGCCGCATTGTTGATCTGGGAGATGCCGCCGTTGTTCAGGTTCAGGCTGAAGGTCTGCATCACGGCGTTACCCTGGCTGGACACGACGATCAAACCGTTGGAAGAAGACGAATATTTTGTGCTGCAGGCGATCAGAAAGCCAATCGAAATCAGAGCCAGAATTCCCAACACCCAGGTGAACCGTGTCCGCATTCTTCGCTTATTCTCCCTCTGCGCGTGTTTGTGGGCGGCCCGGCCGGTCGAAAACCGGGCGCAACAGTCTCTTAAAGGCGTGGATTGCCATCCATTTGTGTATCAGGAATGCACCGGAAGAGCAAACGCCCCGCAAGACTGATTGGAACCCGTGAGGACGTGGCGAGTTGCCTGAGACCCGGCTTTCGGCCTCAGGTGGCAGCAGTTAAATCCGGAACCCGCGTGCCGGGGGCCGGAAGCCGAGTGCCGAGCCGGGAGCCGGAATTCACGCTTCCCGGCTAGCTGGCAACGGCTCGGGCGTCTGCTCCAGTCCTTTTCCACCGGGCATGAGGGGAAGACGAATTTCGATGAGGAGACCACCCTCGGCCCGATTGGCAGCGGTCACCCGCCCGCCATGAAAGCGCACCGCGCGTTCCGTGATTGCAAGGCCAAGGCCAACGCCACCGGTCAAGCGTCCACGGGCATCATCCAGGCGGTAGAACGGCTGGAAGAGTTTCTCCAAAGCGCCGGGTGGCACGCCCGGACCGCAATCGGCAACTTTGACCACCGCGTCCGCGCCACGAGAGTTTTCAATCCGTTCCAGAGATATATCCACCGTGCTGCCCTCGCGAGTGTAGCGAATGGCATTACGCACCACGTTCTCGATCGCGCTGTGCAACAGAGACGCTTCTCCGCGCACCGACCAATCGCCGGCGGGAATCTCGCTGCGTACATGGCAATGCCGCGCCTGCGCCTCGAACTCCGCGTCCTCGGCAACGTTCAACACCAGTTCGTCCAAAGGAACCGGGGCCTGCGAAACGCGCTGCTCGCCATCTTCCAGCCGGGCGAGGGTCAGGATGCGCCCGATCAATTCGTTCAGGCGGCTGGCTTCCAATTCAATGCGCTCCAGCATGGCGGTGCTTTCCGGTCCGGAGCGTTGACGAGCCAGGCCGAGCGCCACACTCAGGCGAGCTAGAGGCGAACGAAGTTCGTGCGAGATGTCATTGAGCAGGCGCGACTGCGCTTCGACCAGCAACTGCAGCCGCTCAGCCATGCCATCGAAGTCGCGCATCAGGCCAGCGACTTCGTCGCGTCTCCGGCTGGCGGGCGCCCCTGAACGAGCCGATAGGTCGCCGGCCGCTAGTTGGCGCGTCGCGGCGCGCAGCCGGACGATAGGCTTGGTCAAAAACCAGGCCAGCAAATAGCAAACCAGCCCCGAAGAAATCACCGCGATGATCAGCCCCGGCACCGGCAGGCCGCGCGGGCCAAAGAACACACGCGGTCCCGGAGGCAATCCCAACACCAACGTGTAGCGGTGCAGTCCGTCAGAGGAAGCGCGCGACTCCCGCAGGACCGTCGGGGCAGGAATAACGAATCCTTCCTTCGGCATGGCATGCCCGCCGGCTGCCACGCGCAGAGCCCAGTCGGGAGCGCCGCGACGGGAAATCTCGATGCCGTGTTCGTCGAACAGGAAGGCGCGGACGTGCTGGTTCTCCTGCAAACCATCCAGGTACTGGCGTAGCTGGCTCTCCCCGCCGTGCTCGTACTCGTTGACCGCCTCGTTGAGCACATTGGTGCGCAGCGACTCCCAGGTCGAGAGGCGTTGCGGGCGAAAGGCGAGCGTGACAACAATGGCCAGCACCAGAAATAGAGCCTGCGCCAGCCAGAACGAAAGAAAGATTTTCAAGAACAGGCTTTTCATGTTGTGCTTTTCGATTTTTCCCGCGGGCGCGCGAAAATGTAGCCCACTCCGCGCACCGTCTTGATGTGCTCGTCGCTGTCGGTGTCGCCCAGCTTCTTGCGGACCTTGCTCACGTGCATGTCGATACTGCGATCGAAGGGGGAAAACTTACGGCTGAGTACGGCATTGACCAGGCGTTCGCGCGGAACCACGCGTCCGGCTTCGCGCAATAGCACTTCCAACAGGTTGAATTCCACCGAAGTCAAATCCACCACTTCGCCGTCGCGTTTCACAGTGCGGGTGGCGGGGTCGAGTTCGACTTCGCCCACGCGCACGATGTCGGGTGGGGAGGGGGCGGCCTTGTCGGCGCGCGTCCGACGCAGAATCGCCCGGATACGCGCTACCAGTTCGCGCGGATTAAACGGCTTGGGCAGGTAGTCGTCGGCGCCAATCTCCAGGCCGACGATGCGGTCTACATCTTCCCCGCGGGCGGTGAGCAACAGCACCGGCAGACGCGAGGTGGCGCGGATTCTGCGCAAGACTTCAAAACCGTTGATGCCGGGCAGCATCACGTCGAGCACCACCAGCAGGTAGCCGCCGCCGGTGGCGCGCTGTAGTCCGCTCTCACCGTCGTGGACGCATTCGATCGCGAACCCCTCCGACTGAAGATACTCGCTCACCAGGGTGCACAGTTCGACGTCGTCGTCGATGACCAGTATGCGTTCCATTCTGCTGGTTTTCATTGTGCACCAACGCGCGTCCGCAACCTGTAAAGAATTGTCAAATCACGACTTGCGCCGATTGACAAAACTTTACTCCGGTTGACCGACTCTTTACTGCCATCTCGCCGGCACCCGTGTTCATATGAGTGTACGCAAAGTCGCCGGTTTCCGGGAAGGAGCCGGCCGAGGAGTGATTAAAGATGAAATCGATTCGTTTTCGTTTGCTGGTTGCCGCGCTGGCGGTTTTGCTGGGCAGCGCGATTTCGAGGTCGCAGACTGCCGACGCAGCCGCGCCCCCGCCCATGCACGGCCATGGATTTGGCATGGGCGAACACATGATGGAATTCTTCGCCGACTACCTGAATCTGAGCGACGCCCAGCAGACGCAGATGAAGGCCATCCTGCAGAAAGAGCGTCCCACGTTGAAGCCGCTCATCCAGCAGCTCCACCAGACCGAGGCGCAACTCAAGCAGTATGAAGAAGGAACATACGACGAAGCCAAGGTACGGGCGGTGGCTGCGCAGGAAGCCCAGACCCAGACGGAGCTGACGGTGCAAAAGACTCGTATTCATAACGAACTGTTTCAGGTCCTCACCCCTGACCAGCAGTCCAAGATGAAGGAGTTCGAGGCCCGCCGGGAAGCGCGCATGCAGAAACACATGAACGCCGCTCCCGCGCCCACTGAACAGCAATAATCCGCCGGAGTCTGGGGGGACTTTTGGCGCCGCGGTGCGGGGTTCGATTTTCTCTTAGCCCCGCACCGCTTCAATCCCAGGAAACGGTGCGTCTATGGAGCTCAGCGAGGTCTACATCATTGATGCCGGCTGGATCTTTCTCGCGGGATGGGGGTTGGTTGTCCTCGCGTTCGGCCTGGTTGCCTTCGGCTGGGATCTTTTGCCCTTCACGAAACGAAGCGGCGACGCGAAGCGGGCACCGCAGCGGTAGCATCCTGAGTTCATTGACCACAAAGGACACGAAGTCACGCAAAGGTATGAATAGTCGCACTCCTTCGTGATCCTTGGTGTCCTTCGTGGTTAATCTCTAGCACTGTAAGCATTTGCACCCTCGCCTGCTAGAATCTCATCTAGCATATCTGCATGTTTCCGAAGAACTTGCGTCCGCTGCTGCCCTACCTCAAACGCTATCGCTGGGGTCTGGTGGCGGGCACTTTCTGCGTTTTGTTCAGCAACGGCGCCTGGGTGCTTCTCCCCAAGGTGATCGGCAACGCGGCGGAGAGCCTGAAATCCGATGTCACTCGTCACAAACTGCTCGTCTTCGCCCTACAAGTGCTGGTGGTGGCGGCGGTGCGCGGCATCTTCTTGTTCCTGACGCGCTGGATCGTCATCGGAATCTCCCGCGACATCGAATTTGATCTGCGCAACGATCTCTTCACCCACCTGGAGACGCTCTCTTACTCCTACTACCAGCGCATGCGCACCGGCGACATCATGGCTCGGGCTACGAACGATCTGAATGCCGTGCGCATGTTGCTGGGCCCGGCCATCATGTATTCGGCCAACACGCTGGTGTTCACCGCGGCAGCGCTTTCTTTCATGGTGGCGATCAGTCCACGGCTGACGTTCTATGCTTTTCTTCCGCTGCCGATTGTCAGCGTGGTGATCCAGTCATTCGGCCGGCGCATTCATGAGCGCTTCGAGAGAATTCAGGCGATGTTCTCTGACATCTCCGCCCGTGCGCAAGAAAACTTCTCCGGAGCGCGCGTGATTCGCGCCTACGTGCAGGAAGATGCGGAAATCGCTTTGTTCGAAACCGCCAACCAGGAATACATCAAGCGCAGCTTGAAGCTGGTACGGCTCATGGGCATGCTCTGGCCAACGCTGGAGCTTATGCTCGGACTGGCCCTGGTGCTGGTGCTGTGGATCGGCGGGCGGGAAGTGCTGCTCAGGCGCATGGACATAGGCGGCTTCACCGCCTTCAACCTTTACATGATGCAGTTGACCTTTCCCGTGATCGCGCTGGGCTGGGTGGTGAATATCTTCCAGCGCGGCACGGCGTCCCTGCTGCGGCTGAATGAGATTCTGCAGGAGAAGCCCGAAATCCAGGACGGCCCGGAAGCTAGCGAGCGGAAAATCGAAGGGGAGATCGAATTTCGTGGGCTGAATTTCGGCTATAACGGCAATCCCGTGCTGCAGGACTTGAATCTGCGGATTCCTGCGGGGAGCAGCCTGGCGATCGTGGGGCCGACCGGTTCCGGCAAGACGACTTTGGTAAGCCTGATCCCACGCATCTACGATGCCGAGCCGGGGATGGTTCTGATTGACGGACGGCCGATCCGCGAGTTCCCATTGGCGTCGTTGCGCAGGAGTATTGGTTTTGTGCCGCAGGAGACGTTTCTGTTCAGCGACCGCATCCGCGAAAACATCGCGTTGGGCGTGGAGTCCGCCTCGGACGAAGAAATCCACAATGCCGCCGAAGCCGCCAACATTGCCAGCGACATCGAAAGCTTCCCCGAGCAATATAAGACAATGGTCGGCGAGCGCGGCATCACGCTCTCCGGCGGGCAGAAACAGCGCACGGCCATTGCGCGCGCGCTGATCCGCAACCCCCGCATTCTCATCCTCGACGACGCGCTCTCCAGCGTCGACACGCACACCGAGGACAAGATCCTCAACCACCTGCGCGACCTCATGCAGGGCCGGACTACCATCTTCATTTCGCACCGCGTTTCCACCGTGCGCAACGCCGACCGCATCGCGGTGCTGCACGGCGGACGCATCGTGGAACTGGGCACCCACGACGAACTGCTCGCCTTGAACGGCTACTACACCGACCTGTATAACAAGCAATTGCTGGAAGAGGAGCTGGCCGAGGTGTAAGGCTGGAGTCCCCGTGAAACGCATCGACGCACCGGAGATTCTCGATTCGGACGCCTGCTCGGCTCGCGACGTCAAGCTCTCGATGCTGGATATGGGCCGGGTCAACCGCTGGTTCGGCGGCGTGACCACGACCCAGCGCCTGCTGGAACGCATAGTCGACGCCGCTGGTCAGAAGCAGCTTTCGGTCCTGGAGGTGGCCGCGGGATTCGGCGAGGTTCCGAGAATTGCCGGCCAGCGTCTGGCCAAGCAGGGCATCGATCTGGAATTAACCCTGCTGGATCGCGCGCACTCTCATCTGCAACGCGGGACCCGTTCCCTGGTGGGCGACGGGCTGGCGCTTCCCTTTCGCGATGCATCGTTCGACGTGGTGAGTTGCAACCTGTTCGCGCATCATCTTCCACCGGTGCAGATCGGAGAGTTTGTCAAGGAGGGGCTGCGGGTGAGCCGCCGCGCCGTGCTGATCAACGATCTAGTACGCCATCCCCTGCACCTGGCTTTGGTTTATGCGGGCTTTCCGATCATGCGGAGCCGCGTGGCCTGGCTCGATGGCCTCACTTCGGTGCGCCGGGCGTACGTACCGGACGAGATGCGAGAGGCCATTTCTTCCGCGATTTCTTCCAACGGAATTCCTCGCATTGAAATCTCCCGGCACTATCTTTTCCGCATGGGGGTGATTGTGTGGAAGGCGGGGAAGGCTGCGTGAGTTTGCCGCTACCTTGCTCTCGCTTCGCTCGAGCGGACGGGCGAGGCGCCCGCCCCCACACGGGCTCTGCCGCCGTCAGCGCACGACCAGCACTTCCCTTACGTTGTCGCGGGCGAGGAAGAATTTGATGGAAGCGAAGTCGCGGAAGAGATTCTCAATGTGGCGGTTGTTGAATACACGCTGCAGCTGGAAGCCATCTACAGCCGTGTGGACCGCCCCTGTGGGTCCGCGCCGCGCTTCCCGGCGGAGCACAATGTGCTGCATTTCGAGGGTATCCACGTCGGTGATGTGAAAGCGGTAGCAGGGTGAGTCCGGCCCGGCATCGCGTGTGTGGAAAAACGCCAGCAGCACGCCTCCCGGCTTCAGCACGGACCACAACCGTCCCACCACCGGCTTCACCAGGCCTTCGTCGAGGTAGTCCGGCAGGTTCCAGCACAGGACCACGTCGAAGTGAGCAGCAGGATAAACCAGGTTGTCAGCAAGAAATTTCCGGCTGTCCAGCGTGACCACGCCATTTTCGTCTTTCGACAGCAGCCCGCTGTCGGTGGAAGCGGTCAGCAGATCTTCGCTGTAGATTCTGTGGCCCCGGCCGGTGAAGTAGCGGATGTTGGCGGGCGAGGTCGAGCCCAGGTCCAAAACGCAGAGATTCTCCGCCGACTCCCACTGGCGGCTCAACTCCCCCAGGCCGCTGGAGCGGCGGGTCAGCTTCTGCGAGCCTTGTTGTGGGGAAGTGGTCTCGGATCCCGAACCGCGAAAGAGTTTCATGAAAGTCTGTGATACCGACGCCGTCTGCAAAACCGCCTGCTTCCCTTCGGATCTATTTCCCCTCAGCTTTATGTATGTCGACCTTGCCCTTCAGGTAAGCGCCCTCTTCGATGGAAATGCGTTGGGTGGAGATGTCCCCTGTGACCACGGCGGATTTGCGCAACTCGACCCGCTCGCTGGCCTGAACATTTCCCTCCAGCTTTCCCTGCACCACCACGCCCTTGGCCTCGATGCTGGCTTTGACCTTGCCGTTGGGGCCGACAGTCAGACTGTTACCCTTGAGCGCGATACTGCCTTCGACCTGGCCATCCAGATAAAGGTCTTCACTGCCCGAAAGCTCGCCCTTAATGACGACCGATTTGCCAATCTGTGCCAAGCCGGGGGCTGGCGCCGCTGCAGTACTCATAAAAGTCTCCTAACTGGACGAACATCGCGTTGCCGCGAAATCCAGGTTCATGGGACGGAATCGGGAAGCTGAATGCTGCTTTCGACTATACCCAACGCACGGAGGGCGCGGCAAGCGGAGTTATCGCGAGCGTTAAGGGCTTTCCGGTAGATGAATCCTGGAAGGTCAATTGTTACACTGATGAAGTGCGTCACGGAATCAGTCGGTTGCGCGGCCTTGGGCGGACGGCGACTGCCATCTGCATGGCTGCTTGGCTGATCGGGATCAGCGCGCCGTCGCCGGCCAGTGGGCAATCGACTCCCCCAAGCTCAATTTCCCCCATCGAACTGGTGCGCACCGCGGTAGCCAACGAAGTTGCCGCCTCAAACGACACATCGATCAAGCACATGTTCCGTTCCCGCAAGCAGACGCGTAGTGGATCACAAACTCGCCTGTATGTGGAGACGCGAGACGCCATGGCGGGCATGACGATCGCCTACGACGATCATCCGCTCAGCACGCAGCAGATGCACGACGAGGAAGCGCGTCTGGAACGTCTCAAGGCGAATCCGGAAGAGCTGGTGCACAAACATTCGCAGGAGAAAAACGACGCTGATCGCACGCAGCGCATCGTCAGAGCCTTGCCCGACGCCTTCGTCTACCAGTATGACGGCGTGGAAAGCAACACGCCCGGCGTGGGCAAAGAAGGAACCCAGTTAGTCCGCCTGAAATTCCGGCCCAATCCCAATTTCTCACCGCCGTCGCGAGTGGAAGAAGTGCTCCGGGGCATGCAAGGGTTCGTTTTAATCGATTCAGCGGCTCGCCGTATTGCCAGAATCGACGGAACCTTATTCAGGGACGTCACTTTTGGCTGGGGATTTCTCGGACACCTCGACAAAGGCGGGCATTTTGGCGTCGAGCAGGCGGCGCTGGCCGATGGTTCGTGGGACATCACTCGCATGCAGCTAAGCTTCACCGGAAGGATTTTGCTGGTGAAGAGTCTGAACATCTCCTTTGACGAGATCCTCAGCGACTTCCAGCAGGTGCCGTCCGACATAACTTTCGCCCAAGGCGTGGAAATGCTGAAGGCGGAAGAGGCGAGGCTGGCTGCGAATCATGCGTCGACAGCACCGGCAACAGGGCCGAAATCCCACTAGGAAGCAACGGCGGTCAATAAGTGGAATGGCGATTTACCGACAACTTCATTCGTCTGTGTTGGCCCGTCGCAGGGTTGGTTGCTTCGGCTCCGGATGCTGTATCTCCCAAGCGCGAAGGTGCTCCTCAAACTCCTCAAACGCCGACGATGACACAGTGGCTTCGCCTTGCTCTGGCAGGATATCGGCAATTTCGCCTCGCAGTGCCTCGACCCGCTCAGAAGCGGGAGGAAAATGACCGAACGCAACCACGTCGCTCCCATTCGCGGACAACGGTGCGGCCCATATTCGCTGAACAAAACGAACATAGCTATCGGGGTCATAGCCAGCTTTATAGAGGTACTGCACTGCGAAATAATCCGCGTCGAATTCCGCATGATGCACTCGGTAGATGATGCCTTGCGGAGACGTACATGTGAACCATGTAAACGCCGAGTTCTTTACTGGGCTGACGCCGGCCACCTGCATCAAGACCGTCCTCACGGCCTGTATTGTGGGGGAATGCAATGCGGTGTGAGCGATCCCATGTGCAAGCACTGCTGCCAGTTCGCCTTCGCTTTCTAGCTGAAGAAGAAGTCCACGAGTGACGTACTCATAGCCTCCGGGCGACGTGCAAGCGTTCACCTCGTCGCTATCGATCAAGGTGACCGTGATGGGCATCTGCGCATCCGAGTTTCGGGCTAGGATCTGTGCCAGCGCTGCCAAGTAGCCTGTTAGTGCGGGATCGTGTATCAACCGGGTGGAACGCAGGACTGCAGCAGCCCACGCTGCACCTCGCTTTTTTTCTTCCTCCGGCAGACCGATGAATTTCCGATCTTGCACGTTCGTGACATCCCGGTGTCCGATGGCGCTGATATCGCGGTCAGACCTTGACCTCTTAGTCGACGGCGCGGGCGAAGCGAACAGGGGGACCACAGGCAAGGTCGCGGCGAAAGCCAGTGTTAGCAACACTACTCTGTAAGTTCTGCTTGTCACAACTGACACCCTCACCTTAAGTCGGGGATACGGAAAGCCGTCAGAGAAACTATACGGTTTCAAACGAGACAACTGCTGTAATTAGGCGATCTACACCAACTAACCATTTGTGAGATCGCTTCCGGCGTCCCTGCTCAAGCCTGGGCCCGCAGCGTCTCCTTCCGCACCGTTAGCTTTTCGATGAGATCCTCTTTGACGCGATAGCCCGTTCCCGGCTCGTCGCCGATCGCAATGGTTCCCTGCGGGGTGACTTCGACTTCGGGGTCAATAATGTCTTCCTTCCAGTAACGTTTCGAGGCAGAAACATCGCCCGGCAGGCGGAAATCCACCAGCGTGGAAAGCGCGATGTTGTGGGCGCGGCCAATCCCCGACTCCAGCATGCCGCCGCACCAGACGGGAATATTCTGCGACTGGCAGATGTCGTGGACTTTCCTGGCCTCGGTGAATCCACCCACGCGCCCGACTTTGACGTTGATGATCCGGCAGGCGCCGCTCTCCAGAGCAATGGCAGCGCTGCGTGCGTTGACGATAGACTCGTCCAGGCAAATCGCGGTGCGCAATTCTTTCTGCAGGCGAGCGTGGTAGTAAATGTCGTCGTGCCAAAGCGGCTGCTCGATCATCAGCAGGTTGAACTGATCGAACTTGCGCAGGTGCTCAACCTCGTCGAGCGTGTAGGCGGAGTTGGCGTCGCAGCTCAGCACGATATCGGACCAGCGCGCGCGGATGCGCTCAAGCACGTTCACATCCCAGCCCGGCTTGACCTTTACCTTGATGCGGCGATATCCGGCCGCCAGTTCGGTTTGAATTTTTTCCAGCAGCTGATCGATGGAATCCTGAATGCCGATCGACACGCCGCACTGAATCTCACGCCGCGAGCCGCCCAGCAGCTTCCACAGCGGCTGCTTCAGTTGACGTGCCTCGGCGTCCCATAAAGCATTTTCCAGCGCGGCCTTGGCCATGCGGTGGCCGCGAACCCTGGCGAATCTGGTGGCGCACTCCCGCGCCGACTCGAGGCTCTGCCCCAGAATGGTGGGAGCCAGGTAGCGGACAATGGTCGGCCAGGCGGACTCGATCCACTCGCTGCTGTAAAAGGGATCTTCGCCGGCAACGCATTCGCCCCAGCCGTTGACTCCGTCGCAATGAGCCGTAATCAAAAGAATGCGGCGGCTGTAGGTGCGGCCAAAACTCGTCTCGAAGAAATGCACGAGCGGCATCTGGATTTCGCGGAGCGTGATGGCTTCAACCTTCATGAGAATTCGGACGTCGGACCTCAAGTCTGCGTCGTTCTCATTCTGACGCGCTTGTCATTCTGAGCGTAGCGAAGAACCTATGTATTTTGCAGGGAGGATGCATAGGTCCTTCGCTTCGCTCAGGATGACAAATCGTGTTGAGGGCCCGTGTTTCGAATGATCAGCCTTCTGAAGCATACGACCATCTCTCATCCCACCGGCCAAGCAAGAACTCGCCGTTGCCCGCGGCGTCGCGGTCGTAGCCGAGGACGGCCAGGCCTTCGCCAAAAGCTCGCAGAAACTGCTCCCGATTCCGCTCCTGAGTTTGCTGCGCGCGGCTGCGAGTTTCCGCGGCGGCTTTCCAATCGTAAATCTGCGCCGGGACTTCAATCGTCAACTGTTCGCGGAAGGCCGGATTCTTCCCCGTGGCGAGCAAGTTTTCCACGCGCTTCGACTTCAGCCACCACTCGGCGATGAGGCGGTCGCTGGGCAAGCCACCCTGTAGCGGCGACGAGGTGATCCCATATTGGTTGATGGTGTAGCGGCGGGCAATCGCGCCCAATCTCTCGATGTTCAGGTAAGCGTTCTTGATCTCCAGAGGATCGAAAGTCCATTCGATGAGTTCGATGCCCCGGGAAAGTGCCTCCTCCCGCTGCAAAAGCTTCAGGCGTCGCCCCAGCCCGCTGTTGCGATGTTCTTTGCGGACCGCCAGCATGTGGGAGTGCAAATAAACGTGGCCCGAGCGCGTGCCTGGAATCGAGAGTGCGAAACCGACCATCTGCTTGCCGTCGAACGCGCCCATCACCTGGCCGCCCACTTTTTCCGCCACCACGAACATGCGTAGGGGGACCAGTTCCGCGTCCGTGAAATTCCACACTTCTTTTTGCAGGGCCACGCAGGCGCGGAGTTCCTGGAGACCATGGCAGGTGCGAACGTCGATCGCTCTCTGGCTCACGGACGCTTTTCTCTCTCCTTCGCCTTCTGCCAGAGTGACTCCAAGTGCTCCATCGAAGCCTGCTCGGGCGTAGCGCCGGTTTCGTGCAAGCGCTCTTCCATCCACTGAAAGCGGCGGCGGAACTTGCGGTTGGTCTTGCGCAACGCCGATTCGGGATCGAGCGAAAGGTAGCGCGCGATGTTCACCAGCACAAAAAGCAGATCTCCGACTTCTTCCTCGAGCCGCTCCTGTAGACCCTCAGGAACCACCAGCCGCCCCGAACTTGCTACGCCATGGCCTTGCGGACGCGGTCCGGGCGCGGGAAAGTCACGCAGGTGGTGGCGCAATTCAGCGGTTTCTTCGTGCAGCTTGTCGAACAAGCCTTCCATGTCAGGCCAGTCAAATCCCACCTGGGCGGCGCGCGAACTGAGCTTGTAGGCCTCCAGCAATGAGGGCATGGCTGAAGAGATCCCCGCCAGAACCGAGCGGGCCTCGCCACCCGCGTTCGCAACAGCATTCGCCGCGCCGCTGTCAGTGCCGTTCTGCCCCTCGGCCGCCCGCTTCTTTCGTTCCTCGGCTTTCAGCGCCTCCCAGTTGCGCTTTACGTCCGCCGCGGTATCGGCCTTGGCCTCGCCAAACACGTGGGGATGGCGATCGACCAGCTTGGTGGAGAGCCGCTCCAGCACGTCGTCGATGGAGAACGACCCCTGCTCTTTCGCCATTTCGGAGTAGAAGAGCACCTGCAGCAGCAGGTCGCCGAGTTCGCCGGCCAGTTCGTTCCAGTCGCGGTTGTCGATCGCTTCCAGAACTTCGTAGGTCTCTTCGAGCGTGTAGGGCTTGATGGAATCGAAGGTCTGCTCGCGGTCCCACGGGCAGCCTCCGGGTGCGCGCAGGCGGTCCATGATCGCGACCGCCCGTTCAAAGCGTTCCCCTGTGGTGGACATCGGCCACCACTTTAAATGACGCTTCGTGAAACAAGCAATGATCGGGAGGTATCACTCGCCGCGTTCCATCGCGTGATGATGCGTTGTTTGCGAAGGGGTGGGCACCAAGGGCGACCGGGATCGTATAGTCGCCTGACGCGCGATGGGCAAAAGCCAGTTCGAAAGGTCTCTGCCCAACTTTTCCGTTACTCTTGGAACAGCGTGACTCGGTACCAATTTGAAGTCGCGAGTAACACGCCGGGGGGTACCTACGTTACCTTCTGCGAAGGGCAGAGGTGGGCGCACACTTAAAGGTGATGGAGTGTCGGGAACAGCGCCCGCGTTCCCCCTGTCCCCGCTTCCTCCTCAAGGCGTATCTTATTGAAATAATATGAGCTTAGCGGCAAAGCCTCGGGCGCTCCTGGAAGGACAGCACTTCCAGGTGGTGGTAATCGGCGGGGGCATCAACGGTGTGGCCGTCGCGCGAGAGTGTGCCCGTGCCGGAAGACGTACGCTGCTGGTGGAACAGAATGACTTCGCTTCCGGAGTGACCAGCCGGTCAACACGCATCATTCACGGGGGCTTGCGCTACCTGGAGTATGGCGAATTGGGTCTGGTACGGGAATCGTTGCGCGAGCGCGAAACCCTGCTGCGCGACCGTTCCCACCTCGTCCACCCGATGAACTTTCTGCTGCTCCTGAACGAGAAGAGCCAGCACAGCGCGCTGAAAGTTCGTGCTGGATTGTGGCTATATGGCCGCCTTGCCGGAAAACGGCCCGGTCCCGGCGCCACTGAAATGGAATCCAAACGCCTGGAGCGCGCTCTGGATGCCGGACGCCAGTGGTCCGTGTTCAGTTATGAAGACGCACAATGCGAATTTCCCGAGCGCCTGGTGGCGGAATGGCTCACCGAGGCGATCGACGCCGGAGCTGTGGTTCGCAATCACTCCGAAGCCTTGGCCGTCGATGTGTGCCATGGCCGCGTTCGGGGCGTGCTTCTGCGCGACACCATCACTGGCCGCGACGAGCGTATCGACGCTGGCTGGGTGATCAACTGCTCCGGACCCTGGGCTGACCGGGTCTGCCAGCGTTCATCCATCCGCGTGGAAAAGCCCATGTTGGGCGGCGTGCGCGGATCTCACATCGTGTTGCCGCGTTTCTCCCGCGCTCCGGCCAACGCCGTTTACACCGAGGCGGTGGATGGCCGTCCCATTTTCGTTCTGCCCTGGAATGACCAGGTCCTGGTGGGTACCACCGAGGTCGCCGACAGCAGCGATCCGGGAAAGACCGCCCCCTCGGCGGAAGAGATCAGTTACCTGCTGCGCTCGGTTGCCCAGCTCTTTCCCAAGGCAAAAATTTCGGCGCAAAGCATCAAGTATGCGTTCGCCGGAGTGCGGCCGCTGCCCTATTCACCCGGAGGCAAGCCGTCCGCCATTACTCGCCGACACATATTGCACGATCACGCGGACGATGGCGCCCTTCACATGCTCTCCGTAATTGGTGGGAAGTTGACTACGGCTGCGTCGCTGGCCCGCGAGTGTGTGCGCAAGATTGGTGTGAAGGTGGCCGAACCGAAGGCCGTAGCAGTCGGACCCGGGGCCGCACTCGATCCCTTCCTCGATGAAGCGATCCTGAAAATTGCGCGCATGGGCTCGGTCAGCGAAGAATCGGCGCGTGGCATGGTGGAGTGGCACGGCAAGCGCGCCGCCGACATCGCGCACATGGCTCTGGTAAGTTCCGAACTGCGGGCGCCGATCTGCCCGCATACCTCTCACGTGGTGGCCGAGGTAGTGGAGGCTTACCGCAGAGAGTGCGCCGTAACTCTCGGCGACGTTTTGTTGCGACGCGTTCCCGTAGCGCTCGGACCCTGCTGGTCCGAAACCTGCAGCCGCGAAGCCGCCCTGCGCATTGGAGCCGTCCTCGGCTGGGACACGCACGCCCTCGGCGCCAACCTCGAATCCTTTGAAACCGAGCGTGCCGCATTCCTACGTCAGCCGGCACGGTCCACCACCGCCTTCGAAGCCGCCGCCGACTGATTGGCCTTCATCAGTGCAACGTGAAGATAAGCGGGAAAAGTGAAACGTGTGGGAACGGGCGCCTCGCGAGCCTGCCCTGAGCGAAGTCGAAGGGTTCAGCCGAGCGCAGCGAAGCGTCCCCAGTCTCGAACTCCAGCGCGTGGCCCCTCGACCCATCTCTGGTTTCGAGGGTGCCCGTCCAAGCTTTGCTCGGGGGGGACTTTGATCTCGAGATCAGGGGGAGGGGGGTGGGCTATCCAACGCTAACTTTTCCCACTGTGATTCATTTGTTTGTACCCAGCGTGCGGGCCAGCCGTTCCGTGTCGTCGGAAATGATTCCATCCACGCCCCACCCTGCCAGGCGCCGCATGGCGGCGACTCCGTTCACGGTCCACACCAGAACCTTCTTGCCCTCGCCTTGCATGGCCCGGATGGGGCTGCGCAGCGCCAGCCTGTGATGCGGAAAAACATAGGTCACGGGGAGTTGCCGCCATCGCTTCAGTTGCGTCTTGGTCTCAGAGATGAGTCCCAGCGGAATCCCAGAATCTTCCTCGTGCAGCGCGCGCAGCACCTCGGGCAGAAACGACGACACCACATATCCGCGACTCGGCGTGCATTCGCGAAGCAGTTTCGCGACAACTTTCTCCAGGCCGGACACCTTCAGTTCGACGTCGAGGAAGGCTCCATGACCGTAGCGGGCAAAAACATCGCGCAAGCACGGCAGGTGTGGAAGTTTTTCGGCCGGTGTCCGAGCGATCTCGAGCCCCCGAGTCTTCGGATCATGGCAGACGACGGCTTCACCATCCACGGTGAGGCGAACATCGAATTCAAAGCCATCGCAGCCGTGGGCCAGCGCGAGATCGAACGATGCGAACGTGTTCTCCGGGATCGCCTTGACCGCGCGTGCGCCGCGGTGGCCGAGAAGAACAGGACGCGGGCTCATCGTATCGATTTTACGGCGGCCGATTGTACGGCGGCGGGCGTCAATTCAGATCGAAGTCAGTCCAGATCGAAATCGCGGATGGGCTTGCCGGTGTCGGGCGTTTCCTTCGCCTTCTTCACCGCCTCCTGGAACTTCTTTTCCAGAAGATCGGAGGCATGCTTCTGCGCCTCGACGGATTGGCGAAAGATCGACTCGCGGCGGCTGTCCTGTTCCTTCATCGCGCGCGCCGCCTCCTCCATGTCATTGAACATCTTGGGCTGCACCCTGGGAGTGTGCGCGATCACACCTTGCGTGGAGGGATCGACTTTCAGCACCGCGCCGCAGCACGGGCAGGTTACATCGAAGCTGGGAAGGGTCTTCCCCATGAAAGCGAATCATACCGCAAAGGCAGGTGGGAATGTTGGGGGCTGGATGCCCGGGGCCGAGCGTGCTGTCAGCGCTTCAACTGGATGGGGAAAATGTGTATCAGGCTGAGCATCTCCCATCCCAGAAGAAAAATCGAGATCAGCACGACGAGCACAGCCATCAGCTCTCCAAAGGTGAGCCCGCGGCGGTTTGGTTCGAAGTGACGTGCGGCTAGGCTAAGAATGTTCAACGTAGCGAAGCCAAAAACGACCGCCCAGAGAATGTTGTAGACATCGTTGCGGCGGGAGGAATGCCGTTGCAGCAGGAACAAGCTCATCACCACGGCGAACTGCGCCCGCACTGTGGCATAAACTGAGAGCGCGCCGCGCGCGTTCCGCACGAAACCCGAGATGAGTCGGACAGTCAAGAGAAGTCTCATGCTCCCGGCGAAACCCGGAAACCGGCCCAGCCAAGATATTGGATATTACCTGTTTTTCCCGAGCAGGTCACGGTGGTGCGACCTTGGGTAAGATGGTTCCATGGCGGAACGGCGAGTCATTTTCTTCGATGTGGGCAATACTCTTCTTTTCCCCAACCGGGCTACCATTCTTGCCCCTTTGGCGGACGGGCACCGTCCACCGCTCGCGCAATGGCAAGTCCTGGAACGAAGAACGAAAAAAGAATTCGATCAGGGGATGCTGGGCGGCAGTGTGGACCACGGCTTCTGGTGGACCTTTCACACCTATCTGTTGGAGGGCCTGGGCGCGCTGGACGACGGCGTGCGCCAGACATTGGTGGAAAATACGCAGAACTCCGCCAACTGGGACCAGATCCTGCCGGGGACGCGGGAAACTCTCGATCGAATTCGCGCCGACTATCGCATCGCCGTGATTTCCAACGCCGACGGCAGGATCGACCAGGTACTTTCGCGTTGTGGCATTGCCGATTGCTTTGAGACCATCACCGACTCCGGGATTGTAGGAGTCGAGAAGCCACACGCCGCGATTTTTGCGGCTGCACTCGAAGCCATGCAGGCGCGCGCGGACGAGAGTCTGTACGTGGGCGACGTGTACTCCGTGGACTTTGTCGGAGCGCGCAACGCGGGGATGGATGCCGTGCTCCTCGATGTGTCCGGAGCCTATCGCGAGCAAGCACTGCCGCGGGTGGAGTCGCTGGTCGACTTGGAAACCTGGCTCGGGCAGTAGACCGTTTCGATACAATCTGCTCATGTTCGATTACCCACGACTTGCTTTGTTTCTGACAGCGGCGGTGCTGCTGGCCGTCGCGCCTGGTCCCGGAATGCTTTACGTGCTGGCACGCAGCCTGGCGGGCGGCAAGCGCGAAGGAGTGCTTTCGGCCCTGGGCACGTTTCTAGGCGGCATGGTGCACGTGTTTGCCGCGGCGCTGGGAGTTTCCGTCATCCTGGCGCGATCGGCGTTGGCCTTCGCCACGGTGAAGTACGTGGGCGCGGCTTACCTTTGCTTTCTGGGCGTGCGGATGATTCTCGACGCGCGAAAGCAAGACGCGGAACCCATCGAAGAAGCCGGCGCACAGATGCCGAACTCCGGCAGAAATCCGTTGCTGCAGGGTGTGGCAACCGAAATCCTGAGTCCGAAGACCGCGCTGTTTTTCCTGTCTTTCATTCCCCAGTTCGTGAATCGCGAGGCCGGACACGTGTTCCTGCAGTTCGTTCTGCTGGGATCATTCTCCGTGAGTCTGAATACTTCCGCCGATCTGATCGTGATCATGCTGGCCGGACCGTTCGGAAGGATGATCCGATCCTCGCCAGTCTTCCGCCGCCGGCAGCGGACAGTCACGGGCGCGATCATGATTGGGCTGGGAACTTATCTGGCTACGAGTGAGAGCAAGTAGGTGAGTTGAGCCCGGGTTTTCTTACAGCTCCAGAAGCTGGTGGTCGTGGCAATCGGTGCGGAGGGTCTCATAGAGCTGCTGCAGCAACTCGGTTCCGTGGTGGGCCAGGAAATAAAGGCCGGCAATGCCGCGCTCCTGCAGGGCATTGGCCGGGTAGATCGCGTGGCTGAGCGCTTCGGCGTGGCGGACAACGACTTCGCTGCGGCGTAACTCGGCGGCGGTGGCGCGTTCGCGGAGACGATCGAGTTGATAGCGTGCCTTGGAAGCTCCGGTGCGACAGGCATCCACCAGCGTGGGATCGAGTTTGGCCAGCGCATCCTGAAGTCCGGAAAAGGAATCTTCCACCGACTTGTTCGCCCGTTCGAAGGCCGTCTGCAAGCCCGCCGGCAAACTTCGCGCGGCCAACTCCTGGCGAAGCGCCTCCGGCCCGTGAAACGTGTCAGGAACGGTGAGTTCGTATTGGCGCAGCCAGCGCTGGGCCTTGGGCTCGACGATTGTCGCGGAAAAGCGTGGAACGATGGGCGTAACGCGGCCCAGCAAAGCTTCATAGACCGCGCCGGCCTGCGCAAAATACGCTGTCTCCGCGGTTCCGCCCGTGTAGGCGAGCGTGGGCAGAAGATAATCCTGCACCACCGGGCGCAGCAGCACATTCGGGCTGAAATGCTCCGGGTGCTCGGCGATGCGATCCAGCAACTCCTCGGATGAAAGTTTCTCCGCTCCAGCCTTGTTGCCGATCGTAAACTCCGATGCACGGTACACCCCTTCAGCATGTTGGTGGATGGCCGTGCGCGCACCTTCGTGCATCGCGAAAAGCAGCACCGAGGAATCCGTTACCTTCACTTGCTGGAAATACCCGGCACCCTCCAGCGCCAGACCGCGAAGGAGCAAAGCACCAGCAATATCCTCGACACGCTCGATGGCCGCTCGATAGATAGGCTCAGCTACACGATGCAACTCGGTGTCGGAAGCGTCCAGCAGAATCACGCCCCATTGCGCGAACAGGCGCGCATACAGCCGCGCGAAAGCCGTGCCCAGCATCTCGCCCGGACGATACGAATCCCGCAGAAACTGCGTGGCCTGGGATTCCCCGAGCAGGGCCGCAGCTTCCTCGACCACCGGCAAAATCTCATCGCCCAGGCGCACCTCGCTGACCGGCGCGCCCGGAATGTCGTGGCTGGGAGTACTGACCACGCGCAGAAGTCCGTCGGCTGCGGGGATGGAAATGTGATTCACTTCGGCGAGATCGTGGTCTGACGTGGCCAGCCAGAAGACGGGGACAGCATCAACTCCAGCGGCAGTAGCTTCCTCAGCCAGCTTCACCGCCGTCAGCGCCTTGTATAGCGCGAACGTTGGGCCGCCGAACAGGCCGACCTGCTGGCCGGTAACCACGGCGGCTGCTCCGGCGCGGAGGCGGCGGATGTTGGAGAAAGTCTGCGGCGAGGCGTCCCACGATTTGTTTTGCCGCTCGAGAATCGTGCTCACTTGTTCGCGGCGGGCCGAATCGTATTGCAGGCCTGAAGCTTCTTCCTTCAACCACTCTGCGAAATGTGGGGATCGCGGATAGAACGGCTGAACGGTAGGGGAATATGCGAGGAAATCGGTGAAAAGGCGCGTAGTGTGCGGGATTTGACTAAAGGGCAGACACTGCGCTTTCACCGTCGAGTCTCCTGACACGAATCCATACGACAACGGAGCTTCGCGCCGTATTGGACGGACGAGATCATCGCAGGTCAACGCCGCAGGTGCAATGGGTGATTCGATCGCACTGATTCCCGGCACGCCGCGTCGTAGTAGAGATGCGCTAAATCCGTGCAAGATGCAAGAATATGGCAAGCCCGCGAACTTGGAGGCCGTCCACGATGAGCCTGATGGCTGCTCCGTTGAATATCGTAACCCCGCTCACACTGGAAGGCGCCGTGGTCCGGCTGGAGCCCATCCGCCGCGAGCATGCCGAGTTTTTCTGGGAGGCGGCAAAGGACGCGCTCGACGACATCTTCCGCTGGATTCCCTATGCAATGAAGACACCCGAAGACTTCAGGCGGCTGATTGACAAGGCTTTTGCCGAACAGGATCGGGGGGAATCGGTGGTCTTTGCCACGGTCGAACGCGCTTCCGGGCGCGTGATCGGCAGCACCCGCTTCATGAACATCGACCGCGTGAACCGGCGAGTAGAGATTGGCTCGACATGGATCGCGCCCGCCTGGCAGCGCACCGCGGTTAATACCGAAGCAAAATTTGTAATGCTGCGGCACGCCTTCGAAGAGTGGAAGTGCATCCGCGTGGAACTCAAGACGGACGCGCTGAATCAGAAATCGCGCAACGCTATCCTGCGATTGGGCGCCAGAGAAGAAGGCACACTGCGCAAACATCTGATCACATGGACGGGCCGCGTGCGCGACACGGTCTACTTCAGCATTTTGGATACGGAGTGGCCGGAGGTGAAGGCGCGGCTAGAGGCGAAACTGGCCGCGAAGCCCGCATCAAAGAATGTTTGAATCCAGCCCGGCGATGAATTGGATTCCGGGAATCACCTTGCCTACGAGGTTCTTGTCGTTGGTGAGAAATAGGTCTGTACCTGCACTGGCCGCACAGGCAAGGTGGATTGAATCGGCTGAGGAAAATCCGCTCCCGGCGCGAATTTCGGCGTACAGATCTGCCGCCTCCAGAGTATAAGGAATTACTTCTACGGAACCTTGCCGGAAGAAAGTTTGGACACGGGCTGCCGTTCCGATAGCGTGTCGCTTGTGGAAGCCCACTAGCGTCTCTCCCACCGCAAAGGTACTCGTGCAAAGTTGATCCCGGCGGTCTCTCATGTGCTCGAAAATTTGCTGAACGCGGTTACCGTACCGTGGGTGATCTTCCAGCCAGTAAATGAACAGCATCGTGTCCCAATAGATCCGGCTCATGGTTTGCGCTTCAAGGGGTCTTGGCCGGGCCCATAGAAATTGGCGCGCTCCTGCCTAAGATAAGCTTCTCCACCCCCAAACGATGCATAAATGTCCTTCGCAATTCCACGAAGCGACTGCCATGCTTCGTCTGCGGAAGGTTTTTGTGACTCAGACCTGACGATCTCGTAGGTGAATGTGACCGTGGTGCTTTGTCCGGATGGAGGTCCCGTTTTCGATACGATGCGCAGCCCGTGCTCGGTCAAGAACTTCTTGGATCCGAGGGCCGCACATACGAGCGGCACCCGATTGTTGAGCGCCAAGGCCCGGTGCACCTCCCCTACGTTAATCGCCACGGTCTTCTCTCGTCGGCGGCACGCGGCAGAAATGTATTTCTCGTAGGCGTGGCGACGAATTGCATCAGAGTCCGGAGTGGTAACAGGCGCCGAATTCTTCCTCATGCATGCTATTCTTGCATATGCATGCATGATTGGCAACGACTCCGCGCTCGGGCAAATTACCTTGACTTCGATCTCCGTCCAGCATCTAATATCTTAAGACAAGCAACTTGTTCTTTGACATTCAAGTAAGAGAGCTAAGTCCAGCAAATGCAATATTTTGCGAGACGGACGCTGATTCCAAAGCACTTAACGCGAGGGGGACAACCTAAGTCCTTTCCCCGGAATATTTTGCGTGCAAGTCCTTCTGTTTCAATATTTTGGGAGTGCAATGGAATGTAAGTGATTGATTCTATGGCTTTTGTGAGATTATTTTTTCTCCCGA
>Ga0310038_10000020_pt1 | contig 211211 bp, 202 predicted proteins | sample Sb_taG_6_FD_200461 | JGI IMG/M metagenome (GOLD analysis project Ga0310038, IMG submission 200461) | Peat soil microbial communities from Weissenstadt, Germany - Sb_50d_4_PS metaG (v2) (version 2) | ecosystem: Environmental > Terrestrial > Soil > Wetlands > Peat | place: Germany: Weissenstadt... | reverse complement strand
AGCCTCCGATCGGCATGTGGAACACGGCCTACAATCCGGCCAATCAAGACGTTTACATCTGCGGCTTCGATATGTACGTCGTCAGTTGAATCCAGCCGCATTTGGTACCCGGGCCTTTCAACTCGTTGTGACCATTGCGACAAAACTACAGTCCCCGCGAACTCTACGTCTTTTTATATGAGTGCTTACTCACTAATCTTGCAAAACTGACCGCGCTGAGACGGCTTCCGCCGGCGAGCGTGGAGGGAAACCATCCATGGCGAAAATCATTGGAATCGACTTGGGGACCAGCAACTCCGCCGCGGCCGTTCTCGAGGCGGGCCGCCCGGTAATCGTTCCGAGCGCCGAGGGGACCACCGTCGGGGGCGGGAAAGCGTTCCCGTCGTACGTCGCGTTCACCAAGGACGGACAACTCATCGTCGGCGAGCCCGCTCGACGACAGGCCGTCTCGAATCCCGAGGGAACGGTCACGGCGTTCAAGCGGAAGATGGGCACCGACTTCCACTACTCGCTTCACGGGAAGCAGTACAGTCCCCAGCAGCTGTCGGCGTTCCTGCTCCAGAAGATCAAGCGGGATTGCGAGGCGTTCCTGGGAGAGAAGGTCGAGAAGGCGGTCATCACCGTTCCGGCGTACTTCAACGACAACCAGCGTCAGGCGACCAAGGATGCCGGCGCGATCGCCGGACTCGAGGTGGTGCGGATCATCAACGAGCCGACCGCGGCGTCCCTGGCGTACGGCCTAGACAAAGCCGGCAAGAATCAGAAGATCCTCGTCTTCGACCTCGGCGGAGGGACGCTCGATGTCACGATGATGGAATTCGGGGACGGAGTCTTTGAGGTCCTCTCCACCAGCGGGGACACCCAGCTCGGCGGCACCGACATGGACAACTCGGTGACCGAATGGATCGCCGGCGAGTTCCAGAAGGAGTCCGGGGTCAATATTCGCAGCGACAAGATGGCCATGCAACGCGTCCGGGATGCGGCCGAGAAGGCCAAGATCGAGCTCTCTTCCACGGTCGAGACCCAGATCAACCTCCCGTTCCTCACCGCCACGAATGAGGGACCGAAACACCTTACCCTGCAGATGACGCGGGCCAAGCTCGAGGAGCTGGTCCGACCGATCGTGGACCGTTGTCGCGGCCCGGTCGATCAGGCAATTCGCGACGCGAAACTCCCGAAAGACCAGATCAGCCGCGTCGTGCTCGTGGGAGGACCCACGAGAATGCCGGTCGTCCAAAAGTTCCTCGAACAGGCGATCGGACGTCCGATCGAGCATGGCGTCGACCCGATGGAGTGCGTCGCGATGGGCGCGGCAATCCAGGGCGGGGTCCTCGCGGGCGAAGTCAAGGATGTGGTCCTGCTGGACGTGACGCCGCTCTCCCTGGGCGTGGAAACGCTTGGAGGTGTCTTCACCCACCTCATCGAGCGTAACACGACCATCCCGACCCGCAAGAGCCAGATCTTCACGACGGCGGCCGAGAATCAATCCTCGGTCGAGATCCAGGTGTACCAGGGCGAACGGCCGATCGCTGCCGACAACGTGGCGCTGGGGAGCTTCATGCTGACGGGCATCCCGCCCGCGCCCCGCGGCGTGCCGCAAGTCGAGGTTAGTTTCGACATCGACGCGAACGGGATCCTCAATGTCTCGGCGAAGGACCTGGCGACCGGTCGCAAGCAGGGGATCACGATCTCGGCGTCCAACAAGCTCACGAAGGACGAGGTCGCCAAGATGGTCCATCAGGCCGAGGAATTCGCGGAGAAAGACAAGGAACGGGCCGAACTGATCACGGCTCGCAACCAGGCCGAATCCCTTGCCTACGAGGCCGAACGGGTCATCACCGACCAGAAGGACAAGATCGACGCGACGGAGGCGGAGGGCATCCGCGAGAAGGTCAACGCGGTCCGCGAGGTGGTCCAACGCAAGGACGCGACCAAGTCCGAGATCCAGACCAAGTCCGACGAGCTCACCCGGGCGTTGCATGCCATCGCCCAGAAGCTCTACCAGGCCGAGGCCAAACCTCCGACCGAGGGGAGCGAACCGCCCGCGGCGGATTCCGCTCCCCCGACTGATTCAGCCGGAACTCCGGGGGCCGTCGACGCTGACTTCAAGGTCGTAGACCACGACGACGGCCACGAGAAGGGCCAGTCGTAACGTATCCACGACCGTGGTCGGGACGCTATCGTCCCGGCAGGGGCCGCGGCCATCTCCGGCCCTTGGGCGGTCCGACGTAGTCGATGTCGGGACGAATGAGCCGGTTGTCCGAGGCTTGCTCTAGAGCGTGGGCCGTCCAGCCTGCGGTCCGGGCTACGGCGAACGTGGGCGTGAACAGCCCGGGAGGGAGCCCGACGGCTTCCAGCACGACCGCGCTGTAGTACTCGACGTTCGTGTAGAGGCGGGCCGATGGCTTCGCCCGACGCAGGGCGTCCAACGCGGCGCGCTCCACGCGCTCGGCCAGCTCGAGCCGTCGCGGGTCGGCGACCCGACGGGCGATCTCGTGCAACACGACCGCCCGAGGGTCCTCGGTCTTGTACGCCCGGTGGCCGAAGCCGTAGAGCACCTCCCGCCGAGCGAGCCGCTCGGCCACCCAGCGCTCCGCCTGGTCGGGAGTTCCGATCGCATCCAGCATCTCGGACACCCGACTTGGGGCTCCGCCGTGCACCGGCCCCTTCAGCGTCCCGAGCGCGGCCGTGGCCGCACTGATCAGGTCCGACTGAGTGGAGATCGCGACCCGGAGCGCGAACGTCGAGGCGTTCATGCCGTGGTCGGCGAGAAGGTCGAGGTAGCCTTCCAGCGCGGCCGCGCGGCTTGGGTCCGGGACAGCGCCGGAGAGCATCCACAGGAGGTTCGCGGCATGGTTCAGGTCGTCCCTAGGAGCGAGGGGCGCCTGACCCGCGGAATGGCGGACGTAGCGGGCCAGAAGCACGGGAGTTCGAGCGATCAGCCGGAACCCTTCCTCGACCGTCGGGGGGTAACCGTAGGAACCGTCGCCCAGGGCGGAGAGGATCGTGCGGAGGGCTTCGAGGGGGGGGAGGCCGATAGGCAGTGCATCCACCACCCGTTCGATGGACGAAGGTACGGACCGGTGGCTTCGGAGCGCCGCCACCACCTCGGGTGAGGGGTCGGCGGCCGGCGGATCGCCGAAGAGAAGAAGGTGGACCACCGATTCGTACGGCACGCCCGGGACCAGGTCGCGAATATCGAACCCTCGCAGAACGAGGTCCCCGGTTTCCCCGCCCACCCACGATATACGGGACTCCCCGACCGTGATGTCGTCCAGGCCCTTGGAGACGCGATCTGGGGGAACCATGCGCGCCGGATTGGGGGAGGGGCGGATATCTTGAGCGGACGGCGGCTCGGCAAACGCTAAAGGTCGGGTCTCGGTCGAGCTGGCCATGACGGACGCGCCCACGCACCTCCTCGAGCGGGTGGTCCATCAGCGAGTTACGCTGACCCTCAAGGACTCCCGGCAGCTGACGGGCAAGCTCCTCGGGGTCGACGAGCACATGAACCTCGTCCTGGACGACGCGGACGAGACAACGACGGAGCTGACCCGTCATCTGGGTCGCGTCGTGCTGCGGGGCTCGAACGTGGTCAGCTTGAACGCCCCGCAGGGCGCTGCGGGGAAGTCTTCGTGACCGTGCCGGCTGCTGCGGGCGCTCCCGAGAAGAATCGTCCTCGGTCCCGGGGCGAGACGCTGGCCGTTCTCAAACTTCTCGCGCTCGCGGGCGCCGACCACACCGCGGTCGTCCTGACCTCCCGCGAGCTCGGAGAGCGGCTGGGGGTCAGTCAGCAGGCCGCCGACCGCTATCTCCTCGCCCTCGAAAAGCGGGGATTGATCACCCGCTCGTTGGCCCAGCGGCGTCAGCGACTCCTGCTCACTCCGGCGGCGATGGAGCAGTTGCGTCTGGAGCATCACAGCTACCGACGCATCTTCGAAGGGCCGGCCAAGATCTCGTTCTCGGGCGCGGTCACTTCGGGCCTCGGGGAGGGCCGGTACTATCTGAGTCAGCCGGGATACGTGGTCCAGTTCACCGAGCGACTCGGTTACCCCCCGTATCCGGGCACGCTCAACGTACGGGTCGGAGGCGAGGCGTTGCGTAAGGTGGCGTTGGTTGGCGAGTGGTCTGGGATTCGCATTGACGGCTTCACGACGGCGGGACGGACGTTCGGTGGCGCGACCTGCTTTCCCGCCAAGATGAACGGGCACCGCTGCCATCTCATCCATCCGGACCGGACCCACTACAAGGACGTGGTCGAATTCGTCGCCGCCGACTGCCTGCGCGAGGCACTGCCGGTTAAGGACGACGACGCGGTCGAGATTGATATCGAGGAATCGTGACCCCCGAGTCCCTCGCGCGGTCGGTGGCCCGCGACCGACGTCCGGCGCCCGCCGGACCGGACGCGGCGCGTCATGTCGTGAACCAGTGGGTAGAGGACGAGGCCCTCGGCGCTGAACGGGTCCGCGCGTTCGTCCTGATCCTGAAGACGCGCGGCTGCTACTGGGCCGACGTGAAGGGTTGCTCGATGTGCGGCTACTCCAAAGACACGCTGGGACGCTCGGCCACGCCCGAGGAACTGGCGCATCAGCTCTCCGAAGCGCTGGGCCGTTATCGCGGCGAACCGTATGTTAAGGTGTACACCTCCGGGAGCTTCCTGGACGACCGGGAAGTCGATGCGGACAGCCGCCTGGCGTTGGCACGTGCATTCTCGGGTCGAGCACGTCGGCTCCTGTTCGAAACGCTCCCGGAGTTCGCTACCGCCGAGAATCTGACCCCGCTCGCGGCGGCTTTCGATGGGGAAGTGGAGGTGGCGCTGGGGCTGGAAACGACCGACGCGACGGTCCTCTCCCGCTACGTGCATAAGAGCACCGGACCCGAAGAGTACCTTCGGGCGGCCGACCGGATCCGCGCGCTCGACCTCCGGACCAAGGCGTACCTGTTGCTCAAGCCTCCGTACCTCACCGAGTCGGAAGCGATCGACGACGTGGTTCGCTCGGTCGCCGGGGCCTCGGCTCATTTCGATACGCTCTCGGTCAATCCGGTCCACATCCAGAACGGCACGGTCGTGGAGTGGCTGTACCACCGAGGGAGGTACCGACCTCCGTGGCTCTGGTCCGTGGTCGAAGCCCTACGAGACGGCGCGGGTCGGCGCGGGTCCGCCCGCCTCGTCTCCTTCCCGACCGCCGGCGGTCTCGCGCGCGGACCCCACAATTGCGGGACATGCGATTCCCGCGTCCTAGCGGCGATCGAGGAGGCGTCCCTCACGCAGGACTTCTCCGGGCTCGTCGGCCTCGACTGCACCTGCCGACCGGAATGGGACGCTCACCGTACCCTCGAGCCCTTGGGGGTGGAGGCGTGAGCACGCTCGTTCCCCGGCTTCCGGCGCATGCCGTCCCGACCATCCATCAGTTCCTGCGTTCCCACGCCCTATCGAATGGACTGGAGGGCGTGGTCGTCGGGCTCTCCGGCGGAATGGACAGCGCCCTCGTGGCCCGGTTGGCCCGCGATGCCCTCGGACCGGAACATGTCCTCGGGCTACTGCTTCCCGACCTGCAGTTTCCCGAGGAGCTGCAGACCGAGACGGAGGAGTACGCCCGGTCGCTCGGCATCGAGGTCCGTACGATCCTGATCGAGTCGGTCGAGAGCGGGTTCCGCGCGTTGCTCCCCGAGCTGGCCGACCGCGTGGCCCTCGGGAACGTGAAAGCCCGGATCCGCATGATCGTCCTCTACGCTGTTGCGCGGGAGCGTCGCCGCCTGGTCGTGGGGACGGGGAACAAGTCCGAGCTCCTCCTCGGTTACTTCACCAAGTACGGGGATGGCGGGTCCGACCTCCTGCCGGTCGGTGACCTGTACAAGACGGAGATCCGGGCGCTTTCCCGCGAACTCGGGCTCCCCGCGGCCGTGCTGGCGAGACCGCCCACCGCCGGCCTGTGGGAAGGGCAGACCGACGAGGGCGAGCTCGGTATCTCGTACGCCGAGGTCGACCAGGTCCTCCTCGGACTCGAGCAGCTGCGGGACGATGCGGAGATCGCGGCGACCACGGGCCTCTCGCTCGACCGGGTCCGGAAAGTCGCCGCCCGGGTCCACCGCTACCGCCACAAGCGCCGCCCACCCCCCATCCCCAAGGTCGGACTGCGCACCATCGGTCTCGACTGGCGGGACTGACCTCCGGTCGCTCGGCGGCCGCCGCGGCGGTCGAGCGGTACGTTTTACGCCCCGGGCGCTCGGGGAGCCGAACCGTCGCCCGGATCTCGTGCATGGACCGCCAGACCTACCAACGCTTGTTTGACGCCCTCGTCACCTACGAGGACGTCCACCGGATCGCCCACGAAGAACACCGGGACGAGGAGCTACTGTTCGTCATTCACACGCATCGAGTGACGCGGGACGCGACCCGCAGGTTCTACGTCGTAAAGCGCCAGGTCCCCCATCTCGTCCACCAATGGAAACGGGGCCGGTCGATCCTCGACATCGCTCGGGAGTGGAAGTTCCCGCCGGTCCTCATGGGCCAACAGATGCTCGGGGAGCTCGGCATCCCCCGAAAGAAGGTTTGGCATACGTTCCTGCACCCCGAAACGGCCCCGGAGGCCCGGATCCGCAAGGAGGTCGAAGAACTGCTCGGGGCCGACATGATCTACTCGCCCCGGGGGATGGAACTCCAGCGCGAACGGGGCCGCAAGGGCGAGGAGCGACTGCAGGTGTGGCTGGAGAAGCACGGGATCGGGTACCGGACGGAGAAGGACCTCCGCGGCAAATACGCGAAAACTCCGGACGCGCTGCTCGACGAACCGATCATCTTCTACGGCCAGAAGCTCACGTGGATCGAATCGAAAGCCAACTTCGGTGACGACGTCGAGCTGCGGAAGAACCTGAAGCGCCAGCTCGGGCCCTACACGGAACTGTTCGGCGAGGGCGCGGTCGTGTACTGGTACGGCTACGTGGACGGCGCCGAGTCGCCGAACGGGATCCTGCTCTGGGACGGGGAGACGTTCGAGTCGATCACGCCGATCGTCCCAGCGCGTCCCGAGCGAGCTCACGCTGCACACCCGTCGCGAGATCACGCTCGACAATCGCACCCGGCGCCGCCTCCTTCAGTCCCACGATCAGGGCACGACGGCAGCGCCGCCGCGCCGCCTCCTTGAGCTGGCGCGACATCGACCGCGCCAAAAGGTCACAGTCCGCGCTCAGGCCGGCACGGCGCAGTTCCTGTACGATCGCGATCGCGTCCGGCGTCAGGGTCGGGGTGGTCACGACGACGTAGGTGTCGAGCGGGGGCTCGCCCTCGGGCCACCGACCGGCTCCGCGCAAGAGGATCTCCAGCGTCTGGTCTCCGATCGCGAGCCCCGCGGCGGGCGTGGGGGGCCCCTCGAACAGTTCGATCAGGTGGTCGTAGCGTCCCCCTCCGAAGATCGCGCGGGTGTCGCCGCTGCGGGCGTAGGTCTCGAACACGGTGGAAGTGTAGTAGGCCAGGCCGCGCACGACGGTAGGGTCGAACACGACCCGGTCGTTCAGCCCGGCGCGGTCCAACAGCGCGAACAACGCCCGGGTGCGTTCGACGCCGGCCCGGGCCGCGGCGTCCAATCCCCGCCCCACCAGGTCCGTGAGGAACGCGTCGAGGTTCCCGGCGGCGATGCCGAGGCCTAGCTGCTGGAACAGGGCCGAGAGCTCGGTCGCCCGGTCGGCGGGGACACCGGCCGCGGCGATCTCTCCTTCGAACTCGGCGGGAGGGACCTTGCGGAAGCGGTCGACGGCACGGAAGAAGCGGGGGACGTCGGCCGCCCCGAAGAGCCGGCCCAGGCCCTCGGCGATGCGCCGGTCGTTGACGCGGAACGCATAGAGGCCGTCCGCGCCGACCTCATCCAGGACGAGCGACGCGGTCGCGAGCAGGTCGGTCTCGGCCTCGACGCCCGGCACACCGAGGATGTCCAGGTTGAACTGCGAGAACTCTCGGGTCCGACCGGCCTGCGGCTCCTCGTAACGCCAGGTCTTCGAGAGCGTGAACCACTTCACCGGCAACGGCTCGGACTTCGCGCGGTCGACGAAGATCCGCGCCAGGGAGGGAGTGGTCTCGGGGACGAGCGCGACGGGTCGCTGACCCTTGTCGTGGAACAGCCAGGTCTCCGCGGCGATCCCCTCGCCGCTCTTCATTTGATAGAGCTCGAAGCTCTCGACGCACGGCGCCTCGAGCTCGGAGTACCCGGCCCGACGGGCCGCGGCGCGCATCCGTCGCCGGATCTCCGAGCGCGCGCCCCCCTCAGGAGGCGGGTAATCGCGGAACCCGCGCAACGGCGCGAACGGCACGGTCGCCGGACCGTCTGTCGGTATTTACCTATGCGTAAGGAGTGGTGCGCGCGACCGGGACCGGTTCGGCCGCGCCGACGACCTCGGGAGCGGCCGCGCGGTCGAGGAATCCCTTGAGATTCCGGTACGCCACCACGGTGCCGACGAAGTTTCGCTGCCTTAGCTCGGTCGCAACCTCCCGGAGCGCCCGCACGGCCGGGGCCACGTCGCCCCCCGCGGACCGACTTTCGACCATCCGGTCCCGCAGACGCTTGAGGTCGTCGAAGAACCGGGGTTCCAGCACGGTCCACAGGGCCACGGCGGCCCGGGCGAGAAGTCGCTCGGCCTCCGGTCTCCGGCCCTCGGTGAAGTAGCGTCGACCCTCCTCGAGCGGTCCGAGCGCCGGGGCCGGGTCGCCTCCGAGGTCGCGCAACGTCGTGACGAGCAGGTCGCATTCGGTGACGAGGATCCGTCCGACCTCCCAATCCTCCTCGATGCGCAGGACCTCGTCCCGGACGTGCGCGAGGCGACGTTGCGCCCCCGGGAGGTCGCCGACCGCGATCGCCTTGCGGACGGCTTCGAGCTCGACGTCGGCGCTGGGGGTGGGCACGAGCTGGGCGATCTCGTTCCGCCGGGCGAGCGCGGACTCGTACTCCTCGGCGACCGAGCTGGCCAGGTGGACGAACATCTCCCGGGCGAGCACGTCGAGCGAGGGGAGGTCGTCGCTCAGGTTCGCGGCCCCGAATCGGGCCTCGAAGTCGGTGAAATCCAGGCCGAGCCGTCGGCCGAGGACGAAGTACTCGTCCAAGCGTCGCCGGGTCTCGGCGAACGGCGCGCCGCTCGGAAGCTGCGGAAGGTCGCGCAACGGCGGGAGCGTTTCGACCACCCGGGGAGCGGGCGCCGGGCCGGACGGGCTCGGTACCAAGACGGGCAGTCGTCCGGGTCGACTGAGGAGTCCGTGCGCCGGTTCGACGCCGGCACGTGGAGGCTCGCTTCGGTCGACCGTCGCAAGGAGTTCGCCGATCGTTCGAAGGTACGTCGGGTCCGGGTCGGTAGCGCCACGCGCGGCGTCACGGACGGCGCCGAACAGCGTGGTGGAGAGGTGGCACCGGGGGCACTGTCGGATGTCGTCCCCGACCTCTTCCCCACACGCCGGGCAACTCACCATGCTCGGGACCTACTACCCTCGCGCCGGCCGACCGCGCGATTCCGATGCGAGCGCCGGGCCACGGATCTGGGGTCGATAGCTGTGGTCGGTGTGCATCGCCCGGAGCCGGCGGACCCGCTCGGCCGTCGGCGGGTGGGTCGAGAACAGCGAAGCGAACGAGGCCCCACGGAACGGATTGACGATGAAGAGACTGGACTGCGCCGGGGAGCCGACGTTCATCGGTCGGCGGATATTCGCCGCCTCGAGCTTTTGAAGGGCGCTCGCGAGGGCGTCCGGGTCCCCGAGAGTGAGGGCCCCGACCTCGTCCGCCCGGTATTCGCGCGAGCGGGAGATGGCGAGCTGGATGACCATCGCCGCGATCGGGGCCGTGATCAGCGCCAGGAGGAACACGATCGGGTTGACGCCCCCGCGATTGTTCCCCGTGCCCCCGAAGATCATCGAGAAGAAGACGATCTGGGCCGCGTACGAGATCGCTCCGGCCAGCGTCGCGGCGAACGTCATCAGCAGCACGTCGCGGTCGCGGATGTGGGCCAGCTCGTGGGCGAGGACCCCGGTGAGCTCCCGGTCGTCCAGCATCCGCAGGATCCCTTCGGTGGCGGCGACGATCGCGTGGCGCTCATTGCGCCCGGTGGCGAACGCGTTGGGCGTCTGGGTGGGGACGATCGCGATCCGAGGTGCGACGAGCCCGAACATCGGAGCGAGTCGGTCGACGATCTGGGCGAGTCGGGGGGCCTCCTCCCGCGAAACGATCTTCGCCCGGGTCGACCACAGCACGAGCCGATCGCAGGCGAAATACGAAACGAGATTGAGGACGAGCGAAAGGGAAAGGGCGATGACGAGCCCCGCGAGCCAGGAGCCGTAAAAGGCCTCGCCGACCAGCCCGCCGACCACCACGAACAGGGCGATGATGACGGCGAAGAGGGCTGCCGTCCGGACCCGAGCTCCGGCCATCGAAATGCGCTCCGCACCACGATTACCCGACAGTGCCTCAAAAGCTCTCGGTGGGCCCGGAAAGCCTCATGGCTCGGGGGTCCGAGGATGCAGGTGGCGCCGGGCGGACGGAGTCGGATGGTACTCCCCTCGCGGGTACGCCGGGGCGATACGAACTCGCAGCGCGGCTTCGGGCGGCCAACGGCGATGGCAGCTCGGGCAGCGGAATCCGCGGGACATTCCCAACGAACGCGTGCGTCGCCGGCACGCTGGACAGATGGGGCCTTGAGGGGTTCCGTAGCGCGGGCCGAGCCGGACCAAACGGACCGTTTCCAGTCGAAACATCGCATCGAGACCCCGGCTGCCTGCGAGGACCACTCGGTCCCCCGGGACCAAGGTGCTCACGACGCGGGGAAGGGTCTTGGTCGGCTCGAAGGCGAGGCAGACGATCGAGCCGCCCTCCGGGTCGGTCACCGATACTCGGACATGTCCCCCCGCTAGGGTCATCGGCCGCCCCTGGACCGTCGCATCGATACGTGCCGACAGGTAGGGGCCGACCTCACGGACGGGTCGAGCGCGGAGATGGTCGCCGGTGGCCTGGTTGGTCCGAAACAGGACCCAGCGATCGACCGGCTCGGAGCGAATCTCGGCCCGCGCGGCGAGGACGGCGGCGGGGTTCGTCCCTCGGAGCCCAAACAGAATGGGGCAGGGCGTGTGCGGCGCCACGAGGAGGCGGCGGGTTCGCGGGTCGTGGCAGAGAAACAGCTCCGGATGTCGACGCGCGGCGGCGTGCACGCTGCCGGGATCGACCGTGCGAGGTCCGCCCCACCGTTCCCTACTGCGGTAGCTCGTGACCTCCCACGTCGCGCGCCGCCCCGGCCATGCGACCGCGGCCGCCGCTCCCACGAGACCGCGTCGGTGCCCCCGCACGCGCCACCATGCCCCCGTCTGCTCGAGGGCCGCCACGACCGTCTCGACCGCAACGACCTCCCGGACCGCTCGCCAGTAGAGCTCGGCCGGGAGTCGACGAGGAGTCGTGATGAGTGCCGGGTCCGTGCCGTCCTCGGTACGGGAGCCCTCGAGCACCTTCGCCCAGGCGGCTTCGCGGAACTCGGACTCCTGCCGATCCAGTAGCGGACGACCGGTGCGGTACGACCAGAGAGGAGCGCCCGCCACGGTTCCGACCCGCCGACGGGCTCCGATCCCTCGCCCGAAGCACGCCGACAGCGCGGCATTCCCCCGGGTCTTCCACGGAATGTTTGGGTTGAGGCGCACGAGCCGAGGTTCTCCGATCAGGTCGACCCGACTCTCGCGGGCGAGCGCGAGGATCTCGGTAAGGACCCAGGTGGTGCATCCGCCCTGCGGGCTGTCGGTGTCGTCCACTCCGAGCCACATGCTTCGCTCCGCGTTCACGCCGTCGGCGGCCGGGGGCCCGACCGTCCCGCTAGCTGAGGCCCGCGAGCAGCTTCTGGTAGGCCTCGAGGTTCGACGCGAGACTGATGTCGGTACGGACCGGCCCCTTTCGTTCGCCCACGAGCTTCGTCTCCAGGCCGTCGCGGCCCGCTTCCTTCGGCCGGTGCATCACGCCGATCGGGATCCGGCCCTGCTCGGTGGTCTCGAGGCAGATGCGGAACATCTTCTTGCGGTCGGTGGGGTCGTAGTCCGGGACCTTGGAAACGTCGAGCACTTTCTCGCGCCAGAGCTTGTACGTATCGTTGTACGTCACGCAGGGGGAGAGGTCCTCGACGAACGCGAATCCGCGGCCCTCCCGATTGAACCGGATCGCCTCCGCGAGGATGGCGGTCATCGTCTTGGGGTCGCCGGAGAAGGTTCGCGCGATGAAGTTCGGTGCGGGAATCGAGAGCGCCGTGAGGATCGAATGGAACGGCGGCTCGACGTTCCCTTCGAAACCGATCTGACTGGTGGGGGAGGCCTGTCCTTTGGTCAGCCCGTAGGTCTCGTTGTTCATCACGATGTACAGGATCGATGCGTTCTTCTTGAACGCGTGGATGAAGTGGCCCATTCCGATCGCGTAGCCGTCGCCGTCCCCGCCGGCCGCGATCACCGTGAGTCCCGGGTTCGCCAGTTTCACGCCGACCGCCTGGGCGAGAAGGCGTCCGTGGAGCGCGTGGATGCCATTGATCTCGAGGAAGTTGTGAATCGATCCTGAGCAGCCGATACCGCCGACGAGCACGAGCTCGTGCGTGGGGATCTTCAGTTCGGCCGCCGCGCGCTTCACGGCGGCCAGCACCCCGAAGTCCCCGCAGCCAGGGCACCAGATCGGCGAAACCGGTTTCGCGGACTGCACCATCTCAGGCCACCTCCTTCACTTCGGCGACGATCTGCGGAGCGCGGAACGTGTAGCCATCGTACTTGAGGATCGACCGCAACTTGGCGTGGTGCCAGGGCAGGGTCTCCCGGACGAGTCGGGCGAACTGTCCGGTGTAGTTGTGCTCGACCACGTAGGCGACGTCGACCGATTGCAGGAACGGTTCGAGCTCGTGGGCCGGGACGGGGTACAGGGTGCGTGCCTGGAGATAACGCGTGGGTACCCCCCGCGCGTGGAGGAGCTGCATGGCCTCCACGATCGGGCCCGAGGTTCCGCCGAAGCCGATGAAACCGATCTTCGCGTCGGGAGGTCCGAACAGGCGAGACGGGGGGAGGTCGTTCCGAGCCTTCACCATCTTTTCCATCCGCTTCTTCATCATGCGAACCCGATTCGCCGGGTTCACCGAGACGTGACCCCACTCGTCGTGCTCGTTGCCGGTGACCTCGGACCAGACGCCCGGGGTCCCTGGAGGTGCCACGGCACTGACGCCATCTTCCGTGAGCTCGTAGACCTTGTACTGTTGCAAGGCGGCCACTGCTTCCGGGGTGAGCCGCTTCCCGCGGTCGAGATGGGCCTTGGAAAGGTCGAACCGGGCGCTCGTGCTCGTGTTCTGGCAGAGCGCCTGGTCGAGCAGAAGGATGACCGGCACCCGCCAACGTTCGGCCAAGTTCAGCGCATCGACCGTGAGCTCGAAACAGTCCACGGGGGTGGATGGCGCGATGATGAATCGAGGATACTCCCCGTGACCGAGGTTGGCGAGATGGGACAGGTCGGACTGCTCGTTGCGCGTCGGCTGACCCGTCGACGGTCCGACCCGTTGGCAGTCCGCGACGACGATGGGGATCTCGGCGGTAGCGGCATGACCGATCCCTTCGGTCATCAGCGAGAGTCCCGGCCCGCTCGTCGAGGTCATGACGCGGGCCCCGGCGTACGAAGCCCCGATCACCATGTTGATGGCGGCCAGTTCGTCCTCGGCCTGCCGAACTACTCCATCGAAGGCCGGCAGGTATCGCTGGAGGTACTCCATAATCTCGGTCGCGGGTGTGATAGGATATCCGGCGAAGAATCGTCCGCCTCCGACGACGAATCCGAGCGCGACGGCCTGATTTCCGGTGGTGAGGATCTGGTCGTGCGCGTCCCCCGAGACGACCGAGAACCGGTTCGGAACCCCCGCAGCCTCGAGCGCGGCGTGGCGGCCAATTTCGAGGGCCTTCAGGTTCTTTTCTAGGGCTTCGCCCCCCCGACGCTTGAACCGCTCCTGGATGACGCTGCGGGTGGACTCGACGTCGAATCCGAGGAGAACCGAGAGGGCCCCGTAGGCGGCCGTGTTCTTGAAGATCGGCTGACCGAGCGGTCCTCCCACGAGCGTCGCGAACGGAAACCCGGCGGAGTTCGGTAGGTCCGAATGGAAGGTCGTCGAATCGTAAATGATGAAGCCGTGGTTCTCCAGCTCGGCCCGGCCCATCTCGACCGCTTCGTTGTCGAAGGCTACGAGCACATCGACCTGCGATTTCACGGCGGCGACCGGGTCGTGGCTCGCGCGTACCGAGGCATCGGCATGGCCTCCCCGGATACGAGAAAGTACATTCCGAGACGTGTAGACGTAGAGACCCTGCTTCCGGAAGTACCGCCCGAGCAGGTCGGAGACCGTGAGGGTCCCGTCCCCTCCCTGGCCGCCGATCATCACGCTCAGGTCGGAGAGTTCCATGGGGGCACGCGGCTCGGTGGGGCCGGTCGCCTCAGCGATCGGCGTCGTGCGTGCGGCAGGTGTGGTCATGCTTCCTTCAAAGACGGGTCGGGGCCCACTTGTGTCTCGTTTCAGGTCAGGTGGCTATTTAAGTACTCATCCCGCGAACAACCGGGGCCGGCACCCCGGTCGGTGGGCCCGGCGCGTTTCGGTCGCGACAAAGGTAAATTCCATCGTGTCGGTCATTCCCCGCATGGCGGAGCCCCGTCTCGTCGAGGATTACCACGGGGAGACGGCGGGGCAGCGCAAGATTCCCCGGTCCCTGGTCATCTGGGACGAGACCCTGCGAGACGGAGAGCAGATGCCGGGGGTCCATTTCTCCCCCGAAGAGAAGCTGGAGATCGCCACGCTCCTCTCCGAGGCCGGGGTCGGGGTCATCAATGCCGGGATCCCGGTGGTCTCCGAGGAGGAGGCCCGGGCGGTTCATTTGGTCGCCACGTCAGGTCTGAAGGCGAAAGTGCTCGCCGCGGCACGAACGGTACCCTCCGACGTGGAGGCGGTGATCGACAGCGGCGCCACTCATATCGCCATTTTCGTCGCCGCGAGCCATGTCCACCTGAAGTACAAGCTGCGGATGACGCAGGACGAGGTGCACGCCGCCGCGCTGCGCTCGGTCCGACGGGCGAAGGACGCGGGACTTCACGTGGCGTTCGTGACGGAGGACACCGTGCGCGCGCCGTTCGATTTCGTCGAGCGCATCTACCGGGACGTTCAGGCCGCCGGCGCCGACCGCCTCGTGGTGGCCGACACGGTGGGCATCATGACTCCCCTGACCTTCCGCTGGTTCCTGCTCGAGTTCCAGCGCCGCGTGCGTCCGAAGGACCTCTCGGTGCACTGCCACAACGACTTCGGTCTGGCCACGGCCAACACGCTCACCGCGGTGGAATGCGGGGCGCACGTCCCGCAGGTCTGCGTGAACGGGCTCGGCGAAAGATCCGGCAACGCGTCGCTGGAGGAAGTGGTCCTCGGGCTCGAGGCGCTCTACGGCGTTCGGACGGGGATCCGCACCGAGCGCATCCACGAACTCTCACGCAAGGTCGAGGAGCTCTCGGGGGTACCGATTGCGGCGAACAAGGCGCTCGTCGGCTACAACGCCTTCTCGCACGAGGCCGGGATTCACACCCACGGCATCCTGGCGCACACGCTGACCTACGAACCGCTCCAACCGGAAGTGGTGGGCCGCCACCGTCAGATGATCTTGGGCAAGCACACCGGCAAGTCGGCGATCGTCGAGAAGCTCAAGGAACGCGGCCTCGTCGCGACAGATCCCCTGCTGATCGAACTGTTGGCCCGCGTCAAAGCGGAAGCCGAATCCCGCTCCAAGGCCGAACTGCGGGCCTTCCTGGAGGACTACCGCGCCCTCTTTGAGCACCCCGGACTCTCCGATGAACAGTTCTGGCTGATGGTCGAAGCGGTCGGGATTCGGATGGTGAAAGCATGAGCTCGTCGAACGGACATGGCGCAACTCTCGCAGAGAAGATCCTCGGACGCGCGGCCGGTCTCGACCATGCTGTCCCAGGGCAGATCGTGGAGGGGCAGGTCGACCTCGCGATGATGCATGAACAGGGCGCGCAGACGGTGGCCCCCTTCCACCAGATGGGGGCGGACCGCGTGTGGGACCCCGAACGCGTGGTCATCGCGATCGACCACTGGGTCCCGGCGTCCACGGAAGGCGCCGCGGTCCTGCACCGGATTTTGCGCAAGTTCGCCGCGGAGACGAATCTTACGCACTTCTACGACGTCGGACAACACGGAATCTGTCACCAGATCCTGGCGGAGAACGGCTGGGTCGTCCCGGGCGACCTGGCCGTAGGGACCGACTCCCACACGAACATGCTCGGAGCGATGGGAGCGGTCGCGACCGGGATCGGTCCGACCGAGATGGCGGCGGTGCTCGCTCTCGGTCGACTGTGGCTCAAGGTTCCCGCGTCGATCCAGATCCGTGTGAACGGCCAGCTCGGCAAAGGCGTCACGGCCAAAGACCTCGTGCTGCGGATCCTCGGGGAGGTTCGCACGACCGGCGCGCAGTACCGCTCGGTCGAATACTCGGGACCCACGGTCGCGCGCCTCTCGATGCCCGAGCGATTCACGATCTGCAACATGACCACGGAAATGGGAGCGAAGACCGGGATGGTGGCCCCCGATGCCACTACCTACGAGTACTTGGCCCACATCGCCAAGCACCCGATGCACCCGTTGGCTCCCGACGCGGACGCCCACTACGAACGCACCATCGATGTCGACGTCGAGGGCATGCCGCCGATGGTGGCCTGCCCCTACTCTCCGGACAACGTGCGCCCCCTGCCCGACGTGGTCCGAGAGCACGTGAAGGTGGACCAGGTCTTCCTCGGCTCGTGCACGAACGCACGGATCGAGGACCTGCGGGAGGGGGCGGCGTTGATGAAAGGGCAGAAGGTGGCGCGGGGCGTGCGCTTCATCGTGTCTCCGGCCTCGACGAAGATCTACGAACAGTGCCTCCACGAGGGGATCATCGAGACGTTCACGCAGGCAGGGGCAGTGTTCACCAACTCGAGCTGCTCGGCCTGTTTCGGGGGGAACATGGGCATCCTCGCGCCGGACGAGGTCTGTGCTTCTTCGTCCAATCGTAACTTCCCCGGGCGCATGGGCGCCAAGGAGGCTCGGATCTACCTGATGTCGCCGGCGGCAGTCGTCGCGACCGCGATCCACGGGGAAATCTCCGACCCGAGAGAGTACCTGTAGGAGGCTTCCGCGTGAAGGATCTCATCGAGGGCCGGGTCTGGACGCTCGGGCGGGATGTCGACACGGACCAGATCATCTCCGGAAAGTACCTGACGATCATCGACCCGGACGAGCTGAAGAAGCATGTGTTCGAGATCGCGCTTCCGGAGTTCGCGAAGGGTGCGCATGCCGGCGACATCCTCGTCGCGGACGAGAATTTCGGCTCCGGATCCAGCCGGGAGCACGCGCCGCAGGCGATGCGCGCCATCGGTGTTGGCGCGGTCGTCGCGGACTCGTTCGCGCGCATCTTCTTCCGTAACGCGATCAACCTCGGTATCCCTACGGTCGAGGCGCGAGGGGTCCGCGCGATCTTCGAGATGGGCGACCCCGCCCGTATCGAGATGCGGGCCGGTCGTGTCACGAACCTTCGTTCGGGCCGCTCCGTGGAGTTTCCTCCGCTGCCCCCGCACCTTCTCGAACTCCTCGAGGCCGGTGGACTCGTCGAGAAGGTCCGCCTGGAATTGGAGGCCCGCAAGGCGGTCACCGGAATCCCCCCATGAGGGACGCTGGTTACGAGATCGCAGTGTTCCCCGGGGATGGAACCGGACCGGAGGTCCTGCGGGAGGGCGAGAAGATTCTGGCCGCCCTCGGCGAGGGCGGCGCGGCACCCTGGCACCTAACTTCGTACCCCGGAGGGGGTCAGTATTACCTCAAGACCGGCAAGGAGTGGGAGCCGGAGGGAGCGGTGGCGGTCCAGAAGGCCGACGCGATCCTGGTCGGGGCCGTGGGTTGGCCCGGCGCGACCCTTCCGAACGGCGACCTCGCGGGCCGGGCCCTCGTGCTCGGACTGCGTGAAGGACTCGACCTGTTCGCGAATGTGCGCCCGTGCCGACTGTATCCCGGAGTGCGCCACCGCATCAGCGGGGCGTACCACGAGGTCTGGGCCCCCAAGAACGTCGACATGGTGATCGTGCGGGAGAACACCGAAGGACTCTACACACCCGCCCGCGGCCGGCTGCGGCGGGCCGAGGAGACCGAGGTCGCGATCGACACCCGCGTGATCACCCGCAAGGGGGCCGAACGGGTCATCCGGTACGCTTTCGAGATCGCGCGTCGCCGGCCGAAGGGCGCGCCGGAAGATGGCCACCGGCGCCTCACGTGCGTCGACAAGTCCAACGTGCTGGAGGGCTGCCGGTTCTTCCGCGAAACGTTCGACCGAGTGGCGGTCGACTACCCCGAGGTCGAACAGGACTACGCGTACGTCGACGCATTCACTCAGTGGTTGGTCCGGAACCCAGAGCACTACGACGTCGTGGTATCGACCAACATGATGGGGGACATTATCACCGACCTGGCAGCGGTCCTCCAGGGTGGGATGGGATTCGCCGCGGGCGGGAACATCGGGACGGACCACGGGATGTTCGAACCCGTCCACGGAAGCGCCCCAAAGTACGCGGGCAAGAATCAGGTGAACCCGTTCGCCACGTTCCTCGCGGTCGAGCAGATGCTGCGGTGGCTCGGGGATCGACATCAGGATACGCGTCTGACGAGCCAGGCCGACCGACTCGACCGGTCGATCGCGACCGTCCTCGCGAACGGCACGGCTCGGACCTACGACCAAGGAGGCACGGTGACGACCAGCGGGGCGGGCGACCAGCTCGCCCACGCGATCCGGGCGGGGCCGGCATGAACGTCCGTCCCGTGGCGGTGGTCGGCGGAGCGACCGTGCGCTTCGGCGTCCGCGCCGCGACGTGGTCCGAGCTCGCCCAGGAGGTCGGGGTCGCGCTCTTCCGAGCGGTGCCCGAACTGCGGAGCGAGGACGTCGATTCGCTCTTCGTCGGGGCGGCCGAACCCGAGCGCTTCGCGTTCCAGTCCCATGTGGCGCCCCTCGCCGCCGAGCAGATGGGCCTCCGACCGACGCGGATCCTCCAACGGACCGAGCTCGCGTGTGCGTCCGGACAGTCGGCGATCCGGTCCGCCTACGCTGCGATCGCCTCGGGCCTCTCCGACATCGCCGTGGCCGTCGGGGTGGAGAAGATGAACCTCCCGTCGATGGCGGAAGCCAACTCCGCGATGGGATGCGTAATGGACCGGGCCTGGGACGGTCCCCACGGGGCGACCGCTCCTCCGTTCTTCGCCATGGTCGCCCAGCGGCACATGGTCGAGCACGGGACGACGGAGGAGCAGATGGCGGCGGTGTCGGAGAAGAATCATCGGTTCGCGAACTCGAACCCGCACGCGCAGTTCTACGAGAAGACGTTCTCCCGGGACAAGCTGCTGCGACTTCCGCTCATCGCTCCTCCCCTGCGCCTGGGCGATTGCTCGTCCATGTCGGACGGCGCCGGAGCGGTCGTTCTCGCCGGTGAGGAAACCGTGCGGCGATACACCGACACTCCCGCATGGATCCGGGGAACGGGGCAGTACTCGGACTTCCACAACCTGGCGAACGCCGGGTCGCTGACCGACTGGGTCGGCCTCAAGCGGGCGTCGCGCGAAGCCCTGCATCGGGCCCACATCGGGATCACGGACCTCGACATGGCGGAAGTCCACGACTGCTTCTCGATCTCCGAGATCGTCGAATACGAGGCGCTCGGCCTCTGCGCGGAGGGACAGGGCGGTGCCTTCGCCGCCGACGGCCGAGGAGATCTCGGCGGCGACCTGGTCGTCAACCCGCGCGGTGGGTTACTGGGCTGCGGCCATCCCCTCGGGGCCACCGGCGTCGCGCAGGCGGTCGAGGTGTTCCAGCAGTTCGCCCACGCAGTTCCTCCCATACGTCAGGTCCCGTCTCCGGAGTGGGCGCTCGTCCACAACCTCTCCGGCAGCGCCAACGTCCACTCCGTCATGGTGTACCAACGCGGTGGTGCGGCGTGAGCACTCCTCCCCGTCCCCGACGCACGACCGCGACCGTCGTCCCCGCCCCGTCGGCGCCCGAACCCGCGCCGCCGGCGGAGATGGCCGTCCGAGCCCGCTCGTTCGAGAAGCGACCGTTCCTACTCGATTTCTTCCCGCTGGAAACGCAGAAAGATACCCGACTCGCCCGGTTCTACGACCGATTGCGGGAGGGTCGACTCTCGACGACCCGATGTCCTCGGGATGGGCTGCTCCACTGGCCCCCCCGCACCGCGTGCCCGAAATGTCACCTCGAGGAGCTCGAATGGGTCGACCTCCCCGAGAGCGGACGACTCTACGCCTTCAGCGCGGTCCTCGCCGCCGCTCCGTTGGGAATGGAGGACGACGTTCCGTTCGCGGTTGGGCTCGTCGACCTGGACGGTGCGCCCTTGCGCCTATTCGGCCGGGTCGAAGGCCGGCCGTGGAACGCGTTGCACATCGGCCAGAAGGTGCGGACCGAGTCGTACGATGTGGGAGACGGACGCGTCTTCTACCGGTTCCGGGTCGACGGCTAACCGGCGCCCGCTCCGACGCTCGCCCCGGGGGTGAAACCGCGCCACCGGCCCGTCCGGGTCTCCTCTGACGTGAATCGAAGAGCAGGCTATTTATACACCCCCTCGGTCTCGCGCGCCGCCGGCTCCAGGAGAGCGGCGACGCATGGAAGGGTCACGAACCGGTTGGTGGCACCGTCACGGTTGGACGGTCGCGATCCTCCTCGCCGCCTTCGGGATCTCGTTCACGCTCCGGACGATCTGGTCGTACCCGGTCATCGCGCAGTGGGGACCGCTGTTCACGTACGGAGGCGGGTCGGACTCGTTCTACCACTCGCGCGTGATGACGTACATCATCCAGAATCATCAGAATCTGGTCCACGACCCGTTGCTCCGGTTCCCGGTCGGCGCGACCAACCCCCGAGAACCGCTGTTCGACTGGATGAACGCGGTGCTCGGGATCGTGTTCGCCCCCTTCTTCGGCGGGAACGCCGTGGTCGCGGGATCCTGGTTCCTCGACCTGCAGGCGCCCCTTTGGGCAGCGTTGGGCGTGTTCCCGGTCTATCTGATCGGTCGGGAAGTGTCCGGCCGACGCACCGGGCTCATCGCCGCGGTCATCTTCCCGTTCCTGAGCGCGAACATCGATTCGTCGATCTTTGGGTACGCGAACTATCTTCCGTTCTACACCTTCATCATCCTCGTCACCGTCTACTCGTACCTGCGGACCGTCAAGGCGGTCGGTAGCCGCCGCTGGGTGGAAAGTTATCGGCACCCGCGACAATACTGGCCCGGCGTCCGAGCGTTTCTGCGGACCGAAAGGACGGCGGTGAAATGGGGGGTCTTCACCGGCGTGTCGCTCGGGGCCCTGGCCCTGGCCTGGCAGGGCTACACGTACGCGGTCGTCGTCATCGGAGTCTCGCTCTTCGTCGCCATGATCGCCGAACGCATCCGACGGGTGGATTCGTTCGGGCTCTACGTGGTCACGTGGGTCGTCGGTCTGGTCGGGTTCGCGATGGAGTTCCCGTACTACTTCACCCAGTACGGTTCCAGTCTTGGCTCGGCCGGTTTCTTGGCGTTCTTCGGGACCCCCTTCCTGCTGTACTTCGGTGTGTTGTTACTGCTCCTGCCGTTTCTATTGCTGCGGGACGTCCCGTGGGTGTTCTCCGTCCCCCTACTGGCACTTCTTGTCGCCGGCACCGCGGTCGCGATCGCGGTGCTGAGCCCGAGCATCTTCGACAGCATCGTCACCGGGCAGGGCTACTTCGTCAAGAACCTGATCTACTCGACCGTCGCCGAAGCGCAGGCACCGTCGATCGACCAGTTGATCATCGGCTACGGGGTCGTGACGTTCTTCCTCGCGTTCGTCGGGTTAGCCCTGTTCGTCTACCAGCTCGTCAAGGGCCGATTCAAGCGCTACCACGTCGTATTCCTGGTCTTCGCGGTCCTCTCGATCTATCTGCCGGTCTCGGCGGCCAAGTTCTTCCTGGTCGGTTCGCCGATTTTCGCGCTCCTTCCGGCGGAAGCCCTGCGACGCGCGCTCGACCTGGGGGGCTACCCCGAGCTCCGTCGGACGGTGGTCTCGCTTTCCGACCGTCGGAGCCAGCTCGGCGCTTTCCGCAAGGCGTTCAAGGCCCGGCACGTGATCGTGCTCGTCCTGGTCGTGGGCCTCATCCTTCCGAACGTCTGGATCTCGATCGACGCGGGGATCCCCGGCAACTCGAAGGCGGCGTACGCCCAGCAGGTCGCCAGCACCATTCCCCCGTGGCTCCAGCCGAACGCGACGAGCGCGGCGGCGTACTACTTTGGCGCCGCGGGCTCGACCCTGGATACGCCCAACCAGTACGATAGCGCCGGATACAATTGGCTCGCCCAACAGGATACGAGCATCCCGCCGTCGCAACGACCCGCCTTCGTCAGCTGGTGGGACTATGGGTTCCAGGCCATTGCCCAGGGCGACCATCCGAGCGTCGCCGACAACTTCCAGAACGGCATCGACCCGGCGGGTCAGTTCCTGCTCTCCCAGAACGAGTCGCAGGCGATCGGGGTGCTCATCACCACCTTGCTGCAGGCGGAGACCAAGGCCTCCGGACAGACGTACCTTCCCGCGGGGCTCGCTCGGATCCTCGCAGCCGACGGGCTCAACCTGGCCCAGCTCAACTCCCTGCTCGTCAACACGAGCGCTGACTACACCCTCGTCGTCGCCCATCCCGAACGGTATCTTCCCGTCAATCCGAACACGATCACGGACGACAATGCGATGTACCTCGCCGTGGCCTACTTCCTGGCGACCTCGCTGCCGCTGCCCGAGGTCGCGAAGGTGTACAACGATGTCCAGCAGTACACCGGTTGGTCGATCCGGTACGCGATGTCGGACAGTCGGCTCTTCCCGTTCTATGGGTACGACACCGGGATCTTCTACGCGCCGGCCGACCTGACGGGGCGCATCATCAACGCCGCCGGGCTTCCCGTGTCGTTCTTCAACGTGTCGATCCTCGGCACCGATGGGAACGTCTACCCCGCCGGACAGCTGCCGGCGGGCGTCTCGCCCGCGCAGTACCAGATCAATCGCTTCGCCCCATTCTACAACTCGATGATCTACCACATCTACATCGGATACAACGGGACCGATGCGGGCCTCGGTACCGGTGTTCCGGGACTCGAAGGCAGCCCGCAAGTGCAAACCTCCCCGATCCTGCCCGGCTGGATGCTCCAACACTTCCAGGTGGTCTACAAGACCGCCTACTACTGCCCTCAGAAGAACGCGACCACCGGCTCCAGTTGCTTTGCCGCCCAGAACCTTCCGACCGCCGTCGCGCTCGCGAACGCGACGCACGGCACGGCGGACACGTCCGCCGGTGCATACTTTGGTGGCGGCGAGTCGATGCTGGAATACTACCCCGGCCAGACGTTCCTGGGCGACGTCGTCCTCTCGGGCGGGACCCCGGTGTCGGGAGCGCGGGTCACGGTGGCCGACGGCTGGGGGGTCCCGCATATGACGACGTTCACCTCGGGCGACGGGTCCTTCTCCGTGGTCCTCCCGCCCGGCAACGACACCGTGAACATCACGATGGGCACGTTCGATGGCCTGCGCCAGCAGGGGAACATCCTGCTCAAGTCGCTCCACATCGACGTGCCCAACGCCGTGGGCATGAGCTTCAACGCGCCGAACCTGGTCCGGACGGTCCAGCTCGCCCCCTCCTCCATCCAGGGGTTCATCTACTGGAACGCGAACAACTCGAGCTCGTTCGTCCCCGCCGTGGACCCGCTGATTCCCGGTGCCCACATCGTGTTGTGGGGACCGAACGGAATGGCTCGACTTACGGCGACCACAGACGCGAGCGGGGCCTTCGATTTCAAGAATGTGCCGCCGGGGGTCTACAACTTCAGTGTGCTGTACGGCGGCCACAATTTCACGGAGTTTTCGGTGTTTGCCGAACCCGGCGCGCCGTACAATGCCACGGCGGGCCTCTCGCCCGGCTACTTCTTCGGCACGATTCACAGCGCCGCGGGGACGATCGTCGCCGGTGCCACGGTGACGTTGGGCAACGCGAGCGGCGTGGTGGCCGAGACCGTATCGAACGCCTCGGGCGGGTACAGGATCGGGACTACCGGTCCCGGCAACTACACGCTCACGGCACTCGGGCCGACGCTCGGCTACCGCTCGGCCGGGGTGGGCGTGTCGGCGAACGCCACGGGCGTCCGCGTGCATACCAACCTGACGGTGGTGCCCATGTCGACCGTGCGATTCTCGCTCGTCGCGAACGGTGCGCCCGCCGCCGGCGTTCCCGTTCGGTTCGTTCCGATCGCAGCCTACGGCAACGACACGGTCCCCCCGATTGCCCTCCTCGTGAATTCCACCTCGAACGGTACGGTCGTGACCAGCACGGCCGGCGGGACCGTCGCCGCGACGCTGCCGGCCGGCAGCTACTCGGTCTACGCCCTCGGCTACGTAGGGGGCTCCCTGTACGCCGGTCTATCCGACCTCGCCGTTTCGCCAGAACTGCCGAACGTCGCGCCGACGCTCACGCTCCTTCCCGGGCTGCCCCTCCGGGGAACCGTCGCCCAGGTCGGCACGAGCTCCAACTCGACGCGGACGGTCGTGATCGCCTATGCGGCGTCGGGCGGGGAGGCAGTCACCTGGGCATCGACCAACGGAACGTTCTCGTTCATTCTGCCGAGCGGTACGTACAGTCTGTGGACGCTCAGTGGGACGCCGGAATCCATTTCCTCGCCGCTCTACACCGGGCTCACCACGGCCGTCCTGAGTCCCACGTCGCTCCCGGTCCGGGTGGTGCCGGGGGGCACGATCTTCGGCTCCTTCACGGTGGGCGCGGTCCTCTCCGGCGGAACGACGTTCCCCGCGGGGTCGGCGTTGGTGACGGTGTCGGTCGGCCCCGGTGGTTCGGCGATCCCTACCGTGGCGTCGTCCAACGGGACGGTGTCGCTCTATGCTCCCTCGACCCTGCCCGGAGGAGCTTCGTACTGTATCGCGGCCCAGTCGGCGGGGTTCGTCGCCGCCGCGCAGTGCGGGATCAGTCCGAGCGGTCTCTCGCAGCTGAAGAGCTTCCCGCTGTCGATCGCGAACGTTTCCGTCCGCCTCACGATCGAAGGCCTCCCCGCCGGGACCATGTCGACGCTGAACTTTACCGCCGAGAGCCCCACCGCCGAGAGCCTGACATTCTCCGGAGGTCCGAACTTCACGTTCTCGGCCCGGCCCGGGGTCTATGGGGTGGGGGCGCGGGCGACGATCGCGAACGGAACGGTGGTCTACCTGCCATCGTCCATCCTGTCCACCACCATCCCGCTCGGGGCCACGAGCTCGAATCTCACGTTGATCCTCCTTCCGCAGGTGACGGCGAAGGGCACCCTGAGCCTGAGCCCGTCGGTCCCGCTCGGCAACGTGAGCGTCTCGCTTTCCTCTCCGCTGATGAACCTGACGGTGAACGGCACGGCCTTCACCCACGGGTTCTACGTTGCTCCGGGCGTGTACTCCGTTCGAGGTGCCTTTGCCTCCTCGGGGGTCAACTACACGAACCTCACTCGGCTGACCGTCGCGGCGGGCGGGGCGGTCACTCCTACTCTGGTCATCTCCGCCCCGGGGGTCAGTATCGCTGGCAAGCTCACCAACCTGACCGGCAGCACGGTTCCGCTGAACACCACCGTCACCCTGGTCGGCCCCGGAGGTGCGGTCACGACCGTACCGTCGACCACCGGGACCTTCTCCGCCTCGGTGCCTCCCGGCCAGAACTATGCGGTGTTCGCGAACGCCACGGCCCTTACGGCCGGACCGAACGGCAGCTTCTATCAGTCCTGGACCGTCACGCCCGGTTCGCAGTGCACTCCGCTGCCGTCGAGCACGGCGTGCACGGTGCGCATGGTGCCGACGACCGAGCTCGCCTGGCTGAACGGAACCCTGACGAGCCCAGGACTCAGCGGCCCCGTGGCCGGCTCCGTGCGTCTCATCGGTCCCTACCCCTCCGTCAATGTGACCACGGTCAACACGACGACCGGATCCTTCGCCCTGCGGGTCCTCCCCGGAAGCTACTCGGTCTACGCGGCCGGCTTGGGCTCGGCGAACGGTCGGGCGGCGCTCGCCAGCGCCCTGGCCCTCCCCGCCGGGGTCGGCGCGCTCTCCCTCTCGCTCGCACCCACGTGGCTGGACACCATCTCGGTCGACGGGCCGAACGGGTCGCTCGCGGGACTCGGTCCGGTGACGCTCACGCTCGCCGATGCCTTCGGCCACCGGCTCGTCTTCTCCGGGATTTCGCCCGCCTCGTCGTTGTCGGTCGCGCTCCCCTCCGGCACCTACTCCCTGAGCGCCTCGTCGCCGGGAACCACGTACGGGGTGCCCACCACGGCCACGGGTTCGGCGACCGTGACCGTTCGAACCGGCAACGTCGCCACGGTGGTGCAGCTTGCCTACCCCGTGTCCTACGCCGTGCAGGGGACGCTCGTCGGGCCGTCCACCGTCACGGTGAACGCCGGGGGAGTCGCCTCGTTCGGATTCTCGGTTCGGGCCACCGGCAATACTCCGCTCGTCGTGCACCCGGTCGGCACGCCATCGTACTGGACGTTCAACTTCAGCTTCGCGAGCGCCACGCTCACCCCGGGACCGACGGGCACCAACCTCTCCGGCGAGGTATCGGTCCACGTTCCCGCGGGCACGGCCGTCTCCCACCCCGGGGTGACGATCGAGTTCGCCCTGCCGAACGGGACCGTGGTCGGCCGGGTCACCCCCGACCCGACCATCCGGGTCATCGGCTATTACGGCGTCCAGGTCGGCCGGCCGTCCACGGCGTCGAGCCAGGTGGGGTCCGCGCAAGTGCTCCAGCCATTCTACGTCACCAACACGGGCAACACGTTCGAATCGGTGCTGTTGACCGTGGTGGACGCACCGCGGCTCGCGAGCCTCGGCTGGACCGCGGTCATCCAGACCTCACAGCACCACGGGGCGGGCATCGCGGGCATCTCGGTCGGACAGAACGCGACGTTCTTCGTCGAGCTCAACACGACCAGTAGAGTGTTCCTCGCCCCCGGCAGCGTCACGGTGAGCGCCTCGGTGCTCAACGCGAGCGGCAGCGTGGCGGCGACGGCGACCATCCCGATCCCCTACGGGTCGGTCCACCCGAGCGTCCCCCCCGGCGGCTCGACCGTGGTTGTCACCGGACCGTCCATCGGGGCGGCTCCGAACTCGCTGCCGGACTGGCTCGTCCCGCTCCTGGTCTTCCTGCCGGCGATCGGTCTCGCGGTCGGCGTCATCACCTACCGTTGGTGGCGTACCCGGAGGTGGACCCGCCGATGATAGGCGGAGTCCGACCCTGGGTGCTGGGGGTTCTGGTCGTGCTGACCGCCCTGGGCGTCTCCGCAGTGGGGGCCGCGACCAGTGCCCTCCCCGCCCCCCAGGTCGCCGCCTCCACTCCGGTCACCGGCAATGTGACGGGCCCGACGGTCCTCGCGATCGATGGCACGGCCGGATACCACATCAACGCCTCCGGAGGGCCGGCGTTCAGTTCGGGTGGCCTGCCGGTCGGGAACGTGACGTTCTACGCCAGCATCGGCGCCGGGAACCTGACCGGGGTCTCGATCTCTCCAGAGGAAGCGGCGATCACGGGCGGTCACGCCTATCCGACGACCCTTCGGGTTGGTGCGACGGCACAGCTCGTCACGATCAACGTGCTGATCGCGTCGACGTATCTCAAGCAGAACGAGTCGATCAACATCAGCTACAACGTCTACGTCGTGCGCCCGTACGTGGTCGCGGCGACGATCGTCGCCGGCACGGGCGCGACCGTGCTCACCTTCCCCGTCCAAGTGGACCTCGACGGGAATCCGGTCGGGACGGTGAGCGTCCCGACCCTTACCCCGGGCCAATCGTACAACCTGTCGTTCGACTACGCCACGCTGGGACTCTCGTCGGGGGAGCACACGTTTTCGATCTCGCTGGCCGGCGAGCATGGCCTCGTCTCCTTCGCCAATGGGGCGAGCGTGTACTCGACCACCTTCTACATTACCGGCCCCGCTCCGGACTACTCGTTGTGGTATCTCGCCGGCGCGGTCGCGTTCTTCGGGGTACTCTTTATATTCGGGACCCGGGTGGCCGCGCGCCGGCGGGGCGCGCTGCGCAAGTGAGCCCCTTCGGAGTGCGCAATGCAGGCTCGGGTCGACCTTCGATGCACGTCGTGCGGGCGCGCCGTCCCTGCGAAGGGGGCGACGCAGTTCCCCTGTCCGAGCTGCGGCGAGGTCACCCTCGGACGGTGTGCGCGCTGCCGCGACCAGAGCGTGCCGTACCTGTGCCCGAAGTGCGGCTTCGAAGGTCCCTAGGGAGCGGAAGCATGGGTCAGGTCGCCGTGCTGTTCCGGGTGATGCCGCAGGGGGTCGAGACCGACATGAACGCGCTCGCGAAGGGCGTTCGCGACGCGGTGCCCTCCGGCGTGAGCGTGCGCGGCCTGCAGGTCAAGGACATCGCGTTCGGTCTCAAGTCGCTCCTCGTCTCGGTCGTGATGGCCGACACCGGCGGCATCCTGGAGTCGACCGAGAACGCGTTCGCCAAGGTCCCGCACGTCGAGTCGGTAGAGGTGATGGAGGAAGGGCTCCTGTAGGGGCCGCCGTTCCTCTGCGACCGTGGACCTGCTCACCCACGTCCTCGTCGCCTACCTCGTCACGTACGGCCTGGTGGGCTTTCAGCCGCAGTACCTCGCGGCCGGCGCGCTCGCCGGGGGCCTGCCGGACGCCGACGCCCTGTTCTTCCCCCTCGCACGCCGATTCCCGATCCTGCGCCACCACGGGATCACCCACTCACTGACCGGCGTCACCGTCGTCGCTGTCGTCGCCGCGCTGATCGCCCCGATGATCCTGCCCGGCTCGGTCCTCGTCTACTTCGTGGTGATGGAGGTAGGCGGGGTGTGCCACATCCTTCAGGATGGCTTCACCCAGTTCTCCGTTCCGCCGCTCGCGCCGTTCAGCGACAAGCGCCTGCAGTTGGACGCGGACCGTGCGATAAATTTCGTCACCCTCGTGGTCTCCGCCGTCGCGTTCTACGTGCTGCTCGGGCTGGAGCGCAACCACGTGGCGTTCGAAGTCTACCTCGGGACCCTCTACCTGATCACCGCGTTCTTCGTCGCATACTTCGCTGTGCGCTTGACCGGTCGCGTGCTGATCGGCCGGCGGCTGAAGCGGGACGGCGCGTTCCAGCAGCTGGTCCCCACCGGGAATCCGTTCACCTGGCTGCTCCTGTCCGAGACCAACGCGGGCGGCCGGGTCCGGACGTCCTGGGCGCGCTACACTCTGGGCCGCGGGATCGTCGAGGGTCCCCACAGCGTCGATGGACCCCTGGAGGCCAGCCCGCACACCGGCGCGCCCACGTCCGAGAAGGAAGCGCTCGAGTGGTCATATCCGCTCGCGCGCCGGGCGAGCCGGGTCATCGAGGGAACGTACCACTTTGGAGAAGCGTACCCCGAGACCGCCGGAGGCTGGGTCGCGTTCTGGTACTCGCTGGAATTCAGCGCGTTCGGACGATCGGCCGCGGTCCGGGTGCGGTTCCCCGGCGACGGCGGACCCGCGCAGGTGAAATCGACGTTCTACCGACCCCGGCTTCGGGCGATCTAGCCGGCCGGGGCCGTGGGCTCCGTTCCGGAGCTCGCCGCGGGGGTCGCGGACGGGGCGGCCGAAGCGCGGCGGGCGATCGCCGCCTCGAACACCGCCGAGAAGTCCTCCTCCCCCAGACCACTGCGGATGGATTCGACGAGTAGACGGCTGGCTTCCCGCGCGATCTGAGCGTCGCCGCCTGCCCCGTGCGCCGCGTGGGTGACGAGCTTGAGGTCCTTCTCGGCCAGGAGCAATTTGAACTGGACCGGGTAACGTCGCTCCTCGAAGGCGATCCGCTTTTGCTCGAGCATCCGCGAGTAAGCACCCCCGTCCAGCAACAGGTCGATCACGCGCCGCCGGTCCAATCCGAAACGGTCCGCGAGGGCCAGCGCCTCGGCGGCGAGCGCGACGTAGGAGACCGTGAGCAGGTTGTTGACGAGCTTCATCGAGGTCCCGGCTCCTACCGGGCCCAGGTGTTCGACGCGGCGCGCGAGACGCTCGAGCAACGGCCGCGCACGCGCCACATCCTCCTCCGTCCCCCCGACGAACAGGGTCAGTCGTCCGTTGCGGGCCGCGTCCACGCTTCCTCCCATCGGGGCGTCGACGAAGTGGACGCCCTGCGATGCGAGCCGCTCGGCGATGGCGCGGCTCTGCGCCGGCGCGATCGTGCTCAGGTCGACCAGCAGCGAGCCGGATCCCATCCCGCGGGCGAGCCCGCTGCGTCCGAAGAGCACCCGTTCCAACGCCTTCGCGTCCGAGAGGGCCGTGAACACCATCTTCGCGGTCGCGGCGCGACCGACGTCCCGCGGCGTGAACGCCCAGGTGGCGCCTCCGGCGAGCACCGCCTCGCCCTTCTCGCGGGTGCGGTTGTAGACCACGAGGGGCTGCCCTGCGGCCTGCAGGCGTTCCGCGATCGGAGCTCCCATCATCCCGAGCCCGATGAACCCGACCAACGCCGGTGGGGTCGCCGATGGAACGGACATGCCGACGCGAGGGACCGCGCTCTATAGAGGATGGCGGTCGAGCGGCGGTGCCCGACGCGGACGCCGACTACTTGTAGGTCGATTGGTGGGTCGTGCCCTCGTCGTCGACGATCGTGATGCACTCCCCTTCGCACTCGAACAGGCACGCTTCGCACATGATGCAGTCCGGTCCATGGATCACGGCCGACTTCTCGGCCCGGAACTGGAACTTGGCGGCGACGGCCGGGTCGTCGACCACGTCCGGCCAGTTCTCGCGGGGCTGCATCTCGAAGACGGTCGTCGGGCAGACATCCCGACAATGAGTGCATCCCGTGCACTTGGCATGGGTCACTTCGACGCTGACCATGGCGTACCTGACCTGCTCACCGAGGCAGGATATATTAAGCCGCGCGCCGGGCGGAATCTTCCGGGGTGGAAGCGACGCTGCGCTGACGTTCCGCACCCTCGAAAATCCCGTGCGACGACCGCTCACTTCGCACGTCGCGGAGGATACGGTCTACGGGATCTCTGCAGGGTTCCAGCCGACCCGTCGATCATCGCGCAGGCCATCCAGGCGCACGAGCTCCTCGCGCGACAAGTGGAAGTCGAACACGTTCGAGTTCTCCACGATCCGCTCCCGGTGGGTCGATTTGGGGATCTCGACGATCCCGTGCTCTAGGCCCCATCGAATGAGCACTTGGGCGGGGGTCTTCCGGTGCGCGGCTGCGACGGCAAGGACCGCGGGGTCGTCGAAGCGTCGGCCCCGGGTCAGGGGGGCCCACGCCTCCAATCGGATCCCATGCCGGTCACAATAGGCGAGGAGATCTGGGTCGAACACGAACGGATGGAACTCGACCTGGTCGACGGCGGGCACGACGCCGGAGTGCGCCGCTAGTTCCTCGAGATGCCGCACCGTGTAGTTACTGACCCCGATCGCGCGGCAGAGCCCCTCCTTCTGGAGCTTTTCCAGCCCGCGCCAGGACGCGAGCCGGTCCTCCGGTGAGTTCGCTCGGGGCCAGTGGATCAGGTAGAGGTCGAGGACGTCGAGTCGGAGCCGCTCGAGGCTCCGGCGCGCTGCCTGCTGTGAGTTCTCGAATCCGTGGTCCGAGTGCCAGAGCTTGGTCGTGACGAAGACCTCCTCCCGGGGGAGCTTCGCGAGCCGAACGGCTTCCCCGACGTCCGCCTCGTTGTTGTAGAGTGCGGCGGTATCGATGAGGCGGTAACCGGCCTCGAGCGCCCAGGTGACCGCCCTACGCGTCGGGAGACCCGGCGGGGACTGGAACACCCCCAGACCCAGGACGGGGATCTCAACGCCCTGGTTCAATCGGAATCGCGAGGAGAAGGTAAGGTCCGGTTGGCGGCTCATGCGCGACTCACTCTTCGACCGGGTTTAGCGTCCTTCGCGCGCGGCCGCATCACGCTCTCGGCGCCGAGGGACGAAACCGGGACGAGAGTCCACGGGCGCGAACTCGGTCGTCGTACGGGACCAGCTGAGTCTCGTGTTCCGGGCAGAGGGAGAATGCGCGCCACTCCGCCGAGGTGGAACGGGGGTCGGCCCCGGCCGCGTACAGCTCGACGCGATGGGGGCGGTCGTCGCATCCACCTCCGGTGCTCTCGTCGGCGTCCCCGACCACGGGCCGGAACGCGTAGTCGTACGCGAGTCCCATCTCGCAGAGGGGGCGTTGGAACAGGTGACTCATGTGTGCGTCAGGCACCCCCGGCGACGTATCACCATGCGAGACGGTTCAAAGCTTCTGCACCAGCTCGGCGAACTCCGAGCCCGTCCAACCCTTGAGCGTGGTCGTCCGCACGAATCCTTGCTGTCCGGTGCGTAACGCGACCGTGTTGGCCGCCTCGTCCGATGGAAGCTCGACGGCCACGACGAAATCATAGGCGCCCATCGTATGCAGGTCGAGCAGGACCTTTCCCCCCGCCGCTTCCACCGCCTTGCGGAATGATTCCTCCCGCTGCGGCCCGTGCTTTACGTCTCGGATCCCCGCTTCGGTCCAGTTGCCCAACATCACGTAGTGCGCCACGATCGACCCGGTGCGGGAATCTGGGCGCACCTACAAAACGGTTATTCCCACGACTCGACCGCGGGCCTCCCTTCAAGCTAAGTCCTCGAACGCGGCTCCGCCGCTGGCTCCGGGAATGGCTCGCATGAAAGTTCCCCGAGCCCAGGCGAGAAGATGGCGACCATCTCGGTAGGCAACTCGAATTTGTACTACGAGACGCACGGTACCTCGGGGGATCCGACCGTCCTGGTCCACGGATCCCTCGTAGACCACCACAACTGGGACGCGGTGGTCGCCCCGCTCGCCGAAGCGCTCCAGGTCCTCACCTACGACCGGCGAGGATACGGGCGGAGCACCGGACCGGCCCGGACCCACGCGGTCCAGGACGACATGCAGGACCTGGCCGGGTTGCTGGAGGCGACCGAGCTGTACCCCGCGCACATCATCACGCACTCCTACGCAGGCTCCGTGGCCCTGCGGCTCGCGGCGGACCGTCCGGAGCTGGTGCGCAGTCTCGCCCTGCACGAGCCGCCACTGGTTGGCCTGCTGGAGCAGGAGCCGGTCTCCGGGGCCGAAGCCCACCGCTTCCTCGACCGGGTGGGGCAGATCCAGGAACTGATCCACGCCGGTAACGTCGAAAGTGCGGCGCAGGACATCGTCCAGGCGTTTTCTACCCAGGACGGTGCCTGGGAGCGACTGCGCCCCGAGGTCCGGGCCATGGCGACGAAACATGCCGCCCAGTGGAGCGAGGAGTTCGCCGATCGGGAAGCGGTCGAACCGGACTCGAGCGCCCTCCGCGAGCTGCTGGTCCCTGTTCTCCTGACCTCGGGCGACCAGAGCCCACCGTTCCTGCGTCGGATCGCCGCGACACTCGCCGAGTCGTTGCATAACGTCACCTATCGGGTGATCCCCGACGTTGGTCACGTTCCCCAGGTAACCGCCCCGCACCAGTACGTCGGGATTCTTGTGACGTTCCTGCTGGAGCGGAACGTGCCGACGGTCTAGCGCCCGCCGTGCCGTGGGCTCGAAGGCCGACCGCCGCAGACCGGGCACTCCGCTCGACTCGTGGTCGCGGACGAGGAAAAGAACACCGGTCGGGACCGGCCGTGCCGCAGACAGACGAACAGTCGACGTTCGGTCCCGTCGCGTCCCCGGAACGGGTAAACCCTCCAGTAAACGATCCGAACTGGGTCGACGGGTCGAGCGCGTGCGAGGAGTCGTTCTGCGGTGCGTCCGAGCTCCGGTCCGTGACGCGTCGCAACCCGCAGGTCGTGGTTCGTCACGAGCGACGCGGGGAACGTGTGGCGTCGCAGGTACGTGCGCACCCTCGGGGTCGGGTCGACTCGCGACCACTGCGCATACGACGTCACCGAAACCACTCCGCTCGGGCAAGCGTACACCTGCCAGAAGCCCGGAAGTGACGTCAAGAGTGACTGGGCCCGAACCGGCGCGCTGCAATGCCGATAGCAGTGCGGCGAGGTGGGGCGAAGCGCGGAGCGGACCTCGAGAGGAAGCGGTCGGGGGCGATTCACGTTCCCGCCTTCTTTCGGAGCGACCGTAGCCAGTCGCTGGCGAACATGTCCTTCCAAGCCCGGGCCGTCCGAGCCACCTCCTCGGAGAAGCCGGTCAGGAGGTGCTGGACCGTTCCGTCCTCAAATTCGAGAAAGACCTGGGGTATCAGGTAGTCCGGCGACGCATCACCGTGTTCTCGAACTATTCGGTCCGCGGCCCGCTCTTCGCTCCGGAGGTCGATGTCGAGACGTCGGAGCGGGACCCGAAGGACCCCGGCCAATTGGCCCGCCCGTCGTTCCGAGAGCGGCACGCAGTGCGGGCACCAGTCGGCCAGAACGATGGTGAGCCGGTGAGGGCGAGCGGATTCCCTCCGTCGCGTCATGCTGCCCGCAGCGCGGTGGTCAGGATACGTTCTCGGGTAGGGTCCACCGCCGGTGTCGAGTAACTCGACAGGTCATCTGGACCACGCCCGACCGCGCGCGGCATGTCGGTCCGGCGACGGAGAGCACCTAGGTTCCCCGTGCGATATCGGCCGGGGTCCCGTCCTGGAGAAGGTTCATCAGGCCGGTGCCGAGCCACTGTCCGCCGTCCACGGCCAGTACTTGACCCGTAATGTAGCTGGCACGAGGACTCGCCAGGAATCGTACGCTCTCGGCGATCTCCTCCGGAGTACCGAACCTGCGGAGGGGTACGCCCCGTGTCACAGTCTGTACCACCGCGTCGTTCGTCCAAAGCTGTCGGTCGGTGCCCTCCGTCCGAACCGGGCCCGGTGCGACGGCGTTCACCCGAATCCCGTAACGAGCCCACTCGACCGCCAAGGTCCGGGTGAGGGCGAGCACTCCCGCCTTGGCGGCGGCGGAGTGGGCCGTGCCCGGTCCCGCCATCCAGGCGTACGCTGCCACGATGTTCACGATCGAAGGGGCCGGCGATTTCCGAAGCAGCGGGAGCGCAGCCTTGGAGCAGAAGAACGTCCCGTCCAGCACGATCCCCACCACGGCTCTCCAGCCATTGGGGGTGATGCGTTCGGCGGGCGCGACGAAATTCCCCGCCGCGTTGTTGACGAGAACGTCGAGTCGACCAAACTCTTGCCGGACCGAATCCAATAGGTGGTCCACCTGCTCCGGGACGCGCACGTCGGTGGTCACTTCCAGGACGCGGGCGCCTCGTCCTCGAAGCTCGGCGGCGCCCGCCGAGAGGTGGTCGGCCGAGCGGCTCGCGATGACCAGATTGTATCCGTCCCCCGCGAGCGCTGCTCCGATGGCCCGGCCGATGCCCGTACCCCCTCCAGTGACCAAGGCTACCGGTTTGGCGTCGTGGTGAACCGTGGCCGTCGCGGACACACTCCGCCGAGCCGGCAAGGGGGTAATAGCTTGTCCGGCAGTCGCTCAGGACTGCGACGCGGCCGCAGAGATTCCGGCGAGGTGATTCGAATCCAACCCTTCCGAGTACCGTCCGTCGGCCCGATAGATCGGGACCCCCTCACGAAAGACGATGACCGTGGGAACCACTTCGATTTCGAACCGTTCCCACAACGGACTTTCTAGGGAAGTGACATCCGCCATGGCGAGACCGAATCCGCTGCCGGCAAGTCGAGCGAAGTCCGGCACGAAACTTCGACAGTAGGGACACCAGTCGGCGAGAAACGCGATGGCCCAGGTCCCGAGGCGCGAAAGTCGCCGCCCGTCCAACGTCTCCGGCGCGAGACGTTCGAGTGGGAGGTGGGGACGGTCGTGTGGTCCGCTCATCGACTCGTTGGAACCGACCGTCCTTTCCAAGATAGCGTCACAGGCGGGGCGGGCTCGCGCCCCAACGCCCGTGACGAACCCAGCCGGTATCCGTCCAGTACTCTGAGATGGACGACGCCGGAGTCACGTCGAACAGCGGTCCGGGCGGGATCGCGGGGCGGGAGCGACGGACCTCCTTGGAGCGTCCGCTAACGACTACCACCGGAGTCCCGGAGCGATGCGCGGCGAGAGCCAGACGTCGCGTTCCGACTTTGTGCACCACGCTTCCGTTCGTGTAGATCGCATCGGCTCCGAGCAAGACCAAGTCGACCAATCGGGCGAGGGCCGCCCCGTCTTCGTCCGGAACTACCCGCGCGAGGACCCCGCCCCGGTCCAGGTCCTGAGCTTGGCTCCTTCCTTCCCCGCCAGGTCGGCTTTCCAGAACCAATACCAAGCACGGACGTCGGCGTCGGGGGATCCCGACGATCGACCGACGCACTGATTCGCTCCGGCTGATCGTCATCACGGACCCGGTGGAAGGGAACCGGAGTCGGGCGACCCGGACGAGTCGGTTTCCCTCGTGACGCAGCCGGACGTCCCAGGCACGTTGCCAGCGCCGCAATTCTCGCAATAGGGCGTCGCTCGACGCTGTCCGGCTCAATTCATTCCATTCGATCGACCATTCGGCGAACACACCCATGGAAGGTTGCGTGGCGCGAAGGTCTCGAGCTATGGCACGGCAGGCCGATTGCAGGTCGGAGGGCGGTCGGCGTGACCAGCGAGCCACAACCCCGGAGAGGTACTTCAGCGCCTCCATGGCTAAACGCGTCGCGCCCGCCGACCGGTCCCGCGCGATCCGTCGGAGCACTCGCGCTCGGGGTGATCCGCGCGATCCCCCGGTAGTCCTACCCGGAACAACCATGGTTCTTCCCCGAACGAACCGCGCGAACTTGAACCCCTCGTCCTTTGGCGTCGCGAGGTGTTGAGGATGTCGTGGAAGGTGCCCATCGAAGCGCGGAGCGAGAGGCTGTTCCCTGTCCCGCTGCGGGGGCGGGTGGCGACCCACCAGTTCCCGAGCCAGGTGCTGAAGGGGAACCCGTGGGGGGACCCCGTTGATAGGGAGTTGCCGGTCTACGTTCCGCCGTCGGGAGAGACCGACGGCCGCCCGTTGTTGATCCTCCTTAGTGGTTACACGGGGGCGGGTTGGGGACACTTCCAACGGCCCCGCTTTCTTCACGACACGATCGTCGGAAGGCTCGACCGCCTGATCCGTAGCGGGGCCGCGGCGGAGGCGGTACTGGTCGGACCCGACTGCTTGACGACGCTCGGGGGAAGCCAGTACCTGAATTCGACCGCCACAGGACGCTACGAGGACTACGTGATGAACGAAATCCTGCCCTGGGTCCAGGAGCACTATCACACTGGACCGACGGCGGTATTGGGCACTTCGAGCGGCGGATACGGTGCCCTCGTCCTGGCGCTGCGTCACCCGGAACTGCTCCGGGCGGCTGGCTCCAACGCGGGGGACTCGTTCTTCGAGTACTGTTACATGCCCGAGTTTCCCACGGCTTTCCGAGAGATCCGCAAGGCGGGGGGCCCCGAAGCGTTACTGCGACATCTCCTCAGCGAACCCGTCAGTAATTTCGGCCCGCACCACCCACAGGTGCAGGCCTTCGAAACGATGGGCTACGCCTCGTGCTACAGCCCGATCGAATCCGAACCGGGTCGATTCGAACTTCCCTTCGACCTCGAAACGGGGGCCGTGAGGCCAGAGGTCTGGAGCCGTTGGCTTGCCTGGGACCCGGTCCGCATGATCCAGACCGACACCTACCGGGACGCGCTTCGCCGGTTGGCGTACGTCTACGCCGACGGAGGTTCTCGGGACGAGTACGGCCTGGACGTCGGGGCGCGAGTCTTCACCGCCGTCGCCCAACGTCAGGGGGTGCGGGTCGATCTCGAGGAGTTCGACGGAGTCCACGGTGATGGAGGGCCCCGGTACGATGTGATGATCCCCCGCCTCCTGAAGGCCCTCGGGTTTCCGGCGCCGAACGACCGCCCAGCAGGCGTTTAGTAACCGACCGAATTGCCGCAAGCGAGAGCCGGCGAAGAGCCGCCGGACCGGTGCCATGCTGAAGGAAGGTCGTCTGGTCTGCGACCGATGCCAGACGCCGATCACTCGCGTCACCGACGTGCCGGCGGATGGTTGGCCCACGATGCACAACCTCTGCTCGGCGTGCTTCGCCAAAGTTAGGAACGCGGCGGTCCCGCGCTAACGACCCGACTCCGCCGGTCCGGCGGGCGGTCTGCTCTCGGGTCCCTCAAAGGGAACGAGGGCTTCGTCCTCGAACCAGGCGAGAACGATAAAGTACCAGCCGACCACGGTCAGGAGAAGAAGTTCGGGCAGGTCGATTCCTGCCGGAGCGGGAAGGGCCGCGCCTCCCATCAGTTTCCGACCTTCGCGCACCGGTTCGATGTGAAGGACTTCCCGACCATCCTCGGTGGAAATCTTCCATGCCGGCACAAGTATTCCGGCACGCTGGAACCGGTACGAACTCCCGCCGACCACTTCGATCCGGTGCGAACTCAAATGCACCGAGAGCCGGGCCAGATTCGCTCCCACGCCCGACTTGCGGACCGTGATGTGGGGGTTCAGGAAGCCCCCTCGTTTTAGCGTCCATGCGCCGGCCGGAGTCTCGGCGCTGGCGAGCGAGCCTTCGTGCTCGACCCAACGAAGTTTCGCGACCTCGGAATCTCCGGAGGAAAGCGTGAACTCGACCGGGGTTTCGGCCGAGCGGAGCCACCGCAGAGCCGTCCGATCGACGGAAGAGAGCGGTGCGAGCGGCATCTACCCGTCAGCGCGTCATGACCACTTAACGCCGCTCCCGGGCCACCGTAGGCTACCCCGTCGGAACTCGCCCGGGTCGCGACTTTGTGCCGGACGAATTCGACCCGCTCCAGCGTCCATCCCACCTTCGGGTGCGCCGATCGATCCGCCCCGGTCCGGTCGCCGTCAATGAGCCTTGACCCGGTGTTGATGTCTCATGGGGAGCACGAGCGGTCCGGCTGTGACGCAGGACTCGCCGCTCGACATCACTTGGCAGATGCAGCCGTCCACCCCACCCGCGATCAGTGTCCGCCCGCCGGGACCGCTCCCGCTCGCGAGCTACGTACCTACCGACCCGAGGCAAGCAAGAGCACTCCGCCGACCAGGACAAAGACCGACCCGAGCAGCGGTACCACGCCCGAGGCGAACCCGAGCACGAGCCATCCAACCACGGCCAGTACTACCAGAATGAGGCCGGCAGCGAAGCTTCGGTCGCGGTCGTGGGTCCGCCCGAAAAAGGCAAAGAATCCGATGAGCACGCCGACGACGATTAGCACCACCGATTCGCTCCACGCTCCGAACGCCCGACTCCCATGACCGAACGCTACGAACACGACTCCGCTCACAAGATCGAGGAGACCGGCGAGGACAAGCAATAGGGCCCCGAGCAGTCCGAACACCATCCCGAGTCGGCGGTCCCCACCGGAACTCATTGGGCACGCTCTCCTCGCAGGAGGGCTTAGGGGCTTTACCCTTACGGTAGCTGCGTCAGCGTCAACGACTTGCAGCGGTGCGTCCTGCCTCCCCGGGTTGGCGAGATAGAATGCAGCGCGAATCGACCTTCCGCATCGGAGGGATTCTCAGCTGTCTCCTCGGCCTGGGTCTCGCCTATGGTCTGTTTGCCGCCGGAGCCGGCGTCGAGTACGTCGACGCGTGGCTTGCCGCCGGGATCGCGGTTGGTTTCGGTGCGTTCTTCATCTATGTCGCCCACGATGAAGCGAAGACTCGGCGCGAGTACCTGCAGTCGGTCGAAACCCCGGACGTCAACGCGTCGGGTCGGCATCCTCGCTGAGCGCCGAGTCGCGGGCAAACCTTTTCTTGCGAGCGCGCCGTCCAACCTTCGTGGCCGGGATGGGGTAGCTTGGCCTATCCTGGGGGACTGTGGATCCCTCGACCCGGGTTCAAAGCGGCGCGGGGTCCACCCCCGCGCCCTGAGACTCTCGGTCCCGGCCCTAGGCCCTACGCTTCCGACGAGGCGGCGTACGGGCCGGACGGGTTCCACGGCCCCGTCCGAGCCTCCCGAGCACCTCGGGAAGTTCCGCGAGTGAGTAATCGGCCCACGCCGCGCCCCACTTGGTCAGGTCGCGGGGCGTGAGGGTCCATCCCGCGAGCCGAGACGCCCGGCCAACGGCGACGACGCCGGGCACCGATCGAGCGGCCTCCATGTCGAAGCGGGAATCTCCGACGAGAAAGACTCTGACTCCCGGAAAGCGGCGACGATATTCAACCAGGTGCTCCCGCTTGGTCCCGGTTCCCGACCCGAGGACATCCTCGAACCAGTATCGCAGGCCCTCGCGTTCCAGGAGGAGGTCCGCCATCTCTGTCTCTGCGCCCGTGGAAATGGAAAGCGTCCACCGTTCCGCCGCGAGCCGCTTGAGGAGCTTGGGTATCTCGGGAAACGGCTTGGCGCGCGCGTAGGCTTCGCTGACCTTTCGATGGTGAAACGTTCGCGCGGTGGCGGCGCGCAGCACGGCCGGCGCGGCCGGGTAGAGCTGGGACAGTTGGGCCTCAAACGGCATGCCGGTCGTCGCGAGGTAGTGGACGCGTGCTTCGTCCTCGGGGGTGCCGAACGCCTGCGCCATCACTTCCGACGCGACGCGACTAATCGGTCCGAGATCGTCAAGGATGGTGCCATCCAGGTCGAACACGACGACCCCCCGCTCGACCGTGCGAGGAGCCACGGGTGTGTCCAGACGGAGTACGGGCCGGGAAAGTTCGGCAAACTGGCTCGTGGCCGAGATGACCGGAAGTTCCAACCCGCCCTGACCTGGTTCGTCCGGCGGCAAAGGGGGCGGCACCCCGCCGGAGCTGGAGAGCGACGAAAACGCCATCGACCCATCGAGAAAGCCCGGCTCTTTAAGCCGCCGCCCGGTCGCGACCCCTCTATTAGCTCGAGAGGTTTCGCCCGAGCGTCGGCCGTCAGGCAGGTAGCGATGCATCCGAGTCATGTCATCCGCGGACGCGCCACCCAGCTCCTCGCGGGGCGCAAGATCGTGGTGGGCGTGTCGGGATCGATCGCGGCGATCGAGGTCCCGAGGATCATCCGCGAGCTGATTCGTCACGGGGCGGAGGTCCGTGCCGTGATGAGTCCGGAGGCGACGCGACTGATCAGCGTCGAGGCGCTCGAGTTCGCGACGGGACACCCGCCGGTCGTCCAGCTGACCGGGAATGTAGAGCATGTCACGCTACTTGGTCCGGGGGAGGGGCGGGCCGACCTGTATCTGATTGCCCCGGCGACCGCGAACACGATCTCCAAGATCGCGCACGGGATCGACGACACCCCGGTCACTTCCTGCGCCTCCGTCGCTCTCGGAGGAGGGGTGCCGATGATGATCGCACCCGCGATGCATGCGCACATGGGCTCGAACCCCGCCGTTCGTGAGAACTTGGACAAGCTGCGCGCCTGGGGCGTTGGGATCATCGCGGGTGCGACCGTGGAGGGCGAGGACAAGATATCCTCACCGGAAGAGACGGCGGCGGCGGTGCTCCACCGGGTCGTCCAAGGACCTTGGACCGGCCAGAAGGTCATCGTCGTGGGAGGCGCCGCCCGCGAGTCGATCGATTCCGTTCGCTCCGTGACCAATGAAAGCTCCGGCTTGACCGCGGTCGCGTTGGCCACGCAGGCGTACTTCCGTGGCGCTGACGTGACGTTGTGGGCTGGAGCCCTCCAAGTCCCCGTTCCTGCCTGGATCCCCGTTGACCACTGGCGCAGCGTCGAGGACCTCATCACCCTCGCGCGGCACCGGCGCGCCGAGCTCGCGACGGCCAGCGCGGTCCTCGTGCCGGCGGCGCTCTCCGACTACACCTTGGAGCCCCGTTCGGGAAAGATCGCCTCCCGCGACCACGCTACCCTCACCCTCACGCTACGTCGGGCGCCGAAGGTGCTGCCCGAACTGCGGCGTCTCGCCCCGCCTCCCGCGCGCCTCGTGGCATTCAAGCTCGACGCCGGCCGCACGTCGACCGAGCTCGAAGCCGAGGCCCGCGCCCTAGGCGAGGAGACCCGAGCCGACTGGGTCGTCGCGAACGACGTAGCCTCGATGGGTAGTCGGGACACCCAAGCCCTGGTGCTGCCCCGGGGCGGCGACCGTCGGTGGATTCGCGGTCCGAAGGCCGATTTCGCGGGTAAGCTGCTCGACGACATCGGCCGCGAAGCAGCCAACCTGTCGGGGGGAAGTTCGACCCCTCCGCCCCGGAGGACCCGGGCCGGCCGACACCGGCGACGCGGACGCTGACGACTCTCGTCAGATCGCGTTCACCGCGAAGCCGACCAGGAACCCCAGCAGTACCCCGAGGTACGTCAGGCGTTGTTTGAGGTAGGTGGCGTCCGGGGGGTCGGCCGGTCGGAAGGCGATCCGAAGCATCGGCAGGATGCAGTAGAGGATCGCCCCGATCGCGAGCGAATCGAACACCAGGTTGAGGAAGTTGCTCGTCAGAAAGTACCCGACGATGCCCCCGGCGACCGTCGGGAGACCGCCGACCAGGAAGAGGAGGGCGACCACCCCCAGTCGCTTGTCCGCCCGGCCGAGGAGCGGAGAGGCGATCGGGAACCCCTCGGTCACGTTCTGGAGGAAGAACCCGGTGAAGATCACGCCGACGAGTCCGAGAGTGCCGGCCGCCCACGCTGCGCCGAAGACCAAGCCCTCGGTCAGGTTCTGGAAGCCGATCGCGAGCGCGATGATGAGGGCCGTCATGCTCGGGGTGAGCGCAGTACCGCGCGAACGATGTTCCACAAGGTACAGCACCAAGAAACAGAGCGAGACGGACAGGGCGAACGTCAGCGCGTACACCGGATTGGCGAGATACGAGCTCGACGGGTTGGTGTAGATGATCGCCGCGGCATTCGAGAACACGTCGGCGAGCAAGAACACGAGGATTCCGATCGCGGCGGCGTTCAGGACGGTCATCGTCCTGGACCGCATCGATTTCATCAGCACGATGGGCAGCGAGAGATAGATCGACAGTCCCATGACCGTCGCGAGGGCGGCGAGCAGCAGGAAGTTCGCCACGGGGGGGTAGGGGTTTACTCCAAGTACTTAACAGGGACCGTGAAGCCGTCGCGGGATCGGTTCGCGACGCGCCGTGCGGGCGTCCGCGGCAGCTCTCGGCCGCTCTCGGCGGAATCGGTGGCCGGTCCGTCGTTGGGAAGGCTCGCGGCGGCATTGCTCACCGCCGCCCTTAATACGCCGTCCGCCTGCGCGCGCCGAGGATTTCCATGGTCAAGCTTGCCGAGTGGCGAGGCAAGGATGTCTTTCGAAGGTACGGCATACCGCTGCCCCGCGGCCACGTTGCGCGGTCCGGAGAGGAAGCCCAGTCGCTGGTTCGTGCCGGCACGGTACCCCTCCCGTGCGTCGTGAAAGCTCAGGTGTTGGCCGGCGGCCGGGGGAAAGGGGGAGCCGTACGGTTCGCCGACACCCCGGATCAGGCGCGCGAGGCGGCGACCGCGATCCTGGCCCTTGAATTCAAGGGCGAGAAGGTCCGGGAAGTCTTGCTGGAGGAGAAGTTGCCGATCGCTCGGGAACTCTACATCTCGCTGACCCTGGACCGTGCGTTGCGGCTCCCGGTACTGATCACGAGTGCCCAAGGAGGCGTGGAGATCGAGTCGGTGGATGACCGGCAGATCTCCCGACAGCCGATCCACCCGTTCCCGGGCCTGACCGGCTACGAAAAGCGCCGGGCGGCCGAGGTCCTCGGGCTTTCGGGAGGACCCGCGAAATCGCTGGACCGCCTGCTCGAGGCTCTCTGGCGCGCCTTCATGGCGGAGGACGCCGAACTGGTCGAGATCAATCCGCTCGCGGTCGTCGGGGACGGCCTGGTCGCGCTGGACGCCAAGGTGATCATCGAGGACGACGCGGCGTTCCGGCATCCGGAGTACGCCGATATCCGGGACGACCGGACCCCACTCGAGGAGATCGCTCGCGAGAAGGACATCGCGTTTGTCCAACTGGACGGGAACATCGGAGTGATCGCGAACGGTGCCGGCCTAACCATGGCGACGCTGGACGTCCTCCAGGAATTCGGAGGGGCGCCCGGAGTCTTTCTCGACCTCGGGGGCACGGACGACCCCAAGAAGGTCACCGAGGCGTTCCTGCTCATGGCTCAGGCCGAGCCCAGGGTGGTCTTCCTCAACATCTTCGGGGGCGTCACGCGCTGCGACACCGTCGCCAAGGGTCTGGTCGAGGCGATGAAGCAGGTGCCGACGGCACAGCGGTTCCCGATCGTCGCCCGGATTCGGGGCAACAACGAGAAGGAAGGAACCGAGATTCTCCGGGCTGCGGGGATCACTGCCGTGCCCCAGCTGAAGGAGTCCGCGCAGGCGGCGGTCGCCCTAGCCCGGGGGGGTCCATGACGGTGCTCGTGGACCGCGACACGCGTGTCGTCGTTCAGGGGATTACCGGTCACCAGGGCACCGTCCACACCCGCCAGATGAAGGCGTTCGGGACCCAAGTAGTGGCCGGCGTGACCCCCACGAAAGGGGGCGGCGAGGTCGAGGGAGTACCGGTGTTCGACTCCGTGCAGGCCGCCGTGGACCGGACCGACGCCAACGTCTCGTGCGTGTTCGTTCCGGCGCCCTGGGCCAAGGACGCGGTCGTCGAGGCGGTGGATGCCGGGATCCGGCTACTGACCGTGGTCACGGAGCACATCCCGTTCCACGACATGCTCGTGATGTATCACTATGCCAAATCGAAGGGAGCTCGGATCATCGGCCCGAACTGTCCGGGCATCGCTGCGCCAGGAAAGTCGAAGGTCGGCATCATCCCGAACCTGGTGTTCCAGCCCGGCCGCGTCGGGGTCATCTCGCGGAGCGGGACGCTCACCTACGAGATCGTGAACGGCATCAAGGAGCACGGGCTCGGCCAATCGACCTGCATCGGCCTGGGGGGCGACCCCGTCGTGGGCACTTCGTTCGTCGACGCCCTCCCGCTGTTCGAACAGGACCCCGAAACCGACCTAGTCGTCCTGGTCGGGGAGATCGGAGGCACCGCCGAGGAAGATGCCGCCGAGTTCATTTCGCACCATTTCACGAAGCCGGTCGTCGCCTACATCGCGGGCCGCAGCGCCCCGCCGGGCAAGCGAATGGGACACGCCGGTGCCATCATCACCCGCGGCAAGGGCACCGCCGCGACCAAGGCCGCCGCGCTCGAAGCGGCGGGAGCCCGCGTGGCGCGATTCCCCTATGAGATCCCGGACCTCGTGACCGAGATCATGTCCGGGTCGGGGCGCCGATGAGCCCGGAGGAGGAGGCTCCGGAGCCCTGTGCGATCCCCCAATGTGGCGGGCAAGCCGTGCGTCACCTCGCGTTGGCCGAGGCGCGGAAAGTATTCCCCGTCCTCGCCGAAAAGGGCCATCGGGCACCTCTGTGCCGGGACCACTATAGAGAGTGGAAGAAATCCACGAAAGAGGCCCGGAAGCTCGCCCGGCTCGGTTGGTAGCCGGGCGGAGGAATGGGTTCGCGGCCCGCCGTGGCATGGGCGGCCTACTGCTTACGCATCTTCTGCGCCCTCATGCGTCGGCGCATCCGCTTCTTGCGCCACTTCCAGCGCATGTGGCCGCGCTTCTTCCAGACCCGGGAGGAACGTTTCATTCCGACACAGACCGAACGCGCGGCGGTACGGGCGACCCCTTAAAAGGGTTGCTTCGCGCGGACGTGCTCGCCGTGACCGGCGGTCGAACCCGAGGCTTCGTGCGGGGGGCGCCGCGGTCCCGCGCCCCGCAACTTAACTAGCCGGTCGAGCTCGACCGGGACGTGCTGACCGCGTCGGACCTCGAGGTCAACGTGCTCGAGTTTCGGCAGCGCTCGTTCCAGTTCGAACGCCTGGCCGACTTCGACGGGACCGACTACGCGGTGTTTTCCCGGACCGAGACCGAGAGCGAAAGCCAGTTCCGGCCCCGCCTGGTGCACCTGAAACTGGTCGTTCCCCAGGCCTGGGTCGTCTACGACGAACCGAACGACCTGCTCGCGCTATCGAAGGACGGGGTCACGGCGCCGGTGCGCCTGACCGAGCCGGTGCTCGAAGTCGGGGCGGAGCGCACGGAGTTCAAGGAGCAGGGGATCGATTGGAGACGTGGGAACGGCCCGTCCGGCACGTTCGTCTACCTCCCCGACGCGTTGGCCGCGGAACTGCTCACCGAGGCGGGGTTCGCCGCCCTCGGGATCGCGTAGCGCCCGTCGCGGCTCCTCGCGGGTGCTAGTGCGACCGGGCGCGCAAGAGCCGGTCGACCCCGGCGGCCAGGAGACCACCGACGATCGGGGCCACCCAGAACAGCCAGTCCTGCTGGATCGCCCACTGGTCCCCTGAGTAGTACGCCGAGAGCACGGCTGGCGCGAAGCTGCGCGCCGGGTTCACGGAGGCGCCGTCGATCGGGATCGCGACCAGGTTGATCATCAGTAGCGTGACGCCGATCCCCAGCGGGGCGAGGTTCTTGGAGAAGTTGTCGCTTCGCGTCGTGAACAGGATCACCTCGACCAGGAAGAAGGTCATCACGACCTCGAGGAGGAAGACCGACCCCCAGGAAACGGTGTACGGGGAGGAGGACCCGGCGGCGAAGTACCCTTGCGAGGCGAGCGCCACATTCGAGCCCGTCGACATCGACCAGAGGCCGAAGGGGCCGGAGGAGCCACCGTAGGCGACCCCCGCGATCACGGCGACCCCGAGGATGCCGCCAGCCAGCTGGGCGACGATGTAGGGGATCACGTCCCGCGACTTGAACCGTCCCGCCAACCACATCGCGATCGTCACGGCCGGGTTGAAGTGAGCTCCGGACAGGTCCCCGAACGCGTAGATCATCCCGACCAGACCGAACCCGATGGCGAAGCTGATCAACATCACCCGGGAGACCGGGTCGAACCCGGAGGCGACGTTCAAGGAGAACAGGGCCGCCGCCGTCACGGAAAGCAGCAGCCCGAACGTTCCCAAAAACTCGGCAAGATACCGCTGGCCGGCGGACCACGTCATCGGCCGGCAGCACGTCTGCGCAGTGAAAAATCTATCGCCCGAGGGCGGGGCGTTACAGGATGCCCATCTCGGTGAGCTTCTCGGGCAGGTAGTGGTCGGTCACGTAGTTCAGCCCGTACTTCGCGAGCGATTGTTGCTCGGCCTTCTTGCCGTTCTTGAGCATGAGCTCGATCTCCGAGCGCCACTCCGCGGTACCGAATCGCGGGTCGGTCAGCTCGGCCTCGAGGGCGCGGACGTCCTGCTCGCTCAGCTTGTCCGAGGGGAGCTCGTAGTTCTCGATGTCCGAGGCGGTGACCCCCAGGAACTCGGCCGACGGCGTGGCGAGATAGCTCGAAAGGTGGGCGGTCTTGATGGCGCCGTACGCCACGCTCGCAAAGATCCGGAACGACCAGGGGTCCCCGTCCGTGAAGACGACGACGGGCAGCTTCAGTTCCTCGGTCACCCGCTTGAGGAACCGGCGGGTCGACCGGGCCGGTTGGCCCTTCAGGTGCAGCAGGATGGCCTTCTGCTTCTCGTCAAAATTGTTCTCGGCGAGCCGGTCGACCATGCCGCCGCACTCGATCGCGATCACGAACTTCGCGTTCGTCCCCACGAACTCGATCTTCTCCTTCTCCACGTTGAACGGCAGCGAGTACCCGCCGTCGCCCACGTCGTCCCGACAGTTGATCTTCTTCACGATCCCCTTGCGGTTCCGCTCCTTGATCGTCAGGTCCCCGATCACCGACGCGCCGTTCTCTTCCGGGTGCAGGCGGAAATCCTCCCGCAGCCGTTCGCACATGACCTCCAGGTCCTCGATCAAGAGGTTCGACTCGTCCTCGCTGTGGAACTTGGCATCCTCCCAGCCCTCGCTGATGTAGTACAGCTCCCGCAGCGTGGACGTCTTCGCGTCGGCGGCCATCTCGTTGATGAAGTCGACGAGATAGAACGTCCGCAGCAACATCAGCGCCCCGTCGAGCTTCCGGGCGCTGCGCGTGCCGAGCGCTTTCCCCAGCTTCCAGACCCCTTCGCGGGCCTGGAAGACCATGTTCTGCTTGGTACGCAGCGGCAAGCGCATCCGGGGGATCTCTCCGCCCGCGAGCTGGGCGTAGATCTGCTCGGCCAGGCCGAGCGTCGGCGCGAGGGCATCGGCCCGGATCTTGGGCAGGTCGTCCTCAGTCCTCTTCACTGGCGTGCGCGCTCGCTTCGGCGGCATCGTAATCCACCTCCTCTTCCGGGGACTCCCCGGTCGCGGCGGCTTCCGCCGCGGCCTGCTCGGCGGCTTCGACGATCGTGCGGGGCAGTCGGACGTCCCAGTCGCCGGGGAGCGGGTCGGCCCCCAAAAGATGCCCTTCGTCGATACCGGCGATGTACCAGTCGATGTCGCTCGCCTCGATGTCGGTCCTGGGCGGAAAGGCGATCGCGAGCTGGGTCCGCCCGTTCGGTGCGAGCTTCGGTAGGGTCCACCAGGCGCGACCCAATTCCATCTCCGTGCCATCCGGGGCCGGTTCGAACCGGGCGACGGCCATCACTTCCGGCGGGATCTCGCAAAACATCTCGAGGACCCGGGCGCGCGGCGTGTAGTTCGTCACCTCGACCGGCACGCGCACGGCAGCGCCATCGGACACGAGCTGGGTCTCCACGTTCACGACGTCCATGATGCGGGTGATCACGGGGGTGAGGTCCGGGATCGGCTTTCCCAATAGGTGGCTCGTCTTTTCCGCCAGTTTCGGGAGGATCCGCAGGATGATCTCGAACTTCTCTCCGGCGAAATCGCGGCGGCTCTTGCGGGAGAGATGGGTCCGTAGGTGGCGGGCCGCGGCCTGGAGCGCCAGCGTGATCTCCTTGTCGAGCTCGGGGTCCTCGGCGACCGCCTCCTTGGCCTCGCTCGTGAACGGGATCTTCGTCGACGCGACGTGGACCAGGATGAACGCCGGTCCGACCGGGACCCCTGAGCCTCCCTTCTGGTCGAGGCCGTAGCGCCGCCAGTCCATGCTCGCTATCGCGTTCGTGATGGCGCAGGCGCCCTGCTGGAACAATAGCGGGACCCGGTTGGCGAACCGAAGGATCTGGACCGGCTGCTCGGACGGCAGTCCTCCGCCGTAGACCAGGCCGACCTCGACCATGAAGGGGAACCCACCGCGCACCCTTGGGGGGCGGCTCACCGGCGGTGCGAAGAACTCCGGCCGCAGCTCGCCGAGGACGTTGCGCAGGCCCCGCTTGATCAGCATCGCGCCGATCGGCGATAGACCCGAGGCCGACGGCGGGAGCAGCGGGGCCCGGTGGAGGGCCTCGAGCAGTCGCTCCTGGGCCTCCCCCTGGACCGCCCCCGGAGCTGCCGAGCCTTTGAGTCGGGCTTGCGCGAGCACCTCCCTCGCGGCCCGCGCACTCACTCCCTGCAGGTCCTTCGCGAGGAATTCGCCGAGCGTGGGACGCTTCGTCCCTTTGAGCAGGTAGCCGAGTTCGCCGAGCTCGAGCCCGAACGGGTGGGGCAGGGTCTCTTTCGCCAGGGGAGGCAGTTCGGTCGTCGCGCGTTCGAAGGTGACGCGACCGCCGTCCGGTTCCACGAGGACGATCCGGGCGTGGGGGTTGACGATCGCCGTGCCGCGCAGGTACTCGAGGGGGGATTGGCGCCCGCGGACGTACCTGGCCTTGAGGACGAGCTCGATTCGCGTGCCATGGGGCCGCTCGGCCAGCTCCAGGTCCTCCGACACGACCTTGGGCTGGTTCTTTTGCGTGTCGATGGTGAGCTCGAGCACGTGGGCCGCTTCCTCTTCCTCCACCTTGGAGACCACCCGCGCCGGTCGCGCGGTCGTCAGATTCGCATACAGTACCGCTGCCGAGATGCCGATGCCCTGCTGGCCCCGCGCCTGGCGGTTCGCGTGGAACCGCGAGCCATAGAGCAGTTTGCCGAACACGTTCGGGATCTCCTTGCGGAGGATGCCGGGGCCGTTGTCGGTCACCGCGACCCGGAACCGGTCCTCGCTCTCCTTGGATATCTCGACCAGGACCTCCGGTAGGATGCTCGCCTCCTCGGCCGAGTCCAGGCTGTTGTCCACCGCCTCCTTCACCGTGGTCAGCAGCGCCCGTTGTAGGTTATCGTAGCCCAGGATCTGTCGGTTACGTTCGAAGAACTCCGCGACGGAGATCTCGCGCTGCTTCGCCGCGAGCTGCTGGGCGATGGTGGGAGGAGGGGACACCGAGGATCGTCGGCGCGCCGACCTCTATAAGAGCCACGTTCGAGTTGAACGCTGGACGCCTAGAGCGAGAGCGGCGCAGGGACACCGGGACGGCTGGCGATGTCCCGCAGCACCGGCCGGAACGGCCTCCAGCGGGCGGATTCGGTGGGGTCGATCTCGACGACCCCGAGCGTCTCGTCGGGGAGAGCGCGCACCGACGTCACCGGGGTAATCGTCAGGGGCTCGCCGCGCGCGTCCCAGGCCCCGCTGCCTCCGCCGAACACGACGCCGTCCTCGACCCCGACCCGATTGACGTAGACCACGGGGAACGCGTTCTCGATCGCGCGGGCCGGCAGCAATCGGTCGAACAGCCGGCGGCTCGTGACCGGGGCCGCCGAAACGACGATGAGCAGTTCCGCGCCGGCGAGCGCGAGTTGACGCGAGACCTCGGGGAAGAACACGTCGTAGCAGACCTCGAGGCCGACCGGGTGGGGACCGATCGCCACCGGGCGACTCGAATCGGTCGCCGTGAACAGCACGCCTTCCTCGAACGGACCGAAGGTGGGCAGGTATCGCTTCACCTGGATGAACACCTCCTCCGAGGGGAGGACGGCCAGCACCGCATTGTGGATCTCGCCCTTGCGTTCGGTCGAGGCGACCGGTGCGCCCACCACGACCGTCGTGTTCGATCCCCGGGCGATCGTGCGCAACGCCTCGGTCGTCGCATCGTCCTCGTGGAGGGCCAGCCGGTGGAACCGGTCGCCCACCCGGTATCCGGAAAGGAACAGCTCAGGAAACACCGCGATATCGACGTGCGCGGCCCGGACCGTTTCCCCCACGCGCTCGACATTGAGCGAGAATTCCCCCGGCTCCGGGGCGAGCTGGGCCAGCAGCAGCCGCATCAGTAGAAGTAACGACGGACGGAGATGAGGTAGATGAACAGCACGATGAAGATCAGGAACAGGATCGTGATCGACCCGGTGAAGAACAGATAGGCGGTCGTACCGAACACGAGCGCGAGGGTGACCCAGAGCGCCCAGGTCTCCTGGCGCCAGAGGGAGGTGGCCACGCCGAGCAGCGCCGCCCCGAGCACCACGAGGATCCCGGCCCCCCAGACGTCGATCGATTGGAAGATCTCGAGGGACGACGGAACGACTTCGCCCACGTACTGGGCGAGCAGGAACAACAGTCCGGCCAGGACCATCAGGACCGCGAAACCGGCGATGAGCACGGAGAGGACCGCCACGCCGACCGGAAGTCGAGGGCGCACCGGGGTCGGTTCCCACCTCGGAGGGAGGTGGTCCACCTGGACGGGAGACCCGGTCGATGCGGTGGCGTGCGCGCGGACGTTCGAGCCACTCATGTAGGCGAGCCTCGCCACGGTCCGAGTCGGCAGAGGGAAGATGTACCTTTCGTTCGACGGGGCAGGCCTAGAAGCGTCGCTCCGCTGCGCCGTGGGCCAGGCGCTCGAGCAGGTGACGGTACGGGCTGCTCGGGAGCGGCTCGAGCGCCCGGACGGCACGGTCGGTCCACTTCTCGGCCTCCTGCGCGACGACGGACGCCGCGTCCGTGCTGTCGGTGAGTTCCTTGAGTCGGAACAAGTGCTTGGTGCGCTTGTGACGCAGCTGGAACAGCTTTTCGAACTCGCCCTGGCGATGCGCGTCGAGACGTACGTAGGCCTCGAGCGAGACCAAGGTCGGGTTCCCTTCGCGCAGGTCGGTGAACAGCGGCTTGCCGAGCAGGTCCGGGTCGCCGTAGACGTCCAGGAGGTCGTCCCGGATCTGGAACGCGATACCGAGCGCCTTGCCGTAGGTATGTAGCCCGTCGATCACGGGGGCGGAGGCTTCGGAGATCTCGGCCACCGAGGCGAGCGCCGCGGCGATGATGGCAGCGGTCTTTCGTTCGACCACCCGGAAGTAGTGCTCGCGGCCGGTCGACAGGTCGAACCGGGACGCCTCCTGCAGGACCTCTCCCTCGACGAGGTCGGCGCAGGCCTCCCCGCACCGCATGATGATCGACCTCGGGTACTCGGAGGCGAGCTCGAAGGCGCGAACGAACAGGTAGTCGCCCGAGACGATCGCCAGCGGTACGCCGAACGCCCGCGGCATCGAGGGCCGGCCCCGGCGGGTTTCGGCGTGGTCGATGACGTCGTCGTGGACGAGGGTGGCGGTGTGGATGAGCTGGAAGGCGGCGGCGAGCGACCGGATCTGCGCGGTCGACTCCGCTCCGAGCGCACGGTGCGTCGCGGCCATGAGGAGCGGGCGCACCCGCTTGCCTCCGGTCGAGATCGCATAGCGCGCCGCCTCCGTGAGTTGCGCGTAGGTCGAGCCCAGCACCTCATTCAGGCGCCAGTCGATCTCCTCCACGTCCCGGACCAGTACCGGCAACAGCTCGGAGACCGCCCGCGCCGCGTCGCTGCCGAGGGTCTGGGTGACCAACGTCTCCAGCGTGGATTCCAACGGTCGGTCGCCGGGGGAAGTCATCAGGAGTTCCTATGGAGGCGGGCCGGCCAACGCAGTCGCATCATCGAGTCTAGACCCGAGGCCCCGATATATCGCATGCCTAGGGCCAAGACCGGGTCCACTCCGGCCACCCGGTCGCTGAAAGCCATGATCCGGGCCGCCCGGGACAGGGGTAAAAAGAGGTTCCGGCGCCACGCCGCATCGTACTCGGCCAGGGGCGTTCCGTTCCGCACGTGACGGGCGGCGACCCGGCCGGCGAGCCAACCGCTGAGCATCGCGGTCGAGATGCCGCCCCCGTTCGTCGCCATGACGAGGTTGGCGGCGTCGCCGGCGAGCATCGCGCGACCGTAGACGAGGCTCGCAGGAGGGGCGCCGATGGGGACCCACCACCGGGTGCGTTCCCGCCCCGGTCCGAGTCCCTGGTCGTCTAGGAAACGGTCGAGCAGCCGGTCGAGGGAGGTCCCGGGGGGGAGCCGGGCGACCCCGAGGCCCACGTTCGCGTCAAACGCCCGGGGAAAGCACCACGCGTACCCGTGCGGCGCCGAGCGGCCGAAGTACAGGTCGATCTCGTCGCCGAGCGGCCCATCGACGGTGGCCGTGATCATCCGGAACATCGTCCGGGCCGGCCGGAAGCCCACCGAACGACCGACCGTAGAGATCGGCCCGTCGGCTCCGATCACTACCGACGCCCGGATACGTCGTCCGCCGGCGCACCGCACCTCATCGTCCCGCACGTCCGTGACGCCGAGCGGATACTCGAGCTGGGCGCCGGCGCCTTCGGCTCGGACCGCGAGCGCCTTGTCGAACGCCCGACGGGAGACCGTGTAGCCGGAAAGGGGAAACTTGAATCGGTGGCCGTAGGGCGACACGCAGCTCATCGTGCGGGTCTCCCGCAGGATGGTGTTCGAAGGGATATCGTAGGCCTCGCCGATCAGTTCCGGGCAGTCGAATAGGTCGACCAGCTCGGCGGCCGTGGGCAGGAACTCTCCGCACTGGACCGGGTGGCCGAGCTCGGGACGGTGGTCGACGAGCAGTGTTCGGGCTCCGCCCTCGACGGCCGCACGCGCCGCGAGCGAGCCGGCCGGTCCGGCGCCCACGACCACGACGTCGTACCGCTCCATCGCCCTCAGGCCCCGACGTTGACGAAGTGCTGCGCCGCGGACTGGATCGCGCCGAGGATCGGCTGGGGATAGACGCCGGCGACGACGATCACGATCGTGGCCAGCGCGATCGCCGCGGCCCGACCGTACCCGAGCCCCCCAGCGGCGAGCAACACCGGCTCCGATGCGCCGAGGACCGCGCCCGAGGCCGCGGGCTGGGCCGCCGGCTCGTCGAAGAACATCACTTTCAGGACGCGGGCGTAGTAGAACACCGAGAGCGCGCTGTTGAGCAGGCCGGCGACCGCGAGCCAGACGAAGTACCCTTGGGCCTGGACCGCCGCGCTGAACAGGACGAACTTCGAGACGAATCCGATGGTCAACGGAACGCCGGCGAGCGACAGCAGCATGAGGCCAAAGGAGACCCCGATCAGGGGCTTGCGGGTCCCCAGGCCCTTGTAGTCGGCGATCAGCGGACCGATGCCCAGACCCGCGACCCCCGCCACCACGAGGAACGCCGCCCCCTTCATGAACACATGGGCGAAGATCTGCAGCGTCGCACCGGCGAGCGCCGGCGCGGTGCCCACCGCGATGCCGATGAGCATGTAGCCGGCCTGGCTGATCGACGAGTACGCGAGCATCCGCTTCATCTCCTTCTGGAGGAGGGCGAGGATGTTGCCCAGCGTCATCGTCAGGACGGCGACGGCGCTCAGGGTCAGCTGGAGCACCGGGCCGAGCGCGACCGTCCCGGTCGTGAACGGGGTGCCCGAGGCGGCCGTCCGAACGTAGAGGATCGGGGCAAGGAACACGAGGAAGAACGCGAAGATGCCGACCTTCTTCGACCCTCCGGCCAGGAAGCTCGTCACGTCGGTCGGCGACCCGTCGTAGACATCGACGGCCCACGCGTGGAACGGAACGAGCGTCGCCTTGAACGCGAGCCCGGCGATCAGGAACCCGTAGCCGAGCAGCACGAGGACCGGGAACCCGACCGTGCCCCGCGCGGCAGCGATCGCATAGAGGTTGGTCGTGCCATACGCACCGAAGAGTAGCGAGGCCCCGAAGAACGAGATCGTGGTCGAGAGCGCGCCGATGATGTAGAACTTCATCGCCGCTTCGAGCGCGCGGGGGTCCTTGCGCGTGTAGGCGACCAAGAGGTAGGTCGCAATACTCGTCACCTCGATCGCGAGCAGCAGGAAGATCAGGTCGGAGGCGATCGCGACCAGGAGCATGCCGAGGGTCGCGAGCGTCAAGAGGCCGTAGAATATCGGCGCCCCGCGCTCGTTCGACGGGCGGCTCATCGAGGCGAGCGTCACCAGGAAGCTCGCGAGCAGGAAGATGCCCTGGAACACGAACCCGAGGGAAGTGAACGCGTACAGGGGCGTCCCGGTGGGGAGGGCGTCGACCTGCCCGGAAGGCACGGTCGCGAGGCCAGCGAGCGGGGCGAACCCCAGGTCGGCGACCACGAACAACAGCGCGAGGAGCGTGCCGGAGAGTGCGATGGCGCCGACGATCTCGTTGCGACGCACCCCGAGCACGTCGAGGAGGTAGATCAACAGCGCCGCGCCCAGCAGCAGGATCTCGGGCAGGAACGGACCGGCGAAGGAAGCGACGTCCATCGGCTCACGTCCCCGGGAAACCTTTCACCGGCGAGCTCACGATCACGTTCACGAGCAGTCCGGGCAGCACGCCGAAGAGCACGGTCAACGCGACGAGGAGTCCCATGCCCACGCCCTCGTACCACGGCACGTCGTGCGCGTCCAAGGGGACGCCCTTCGGCGGACCGAACAGGATCCGCTGCATCATCCACAGGTAGAACGCGGCGGTAACGACCAGGATCGCGAGCGGGATGAACACCCAGTACGCGAGCCCGTTCCACGTGGCGAGGAGCGCGGTGAACTCCGCCGGGAAGCTGATGAGCGCCGGCAGTCCCAGGGACGCGAGCGAGCCGACCATGATCATGGTCGAGAGCGCCGGCGTCCGGGGCGTGATCCCGCCCAGCCCGGCGATATCGCGCGTCCCGAAGGTGTGGTGGACCGAGCCGGCGGTCATGAACAAGAGCGCGCTCACGATCCCGTGGGCAAACATCAGCAGCACCGCGGCGAGCAGTCCCAGCGACGAATTCAGGGCGATCGCGAGCAGCACGATGCCCATGTGATTGATGGACGAGTACGCGACCAGCCGTTTCAGGTCCCGCTGCGAGAGCGAGAGCACCGAACCCCAGATGATCGAGAGGAAGGCGATGAAGTACAGCAGCGGCTGGGTGGTGTGCAGGCCGCTGGGGAGCACCTCGACCGCCCAGCGGGTCAGTCCGTACCCCCCGAGCTTGAGCAAGAGACCGGCCAGCAGGACGGAACCGCCGGTCGGCGCCTCGACATGCGCGTCGGGCAGCCACGTGTGGAAGGGCACGATCGGGAACTTCACCCCGAAGCCGAAGAAGAGCGCCAGGAACAGGAACGTCTGGGCGACCGGGGTCAGTCCGCGCGCGGCCGCATAGATCGAGGCGAAGTCGAACGACGTGGCGCCGGAGTAGAAGACGAGCGCGAGCAGCCCGACCAGCATGACGATCGACGCGACGTGCGTGTACACGAAGAACTTCAACGCCGCGTAGCGTCGCTGGGGACCGCCCCAGAACCCGATCAGGAAGAACATCGGGACGAGGACGGCCTCCCAGAACAGGAAGAACAGCAGCACGTCGAGCGCGACGAACACTCCGAAGCAGCCGAGGCACGTCAGGAGGAGTAGGCCGAAGTACGCGGCGGGTCGCTTCTCCTCGCCCCAGGAATAGACGACCGTCGCGATCTGAAGGATCGCGGTGAGGAGGATGAGGACCAGGGAGATGCCGTCCACCCCCACCGTGAAATTCACGTGCATCCAGGAGATGCTGATCCACGCGTACGACTCGCTCTCCGCGAATCCCGGGACGAGCGAGCTGTTGTAGCCCGGCCAGCCGGAATAGCTCAGGAAGAGGAAGGCGACCTCGAGGACGAACAGTACCGAGGTACCCAGCGCCACCCAGCGCGCCCGGGCACCGGAGAAGAAGGTCGCGGCGGTGCCGGCGAGCAGCGTCACCAGGACCAGCGAGATCAGGGGGAACATCTAGCTCCCTCCCCACATCGAAACGAGATACGGAGCGACCAGGAGCAGGAGCACGAACAACGCGATGAGGCCGGCGACGACGTAGGCGGCGTAGTCGGACACGAATCCGGTCTGGATCCGACGCAGCCGGTCGCTGAGTCCGGCGAACATGCGTTCTAGACCGTGGACCGTGCCATCGATCACGTACCGGTCGACGAAGTCCGCGGCCCGGGCGATGCTATAGACGCCCTTCGTCCCGATCCAGTCGTAGCCGATCTTGAAGTAATAGCGATTGAGCAGAAGCCGCCGGACGGGCTGGACGGCGCTGGACTCGGCGAGAACGAACACCCGGCCGTTCCCCCACAGGCGCCAGGCGGCCAGGATGCCGGCCGCGGCGAGGAGTACGCTCACGGCCGATAGCACCAGGTCGGTCGAGCCGTAGGCCGGGGGGATCCCGGCGGCCCCGTTCCCGTTGAGGAGCAACGTCTGGAAACTGGGCCAGAACACCAGCAGCCCACCCCCCACGGCGAGGGCGGAGAGCACGACGAGCGGCACCCGCATCACCCACGGTCCCTCGTGGCCATGCGGGAGGGTCTCGTCGCGCGGGCGTTCGCCCGAGAACGCGAGGAACCAGGCCCGGAAGATGTAGTAGGCGGTAAGGAACACCGCCGCGAACGCGAGGAGGAAGAACGGCCAGTAAGCCGGATGCGCGCCAAGCTCGGAGTACACTCCCGAGAGCACGTCGTCCTTGCTCCAGAATCCGGCGAACGGCGGGATGCCGGACAGGGCGAGCGCTCCGATCGCGAACGCGACGGCCGTCAGTCGCATCGACTTGCGCAGCCCGCCCATCTTGAACAGGTCCTGCGTGCCCACGGCGTGGATGACGGACCCCGCCGCGAGGAACAGGAGGGCCTTGAAGAACGCGTGCGTGAACAGATGGAAGAGACCCACCATCGCGAACCCGGCGCCCACGGCGAGGACCATGTAGCCGAGCTGGCTGATCGTCGAGTAGGCGATGACCCGCTTGATGTCCGGATGGACCACGGCCATGGTGGCCGCGAAGAACGTGGTGAACCCTCCGATCGCCACGATGGCAAGCTGGTCGACCGACGTGAAGCCGAGGAACAGGCTCGTGACCGCGAGCAGGTAGACGCCGGCGGCGACCATAGTTGCGGCGTGAATGAGCGCCGAGACGGTCGTCGGGCCTTCCATCGCGTCCGGCAGCCAGACGTGGAGCGGGAACTGGGCGCTCTTGCCCGCCGCACCTCCGAGGATCATGATGCCGGCGATGGTCAGCAGCGTCGAGTTCCCGCCCATCGCGGACTGCAGGAACGGCTGGTTGCCGTTCGTGAACACGAAACCGTTGTGGGCCCAACCCCCCAGGCCTGCGGGCCCGGCGAGCGAGTAGTTGTAGAAGTAGAGGAAGATCCCGAGCAGGAACATCACGTCCCCGACCCGCGTGACGAGGAACGCCTCTTTCGCCGCGCTCGCGGCGCTGGGCCTCTCGTAGTAGAATCCGATGAGGAAGTACGAACAGACGCCCACGAGCTCCCAGAAGATGAAGAACTCGAGCAGGTTGTTCGAGAGGACGAGTCCGGACATCGACGCGAGGAACAGCGAGAGCTCGGCGTAGTAGCGGGGCAGCCCGCGGTCGTGGTGCATGTACTCGATCGAGTACAGCATCACGACGAAGCCGACGACGGTGACGACGATGAGCATCAACGCCGAGATCGGGTCGACCAACGTCCCGGCGACGAGCGAGAACCCGTTCGGGAACGCTCCCGGCGCCGCAGCGAGGCTGAGCCAGGTGTACTGAACGTTGACGTACTGGCCGGGGTGGAGCATCTCGCCGGCGGCGACCAGGACACCGAGCACCATCGCCGCGCCCGAGAACGCGACCGCGACCCACCCGCCCCATTCCAGACGCGCGAGTCGGGTGCCGGCGAGCCCGACGATGACGAAGGCGAGTACGTAGAACAGCGGGACGAGGAACGCCCAACCGAGAAGGAAATCGAGCGAGGCCGTGCGTCTCCCTCCCTAGAGCTTCAACTCCGTGGCTTGGGCGACGTTGATGGTCCCTTTCACGCGGTTGAGGACGAGGACGATCCCGAGACCGACGGCCACTTCGGTGGCGGCGAACCCGACCAGCACCACGGCGATCGACTGGCCCGTGAGACCGGCCGTGCCGCTGGAGTACGCCGCGAAGTAGACGAAGTTCAGGATTGCGGCATTCATCGCGATTTCGATCGCGATGAGGAGCAGAATGAAGTTGCGACGCGTGAGGATGCCGAAGAGACCGACCGCGAACAACGCGGCGGAGAGCCCCACGAACCCGACCTCGGTGAGGTCGGTCATTCCCGTCCCTCGCGGACCAGGTAGATCGCGCCTCCGACCGCTACGAGCATGATCAGGCCGAGGAGGAGGAGCCAGGGTCCGTTCACGTTGAACAGGTTCTCCGACAGCGCGGCCGGGTCGTAGGAGGTGATGGGGGTCGAGGATTGCTGGAACTCTCCGACAGCCGCGACCAGGAAGACGAACGTCACGACGGCGAGCGCGAACGACACGGCGCCGATCCCGGTCGCCGCCTCGCGGGAAAAGATCCGCTTGCGGGTGGTCATGATCCCGAACAGCAGGAGGATCGTGACCGCGCCGGCGTAGACCCCGAGCTGCAGGACCCCCAGGAACGGCGCGTCGAGTAGGAAGTAGATCGCCGCGAGGTCGACGAAGAAGATCGCGATCCACAAGATGGTGTGGACGAGCTCGCGCACGAGCAGGGCGGCGACGGCCGTGACGAGGGCCGTGACCGCGAGCACGACGAACGCGAGTTCTTCCAGGATCACTTCCGCGTCCCCCAGAACAGGCATTCCTTCGGGCAGACGCTGATGCACGTGCCGCAGCGCACGCAGTCCGAGTCGTTGACGACCGGCTCCTTCCAGATCCGTCGCGGGAGCTTCTCGCCCGGCTTCGCCTCCGGCCGGGGGATGTCGAGCATGGTGATGCATTCGGTGGGGCAGTCGCGCGCGCACGCATTGCATCCGATGCACAGCGGCGGGTCGAGCAGGATCGCGTCCTCGTTGGCCGGCCGCGCCAGTCGGATCGGGTTCATCGGGAGCTTGGACTGGAACACCGCGAACAGCTTCTGTGGCGAGTAGACCATCTCGGACCGCTTCGGGGTCGACAGCTCGTAGCGGGTGGTCATGGTCAGGCAGCCCTCGGGGCAGGCGTCCGAGCAGAACCCGCAATAGCTGCACTTGCCGTAGTCTATCTGGGGGCACTTCTTCGGATGTTTCGGGTCGCCACCCGGCACCGTGACCATGTCGATGCAGATGTCCGGGCACGAGAACGCGCAGAGGTTGCAGCTGATGCAGGTGGCGATGTTCAGCGCGTGGACTCCGCGGTAGTTGTCCCACACCTGGCCCACGCCGAACGGCTTGCCCGAGGCCACCTCGACCCGGTCGCGGAACTTGGGGTCCTCGAGGCGTTCGTACGGGTAGACGACCGTCGACGGCCGGAACAGGCTCTTGGCGAACTGGCGCGCGGCCGTGGCCATCGGGCGGGCCACCCACAGGACCGGATTCTCGCCGGACTTCTCCTGGGCGTTGACATCGGATTCCATCGATTGCCTCGCTACTAGACCCCCGGGGAGGGCACGCAGCCGAACACGGGAAGGCACTTCACCGTGACGAGAACGGCGGCCAGGAAGACCGCGAGCAGGCTGAGCGGAATCATCCGGTTCCAGCCGACCCGCAGGAGCTGGTCGGTGCGTACCCGCGGCAGCGAGGCCCGTACCCAGACGAAGAGCCCGAAGACCAGATACGTCTTCAGCATGAACCAGAAGATCCCGGCGAGCGGGAAGGAGGTCGCCGCGCTGGGCACCCACGACGGAAGGGTCCAGCCGCCGAGGAAGAGCAAGACGACCAAGATGCTGCCCACGAGCGCCCGAAGGTAGTCGGCGAGCATGAAGAACGCGAACAGCATCCCGCCGTACTCGGTGTTCCACCCTTCGACGAGCTCGGCCTCGGCCTCCGGGAGGTCGAAGGGGATCCGCTCCATCTCCGCGAGCATGCCCGCGACGAAGACGATCAAGGCGACCACGAGGGGCCCCCAGAACCAGTAGTTCTGTTGTTCGTAGACGATCGTCGTCAGGTCGAAGCTCCCCGAGACGATGACGACCGCGACGACGGCGAGCAGGAGCGGCACCTCGTACGCGATCATCTGCGCCGCCGAGCGCATCCCGCCCATCAGCGAGTACTTGTTGTTGCTCGACCACGCGCTCACGAAGATGAACAACGGAGCGAACGAGAAGATCGCGAGCGCGAGGAGAAGGCTCAGCGGCAACGCGCCCGAGTTCCATCCGGAGGAGATGGGCAGCACCCCGAAGATCATGAAGGAGGTCACCAGGTAGGCCGTGGGTCCGGTGATGAACCCGAGCGTGTCGGCTTCGCGAGGTTGCACGGTCGTCTTGCGGAACAGCTTGAACCCGTCGGCGAAGTTCTGCAGGAGGCCGGCGTACCCCACGTGCATCGCGCCCCGCCGGTCCATGAAGCGGCCGAGCAGCTTGCGCTCCCACCAGATCAGTAGGATCGTGTTGAGCATGCTCGCGGCGAGAAGCAGTGCGGCGAACACCAGGACCGCGAGGCCGGTAAGGAGGTCGCCGTTCGTGACCCACGCCCGAGCCGGCTCGGGCAGGACCGAGCCGATCGCCGTCAGTACCAGGTTGCAGAGGTCGTAGGAGACGGAGTAGAGCGTGAGGTTCGACACGAGCGGACCCTCCTATCGGTCGACCTCGCCGACGCACACGTCGACGCTTCCCATGATCGGCGGGATGTCGGCGACGCGATATCCGACGAGATACTGACGGGCCGCACTGATGTTGCCGAACACCGGGGAACGGAACTTCACCCGGTACGGGTGTTCCCCGCCCTCGTTCACGATGTACGCCTGCGCTTCACCATGGGGCTCCTCCACCGCCGAGAAGCCCACCCCCTTCGGGTAGTTGCGCTTGAGGAGGTAGCCCTCGCGGCCTACCGGCGCGTAGGGGGCGCCGAGCCAGCGGGGAAGCTGCTCGGCCATGACCGGCCCGGGATGGCGGTCGAGCCAGTCGAGGACCTGGCGCAGGATTCGAACGGATTGTCGCATCTCTTCCATACGGACGAGATAACGGCCCGTCACGTCCGCCCCGTCGGCCACGGCGACATCGAAATCGAGCTGACGGTAGGAGGCGTACGGTCGATCTTTGCGCAGGTCGCGCTTCACCCCGGCCGACCGGATCATCGGGCCGGTCACGCCGTGCGCCACGCAGTCGGCGGCCTTGAGGATCCCGAGGTTGTCGCAGCGCTTGTGGAAGATGCTCGACCCGAGGCAGAGCTGGTCGTACTCGTGGAACCGCGGGATGAGCCAGTCGAGCACCTTACGGGCCTGGTCGGTGAACCCCGGAGGTAGGTCATTGCGGACCCCGCCGACCCGCATGTACTCGTAGGTCATCCGGGCACCGGTGTAGCTCTGGAACAGGTCGAGGACCAGGTCCCGATCCCGCATGCTATACAGGAACGGGCTCATCAGCCCGATGTCCTGAACGAATGCCGCGTACCACATCAGGTGGGAGGCGATGCGCTGGAACTCGTCGCACATCACGCGAAGGTACTGGGCCCGCTCGGGAGGCTCGAGGTGCAGCGCTTGCTCCGAGGCGATGATGTAGAGGTGCTCCCAGCAAAGTCCCGCCACGTAGCAGCAGCGGTCCATGAGCGTGATGACCTCGTTGTAGTGGCGATCCTCGCTGATCTTCTCGATCCCCCGATGCAGGTACCCCATCTCGGGGTCGACGTCGAGGATCACCTCGCCGTCGATTCGGACCCGCAGGTTCCAAAGACCGTGGGTCATGGGGTGCTGGGGCCCCATGTTGATCCACATCTCAGACATGGCGCGACTTCACCTCCAGCTCCTCGGGTTCGTGGAGCTTGAACGAACGCAGCAGCGGGTGGAACACGTAGCCGTCCGGCGTGAGAAGATGCCGGAGGTCGGGGTGATGGTCGAAGTTGATGCCGACCAGTTCCCACGCTTCCCGTTCGTGCCAGTTCGCGCTCGGCCAGACACCGCTGACCGATTCGACGCGCGGGTCGTCCGCGGGCAGGTCGGTGGAAAACAGCACGTACTGGCGGATTGCGTCCGACCAGAGCACGTAGAACACCTCGCGATGGTCGACCCAATCGATGCCACCGACCATCGAGAGGTGGCTGAATCCCAGGTCGTCCCGTGCCGACTGGAGCACCTCGACGGCTGCCTTCCGCTCGAACCGCACCCGTCCGGCCATCCCGGGAAACGGTTCGACGCTGAGGATCCGGTCGCCAAACTTAGACCCGAGCGCGGTTTTCAGCTCGTCAGGCTGCGTCGCATTCCTCCTTGGATCGGGCCCGGGCCGTCGCCCATTCACTCCTTGCGCTCTCGGATCAGCTGCTCCAGACGAAGGATGCCGTCCAGGAAGGCCTCGGGTCGTGGTGGGCACCCCGCGATGTAGATATCGACCGGGACGAGCTTGTCGACCCCGGGAACGACGGAGTAAGCGGTTCGGAACGGGCCGCCGCCGGTCGCGCAGTTCCCCATCGCGACGACCCACTTCGGCTCGGGCATCTGCTCGTAGAGCGTGATCAACTTGTGCGCGACTTTCCAGGTAACCGTCCCGTTCACGATCATCACGTCGCACTGTCGGGGCGAGGAACGTGGGACTACGCCGAACCGTTCCGCGTCCCATCGGGCCCCGAACGCCGCCGCGAACTCGATCGCGCAGCAGGCGAGACCCCAATGGAGCGGGAAAAGCGAATTGCGGCCGGCCCAATTGAACACAGGACGGATGAGCTTCGCCTGCCCCTGCTCAGCGATCAGACTGGTGAGCGCTTCCTTCGCCGCCGGAATGAACTCCTTCGCTCGCAGTGCCTCGATCTCGATGAACGGCACCCCGGGCTGTTGGACCATGGGGAGCTCATCGTCGACCGGACGTCCCTCGAAGGCCATGGTGCCGACCTTCGGTCGCGCGACCTCGGTGGCCGGTGTCGTCACACGACCCACCTCTTCTCACCGCTCAGCGCGTAGTAGATGCCGGTGATGGCGAGCGCGGTGAAGGCCACCGCGATGAACACCGGGTACCAGCCGGAGTTGACGCCCCGGAAGGTGAGGCCCCAGAGGGCGAGGACGAATCCCAGCACGTCGACCGCCACGAAAATGATCGCGAACGTGTAGTGTTGGGTCGGGAAGTCGATCTGCGCCTCGCCTTCCGCCTCCTCTCCGCACTCATACGTCGTGAGCTGAAGGTACGATTGGCGTCGCTTGGCCCCCAGAGTCCGATTCGCGATCAGCGAACCCCCCCCGAACACGGCCGCGAGGACAGTGAAGACCAGGAACGTCGTAACCCCTGCTTCCATCGTCGCCACTCTCCGCTCGCCGACTACCCACTTCGGACCCAATTGCGTTATTTAACCTCCACAGGGCACCGGCGGCAAACCCCTCAAGAAAGCCGATTCCGGCGGCCTCCCGTCGCGCACTCGGAGCTGTTATGTCACGGCCACGACTCGTCAGATCCGGATGCGCTCTGAGAGCTTCCGTTCCCCCCTGACCCTCGAGGGGCGTCTGGTCCGCCTGGTTCCGCTCGAGCCCGCCCACGCTTTGGCATTGCGCAGGGCGGGGAACGACCCCGAAGTGGGCCGCTACCTGCTGAATGGACCGGGCACCACGCGCGCCGACATCGAGGCGTTGATCGACCTGCTGCTTCAGCGCCAATCCGAGGGGACGGACCTGGCGTTCACCACCACCCGCGCTTCGGATGGCTTGCCCATCGGAATGACCCGATTCCTCCACATCGACCGCGCGAACGAGGCAGTTGAGATTGGGGGCACGTGGCTCGATCGACGATACTGGCGGACGCCGTTCAACACCGAGTCAAAGTACCTGCTCCTGCGCCATGCCTTTGAGCGGGAAGAAGTGCACCGCGTCTACCTTCAGACCGACCTGAGGAACGAAAGGGCCCAACGTGCGATCGAACGCCTGGGCGCGGTTCGCGAAGCCGTTCTGCGCGAGGACCGACTCCTCGCGGATGGTCGGTACCGGTCGTCCGTGTTCTACAGTGTCTTGCGGAACGAATGGCCACGTGTCAAAAGGGACCTCGAGTCGAAGCTCGCGCGCCCGTGGGCACCGGCCGCCGTCGGCGCATGAGCCCGGCTGTGCCCCCGACTCCCAAGCGCCGGCGTTATTCTGGACTCCGTGCCTGGGGGGGGCCGTGCCAGCTACCGGGTTCCGTTCTCCCCTCACGAAGCACGGTCGATTCGTCGAGCTCATACCGCTCGAGCCGGCGCACATTCCGGAACTGGCCCGCGCCGGTCGCGATCCCGAGGTCTGGAGACTGTTGCGCATCGGACCCGGACGCGACGTGTCCGAGATGACCGCGCTGGTGAACGAGCTTCTGGACGCCCAGGCGAAAGGCAGCGTGCTGGTCTTCACCATTCTGGCACTTCCAGAGCGCACGCCCACGGGGACGTTTCGGTTCCTGGATATCGACCGGGAGAACCGCTCGGTGGAGGTCGGCACATGGCTCGATTCGACATTCTGGCGGACTCCGGTCAACACGGAGGTCAAGTACCTCGGACTCACCTACGCCTTCGAGGAAGAAGGGGTCCATCGGGTTCAGTTACGGACCGATTCACGGAACCTGCGTTCCCAACGCGCGATCGAGCGCCTCGGCGCCGTTCGCGAAGGAGTGCACCGGGAGCACTTCCGCCTGCGCGATGGATATCGCCGGACCTCCATCGTTTACAGCATCCTCGCTTCCGAGTGGGTCGAAGTCAAAGGGGACCTCGAGCAGAAGCTCGCCCGTCCGTGGCCGGTCGGTGCGCCCCGGGCGATGGCCGAGCCGACCGCAGACCCCTAGGGAGCCGGAAACCGGGGCTTTCGCTTCTCGCGGAACGCACGTATCCCTTCCGGAAGCTCGCCGTGCTGGGCGGCTTCCACCGCCGCGCGACGTTCCAGCATCATCTGCGACTCGGCGCTCTCGCTGAACGCCGCGTGCAACAGGCGCTTGGTCCAGCCGTAGGCGAACGTCGGTCCCTCGGCGAGCTCCGACGCCCGGTCCCAGGCTCGGCGCTCCAGATCGGTCGGCACTACGACCTCGTGCACGAGACCCAGGTCCCGGGCCCGGGCCGCCGGGATCCGCGAGTTCGTGAACAGCATTTCCTGGGCGAACCCGATTCCGAGATAGTGAGGAAGGAAGTAGGTGAGGCCGCCATCTGGAATGGCTCCCAGCGTTGAGAACGCCGGCACCAACACCGCGTCCTCGCTCGCGATCCGCCAATCCGCCGCCAGGGCGAGGGAAAGCCCACCACCCGCCGCCACCCCCGGCAGGGCGGCCAGAACCGGCTTCGGCATGCCCATCAGTTCGCGGATACCGGTCTCCATTTCGGAGGTGAGCGCATGGAAGAGCGCGGGCAACTCCCCCCGGGCGCGGTACTCCTCCATCACCGCGACGTCCCCGCCAGCACAGAACGCCTTTCCCGCTCCGGTCAGCAGTACGGCGCGCACGTCTCGGTCCGTCGAGGCCGACTGCAACGCCTGTCGGAGCGCGAGCATCGACGGTACATCGAGCGCGTTCAATCGCTCGGGCCGCTGGATCGTGATCGTGAGGACACTCCCTTTTCGTTCGCTGCGGATTGGCTCCATGCCGTCCCCACCGGCCGAGCAGGAAAATAACCTTGGTTCGTCCGCGACCACTCGTTCCTCCGCGGTCGCCTCGGATCGGGCATCGGACGGAACGGCATGTTGTAGCATTCCGACGCAACAACCCTTAATGCCTGAGCGCGGGTGATGGAACCTACCGCGGGAACGCGGCGGAGAACGACGATGGGATGCGGAATGATGAAGGTGGAGTGTGACGACGGATTTTCGGTTGTGACGAAGGACAAGCACGAGCTCGTGTCGCTGACGCAGTGGCACACCGAGCACGCGCACCACAAGAAGGTCAGCGAGGCGGAAGTCCTCGCGATGTCGAAGCACCCGTAATCCCGGGTCCGCGAACCTTTTCCTACCGCCCCCCGGCTCGCGATCGGTCGGGGGTCCCCGGGAGTCTTGGAAGACTAAGTCTTGCCGGTGGGCCGAATCCGCGGGGACGGGCGTCCCGGGCCCTGCGCCCGGCTCCGGGACCCCGGAAACCGATACGGGGTCGAGGTCGACCAGATCGCCTCGAAATGCGCGGCCTCGGTTTGCACGAAATCTCGATTGTCGGTCCACACGGCGACCTCATCGATGTCCCGGTTCTGAGGCTCGGGCACGAGGAAGACCATCGCCTCCCTCCCATCCACCGTCGTCGTGCGACCGCGTTGTGACGGGACCGTGCGAACCTCCACGTTCGGGAAACGTCGCCGGCTTTGGCCGAGGCGGCGGACGAGCTGGTTGACGTGGAGCTCGGTCTCGACCACAAGTCGGAATCGACCTTGGTGCACGAACGACGGGCTCAGCGCATCGTACAATCCGGCTTTCGTTGAATCGCGAAGCGCCCGGGGCGTGACCAGTACCTCCACGCTCTGGCGGGCTCGCGACAGCATGTCTCGTAGGCACAGATACACGGCCAGGGCCCCGGTGACCAGCTGGAACCGAGGCACGGCATCGCTGGCCGATTCGCTGAGACCGGGGAGACGAGCGCTGAGATCCCGCGCGAGTTCGCTGTCCTCATCCAGGGTACGACGTCGCTCGGCCAGGTTCCGCTCGAACAGCGCGCTCGGGGGCGACGGCACGTATCGACGTGGACGCTCCGCCGTGATCTGAACGAGGCCACGCGCGCGCATCTCGTCCAGGGTGCGGTACGCCAGCACCCGGTCCATCTGCGCCTCGCGCGTGAGCTCGCGAGCGGTCGACCTGCCCCGGCGGTAGATGAGCAGGTAGAGTCGAGCCTCCTTCTCGGTGAATCCGAACCGACCCAAGCTCCGCATCAGCTCGTCCCAGGGCGCGTCGGTGGGCGTCAATCGGAGTGCTCCCGCCTCCGGACGCAGTAGATTGTAGCAATTTATAGTTACAAGCGGCTACGAGGGCGGCTCCGAGCTTGGCGTCCGCGCGACCCGAGCACCGGGACAGAACCCCAAGGGCAATCCCCTACCGATTCATTCTGTCTCGGCAGGGACCCCCCCCACCCGACCGGAAGTTCGCCTCAGCTGCTGGGACGCGGAGGAGCCCGTCGACGCCCGTCAAAGGGGGGTTCGGAAGTTCCCGGGGTGGCCCCGGCGGAGACGGCGGTAGAGGCCGCGGGAGGAGCGGAGGGGGGCGGAGGAGCGATCTCGTCGGCTGGCGGCAGGATCGCCACCGCCTCCGCCTTGGTGCCCTTTCCGTAGGACGTGACCATCCGGGTAGACTCTTCGGACTCGGCCTTGATCTCGTCCTCGATCGATTTGATCTCCGAGAGCAGCTCGTCCTGTTTTGGAATCGGGCCGAGAATACTGTCCATCGATCCGATGCGCTTCTCGAGTTCGTCGAGCGTGTTCAAGCTCCGGTCCGGGACCTGTCGGCTGGTTCCCATGTACTCGCTGGCCCCCTCCATCAGACGAGAGAACTCGAAGGGGAACAGGATCTTGGTCGCTTGTCCATCGCCGACCTTCGCCACCGTGTCGAGGGAGAGCACCGTGAGCGCCTTCGCGTCGAGCACTCCGGCTCCGAGGGAGAGGATGCGCAGACGCTGCGATTCGCCCTGGGCCTGTAGGATGGTGGCGACCCGAGCGCCTTCGGCCTCGAGGATCTGAGACTGTCGGACCCCTTCGGCCTGAAGGATTCGGGAACGCTTCTGTCCTTCCGCGACGAGGATCGCGCTGCGCTTCTCGCCGTCCGCTCGCAGGACCGCCGCGCGCCGCTGACGTTCGGCGGAGGTCTGCTCCTCCATCGCCGTCTTGACCGGGCCGACGGGGTCGACCTCCTTGATCTCGACGGCGTCCACGCGGACGCCCCACTTGTCGGTCGCCTCGTCGAGGATGTCGCGGAGCCGGGTATTGATCCGCTCGCGGTTGTAGAGGATCTCGTCCAGTTCCATGTCGCCGATGATCGACCGAAGCGTGGTCTGGGCCAGCGCCACCGTCGCGATGTGATAGTCCTGGACCTGGAAGATCGCCTTCGGCGCGTCGACGACCTTGATGTAAATGATGGCGTCGACATTGGTCGGGGAGTTGTCCTTCGTGATCACTTCCTGGCGGGGTACCTCGAGCACCTGCGTCCGCAGGTCGATCTTGAGCACGACCGCCAGCGGGCTGACCAGGTTGAACCCCGGGTTGATCATGCGCTTGTACGAGCCGAGCAAGGTCACGATTCCCTGCTGGTACGGTTGGATCGTGTAGATCATCCGGGTCAGCAGAACCAGGAGAACGATGAACGCCAGAACGACCCCGATGATCAAGAACGTGTAATCCATGGTCTACTCTCCTGTGAACGTTCGGTTCCTGTGGTCCGGACGTCCCCGCACGGCCGCGGGAGATGATACCCTTTCTCCCGAGCCGGGGCGGAGCGTCATGCGGCCTTCGGCGGGTCGAGCGGCTCGACCGAAACCGAGACGCCTTCGCCGTGGACGATGCGCACGCGGGCGCCGACCGGGATCGAAACGTTCGAGCGAGCCGACCAGACCTCGGAACGGACGCGGACCTTGCCCTTCAGTGTGTTCGGGACCACCTCGGAGATGACGATCGCTTCGTCCCCTACCAGGCCGCCGCTCGTCGTGCTCATGGGTCGATGCGTTGGCGCCACCCACCGATAGTAGGGGATCTCGACCAACGCTCCGACGATCGCGGCGACGATGATGGCGACCGGGCCGATGTAGCTGTCGAGGAGGTAGTTGGGAAGGAACAGGTAGAGGAACCCCGCGACGAGGAGGATCGAGCCAGGAATAATCAATAGGGCGCCGGGGTGGATTAGCTCGAACGCGAGCAGGATGATGCCCGCGACGACCAGTGCGATGCCGATGGCAGGGTCGATCACAGTCATCTACCCGACGCTAGCGAGATAGCGAAAAGCGGGATAAAGACCGACCACCGAGCGGCGTCGGCGCTAGCGGATATACCGTTCGGTGGTCGCCAGGTCGAACCGGGTCACGACCTTCAGGCGCCGACCGTCGCCGCCGGGGGAGTAGGCGAGGAACGGGAACATCTGCCAGAGGTTCCCTTCGGCCATCTTGGTCGCAACATGGTCCGGGCCGAGCGCGGAGCGGGTGACGAACGCCGTGACCTCGCGGACCGCCCGTTCGTCCAGGTAGCCGAGGGCGTGGAGATACTCGTGGGCCAGGATGACGTAGACGAAGGAGTTGAGTTCGAGCGGTGACCGGGCATGGGCCCGCATCGTTTCGACGAGGCCCTCGTTCATGACGATCAGGTTGCCGGTCACTTGCCAGTAGGCGCCCAGTTGAGCAGGCAGGTTCGAAAGGCCGAGGCCCAGACCGGGGCGTTCCACGCCGAGCGCGCGGTGGACGGCGCCACGGACCACACGGAAGACCGCATCGTAATCCGCGTGACCTTCGAGCACCCGGGAGAGTGGGAACGGGGAATTTGGGTTCCCGGGGCTCGGCGACCGGGACGGACCGGCCGGCGACCGTCCCGCGCCGGTGAGGTGGGCGAGCGTCATGGATTGACCTAGCTCGCATCAGTAGGATATAGAGTCGGTTACCCAGGGGCAACGTGCCTACCTCGCCCCACGACCACCTGCGGCGCCTCCCGTCGTCCCGGCTCCCCCAATCCTATGTGCGCAGGCTGGCTCACGCCATCCTCATGCCCCGGCCCGAGGACGTCGTCTTTCCGCGCCACCGCGAACGGTTCGAGGACCGTCGCCGGGAGTCGCACCAGCGCAAGCTCCTCGACGAGTTCTTCGACCACGCGACCCTGCTCGCGGTGTCCCGACTCGTAAGCCACGGCCAGATCGATTCCATCGATTTTCCTATCTCCACGGGCAAGGAGGGCGGCGTCTTCCGGGCCACGAAGGGGGAAGAATTCCGGGCGGTCAAGATCTACCGGATCAGCAACACCACGTTTCGGCATCTTCCGGCCTACGCCCTGGAGCAGCTCCGTCGGGAGGCCAGCGTCCGGAATTTCGGGGGTCTCATCTATGCGTGGACCCGGCGCGAACACACGATCCTGGGTCGGCTGAAAGAAGCCGGGGTCCGCGCTCCGATTCCCTACGGCCACTATCGGAACCTCCTGGTCATGGAATTCATCGGGACGGCCGAGGGGGCGGCCCCCCGGCTCAATACCGCCTTCATCGAGCGGCCCGAGGCGCTCTACGAGGACCTGGTCGTGCAGGTCGGCCGCATGGTCCGAGACGCCAAGCTCGTCCACGGAGACCTATCTCCGTACAATGTTCTCTGGTTCGAGGAGCGGGTGGTCCTGATCGACGTGGCCCAGGCGGTGGCCCGAGAGCACCCGGGCGCGCCGGCGCTGTTGCAACGGGATATCGTCAATTTCGCAAAGTACTTCGGCCGGCTCGGCCTGGACGTCGACCCCGCGGATTTCCTCAAGGCGGTCGGGGGCGACCTGGTCGGACCCAAAGACGGAGGGAGTTAGCGATGCCCGTGCTCTATGCGCGAGTCCCGGAGGACCGGGTCGGAGTGATCATCGGCTCGGGAGGTCGCACCAAGCGGGACATCGCCGGTCGGACCGGCACGAGCATCGACATCGACGCCGCCGAAGGAGAAGTTCGGCTCGCCGGGCCGGACTCCGACCCGATGGGCGTGCTGAAGGCCCGGGACATCGTCCTCGCGATCGGACGTGGATTCTCTCCCGAACGTGCACTCCGCCTGCTGAAGGAGAACACGTTCCTGGGCATCCTCGACATCAAGTTCACGACCGGCCATCGGGAGAAATCTGCGCTGCGGCGCATCCGGGCGCGTGCGATCGGCACCCGCGGTAAGGCGCGCTCCCGCATCGAGGAGCTCTCGGGCTGCTCGATGAGCGTGTACGGCTCGACCGTCGCGCTCATCGGGGAGGAGGAGCAACTCGACCGGGCGACCCGCGCCGTCGAGTTGCTCCTCAAGGGCAGCGAGCACTCCACCGTGTTCCACTACTTGGCGCGGGCGCGCCGCGATGCCGCGATCGAGGAAGCGACCCGCGGAGCCGCTTCCCCTGAATTCGAGGGATAGGCGTGGCGAAGACCGTAGCGCTGGACGCGCCGACGCTCGCGTGGGCGCGAGGAGTGTTCGCTCGCTACTATGCGAACGCGCCCATCGCGGCGCCGAGCCGGCTCAACCGGCGGGAGTTCGCCGCCTTCCCGTTCGCGGCGGAGAACCTGATGCGCCGCCACGCGACCTTGCGAACCCCCGCGGAGTTCCACGAGTTTCTCGCCCGCGAGGTCCCGCGACACGTCTACTACTCCTCCGCCTACTACCGGCGGCCGGCCGAAACCTCGATGGCCGCGAAAGATTGGCTGGGAGCCGACCTGATCTTCGACCTCGATTCCGACCACTTGCGGGGCGCCGAGTCGCTGGACTACGCCGGACAGCTGCGCCTGGTCAAGACGCGACTTGCCGAGCTCGTGGACGACTTCCTCTTCTCGGACTTCGGGGTCGACCCCCAGGCGACCGAGTTCGTCTTTTCCGGGGGTCGGGGCTACCACGTCCATGTGCACGACGAGCACTTCCTTTCCCTTACGAGCCCGGAGCGCCGGGAGCTGGTCGATTATGTGCTGGGGACCGGTTTCGACCCGATGCGGGTGGTGGAAACCCGCCGAGAGGACGTCCGCGCGGGCCGCACCACGGACCTGCCCGACGAGGAGGGAGGAGCCGGTGGCCGGGACCGCGGGATGACGCGGATGCGTACGTTGGCCCCACCGGATGCGCCGGGTTGGAGGGGACGCACGACGCGAGCGCTGCTGGACGTCTTGAGACGATGGGAGGAAGGCGGAACGGCCGCGGCCGCCCAAGAGATGGTCGGCTTCGGCGTTTCCCGGCCCAAGGCGAGGCACTGGGCCAAACTGTTGGTGGACGGGGGCGGTGCGAGCCGGATCCGCACTTCGCTGACGCTCGACGTCTTTCGCCACGCCCTGCCGAGCGAGATCCTGGAGGCGGTCGTCGCCCGGGCCAAGATCGAGGTGCAGGGAGAAACCGACGCTCCGGTGACCACGGACGTCCATCGGCTCATCCGGTTGCCGAACTCGCTGCACGGGGGAACGGGATTCCGCGTGGTCCCACTGGGACGAGAGGAGATCGCCGCCTTCGACCCATTCTCGCAGGCCCTCGTCCCGTCCGGTGACGACGCGACGACGGCCGTGACGTTCCGTGAACAGGTCCGCTACCCGTTCCCCGACGGCGGGGTTACGGGCTCCCCGGGGGGCACCGACGAGTTGCCTACGGCGGTGGCGCTTTTCCTGGTCCTTCGGGGGGAGGCGGAGCTTCGGCCTTCACCGGCATGACCAGGCGACCGATCTTCTCGATCGTCGCTTCGATCGTGTCGCCCGGCTTGAGCTTGCGCGACTCGTTGCCGAACTCGAACCCCGGGACGCCTCCCAGACTTCCGAGCGAGAGCATGTCGCCCGGTTCGAACGTGATCCCTTTGGACAGGTGCGCCAGGATCTGGGGGATTCGGAAGATGTAGTCGGACGTGTCGCCCTTCTGGCGGGTGACCCCTCCGACCTTGAGCTCCATGCCGAGCGGATAGGGCTCGCCGACCTCCGCCTGGGGGACGACCCATGGCCCGACCGCCATCGTGGCATCGAACCCCTTCCCCATCACCCAATCCACGGGGCCGTCAGGGGGGTACTGGAGGTCCCGGTAGCCCATATCGAGGGCGATGGTGTAGCCGGCGATGTACTCCATCGCCCTCTCGGCCGGGATGTGCTTACCGGTCCGTCCGATGATCGCGGCGAGCTCCAACTCCACGTCGGGGAAGGTACCGGCCGGGTTCAGGGCCAACGTTTCGCTCGGCCCCACGAGCGCGTTGAAGAAGCGGGGGAAGACGTAGGGCTGCTGCGGCAACGGTTTCCCTTGCTCGAGCACGTGCGACCTCGAGTTCGAAGCGAGGCAGAAGATCTTGCTCCCGTGTACCACGGGGGCGAGCAGCTTCACGCCCTCCTCGGGCTTGAACAGGAATCGGGCTCCGGTGGCGGCCCGCGGGGTCCATCCCATTTGCCGCCGGCGGTCGATGTATTCGGTGATCTTCCGAGTGACCTGGACCGAATCGGCGCCGCCCGCGAAATAGTGCTGCATGTCGCGGAACCGGCTCGGGTCCGCGCCCTTCACCGGGTTGACCCCGTAGTAATCGCGGCACGCGGTATCGAGGTCGATGTATTCGTTCGCGTCGGTGATCATCCCGAAGTGGAACTGCTCTTGCAGGGTGAAGTGGACCAGCTTCACGGTTGGGCCTCGGCGCCGGTCGAATCGTCGATGGGGATAAGGGGTGCGCGCCCCCGACGAGGGCAAGCCGAGGGTCCGACGGCCCGTGACTCCAGCCCGCCTTCGGTGGCAAGTGGAACTGCCCGCAGTATGGCGGACGCTGCGGAGCTGCGGGCCCCGACGTTCTACAGGAAGTGCCGGTGCACCGCGATCAGGTACACAAAGATGATCACGGCGAAGATGAACCCGAAGGTCACGAACGCTCCGGCCAGGGCGTACGAGGCGATCTCGAGGAGCGTGACGATCAGCGCGAGCACGAGTGCCCACATCCGCAGGTGCCAAAGACCCAGGGCGACCCCAAGAATGATCAACCCGATGACCAGGACGATGGCCCCCAGGATCACCCCGCCGATGCCGCCGAACCCAGGTACACCGAGGAAGGAGAACGCCGTAGCCCCGGCCAAGAGAAGTATCCCTCCGACGATCAAGAGGATACCGTAGATGCCGACCAAGACCGCAAGAATGGCGACGCCGAGCGGTCTACTGCGAGGAGATACTACTGCCATGGGTTGGAGAGTTAGAACCGCGGTGGATTATGACTCTATCGCCGGAGTACGGAGCGGGCCGGCCGGCGCAACGTGACCCGAATCGATGGCAAATGATCCGCCTCTGTCGTTCCTAGCCTGCCAGGTGGTCACCGACCGTCGTCCCTCAATCACCGCCCTGAGGGACGTCGAGCACCTCCCGCATTAGGCGTGGGTGGGCCCGGAGACCCGGTCCGCAGGTGCGACGAGAATTGGAGCGGGGGCTAGCAGCCATTCCAGCGCGAATGCGCCTGGCTAAGAAGGTCGCTGGGGCGTGGGTGGCCGGCGCGGAGTGTAGGTGGCCACATACCCCTCCCCGAACCGCTCGAGCGAGACGAGGTCCATCTCCACTTCGTCCATGGGCAGGCGGGATTCTTCGCCCGAAGCCACCGGGGGAGCGGTGGAGCCGCCCACCACCACCGGGGCATAGTAGATGGTGAATCGGTCGAACAACCCCGAGCGCAAGACACTCGACAGGACCTCCGCTCCCCCCTCGACCATAAGTCGGCGGATCCCGAGGTTGTGGAGCAGGGAGAATAGTTCCCCCAAGTCCACCCGGGTCTTCCCGGCCACGATCGCATGAACGTGAGGCGGGAAGGACCTCTGTGAACGCTCCGACGTGGCGATGATCGTCGGCGTCGAGCCGTCCAGGACCCGTGCCCCCTCGGGGGTCCGTCCGCTCGCATCGACGATGACCCGGGTCGGGTTCTTGCCCGGTGGTTCTCCGAGCAGCTCCCAGTGCACGCGCAGGGACGGGTCGTCTTTGACGACGGTCCCGACGCCGACCAGGATGGCGTCGGCGTTCGCGCGCATTCGTTGTACCCGCACGAGGTCTTCCGGCGAGGAGAATTGAGCGCGCTTCCCTCCGGCCAGGGCCAGGCGACCGTCGAGCGACGCCGCGCAGTTCACCCAGACCGCGGGGCGTCGGGCGGGAAACTCACCGGGACCTGACATCGTTCGAACTCAACCGGAGGCCCGCAGATGCGCGATCTCGGTCTCGAGGTCCGCGATCGGTTCGCCGGCGGCCTTCAGGTCCTCGAGGTTGATCTCGACGTTGGCGAGCGCCCCCTCGGCCGCAGCTCGGAACAGGGCGAGGGAGGTCACGAGGTCGCTGCCCAGCGCCGCCCGCGTCCTAGCACGTACCGACTCCAGTTGCCTCGCGAGATCTCGCGCGCGTCGTGCGGTCTCGAGCGGCACTTCCGCGGCGTGCCGGACCGCGGCGAGATACGCCGTCTGAGATGCGGCATCGTCCGGCCGTTCCTTGCGGGCCCGCTTCGCGGACCGGACGCCGTCGTAGGAGAGAGAGTCCTCGTCGGCCAGCTCCAGAAACCGGAGGCGTCCTGCGGTGAGCGAGTGCGCGAGCGCTGCCAGGTCCTCGGCAGGTTTCGTCGGATCGATCGAGTACGCCAGGACCATCTCCCCCAGCGCCGCGGCGAGGGCCGCCACGACCCCCGCCGCGCTTCCGCCTCCCGGCGTCGGGGTCCGGGCGGCAAGACGGCTGGCGAAGGAGGCGATCGACTCGTGACCCGGGACCGACGCGTCCACGGACCGAACCTTCCGCTCTAGGATCGCGCTTCGGTCGAAGGCGTGCAGTTGGAGGTAGTACTCCGCGGCGTCGAAGAGCGCGTCCTCGGGGATCAGTCCAACGATCTCGGACTCCTCGACCCCGACGCCGTACCGCTGTCCCTCGCGACGGACCGCCTCCAAAGCGCGGTGTACCGGACTCACCCGGTAGTCGGTGAGGTTCATCGAGACCTGCGCCCGGTGGCGCTCCTGGATGTCGAAACCAAGCGCCTTGACCTCGGGGAGACCGCCGTCCCGAGCACGGACCGCCTTCGCGATCTTCTTGGCGATTCCCACGTCCGGCGTCGTGAGGTAAGCGTTGTAGGCGATCAAGATCGGCCGGGCTCCGACCGCGACCGCGCCGGCGGTGGGGTGGACCTTCGCCTCTCCAAAATCCGGAGCCCGGGCGGGGTCGGAGGCGATCGAGTCGCGGATCCCTTCGAACTGGCCCTCCCGGACCTTCGCCAGGTCCGACCGCTCCGGCCTACGGGCGGCCGCGGCATAGAGGTAGACCGGGATGCCGAGCTCCTTGGCAATTCGTTCGCCGAGCCGCTCGGCGAGCTTGACGGCGTCCGCCATCGTGGACGAGCCGAGAGGGACGAATGGCACGACGTCCGTCGCGCCCATCCGGGGATGTTCTCCCGTATGATGGGTGAGGTCGATGGAGGCGGTCGCCACCCGCATCATTCGGAGCACCGCTTCGATCAAGGCGTCTCCTTCGCCCACGAGGCTGATCACGCACCGATTGTGGTCGGCGTTCCGCTCGACATCGAGTACGGTGACGTCGGGCACTTCTCGAGCCGCTCCGGCGATCCGGTCGATCTTCGCCGGGTCCCTCCCTTCCGAAAAGTTGGGGACGCACTCGAACCGACTCATTCGCTCGGACCCCCGTACGTTTCCAGCAGCGTCTGATGTCCTCGCGCTTCGGCGGGCGTGGCGCTGGTCCGCGGTCGCTGACGAGCCCGTGCGATCGCCGCCCGCACGCGCTCCTCCCCGAACCCGTGCCCTTCGACCAAGAGCTTGTGGACCGCATCCTCGTCGACCGGTCCGAAGGAAGGTGCCCCGGCGTCCACGGTGTTTGGGTGACGAAAGATCTCCGCGACGTCCCGCCCTTCGGCGAGGTCGAGACCGGCCCGAGCCAGTGTGGCCTCGAATCCGAGATGCTCCTGGACCAGCTTGAGGGCCTTCTTCGGCCCATACCCCTTGGCGCCGTCGTTGAAATCGGTTCCGACGAGGATGCCGATCAGGATCAGTTCGTCGCCGTCGATCCCCAGGGCTGCGAGCAGCTCGCCCCGGTCGATCAACTGCGCGCCCGGGGAACCGCCTCCCGTACCCCGAGCCGCGAGTCCTCGCACGAGACGGGGGGCACCGAACAATAGCGTGTCGTAGTCCTCCGAGGCCGACGCCCAGACCGCGCCGCTCGCCGCCATCACCGCGGCCTGCGCCTCGCCTTCCCCGGGCGCCTGGAGCGCGGGGACACCGAGCGCCGCGAGGAGTTTGATCAATTCCTCCACCATCGGCCGCGTCAGTCGCGAGGTTTGGGCGGCCTTGCGTCGCGCGGTCTCCAGGTCGCCGGCGGCGAGCGCCGTCTGCCACTGCTCCTCTGCTTTTTCCTTGGCCACGATCCGTTGCCGGATCGTGCCGGCCTTGCGGTCGGGAGGCCGACCGTCGAACACCCAGAGCGGAAGGACTCCTTCCCGCAGGAGCGAGGTGGTTCGATAGAACACTCCCATGAGATGACTCGTGACCCGTCCCTCCGGGTCGGTGAACAGCTGGCCGTCCCGCTGTCGGATCGTCGCCAGGAACTGGTAGACCGCGTTGTACCCATCCACGGCGAGGGTTCGGCCGGCGAGGGCGTCCCAAGGGAGCTGCTGCGCGGCGACGATGTCCCGGAGCGGGAGCCCCACGTCGGGTTCCGAGCGGCGCGGAGTACTTGGGCTTGTGGGCCGGTCGCGCGGCCACACGCTATAGTCTCCGTCGGCGTCCGACCTCGGGTGGTCCTCGTGGTCGAATTTGCCTGGCGGGATGAAGCCTCTCCGACCGAGAACTTCGGCAACGGCTCCGTAGTGATTTCGGCGTTCCCGAGCGCCGGCCTCGCGACCATCGTCGCCGCGCATTACGTCATTCGCGCTCTGAAGCTGCCTCGGGTCGGTCGGTTCGAATCGCCTGACCTCCCTCCCATCGCGATCGTTCAATCCGGGGAAGTGAATCCGATGGTCCGGGCCTACGGCCGCCCAGACCTGGCGCTCGTCTTGTCCGAATTTCCTCCGACCCCCCCGCAGGCGAACGCACTGGCGAAGACCATCCTCGACAGCGCCGAGCGCCACCGGGCGCGGCTGATCATCGGTTTGGAAGGAGTGGTACCGCATCCCCTCAGTGATGAGGGAGAAGGCGACCCGGCCGCGACGGTGGCTGCGGTCGGAGACGTCGAAGACGATTCCCCGGGGCAGGTCTGGGCCGCCTTCTCCCGAAAGGACCCCGCGCTCCTCAAGTCGTTCGAACCGGCCAAGGCCCGCATCCTCGAGGACGGAGTGATCGGTGGCGTCTCCGGCGGACTCCTCGTCCAGGGGATCGGACGGAACGTGGCCGTCGCGGTGTTGCTCGTCAGCGCGCGGGTGGCCGAAGGCCTGCCGGACCACCGGGCCGGAGCCGTCCTCATCGAGACCCTGGACCGGCTGCTTCCTGAGATTGCGATCGATACCGGCCCCTTGCGAGCCCAGGCACAACAGATCGAGAAGGCGCTGCGGGCCGCGATGCGTCGCCGACCCCCGGGCGCCGCTGCGACGACCGATGGGACGACCCCGACGTCTCCGGGGATGTACGGCTAGGCAACTCGAAGCCAGCGACCGCGAGGAACCACGGACTAGGCAAACGATTCGTTGTAGGTCAGCAGGTAGAACCCGCCGAAGACCATGACGGCGAAAAGCACGAACACCGCGAGCGGATTCGACCGAAACTCAAGGACGGTGACCCCGAGCAGGGCGGCGGGCAGTAAGAGGAGAAGCAGGACCGTAAGCAGCCGTCCGTCCATCGAAAGGTCAGCGAACGTGCTCGGCTCTTAAGTTTGACAGGACCGAGCCCGGAAGGAAAGGGCGGGGATCCCTGATGGGTCGGTTCCCCGCCTCGAATCGGTTACTGCATCGTGGGAGGTCGTGCCGCGCTGTCCACCTCGAACGAGAGCTCTACCTCGGGCCCCAGGGTCGTCGCTGACGGTAGCACCGGGGGGATCTCGGGCAAAGTGGCCGGCGTCGGCGGGACAATTCCATGGGGGCTCATCTCCGACGGAAGCACTCGATTCATGGGGGCAAGGATCGCCTCGCTGATCTCCGTGGCGGCCAACATGGACTCGACCGGCGCGAGGAACGAACGCTCGATGTGGTCCTGGACGACGGCGGCCCAGTGCTGGCTGATCCGAGAGAACGCGGATCGCCCCAGGGTTTCGACCAGGCTCTCGTTGTCGAGTGTCTGCAGGGTGGCGAAGCCTCGCTCCTTCTTCTCCACGAACGACTCGACGAAGTGGAGCCGTCCGATCGCCCGGTCCGCGAGGGACCGGCGCTCCCCTTCGCACCGGAACGGCTTGATCACGAACGCGCTCACTACCTCGGCATTGCGCGAGGCGACCTCGAGCACGTAGGGCAGGGCGCCGCTGCCGGCCCCCCCGCCGAGGCTTCCGATCACGATCACGAAAGTGGCGCCCTGGAAGATGCGTTGGAGAACCGGTTCCGCGGCCCGGGCCAATAGCCCGCCGACGAACGGCGAGCCGCCCGTGTCGGTCTCCGCACCCGTGTCCGGACCGAGGTACACCCGTCGGTCGAATTCGTCGAATCCTTGGACCTTCGGGTCGCAGTTGATGGCGACGGTCTCTAGGTGCCGAATGTGTCGACTCGCGATCTCCCTTCCAATCCGTATCGCTCCGCCGCCTACGGCTGCCAGGACGAATCGAACGTCCTGGCCGAGACGCAGGTGGTTCTCCCACCCGACGTCGTTGGCTTCGCCGTATCCCGGCGCGGTGTTTCGGTCGTTCGTCGCTCGCTCGGCCTCGTAGGTCCCCACAACCCCCCCTTGAATGCGGTCGTCAACACTTTCGGGCGCTACCGCCCGACCACTCCCTTGCGCTCCAGGTCCTTGCCGCTCTCTTGGAGAGCGCCGACCTGGGTCCGAGTCTCCACCGCCTCGCGCACCGTTGCGCGAGCCCGCTGAACGAGCTCGTTGACCTTCAGCTCCATCTCGCCCCGCCGGACGATCTCGGCGAGGAGGTCCCTCACCGGGCGGCCGTTCGCGACGTGGTGGGCGTAGGTCTCGAGGGCGGCGTACTCCTCCGGGCGCAGTCGCACGGGGACCTCGATGAAGCCCTCGGCGTCCACGGGAGGCGTCGGCGCGGTCGACATTGCCCGGGAGCGCAGGAACGCGTGCAGCGCCGCCCGCATGAGCTCCGACCGAGTCGAGTACTCGCCCTGGCTTACGAACGAGTCGACCAGTCGCAGTTCCTTGCGGTTGCACCGTAGGGCGATACGCGCGTCCTCCGGCTCCTCCAGAACGGACTCCGGCGCGCGGGTGCGCACTGATTTCCGGTCCGGAGCGTTGTCGAACACAGTCAGGCTAAGCGATGTAAATTCCACATACTTAAACCAGAGTACGGCCGGTCGAGAATACGAAGTTCTGCGTGCTCCGATCCGATCTTCTGACGTGTCGAACACGCACTGATACTTGTCGAACGCAGCCCGATCAGCAAACTCTCTCAGTATAACCTACGTCCGCGACGTGCCATCGACGCGCGGAAAGCACAAACGAGTACGATTCGTCAGGGATTCTCGATGCGGCCGCCTTCGCCATCGGACCGAACAACGGTCATCTACCGATCGGGAGGAAGAGTCTGTCGCTCCACGTGATCGTCGGAGCCGGCTCGGTCGGTTCCGCCACGGCGCGTCTGCTCTCGAACCGGGGAGACGAGGTTCGACTCGTGAGTCGATCGGGGAGCGGACCGGACGAGCCGCGGGTCACCCGCGTGGCGGCGGATGCCACCGATCAAAGTGCGCTCTCTCGCGTTTCCCAAGGCGCGGTCGCCATCTACAACTGCGCTAATCCACCGTACCACCGCTGGGCCACAGACTGGCCCCCACTGGCCTTGTCCATATTGGAGACGGCGATCTCGATTCACGCGGTGCAGGTCACGGTGAACAACCTCTACGCGTACGGGCCGTTGGACCACCCGATGACCGAGGACGATCCGTTGGCTCCTGCGGGGAATAAGGGCCGGATCCGGGCCAAGATGTGGACCGACGCACTCGCCGCTCATCAGGCCGGCCGCGTGAAGGTTACCGAGGCGCGAGCCTCCGATTACTTCGGGCCAGGACTTACGGACACGAGCCATCTCGGCTCTCGGGTCGTCCCACGCATCCTCCACGGTCGAACCGTTCGTGTTCTGGGTGACCCGGATGCACCCCACAGCTGGACGTACGTTCCGGACGTCGCCCGGACCCTCATTGTGCTGGCCACCGACCCGAGAGCCTGGGGTCGAGCCTGGCACGTCCCCACCGCCCCTCCGCAATCCCAGCGCCAAGTGATCACGACGATGGCTGCCCTTGCCGGTGCGCCGGTCCCCCACGTGAAGTCAGTTCCGAATTGGATGATCCGTCTGGGTGGGCTGTTCTCTCCGGTGTTGCGGCAGCTACCCGAGGTGATGTACCAGTTCGACCGACCCTTCGTTCTCGACTCGACCCGGGCCTCGGCGACGTTCGGGGTCCAACCGACCCCGTTCCCCCAAGCGCTCGCCGCCACGGTGGATTGGTGGAAATCCCGCGCGCTGCGTTCTCCCTCCTAGAGCTATGGTCGGGTCCTATCGGTCGTACTCGTCATCGAACTGGCAGTACGGACCGCCGGGCCGGCGCCCCGGGCGCTCGGTCGTTGCGCCCAGGTTGTATATCCCACAGAATTCGGGGGCCTCTCGCGAGTGTTATACACCTGAGAACACCTAGATCGGTGCGAACTCATCCCCAGCTCACCGCCGTGACACAATGTGTCATTATGCGTATTGATGCGCATTACGTCTATTGACGATAATCGCATCGTTTATTGTCGTTTAAGTCACCTTAGGCTTCAAATACGAGTTGTCGGCCATACCCTCACCCGCGGGTCTAACGGCCCATCGGAGGAAAAGCGGAATGAACGTCTTCGGAAAGAAAGAGCTACGCTGGAGAAAGGCGCGGAAGCGCGGAGTGTCGCCGATCATCGCTACGATCTTGCTCGTGGCGATCACGGTCGTGCTGGCTGCCGTGCTCTACGTGCTGATTTCGGGCTTGACGCACGGTCCCGGAAGCACGCCCATCGGCACGGCGTTTTCTGCGGGTAACCCCATCTCCTCGAAGTGCGCGGCGGGTGGCACCTACGCCACGACCGGATGCCTCGCGGCTGACTTCGTCTACGTCTTGACGGTGGAGACGGCGACCGCGAACTTCGGAAGCGTGCTGTTTGAGGTCAAGACATCCGCAGGTTCGATCGTTACCGCGGCGAGCGTCGGTGGCTTTTCGGTCATGACGATCTCGAGTGTCGTGGCCGCCCAGAGTGCCGCCTCGACCACCCTGGCCATGACCGGTACCTTCGCCACGTTCAGCGGCGTTGCCACCACGTGCAACGGTGCTCCGTGCAGCGCGTCGACCCCGTTCTCGAGCATCTACACGATCGAGATCGACATGGGTACCAGCAGCCCGGTAGGCCTGGGCTACTCGTTCATCGCGATCGGAACGGGCTCGTATTCGGGCACGACCGCCCCCGTCGCCCTCCCGTAGGTCGGTCGGGATCCCCCAGCGCGTGCGAATCAACCCTTTCCCCATGCGCACGGTGACGGCCCCACCGTCACCGTGCCTTTCTGTTTTCTTTTTCGCTCTCGCGATGATCGGGGCTCACGACAACGTCTAAATACCGCCCCCCGGCCTTGATTACTAGGCCGAGGGAGAGGGGGGCCGGTCGCATGTCATTCTCTGGGGTAAGCCATCGAGGGGTCAAGGCACGGCTCGGTCTGACTCGACGGCATCGGTCTCGATTTGGACGCCGCGGTGTGTCGGACGTCGTCGCGACGATCCTCCTGCTCGCTCTGACGGTCACTCTCTTTGCGTCGATCTTCGCCTTCGTGACGTCGTTCCCGTCGCCGCCCGCTCAGAACTCGAACCAGTTTCAGGCCTCTCTCGTGATCGCGAGCAACCAGTCGTATATCACGACCATAAAGATCCTGCACCTGGCCGGGCCTTCCGTTTCCAAGCTCGGCCTCGTCTACTTGAAATCTGCAAATCATCCTTCCGACCCAGAGTTCCAGAATGCGATTCCGGTCGCCTGGGGGATCAACAACGCCAGCACGTGGAACCTCGGTGTGACCTGGACGTGGAATTTCCCGGTCAGCACACTTCCCCACGCGAAGGACAATATCACGATTTACGTCGTCTATTCTTCGCAGTTGCTGTACAGCGTGGTCCTCCCCGGCCAGTTCCTTAGTACTCCGCCAACGATCGTGGCCACTTGGACGGTTGCGGCATCGCCGATCATCGGGTCGGGATTCACGGTTTACGCGACCATCTCGGGAAACCTCGGGAGCGATAAGGCGTACATCAACCTCGGAGGCGTTCCGGGGCAGTCCGGGAACACGGTGGCGATGTTGTACAACAACTCGTTATCCCTGTGGCAGTTCACGGTGAACGCCGGTAATACGTCCGGTACCCCGGCCGGGTCGTATTTCGGCATCATCAACGTGACCGGAGCGTACGGTCAGACCGCGGTCGCGTCCGTTCCGGTCAATATCGTGACCAACCCCACAGGAGCCCCTCCCCTCTCGGTCGCGGTGGCGATGAGCTCCGCTCCTCCCATGATGGGCGGGGGCGTCGGAGGCGGGGTCTCGCTGATCGCGTTCGTGACCTACAACGGGGCGGCCCAAAAGGCTCCCCTGAACGTTTCGTTCTTCGCCAACGAGACGTCGCCCACCCCGGTAGCATTCTTCGCGGGCTTCGGACCCAAGGCCTTGACGATCAGTGGTCCGGGAACTCAGACGGCGGTCAGCACGACGCGATGGGTGATCCCCGCCAAACCGGATTCCCCTGCAGTGTACACTCTGGTCGCGTCGGCTACGGTGGGAGGGACCCTTTCGGCCCAAGGGAACCTGACGTTCAGCGTTCCGCTCGGGATCGGCGCGTCGTTCTCGGCGACGCCCAAGACCACGGCGTCGGTGACGCTCAACGGCAAGCTCTACCTCAATTCCACGGCCTACGGACCGGGACCATTCCAGTATGAGAATACCGGGACAGCGGCGGTCAGCATGTACATCAACTACACGGTCGGCAACACGTCCAATGCGAAGACGTTCACGCTGACCACGGCCAACACGATTGCCGCCGGAGCGACCGCGACCTTCGCTAGCCCTACGACCTGGAAGGCCCCGACCAAGACCACCTACTCCCTCACCATCGTGGTGTATGTGGCGAACGTCGGGTTGGTTATCCAGACCTCCACGTTCGTTGTATCCGCGTAGGCTGAAACGCCCCCCCCGCTCGGCCCGTAGGGGTAGGCGGCCCCGGGCCCGTTCGCGGGGAGAATCGCAACCGGGCGGCGACGGACTCCCTTCCAAACCACTTCCGGGTGGTCCGGCCCATCCGGGACAGTTACTTCTGGGAGGGAAGGGGGGTACTGATCTCCGACCCGTCTAGCGCGGTCCCGCATTTCCAGCACTTGGCCTCGTTCTCGTAGACGACGGCGTTACAATTCGGGCAAGTTCGTTCGGGGGGGCCGGCCGGAGCCGGTCCACTCGGCACCGGCCGGGTCGACGGTGGCGAAAGGGGAGGGTGGTCCTCGTCGGGCCGGCCGGTCGGCGGCACCGGCCCCGCGGCCCGTCGTGCGGCATCTTTGCGCTTGCGTTCTCGGTTCTTGAACAGGAGGTAGACCAAGAGGACGAGGAAGAACGGGCCGCCCAGGAACAGGAAGTCGTCGAAGTAGATCGTGGGTAAGAGGTTCGAATAGGTGGTCGTGAACGTGCCCACGACGGGTCCCTCGATGCCATTGTAGGTGGCGTCACCGAGCAGGGTCTGGAAGAATGGCTGGTGGGTCGTGTTGTTGAGGGTATACACCCCCATCTGCCAATCCCAGATCCCGTCCGAGCCGATCACGTGGTGGAACGTGAACGTTTTCACGCCCGACAGGCCCGAGATGTTGAGCGTGATCTGCGTGAACGGGTAGCCAGCCGAGCACCACGGCGGCGGGCTCGTGCTGGTCGCCCCCGGACAGGTGCTGATGTACAGGGTGAGGTTCACTGGCGTCGAATTGCCTTTGGGGGCGAACTGGGGGAACACGGTGACGGACCAGGTGAAATTCGTGTTTCCGCTCCCGGTATAGGGCGTCACGCTGGCGTTCTGGAGCAGCGCGTCGGCGCTCGCGCCGGGGCACGGTTGGTCGCTCGCCGAGCACGCCAGCGGTAGCGGCGTCCGGATATCCTGCGTGATCACCAAGGTAGAGATCGGGGCGACGAGGAGGATGACGACCAACCCGGCGAGCGCCAGATACCTGGCCCGCTTCTGCCCGGCCCAGATCGGTATCGCTAGTCCGAAGACGAGGAACGCCGGGATGGCGAGCAGCGCCTCGACGTAGACGTAACTGGCGAAGACGACCAGGATCGTGACCGCGATCAGCAGGACCCTTCCGAGACGGGTCGAAAGGAAACGCCTAAGACCGCTCTGCTTCTTCTGCTGCACGGAACGGGGAGGCAGTTCGCCTTCCCTTTATTAGGTGATGGAGTTGGCTTCCTCTCCCGTCCCGCCCGGCCCGACCGCGTGCCTGCTCGTCGTGCTCGACGGGGTCGGGGACCGGCCTCATCCCGATACCGGTGGGATGAGCCCGGTGGAGGCGGCGCGCACCCCGCATCTGGACGGCTTGATCGAACACGGACAACTTGGTCAGGTGGTGGTCGTCGGGCCGGGGATCGCCCCCGAATCGGATGCCGGTGTGTTCGCCCTTCTGGGGTACGACCCGGTCGTCGATTCTCCCGGGCGGGGCATTCTGGAAGCGCTGGGAGTCGACGTGCCACTCGCGCCTGGCGACGTCGCCTTGCGACTCAATTTCGCGACTGTGGACGGCGACGGGACGGTGCTGGACTCCAGGGTGGGTCGGTCCTTGTCGACGACCGAGGCTCAGGACCTAGCCCGGGCCGTGACCTCGGCCGACCTTCTGGCCGATCACGGGATCCGCGCGGAGGTCCGGGCGACCGTGGGTCACCGTGGGGTACTCTGGCTTCATCCGCTCGAGGGCGGCGCCCTCTCCCCCAACATCTCGAACGCGGACCCGTTCTATGAGAAGGTAGGCGGTATGGGCCAGGCCCGTCGGCCCGAACACCCGCGCGTCTTGCGCGTGGAATCCCAGGACGCAACGCCCGAGGCCTACCGGACCGCCGAAGCGGTGAACCTGCTCCTTCAGCGGGCCGGTCCGGTCCTTACCGGGCACCGTGTGAACGCCCGGCGAGCCATGGGCGGCAAGAAGATCGCGAACGGGTTGCTGGTGCGCAACGCCGGCGCGTTGTCCGTGCGACCGCCCACTCCTTTCATTCAAAAGCACGGAGTGAGAGGCGCTGCCCTCACCGAGATGCCGGTGGAGCGAGGGATCGCTCGCGTGCTGGGTCTGGAGGACCGGTACGTGGGACCGATGGTCGGGGACCGGGACGCCGGATACCGCGAGCGAGCCCGGGTCACCCGGGAGCTCATCGAGAGGTTCCCGTTCGTTTACGTCCACCTCAAAGGTCCCGATGAGCCCGGACATGACGGCAACGCGCTCCTCAAGCAGGAGATCGTGGAGGCGATCGACCGGTCGTTCTTCGGCCCCCTCCTCGACGGACTGGACCTGGGCCGAGTGCGCATCGCGGTGAGCGCGGACCACGCCACCCCCTCGATCGTCAAAGGCCACTCGGACGATCCCGTGCCGTTCGTCCTTTCCGGGGCCGGAATCCCGCCGGTGCGCGGCAGGTCGCCGCCTAAGTTCGGCGAGTCCGCCGCTGCCCAGGGATCGCTCGGGACTCGGCGCGGTTCGGACGTGATCTCCCTCCTTTTCCACCCCGAATTGGTTCGACCTGTGGCATGAGGGGGCCCGGGCTCCGAACCCTCCGGTCGCACGGTGAGGAGTTGCGTCGACGCCTTGCGGAACACGGCCTGCTCCGTACCGACCTCGAGATCCTGAAGGAAGGCGAGTACCTCGTCCTGCCCGTAAGTCGAACCGAGCTCCCGGGCCCCGTCGAGGCGGAGCTCGTAGAGCGTGAGTTCGCCGTAGTGTCCCGACCGGGACCCAGCGACTACCGCGACGTGCTCGCCGACTCCGCCGAGGCGAAAGCGCTTCTCCCTCGGTCGTTCGATGTGGTGGGAGACATCGTGCTCGTCCGACTCCCCGACGAGCTCGAGAACCGCAAGGAAGAGATCGGGGCCGCCTTGCTCTCGTTCGTCCCGTCGGCGAGGATCGTCGGGAGGGACCTAGGAGTCCACGGTCCCGAACGGAGGCGGCGGGTAGAGCGGATCGCCGGAACCGGAGGTTGGCGAACGCGGCACCGAGAGAACGGGCTCGAGTTCGAGGTGGATGTCGAGCGCGCTTACTTTTCCCCCCGGCTCGCACGGGAGCATGAACGGGTCGCCGCTACCGTCACCCCGGGCGAACGGGTCTACGACCTGTGTTGCGGGGTCGGGCCGTTCGCCGTCACGATCGGCCGGGACGGGCGCGCCTCGCAGGTGACGGCGGTCGACTCCAATCCCGTCGCCATCGAGCTTCTGCGAGGGACGCTCGCGAGGTACGAGTTCGGCGCCCGGGTCGCACCGGTGCTAGCGTCGCTGGAAACCTTCCTGCCCGTGGCCGGGGTCGTGGATCGTGTCATTCTGAATCTCCCTCACGAAGGGATTAAGTATCTACCCTCGGTGATGCGGACGGTCACGCCGCGGGGGCGTCTCCATTACTACGAGGTCACCCCGCGCGTGGAGTTCGAACGGAGAGCGGAGGCAATCGTCGGCTCGCTCGGGTCCAGGGATTGGAAAGTGGTCGAGCAACACGTCGTGCACCCATATTCTCCCACCGCGGACCTCGTTGCGTTCACTCTCGGGCGGTCGGATCGTTGAGGCAAGTTCCGTGACGTACATAGTCGACCTGGGGGACGTATCCGCCTCGGACCTGGCGACGGTCGGGGGAAAGGCGGGAAAGCTCGGTGAGCTGGTACGCGAAGGTCTTCCGATCCCGCCCGGTTTCGTGATCACGACGGCGACCTACCAGGCGTTCGTCGACGCGACCTCGCTGAAGAAGGAGATCCCGGCCGCGCTCGCGTCGATCCACGTCGACCAGCCCTCGACCGTGGAAGCCGCGGCCCAACGGATCCGAAACGCCTTCGAAGCGACGCCCTTCCCCGCGGACCTGCGCAAGGCGATCGTCGAGGCCTACGAGGCGTTCGTCCGCAAGCACGCCGTCAAGTTCGCCGCCGTCCGGTCGAGTGCCACCGCCGAGGACCTAGAAGGGGCGTCGTTCGCCGGACTCCAGGATACCTATCTCAATGTCACGGGCACCGACAACGTCCTCACCGCCGTGCGGAAATGCTGGGGTTCGCTCTTCACCGGCCGCGTGCTGGTCTATCGTCAGCGCAAGGGGTTCGACCATTCGGAGGTCAAGCTAGCCGTCCTGGTCCAGAAGATGGTCGATGCGACCGTCAGCGGCATCCTGTTCACCCGCGACCCGAACACCGGCGAGAACCACATGATCGTGGAGGCGGCGTTCGGGCTCGGAGAGGCCGTGGTCGGCGGGGAAGTGACCCCCGACCACTACGTCGTCGACGGCGCCACCCTCAAGCTCGTCCACAAGCAGATATCCGAGCAGAAGGTACAGATTCTTCGCGCCGAGGGAGGGGGCAATCGCCGTGAGGAGATTCCGTCGGCCCAGCGGAAGGTCCAGAAGCTTTCCGACCACCGGCTTCACCGCTTGGTGTCCCTCGCCCGGCTCATCGAGTCGCACTACCGTCGCCCGATGGACATCGAGTGGTGCGGGGATGCCGATTCCCTCTACATCGTGCAGGCGCGACCCGTGACGACCATTCCTACGTCCACAGCCCCGAAAGCCACCGGCGAAGACGGCGAGGCCCACGGTACCGAGGGAAAGAGCGAGGACCGTCCGATCCTCCGGGGATTCGGAGCGGCCCCGGGCATCGCGATGGGCATCGCTCGGATCCTTCGCGGCTCGGCCGAGATGGAGAAGCTGAAACCGGGCGAGGTGCTGGTCACGACCATGACGACCCCGGACATGGTCCCCGCGATGTCCCAGGCCTCGGCGATCGTCACCGACGAGGGCGGGATGACGTGCCACGCGGCCATCGTTTCGCGCGAGCTCGGCGTCCCCTGCGTCGTGGGCACCCGAGAAGCGACCACCGTCATTTCCGAGGGAATGGAGGTGACCGTCGACGGCAAGGCGGGAGTGGTCTACAAGGGATTCACCCACCGGGCCAAGAGCGTCGCAGCGGCGGCGGCCGTGGCCGCGGCGGCGCCCGCGGGCCAATCGGCCTCGCACCACCACGAGGGAGTGCCGGTCACCGCGACCAAGATCTACGTGAACGTCGGCGTCCCCGAGAAGGCGGAGGAGTACGCACGCCTTCCGGTCTCGGGCGTCGGGCTGCTCCGGATCGAGTTCATCTTCACGGCGCACGTCCGCGACCACCCCCTCTCTCTCATCAAGCGAGGGAAGAGGGACGAGCTCGTCCGCCGCCTCGCCGAGGGCGTCGGCAAGGTCTGTCAGGCGTTCCACCCCCGACCGGTCATCGTCCGCACCTCCGACTTCAAGACGAACGAGTACCGGGGCATGCCGGGCGGCGAGGAGTTCGAGCCGTCCGAGGAGAACCCGATGATCGGCTGGCGCGGCTGCTCCCGATACATCTCTCCGGTCTACAAGCCCGCGTTCCTCTGCGAGCTCGAGGCGATCCACCGCGTCCGGACCGAGATGGGCATGAAGAACGCGATGGTGATGCTCCCGTTCGTCCGCAACACCTGGGAGCTCGAGGAGATCGCCGAGATGATGAAGGCCCAGGGCCTGCGTCGCTCGCGGGACTTCCAGCTGTATCTGATGGCCGAAGTGCCGTCCACCGTCCTGCTCGCCCGCGAGTTCTCCCAGCACTGCGACGGGTTCTCGATCGGGTCCAACGACCTCACCCAGCTCGTGCTCGGGGCGGACCGCGACTCCGAGACGCTCGGACGGATGGGGTACTTCGACGAGCGCGACCCGGCGGTGCTGCGCGCCATCTCGCTGCTCATCGAAGGAGCGCACGCCGAGGGTCGCACGGTCGGGATCTGCGGACAGGGACCCAGCGTCTACCCGGAGTTCGCAGAATTCCTCGTGCGCGAGGGGATCGACTCCATCTCGCTTAACGCCGACACCGTGCTCCCCACCATCCGGACGATCGCCTCCCTCGAGCAGCGCATGAAGCTCTCGGGGCTGCGTCATCGCCCGTAGTCCGCAACGCCGGCCTATCCCGGACCTTTCGCGGGGCGGCGCGGCGGTCGCCACTGCGGCGAAAGCGGGGGGCCGGCCGGCGGGATCTCCAGGGCCGCGTCCGAGGGGAGGTCGTACTCCTGGAACGCGCGAGCTCGTCGGAAGCCCAAGCGATCCAATCGGGTCTCCAGGCGAGCGGAGTCGGCGAAGATCGAATACCGCACGTCCGGCCCGGCCGGATGGTTCTTCAGGGCGAACGAGACCAGTTCTGACGCGACCCCTTTCCCCCGGGCCGAGGGCTGGGTGGCGACCGCGTGGATCCCCGCGGAGGTCCGGTACCGATAAACGAGAGCGGAAGCGACCGGCTCGTTCTCCAGAAAGGCGAGCAGCGGGCGGAGCTGCTCGTGTGGATTCGGATGGGACCACGCCACGTCCAGCGCCGCACGGAACTCCGGTCGTTCGCCGGGGGTGGTCCAGAACGACGCGACCAGGTCGAGTTCGGCACGCTCGGCCACGCGCACGTCCACGTTCTCCCCCAGGGTCGAAGGTTTCTCTCCCGTCGAGAGGAGGAGCGTCAGGGGTACCGGTCGAGGTCGAAAGCCAAAGCGACGCAGACCGGAGTCGACGTGGTCCGCTACCGGCAGCGGCACGCGGAACGTTGGGCGCAACGCCCGCTGGAAATAGTGGTCGAGGGCGCGCTCGAAGAACGCCGACTGGCGTTCCCGCCCCACTCCGATCTCCTGCACGAAGTTGAATCTGGGGGCCGGGATCTTTTCGTGGGTCACCAGGTTGGCTCCGGGGATTTCCAGCGCGAACCCCCCGAGCGTCAGGACGAACTGGCGTTCGGCCTCGAGGGCCGCTTCGGTGGCGAGCTCCGTGAGGTCGTCGACCACGACTGGGGCAGGGACGCCGGCTTAAACGTGTGCTCCCGGCCGAACGGTTAATAGGTCGCCCTTCTCGTCCGCGACCGAGGCGGGGCGACCCGCCCTGGCAGGGATCCGATGGCACCTTCGTCCCTTCAACCGCCCGCGATCGTCGCCGTGCTGGGCGGCGGGAACATGGGCAGCGGGATCGCCCAGGCGTGCGCCCAAGCCGGCTTCACGGTCCGGGTCCGGGACGTCGATGCCGCGGCGATCGCCCGGGGGCGCGGCCTCATCGAGAAGATGCTCCAGGGAGCGATCGACCGCAAGAAGCTTAGCCCGGCGAAACGGGACGAGGTACTCGGCCGGATCACGTTCAGCACCGACCTGTCCGAGGCGGTGGAGGGCGCGGCGTTGGTGATCGAGGCGGTCTTCGAAGAGGAGTCCGTGAAGCGGGCGCTGTTCGAGGAACTCGCCCCCTTGGTGAGCGGGAGCACCCTCGTCGCCACGAACACCTCCTCGCTCTCCGTCACGGCGCTCGCGAAAGGTTTCCCCCAGCCCGGGCGCTTTGCGGGTCTTCACTTCTTCTTCCCGGCGGCGGTCAACAAGCTCGTCGAGATCATCGGAGGAGAGTCCAGCGACCCGGCGACCCTCTCCGAGCTCGAGCGGTTCTGCTACCTGCTCCACAAGATCCCGATCACCACGGCCGATCGTGCGGGATTCTGTGTGAACCGGTACTTCGTGCCGTACCTCAACGAATCCGTGCGGATCGCCGAAGAAAACGTCGTCAGCCTCGCCACGATCGAGGAGGTCGGTCGAGAACTGTTCGGCGCCATGCTGGGGCCGTTCGAGCTCATGAACGTCACCGGGATCCCGATCGCGTTCCACGCCGAATCCTCCCTGTGCCGAGCCTTCGGGCCGGCGTACGCTCCGGCCCAGTTGCTCGAAACGCAGTTCCGGTCCGGCCAGCCCTGGCCGTGGAAAGCGTCGACCGTGGAGCCGGAGAAGAAGGCGGCCGTTCGGCGGCGTCTGCTCGGCCTGACGATCGGGATCGCCACCCGGCTCGTGGAGGAGGGTGTGGCGACCGCGGAGGCTACCGACCGGGGTGCCACGGTCGGCCTGCGCCGTACCTGGGGCCCGTTCGCCCAGCTGTCGACCGTCGGCGTGGCCGAGGGTCTGGAACTGGTCGAGGAGCACGCCCAGAGATGGCCGGGGAACTTCCCGGTCTCCGCCGAGCTGAAGGAACGGGCGAAGCGTGGGGAACGACGCTGGCCGATGTCGTACGTGAAAGTGGAACGGAAGGGCCCGGTCGCCTGGGTCCTCCTCGACCGCCCCGAAGTGCTGAACTCGCTCAACTCCGACTTGCTCGACCAGCTGGACGCGGCCTTCCGCTCTCTCGAGCCCGACCGGACGCTGCGGGTCGTCGTCCTCGCCGGCTCCTCCCCGGTCTTCGCCGCCGGGGCCGATATCGCGGAGATGGAGAAGAAGACGCTCGCCGAGGGGATCGAGTTCGGGTTCCAGGGCCAGCGGGTCGCCGAGCACATCGAGCGATTCCCGACCCCGGTGATCGCGCTGGTCGAGGGGTACGCGCTCGGGGGGGGCCTCGAGCTGGCGCTGGCCGCCGATTTCATGGTCGCGGCCGAAGGCGCCCAGCTCGGGTTGCCCGAGGTCACCGTCGGGATCCATCCGGGGATGGGCGGGGCGACGCGCCTCACCCGGTTGATCGGCCGGGCGAAGACCAAGCATCTCGCCTACACGGGCCTACCGGTGAGCGCGGAGGAAGCCTACCGCCTCGGATTCGTGCTCGAGGTCTACCCCGCTGCCCGAGCCCGCGAGGAGGTCCAGGCGCTCGCCGACACGATCGCGAGCCGGGCGCCCCTCGGGGTCCGTTGGGTGAAACAGGTCATCGACCGGGGCCTCGACGCCTCGCTCGCGAGCGCGCTCCATCTCGAGGCAGAGTCCGCCGGCCACACGTTCGGCACCCACGACCGCACCGAAGGGATGCGTGCGTTCCTAGAACGCCGCAAGCCGAAGTTCGAGGGCAAGTAGCCGAGGGCTCAGCCGGACGCTTCGAGCTGTCGATAGGCCTCGGGGCTCAGGAGCCCCGCGGGGTCGAGCGGGCTCGCCAGCTTCAGCTTGAACAGCCAGCCCTTGCCGTACGGGTCCTGGTTGACGTACTCGGGGTGAGCTTTTAGCTCGGAGTTCGCCGCCTCCACGCTACCGCTCCCGGGCGCGTAGACGTCCGCCACGGTCTTCACCGATTCCAGCACCAGGACGCTGGCGCCCTTCCCGACCGATTTGCCGGCGGCCGGCAGGTCGACGAAAACGATGTCGGTGAGCTGGGCCTGGGCGTGGTCGGTGATCCCGACGGTCGCCACGTCGCCTTCGACTCGGACCCACTCGTGCGTCTTGGTGTACTGGAGATCGTTGGGTACCTTCTCTTCGGTCATGATGTTCCTCCTTCCCACTCCCGGGCGTAGCGTTCCTGTTCGCTCGTGGGCCGGTCGATCCGCACGCCCATCGGGGCCAGCGCGGCCTCGGCGACCGCCCGGTCGAGCGCTGCCGGCACGCGGTGGACCCGCAGCTCCATCGAACGGCCGTACTTAGCGAGGTGCTCGGCGCTCAAGGCCTGGAGCGCGAACGACAGGTCCATGATCTCCACCGGGTGGCCCTGGCCGGCGGCGAGGTTGATCAGTCGCCCTTCCCCGAGCAGGTAGGCGCGACGGCCGTCCGCGAAACGATACTCTTCCACGTCGGGGCGCGCGGTGCGGTGGCTCACCGCGAGCCCTTCCAGGTCCTTCTTGGAGATCTCCACGTCGAAATGGCCGGAGTTCGCGAGCAGGCACCCGTCCTTGAGGACCTTCAGGTGCTCCGCCGCGACGACCCCGGTGGTGCCGGTCACCGTCACGATGAGGTCGGCCGACTGGGCCGCATCCAGCATCGGCATGACCCGAAAGCCATCCAGCCGGGCCTCGAGCGCCCGGACCGGGTCGACCTCGGTCACGACGACGTCGCCGCCCATCCCTCGGAGCCGAGCCGCGACTCCCTTGCCGCACCACCCGTAGCCGGCCACGACGCAGACCTTGCCGGCGATCAACAGGTTGGTCGCCGAGAAGATCCCGTCTAGCGTAGATTGGCCGGTGCCGTATCGGTTGTCGAACAGGTGCTTCATCTCGGCGTCGTTGACGTCGATCGCCGGGAACCGGAGCTTGCCGGACTTCTCCAGGGCGCGCAGTCGCGTCACGCCGGTGGTCGTTTCCTCGGTGGAGCCACGGACCTTGCCGCGGTCGGCGCGGGCCGTGTGGGCGAGCGCTACCAGGTCGGCGCCGTCATCGACGATCACATCCGGGTCCGCGTCGAGCATCGCCTGGACCCCGGCACGGTAGCGCGAGAGCGATTCTCCCTTCTCCGCCAAGGTCTCGACCCCGGCCTCCCGGACCGCGGCGACTGCGTCGTCGTCGGTCGAGAGCGGGTTGCTGGCCGCGAGGCGGATGTCCGCCCCACCGGCCTTTAGGGCCAAGGCGAGCGCGCAGGTCTTCGATTCTACGTGGAGCATCGCGGAGATCGTGAGTCCCGTGAACGGCTGTTCCGCCTCGAATCGACGCCGAATGCCCTCGAGCACGGGCATATGCGTGCGTGCCCACTCGATCTTGAGTCGCCCACGCTCCACGTCCCCGGTCATGGTCCGGCGAACGACCAAGCCCGGGACAGGATAAAGGTGCAGGGAAAGGGTTGGCCGCGGCGAGGGACCGTCCGTTACTGAGTGACCGCTCCGCAGAACGGACAGACGAGGTACTCTGGCGGGATCTCCTTGCCACAGTTCGGGCAGGCCTTCAGCGGTCCGCCCGGGGCCCCGATGGGCGCCGCGGCGGCTGCCGACCCTGTCACCGGCGGTGGGGGAGCCATGGCCGACGGAACTGGGGTGCCGCGGACGGCCGGCATGCCGCTACCGCCCTTGGGCGGCCGTCCGGGCATCGTGCTCTCGTCGGCCATGGTCTCGGTGCCGACCGGCGGAGCGGTCATGCCCGCGCGCGGCGTTCCGGAGCCCTGCTGGAGCTTCCACTGGCTGAACGAGGTGTAGCTGGGCTGGCGCTTCCACCAGTCCCAGAACGCGCCCTCGCTGTAGTTCTCGCCGAGCTCGCGCTTGCCCTCGGCGCGGTACTTCTCGGTGAAGTCCGCGTAGCCCTGGCGCTCGGGGTCCGCCTCGCCTTCGCCGGGCTTGCCCAGCAGCTGGGCGGCGCACTCCGGACAGAACCTAGAGTCCGCGGGGATGGTCGAGGCGCAGCGACTGCACCGGATGAGGTCGGTCTCGAACTCCGCCCCGCACTTCGGGCAGACCGTGGCGTCCTCGGGGATCAGGTTGCCGCACTCCCCGCACTCGACCAGCTTTCCCGCCGCCTGTCGGCGCGCGAACAGCAGGAAGACGAGCAGGCCGGCGACGATCGCCCCGGCGATCGCGAGCCACACCCAGAGAGGCAGCCCGAGGATGCTCTGCGTCAGGAAGCTCGTGGGAGAGGAGGGCGGAGCCGGCACCGTGTACTGGGTGGCGACATGGAAGGTGGTGGACACGCCGTTGTACGTGGCCACGACGCTCAGCGAGTAGGTGGTTCCCGCCGAGAGGAGCTGCTGGAGCGCGAACCACTGGATCTCGAAGTTGCCCGAGATCGTCTGGACCTCCGCGACGAGGATCGCCGCTCCGCCCGAGACCGGGGTCAGGTAGATCGCGACCACGGCCTTCTGCGAACCGTTGTACTGGAGTGCTCCGACCGACAGGTACGCTGAGCTGACGTCGATCGTGGACGAGGCGGGCGGGGTGAAGGACACGATGCGTATCTGGGACGGGGCGACCGCGACCACGAGGTTCGAGGCGATCACGCCGCCGCCCTGGCTCGCCTGACCGTAATTGAACTCGAGCGTGAGGGCGAAGCTGTTGTTGAACTTCTTGCCCTGCAGACCCGTGGTCGAGTCGTTGACCACCCACGATAGATTGAACGTCTCGGTCTGGCCGGGAGTCGTGAGATGGAGCCCCGTGATGTTGGCCGTGGCCAGGGCAGTGACGGACGTGGAGTTGTACCACAACGCGCCCCCGACCTGAGTGATGGTCGCGGTGCCCGTGTCGTTCAGCGTGACCTCTACGCCCAGCGTCTGGCCGATGCGGACCGTAACGTTCGCCACGGCGGCACCGTTCGCGAGGACCACGGTGCTCACGACGCTCATCGCGCCGTAGTAGTTGGCGAAGCTCTGGGCCGGTCCGAAGTCCGGACCGTCGTAGTGCGCGGTGCCGAGCGCGACGCCCGTGGGGTACGGCGTGACGGACCAGTTGAACCAGTGACTGCCGATCGAGTTCGCCGGCACCGAAATACCGATGTGGTAGCCACCGAGGAACAGACCGTCGGGGAGCGTCGAGCCGGTGATGTTGCCCGTCGCGAGCAATAGGAAACCGCTGCCGGCCCCGTTGGAAGCCCCGTACGACGGGACGCCGTGGAGCGAGTCCCAGTATTGCACGTAGCCCCAGATCACCGGGTCGGTGGCGGCCAGGTTGTTCAATGAGTTGACCGTGGCGTTGTTGGCCTGGTTAGTATCGTACGCGTAGTAGGCGCTCAGTTGCGCTCCCTCGACGGCGAGGTTGCCACCGCGCCCGGTGAGGTTGAACTGGGCCCATCGGTAGAGGTACGCCTGGCTCGTCGCGTCCGGCTGGATCGCCGAGGCGCTGAATACGCCCGGGATAATGCTCGGGACCGTTACGTTCGCGAGGTAGGCCCTGGCCCCATCCTGGAGGAGCAGCTTGTTCGACGCCCAGGGATAGGGCGCCACGAGCGAGTACGGGTTGTTGCCTGCCGGCAGGAACTCCCAGGTGAGCGCGAGGGCGCTGTCGGCGGCCGAGAAGGTCGAACCGGCTCCCGAGACGTCCATGTCGTAGGAAAGACCCGAGGTGTTGAGCTGGAAGAGGTTCGACGCCATGCTGACCGAGGGACCCGACACGGCGGTGTAGTCGATCGAGATTCGGGAAGGAAGAACTCCGAAATCTCCCGTGTAATTGAGGTAGGTCAACATCCCCGCTTGGGTAATGGCCGCGAGCAACGCCGGACTGAACGGAAGCGTGAGGACGCCAAGGCTCGAGTTCTTGAACAGCACCGCCCCGATCGGGTACTGCGTGCCGGCGAACCAGATCGATATGGTCGCCGACGTGTCGTTGGACTTGGAAGCGGTCCCGCTCGGATTCACGTCGATGTACGTGACCTGGAAGAATCCGCTGCGAGCCCCCGCCGCCGGGTAGCTCCAGTCGAGCGTGAGGTTGGCGGAGTCGCTGGGGGTGGCCAGCTGCGTTAGGTTCACATTGGTGGTCAGGATCTGCGCACCGGCCACGAGCGGGGTCGGTCGGGGGACACCGAACGTGACCTGATTGTCGGCGTACGCGTTGGTGACCGAGCCCTTGAGGAGGTTCAAGGTAGCGCCACCGGTGACCGATACGCTGGCCGCGTAGAGCGTATCGCCGTAGATGCTGTTCATCTCGATCAAGCCCGCCACGTCGGGGTTCGACTCGATGGTCGAGCGGTTCAGCGTCATGACGGCGCTCGCGCCCACCACGTTGATCCATCCTGGGAAGGCGAACGTGGAGTCCCAGGCGGACAGGTCGGCCATCACGGTGAGGTTCAGCTTGGCGTAGGCGTTGAGGACCAGGACGTCGGTGGTGAGGGTCGCGTTGTAGAAATTCAGGGTCCCGTTGTCGATGAAGTGGTAGACATGGGACAATCGCTGCAACGGGGTTCCGTTGTCTCCAACGAACTGGACGAACGAAAGGGTCACGTTCCGAACGATCAGGGTTCCGCCGTGCTCGACGGTGATGTTCCCACCCTGGTAGTAGGTGTGACCGGAAAGGGTCGGCTGGATGATGAACTGCTGGCCGGGTCCTACGATCAGGTCACCGTGAGTGGGCGGAAGCACCCCGGGCGTCACGTGGGAAGGGGCTGGAGCCGCCGGCGCCGAGGCGCCCCCGGCATGGGCAGAAGGTACCAACAGGCTAAGGGACCCTACGATCACGACGAGGACGACGACGGCCGCCCAAGTTCCGTGCATTCCAATTCGAGCCCCGCGTGTCGTTCCCCCGGAGCGCGAGGGATAGCCCAATGAACGGCTCACGACCGAAGAAAGGTCGAGTTCCTGTATTTAAGAGTCGCTTCGACAGAGGACGCCCGGCCTATCGGACGGACGGTCCGCAGGGGGGCTAGAAGGGGGTCACGGCTCCGAAACCGAGACCACCACCTTGCCGAACAGGTCCGGAGCATCGAAGCGTCGGAACGCCTGTGCCGCGAGGTCGAACCCCGTCACGGAGTCCACGACGGGTTTCAGGCGTCCGTGGGCAAGATGGCCCAACACCTCGTCGAACTCAGCGGCGTTCGCCATCGTGCTTCCGCGGATCGAAGCTTGCCGCCAGAACAGGGTGCGCACGTCGAGCTCGACCGCGGCGCCCCCGGTGGCCCCGATGACCACCAGCCGTCCCGCACGGGCGAGCGCTCGCACCGAACGGGCGAACGTCGGTGCGCCGACCGAATCGAGGATGACGTCGACCCCTTTCTTCTCGCTCCAGGCCCACAAGACGCGGTCCAGGGGGTGATCCTCGTCGAATGCGAGCGCCTCGTCCGCCCCGAGCGCCCGGGTCCGCTCGGCCTTTTCGATGGACCGCGAGGCCACGGCCACCCGGGCACCCAGGAGCTTGGCTACTTGGACGGCGGCCGTAGGGACCCCTCCCCCCGCACCGATGATCGCGACCCGGTCGCCCGGAGCGACCTCGCCGATCGTCTTGAGGGCTCTCCAGGCGGTCTGGAACACGAGCGGAACGGCCGCCCCGTCCGCGAACGTGAACCGTTCCGGCAGGGGGTGGACGTTCCGTCGGGGGACGATGGCAAAAGAGGTCGCGGTACCTTGGGTGTGCTCTCCGACGATCCGGAAGTTGCGACAGAGAGCCTCGCGCCCGACCTGGCAGGCCTCGCAGGTCCCGTCCCAGAGGGCCGGATTCAGAAGCACCTTGGCCCCGACCGCCAGGTCCGTAACCTGGCTCCCGAGCCGGTCGACCGTGCCCGACCCGTCGGAGCCGAGCACGTGGGGGAGCTCGACGGGGACTCCCGGGATGCCTTCCAGGGTGAACCGATCCAGCCGATTGAAGGCCGCCGCCCGGACCCGAACACGGACCTCCTCCGGGCCGGGTTCCGGCTCCGGGATCTCGACGTACCCGAGCCGATCGTAGCCCCCGTGTTCTGAAAAGCCGAACCCGCGCATGGCCGCCTCCTGTCAGCCGGGACCGATGAATTCCCAGCGAGTCCCAGAGTCGTCGTCCTCCAGGCGGATACCGGCGGCCTCGAGCTCGTTCCGGATCCGGTCGGCCTCGAGGAAGTCGCCACGGGCGCGGGCTCGGCTACGGGCCTCGATAGCGACCGGGACCACGGCCGCCCACGCCCCGCCGCGTCCGGTAGGCCCCCGAGCGAACAGGCCGAGCACTTCCTCGCCCCACTCGTAGGGGGCCAAGAGGTCGGTCAACGCACTCCCACCGAAGCGCGAGAGTTGTCCGACCATGTCAGCGAGTCGGCGGGTCCAGCCGAACAGCAACGCGATCGCCTCTCGAGTGTTGAAATCCTCCGCGAGCGTCGCGTCCAGTCGCTCGGTGAGGGCCTCGGCCCCGCGGGTGAGCTCCTCGGGGGGCTCCTCGCCCGCCCGATCCGGGCCATCGCGTTCGAGCAGTTCGGCGATGCGCTCGGCCGGAAGCGCGAGACGTCCGTAGGCCTCCCGGGCTTCCTCCAGGCTCTTCCCACGCACGAAGTCGAGCGGGCTGCGGTACAGTGCATTGAGATAGAAGAACCGAAGGACCATAGGCCCGAACTCGCTCAGGGCGCTCTCGAGCGAGTAGACGTTGCCGAGGGATTTCGACATCTTCTCCCCCCCCATGTTGAGGAGGCCGCCGTGCATCCAGTAGTTGACGAGCGGGACCGCGCCGGTGGCCCCCTCCGCGAGAGCGATCTCCGACTCGTGATGCGGAAAGATGAGGTCGAGGCCTCCTCCGTGGAGGTCGTACCGGGGCCCGAACAGTCGCACGGTGATCGCGGTGTCCTCGATGTGCCAGCCCGGTCGACCGGGTCCCCACGGGCTTTCCCAGCTCGGCTCGCCGGGCGTTGCGGCCTTCCAGATGACGAAATCCTCGGGGGACCGCTTAGCCCGGTCGATCTCGACGCGCGCTCCCGGACGCAAGGCCTCGGTCCGCTGTCCGGAAAGCTTTCCGTACTCGGGGAACCGGGCCACCTCGTAATAGACCGAACCGGCGCTGGCGTACGCCAGACCGCGGTCGATGAGCTGCTGGATCTGCGCGAGGATCTCCGGGGTGTAATCGGTGGCGTGGGGGAAGTAGTTCACCGACCGGATCCCCAAGCGCTCGGACGCCCGCCGCCACGAGAGGAAGTGACGCTCCGCGAGCGACAGGGGATCTTCGTCCAACTCCCCCGCCCGAGCGATGATCTTGTCGTCTAGGTTCGTGACGTTCTGCACGCTGAACACGCGATAGCCCCAATGGCTCAGCGCGCGAGCCACGACGTCGAAGAAGACGAACGTCCGTGCGTGACCGATATGCGCCTCGTCGTACGGGGTGAGGCCGCAGACGAACAATCCGACCCGCGGCGCAGTGATGGGGGCGAAGACGCGGACCTCGCGGCTGAGCGAATCATAGACCGTGAACCGGCGCATGTCACGCCCCCCGCAGGGCGGCCCGCACGTCGTCGGCGAGGTCGGCCGGGTCTTCGATCCCGCACGAGAGTCGCACGAGCCCGTCGGTAACACCGTGGGCTTCTCGCTCTTTCTTCGGGACACTCGCGTGCGTCATCGACGCCGGGTGGTCGACCAAGGACTCTACGCCGCCGAGGCTCTCGGCCAAAGTGAACAGTTTCAGTCGTTGAATGAACGACATCGCCCCGCGGCGACCGCCCGCCAGATCGACGGTGACGATCCCACCGTATCCGTCCATCTGTCGGCGGGCGAGGCGGTGTTGCGGGTGGCTGGGTAAGCCCGGATAGTGCACGGCCCGGACCTTTCGGTGCCCGACGAGCGTTTCGGCAACGGCGGAAGCGGACTTTCCGTGGGCGCGCATTCGCACCCCGAGGGTGTGCAGCCCCCGCAGTACGAGGAAGCAATCGAACGGGCTGGGCACGGCTCCGACCGCGTTCTGCAGCCAGGCGAACTCCCGGACCAACTTGGCGGATCGGAACGCGAGGGCGCCCCCGATGATGTCCGAGTGCCCTCCGAGGTACTTCGTCGTCGAGTGCAGGACGATGTCCGCCCCCAGCTCGATCGGGCGCTGGAGGGCCGGGGTGGCGAAGGTGTTGTCGACGGCGACCCGCGTCCGCGTCCGGCGTGCGAGGGCGACCGCGGCCCGAAGGTCGACGAGCCGGAGCAACGGGTTCGTCGGCGACTCGATGTACACCAGGTCCGCCCGATCTTCCAACGCGGTCGCGAGGCTCGCCGGGTCGGTCATGTCGATGTAGTCGACCCGAAGCCCGAACTGGCGTCGATGGTGCTCGAAGAGCCGCCACGTTCCCCCGTACAGGTCGTCGACCGAGACGATCCGGCTTCCCGTCGGGTACGCCGCCAAGAGGGTGGCCAGCGCACCGAGTCCGGAAGAGAACGCCAGGCTACCCGCACCGGACTCCAGGTCGCCGAGCGCCGCTTCGAGGACCGCGCGCGTCGGATTGCCGGAACGACTGTAGACGTACCCCCGGTTGCGGTCCGGAGCCTCCTGGCGGAACGTGCTCGACATGTAGATCGGCACGTTGACCGCACCCGTGAGGGGGTCCGGGGGCTGCTGGGCGTGGATCAGTCGGGTATCAAACCGCATGGCTTCCGGCCTCCTCCGATAGGTATCCCACGAGGTCGTGACGGGTTAGCACGCCGGTCGGAGCCCCGGTGGCCGGGTCGCGTACGAGGAGGGCGCGCTCTTCCTTCAGTCGGTGGAGAACTTCGGAGACGGGAGCGTCCGCGGAGACCTCCGGGAAAGGTGCGGAGAGCACTTGCGCCACCGAACGGTCGAGGACCGTCTCGTCGGTCAGGCTACGTCGGAGCACGTCGTCCTCCTGCAGGCTGCCGGCGCTCGTGTGACCGGAGAGCACGGGCATCTGGGCAATCCCATGGTGGCGCAGCAGCGCGAGCGCGTCACGGACGACCGTGGTCGGGTCGACCGCGATGAGCGCGGGGACCGGCCCCTTGCGTGCGACCAGGTCCCGGGCGCTCGCCCCGACGTCCATGAATCCTTTCTCTCGCATCCAGTCGTCCGAGTAGAACTTCGACAGGTACCGGTCGCCGGAATCCGGCAAGATCACGACCACCGTCGACCCCTCGGGGAGCGGTTTCTTGGCCAGCCACCGCAGCGCGCCGGCGACCGCTGAGCCGGAGGATCCCCCGACGAACAGACCCTCCTCCCGCACCAGCCGACGGGCCATCTGGAACGATTCCCGGTCGTTCACCTCGACGAACTCGTCCAGGTACTGCATGTGGATCGACTTCGGGACCAGGTCCTCCCCGATCCCTTCGACCTGGTAGGGGACCGCCTTTCCGAGCTGCCCGGTACGGAAGTACGGACCCAGCACGGAGCCGGCCGGGTCTACGGCGACGATGCGCACCGTCGGTCGATGTTCCTTGAAGTACCGACCGATGCCGCTCATCGTGCCGCCGGTGCCGACCGTACCGATGACCGCTCCGAGGTCGGACCCTACGTCCCGGTCGATCTCGGGGCCGGTGGTCCGATAGTGAGCCTCCGGGTTTCCCTGGTTCTCGTACTGGTTGGGATAGTAGGCGCCCGGGATCTCCCGGGCCAGTCGGTGGGCCACGGAGTAGTGGCTCATCGGATGCTCGGGCGGTACTCCGGCCGGCGTTACGACGACGCGAGCGCCGTACGCCCGAAGTAGTCGGATCTTCTCCGAACTCATCTTGTCCGGGATGACGAAGACGATCCGGTAGCCGCGCACGGCGGCGACGAGCGCGAGCCCGACCCCGGTGTTCCCGCTCGTCGCTTCCACGATCGTCCCCCCCGGCTTGAGCAGGCCGTTCTTCTCGGCATCCTCGATCATGCTCGCGCCGATCCGGTCCTTGACCGACCCCCCGGGGTTGAGATACTCGAGCTTGGCCAACACCCGATAGGGGACGGCCGGGGCGACCCGTCGCAGCGGAACCAGGCGGGTGTTCCCGACCAGGTCGAGGATGCTCTCCGCGATCGGTGGGCCTGCGGGCATGTCAGGCGCGAATCGGGAGGGCGCATTAATGCTTCCGCGGCGGCGACGCTCCCTCGCCCCCGATGGCCGGCGGGCGCACCGGAGTCCATGTAGTACGAACTCGTTCGTTCCTGTCCTGCATATCTCTTAAGGAGGGTGCCGAGCTCGTTCGCGCCAGAACGACCCCATGCTCGGCTCGCTGGAAACGGAAGTGCTCGGCTCGCTCCGCGAGCTGGAGGAAGGGCCGGCCCGGGACGTCCGGAAGGCCCTCGAACGTAAGGGAGTCCGGGTCGCCTACACGACCGTCGCCACCATCCTCTCCCGTCTGTTCGAGAAAGGGATGGTCCGTCGTCGGCGCGAGACCTGTCGTGGAGGTGAGCGGTACGTCTACCGGCCCGCGGACGTCGAGCAGAAATACCTGAGGAATCTGCTCCGAGGTGTCGTGGCCATGTTCGGCCCGGCGGGGGTCGTACACCTGAACGAGGAGATCGCGAAGCTGAATCCGTCCCAGGAGCGCGAGCTCCGGCGACGACTGCGGCTCGAGTGATCGACGCGTTCGTTCATTTCATGTCGAGCACCATCGCCGCGCTCGCCTACACGCCGTTGGCGCTGTGGGTGGCGATCGGACTCGGTCTCATCGTCTCCTATCGACGCGCGGCTTCGACCACGGTGTTCCGACTCGCGGCGTTCTTCCTCGCTACGTGGGCGCTTCTCGCGACGACGACACTTGTCTGGGTGCTGACGAACGGTGGCATCGCCGGAATCCTTCGCCTGGTCGTCGCCCCGCTGTCCCTGTTCGAGGTAGAATCGTGGACGCTCTGGGCGTGGGGCGCCGTGGGCGCCTTCCTCGTGTTCCTCTCCGCCTTCATGTTGAGTCAGGCCGTGGGCCGCGGCTTCCTCGTGATCCTGCGGACCAGCCCGATCGACTGGCCCCGGTGCCTGCCCCGGCCCTCCACCCCCACCAGTCTCCTCCGTTTCCCCTCGGAACGACCTGAGGCGTTCACCTTCACGCTCCTGGAGCGAGGGGCATCCCACCGACTTCGGCGGCGCGATGTGATCCTGGTCTCCGAGGGCCTCCTGGCCCGGTTGGATGCCGGCGAATGGGAGGCGGTCGTCGCGCACGAGTTCGGTCACCTCCGGGAGCTGGACGGTCGCTACCTCACGTTCTTCCGGACGCTGGCCCGCATGATGCGCTGGGACCCTGTACTCGCGTATCTCGCTGATTCGCTCACCCGACGCGAGGAGTACCGGGCCGACCTGGACGCGGTGGACCTCACCGGCCATCCCCGCGCCCTCGCTCGAGCCCTGTACAAGGCGTCGGAATTGGCACCGAGTGCCCCCAGGATTTCCCTGTCGCTGCTCGGGGTGGGTGGCCGACGCGGGCGGCGGCAAACGGTCGAGCGGATCCGGCGTCTCGTCGCCCTCGCGGAGAGCGGGCGATTCCCGGAGGAGACCGGTGCCTGACCCGTCCCGCGATGTCCGATGGGGCTCCCGGGCGCTGGTCGCGACGCTCCTGAGCCTCGTTCTGGTGGTCTCGCTCCCTTGGCCCGCCGGCGCGACCGGCTACCCTCCGCTCCCCCTCGAGTTCGGGCGACAGCTGATCGGGAATCTCTCCGCTCCCTCCCTAGCTCCGGGGGCGAGTGGTGACGTCGGGTTCAGTGTGACGGATCCGCTCTCGTCGTCGATTGACTCGGTCACGATCACCCTCCAGGTTTACGCATTCAACGGATTCCCAGGGAACGCCACGTCGAGCGTGCCCGTCTCGGGCGCGCCAATCCTTGCGACGGCGACCGCCTCGGGTCCGGCGGTGAACGTCAGCCTCGGGTCACTCCCGCACGGTCAGGTCTACCGCGGGTCGGTGAATGTGTTGACGTCGTCGTCGACCCCCGCGGGGACCTTCGCCGTTCGTACCGCGCTGACGTTCACCCTCGCCTCGAACGGCACGGCCTATCGCCTCGAGTCCCGAGGCTGGTTCACCGACGCGCTCTGGGCGGCCGCCACCGAGCTGCCGAACGGCAGCGCGACGTTGAACCTGTCGGAGCTCGGGGTCTCGGGAGTGACGCCCGAAACCGCGGTGCTCGTCACCACGTCGGATTGGGACTGGGTCCTCGGTGGGGTGCTCGTCGCCGCGGTCGTCCTGGCCGGAGCCGCGGCGTGGGTCTATTTCCGGCGGGGGCCGGGCTCGACGTCCGGGGCTCGGTAGGCTCCCGACGACATCCACGCCCCGAGGGCCTTCGGCAGTAGTCGGACGAGCGACGGCGACTGACGCAGGAGCTGTCGGACCACATGGGTGGGAAAGTCGATGTCCCCGAAGGCGACGATCGTCGCGTGGAGCTCGGACCCTTTGAGCGCGGCGATGATCGCGTCCAGGTCGGCGTCCGACAGCCGGGTGAAGACCCGCCGCAGGTAGAGTGCGCGCCGGAATTCGTCGCCGAGCTCGGCGCGCCAGGCCCGGTCGTAGGCGGCGAGCGCTGGCTCGGAAAGGTCGTCGCGCTCCAAGGCGGGGGCGGCGACACGGGCGGCGATCTCAGCGCACTTCATGCCGGTGAAGATGCCACCTCCGGAGAGCGGCTTGACCTGGGCGGCGGCGTCCCCGACGAGGAGGACCCGGGGTCCGTGGGTCTTCGGCAGGGTCCCGATCGGGATTCCCGAGACGAGGTAGGCCGTCGGACTGCCGAGTTCCGTCCCGAAACGGCGGGCCAGGTACGTGAGGAGGTGGGCGAAGTACTCTCGGGCTGACGTGCCGTCGGCGTCGGCCGCGAGACCCACTCGAGCCCCTCCCGAGCCGTCCGGGATCCACCAGCCGAAGAGTCCGGGAGCGAACTTCCGCCCGAGGTAAACCTCCACCGTGTCGGGATCCCCCGGACTCTTGGAGAACTCGGCTTCGAACGCCGGGAGGATTTCGACCGGTCGACGCAGCCGATACGCGCGGGCGACGGCGCTCGAGACCCCGTCCGCTCCGATGACGAGACGCGCGGAGATCTCGCTTACCGCTCCCTCGGTCTCAGTTACGCGTACCAGCTCGCGTCCGTTCGATGGGGGCAAGCGGCGGTCGAACCTACAGCCCGTGCGGAACCTGACCCCGGCCTTCGCCGCCCGGTCGGCGAGATACACGTCCAGACCCGCCCGGTCGATGACGAACGCCCTCGGCTCCGCGGCCTTGAAAGTGATCCCGCCGAGACCCGGTCCGTAGACGGACGCGCCGCGAACCGCGGTCCGCACCATCGAATCCGACCCGGCGAGGTCGAGGACCCGTTGCGAGACCAGCCCGGCACATTGCACCGGCTGGCCCACCCGCACGTGCTCCTCGAGGACCAGCACGTTCGACCCGTGTTGCGCGAGCCGGTAGGCGACCGTGGAGCCGGCCGGCCCCGCTCCGACGACGAGAACGTCGACCGATTCCATCGAAGGGGCGAGGGACCGACCACTCATAACGGCCGAGCGCGGTCGTCGTGCCGCCACGGAGCGCGGACGAGGTCGGTGCGTTGCCGCGGCTCTACGGCCGAGGCATCGACGGCGACCGAGAGACCTTCTCGCAGGGCGAGCAGACCGGTCCAAGCGATCATCGCTCCGTTGTCGACGCACAGCGCAGCGGGGGGCGCGAACATCGTGCCCCCTCGTCCTTCGACCATGGTCCGGACCATGGTGCGGAGGCGTTGGTTGCATGCCACGCCTCCCCCGAGCACGACGGCGTCGCGCCGGCGATGGGCCAGCGCCCGTTCAGTGATCTCCGTCAGCATGGCGTACGCGGTCACCTCGACCGAGTAGGCGAGGTCCGGACGGGGAACACCCTTGGCGTGAAGCGCCAGTGCGGCGGTGAGCATCCCGGAGAATGCGACGTCCATTCCGTGGACTGAGTACGGCAGCGGCAGAAGTTCCCCGCTTCCCTCGCGTGCCTCGAGCTCCAAGGCCGGACCTCCGGGGAACGTCCCTCCGAGTTCGATCCAGAGCTTGTCGAGGAAGTTGCCGATCCCGATGTCGAGGGTTTCGCCGAGGACCCGGTAGCGACCGCGGGCGTAGGTGATCACCTGAGTGTTGCCACCGCTGGCATAGAGCAGCAGCGGGTCGTCCAACCCGCTCAGGACCCGGGCGATCTCGACGTGCGCGACGCAGTGGTTGACGGGGACCAACGGCCGGTCCCATGCGAGCGAGAGCATCCGGGCGACGGTCGCTCCCGCCCGCAGGCACGGACCGAGACCGGGGCCCTGCGCGAAAGCGATCCCCTCAATCTCCTGCGGCCGGAGGTGGGCCGCCTCGAGGGCCCGGACCACCAGGTCCGGCAGAATGTCCACGTGATGGTTCGCGGCCTCTCTAGGGTGAATGCCTCCCGTCCTGGGGCGGTACATGTCGGACGCAAGACCGAGGATCTCGGCTCGTTCGTTAACGAGACCGACGGACGCGGTGTGGGCCGTCGACTCGATGCCGAGAACGACCATCGCCCTTCGAGAGACGGCGGGGGTATAACGCTCAGTCCGCGCGCGTCAGTCCTCGGTCGACTCGATCCGGTACTTGACCCGCTTGCCGCGCAACGCTTCTTGGATCCGGTCCGCGAATCCGAGCGACTCGCTCACCGGGGCCGCACGGGCCCAATCGTACACGAAATCGTAGCCTTCGGTCTCCGCGCGGAACCCCAGGTCCTCCAGAGTGTCGGCGACCTCGGAGTACGGGGCCCCCTCGCTGTCCAGCTGGAGCAGCAGGAAGGTCTTGGTCACGGTACGGCCTCCATCGATTCCGTCACCCTCGAACCGTCGGACGGCATAAAGCTCCCCCGGGAGCGGAACTACTTCTCATCCCGGCCAGGGGCCGACCGCTTCCTCATCGCTCGCCGGGGGTTCGGGTGCGCGTGCATGGGCCGTCACCCTTGCCGCCACGCCCCGGGAAAGCTGAACGATCTCGTGCGGGGCTAGGAGGAGCCGCCCGACCGCGAGGAAGGCGTCGGCCCGATCGACCAGCAGAACGCTGGAGTCGGGGAGGAGCGCGGGGTCCGCTCCGCCCACGAATCGGGCGAACAGGGAGCGGCCCTCCCGCACGAACGGGACCGCATCGTCGCGGACCACGACGCGCAGGCGACCCGGGGAAAGCACCCGATGCAGTTCCTGCCCTCCACGAAACGTGGGTCGGACGACGCCGTCAGTCCCGAAATGGAACATGGTGTGCCCGCCGCGAACCATGGCCCGCAGACGTCCGCTTCGAGGGGACCGCTCCCCTCGGAGGTCGGGGGCCAAACGGCGGGCGACTTCGGGGCCGTACTGCCACTCGAGCAGTCCGAGGACCTGGCGCTGGGTCCAAGCATCCGTCCAATCTCGGGAACTGTCGCCATCTTTTCCCAGCGCGCCGGCGATCTCCTCGGCGACGAGCGACGGGGGTCGATGGCGCGGCGGGTGGAGGAACTCCTCGACCCCGAGGTAGGGTCCGACGGGATAGAGGTCCGTCAACTCGAGCGGCACGGGCCCGAGCGGGGTCATCGTTTCCCAGCTCAGGTCCGACCCGCCGGCGTCGACGGCCGGGACGAGTCGAAGGTACTCCGGCCGCAGCGGAATGCGGAAGATCCGGAAGGGTCGAGGCCTTCCGGCAGCGTATACGTGGACGCGACGCAGGAACCGAACGACCGCCGGCCGGCTCCGGCTGTCGTCGTTGACCTCTCGAAATGCCCTTCGGCTTTCGGGCTCGCACGGCAGGAATACCTCGGGGTGGCTCCGCGCTTCCGCCAAGCCGGCGCGCAGCGCCGGGTGCCCTGTGGCTCGCCGCTCCGCAAGTTCCCAGAGCGTCCCGTCGCGGATGGCCTGGCGGACACGACCGATCTCCTCGACCGAAGTGACCAGGTTGTGAAACGCGATCCGTCGCTCTCTCTCCGCGGTAGGGAGCCGCGCGACCTCGGTCAGGGGCTTCTCCTCACAGAGGAAGCAGCGACACATCGCTTCCCGAAGATTGTCCACGGAGACGGTCCCATCGGCAAAGAGCAGGTTCCCGCGTCGCGCGAACTTGTGATACGCCGAAGAATCGAACAGGTCCACGCCGAACAGGGCCGCGAACGCGAACACCATCGGGTGACCGGTCCCGAACAGATGCAAGGCCGCGCCCGCGGAGAGCGTGGGTCGAGCGGCGCAAAGTACCCGGGCGAGTTCGGGGAAGCGATACTGCTCCATCAACGGGACGACGCCCCCGACCGCCAGCACATCCCCTAGCTCGCTGGCGGCAGCGGCCGACCGGGCTCGGAGGTCCTCGTGACCCCCTCCTTGAACGGGGACCGCGAGAAGTCCGGTGCGGGCGGCCCGGGCCACCCGAGCTCGCGCCAAGGTCGTGGTCAGCGCGGCCTCGGCCTCCTCGTGGGAGGTGTCCGGCTCGGTGAAGATGTCGAGGACCGTCGCGATGTCCGAGCCGATCAGGTCTTGGAAGGCGGCGATCTCTTCCGGCGCGACCTCCACGGACCCGTAGGCGTGCTGCTGAAACGCGCCGGAGTCGGTCATCACCGGACCGTCGAATCCGAGCAGGCCGTGGATCCCCTCTTGCTCAGCCCGTGCTCGCAGGGGGGGCGTTCTCCATGTGATGTAGGCCGAAGTGATCACGGCGAGCACGCCGAGGCGCGCTCGCATCTCCCGGGGAGAAACGGGCTGGCGAGTTGGGTCCGGATGGACCACCGGGAGCAGGGCGGGGGTGTGGATGCTGCCGTGCGGCGTGTCGAGCCGCCCGAGGCGGGCCAGTCCATCACGCTCCAGGACCTCGAAGCCGGTCACGTCGTCACGAGCGCTCCCGTCCGTTTAGCCTACCGCACGGGGGCGGCCGGCGTGGTCTCGAACGACTCCCGAATGCGACGGAGAAGTCCGACGAGCATATCCTGAGACAATTTTCCGGTGTTCGTGTTTTGAGGGCTCGGGTGGTACGCGGCCCACAGCAGGGGCCGCCCGGCTCCCAGGGGCACGCAGGCTCCATGGGCGAACGCTCGTTCGGGTCGGGGCACTCCGTAGGCGAGGGGTACGACCTCCCGAACGGCGTCCCAGGCGAAGCCTCCCAACGCCAGGATGGCTCGGGCGTTGGTGAGTAGGGTCAATTCTCTGGCCAGGTACGGGGCACAGTTCGTTCGCTCCCCGGGCAACGGCCGGTTGTCCGGAGGCACGCATCGGACCCCCGCGGTCAGGTACAGGTCGGCGTACCGGAGCCCATCACCCCTTCGTATCGAGGTCGGCTGATTGGCGAAACCGGACGTGTGGAAGGCGCGGACGAGGAACGCGGCGGAGCGGTCCCCCGTGAATACCCGGCCGGTCCGGTTGGAGCCGTGCGCGGCCGGGGCGAGCCCCACCGCCACGAGCCGGGCCCGGGGGTCCCCGAAGCCCGGCACCCCTCGGCCCCAGTAGTCCTCGTGCTGGAATTCTCGCTTCTTCTCTCGAGCTACTCGCTCTCGGTACCGGACCAGGCGCGGACAGCGAACGCACGCGACGACGTCCGCGCGCACGCGCTCGAACGAGTCGGCCACGGGAGGTGGAGGCCAGCGAGCTTAAGGGAGTTGGCCGATGGACGGACTCCCCCGGGATAGTCACCCAGCGTGACCTACCCCTATAGAACGGAACTCGCTATCCTCAGTTGATGACCGACACACACGTTCCCAGGGGCGCGCAGGTCCGGCTCGGCACTCTTGACGGGGACCTGCACGCGGAAGCCCGCACTCGGATCGACGTGGACGGTCGACTGATCGTGCCGGGCACCGCCCATTTCGAGGGCGATTCCGAAGTGGGGGGCGACCTCGAGTGCGGCTCGTTCCGGTCCGACGACGGCACGGTCCACATCCGCGGCCACCTCATTGTCCAGAAGGACCTGACGGCCCGGGATGCCACGGTCGAGGTCGACGGTGGGCTCCAGGCTCAAGGGGTGGATGTCGACCGAGGTCTCCGTGTCGTGGGACCGATCCGGGGGGACTCCTTCGAGGTCGGCGGAATACTGGAAGGGGGAGCCACCTTCGACGCCAAGAGGGTCAGCGTTGGAGGCAAGTTCCGATTGGCGGGCAAGCTGACCGCCGAGTCGGTCGAGGCGGGAGGTTCGATCGATGTGGCGGACGTCGAGCTCGAGACGCTCGAAGCCGGCGGCCTGGTCCGTCTTCGGGGCGGAACCGTCCGCGACTCGATCGAGGTCGGGGGGCGCTTTGTGGCAGAAGCGCCGATCCGGTTCGGGTCGCTGGAGGCCGGGGGAGTCGCGGAACTCCGGGCGGATGGCACCGGCGGTTCGGTCGAAGTGGGGGGCATGTTCAGCGCGCAGGGGAACCTGACCTTCTCCTCGCTCGAGGTCGGCGGAATCGGGACGATCTCCGGGAACGCTCAGGGGGCCACCGTCGAGGTGGGAGGCAAGTTCGACGTCGGCGGTGCGCTGACGCTCACCGGCCGGCTGGAGGTCGGGGGTTCGATCACGGTCGGTCAGGAGCTTTCGGCCGACCGACTCGAGCTGGGCGGCAGGATGTCGGCACGTCGGGCGACCTTCGTCTCGGGGGCGGACGTCGGAGGTTCCGTGGACACGAAGGAGGGTCTGAGGGCCCAGCGGCTTGTCCTACGCCGCAAGTCCCGGGCGTCCGGTCCGCTCGTGGGCGGCTCGGTCGAGCTCGAGGAGAAAGCGCGGGCCGAGGACATCTTCGGTGACTCCGTCGAACTTCGGGAACGGGCGATGGCGCGGCGGATCTTCGCCGCGACCGTACACTTGCGTGACGGAGCTGTTGCCGACCAAGTGACCTACAGCCGGTCCGTTCAGATCGATTCCGGTGCTCTGGTCTCTTCCCCGCCGCAGAAGGTCGAGCAGCTGCCACCGTTCCCACTCTAGCGCGAGGAACGCCTGATGCTGAACGGCGGGGACGGTCGGGAGTCCGGCCCCCGGCGGCGGGAGGTCACGGACCTCTACGCGACCGTCCTCGAGGTCGTCAAGCGCTACCACGGCGCCGCCCGGATCACCCGCGTCTCCTACGGGGCAGGGATGCCGGTGGACCGGGTACGGATCCTGGTCGGACGTCTCATCGATTCCGGGCTCCTCAAGAGCGAAGAGCTCGACGGACGTCCGATGTACGACGTCACCGCCCGCGGGCAGGAGTTCCTCGACACGTACTGGAAGATGCGCGGTTACGTCGAAGCGCTCGACCGTTCTCCCGACTATCGTGCAGCACGCCGGCGCTGAACGACGGGGCCTCCGAACCCCGGGCCACTCGGGCCACAGGACCTCAGGCTTGACGCCATCGGACGCCCAGTCCAATCAGGATAAACCAGAACGCTACGAACCCGGCAAGAACGGATCCCCCGAGGAGAACGGCCGAGCCGGATCCGTGGAGTATCCCGACGAGGAACGTGCTCCCCCACGTTAGCGGCCAGACGTACGCGACGGCTTGCAGCGGGAGGGGCAGGATCGTGACGGGATAGAAGACCGGTGCGAAGAACGTGAGGATAACGCCGACGAGCTGGGCATAGGAGTTGATCTGGCGCGGCGAACGGCCATACGCCCCAATGAGGAATCCTACCCCCATGGTGGAGCCCCACACGAGGATCAGACCCCCCACGAGCAACGGGAGGGTGCCGATCGCGAGCGGTACGCCGAAGCCGTACACCGCGACGGCGAGGGTGACCAGCGCGGAGGCGAGGCTGAACGGGAGCATACTCAGGGCGTTGGAGAACGTGTAGACGACCGGGCTTACCGGTAGCGAGACCCATAGGTCGAAGATCTTCGACTGCTTGTCCTGGCCCATCGTCTGGGCGAGGGAGTTGACGTTCAGGAGCGCCATCTCCATCATGATCGTGCCGACCACGACCTGGGTCCGAACCGCCGGCGCGACCAGGACGTTCAGGAAGAACAAGATCCCGATCGGAAAGATGATCGTGAACCCCAGCACGATGCCGAGGGCCCGGGTCGATTCGACGAGCAGCATGCGGGTCGCAGTACCGACCTGGCGTATCGTCTCGACCAGCGTCATGTGAGATTCGCCTCCTGTCCCCCGACCATCGCGAGGTAGGCGTCCTCCAGGGAGACCGGGGAAAGGGTGGCCGGGACGCCGCACGCGGTGAGGCGGGAGAGGTCCGATACGACCCCGTTCTGAAAGGGGTCGGGGATCTCCAGCCGCTCGGAGTTCCCGATCCGCAGTCCCACCCGATATCTCCGCTCGAGGTCGGCGACGACGTCGGCGGCAGAGGGGCTGAGGTGGTCCAGGCCCCGGATCTCGAGCCGGCCCCCGTAGGGAAGGCGGTTCCGGATCTCGTCCACCGTCCCTTCCGCCACGATGTGTCCGTCGTTCACGATGACGATCCGGTCCGCGAGGTACTCCGCTTCCTCGATGTAGTGGGTGGTCAGCAGGATCCCAATCCGCCGCGCCCGTAGACCGTCAATGAGTCGCCAGACCGATCGTCGGGCCTCCGGGTCGACCCCAGTGGTAGGCTCGTCTAGGAGTAGGACCCGGGTCGACGCGCCCGAAAGGGCGACCGCGATCAGGACGCGGCGCCGCAGCCCCCCCGAAAGTTCGCGTACGAGCTTGTTGCGATGTTCGCTGAGTCCCGTATCGGCAAGGAGGCGCGGTACCTCTTCGCCGATCGAGCGGCGGTCGCCCTTCAGGAGCGCGAAATACCGTACATGCTCTTCCACGGTCAGGTCGAGCCGCGGTTCGCATTCCTGAGGGATGACCGACAGGAAATGCTTCGCTCGCAGCGGATAGCGGACCATGTCGACCCCCGCCACGTCGATACGACCCGAGGTCGGGACGAGCTGGCCCGCCACTTGCCGAAGGAGCGTCGTCTTCCCGGCCCCGTTGGGGCCGAGGAGCGCCACAATCTCTCCGGCCCGGACACTCAAGTTGATCCGATCGTTCGCCAACCTGATACCGGTCCTCCCCCGGTACGACCGGCTCAGGTCTTCCACCCGGAGGACGACCGGGGAATCTCCCGGATCACCGGGCGCCGTCCGCAATCGCTCCGTAGGATCTCCCCCGGAAACCCACAAGGCTGCCGAGGCCAAGGACGAAACGCACTCGGGACGCTCACCCGCAGTGAGTTCACGACCTGCGGAGGGCGGGACGAATCAATGGTACCGGGGGACGTTCGGGTCGACCTGGACGGACCATGCGTCGATGCCTCCCGCCAAGTTGGCCAACGTCTTCCAGCCGCGGGTCGACAGAAAGCCGGCGACCATCATCGATCGCGACCCCGTATGGCAGTACACGATTACCTCTCGGTCCTTGGGGATCTCGGCCGCGCGCTCCGGCACTTCACCCAACGGAATGTGCATCGACGGCTCGATGACCGCCAGCGCCCGCTCGAACGGTTCACGGACGTCCAGCAGGACCACCGTCCCGGGCTCACGCTGTAGCTTCTCGGAGACCTCGAGCGCGGTGAGCTGGACGACCATGGGCGCTACCCACGACATCTAGAAAATAGGGGTTGCGGTCGGTCGGCCACCCTATATCTCCCGACAGTCTCCGCCGCCCGATGATGGTGAAGGACCCGGTGTGCGGCATGGTGATCGAGCACAGCACGGCGGCGGCCCGTGGGACCTACGGAAGCGAGACCATCTACTTCTGTTCGGTCGGCTGCCAAAAGAGCTACGACCGAACCCACCCAGGGCGCCTCCCGTAAACCGCCGCAGCAGCCCGCGGCGTCCTCCCCATAGAGCACATGCCGACAGACCCGATCTGTGGTATGTTTGTCCCCGCCGAGCCGACGTCGCTTCAGGTCGTGCGCGACAATCGGACGTATTACTTTTGTTCCAACACGTGTCGACTCACCTTCGACGAACCCGAACACGCTCGTCGGCGATTGCTCGGCCGACTCATCGTCGCATGGCCCCTGTCCGTCGTGGTCCTCGTGCTGACGTACGGGCCGGGGACTCCGTACTCGGGAGTGGCGGCCGCGACCCTGGCGGCGGTGGTTCAGGTCTACTCGGGTTCGGAGTTCTATCGCGGCACGTACGATGCGCTGCGGAATCGCACGGCCAATATGGACGTCCTGATCGCGGTCGGCACCAGCGCGGCTTTCCTGTACAGCATCGCCGTGCTCACGTTACCGGGGCGACTCCCGTCTGCCTACTACTTCGACGCTTCGTCATTGATCATCACCCTCATTCTTACGGGGAACTACCTCGAGCACCTGGCGCGAGGACGGGCGGGTTCCGCTCTGCAACGGCTGAACGAAGTGCTACCGCCGAGCGCCGAGGTCGTACGGGGTTCCTTGGTCGTGCCGGTTCCGCTCGGCGAGGTTCGTGTTGGGGATCGGGTCCGGCTTCGGCCGGGGGGGCGATTCCCCGCGGACGGGATCGTGGTCGCGGGAAGTACCACGGCCGACGAATCACTGCTCACCGGAGAGTCGCTCCCGGTGCCGAAGGGACCGGGGGCGCGCGTCCTCGCCGGTTCGATCAACGGTTCGGGGGTCGTTGAGGTAAATGCAACGGGGGTCGGCACCGACACATTCCTTGCGAGGGTGGGTCGGCTCCTCACCGAGGCGGAGATGTCCCGCGTTCCCCTGCAGCGAACGGCGGACCGGATCGCCGCGACGTTCGTCCCGGCGGTCCTGCTGGTCGCCATCGCCGCCTCGCTCGGCTGGTACCTCTTCGGCGGGGCGAGCTTTACCATCGCGTTGCTCATCTTCGTCACGGTGTCAATCACCGCGTGCCCGTGCGCCTTCGGGATCGCCACGCCGGCCGCGATCCTGGTGGGAACGGGACGCGCGGCGGAGGAGGGGATACTCTTCCGCGGGGAGGACGCCATCGAGCGCGCCTCCCGGGCCGACCTGGTGCTGACCGACAAGACCGGGACCCTCACGATCAGCACGCCGAGCGTCGGCACTGTGCGAGCTGTTCCGGGACGGTCGGAGGTGGAGGTACTCGCACTGGCTACCGGTCTTGAATCCGGTTCGGAGCACGTCCTCGCCCGAGCCGTCCTCGACGAGGCGACCCGGCGCAGGGTGAATCCGATCGTGGTGACGGACGTCCACGCCGACTCGGGCCGCGGCGTCCGAGGCCGTTGGGACCACGTCCCGGTCGCGGTCCTCCGCGGGAGCGATGCCCGCGCGGAAGGAATCGAGCTCGGTCCTCTGAACGACGGCATTCTTGAGGCCGAAGCGGCCGGCGAGGCTTGGTCGGTCGTCGTAGAGAACGGGGCCCCGGTCGGGTTACTGACGTTCCGAAACTCGCCCGCGCCGGGCGTCGGTCCGGCCGTCGAGCAACTTCGCGCCGATGGGATCGAGGTCGTCATGGTGACGGGGGACCGAATCGCGGCAGCGGCCCACGTTGCGCGTTCGCTGGGGATCTCGCGGTTCCATGCGGAGACGACCCCGGAACAGAAGGTCGCGCTGGTCGGTGATTTTCGTCGACAGGGTCACCGGGTCGCCTTCGTGGGAGATGGGATCAACGATGCCGCGGCGCTGGCCGCGGCCGACGTGGGACTCGCCATCGGCACGGGGACCGAGGTCGCCAAGGAGGCCGGTCAGGTTCTCCTGGTCCGGTCGAACTTCGCGGGAGTACCGGCGGCGCTGCGACTGGCCCGGGGGATCGTCCGGCGCGTCCGCTGGAACTTGACGTGGGCTATCGGATACAACCTAGTGCTCCTGCCCATCGCGGCGGGGGCGCTCGTCCCTCTCTGGGGATTCTCGGTCTACGCGGTGCTCCCTATCTTCGGGGCCCTCGCGATGGGACTTTCTTCAACGACCGTCGTGCTGAACTCGTTGTCGTTGCGGTGGATCCGGGTTCGGGACACCCCCGCGGTGAGCCCGATCCATGCGACGCTACCGCACTGAAGCAGCGCGCTTTTTAGCTCGCGCAACAGTGTTTCGGCAGGTCCGGCTGGCATGAGGCCGAGTATTGAGGCGGTCGGCCTCACGAAGCGATTTGGCGCATTCACCGCGCTCGACCACCTCAACCTGAAGGTGGAGGGGGCCAAGTGCATGGGCTTCCTCGGACCGAACGGGGCCGGGAAGACCACGACGCTGAAGATGTTCACCAACCTGATCTTCCCTTCGGAGGGCGAGGCGTTCATCAACGGGATCTCGGTCCGGGATGACCGAAAGCGCGCCCTCGAGGTCTGCGGCGACCTGATCGAGACGCCCGAGATCTACCCCTCCCTGACCCCGCGCGAGGCGCTCGAAATGAGCGGCGCGCTCCGCGGAATGCGGGCTGGCGAGATCGCCGCGCGCACCGCGACCGTCCTCGAGGAGGTCAAGATGTCGGAGTGGGTCGACCAGAAGATCGGTCGGTTCTCCAAGGGGATGAAGCAGCGTGTGAACATCGCCGCGGCCCTGCTTTCGGACCCGGAGGTGGTGATCCTGGACGAGCCGAGCACCGGTCTCGACCCTCGGGGCATGGCGGAAGTGCGGAGCATCGTGCGCGAGCTCAAGAAAGGACGGCGGCTGATCTTCATGAGCAGCCACATTCTGAGCGAGGTCGTCGACGTCTGCGACGAGGTCGCCCTCCTGGACCGAGGGAAGCTGCTCTTCGCGGACACCCTGGCGAACGTTTCGCAGCGGCTGGGGGGGGACGTTCGGGCGGTGGAGGCGGAATTCGCCTTTCCGCTCGATGAGGGTATCCTCTCCGGCCAGATCGGCTCGTTGCCCGAGGTCGCGAGCTGGTCGCGCTCCGACCCCCAACGCATCACGCTCCAGGTCAAAGGGGGACCGGTCGAGCAAGCCCGCCTCCTCGAACAACTGGCGTCAATGCGACTCGGCCTCCTCAGTTTCCGAGAGTCTCGAAGCGCGCTCGAAGAGGTCTACCTTCGCGAAATCTCGGTGGGGGACGCGTGAACGCTACCGCGACTCCGGCGGGCTCCGCTGCGAACGTTCCTCTCGCCGACGGGGCGATCGGAACCGTTCCCGGAACCTTCTCCCAGGCGATGATCCTCTCGCGGTACCAGTTCCGCGACTACCTGCGGTCGCGGCGCTTTATCCTCATGATCTCGATCGTGATCGCCGTCGGCGCGATCCTCACCACGGTCGTCGCTTACTTCCGCCCGTCGGGACTCATCGACAACGCCGACGACTTCTACGGCGGATTGTGGGCGGGCGGCGCGGCCTTTGTGATCCTGTTCGCCGGCATCATCTTCGGGGGCGACGCGATCGCCGGTGAGTTTCAGAACAAGACCGGCTACTTCCTGATGGGCCTGCCGATCAAGCGCACCACGGTGTACGCGGGAAAGTATCTCGCGGCGCTGTTGGCCTCGGTCGTGTCGCTCGTCCTGTTCCTCCTCATCGTCATGGGGAACGCGCTCTTCTATCTCGGGTCGGGGGCATTCTCCGCCGCGGGACCGCTGATCGCCTCGTTCGCGATCGCGCTGCTCTACCTGCTGGCGCTCCTGGGCTTCGTCTTCCTCTTCAGCTCGCTGTTCAAGACCAGCCTCTACGCCGTCCTCGTGGTCGCCGTGCTGTTCCTGTTCGGGTTCAGCATCATCCAGACGGTCGTGATCGACCTGGCGCACACCGAACCCTGGTTTCTGCTCTCGTACGTGAACGCCATCATTGCCTATCCTCTGACGGGGGTCCCCGAGCACATCGTGCACACGACGAACCCGTTCACCCGGGCGGCGATCACCACCTACAACCCCACCTACCTGGAGGGGATCGGTGTGATGGTCGGCTACTGGGTGCTCACCGCCGTCGGCGGACTGTTCCTGTTCCAGCGGGAAGAGTTCACGTAGTCGCACCCAGCCCCGGTCTCATTCGCGTCCCGGTCCCCGGGTTCTCACCGGATCCTCGGATTGTGTTCCCTCCCGAGAGGATCGCGGGGGAACCCGCCGAGGGGCGCGCCGGGATATCGCGCTTTCCAAAACCTTATGATTCGAGCTTCGGTGATGCGGTCCGGCGATGGGTGACCAGGACCTCTCGACCGAGCTTTCCGGCCAGGGCTACCAGCTGGTCGGCAAGCACAGCGCCGTCAAGATGTGCTACTGGACCCGAGAATCGCTCACCCAGGGACGCGACTGCTACAAGGGGCGGTTCTACGGGATCGAAAGCCACCGTTGCCTGCAGATGTCGCCGGCAATCGACTCCTGCAACCTGCACTGCCGGTTCTGCTGGCGGAATCAAGGCTGGGAGAATGACGCGGTCATGCCCGAGTACGACGACCCCGAGGGGTTGCTGGACCGGTCGATCGACGCCCAGCGGCGCATCCTCTCCGGGTTCAAGGGCGACCCCAACGTCGAGCTCGGCCGCTGGGAGGATTCGCAGCGCCCCCAGCACATCGCGATCTCCTTGACGGGGGAGCCGACGCTCTATCCCAAGATGAACCGGTTCCTCGAGCTCTGCCACGAACGAGGGATCACGACGTTCCTCGTGACGAACGGGACCAACCCCGACGCGCTGAGGGCGCTGGACCCGTTGCCGACGCAGCTCTACCTCTCGGTGACCGCACCGAATCCCGAAGTGTTCCGCCGCCTGACGCTCCCGGCCTACGAAGATGCGTGGGAACGATTGCTGGAATCTCTCGAGATCGTTCGGGACCTGCGGACGCGACGAGTGGTCCGTCACACCCTCGTCCGAGGATGGAACCTGGGCTGGGTCGAACAGTACGCGGCGCTCGACCGGCTGGCTAGACCGGATTTCATCGAGCCGAAGGGATATGTCTACATGGGAAAGTCCCGCCAACGCCTTGGCCGGGACCACGTTCCCGAGCACGACGAGATCGGGTCGTTCGCCCGGCGTCTCGCGGGGCGAACCGGCTACCTCGTCCTGGACGAGTCAGCGGACTCGAAGGTGTTCCTGCTGGGCCGAACGACCGAGGGTCGCTACCTGCCGGGAAGGTCGCCCCAGCTCCCGCAACTTCCGCTCGTCCCGGCGACCGCGTAATCGTTCAGATCGGTCGCCAGTTCAGCAGCTCGACGAAGATGGCGGCGCCGATGCCGAGCCCCATGACCAGGTACGGGTTGATCTTCAGGGCCCGCGTCTCCTCCATGTCGTAGTATTGGATGAGTCCGGCCGCGCTGGAGAAGCCGGAGCGGCGCTGTTCGGGCATGGTCGTTCGACCGAGCGCGGGTGAGCTATTTAACCGCTACCGAACGGGCGCGGGGGTCAGCGTCGGAAGGAGAACCCGCTCTGATCGATCACGGCGTCCTGGAGCGTGTCGCGGAGGCGTCCGAACAGTCCTCCGCCCACGTCGTTCGAGCCCCCCGTTAGGAGCCGGTCGAGGAAGGTGCGGGGGGGCGACACCCGAACCGTCTTTCGAGATGGGACTCCCGTTAGCTTCGAGAGCTCTTCGATGACCCCTTCGCGGTCGGCCAGCGCGTCGACCAGCCCGAGCCTGAGCGCCTCGAGTCCCGACCAGAACTCTCCGGTCGCCAGCGCTCGGATCTCCTCGGCGGGACGCTTGCGCTCGCGGGCGACCAGCGTGATGAACTGTTCGTAGCTCTGCTTCGCCACGAACTGCAGCTTGCCACGCTCCTCCTCGCTGAGCGGGCGGTACCCTTGGTAGGCGTCCTTGTGGACTCCCTCGTGGAGCAACTCCACCGAGATGCCGAGACGTCGGACCAGCTCCCGGAAGGCGAAATGCGCATAGACCACCCCGATCGAACCGACCTCCGACTCGGGATAGGCGAACACCCGTCGGGCCCCGAGCGCAGCCATGTACGCTCCGGACGCACCGATCGATCCTATCGAGGCGTACACCGGTTTGACCTGGTCCAGACGCTTCACCGCCAGGTAGAGGTCCATCGAGGCCACCACCTCTCCGCCGCCGCTCGAGATGTCCAGGAGGACCCCCTTCACCCGGCGCTTGGTCCGGAGCGCCTTCATCAGCCGGAGGTACGGCTCGACCGACCGTTCGCGGATCGTGCCCCGGAACTGGACTTGGGCAAGGATCTCCCGCACGAAACCCCCTCACCGCCTCAGACCCCGCTCGGCTCTAAGCTCCTTCGGGTCGCCACGGACGTGCGGTTCAAGTAGGCCCACCTCCCCAGAACAAGCCGTGCGGATCCTGATCCGGCCACGTCTGCCGGTCCTGGCGCTCCTACTGCTCGCTCCGGCCATTCCGGAGCTGCTCACGGGTTCGACGCCGGTCTCGAATCTGCTGTTCGATCCGGTCGGATTCGCCGTGGGATTCTCCCTCGACATCGCGTTGTACGGCACCGGGGCCCTCCTGATCCGGGAATACGTCGTCCACTCCGGGAAGGGTTGGGCGTCCGTGCTGCTCCTCGGCGCCGCCTACGGGATCGCGGAAGAAGGATTCGAGGTCCACACGTTCTTCCAGACCTCGGGCTCACCGGTGAATGCGCTCGGCTCGTACGGCCACTTGTTCGGAGTCAACTGGCTCTGGTCGCTCGGTCTGATCATCTTCCACGCGACCTACTCCATCGCCCTGCCGATCCTGCTGACCCAACTCTGGCTCCCGGCGGTGAAGAACGTCCGGTGGCTGGACCGAGGGTCGGTCGTTCTCCTCGCGTCCGTCTTCGTTCTCGAAGTGAGCGTGTTCGGTTACCTCGTCGGCCACGGACCGAGCTTGGCGGCGCTCGGGTTCTTCGTCGCCCTTGCATCGCTGCTTGTCTACCTCGCGACGCGGATGCCGCCCCAGCTGCTCTCTGTCCGAGCCGGCCCGCGACGGATCGGCCGGTGGGGCCTCGCGCTCGCGGGGACGCTCTCGTTCGACGCCTGGGTGCTGGTCTTGGTCTTCTCAGGATCTTCCTGGTTCCCGGCGGTCGCCGCCGCCGTCGTGGTCGTCCTGCTGAATCTCGTCGCGCTGCTCGTCATCCTCCGGCGGGTCGGCACGGTCGGTCTCGACCGTTCGAAGTTCTACTTCGCGGTGGGGATGATGGGCGTTCTCTTCGCCTGGGATGTGGTGGTCGAATTCACCGTGCCGGGCATCCTCGCGGTGTCGGCGCTGTTCGCCTACCTGCTCTACCGGCTGAGCCGGGCTCTGGACCGGCGGGAAGCCCCGGTGGTGCCGGCTGGTGTCACCGGTCCAGTCCAGTAGCCGTCGTCCGAGGGCGGGGCCGGTTGTCTCAGGGATGGCGACGGAGAAAGGCCAGCAGGGTTTCCATGTACCGGGCCCGTTCTTCCCAGAAGGCCGTGTGCGAGCTGCGGTCGAAGACGACGAGCTCGGAGCCTCGAACCCCGTGATGGATCGACTCCGCAACGGCGGGAGTTACCTCGTCGAACCGACCGGTGGTGACCAGCGTCGGAACGTGGATCTCGCCGAGTCGTTTCGTGGCGTCGTACCCGCCGATGGTACCGGTGATCGTGAACTCGTTCGGACCGTTCATGGTCGCGTACTTCGCGCCGCTCATGTGGTCGAGGGTGTAGGTGAGTTCCGTCGGCCAGACCGGCATTCGACACAGGTGCCGCCGGTAGAATTCCATCACGGCGGCCAGGTATTCGGGGTCCTGGAACTCGCCCCTGCGTTCGTGCCGCTCCAGGGTCTCGGGCAGCGGAGGCGGGAGTTCGCGCTTGAGTCGTTGCATCTCGCGCGACGCGAGCGGAACGTCCGCGAGGCCGCTGACGCTGACGAGCGTCGTGAGCGGTTCGGGGTGAGCCAACGCGTACGCGATCGCTAGTAACCCGCCGTAGCTCGACCCCACCAGGTGGAACTTCCCCAAGTTGAGCTGGGCGCGGAGCTCCTCGAGGTCGGCGACGTCGCGGTCGACCGAGTACTCCGTGACGTCCTTGGCCAGCTCGGAGCGGCCGCAGCCGAGCTGGTCATAGTAGACGACTCGGTAGCCGTGGCGCGCCAGGTCGTTGAATGCGAGAAGGTAATCGTGAGTGGCGCCCGGTCCTCCGTGCAACATGAGCACCGTCCCCTTCGGTCCCGGTTCCCCGACGATCTTCCAGAAGAATCGGTAGCCATGGACCGTGGCGAACCCCTCGCGCTCGGCCGGCGCTGCTGCGGACACGTCCGGGCCGATGGTACGCGGGTATTTCTTCTTCGGCCGAGTCCGGGACCGAAACCATCCTTGCCGCTTTGGCACCGGAGACTCTGGTCGATTGGGGATGGAATCGAGGATAGTTCCGGCGCGAGCCGTTCCGTAGACCGTTTCCGGGCTGTACGATGGGCTGCTCGTTCGGCTCAAGGCTGCATGCTCGGTCGCGATTCGTGCGGTGAAGACGTTCATCGGGCCAACGAATGCGGTCCGGGGGCAAGGTCGGAACGCACCATGGACACTCACCCAGGGTGACCACCGGCCTCCCGCCCCGTTCCGCAACGGCTTTCGTCCTGGTCCCACATCCTCGACCGTGCCGTTCCCCCGCCCGTACGTCGACATCCATCGGCCACCGAAGGAGTTCGATGCGCTGGTCGATTGGTTCGAGCTCGTCAGCTCTAACCTCGTGCTCCTCGAGGAGTACTCTATCACGGATATTCGATCGGCGCTGGAAACGCTGACCGGCGCCATCGACGCGCATCGACGTGAGGCCTCCCTCGATCCGCCGGACCCCCCGTTCGAAGCCTCGGAGCACGCCGACCTGGCGCAGCTCCTCTCGGTCGACCATGAATGGTTCCGTATTTCGGTGGAACAGTTGTATTGGTGTTTCGCCGTGGTCGAACGAGAGGATCACGGCGGAAACCGGCAGGCGCTCGGTCAGTACGGCCGGGTGCTCGCAGAATCCTTGCGGCGGCACCGAAGTGACGAACGGAGATTCCTAGCTGAACGGTCGGTGAATCGGCCCGCCGATCCGAGCCCACTTCCGTCGAGCAACGCTAATTAGCATCTCGTGAGAGGACGCTCGCGGGACCATGGCAAGCCGTCCGACCGAGGCCGTGTGGGTCGAGAAGTACCGACCCGCCTCGCTCGCGGACATGGTCGGCCAGGACGCCATCCTTCCCATGCTCCGCGCCTATGCCGCCAAGCGGTCCATGCCCCACTTGATGTTCGCCGGACCTCCCGGAACCGGCAAGACGACCGCGGCCCTCGCCCTCGCTCGGGACCTCTTCGGGGGAGAATGGCGGCAGAACTTCCTCGAGCTCAACGCCAGCGATGAACGCGGGATCGATACCGTCCGAACCAGTATCAAGCAGTACGCGAGGACCGCCCCGCTCGGGCCGGTCGGGTTCAAGCTCTTGTTTCTTGATGAGGCCGACAACCTCACCTCCGAGGCGCAGGGGGCCCTGCGTCGATTAATGGAACGTTATTCCGGGTCCTGTCGGTTCATTCTCTCCTGCAACTACTCCTCCCGCATCATCGACCCGATCCAGTCGCGGTGCGCCGTGTTTCGGTTTCGTTCCTATTCGCCCCAATCAATTCGGGCCCAGCTGGAACGCGTGGCCCAGGCGGAAGGGAAGAAGATCACTCCCGAGGCCCTCGACACGCTCGTGACGGCGAGCTCGGGCGATATGCGGCGGGCGGTCAATCTCCTGCAGCTGTCCGCCACGCACTCTGACTCGGTGACGGCCGACACGGTCAAGGAGTACGCGACGGTGCCGCTCCGGCGAGAGGTCGAGGCCATGTTGGCGGCCGCGCTCGCCGGCAATTTCAAGGAAGCGCGCGACCGCCTCTACGCCATCTTCACCGAGCGCGGTGCCTCGGGCGAGGACATTCTGAAGTCGATCCACAGCTACCTGCCCGACATCAGCGACGCGGTGTTCCCTCCCCGAGAAAAGATTCGCCTGGTCGAGTATCTCGGGGAGGTCGACTTCCGCCTCGCGCAGGGCGCCTCCGAGCGCGTTCAGCTCGAGGCGGTCCTGGCGCACCTGGCCGCCCACCGTCCCGCCTCGAAGTAAGTGGCCATGGCACAGCAGAAGGACGTGGGGCCCAAGCCGGCAGTTCACCGACGTGCCGTCGTGGTCGGCGAGCTCGCGCTCTCTCCGGCGACCCGCCGGGCGATCCGCGCCGGAAAGGTCGAGAAGGGCGACCCGATCTCGACCGGGGAGCTCGCCGGTCTGCTCGCCATGAAGCGGACCCCCGAGCTCATCCCCCACTGCCACTCCGTCGGCCTCACCCACAGCCGCGTCGACATTTCGCTGTCGGCGCGGGGAGTTCGTGCCCGGGTCGAAGCGCAGACGGTGGGGCGGACCGGGGTGGAGATGGAGGCCCTGGTGGGAACGAGCATCGCGCTCCTGACCGTGTGGGACATGGTCAAGTACCTCGAGAAGGATGCGAGAGGCCTCTATCCGCGCACTTCCCTCGGTCCAGTTCGCGTCGTGACCAAGCAGAAGTCCGCGGCGCAGGGTCCATGACCGAAACCAAGCACGTCAATGCGGCGACCAGTCGACACCACCTCGGAGGTACCCGGTCCCTCGGATTTGCGATCCTTTCGGTCTCCGATACCCACACGGAGAGCGACGACCCGTCCGGTCACCTCGCCCGGGAGCTCATCACCCAGGGCGGACACAAGGTCATCCATTACGCGCTGGTCGCGAATTCGATCGCGGACGCGCGGGAGAAGCTCGAGCCGTGGCTCGCCCAGCAGACCATCGAGTGCGCGGTCACGGTCGGTGGTACGGGAGTGAGTTCGCGGGACCTCACCGTCAACACGCTGGAAGTGATGGGCGGCAAGAAGTTGGAAGGGTTCGGCGAACTCTACCGCTCGCTGAGCTTCCAGGAGGTGGGGCCGCTCGCCCTCATCAGCCGGGCCGCGCTCTTCCTGGTCCACAACAAGCCGGTCTTCGCCCTCCCCGGTAGTGAGCGGGCGGTCCGGACCGCCATCGAGAAGCTGATCCTGCCGGCCGCGATCCATCTCGTCGAGGAGCTCGAGCGGTAGGCGCCCCGGGTCGGTCAGCGCGACCGCATGACCAGCGCCCCCATCGGCGGGGGGCCCGGGTCGAGCAGCTGGGGTGGCAATCCCTGCAGACGGCAAAAGTCCGCCCACGCCGAGTTGGCGTCCACGTGGTGGGCGAGGAGAATCCCCCGTTCGGAGAGGGCCTCCCACGCGGCGCGGAGCTCGAACCGGGCCCGCGTAACGACCGGGCCGTTGTCGTAGAGGAACAGGTCGACCCCTTGGGCGCGCTGAAGGATCTCGCGCAGTCGGAGCTCGGAGTTTCCCAGCGCGAGGGTCCATCGGGAGCGCAGCGAAGGGGCCACGAACTGGCCGACCCCCACATCTCGGACCCCCGAGAAGCGGCCCGCGGTCGGGCCGGGGCCCAACGAAGTGAGCTCTCCCAGGCCATTCGCTTCGAGAGCAGCCAACATCCAAGCCGTGGAGTAGCCGGGTCGGACCCCCGTCTCCACGATGTGGCGGGGGCGGGACGCCCGTACGATGAGATACAGCAACGCGCCCTGGGGGAGCTCCCGGGCGAACGCGAGCCCCGCGCCGCGATGGAGCAACAGGTCCGGTAGGTCGCTTTCGCGCAGTTGGCGGCGATAGCGGACCAGGTCGGAGGTGCTCGCGCCGGTCAGGTGGCCGATCCGGTCGAGCGCGGCCTGACGAAAGAGCAACATTCGCTGCCGGATACCCTTACGCGCCGCGGGGGAAATCAGGGCGGCCGGACGACTATTGCGGTCGACGAACGGGACTGCGTCCCCCGGGAGCGCTCCGCGTTCCCCGAGCGGGGTCGGAGCGCTCCCGGAACCGGGAGCAAGGACCACGACACCGGCATGGCCCCCAAGCTACTAAATATGCGCGGCCCGCCGCGTCGTGCCGACTCGGCCCACGTAGTTGGGGGCGTGCGCGCCGCCCAGTGAACGTTACGCCAGTAAGCGGATTTATAGGGGATGCGCCTCGATACGGTAGGTCGAGCTCCATGCCGGTGCAAGAGATCAGTTCGCCCAACTTCGACAAGTTCGCGCAGGAGAACGGTGCCGTCGTCATCGATGTGTGGGCCCCGTGGTGCGGACCGTGCCGAATGGTCTCCCCGATCGTCGACCGGCTCAGTGACAAGTACAAGGGCCAGGTCGCGTTCGGCAAGATGAACTCCGACGATAACGGCGAGAAGGCCGGCGCGCTCGGCATCATGAGCATCCCGACCCTGCTCTTCTACAAGCAGGGAAAGTTAGTCGACCGGATCGTCGGTGCGTATCCCGAAGAAGTCATCGACGAGCACATTCGCCGCCTCCTCTGACTCTCCCGCCCGGGGGACGGGCGCCGGCCCGTTCCGGCCCGATCCGTTCCCGCCTTTCCGGCCTCCGAGAAGCTTAGTCCTCTCGTGCCTGGAGGCGCCGCATGAGCGTCCCCTCGGCCGAGTTGCAGCTCGCTCGCTACTCGTTCCAGCGCAAGATGGACGAGATCGCTGCGTGCAAAGGCCGCGCCACCGAGCTGATCTCGCTCTACGTCTCGCCCGGCAAGCAGGTCTCGGACGTCATGGCCTACCTGCGGAACGAGTACGCGCAGAGCTCGAACATCAAGAGCCGGACTACGCGCAAGAACGTGATGTGGGCGATCGAGTCGCTGATGGGCCGGGTGCGGGGCTTCAAGGAACCGCCGCCGAACGGCGTGGCGTTCTTCGTGGGCAGCAAGGCCATCGGGGCGGACAAATCCGAGCCGGTCACCTTCATCGTCGAGCCGCCCGAACCGCTGAACACGTACCTGTACCGATGCGACTCGACGTTCTTCCTGGACCCGCTGCTCTCGATGGTCCACGAGCCCGAGAGCTGGGGTCTCATCGTCATGGACCGGGCCGAGGTCACGCTCGGGCTCCTGCGGGGCAAGCGGGTCGAGACGCTGCGCAACCGCCAATCGCTCGTGCCGAGCAAGCACGGCCGCGGGGGCCAGTCACAGCACCGGTTCGAGCGGATGATCGAACACGCGGCGCACGAGTTCTTCGTGAAGATCGCTGAGATGGCGGGGGAGCTGTTCCTGCCGCGCAAAGAGCAGTTGAAGGGGATCCTGCTCGGCGGTCCGGGCGCGACGAAGGAGTACTTCTACAAGGCGGCGTACCTGCAGTACGAACTCCAGCAGAAGGTCGTCCAGCCGCTGTTCGACACCGGATACACGGACGAGTACGGGCTGAAGGAGCTCGTGGAGAAAGCCACCCAGACCCTCCATGGGCTCGAGCTCACCGAGGAGAAGCGGATCATCCAGCGATTGCTCAACGAGATCCGCAAGGCCGAGACGGGCCTCGCGGCCTACGGCCCCTACGACGTGAACCACGCTTTGGAGATCGGCGCGGTCGACACACTGCTGATCTCCGAGGGCCTGCGCCAACAACGCGTCACGTTCCGATGCACCTCCTGCCAGAACGAGTTCATCAAGACCTTGCCGGACGCGGAGATCGACGTCGTGCTCGACGGGGCCTGCCCGAAGTGCGGACAGCGAACTTTGACCGAATCCTCGACCGAGGACTATGTCGAGAGCCTGTTCCGACGCGCGGAGGCCTCGGGCGCCAAGGCCCGGCTCATCTCGACGGAGAGCGAGGAGGGCGAAACGTTGGTCAAGGCGTTCGCCGGCATCGCGGCACTGCTCCGGTACCCGGTGGCCGCCACGCCGGCCCCCCGCGTCCGTGCGTCGACGTAGGGCGGCTTCGGAAACCCTGCTTACCAGAGGTGGTCGAGCGGGTCCTCTTCCGCCGGAGGAACGGGGGTCTGCACCGGCCGACCCGCGAGGGTCGCCGACGGGGAGGGGGGCATGCCGGGCGGGTACAGGTTCGCGTTGGGGTAGACCGGGGGAGGAAGTCGCCGCCGGTCGGCGATGAGGACGGCGGCGATCAGGCCGCCGACGCCGACGACCACGACTCCGACCCCGATCGCAGTGAGAAGGGCCCGGGACACCGGGGCGTTGGACGGGCAACCGACTCCCGCCGTCAGACAGTTGGAGTCCGATTGGGCCTGAGAGACGGCCTCCGGCGTTCCCTGGATGGTGTTCGAAGCCACGGGATTCATGTTCACGGCGGCCGGAGCAATCTGGGAGACCCCAGAGGTAGACCCGAGGGCTTCGGCGGGGTTCGCCGTGGTGGACGAATACATCCAGCTCGAGGCCTCCAAGCCGAAGTGTCCGTTCGCGTATGGTTTCGCATCGAGGCTGGCCATTTGAACGGTCGTCGAGCTGTTCTGGTTCGCCGCCCAGGGGTGGGTCGAGGACCCGAACAGGTCCGCGGCGCTGGGGATCAAGATCATGCCCTCACGGACCGAGAACGGTCCCGTGACGGTGAGCGCGATCGCCGGGAAGGACGCCCCACCGAACGAGATCACGCTCAGCGGGTTGTACGTGCCGGTAACCGTCACGTTGCCCGTCGGCGCGACCGTGAACTCGCCCGAGGCCGGTCCGACCGTCACGTTCCGTGCCGGGCCGTGGGCCGAGTAGTAGTACGAGTACTGCGAGGAACCCGACGCGTTGAACGCGCTGGTCGCCTGCCAGTTCAGGCCGGGGGTGAGATTGAGCGGAAGCAGACCCAATGACGGGCTGAAACTGACCGACGCCAGACTGGAGACGGCCGCACTGAGGTAGCCGGAGCGGTCGACCATCCCCCCGTGCATCGAGGGTAGTTCAGAGTGCGCCGATTCGGTGACGTTGGCGGTCACCGAGGAACTCGCGTTGACCAGGGCGATCGCCGGCACAGGTCCGAGCAGCCCGTGGACCGAACCTTGGGTGGTGAAGTTGGCCCACGAGTAGGCGCTTTCATACTCGCGAACCGACAGGTTCGAGAACGAGGAGTCGGACCCGCAGGTCGGGTTGCAGAACTGGATCGAAAAGTAGGCTCCCATGGTCCGATGGATCGCCAACTCGAATGCGGTAGAACTCAGATTCGTTTCATTGAGAATGACGGCGTAGCCGATGACGGAACTCCCTTGGTACTGCCATCCGTCCATCGTATGCAACGGGCCCACCGAGGCCGTCTTGACATAGCCATAGGCCCAGACCGTGTGGGTCGTTCCCGCCGCCGAGGGAGCTGCCGCTGCGAGCGCGCTGGAGAAGAGGACAAATACCATGAAGAAGGCCATCACTGCGGATGCGACGATGCGTGCGGTGTTCGGATGTGCGTTCATGTGGTACGACTCCTCCTCAGGCTGGGGACACTCCGAACTATGACGGACCATTCTCTTAAGCGAAAGTTCCGAACGGCCCCCCCGCACGTTGGACACCATGCTACACCGTAGCAGCAAGGAGCGTGCCTCGAAGTGCGGGCGCTGACGGACTCCGAGGCCCGCGTGATCGCGGTGCTCCTCGCGGCCCGACCGGACCACGAGCGCGAACGGCTGCACCAAGTGGGCATCCCGCGGTCGACGTACCATGCGGTCCGACGGCGGTCGTACACCGAGGGCTGGTTACGCGACCGGTACATCCCCCACCCGGTTCCGCTCGGACGGCCCTACGTGACGATCCTGATCGCTCGACCCTACGCCGACCGGCTCGAGGAGTTCAGTCGCGACATCGCGGCCGACCCGGGCAACGTTCTCCTATGGACGAGCCCCCAGGTCGCCCTCGCCGTGTTCTTCCACGGCAAGCCCCAGGAGCCTCAGCGCCTCCTCCAGCGGGTCGTGGCTCAACGGCTCGCCGCCACGCCGCTGAGCCTCACGGTGCGGGCCGACGGACCGACCCTTCCCGTCTACTTCGATTTCGAGGGGCTGTGGTGCAACCTGGCTGGCTTCGAAGGGACGCTCGCCTATCCCCACGGCCTGGGAGGGATGGCCACGCCGGAGTCCGAAGCGCCGGACGGGATCCTCCTGACGCCCCACCAACAGTGGGCCTTGGGAGAGCTTCTTCGCCGACCGTTTGTCCTTACGGACCAGGGGCGGGGAGGTCACCTCGTCGGACCGTTCGGTTTGCCGTTCTCCCAACGACGACTCCTTGCCCGAGGGTGGATAACTCACCGGACGTTCCTCGACCCGTCGCGGGTGCCGAGCTTCGAGGGAAAGACGGCGGACCAGGTGGTCCTGATCTCGGGCAGCCCGCGGGCCGGTGCGCGTCCGGAGGTCCTGTTCTCGACCTTGACTCGGGATTCTAGGGTCTTCCCATTCCTCTTCGCCGTAGGAACGGACCGGTGGTTGCTGGGTGCTCTCGGGGGATCATCTCCACCCCCCCCGGAGGCTCGCCCGGCCCGCCGGCCGGTCTTGCCGACGCTGAGGGAATACCTCGAGGGGATCGAGATCATCCAAGAGGCCGCCTCAGGATTCACGACCCCGGTCGACCATCGCTACGACCGACTTCTTCCGGATGCCACGCGGGCCGCAGCGTCGAAGCCCTGATATGTTCGGAGCGGACGATTCCGTGGGGCGCGTAGCCTAGCTTGGATAGGGCACCGGGTTCCTAACCCGGGGGTCGAGGGTTCAAATCCCTCCGCGCCCGATCCGGAGAGCTACCCCGACCCCATCGGTTCACCGCGGACCCCGGCGAGGTCCGCCGGGGAGAGCGTACACGCTCAAGCGGTCCTCGAGCTGCGTTCTCATCGAATGGCGTCGGGCGTCGGAATTGAGCGCCCGTTCAAACGTCGTCAGGTCGCGGAGGAACCCGAACCGCCGAGCCGCTTCGGCGGCGTCTCGATTCCAGTCACGCCGCCGGGTCCGACCGATCAATCGCTCTAGCTCGGGCCACTCTCGTCGACCCTCCGAGAGCGTCGACAGGATCCGGTCCGGCGTGAACTCCTCGTGATCGTTCCAGAGCTTGCCGACCGAAAGGAGGCGGACGAGGTCGGGGTCGAACCCTTTCCGGCCGTAACGCATCGCGTCGTAGAGGTCGCGTTCGGTGGCACGCTGCTGGACCGCGCGCATTTTTTCGGCGAGCGCTTCCTCGACCCGAAGCGAGGGAATCTCCGGGGGAACGAACGGCAGGGCGGTGAAGTACGGTTGCGGGCGAGGTGCCCATCGGGCCGGCGGCAGGAACGGTGCTTCGCGGTAACTGATCTCCAACCGGAACTGTCCTTCGTCCCATTCGTGAGAGTAACGGACCTGACACGCCCAGTTGCGACGGGCCGTCCGATAGGGATCGACGATGCGGAAGGTCACGCCGTGATGCTCGGAAGCGAACGCGGCCGTGAGCTCGCTCTCCGGGTCCGCCGGCAGACCCATGTTCGTGAAGTCCAGGTCCTCACTGAGCCGTCCCACATCCCCGGTGACCATGATCCTCAGGTACGTTCCGCCCTTGAACGCGAGCTGCTCTAGAATGCCCTGGGAAGCGAGGGCGTCGAGCGCATACAGGAGGACGATCTCCTGTTGAGCGATGTGGAGGTCTACGCCCATCACATTCGCGAATCGGTTGGCCACGGGGCGGGGGATCATCGGGCATCCACCTCGGCGAACAGCTCTCGGTCGGGCACGTTTTGAACCACGTGCCATCGGGGATCACGAGGACCCCGTCGCCCGAAGGTGCGGGGAGGGCCGAGCGGTACCCAGGGGTCCTGCGACTGAGGCACGCGCCTAGTCAGCCAGGCCGCGGGCGGAGCAATCGATGGACGGACGTGCTCGACTAGGAAGCCAACCCGCAGGGTGAGACTGCGATTCCCGATTCTCGAAAGATAGGTCCCCAGCCGGTTCCACGAGAGCCGACGCTTGGCCCGGGCGAGGACCTGAACCGCCCCCGCCATTCCTCCGGAAAGCTCGGGACGGTCGATACAATCGAGTACCGTGCGTTCGATGTCACTCACTTCGAGGGATTGCTTCCGTCGCTCGATCAGCGTGGACCCGAAGAACCGCCGCGGAGCGACCCGGATCACCCGGAACCTTGCCACATGCTTCACGTGAACGCCGGTCCGAGTGGGAGTGACCAGATAGTAAACCCGCCCCGGTTGGAGCAGGAACCCCCAGAGTTCAGCCGCGGTCGCGTAGCCGAAATAGTACGGCCGAACGAGTCGGCTGCCCACGCGCAGGGGATCGGCGTCTGGGACCGCTTCGGGGCCGTAGGCTCCCGGGTTCAGGAGATATCGACCCCGGCCGACCCGCTGGAACCAACCCTTGGCCACAAGCTCGTGGGCCAGCTTGCGGGCGAAGCCCGGACCTACTCGGCCGTACTGCTGAATCATGTCGAGCGAGGCCTCATCGCGGCCTTGTTCCTCGAGCGAGAGTATCACTCGAGCTTCGGTCGCCGACAACGATCGGTGTCGCATCGGTCGGTGATATGTCCCATATACAATAAAGTTACTGATATAGTAACAAATACGTATCTACAACACTAACACTCAGCTGGCACTATCCTTCCTCCACTTCCGTGGTGGCAACACCGCCCTTGCCCACTCTGAAATCCCGGAAATCTCCTGGTGTAGCGGCCTCACGCCAGGGCGGTCGGCATGAGGATTATAAGGAGAGATTCTTTGCGTGAGACCCGTCAGGGGGGATCGCACTCGAGCCATGGAGAGCCAATTGTTTCGCCCAAAAGAAATTCAAGAATTTCCTGGTGGCATTAGGTCCCGGAGGAGCCCACTGTGACAGAGCCGGTGGTCATCGGACGAGATGTCTGGAAGGTCTACGGAACGGGAGGGACGGCCGTCCCCGCCCTGCAGGGAATCAACGTCGAAATACTTCGGGGCGAGATCCTCGCGGTGATGGGCCCCTCCGGGTGCGGAAAGACGACCTTTCTCAACTGTTTCAGCGGTCTGGACGACATCTCCCGGGGCCTCGTCACCGTGGAGGGCACCAACATCCATACGATGCCCGACGCCAAGAAGAGCGAATACCGAGCGCGTCGCACTGGGTTCGTCTTCCAGTCCTACAACTTGCTTCCCATCCTTACCGCGGAAGAGAATGTCGAGATGACACTCCTGATCGGAGGGAGGCCGGCCAAGGAAGCCCGGGCTCGGGCCTGCGCGATCCTGACCCAGATGGGCCTAGGGGATCGGCTGCACCACCGCCCGGCGGAGCTCTCCGGGGGGCAACAGCAACGTGTCTCATTGGCTCGGGCCCTGGTCGCGCGGCCCGCGATCGTCTGGGCCGATGAGCCCACCGGGAATCTCGATGCCGAAGGGTCCCATCAGGTGACCGGCCTCCTGCGGGAATTGAATCATCAGTTCCACCAAACGATGGTAGTGGTGACCCACGATGCGGAGGTCGCGGCATCGTGCGACCGGACCCTGCACATGCGCGACGGCCAGTTCGTCACTTGAGTTACCGCATCGATGGCTTTGAGTCCGGTCGTCAGCATCCTCCTCCTGATCCTCGTCCTGGTGGCCATGGCCACGTTGGTGCTCGCGGTCCGCCATCGCCTCGCGTTCCGGATCGCGATGCGCAACGTCCGCCGCGGACGTGCTCGAACCGCGCTGCTGATCGGGGGGCTCCTGGTCGGCACGACGATCATCTCCGGCAGTCTCGTCGTGGGTGACAGCGTTCAGCAGCTCAGCCTTCACTACAGCTACCTCGGAGTCGGCTATGTCGATGAAGCGATCTCCGCCACCTCCACTTCGGGGGGACTCGCCTACTTTCCCTATTCGACCTACACTCAGACCGTCGCGCTGACTTCCGGTCATAGCTCGATCGCCGGAATCGCTCCGGAGATTGTGGACTCCGCTGCCGCCTACGACGTGAACACTGGAATACCCGAAACGAGCCTCAATCTGATCGGGGTGAACGGCAACCAGAGCGCGGCGCTCGGAGCGTTCGTCGCCGATAATGGAACGCAGGTCTCTGGCGCCGGCCCCGGCAAAGTGTTGATCGACGACCAAACGGCCAGCGCGCTCAATGCCACCACCGGCGACACGCTCGTCGTCTTCGGCCTGAGCTCCACCGTCCTGGTCGTACAAGCGGTCATTCAGGAGAATACCCGCGGTGCGTTCCTGACCGCCGGACTCACCCCAGGGAACCTGTTCGTCAATCTGGCTACCGCACAGCAGCTCGAGAAGGCGCCCGGGGCGATCAACTATATCGCGATAACGAACACCGGCTCTCAGGCGGACGGGGCGGCGTCCTCCTCCGACGTGAGCGCGTACCTCAACACCACGCTCGCCTCCGTCCTCTCGGCCCAGGGTCTTTCGGTCCAGACGCCGCTCGAAACCGCGCTCAATCAGGCGATCCAGAGCAGCCAGAGCACGCTCACGATCTTCCTGGTGCTCGGCCTGTTCTCGATCGTCGCCGGCGCGATGCTGATCGTGGGCATCTTTGTGATGCTCGCCGAGGAACGCAAGGGCGAGATGGGGATGCTCCGTGCGATAGGAATGCGACGTAGCGAGCTGGTGTATACCTACTACTTCGAGGGCGTGGCCTACGCCGCGGGGAGCGCCCTGGCGGGGACGGTCCTGGGAGTAGGGGTCGGGTACTTCCTCGTGTACCTCGCCGGGTTCGTCCTCGCGGGTGCCGGGCTTCCTCAGAATGCCATCGTCCAATCGTTCACCGTGAGCCCGCAGAGCCTGATCATCGCCTACGTGGCCGGTTTTCTGCTCACCCTCGTCACCGTGGTGGTCGCGTGCCGGCGAGCGAGCCGGCTCAACATCGTCCGGGCGATTCGTGACATCCCGGAGCCGCCCCCGCCCGTGCGGACCTACACCTTCCTTGCCTACGTGGGGGGGGCCCTCGTCGCGCTGGGCCTCCTCGGCTTCGCGGCGACCTATCGCGGAACGACGGACCTCTCGCTTCCGGTGACGACCGGCGCGATGGTCATCCTCGGAGCGGGGCTGGTCGCCGCCCGCTTCCTCCGAAATCGAACGGTCTTCACGTTCGTGGGCGCGGCGCTCGTGGTGTGGGCCGGCTTCGAACCCCTCCACGCCTACCTCTTGGGCTCGAGCCATACCGGCGGGATCTTCATCGTGTTCGTCGAGGGGATCATCATGGTCACCGGGATGTTGATCGTGTTCCTGTTCAACGCCAAACTCCTCGCGGATGGCGTCCGTCGGCTGTTCGGGTCGCGAGCCCAGTCGAGCCCGGTGGTCCGGATCGGGCTCGACTACCCGACGCGTCAACCCACCCGTACGGCGGTGAGCCTCACGATCTTCGCTCTGGTCGTCTTCACGATGGTGGCCACCGCGACGTTCGGCGCGACGATCCAGGGCAACCTGGACCACACGGTGGCGAACGAGTCCGGAGGCTACAGCTTCTTCGGATTTTCCCAGACCCCTCTGCCCAATCTGTGGGGCGAGATCACCAACAATTCGACCCTGGCCCCGCTGTTCGTGAACGCCGCTTCCCTGGCCTCGGGCGCGGTGAACGTCTACGTACCTGGCTACTCGGGTAACCCGTACGCCGACCGGCTGTACGCGCCCCCGTCGAACGCGAGTGGCCCGGCGAGCTTCTACGCGACCAACCAGTTCACTTTCACCTCGACGTTGCATGGAATGACCACGGCCGCCACGTTCCAGGAACTCGCGACCAACGATTCGGTCGCCATCGTCGACCAGACCTATGCACCCCCGACCAGCTCGATCTCCGGGGGCCCGTCAAGTCCGCACCCAACGTTGGCCGTGGGCGCCCAGATCGAGCTGGCCTCGCCCCGCGGTTCGCATCAGACAAATGTCACCGTCGTGGGCATCCTCACCGAGTCGATCATCAACGGCGTGTGGGTGAATTCAGCTGCCGCAGCAGCCCTTGGCTACGTGAACCAGACGTCGTTCTTCCTCACGGTCGCGCCGGGGGTGACAACCACTCATGCAGCCCAGGAGGCGAAGCGGGCATTCTTCTCCGCGGGTCTCGTACTCTTCGATATCCAGGCGCTCCTGGCGACCTCGATCAACACGACCGAGGGATTCATCGGACTCCTGGAGATCTTTGTCGGATTGGGACTCGGGGTCGGGATCGCCGCGATGGGGATCCTCGCGCTGCGCGCGGTGGTCGAACGGCGTCGAGAGATCGGGATGCTTCGCGCCTCGGGATTCACCCAGCGCATGGTCCTACGCGCGTTCTTCCTCGAGTACTCCTTCGTCACTTTACTGGGGGTGGGCATCGGCGAGGTGCTCGGCCTTCTGATCGTGTACAACCTCACCGCCAGCCCGAGCGCAGCGACCTCCGGGGTCACGACGTTCGTCGCACCGTGGGTGACGGTCATCGAGATCGCCGTCATCGCCTACCTGCTCGTCCTGGTCGCGATCGCGGGACCGTCACTGCGGGCCGCGCGCCTACCCCCGGCCGAGGCGGTCCGGGCGACCGAGTAACGACCCTATCCGTGAACGGTCCCGTTCGGGGGCAAGGTCGAGCCCGGTTCGTTCGGGGTCCGCTAGGACCAAGTCCTCCGGAACGATGGGAGCTAGGCATCCATGAAGTTCGTAACGAGAGAAAAAGCAAAAGTCGACCGCGTGGCCTGCCCGTGGCTCATTCGCCGGTTTGTCGACCCAAAGGCCGAGTTTCTGTTCGTACCCCGCGATGAGGTGCTCGAAGTCGCCCGCCGCGAGGGGGCGGTGCCGTTCGATACCCCCGGGGCCGAATTGCATCACTACACCCTGAACGGGGAGGAACGGGTCACCTTCGACGCCGTGATCCGGAAGTTCGGGCTGGTCGATCCCGCGTTGCTCGACCTGGCGGAGATCGTTCGTGGCGCGGACGCCACGCTCCAGAAACCCCGGGCCGAGTCCGCGGGCTTGGAGGCCATCGCGCTGGGGTTCCGGTCCCTGGCCGCCCACGACCACGAGAATCTTTCCCTATCGTCGTCGACCTACGACGCCCTGTACGCTTACTGCCGTCAGCGGGTCGCGGGCGAAGCTCGCCGGGAGCACACGAGCGGTTGAGCGGGCTCGTACTTTTCCGGCGTTCCGGCCAAGAAGGGTGGAACTTCGCGGACGATCGTTGAAAGATGGAATCGACGCAACCGGCCCTCACCTCGCCGTCGTGCGCGCGTCCAGCGCGGCCCAGCGCTCGCCGAGATCGAGTGGTTCTGGCCTCGACTCGCGCGGTCCGCGGCTTCGGGGCCGGGGGCCTCTCGGTCGTCCTGGCCCTGGAACTGGCCGGCGCCGGGTATTCGCCCTTCGTTGTCGGTGGCCTGCTCGGGGTCGCGATGGCCGGGGCGTCGTTGTGGTCGCTCCTCGTCCCGCGGCTCGAACACCGTATCGGGCGACATTGGCTCTTCACCCTGGGCGCCGCATCGCTCGGCGCCGGAGGGCTCCTTCTCTGGACCGAGCTCTCGAGCTTCCCGGCGGTACTTCTCGCCCTGATGCTCGGGGGAATCGTCGCCGGAACTGCCGACATCAGTCCGCTAGGAGCCCTGGAGCAAACGACCCTCGCCGACGTTACCCCGGACCGTGAGCGCACGTCGAGCTTCTCCGTATACAACCTGGTGGGCTACGTCGGGAACGCCTTGGGGGCGCTCGCCTCGGGTCCGCTTTCCGGTGCGCAGCTCGCCCTTCCCGGATCGTTCTCGGGCTCGCGGGACGCCGTCCTGCTCCTGTACGCATGTATCGGCGTGGCCCTGATCCCGACCTATCGCACCCTGTCGTCCGAGGCGACGCGCATGGCGGCCCCGGCTCGACCTCGACCCCTCTCTCCCCGGAGCCGTTCGGTGATCCTCTCACTTTCGACTCTGTTCAGCGTGGACGCCTTCGGCGGCGGATTGATCGTGAACAGCTTGGTCGCCTACTATCTGGCGGTACGTTTCCATCCGACGCCGGACGCGCTCGGGATCATCTTCTTCGCCGGGAACATCGCGGCGGCCCTTTCGCTGGTGGCGGCCGTACCGCTCGCTCGACGGTTTGGCCTGATCAACACCATGGTCTTCACCCACCTTCCGTCCAGTGTGCTTCTCATCGCGTTCGCATTCGCACCGACGTTGCTCTCGTCGGTGGTCGTCTGGGTGGCGCGGTCGAGCCTCTCCCAAATGGACGTGCCGACGCGCCAATCGTACACCCAGGCCGTCGTGCCGGTGCGCGACCGCGCGGCCGCCGCGAGCTACACGACCGCCGCCCGAAGCGGCCAGATGTTCGGCGGGCCGGTCACTGGGGTCTTCCTGGAGGCGGGTGGACCTTGGCTGGTCGCGCCCTTCGTCCTCGCAGGATCGGTGAAGATCGCGTACGACCTAGTTCTCTATCGGCGATTCCGCCACATCTACCCCCCCGAAGAAGGACCGGGTCACGGTGGGGGGTACGCGCAGGCGGAAGCAGGAGCGGGGCAATCGGCCGCCGAGGCGGGCCGGGCGATTCCGCTCAGGAAGAACGCGTAGGAATAGGACGGAGGAAAGGAGGTCTCGGTCCCCAGGTACTTGCCGGTATCGTCAAAGTACGCCCGGTACGCGGACGAACCCTGACAGTTCGTGCCGCATCCGTCGCAGACCTCCGGATTACTGTCATCGGCCCGAGGGTCCACCGTCATCTCCGCGACCTCGTGGCTGACCGCCTCGGCGAACAGGTCGGCGTGATCCTCGGAGGTGAATCCGCTGCCGAGTGCGTTGACGAAGCTGTAGGGCACCGACGCCGACCCGTGGTAACCGAGGACGCCGACGCCGCCGCTTTCCTTAGCGTCCAGGTTCTGAATTCCCGGCGGATTGATCACGATGATCGCCGCCCCCGCGCCCAATCGGTTGGCCCCAGCGAGGGCGTTCACCCAGCCCTGGAGCTGTTGATCGGAGTACTGACCGTGGGAGAGTGCGACCCCGAGCGGTGGAAGCGCCGGGCCGACCGCGAGTTGGGTCGGACCATACTGAGAGGCGTACGCGGTCACGGGGGACGCGATCCGTTGCAGGTACTGTTGAACGACCGCGAGGTCCGTGAGAGCGACCGACCAAGGTCCGCCGGGTCCGGTGAACGTGAGATTGGCGAGGTACAGCGTACCTTGGAACAGAGGTCCGGTCACCGTCGCGGCGGCCGGGACTATCGAGCGGCCGGAAGCGTAGGCGTGTCGCAGTTTCCAACCTCTCGTTACGCATACGCGCCTCATTCTCGTCATCAGCCACCCCGCGGAGACCTTCGCCCCGTCGATAACATAGTCCCGGCTCGAAATAAACCCCTACCGGACTTCGCGAAACGCTGACGAACAGCTCCAGCTTAGACCGGAATGAACGGGCGCGGCGGGCTCGTGAAATCGAACGCCTCGGATAGGTCGTTCGCCGCCGCGTCTCTGGAGCTCAGGGGTTGCAGACCGTGCCGGTTCTCGACGAATTTCAGAATGGAGGTGTGGTCGTTCGCCACGTGGTCGATAAAACCGGAGCGAGCGAAGGGCGACACCACGAGACAGGGGACCCGGAATCCGTAACCGAAGCTGTCCAACTGCGGGGGAGCGACGTGGTCGTAGAATCCGCCGTAGTCGTCCCAGGTGACAAAGATCGCTAGGGAGGGCCAGTAGGGACTCCGCCCCAAGGCATTCACGACATCGTTCGCCACCGAGTTCGCTCCGAGCTGAACGTTCGCGGAGGGATGTTCGTCCCCCCCCGGAGCTCCCACGATCCAAGTCACGTCCGCGAGCGCCCCCGCGGTCAGGTCGGCTGCGAAGGCATTCGCCGAGGCGAACCGGGCGCGGGCCGCGGGGTTCCCCTGAACGTACGAGAAACTCTCGTACCATTGAGTGAAGCCATAGACCTTCCAGGATACCCCAAGACCATCCAGTTGGGCAAAGATCGGGGGAAAGCTGAGGGTCGGAGGGACGCGGTCATCCTTGAGCCCACCGCACTCTCCCGCAACCAGGTAGAGGTGATTCGGGGCGCTCTCCGTCATGGCCGACGTGAAATACCGGTCGCAGAGCACGTACTGGTCGGCCATGGCCCAGTAATGAGGCAGGTCGGACCGATCGAAGTAGACCATCGTCCCCGGGGAACCTTCTCCATACACGAAACCGTCCATCTTCCCACGGTCATAGTCGGAATGCGCCGCATTCCAATTGTGGTTGAGGTCGGCGGGGGTCAGTGTCGAAGAGTGCGTTGGGGCCAGCGAGGGAGAGCCACCCGCTGCGGTTGGCAAACGAATGTTCTTCCCGGCGGTGCCGTCGGCGCCCGGATAGGTACCGAAGTAGTTGTCGAAGGTGTGGTTCTCCTGGAGGACCACGACGATCTTGGAAATGGCGGCGAGCGGGGTCGTCGCCGTGGCAGGGCGGGAGGAACCACGGTGGCTGGTCGCACGAATTCCGGTCATATCGCACTCCAACTGGAACTGACCACCGTCATCAAGCTGAGCCCGGTGAGGAACGGGAGTGGGCCGTGGCGGAAGGGGAAGCGCGGCGAACCATCGGAACAGATAGCCCGAAGTACGACCTACTCAATCGGTGACGCGTGGCGGCGGATCCGGAGTACGACGCGACTCTCACCGCACGAATACGTGCGGAACTCGACGAAATGGGCGCTCCGACCGCTAAGGAAGGTTCGGAGTTGGAGAGGCTGATCGACCGCCTCGACGGTGAATTCCGTCGATTGTTCGCCGACCCGTCGCGACAGAAACGCACGGCCGAGTTTCTGCGGGCCCCGGCGGGAACCTCCCGACCGGGAGCTGGGCTGCCCGGGTCGTCGGCGGACCCGGTGCGACGTACTCTCGGCGAGATCGCCACGATGAGCTCCCGTCTTGATTCCACGACGGATGCCTCCGAAGGATTCGCTGTCGCCGAGAGCGTGGCGAGGCGGGCGCACGAGCTCTCCCACACGATCGAGGGCTTTTTTTCGGCGCTCGATCCCGCCGAGGCGATAACGACCGGATTCCGGCGCCTCGGGACCCTGCTCAGTCAGCTGATCCGAAATGCCATCGCGAAACTTCGGGCCTTCGCCCGGCTGTTGGGGATATCTTCCTTTAGCATCGCGTTCGCGACCCTGCCTCCCGAATTCACTGTGACATTCACATTCGGCGGGTCGTAGCCACGGCTGGGTCCGTAGGCAACCCAACCCCGCGGAGTATCGGGCGTCGCCGGCGGCTGATCACGTTACCCGGAACCGGTCGATCTGGGCGCGGACTCGCGCGAGCACCTCGTTCCCGTCCAGGACCAAGCCGTAGCGACGGAAGTACCGCTCGAGCGAGGCTAGGCCCTTTCCCATCGCTCCGAGCGCTTCGTTCAGGCGTACCCACGGCGGCATTCCGAGCCGGTCGACCCGGATTCCCGCCGCCAGGTCGATGAACCAGGGCAGATCATCGTGGACGAGAATGTTGAACGGGCTCAGGTCGGAGTGGACGAGACCGGCCTCCGCGAGCCCTTCGACCCCGGCGGCGGTCGCGCGCAGAAAGGGCTCGGGGTCCTCCAGCCGAACGTGCTGCAGCATCGGCGCGGCCGTATTAGCCCGCCCGAGGTATTGCATCGAGAACATGTTTTCAATCCGCCGCCCGGGTTCCGGGACCCTCGCGCCGCCCTGCCACGCGTAACAGAGAAGCTCGAACTCTCGTACGGCCCGCTGCCCCATCGACTCGAGCTTGATCGACCCTCCGCCACGGTGGTTCGTCCGATACTGACGGTAGACCTTGACCGCGACCAATCGTCGACCATCCCGGCAGAGATAGACGTCGGCCTCTTTGCCCGAACCCAGCCGCTGACCGACCTCGGTGGCGAGGCCGACATCCAGGATGGCGTCCGCTACTTCGTTGTGCGTGGGCTCCGCGAAGGCGATCTGCCCGGTTCGCACTTTCCAGTGCACGCTGCTATCGAGGTACCCTTCGTTGGGCATCGGTTTGACCCGGCCCAGGTCGGAAGTATCCGGTGAATCGAATGCGGTCGACGCGATACCGCAGCCCAGTGCTAGTCAGTCGGCCCACGGTGTAACGGCTTCCACATCCAATGCCATTTCACCGTGAACCTCCTGGCCCGTGGCCAAGTTCCCGACTCGGGGGGCCGTATGTAAACTTTGTCGCCGGGGAGAACCCAGGCCGGATCCGCGCGTTGGAATGTGAAGTGCACCTCATGGGTCCGGAGGCCGCGATCGCATCCGGGGAAGAAATCGTCCCGTCCTAGCGATGTACTCATCGTAGATTCCCCCGAATGCCTCCGGAGATTTCAGCAGTGCTTCTTCGAGAGCAGCGCGGTAGTTCGCCAGCACGACCAAGACTACAGCGAGGATGGCCACGGCTGGGCTGAGAAGAAACAGGCTCTGGCCGGCCGCGACGGTGATGATGGCGGTGTAGACCGGATGGCGGATGCGACGGTACGGCCCCTCTTGCACGAGCCGGTGGCCCTGCTGCACCTGAATCGCCGGTGTCATCTGCCGCCCGAGGGCTTGCGCGGCTCGGGCGAAAAGTATCCCACCAGAAACGCTCAGCAGGACTCCGAGAACCTGGACAGTCCACGAGTCCGGGAAGTCGGGAAACGCCGGCCAGTGATAGGCGTACTCGGGTGCGAAGAAGACGCCGACGGGCCAGAAGACGGAGGCAAGCGTCCCGGCGATCCAGGCGATTTGCGTCCATCGCGCGGGCGGTCGCTCGGCCACGACGCGAACGGGCTCGGTCGATGCGGGACGCCGCGCGCGTCCAATCAGGAACCCGACGATGGTCGCGACGAGCCCGATCGCAACGAACACTTGGACCACGACGAGGGACAACACAAGCCGGCTGACCCCTCCGGCGATATTTCACTCCCCGGCGCGGCGGAAGTGGTGGTGGCACCCATCGTCCCGTCAGTTCCCGGGGAAGGTGAACCGGCTCACCCCATGAAGGGGCGGCGCCATCCCTCCGGTTGCACGGCCGTTTCCTTGATGTTCCGCGGGGTCAGCCACCGCAGCATGTTCAGCACGGACCCGGCCTTGTCGTTGGTTCCCGAACGACGGGCGCCCCCGAACGGTTGCCGGGCCACGATAGCGCCGGTCGGCTTGTCGTTGATGTAGAAGTTGCCGGCGCTCCAGCGCAGGGCGCGTTCAGCCTGCGCAACCGCTGCGGTGTCTCGACCGAAGACCGCACCCGTCAGAGCATAGGGGGAGGTCGCGTCACACAACCGAAGGGTCTCGCTGTACTGGGCGTCGGGATACACATACAGCGTGAGAACGGGCCCGAAGATCTCTTCGGAGATCAGCTTCCCCTTCGGGTTGGTGGTTCGGATCACCGTGGGGCGGACGAACCAGCCCTGAGTTGAATCCGATTCTCCTCCGATGACGAACTGGTACTCGGCGGGGTGGGCCTTCGCGTAGTCGAGGTACATCGTGATGTTGCGGAACGCCGGTTCGTCGATCGCGGCGCCCATCAGGTTCCGCAGGTCCTCTACCGGACCCATGGTGACCTTGGGTACCTCCTCCTTGAGGATGCGCTCCACTCCGGGCCACTGACTCTCGGGAATGTAGGCCCGGGAGCAGGCCGAGCATTTCTGTCCCTGATACTCGAAGGCGCCGCGGATCAGGTTCATCGCCGTGCCGCGAAGGTCGGCCGAGGGATGCATGAAGATGAAGTCCTTGCCTCCGGTTTCCCCGACGATGCGCGGGAAGTTCCGGTACTTCTCGAGATTCTCGCCTACCCGCTTCCAGATGTGGACCAGGGTGTCGTAGCTGCCCGTGAAGTGGATGCCCGCCAAGGCCGGGTGGTCGAGGACGATGTTCGCGTTCTTGCTATCGAACGGGACGAAATTGATGACGCCCGGCGGCAGGCCCGCCTCCACCAAGACCTGGAAGATCTCGAAGTTGGAGAGAATGACGGAGCGGGCCGGTTTCCACAGCGCCACGTTTCCAACCATGGCGGGTGCCGTGGGAAGGTTTCCGGCGATCGAATAGAAGTTGAAGGGAGGTACGGCGAGCACAAAACCCTCGAGTGGACGCCAGTCGAACCGGTTGGTCTCCCCCGGGTACTGGTTCGGCTGCATCTCGTAGATCTGGCGAGTGAAGTAGGCGTTGAAGTTCCAGAAGTCAACGAGTTCGGCGAGGTCGATCTCCGCCTCGTACGGATTCTTCGAGTGATTGAGCATGATCGCCGCGATGTTGCGAGTCCGTCGCGGGCCGGACAGCAGCGCGGCGGCCTTCTGGAAGACGGCGACGCGATGGTACCAGTCCATCTCGGCCCAAGCCCCGTGGGCAGCGAGGCTGGTCTCGATGGCGGAGCGAATCTCCTGTTCCCCAGCAATATGCGCCTTCGCAAGCACGAGCTGCTTCTCATGAGGGCAGCGGACGTCGAGGACGTTCGCCGTTCGAATCTCCACCCCAGCGATGACCGTAGGGATCTCGACCGGCTCCTTCCGCATCCTGGCCAGTTCGTCCAGGAGTCGCTGACGGTCGGGGGAATCCGGGGCGTAGGAGCGGATCGTGTTGACGTCGTTCGTGGGACGTTCGACATTCCAGATCATGGGGAAGTGCAGTCGCCGGATTGTGCTAAGTGTTGCGGGACCCTAGATAGCCGGTATCACGTCACAGCGACACATGCGCCGGAGACGAGCCGGTGGGCAGTGCGAGGCCAATAGGAGCTTGGGGTCCGTCGAATCGTCTTGATGAGGGGTTAATCTTGCGGCCCGGCCCTGATTCTGCCAACCATGGCCGCGATGTCACCGTTGGCGCAGCACCGGATCGCCCAGCATCCGGTCTTGGACGTCCCCACGGACCCCCCGATGGTGGAATTCACCTTCGACGGCAGACCGCTGATGGCCCGCCAGTCGGAGATGATTTCGTCGGCCTTGTTGGCGAACGGGATACAGATCTTTGGCCGCCACAAGCGCGACGGGTCCGCTCAAGGGATCTTCTGCGCGAATGGGCAGTGCGCCCAGTGCCTCGTCGTGGCCGACGGCATTCCGGTCAAGGCATGCATCACGCCGGTCCGGCCTGGGATGGAAGTCCTTCCCCTGAATGGCCTCCCTGATCTGAGAGCGGACGACCTCCCGCTGAAGCTGCGCCAACAGATCCTTCGCACGGACACCGACGTCCTGATCGTCGGGGGAGGGCCCGCCGGCCTGGAGGCGGCCATCGAATTGGGTTCGAGGGGGGTGCCGTGTGTCCTCTGCGACGACAAGCAGGTCCTCGGTGGAAAACTGAGCCTGCAGACGCACAACTTCTTTGGGTCGGTCAAGGATTGTTACGCCGGTCAGCGCGGCACCGACATCGGCCGGCTGCTCGCACGGAAGGCGCGGGAATCGCCCACGGTCGAGGTGTGGACCGATTCGCCCGTAGTCGGGGTCTTTCAGGACGGCTTCGTGGGAGTCGTCAAGCAAGGACGTTTCGCACTTGTAAAGCCGAAGATAATGCTCGTCACCGCGGGCGCGCGAGAGAAGGCGCTGGCATTCCCCGGGGCCGACCTCCCGGGAGTCTATGGCGCGGGGGCGTTCCAGACCCTTGTCAACCGGGACCTGGTCCGGCCGTCGAACCGGCTGTTCATCATCGGGGGCGGCAACGTGGGTCTGATCGTGGCCTATCAGGCGCTCCAGGCGGGTATTGACGTCGTTGGACTCGTGGAGGTCCTCCCCCACTGCGGAGGATACAAGGTGCACTTGGACAAGACCCTGCGTCTGGGCGTTCCGGTGCTCACCTCCCACACCGTCGTCCGCGCGGAGGGGACCGACCGGGTAGAACGAGTGATTCTCGCCCAAGTGGACGGCAACTTCCGTCCTCTCGAGGGCACGGAACGGGTCGTCGACGTCGACACGGTCCTGGTGGCCGTCGGCCTGTCGCCGGTGAACGAACTGTTCGAGGAGGGCCGGCGGGTAGGAATGAGCGTCTACTCGGCCGGGGATTCCCACGAGATCGCGGAAGCCTCGGCCGCAATGTTCTCGGGCCGGATCGTCGCCCGCACCATCCTGCGCGACATGGGGGTCCCGGCGGAACTCCCTCCGGAGTGGCTCGCTACCCAGCAGATGCTGAGCGCGCACCCCGGGCCGGTCCTCGGGCCGTACCCGGTTCCCACCGGCATGTCGGTCTACCCCGTCATTCGATGTGCGCAGGAGATCCCCTGTAACCCCTGCACGGAGGTCTGCATCAAAGACGGCATCGCGATCCCCGAAGGGAACCTGCTCGGACGACCCCGTCTCGTGGGTGACTGCGTAGGTTGCCTGAAGTGCGTGGCGGTCTGCCCGGGACTCGCGATCACCCTGGTCGACCGACGATTCGACCGTTCGGGAAAATGGGCGAAGGTGACGGTACCCTGGGAGATGCCGGAGGGACAGGTCACCGTGGGCGCGGAGGTGCCGACCACCGGGATGCAGGGCGAAATGGTCGGCACCGGCCGGGTGGTCCGGATCCTTTCCGGCAAGTCGCTCAATCGACGTCGGCTCCTGGTGCTGGAGGTGCCGATGGCCGAGGCCGACCGAGTCGCGGGCGTACGGATTCGAGATCCGCAGCCCGAGGCACCGGTGGGACTTGCGGTGCCGCCCCGTGACTCCGACGTGATCGTCTGTCGGTGCGAGCGCGTGACCAAGCAGATGATCCTCGACCACGTCCGGCAGACCGGCACGCGCGATTTCAACGCGGTGAAGGCGGCCCTGCGCTGCGGCATGGGACCCTGCGGTGGGAAGACCTGCGCCGAGCTGACCTGGCAGGTGTTCCGAGAGCTCGGAGTCAGTCGAAGCGCGGTGCAGCCCCCGGTGCACCGACCCTTCACCCAGGAAGTGCCAATGAAGGCATTCCTCGTGGAGATGGAAAGTGAAAGCGGAGTTTGACGCGATCGTCATCGGCGCGGGCTCGGTCGGGAATCCGACCGCCTACTTCCTCGCGAAAGAGGGGTTGCGACCGATCGTCCTGGACGAGCTCTCCGCATCGGGCCAGGGGCAGAACAAGGCGGCGATCGGAGGTGTGCGGGCAACCCATTCCGACCCTGCCAAGATCCGACTTTGCCAGCAGAGCCTAGAAGTCTTCTCGTCGTGGAAGGAATCGACCGGCACCGACATCGGCTGGAAGAAAGGCGGCTACTGCTTCCCCGCGTTCGACGAGAAGGTCGAGGCGACGGTCAAGGGATTGCTTCCGATTCAACAGGAGTATCACCTCAACATCGATTGGCACGATGCCGAGGGGATCGAACGGATCGTCCCCGGAATCAATCCCGCCGGACTGCGCGGAGGAACGTATTCACCGGATGATGGGCAGGTCAATCCACTCCTCGCATCGGAGTCGTTCACGGACGAAGCCCGCCGACTCGGTGTGACCTACCACTACCGCGAGCCGGTCCGGTCGCTGATCTTCGAAGGTCGGTCGGTCGTTGGGGTGCGGACGGCCAAGAACGAGTACCGCGCGACCGCCGTCATCAACGCCTCCGGCGCCCAAGCGAGCCAGGTTTGCGCGATGGCGGGTCTCGACATGCCGGTCAGCCCCGAGAGTCACGAAGGAGGGATCTCCGCGCCCGTCCGTCCCTTCCTGGACCCGCTGGTCGTCGACATCCGGCCGGGGATCGAGGGCAAGACGACCAATTTCTATTTTGGCCAGAACACGGACGGCCAGATCATCTTCTGTTACACTCCGAAGCCCCCGATCGTCGGCGAGAGCCGGACGTCGACCTACGAATTCATGCCGATCATCGCAGCGCGACTGGTCGAGGTGATCCCTCGACTGAAGAATCTCACGATCCGGCGCGTCTGGCGTGGACTGTACCCGATGACCCCCGACGGGATCCCCATCGTTGGAAAGGCTCCCCACCTGGACGGATTCTACCTGGGGATCGGCATGTGCGGTCAGGGGTTCATGTTGGGACCCGGCGTGGGGCGGAACTTGGCGGCCCTCGTGGCCCACGGCAAGCCGCTCGTCGATCCGGGGGTATTCGGACTGTTAAGCCCGGCTCGAGACATCTACGCGGGGAAGCGAGAGGCCCTAAAGTAGCGAGACCGCGCGCGGCGTCCACTCGCCGCGTGTATCCTTGATCGATCGTCGAGGGGCGAAGGGCCGAGGAGTCGTTTACAGAATCGCATCGCAGGAGGAGCTCGCGGTCCGTCATGGATGTTTAGTCGAGCCACGCACTCCCTCACTTGACAAATCCAGGAGGACCCGGCGATTGATGGCCATCCCGTCAGCGACGCTGCGACCATCTGATCCGGGCCCCCGGTCGCCCCCCCGCTCGCCCTCCTCGACGCTTCGAACCATCGCCGGGCCGCTCCTCATCTATCACGCGCTCTTGCTCGGGGGAGCGTTTCTGTTGATCCGAGGGAACGTGCTGGGATCCCTGCCGTCCCTGCTCGCGGGTGCGGCGTTGATCGTGGGCGGCATCGCGGTAGAGATCGCCATCCTATACTGGGCCGCGGGCCTCATCCGAGCCAGCGCACGTTCGCACGCCGTGGCAGAGGGCACCGACTCGGTGCGCGAGGTTGCGCCCGTGACGGGTCGGTGGCTGTGCACGGTCTGCGGATGGAAGGGGGACAGCAGGCGCCAGGTTTGCCCCCGGTGCGGCCGACTGATGATCCGGATTTCGGGAAGGTAGGGGGCGTCGCCTCCTGCGTGATCTCTCGCCTTCGGCGACCAGGTATCAGGGCCGCCGTGCGTACGCGAGGTCTTCTTCGTGGATCTGGTCGAGCACCTTGCGGATCGCCGATCTCTGGGGGAGGAAGAAGGGTAGGACGCTGATCTTCAGTGACCCGCGCGTCCGGATTCGAGTGCCCTCCGGGACCCCGAAGTACGAGCTCTCCAAGAAGGTACCCGGGGACCAAGGCCCCTCGCCATCGAGCACTTCCCACCGGTAGGCGTCGGGCGTGGCCGAGGAGATTCGCCAACGGGACCTGAGGACCTTTCCCCGCACGTCGGTCCAGCGTTCCACCACCGAATCGGGACCGGACCGGTCGATCGTCTTTTGCGTTTTCAACAGGGGGTGGATCCGCGTGATGAGTTGGTCATCCGCGTGGGCGGCGAGCAGCTTGCGGACCGTATCGATGGGCGCGGGAAAGACACTGTCATCCTGGTAATCGATCATGGGGCGCGCACGTCGAATTGACAGCGACCGCAGCCTATAGCACAGCGCCGAACTCGCGGAAAGGATGAGGGGCTCCCGCGCCCTCGGGGCGAGCCCCTAGGCCCCCGTCGACTCCGGCTTGAGTACCCACCCGTCGACTCCGGCGAGCGGGGTGAATCCGACCCGCTCCAGGATCGGCCGGCTCGTGGTGTCGATCGCCTCGACGCCCAGATAGCGGACTCCAAAACCCCGGGCAAACTCCGCCCGGACGCGTACCAATTGGTGGTAGATTCCTCGAGCCCGAAACTCCGGTAAGGTGCCCCCGCCGAACAATCCGGCGAAGGACTTCCCAGCTTCGACTTCGACCCGTCCGCCCGAAACCGGCTTGCCATCGACGTACGCTACGAACACTCCCAGATGCGGATCCCCCAACCGTCCCCGGATGTGATGGTGCAGCGCCGGGTCCACGCTCCCGAAGGCCGCGGTGTCCACGGCTTCGAGCTCCGCGTAGGCCGATTCGTTGAGCACTCGGCGAAACTCCAGACCGACCGGCATCGGGCTCGGGGGAAGATTCTCCTGAAGGTCGAAGACCATCAGGGTCTCGTGAGGCTTCACGACGAATCCCGCTCGTTCCAACAGCTTCGGGAGCTCAGGGGGTTGGTCATGGGAGTACACCTTCCACTCCACGGTTTGACCGAGCGGCCGCAGGTCGGCGACCTGCTCGGCAACGACCCGCGCCGCTTCCTCCGGGGGCGGCCGAGCATAGACGATGCAATGCTCATGCGGTCCGATCAGGCGGACCACCGTGCCGACCCGCTCGACACGGTACCCCATTCCTTCGCTCGGGTGAAGGCGCATCTCCCGGTCGAAGAGGGCGAGGACCTCGTCTCGATTCATGGCCGGGCGGGCAGAGTAGTGGCTGCGATAAGCCCCACCCCTCGGACCTAGAGGCGGTCGTTCGTGAGGGCGCGTGCGGGCCCGACCGCGAGATGACTCGGCGACGCGAGGTCGCGTGGTGACTCGCCCGAAACATCGACGATACGTTCTCCAGCTAAGCCGGGGGCTTCGGACTTAGAAGCTCGATCTTCACGAACTGCAGGAAGGCGGGGTCGAACCGGGATTCCATACCGATCTCCTTCCACGCCTTGCTGAGACTTCCGTACCGGAAGGCGTTCCGCATCCATTGGAGCCATCCGACCCATTCGTTTTCCTGAAGGATTCCGCGTTGTCTCATGTGAAAGACGTGGGCACAGAACATCATGATGTAGTACGCAAACGGCACATCGGCACCGGGCGTCGAAGGGGTCGTGTAGATCGTTTGGACCAGCTCCGGCCGCTGATGAAGATCTCCCCGATTCGGTGGAATTTCTCATCGAGGTCATTGAGCACCCGGGTCTCGAGGTCCACTCCCAGAGCCTGGATCTGTCGGCGAGCAAAGTAGAGGGTGACGAGCAGGGCGGCGATGATCGCCACGGTCTGAACCAAGCTCAACAGATCCGAGAACCCGAGGTCGGACCTGAAGGGTTGAAAGGGCGGTCCTTTCTTCAGTAGTCGGGGAGCGAAAGTGCACTCGGCCTGCGGCGTGTCGCTCGAGATGGGGCAGATACTCGTGCCCGCTCTGGTGGAACTCGACCTGGAGAGAGCACGAGCCGCATCAACGGTAATATGACCCCCACCGGTGAACGTGGGGATGGACGCGACCCCGAGCAGGGGTGAAGAGCCGACCTACTTCCTGCGCTCGGAGCACCTCGGATTCCGATGCTGGGCGGAGCAGGACCTGCCGCTCGCCGAGAAGCTGTGGCTCGATCCGAGGGTGACGCGGCTGATTGGCGGTCCGTTCTCGCCGGAAAACGTTGCGGAAAGGCTCCGGCGGGAAATCGATATCATGGCGATGCACCGAGTGCAGTACTGGCCGATCTTCTTCTTGCGAACCGGTGAATTTGTCGGCGCCGCCGGACTACGACCGTACGGAGTGGAGCCGAGGGTCTACGAACTCGGATTCCACCTGCGACCGGAGTACTGGGGAATCGGTCTCGCCGAAGAAGCCGGTCGGGCCTCGATTCACTATGGTTTCGAGACGATCGGGGCGGTCGGACTCGTCGCGGGGCATCATCCGGAGAATGTCCGGTCCCGGCAGGTTCTCCGGAAGCTTGGATTCTCACCGATGGGGACCGATTTCTATCCGCCCACCGGCCTCGAGCACCCCTTCTATCGATTGTCCCGACCCCGGGCCGTGGGGGTCCCGTGACGAGCCTCGCCTCCCGAGGAAGCGCGCCGGCCCTCCGAGTGAATTAAGAGGCCGAAGCCCCTCCCGCGCCCTGCGTGGGGGTCGGAAGAATTGGTTCTGGAGTCCAAGCTCGGAGTGCGGATCGAGCGGAGCGCGCCGACGCGACTACTTCCCTTCGAACGGTTCTTCCGAGGATTCGGGAACGTCCCTTCCGTCCGCAAGATGTTCGGCCGGAACACCGACAGGGTGCTCAGGAGTCTGAAGGTGGAGTTCTTCTCCGCCCGGTTCGGATACATGGGCACCAGTGACGTCGACGGCCACCTGCTGGTGAGCACCCATCATCTGAAGGACAGCGACTTTCGCACCGTGTATCTAGACGTGGTGCACGAGCTGTGCCACGTGAATCAGTTCCGAAAGGGACGTCCTCTGTTCTACCCGAAGTTGAGTTACGTCGACGCTCCGTCCGAGATCGAGGCCTACGCCTTCACGGTGAAGGAAGGGCGGCGGATTGGAATGACCGATCGCCAGCTGATCGATTACCTGAAGGTCGAATGGATCGACAAGAAGGAACATCAGCGCCTCGCCCGTCGAATGGGTGTCCTTGGTCGCGCGTCGAAAAAGCAGGCCCACCGACGCCGGCTGCGTCGTTGACTATCGCCCGAGACCGAAGACCCCCGGAAGCTTCCGAATCACCTTCGGACGGGAAACTCCGTCAGGGCGATCGTTTCCGCCACGCCCTGCGATGGAATCGTTGGTCCGGCCGACCGGCTCTATCGTCGGCCCCTCGAGGGCCCGAGCGGGTTCATGCGCGAGCGGCATCCTTGGCGGGAGTAGGTGCCGGCGGAACTTCCCCGGGCTTCGTTTCGCGCTCGAACTCGCGATCCTCCCACATGTCGTAGGCGATCGCCACGGCCGCGGCTTGAGTGATGATCGCCAGGGCGTTCACCACATGGAAGACCAGAATCAGGCGATAGAGGGAGAATCCGAGCAGGACGACATTGGATCCCACGTTGAACCAAAGTAGGAGTCCGAGCACGGCCATGAGAATGGTGATCGCGAACGTCGCTCCGGCAATCCGCTTCACTCGGCCCGGCACCCGGGTCGCGCGCAGTTTCTCACGGCTGTTGTAGGCGATTCCGATAATGATCAGTCCGAGACCAAAGTGCAGGTACGGGACGTAGACGGGTGGGTCGGGCCACTGCCCCAGCAGAAACTCAAGTAAGACGACCCAAATCATTCCGTAGAGCGCGGACCACAGCTTCATCGTCGAGGTACCTCCGGGTCTTAGGTGGATGCGGTCTCCTGCCGCCGGTATCGAATTTTGGGCGCAGGGTATCTAGGCTTCGTCAAGAAGGCCCCACTTGGCCCCTGGATTTGAGGGCGGACTCCATGGACGAGGGATACCTCGCGGGTAGGCTCCAATCGAACTCGCCCGGTGCTCGACGGTCCACCGAAGGGGCTATGGAACATCCGACGTGCTCTGAGCCGGGAACCAGTGACGAGGGTCGACGGGGAGACGGCGCGGGAGCTGGGAGAGGCTCTCCCCGATCACCCATTCACGTTTGCGGCCCGCTGCCTGCTGCTGCGCAACGCAGCAACGGCGTGGGTCCGCGGGTCGCCGCCGCGGTTCGAGGGCCTGGTCGTCCAACCTCCCTGGCTCCCGACCGAGCCAATGGCCTTCGGCTCGAGCCCCGACGCGATCTGGGAGCTGCTCCGTGGGATTCCCGGTTGGGATTGTGTGAATGTACCGGCGGAATTGGCGCCCGCGCTACAGGGAACGATCGAGCGGGAACTCGGAGTACCGACCCGTATCCATGGAGACGTCTACTTCCTCCTCGAACGAGAAGCGATTCGACACTCGCACCCCGCGGTCCGTCGACTGAACGAGGATGACGCGCAGCTGGTCGACAGTGCGCCTCCGCAGCTTCGAACGGTCGGGTTCTCATCGACGGTGGCCGCCCTCTCCGGCGGCGTGGCAGCGGGCGGGATCGTGGAAGGCCGGCTGGTTTCGATCGTGTCGATGTCCGCGTCGTCGGAGCAGTTCGCAGAAATCGGTGCTCACACTCTCGAGGCTTGGCGAAACCAGGGAATGGGGACCGCCGCAGCGTACCTGGTGGGGGACGCAGTTCGATCCCGAGGGTTCGTCCCCGTTTGGTCCACCGGCGAGGACAACCAGCGCTCACAGAGAGTCGCGCGGAAGGTGGGGTTTCAGGAGTTCGGGCGGAAGGCGTACGTGATCGTGCCCAGCCTTCAGAGCTCGGGCGGATTCAAGCCCGAACGTTCGTCACCCGAGTAGACCCACCGCGCCGGTTCGGTGCGGGTCCGCGGCTTCGGAACAAGGGACGGGCCCGCGACGGTGACGATCGGGTAGATCAATTCTGAGGACAGTGTGTCCCGGGGTTACTCGACAGATCGCCCGGTAGGAGAGGTCAACTTGCGGGGGTCGCGCCAAGTCGACCGTGTTTCCACTTGACCGCTCGACGCGTCGACCCGCGCAACGATCCCCGAAGCCCGGCCCCAGAAGGCGAACTCGAGAGAGTACCAGAAGACCTCGTAGCATCCCATCAAGCTACGGACTTCCGCGAAGTGATGGGTCTCGCCGAGCACCCAGGAGGACCGGACCGCGGGCTCGTAGCTTCGGGCCACGGCCTCCTGGGCGCTCCCTACCGGTCCGGTAGTCGGGCCGACACCTGGGATGCTCAGAACTCGAATAGGACCGAAGACGCCACGGAACAGGTGGTATTTTGCCATCCGAATCGTCGACCCAGTCTCCGTTCGTCGTTCGTCCACGAAGAGGAAGACCAGCGGATTGGACTGCGGGACGACATCGGTGAACCCCTCGCGCTTCCGGGCCCGTTCGGCCACCGAGCGCCCGGCGAGGCGCGTGGCGACATAGGCGCCGCCGACCGCCAGGAGCGCCCAGGCGGTGGTCTGCCAAACCCACAATGGCGCACGTCCGCGTTCGTAAAGCATCAGGGTGTAGGAGACTACCGTGAACGCCATCGTCCCGACGTTGACGATCCGGTCCGCGTCGAAGTGGTACTCGTGTCGGGAGAACGGAGCGAACACGGGGACGGCGAAATGGTCGAACGCATCGAGGAGAATGTGCGAAAGGCCCCCCGCCTCCATCGCGAGGAAGAAGTAGAGGGGGGATCCCGCGGCGAATGACGCCCCGAAGACCGAACCGAGCGCCGGTGGGACGGCGAAGGCGCCGACGAGTGCAACGACCGTGACCCCGACGATCGAGTGCGAGAGACCGCGGTGACGCAGCAGAGGGAATCTTCGTGACAACGGGAAGAGAACCACGTCCGCGTCCGGCAATCCCCCGGCGACCGCGCCGGCGACGACGTACTGTAGGTTGGCCGGTCCGGCGATGCCGAACGTGATGAGGTATCCCGCGAGAATGTGCGTAAACGGGTCCATCGGTCCGTCCTACGGGATCATCAGGCGTGCTCAGCCGAGGCTAGCGGTGAGCCCGCGGGCCGCTCATCGCTCGCCAACCCTTGGACCTCGGCTCGCTTTCCCAGCACCTCCCGCGCGAATAGGGTAACGACCGCGGCCACCCCCATGACCGCGGCGGCGATGAGATAGGCATAGTCGAACGCCGTCGAGTCGGGGAGCGACCCCACGACCGTGGTGACCGTGAAGGTGGACATGAGCGAACCGGCGAGCGGGGCCCCGACCGCGCTCCCGACGTTGCGGAAGACCGCGTTCATCGAGGTCGCCAGGCCCATGTCGCGCGGTTCCACGGTCAGAACGAGGAGGTTGATGACCGACGCGTTGACGACCGCGAGCCCGGAACCGATCATGAACATGACCGCGAGCAGCTCCTCGAGGGTGGTTGCCCGGGTCGCGAGGAAGAACCCCCCCGCCCCGACCAGCAGTCCGAGAATAGTCAAGGGCTTGGTGCCGGTCCGGGACACGAACAAGCTCGCGATTGGGGCCCACAGGAGCATCGCGCCGGCGAAGGCCACGAAGGAGAGCCCGGTCTGGAAGATGCTGAGTCCAAATCCAACAATGGGATACTCCAGACGGAACGTGAGAGCCTGAAACGCAAGGAACATCCCGAACCCGGCGATGGTCAGAATGAGGTTGGTGACCATCACATTCCGACGTCGGAGCAGACGGATGTTAAGGATCACTTCGTCCCCGGGTCGGAGTCGGCGCCGTTCGACAAAGACCAGGACGATCATCAAGATACCTCCGACCAGGAACATCCCGAGGATGACCCCGCTCGTCCAGCCCCAGACCGGTCCCTCGGAAAGGGCCAAGACGATGAGCGCGAGCGAGCCGGCGAGGATTCCCGCCCCCGGGTAATCCACATAGGCATTCGGGCGCCGGTACGGTGATTCGCGCAGCAACCAGATGCATAGGATCGTCACCGCTGCCACGAACGGGATGGCCGAGTGGTAGGTGGCCCTCCAGCCGAAGGCTCCCGACACCCAGGATCCGAGAGGGAGGCTAATCGCGAATCCGGCACCGAACAGGGCGCTCAAGAGGCCCATGGCCCGGGGCACCATCTCGCGCGGGAACTCCTCCCGGACGAGGGACATGGCGAGCGGGAAGACCGTCAGCCCGATTCCCTGGACGGCTCGAGAGCCCACCATGAAGGAGAACGTGGGAGAGAACCCCGTGACCGAGACCGCCACCGTGTAGAGTGCGAGCACGACGACCAGGACGCGTTTCTTGCCGTAGATGTCCCCCAGTTTCCCCGCGATGGGGCTGAGCGCTACACCGGTCACTAGGTAGACCGACAATACCAGGCTCACCTGGGACACGCTCACGTTGAAATCGTGCGCGATTGACGGGAGCGAAGGCGTGAGCATCCCCTCGATGTACATCACGATCATGACGAGTCCGGCGAGAATCACCATGATGCGCGTCGTGTAGCTCCGGTCGAACTGTTCGATCGGACGGGCCGTGGTAGCGCCCTCAGCGGGCGGGGGCTCTCCGGTCTCCGCCGTCAGGTCAAATCCCTCCGGCGGAGAACCCATCGCAGGGGCCAGTTCCCGGCGGGTGGCGGAGTGGCCTCGAGCTCCGGTCGGCCAAATCGTTGCAGCACAGTCGTCTCCGAATTGGAGAGGGACGACGCCCGTGGTCTTAGAGCTTCACCTACCCTCAGGCCGGCTGGACTTGGAAGTCCAGGACGGAGACCAATCGGGGTGGGAGGGCCGCCCGTCGGCTAGAACCTCGGCCGGGCAAGGTCCCGAGCTCTGGACCGTTCCATGCGGGAACGGGCCGCTGACGTTATGGTCGCTGCTCGGGAGATCTCCGGTGTCTTCCACGCTCCGTTCACGGACGCGGTGGTCGCGCCGAGTGATCCTGCGACGACGCCGTCGGCGCTCTGCCTCGCGGGCCGGGTGGGAGGGTGTGACCCACCTCCGACCACGGTCGAACCGACCGTCCGGGAAGCCGAGAACTTATATCGAAATCGATACATATCTCGTAATGATGTCACCTGCACCGACCCACGGGCCGATGCCCAGCCGACTGATTGGCTTCTACGCTCTATCGGTGATGGCGGCCGAGGGACCGCTGCACGGTTACATGCTGGCCGAGCGAATTGCCGACCGTACGGATGGCGCGTGGCGCCCCGGTGCCGGGGCGATCTATCCCGCCCTCGAGACGTTGACCGAGCGGCAGCTCGCGCGGGTCACCTCCGAGGGGCGACGCCGCGTGTACCGCATCACTCCAAAGGGCCGCCTGCTCTTGCGGACCCTGCGCCGCGGTATGGCATGGCGAACCCGAGGCGGCCCGGATCTCGGCCGACTGTGGTCGGAGATCGCCGGTGTCGCGGACCCGGGACAGTTCATGCTGGAGAATCTTCGCCGGCGACTCGACGGAATTGTGAACTATCTCTCGCGAGACGGTTCCGACCCATCCGCTCACCGAGCGCTCCGTGAACGATTCCGCTCGGAGCTCCGCCTCGCCGAGGAGCGCCTGGGAGGGTTCGGCTCTTCCGTCCCTCCCCGCGCGCCACGGTCGAAGGATCGCGCTCCATGACCGAGGTCGCGATCGAGGTCGACGACCTTTCGAAGCGCTACGGGTCGGTCGCTCACGGCGTGCTGGCGCTCGACCGCGTGAACCTCACGATCCGCCGGGGGAGCGTCTTCGGTCTCCTCGGACCGAACGGCGCGGGCAAGACCACGCTGATCAAGGTGCTGACCGGCATCAGTGACATGACCGCGGGCAACGCTCGGGTCGCGGGATTCGATGTTCGGCGTGAATCCTTGGACGTCCGAGCCCGCATCGGTTGGGTCGCGGCCGAGGTCATCCTGGACGATGATTTCAGCGGTTGGGAGAACCTGTGGCTGCAGGCCAAACTTCAGAATCTGAAGGATTGGGAGGACCGGGCCTTACAGCTGCTCACCTACTTCTCGCTCGCGGACCGTAAGGACGACAAAGTGAGTCATTATTCCACGGGGATGCGCAAGAAACTCGAGATCGCCCTCGCGCTCCTCCACCAACCCACGGTGATCTTCATGGATGAGCCGACGATCGGTCTCGACGTCGGCACCCGGCGGATGTTGTGGGACATCGTCACGGGGATCCACAAAGAATTCGGGGTCACGGTCCTCCTCACCACCCACTACATCGAGGAGGCCGATGCGCTCTGCGACCGGATCGCGATCATCGATGAGGGTCGGATCATTGCCGAAGGGACCCCGTCGGAACTGAAAGCGCGCGTCAAAGCGGACATCGTCCAGCTGGAGACATCCGACGGGATCGACGCGAAGACGATCGCAGCGATCCCGGGCGTCCAGGAGGTTCGTCCTCAGGGCAACGACTGGATCATCCGCGTCAGCTCCTCGGAGAGTTTCCTGCCCCTCCTGTTCCAGTGTGTCCCGACCGATCACATCCGTCGTATCAGCGTAGAAAAGCCGAGCCTCGAGACGGTCTTCCTCGAGCTGACCGGCCATCGCTTGGCCCAAGAGGAGCCGATGCGGGACATCCGCAAGTTCTACATGCAGATGCGGAGGGCCCGTTCGTGAGGAGCCAATTCTGGGGCCTCTACGTCCGGGAGATCCTGCGCACGTTCCGGAATCCGTTCGTCCTACTGATCACGATCGTCCAGCCGTTCATGTGGCTCGCCTTCTTCGGCTCGAGCTTCGGCAACGTGCCGAAGTCGTACCTGATCGGATTGTTCGGGACGTCCAACTACATCTCGTTCCTGTTGCCGGGCGTCTTGTCCACGTCCATGCTCTCGGTCGGGATGTTCGGGTCGATGAGCACGATCCAGGACAAGAGGTTCGGTTTCATGAAACGGATACTGATCACTCCGACGTCCAAACAGACGATCTTCCTATCCAAAGCGCTCGGCTCGGCCACCCGGGGCCTCGTACAGATCCCGGTGATGGTGGCCGCCGCGGTCCTCTTTGGTGTCGCCTTCCCGTTGAGCCCGCTGCAGTGGCTCGCCTGGATGGTCGGTCTGCTCTGCCTCGCGATCGGGTTCTCGAGCCTGTTCCTGGCGATCACCGCCTCCTCGACCGATTGGCAGACCCCGGGCGTCGTTTCAAATTTCATCACGATGCCCCTCATGTTCGCCAGTTCCTCGTTATTTCCGGCGACGCAATTCCCGAGCTGGATGCAAGCGATTTCCAACGTCAACCCGATCACCTTCTCGGCGTTGCTCGGCCGCAGCTTCGTGCTGGGCCGCGTGACCGATTGGAGCTACCTCGGGTACCTCGGCGTGTTCGCAGTGGCGATGCTGACCATCGGCTACTTCGTATCCGCGCGGTGGCTCAAGGTGGAATAGGCCGTTCGGTGGCCGTCACGAGGTAGTCGCGGCCCTCCCATCGGTCCGAGAGCGTCCAGTAGAAGGTGAAGCTCCAAGCTCGGCCGGCTTCCCACAGGGCAGCGAGGTCGACGAAGTGGAGCCCGAGCCCGGTCTGGGTCGATTCGATGTCACTGACCGTCAGCCACGCATCGTCGCTCGCGTGGAGTCGGAACGGCTGCCCAGCGATCACCCGCAGCGTCGCATCCGGCTCGACCGACCGGGGCTGACGGTTGAATTCCCAAACCTCTCGGGGAGGACGGGGGACCGGACTTTCGAGGTACCGGGCCGCGACCTCGGGCAGGCGGTCGAACACCTTCCCGTCGGTCGTGGAGCGCAGGAGCGTCACGTACTCGGAGTGGGCCCACACGAGCGGCATCGCGGCTTCCGTGGGGCGTCCCGGCTCGAGATGCTGGGACGGGCGGTCGTTCGTGTCCCAGACCTGTTCGGACAGATGGTCGGTCGAAGTCGCGAACCGTTCCATCGCGCGCAGGTAGGGGTCGGGATCGTGGCCCCGGGCAAGCTCGTAGTGGCCCCGCTCGCCGGTGAGCAGCGGCCACGCCCGTCCCACGCCCCAGGTGGTGTACGGGCTCCCGTCGTCGCGCTCTCCGTACCCATCGTGATTGAAGCGGTGCCACGCCGGCCCGAACGGGGTCTCGACGCGGAGGATTCGGTCGACCACGTCGACGGAATCGAGGATGAGGGAGTCGTCCGCCTTGCGGATGCCGTACCGTACGAGGTCAAGGAAACCGCCATCCACGATCTCGTGGGCCGGGAAGTCCTGCGGGGATCCCGGCGGCAGGTTGGACAAGTGGACCCATCCCAGGTCAGGGCCCTCGTCCGGGACCGGTTCATCGACTGACGCGGGCCGGATCCGGACATAGTGGCGGGTCGTGCCGGGAACGAGGGTGCCCCGGGTCGTGACGGTCCAGCGTTCCACATGCGATTCGAGGAAGTCGGCGTACTCCTGGATGAAGGTGGCTGTGGCCGAATCTGACCGGGCCCGTGCGAAGTGGGCCGCGACCGTTAGCCCGGCGATGCAGGCGGCGAGCGTCGAGGGGGAATATCCGCCGACTTCCTCCCACCGGTCCTCCTGGGTGACCGGACCGCGTTCGATGAGAAAACGGGTCGCACGTCGCACCATCGGATACGGGTCGAACTCCCGGAGGGCATGGGCCTGCTGGAGTCGCCAGGCGAGGAGGATTGGGAGCGCCACCTCGTCGAGTTGCATTCCCTGCCAGTAGGGAGTGCCATCGACCCAGAAGTTCTGAGGGAACCCTCCGTCCGCCCGTTGGCGGGTGGAGAGGTAGACGAGGGCTCGCAACGGCGCGTCGTGGTCGCCGGAGGCGAGCAGGGCGGTGGCGGTGTGGACCATGTCCCGGGTCCACACGAGATGGTAGCCACCACGGTCCTCGTCGTTCTTCGAGGCACCCCAGGGGATCGAGAGGGAAGCGATGAAGGCACCCGGGTAGACCTTGTCCTCATGAGCGAGCAGGATCGAGCGGCTTGCCCGATAGAGCCGACCTCCGTCGTGCGCGGTCTTCCCCAGGGGCACTTCGCGCATCACGGGCCGGTTCCATTGCTCGACGAACCGTCGGTGGTGGGCCTCGAAGGGCGTACTCAGCGATTGGAACAGGCAGGTGAGCGCGGCGGGGATCGACTCGCCGAACGCGAGGCCGAGTGTGAACTCGGTCTTGGAGTGAACGGGGATCTCTCCGGTCAACGCCACATTGCCGTTCGGCGCCCGGTCGAATTCCCAGTTCAGCGTGCGGTGGAGCGACAGGTCCGTCCAGCCGTCGCTCGCGCCGACGTATCCTACGGAGGTTCGGACGAACGGTCGGTTCGTCGCCAAGGCCAGCGCCACCCCGTTCCGTTCGGCGACGAGCACCGACTGCCCGAGGACGTTGATAACCATCGCGTCGTTCCCCCACCCACCGCCGTCGAGATGAGGTGCGGCCAGAACGAACAGCCGTAGCTGGTGTTGGAGGTCCGGCTTGAGCAGTTCCAGCCGGGTGTTCAGCAGCAGGCAGGGGAGGTGGGGGTCGGTGATGACCGACTTGTGGATCCGATACCGACCCTCGGGGTCGGCGGCGGTCACGCGATACGCCAGGGCGTGGTCGGCCGGTCGCACGGTGGTCGTGGTGAGTTGGCGTTTTTCCTCTTGGAAGAACGTCTCGCCGTCGGTCACCAGGAACTCGAGGTCGCGCAACTGTGGTCGGTCGATCCGCGGGAAATACACCTCGGTGACGATGCCCCTCCAGAGGGTGAACCAGAGGTGCGAGTCGGCCGAGTAGGCCGTCCCCACCCCGTCCTTGTTGCTGTGCGACCAGCGTGGCTCGATGCCCGGACCGCCGAAAGCGACCCTGCTCCCTCGGGGTTCCACGGTTTCTCTCTGCGCCTCGTACCATTACCGGGTAGCACAACTTGAGGTTTCGCCGTTCTCGCACCTCGGACGCCCGCGTCCGTCGGCCTTTTCCGCCCGGAGGTTGTCCGAGGGCGTGGACCTCCTCCTGTTCGTGGTGCTGGTGGTCCTCACCGGCATCATCGCGGGCCTGGTGGGTTCCCTGTCCGGCCTCGGCGGCGCGGTCGTGGTCATCCCCGTGCTCGTGATCGCATTCGGCGTTCCGTTTCCGGTCGCCGCCGGCACGGGGTTGGTGACGATCCTGGCGACCTCCTCGACGACCGGGGCCGCCTACGTACGGGACCGGCTCAGCGACCTGCGGATCGGGATGTTCCTCGAGATCGCCACGGTACCCGGTGCGCTACTGGGCGCGGCGGCGACGGTGTTCCTGGTGCATGCGAATCTGACCGACGCGTTGCTCGTCGCCTTGGGCATCGTGCTTCTCGCGATCATCCCGGGCAGCATTGCCCGTCGGAACATCGAGCTCCCGGCCGGGGTCATACCGGACGCACGGGCTCGTCGCCTCCATCTCGCGGGGAGCTACCATGACGTCGCGCTCGATCGGGACGTTCACTACGAGGCCGGCGAGACCTCGCCGGCGCTCGGGGTGATGTTCGGGGCCGGAGTCGTGTCGGGGATGTTCGGGATCGGCGGGGGGGTGTTCAAGGTCCTCGCGTTGGAACGGTTCCTGGGTCTTCCGATGAAGGTCTCGACGGCTACGAGCAACTTCATGATCGGTGTCACCGCCGCTGCCGGCGCGGGGATCCTGCTGGCCGCCGGCTATGTGAATCCGGTGGTTGCCGCCCCGGCCGCGATCGGCACGGCCTGCGGGGCGTACCTCGGCAGTCACGTGCTTCCGGGCCTGCGCAACCGCACCGTCCGCTGGCTGTTCCTTCCCGTCGTGGCCGCGCTCGCGATCGAGGTGATCCTACGGGGCTTGGGCCTGCCATGATCGATCCGGGGCCCCGGCTCGCAGCACGGGAGGTCGAGGTGCGTACGCTCCCGGACAAGGCCTATCTCCGGATGACGCTGGTCCTACGCGTGGGCCTGGTCGGCTCGCTCCTGATACTGGCCGGCGGCCTGGCCGCCTACCTCGCCGAGAACCCGTCCACCTCGGCGGCAGCCGAGGTCAACTCGAATCCTACGCTGCAATACCTAAGCGTCCCCGGGCTCGCGTCCGGCCTCCTCGCTGGTTCCGCAGAGGCCTATCTGACGCTCGGTCTCCTCGTCCTCGTCGCGACACCACTCGTCCGCGTGATCTCCGGACTCTACTACTTCCAGGCGGGCCATGAACGCGCGATGACGGCGATCACCTTCACGGTGGTCGTCCTGCTGCTCGTGGGTCTGCTCGTGCTGGGACCGTTGCTGCGATAGCCGCGGTCGGGCGACTAGGATTTCGCGTCCAGGTCCCGAAGGGCTTGCCGGACGGACGCCAGGCCAGAGTCGGCGAGAGCGCGAGCACGCATCGGGTCCTTCGACTCGGCAAAGACGCGGAACAGCGGCTCGGTGCCGGAGGGCCGGAGGAGCACCCAGCCGCCCTCGCGGTAGGCTTTCACCCCGTCGATCGTCACGACCCGATCGGAATCCTTGGCCAGGGCGACGGCGACGTGCGCGAGGACCTTCTCTCGAAGTTCGACCGGGCAGCCGACCTTCTCCTTGACGAGCGTGTAGCGCGGGAGCTCGGCGAGGACCTCGGCGAGGGTCGCCCGACGACGCGCCAGGAGGTCGAGGACGGCCGCCGCGGTCATGGCCCCGTCCCGGGCGAGCTGGTGCTTCGGGAACACCACCCCCCCGTTCTCCTCCCCGCCGAACACCGCCCGCCGTTCGAGCATCTCGTGCGTGACGGTGGGCGAGCCGATCCGCGTGTAGATGACCTCGCCTCCGAGCGGGCGCACCGCGTCCTCGACCGATTGGGAGGCCGAGACGGGGGTCACGACGAGGCCGCCGTGGTTCCGCTCGACCGCGTCGCGGGCGAGGAGGGTGAGGATCTGCTCGCCTGGAACATACCTGCCGGTGGCGTCCACGAACACCGCCCGGTCCGCGTCGCCGTCGTGCGCGATACCGAGGTCAGCCCCCAGGGCGGGCACCGCGCGGGCCAGGTCGGCGAGGTTCGCCTGGGTCGGCTCCGACAGATGGCCAGGAAACGTTCCATCGAGCTGTCCGTTGAGGGTGATGACGCGGCAGCCCAGCCGGCGCAACAGGGTCGGGCTCGTGACCACCGAGGCGCCGTTCCCGCAATCCAGCACTACGGTCGGCTTTCGCGCGGCGATCGCGTTGGCGTCCACGTGAGAGATGATGGCCGAGACGTACTGGTGGGCTCCCGAAGCGTCGGTCATCACTTCTCCGATCCGGGAGTACGGGGTTCGGGAGGTCACGTTTCGTTCCACGCCGGACTCGATCCCTTCCTCGAAGGCGCGAGCTACCTCGAGCCCGTCGGCTCCGATGCACTTGAGGCCGTTGAACTCCGGAGGGTTGTGGGAGGCGGTGATCACGACACCTAGCTGGGCGTGGAGCCGCGGAACCATGAACTGGATCGCTGGCGTCGGCAGGACGCCCAGTTCGACGACGCGATGTCCCGCCAGCGCGAGCGTCGAGCTCGCGATCCGCGCGAACGCCGGGCTCGAGGTCCGGCCGTCCCATCCGACGACGACCGGGTCACCGGGTTCGATCATCGCGGCGACCGCGCTCGCCACCCGCGTCAGGAACGGCGCGGTCAGGGTCTCGCCGACGACCTCGCGGATCCCGTTCGTTCCGAACAGCCTCACGGTAGTGCTTCCGCCGAGATGTGAGGTCGTATATGAGAGGCAAGGGTAAATCTGTGTATCCACGTCGTCGAGCGTGGCTCCGCCCCGGTTCTTGGCCGACGAGATGGTCGGGCGGCTCGCGCGCTATCTTCGCTTCGCCGGATGTGATACGCTGTACGCTCGCGGGCTGACCGACGAGGAGATCGTGGATCTCGCTCGCCGCGAGTACCGGATCGTCCTCACGCGGGACCGGGCGCTCGCGGACCGGGCCGAGCGATGCGTGCTGCTGCGGAGCCCGACTCTCGCCGAGCAGTGGAAAGCGGTCCGCGCGGCCTGTCCGGAGGTCCCAGCGGGAGTGGACTTTGTACGGTGCACCGAGTGCAACGGGGAGCTCGAGGCGCATGCTGTCCTGCCGGGGGATTCGCGGCCGAGCGGGGTCCCCTGGGACCGGGTCGACCGGGGCCTCCCTCTGTTCCGGTGCGCGCGTTGTGGCCACGTCTACTGGGAAGGATCCCACACGACCCACATACGCGCTCAGCTCGCGCGCTGGTCCGAGGAAACCGCCCCGTGATCCACGCATTCGTTGAGCTCTCGGGGGAGAGTCCGGCGCTGGGCTGTTGGGAAGCCATCGCGACGGCGGAAGCACTGGGGGGACGGCAGGGATCGGGGGAGCCGGACTTCGCCGACCTCGTCGACCTCGCACTGCCCAGCGCCTCGTCCCTCGCTCGGTTGGCCGACCGTTTGGCCCTGGCCCACCGCTGCCTGGTTCTTCTCGCCTCGGAGGATGCCGTCGGCGCCGCGATGGCCGCCGAGGGTGAGTCAGGGGATACCGGTGCGGTCCGTCGAATTGGGAGCCCTTCCGGCGGTCCGGATCCGACTATTCTTGCCGCGGGTCGCGCCTTTGTTTGCGGCGGAGGGCGAATCGACCTTGGACACCCTCGCCGCCGGTTCTGGTTGGCCCGGGATCGATCCGGTCGGGATTGGCTGTTCGAAGAGTCCGGGACCGTCGACCGCTCCGCGGCGAATCGGCGGCGCATGCCCCTCCTGCCGTTCCAGCGGCCCGTCAGCCTTCCACCGCGCCTCGCTCGGGCCGCGGCGAACCTCGCTCGGGTTCGCCCGGGCGACCGCGTGCTGGACCCGTTCCTCGGCACCGGGGCGCTGCTGGCCGAAGCCGGGATGCTCGGAGGCCGACTGTTCGGGATCGACCGCGATCCCACGATGGTCCGCGGCGCGCTCCAGAACTTGGCCCATCTCGGAGTTTCGGCCGAAGGTCTGGTGGCCGGAGACTCCGGGGAGGTCGAGTTCGCCGACCCCGAGATGACCTTTGATGCCGTGCTCACCGACCCGCCGTACGGCCGCGCGTCCAGCACCGGGGGGGAAGCGGTGGACGGTCTGGTCGCCCGGGTCATCCGACGGTGGGTGCGGCGGATTACGCCGGGCGGCCGGTTGGTCCTGATCGTGCCGACCGGGGCGTCTTCGCTCGAGGGGGTCGGCCGCCCGGTCGTTTCGGTACCGGTGCGGGTTCACCGGAGCCTCACCCGCGACTTTCGAGTGTACGAGACGCCCGGCTAGAATCGGGCCGTGATCGACGTGCCGGCGTTTCCCCCACCGGAGGGGGCGCACAGCTGGTTCGCCGAGAACGCGAAGCTCGCCGTGATCGCGCTCCCCCGGTTGGTGAAGGCAACGAGGATGCGCTCGGTGTGATTTCCGGTGGCGTTGACCGTAACGAACGACGAGCTCGGCAATGTGACCGACCCGCCGAAAAGTTCGACGACGCTTCCGTTGGGCAGGGTCCAGTTCCACGTGGAATTCGCGGCCCACTGTTGTAGCTGCGACCCGGTCAAGAAGACGGTGCTGTTGTTGGCTCCCCGGACCGAAACGTTCGTCACCGAAGCGCCGAGCAGATAGCCGTGGGGCACCGGGTCACCGTTGTCCAGCGCGAGCACAATGTCGGCTCCGACCGCCGCTCCTGCCGGGAGCGTTCCGGGCAGGTACTCGGTCGAGACCGAGAGGCCCATCGAGCCCGGGGGAACCGCGAGCGGGATCACCACGAACCCCGAGATCAGGATCGCCAGCACCGCGGCCCCGACGACGTACCGCGGCCCCCCAAGAGGAGTGATGTCATTGAGCGGAGGCGGGTGACGGAGCCCGAGGAAGAGGATGAGGATCGCGAAGAACAGCCAACCAGTGTAGAACAGTCCGAGACCGAAGAGCAGGATGACCACCCCGTAGCTCACGAATCTCGTCCGCTCGCCGAACAACGCCCGGAAGATGTGTCCCCCATCCAGCTGCCCGGCGGGCAACAGATTGATCGCAGTGACGAAGATCCCGACCCACCCGGCGAGGGCCAGGGGATGCAGGCTCACGAAGCCGAGCGGCACGAACAGGGAGAGGAACCCCCAGAAGAGCGAGTATCCCAGGAGGAGGTTGCCGTAACTCTGGCCCAGTAGGGTCGGCCCGCAGTAGCTAGCGGGCAACACCGGCGCGTGCGCCGATAGGAACAGTCCGACAAGGGCGATCGGGATCGACGCGGCGAACCCGGCGAGCGGCCCGGCCGCGCCGATGTCGAACAGCGCTTTCTTGTCGGGGAACGGTTCGCGGATGCTCACGAACGCTCCGAGCGTCCCGAAGAGGAACGGCGGGGGCACGGGGATGAAGTAGGGCAGCGAGGCGTCCAGGTGCCGCCGCCGCGCCATCACGTAGTGGGCGAATTCGTGCAGACCCAGGATCGTCATGACCGGACCGGCGAAGTAGAGCGCTCCGTTCAGGAAATCCGTCGTGGCGAGGGTCGTCCCCCCGACATACGTCAACCAGATGAGGGCGCCCGCGAAGACCGTCGTCGCGAAGGTTCCGGCGAGCAGCGCCGCGTTGATCCAGAGCCGCGAGCGGCCCGCCTTGGGCCGTCGGATGACCTCGACAAAATCTTCGCCCGATTCGCGCCGTAGCAGGGGCACGTACCCCAGCCCCCAGAGCTCCTGGCGCAGCTTGTCAAAATTCTCCGATAGCGTGGCGCGGTCCGCGTGCACGGCGAGCAGGAGCGACTGCGGCCCGACCCGAGTCTCGTAGACCGGGAAGTAGGCGGCGACCGTCGCCCGGATCCGTTCGAGTTCACTCCCACCGGACGAGGGAAGGGGACCGGGGGCCCCGACCGACATCCGCTAGGCCCCCGTCGAGGTCTCGCTCGTCGATTTCCGAAGCCGTTTGGCGCGTTCCTTGGCGTTGAATCCGGTCGCGGCCTCGAGGAAGCGATTGTAGCGAGCGATCGTCTCGCGCGCCACTTCCTCGGAAACTTTCGGGTTCATGGTGACATCGACGTTGAGCTCTCGACCGTTCGCGCGGACGACGATGCGGGAGATGGCCCCGAAGGAAGCAGCGACGCCGTCTCCCTGGGGGTGGACCGATTCGAAGTGGGCCTGGAGCACCCGCGCGAGCGCCTCGGGCGCCAGGTTGACGCGATGGCTGGTGCGTACCGGGTAGTTCTGCACGTCCAGTCGAGAAACCTGACTTCGGAATAAAACTCTAGCGGAAGGTGCACCCGCCGTACGGAGGGCGGGAGGTCACACGGTCTCGATTTCGATCAGGACGCGCAGACCTCGGAGTTGGCGCGTCACCTCATCCGACAGGTCGAGGATCTGGTCCCGGGACGGCGAGCCCTGCCAGTCGTACACGAAATCGTAATTGCCCTGGGTAGGGACGAAACCGCACGACCGCAGTCGGTCGGCCACGACGGAAGGCTTCGCACCCTCGCTGTCGAACGTCACGCGCAGATAGGTCTCCATCGCCGGGTCACGGGCGAGGGGGTCCAAAGGCCTTGCGCCCGAGGCGCGGGCGCAGCAGGGTGGAAAGCGCACGGAACAGGACCCGCTGAGACCCCCGCGGAACGGACCGAGCTCGGAGCTCGACGTTCGGAGTTCGTTCCACGATCTGCCAGCCGCCGGCCGCCGCGCGCGCCACGCCGAGCGCGAGCTCGCGCGACCGGACGGCCCGCCGGGCCAACTTCCGAGCGAGCGTTCCGGTCTCGGTCCGTCGATCTCTCATTGCAGGGCCGAGACAGACCACGGTGGCCGAGGGAAAGGCGGCCCGCACGGCGCGGGCCACGACGTGGCGGTCCTCCGCATCTGCCACGCCGACGCCGACACGCAGCGGAGCGAGGCGACGGCCGAACCGGTCGATCTCCCCGGAGCGAATGCGACGCGAACTCACCGGCCCCAGGTCGTCCGCGAGCACGACGGGGACGACCCGAAGCGGGACCGGGCGCCGTCCGAGGCGTCGTCGCTCGTCGTTCACGGCCCGTCCGCCGGCCAGGGTGTCGGCGGAGACGACGAGCACGTCGACCCCGTCCTCCACGGAGCGGCCGAACGGGTTTGCGAGCGGCACGAGTCGCACGGTGCGTCGCGGATAGTGCCAACGGACCCATCGAAGGACGGCCCGGCGACGTCGAGCGTAGGGCTGGATGCGGGAGGAGAACGGCTTGGGGTGGGCCGAAACAAACCGATCTGTTGTGACGCCGACCGAGACAGAATGACCGGCCTGGAACGCGCTATCCAGCAGTGCGGCGTGACCGACATGGAAGTGGTCGAACGTGCCTCCGAGGACCGCGTGGGGATAGCGGGGCACGAGCTCGGCCCTCCTAGATGAAGAGCCGGCTTACGAAGACGATGAGCAGCAGGGCGATCGAGCCGTAGAGCAGGTACGTGTACATCCGGCGGCTTTGGAGCTGCTGGGCGCGTTTGTCCCGGCAGGCGCGGCTGCAGGTCTCCTCGTCGGCCGGACAGACCCGACCGCAGATCTTGCAGTGACGGTGATCCTCGCCTGCGGCCACGATGTTCCGCTAGCGTCCGTCGGGGTTTATCGTTGTCTCGCCGCGCGTTCAGGCGCGACGCACCCGGCGTCGTGGCTCGCGATCCTCGACGTCCTCGGTCGGAGCGATCGGGTTGGGGGGGTCTTCCCCGAACTGCGGATACGCGATCGGCGTCCCGAGCTCGCTGCCGAGGAAGTCGTCCCCCGAAGCGTCGAGCGCCGACTTCGATGGCCGCGGCGCCGGTCGCGGACCGGCTCCGAGGTCGCCGGTGAGCTCTTCGGTCTCGGCCGAGAGCTGCTTGAGCAGGTTGAGCCAGATCCGCCCCTGGTGGGCGATGGTCCCCTCCAGGCGGTCGCGGAGCTCGCTCGTCTGTTCGAGCAGCTCGCCCTCGACCCGGCGCATCTCCCGGAGCACTTCGCGGCGCAGTTCCTTGAACCGCAGGTCGGATTCCTCCGAGGCTGGTGTCCCCTTCTCTAACTCCCCGACCTTGAGCCAAGTCTTCCGCAGGAGGGGCACCATGCGGTCGCTGAGCACCTGGATCCGGCGGTCGAGGTCGTCCACGTCCGAACGCAGACTGCGTTCCACGCGCAACAGCTCGGTCTCCCGTTGCTCGAGCTTGGTCTCGACGCGTTCGAGCCGCAGGACGCTCTCCTCCTGCTGGGCCCGGAGACGGACCTCGGCGTCGGCGATGCCCGCGGCGACGACCTTCTGCTGTTCGGCCCGCGCCGCATTGATCGTCTGCGCGACCCGTTCGCGGACCGCCGATTCGAACTCGTTCGAATCGATCGTCTTCGCGAGCGACTGGTCGACCTCGGTCTTCAGTCGGGCGAGGAGCTCCACGTACTTCTCCCGCTCGCGGTCCTGGTTCTCGCGCAGTTTCTGCTCGAAGTACGCCTGCATGCGCACCTGCAGCCCCGCCATCGCGTGGGTCTGAGATTCGGTGACCTCCGTGACCCGGGCTTCGCGTTCCACACCGAGCCGGCGCTCGGCCGCGTCCACCCGCTGGTCGAGCGCGGCAGTGACCTGGCCGGTCTGCTCGGCGAGGGCGGCGCGCAAGTGGGTCTCGACGTCCTTGGTCCGACCGTCCAAAAGGATCCCGAGACGCTGCTCCATGTCCCGGATCTCCTTCGCCCGGCGCTGGTCGGTCTCCGTCGCGCGCTCCTTCATGAGCTCGCGCACGCGCGACTCGATCTCTTCGCGCAGCGCCGTGCCCTGTTCGGCGGTCTCCCGAAGTTCGAGGTCGAGCTGGGCAGCTAGGGCAGCCCGAAGTTCGTCCTCGCCGTGGGCAAATCCTACTTTCAGGTCGTTGACCGACTGCCGGAGCTCGTCGCGCAAGCGCTCGGCCCAGACCTCGGAGGTCGACTGGACCGCCTGTTTCATCTTCTCGGCCAGTTCGCCGAGGACCGGGTCGATCTTGTCCCGCACGGCCCGTTCCACCTGGGCGGAAACCGCGCCCGGGTCGATGACCGGGCGCGACTCGACGACCGCGATCCGGGAGCCGATGTCCGATTGGAGTCCGAGCAGTCCGCGCGCCGTCTGGTTGGAAGCCTCCCGGAGTCGGGCGTCGACGTTCGCCAGGAGTTGGGCGTCCCGCTGGGCCGGGTCGGGTCCTTCCGGCTTCGCCCGCGGCTGGTCGGCCAGGCGCTGGTCGACCAGGTGCTTGACTCGGGCGTCCAGTTGCGCGTCGGAGACCGACGACGCTACGGGCGGGGGAGGAGGAGGGGCAAACGTCTCGGGCGGAGGCGGCGGAGCGCGCTCGGAGTTGTCGTCGCTCACCGACACCGGAACGGCCACCGGTCCGGACGGCGGGAGGTTGATCTCGGTTGGGCGCTGAAGCCAGGGGGGATGCTGCGCCGGGTTCGGTCCGCTGGCTGAGGTCGCGGGCGACGGGAGCATTTCGGCCTCCGGCACGCGGACGACCGGGATCGACGGCTGGGCCTGAAGGTACTCGTTCGCCCGCTTCGCAGCTTCGCCGGACATCGGGACCGACCGGCCTTTCGGGCGCGCCAGCAGGAGGGCGGCGGTTTCCATGGCGGTGCCGATGCGCCACATCTCCTGACGACGGTCGCGCCCTCCCTGGCGCTCGGCGTCGTGCAGCTCCGCGCGCGTCCGGGAGCCCTCGACGAGGTCGACCCGACGGGAGACCTCGACGACCTTTTGCTCGAGATGGTCGCGGGCGTATTGGAGCACGAGGGGGAGCGTGTCGCGCCCCTTCGACGAGGTGGGCTTCGTGAGATCGCGTAGCGCGACCGGCCCGGACTCCCAGCTCTGGAGGCGCTTGGTATGTCGTTCGCCCTGCGCCTCTCCTTTCGGCACGCGCATGATGGCCAACGCGAGCGGGATCTGCTCCGTGAACTCGTGCATGTTCACCTTGGCTTCGGGCAGGAAATACGGGAAGACGAGGAAGGCGCCGAGCGCCACCAAGGACGTGGGAAGGAGACGTACCAGGTCGAGGACGACCTGGCAGCTCGCCTCCCACTGCTCCGCGGCGACGACCACGACCGGCTCGGTGGTCCCGCGATGGAACAGGAACCCTTCCCCCACGGTCTGGTAGACCGAAGCCTCCGGTTCGGCGGTCACCCGCGCCGGGGTCGACTTGCCGCCCATGCTGGCGTGCGCCCGGAGCACCGCCGGTCCGAACTCGCCGCTCCCGACCAGTTCGGCCGTCGAGAACACGAGCGTCTTCATTCCAAGACGGGGGCGGTCCTCGGTCGAGAGGAACATTCGGCCGATGCACGTGTAGCGACCGTTCGCCGCCGGGTAGAGGAAGAGATTGGGATAGTAGGAGAGCGGCTGGGCAGGGTCGGGGTCCCAGTAGTCGTGCGTGTCGGCGACGTTGACCGTCAGGTTGCCGATGACCCGGATCGCTTCCAGTGTCTCGCGCCGGCCCGGAAACTCCTCGGGGATGGTCGTGTAGCCCGGGCTCTCGGCCTCGTTGTCGACCTGCCGGCACCAGACGACCGCGACGGGCGCCAGGCCCCCCACGACCGAGGACGCACCGTCGGCCATCAGCCCCCCTTGGTCGCGCGACGCTGGAGGATACGTTCGCAGGCTCGGGCCAGCGGCAGCGTTGTGTTGACCATCACGGGAACGCCGAGCGTTTGGGCCCCGACGTTCGGGGCCTCCTCGCCGGATTCCCCGACGAACAGCGGGTGGCCCTCGCCCGTGGAGACCGCGCTCGAGACCAGGAACACGTCCTCCTTGGTCGAGAGTCCGCGCCCTTCCTGGGCGACCAGGATCGTCCCCATGCCCGCCCCGTCACGACGCAGAAGGAAATCTACCGAGTCGAACGCGCTCCGATACGTTCGCTCGCGCACCGACTGTTCAATCTCGGAATAGAACTCCTTGAGCTTGTCCGCCTTCGAGATCGCGATGATCAGCGGCAGGTTCCGCGACTTGACGTAACGGAACACGCCGCGGGCGAGGTTGATCTGTTGGGCCTGATCCCGCAGCGACGGGAGAGCCGGAGATAGGAGTAGGATGATCGCGTCGGCGCCCGTGACGAACCGCCCGAGCAGGGTGAGGCCCCGTCGCCACAAATCCCGCCGGTCCGGTCGCCAAGAATCGAAGTGGGGGATCACCCGGCAGGACTTTTCCGACACCTCGTCGTCGACCTTGTCCAGCCACAGTCGATCGTAGGTGAAGTAATCGGAGATGATCCCGCCGGCTTCGTCGATCGTTTGGAGCTCCATCGGTCGCGAGCCGGTCTCGCCGCCGGGGGCGCCGTAACGGAAACGCATCTTCATCTCGACGAACTGGTTGAACTTCGTCGGCAGCGGATACTTGGTCAGGATGCCTTGGTCTTCGCGTCCGGCGCTCAGTTCGACCCAGAGCTTGCGACGGTCCTCCATCGGGCGATTGACGTAGAACCGAGTCGTCGTCTCCAGACTCCCCTCGGGGTCGGTCGGGTCGGTGGTCTCGTACGTTGTCTCTTCCAGCGCGACGTCGTTCTCGAGGTCGCCGTAGAGCGGCAGCGTGCCGTTCTCTGCCCGAGACGGCACGTAGAGAATCGGCAGGTTCAGGCCGAAGTGGCCGGAGAGAAAACGGAAGTACGTGGTCTTGCCGGACGCGGGGATGCCGACCACCGCGATGCGGGTCGTGTCCACCGACGCTTTCGCCTCGCGTTTGGTTCCCGGAGCTCGTCGGGAGCGGGTCGTGACCTTGACCGCGGGCATGGATGGAACCCCTACCGCATCTCCGCGAGGCATATTTCAATGAAGTCCAAGGCCCCCTCAATGACCGGACCCCCGGAAGAGAGGTCCAATCGGGCGTCCTGGAGCAGTCCGAACACCTCTTCGACCGCGGCCTCGTGATTCAGGGCCGCGTCCTGGAGGTCACCTTCTCCGGCGAGTCGGGTCAGCTGGTAGGTGCCCCGCAGCTCCATCAATTTCGAGAACAGGGTCATCAGGCGGTCTCGGGTCACCGGGTCCCCCTGGGCCAGCCCGTGCTCGGTGCTGTCGATGAACTTCACCAGGGTCTCGGTCTCCTTGTCGTTCTGCATCCGGGCCTGCAACATGGCGAGCCGGCGGACGACCAGCGCCTGAGAGGCCTCGGGGAGCCGCTCCGCCTCGGTCCAGGCCTGGAGCAGGGAGCGGGCCGCCTCCACGATCGCTCTTCGGGCAAACTGGACGCGCGCCTCCCAGTACAATCGGGTCACGGGGGGAAGGACCGCCTGCGACTTCCCGAGGAGCTCGAGCGCGTGGTCGTACTGGCCCGTCACGTACGCCTCGACGACCTCTCCGAGAGGCCCGTAGCGTTCTTTGAGGTAGGCCGGCGCGCTGGCGGGCGCGCCGGAGACGACATCGACCTCGAGGTCCGGAGCCTCCCGATAGGTCGCCTCGGCCGACGGCCGGGCGCTGACCGTACTGCTGCGGATGCGGGAGACCGTCGCGTGTTGCTGCGGTTCCTTCAGGGCCCGGGCCGCGCTGGCGGCATGCCGGGCCAGTTCCTCCGGGTGCAGCTCCTCGATCGGCTGGTCGCCTTCGTAGCCGACATCGATGAAGGCGTGGACCATCTGAGCGAACAGGGCCGAGCCGGTCGTCACTTCCTGGAAGCTGAACGGAGCCGGCAGGCCCATCTGCACGGCTCGCTCGCTGAGCTGGGCGAGGAACTGGTTCATGCGTCCGGTGTCGACCCCCTTGTCCCGCTCGTCGCCGCTGCCGATCCCGATCAGCCGGAGCGTGAGGCGCGAGTTGGCCGGCAGGATGTAGGGGACCAGGTCGACCTTACCGGTCGGCAGGGGTGCACTCGGCGCCGGTCGTACGTCGAATCGTTGCGAGGCATTGTCCCAGCCATCGGTCACGAGGACGAGGTTGCCGCGTACGCCGTCCACTCCCATGCGGAGAAGGTCGGCGCCCACCGCGATCGAGTCCCAGATGGCCGAACGGCCGCTCGGGGCCAGCATCGAGATCAGGTTCTCGATGTAGGGCAGGTTCTCCTTGTGGATCTCCCCGAGCGGCACGGGAACCCGAACGACCTCGGTGAAGGTGACGAGGCCAAAGAGCGTCCCGGAGTTCGCGGCGTCCTGAAGGATGCGGAACACCGCGGTGCGCGCCACTTCGATCTTTTGGCGCTCGGTCGAGCCGGGCTGTGGGTCCGGCAAGGGCGCGAGCATGCTCTTTGACAGGTCGAGCAGAAGCACGTTGCGCTCGCGGGGGGGGACCGGAGGAGGTGAGGTCGAATCGTCCAGCATGCAGCGCGCCTCGCGGTTCGCCTAGAAAGGTCCCGGGCTCACGACCCGGGAGCCCGCCCGGACGGCTCCGCCCTGTCGCACGTGAGTATTCACCTCGGATAGGGTATTTGTGGCTTCCGCCGGTGTGCGTGTCAACGTCAGGCCCGAGCGGCCGCGGCAGCGCGCGCATCGGGACAAGGTTATAACCGCGACTTGGGTCCGCGCGCCCACATGGGCAACATTCGCCAGACGTACATCAAGCGGGTCGCGATCGAGCTGATCCGCCACTATCCGGACGACTTTGGCGGAGATTTTGCGCATAACAAGCAAAAGGTTCTCGAGCTCACGGACCTGGGAGTGGTCGTAGATGGCCATCTCCAGGTGACGCACAAGAAGCTCGCCAACCGCATCGCCGGATACGCGACTCGGTACGTGAAGCGCAAACGCGGAACGTAGCCCGCGCGTCCTCGCGGCGGGGCGGCCCTCGGCCGCTCAATCGAACACTCCGAAACCGTCCTGAAGATGGACGATCTCGACCGGAGTGGTCGGTCGTCCCACCACGAACCCACGCGAGTTGGCGACCAGGCACGCCCCGACGATCGGCACGCCGAAGTTCGCCGTCGAGCGGTGGACCGGCACGCCAAGGGTCCGTTGAACGGTCTCGACCTCCCGCTCCGTCGCCTTGGGGTGAACGACCACGCCTCGGTTGGTCGCGACCCCCGCCATGCCAACGGTTCCGAGACCCGCGACCGTCCCGCGTTCGGCGGGCACCCCCAGCGCCCGGGAGATCTGGGCCACGGCTTCGTTCGAGAATTCGGGGTGCACGAGGGCGCCGGCGTCGTTGACGAGCACATTGTTGCCCATCGCGTTCTGGCGGTGCCGGATCACCGTGACGGGGGCGATGGTCTCGAGCGAACGGCGTTCCTCGGCGTCGATTTCATCGCCGACGACGATGCCCTTCGAGTTCCCGGCGACCAGCGCACCGACGACCTCGCAGTCGAAGACGCTCGTGCGAACGATCCGGACGCCGAGCAAGCGCTCGAGGTCGCGTTCGAGGGCGCGCGGGATGTTCGGAGGGGCGAGCCCTGCGCTCTCGCTGACCCGCACGTAGACGCCGAGATAGGGACTGCCGCCGAAAAGTCCCCGACCGACCGGCACGCGAGGCGTCTCCCGGGAGGGCCCGTTACTCGGCTTCGAGGAGGTCGACCTCGATCAGACCATCCTCGAACCGGATCGCCTTGACCCGGACCTGCCGCGGAACGTGCTGGATACCACGCTCCCAGATGTATTCGTTGAGGCGAGGGTCGATCCAGACGTCCTCGGGCTTCCCCTTCATGTGCCGCACCACGAAGCGCCGTACGGTCAAGAGGGCGTGCCCGGCGCGACGCCGACGGGACGGCTGGTGCATGCTCGCCCGCAGCGGGATCACGTACTCTCGTTCGAGTTCTTCGGCGCGACGGGTCGGGGTCTTGGGGGGCATGAGTTAGATCCTCCGTTACTTGTGCAGGTGACCGCGTTTCCAGGTGTGGCGCTTCGGGTGCCGAGTCACGCGCCGGCTCGTGCGTTGCATCACCCAGGCGGGAACACGTCGGTTGCCCTTCACGATCCGGAACAGCCGGGTCTTGCGTGCGAGGCTCTTCCGTCGGTTTGCCATGGGATCGTTCACCTTTCCCGGCGCGTGATCGTGATCTCGCGTCGTTCCGGTGCGATGCGCTCAAGCAGGGAGCGAAGGGTCGTGTCGTCGATCTGACGCTGGATCCGACCGCTCGCGGCGAGGGCGATCAGCTGCTGTTCGACGGAGGCCGCCACGTCGGGCTTGGCGAGGCGGATGCGCCCGAGCCGCTCGCGGGCCTCGGTCGTCAGGATCCGTCGCAGGATCTCCGAGCGCTCCGATTCGCGACGGGCCATCTCGGCTTCCTGGGCAGCATACGCCTGCGCGTTCGACGACTCCGATTGCTGCATCTCCTGGATCTGTCGCATCCGCCGGCGACGCAGTTCGTTCAGCTCGGCGTCCTCTCCGTGCGCCATTCGAGTCTCCTCCCGTGTTTCCGTAGGACCGCTACAGGTACTTGGCGAGTTCGGGTCGGTCCGCGGCGAGCTTCTCGAGCACGTCGCGAGAGACCGTGGTCAGCAGCTTCTCGCCGGCCGGGCTCACGCGACGGCCGCGCGTCTTGTAGGGTTGGACCAGACCGGATTTCTCCAGCTGGTGAACGATCTCGCGCAAGATCGCCCGCGAGCCGGTCCGCGTATGATACGGTGCACTCCCTCGGTCGCGCTTTCCACCGTACTCTGCGCTCAAGCGCGCGATCCCGACGTGACCCTTGAGATAGATCTTCCTCAGGACGGAGGCGCTGCGCAGGTACCACCAATCGGTCTGGACCGGGGCCCGTTGCTTGTGAACACCGGTCTTGACAAACGTGGCCCACGGAGGTGGGGCGACAGCCTGTCGATTCCTGAGCTCGGTCGCGAGCTGCGGCAGGAACACCGCGGGTGGCACGTCATTCGGATGACTCATGGAGCGGCGCGGCCACTCGGCCGAGATATTTAAAGTCGAACCCCGGGGCTCGCCGAAATTCGTGAGTTTCGCCGCCGTGCCGGCGGCTCGACTTGTCGTGTCCGCGTCTAGGGCCACATGAACGGCCGGACGCGGGAGAATGCACGGGCGTCGACGAGCTGCAGCAGGTTTGCCGGCCCGGGATAAACCGGGTGTCCCTGAGCGAAATCGACGCGATTGAACGGGGCAGGATGACTTGGCGGAGGCGCGCAGCTTGATTTACGGTATCCGACGGTGGCGGAGGCGTCGCCCCGGATGGTTTAGGGCGACGGCCGGATCCGACATGAAAGTCACTCCCGGCGACGCCGTCAGCCCTGCGCGGGAGCCGAGGGCTTAACTAAGTCCCTCCGCGTACCCGGTCAAAGCCCGGACTCCGGGCTCGGACACGATGTCGAGCGCCGCCCTCCTCTTGGCTGCCGGTGAGTCCAGCCGATTCGGGGGATCCCCCAAGGCCCTGCTCGCGGCCGGAGCACGTTCGGCGATCCGCCGCTTGGCCGAAATCTCCCTCGCGGAACGGTTCGACCCGGTGGTCGTGGTGGTCGGAACGCACCGGACCCCCATTGCGCACGACCTGCGGGACCTTCCCGTCGAAATCGTGGACGCCGAACGGTGGTACGAAGGTCGGACGGCGTCGATCCAGGCCGGGATCGATGCGATCCCGTCGGACCGCGACATCCTGTTCTGGCCCGTCGACCATCCGTTCGTCAGCGTCCAGACCGTGCAGGCGCTGCCGTCGCTCCTCGTGGAGGATACCATGGGCGTCTGGTTCATCCCCGTGTTCGAGGGCCGCGGGGGTCACCCGGTGCTCTGGCGGTCGGGGGTCCGGGTCGACATCCTGGAGCTTCGCTCGGACGCCCCGCTGCGTTCGCTCCTGCCCGAGTTCGGCCCCCAGGTGCGTCGGGTCCCGGTCAATGACCCCGGGGTGGTCGCGAATGTCGATACGCCGGAATCGTACCGTGAGGCGCACGAGACTTGGCTGCGCCGCGGGGGAGAGTGATGGACCGTCGACTGACCCGCGAGGCCTTGCGGCTCCTGGAAGCGCACCAACCCTTCGTCCGGGCCACGGTCGTCAAGGCGACCGGCTCCGTCCCGGGCAAGCTCGGGGCGACGATGATCATCCGGCGGGACGGGTCGTACCTCGGGACCGTCGGCGGCGCGGTGCTGGAGGAGCGCGTGAAAGAGTTGGCCGTCACCGCGTTCGCTTCGGGCACCGGCGACCTGCACCACTTCGACCTGCAGGCGTGGACGCCCGGAGGACTACCGAGTCTGTGCGGCGGGTCGGTGGACATCGCGATCGAGCACGTTCCCGCGCGCCCGAACCTGCTCCTGTGGGGGGGAGGCCATGTGGCCCAGGCGCTGGCGACCATCCTTCCGACGCTCGAGTTCGATTTCAGCGTGGCGGACGACCGAGCGGATTGGGTGACCGCCGACCGGTTTCCCCACTCCGACCGACGCGAGGTCGTGGCACCGGAACACCTGTGGGACGTGTTCGACCCCCCGACGTTCACGCATCTCTACCTCCTTGGGTACGACGCGATGAAGGACCTCGAGGTCCTCGCGAGCGCGATCGACCGGTTCCCGAACGCCATTGGACTGATCGCGAGCGCATCGAAACGGGAGCATATGTTCGCGCAGCTGCGGGCCCGGGGGGTCTCGCGGGAAGCGCTCGCCCGGGTGCGCTCACCGGTCGGTCTGGCCATCGGAGCGGAGACACCGGCGGAGATCTCGGTGAGCATCGTTGGCGAGATCATCGCGGAAATGCACCCGACCAACTTACGTACTCGACCGCGTGATGACCGCCCAGCCGTTCGGGAGAACGATGCCGTCGCGCGACCCCCTTAGCTTCCAACTCAACGGACACCCGGTCGAGGTTCCGTGCGAGCCGGCGCGGGTCCTCCTCGACTTGCTCCGGGAGGACCTGCGGCTGACCGGTACCAAGCGCGGGTGCGACCTCGGTACGTGCGGCTGTTGCACCGTCCTGCTCGACGGGCGGCCGACGTTGAGTTGCCTCACCCTCGCGCGGTTCGCGGCCGGCCGCACCGTCACCACGATCGAGGGCGTCTCCCCCCCGCAGGGCCTGTCTTCGGTCCAGCGGGCGTTCGTCGAGCTCGGGGCGACGCAGTGTGGGTTTTGCACCCCGGGATTCGTGGTCACCGCGACGGCACTGCTCGCCCGCAATCCGCATCCGAGTCGAACGGAGATCGAGCGGGCGATCGGCGGGAACCTGTGCCGCTGTACCGGCTACACGAAGATCATCGAGGCCATTGAATCGGCCGCGAAGGAGGCACCCTAGTGGCATCGACGCCCCGACCGTTCCGACTGCTGGGTCACCATATCCCCTACATCGAGGGTCCGCTGAAGGTCACCGGACGCGCCGAGTACACCGACGACATCCAGCGGCCCGGAATGCTCGTGGGTCGTCTGCTCCGCAGTCCGTGGCCCCACGCACGGCTTACGTCCCTCGACGTTCGCGCCGCGCGGGCCCTTCCCGGTGTTCACGCGGTCCTGACCGGCGAGCGGTACCCGACGCCATTCGGCGTCCTGCCCATCACCCACGACGAGACCGCGATCGCGGTCGGAAAGGCCCGGTACATCGGTGATATCATCGCCGCGGTCGCGGCCCAGGACGAGCGAACGGCGGAGAAGGCTCTCGGACTGATCCGGGCGGAGTTCGAGCCGCTGCCCGAGTACTCCGACCCGCGCGTGGGGGTCACGAAGGTCGTCGAGCCGATCCATGCTCGCGGACTCGCCGGCTCGAACATCCAGAAAGAGGTGGTCCAACATTTTGGTGACGTGGACGCGGCGTTCGTGCACGCCAAGTTTACCGCCCGGGTCAAGGGCACGTTCGCCGGGGTCACCCACGCCTTTACCGAACCGATGGCGACCGTGGCCGAGGCGACCCCGGACGGCCGGCTCACCGTCTGGAGTGCGACCCAGGTGCCGCACTACCTGCATCGGTCCCTCTCGGAGGTCCTGGGCCTGCCGATGCATCGAATTCGAGTGATCAAGCCCGAAGTAGGCGGGGGCTTCGGAGGCAAGTCCGACCCCCTGCCCCACGAGATCGTCTGCGCCGCGCTCGCGATCGAGACCGGGCGCCCGGTGAAGATCCTGTTCGACCGGGAGGATGTCTTTTACACGAACCATGGGCGGCACCCGACGCAGAACGACGTGCGCATCGCCGCCGACGCAGACGGCCAGCTCCTCGCCTACGACATCGAGGCGCTCATCGACGGAGGAGCCTGGAGCTCGTTCGGCACCGTGACGACCTACTACAACGGCGTGCTGTCGATGGGACCGTATCGGGTTCCCAACTTCCGCTACAAAGGCCGGCGGGTCTACACGACGAAACCGCCCTCGGGAGCCATGCGGGCCCACGGCGGGACGAACATCCGGTATTCGATCGAACTCGCCCTGGACGAGATCGCCGAAAAGGCGGGGATCGACCCGTTCGACCTGCGCGCACGGAACGCGCTACCCCCGAACTCCACGACGGTCAATGAGTTCCGTATTACGTCGACCTCCTTCCTGAAGTGCCTGGCCGCCGCGCGAGCAGCCAGCGGATGGGACGGAAAGTTCCGACAGCTACCATACGGCCGGGGGGTGGGGCTGGGGTGCGGGTTCTACATCTCGGGGTCCAACAGCCCGATCCACTTCACGCCGAAGATGCCCCAATCCACGGTGCACCTCAAGGTCGACATGGACGGCGGGATCGCCGTACACTCCATGCAGGCCGACATCGGCCAGGGTTCGAACACCCTGCTGGCCGCGATCGTGGCCGAGGTGCTCGGCGTCGACCTCGAGCGCGTCCACGTCCAGCGCGTTGATTCGGACGTCAGTCCCATCGACCTCGGCTCGTATTCAAGCCGAGTGACGTTCATGATGGGCAACGCGGCGCGGGCGGCGGCGGAAGAGTTGAAGGGCCACCTCCTGGCCGCGGCGGCCGAGCTCCTGGGTCATCCTGCCGGGGAGCTGGAGGTTGAGCACGAACGCATCCAGCTCGCCGGGCACCCGGAAACGGCAGTGACGTTCCTTGCTGCGCTGCACAAGGCGATGGAAGAGACCGGGGCCCTCACCGCCACCGGCTCCTACCAGACCTCGCCGGTAGGCGGGACGTTCAAGGGGGCGCGGGCCGGAACCGCGCCGGCGTACTCGTTCGCCGCGTACGTCGCCGAGGTCGACGTGGACGTCGAGACCGGCGAGTACCATGTGCCGAGACTGTGGGCGGCGTTCGATTGCGGCCGGCCGCTCAACTGCCTGGCCGTCGAGGGCCAGATCCAGGGCTCGATCCACATGGGCCTCGGTCAGGTGATGGGCGAATCGATGAACTACCGAGGCTCTCGACTGTTCAACCCGTCGCTGCTCGAGTACAAGATCCCCATGCCTCAGCAGATGCCCCAGGTCGAGATCCTGCTCGTCGGGGAGGACGACCCCGCGGGTCCCTTCGGCGCGAAGGAGGCGGGCGAAGGCCCGCTGATCGCGACGCTCCCGGCGGTGGGGAACGCCCTCTACGACGCGGTCGGAGTGCGCTTCACCGAGTTGCCCATCACCCCCGACCGGGTGCTCCGGGGCATCGACCTCCGCACGAAGGAGGCTCGTCCCTGGAAGGGGGCGTAGCGGCATGCACCTCGACCCGTTCGAGCTTCACCGCCCCGCCACGGTCGACGACGCCGTGCGGATCGCCGGCGACCTGGCGGGCCGGTTCGATTTCCTGGCCGGCGGCACCGACCTGTTGCCGAACTACAAGATGCACATCAACCTCAAGCCGCACCTGGTGGCTCTTGAGGACATCACCGAGCTCGCGGGCCACTCGCTCACGCGCCTCGGCGCGATGGAGCGGCTCGGACGGCTGGAAGAGGACCCGGCGTTCCTCGCCGCCTACCCCGGATTCGCCGACGCGCTCGCGGAGGTGGCGACGCCGCTCGTCCGGTCGAGCGGCACGGTCGGGGGAAATCTGCTGGTCGAGACGCGGTGCTTCTTCTTCAACCAGAGCTATTTCTGGCGCGAGAGCCTCGGGTTCTGCCTCAAGGCCGACGGGGACCGCTGCCACGTCGTGCCGCAGAAGGAGCGTTGCTACGCGACGTTCTCTGGGGACCTGGCGCCCCCGCTCATGGCCTTGGACGCAGAAGTCGAGATCGCGGGCCCGGGCGGCCGGCGCCGCGTACCGCTTCCGCAGCTCTACGACGCGACCGGCGACGGTATCCGTCGGGTCCAACTCCGTCCGGGAGAGCTCGTAGTCGCCGTCCATCTCCCGACATGGGCTCTCGGTCAGCGCGCGCGCTACAAGAAACTTCGAGTCCGGCCTTCGTTCGACTTCCCCGAGCTCGGGGTCGCGGTCGCGGGCCGCTGGGACGACGGTGGCGTGCGACGGCTTCGACTCGCGGTCGGCGGGGTCGACACCTATCCCCGACGCTTCGACGAATTGACCGAGGCCCTCGTCGGGGGTCCCCTTACCGAGACCAAGGTCCGCGCCCTGGCCGAGGACGTGACCCGCCAGCTGCGGCCGGTCCACAATACCTTCCTGCTCCCGGATTACCGTCGGCGGATGATCGGCGTGTTCGTCCGGCGCGCGCTGGAGGAAGCCCGGGAGGGCGAGGTGGGATGACCCCGACTCCGGAGTTCGCGCTCGTGCCGATCTCGAAGTTGCACGCCCACGAGGAGTTCGAAGAGGAGAACGTCGTCGAGCTCGTGGCGCAGATCGAACGCACGGGGATCTTCGCCGACCCGATCTGGGTGTCCAAGGTCTCGCTGGTCATCCTCAACGGCCACCATCGGGTCGAGGCGTTGCGCCGCCTCCGCGCGCTCCGCGTCCCCGCCTGGATGCTCGACTACGAGACCGACATCGTGAGCCTCGAGCCGTGGCGCGCGGGACTTCCGATCACCAAGGCCGAGGTCGTACGCCGGGCCTTGGACGGGCACCTCTTTCCGCCGAAGACCACCCGGCATCACGTGCGCGTCGAGCTGCCGGTCCACACTACGACGCTCGATGAGCTGCGGCGTACCTCGCGCGGCCGAACCTATCCGGGCCGGCCGGGCCCGTCCCGACGCCCGGATGCGGGCACCCCGGAATCCGGGTAGGGTAGCGGCAGGGTCCCGTCGGCGAACCGGCGCAGCGTGTCGGCGAGCAACGCGACCTCGATCGGGTGGAGGCGAGCGCGCAGGGACTCCGGGGTATCTCCCGGGAGGACCGGCATCCGCTGTTGGGCGAGGATCGGTCCCCCGTCGACGTCGGTCGTGACCAGATGGACCGTGGCGCCGGTCTCGGGGTCGCCCGCGGCGAGCACCGAGCGGTGCACGTGGGGTCCGTACATTCCCGGCCCCCCGTGCCGGGGCAGCAACGCCGGATGCAGGTTGACCGCTCGTCCGCGCCAACGTTCTACCCAGGAAGGTGGCAGGATCGTGAGGAATCCGGCGAGCACGACGAGTTCCACGGCCCGGGTCGCAAGCTCGCTCGTCAGTTCGCGGCCCCAGTCGTCCGGGGGAGTCCCGCGCGACGGCAGCACGACCGTCGGTAAACCGTGGCGACGCGCCTTCGCAATCGCCGGAGCTTGGGGCCGGTCGGACACGACGAGCACGATGCGCGCCGGAAGTCGGCCGGCCTGCACGAGGTCGGCGAGCGCGTCCAGCGTCGTCCCCTCTCCCGAGGCGAGGACCGCGATGGGGAGCGGGACGGTCACGGTCGTGCGACCGACGCCCATTAGAAGAGGGTGGCGGACGTGAAGCGGAACGACCGCACCGCCGCGGCCGCGGTCGTGACGACGGCCCCGGCGCGTTCGGACGGGTACATCCGGCTTTCGCCGCCCAGAAGGGTGATCCCCTTGAGCAAGGTCAGCACGCTCTCCGTGAACCGTAGATTGCGAACGGGGCCGGAGAGCTCGCCGTGCTCGATCCGGTACGTGCCATCCCGGGTCATGCCCGTGATGATCCCCCGACCCGGGTCCACGACCCGTACGTAGTGGAAGCGCGTGATCAGCAGGCCGCTACGCGTGTGGCGGATCAGCTCCTCGTCGCTCGCATCGCCGGCCCGCAGGAGCAGGTGCGTCGGTTCCGGTCCGTACTCCCCCCAGGGCGACTCGGGCGGGAGGGCGTGGCCGGTGAGCGGGCGACCCAGGCGCCCGGCGGTGACCAGGTCCATCGCGGCCTCCCCCGCGATCCCGTGGTCGATCAGCGGAACGCGATGCGTCCACGTTCCTTCCGAGTCGATCGAGCGGGGAATGGTCTGGAGAGAACGTGGGTCGTCCACGAGGTTCACCCCGGGAGGCGCCACACGTTTGCCTCGGGAACGTCGTAGGCAGCTCCACCCCTCGAGCTCGCCGTGGCCCGAGAATCCGAGGTTCGCAAGAAACTGCAGTGCCTCCGCCATCGCAGGTCCGGCCAGCACCACCGGGTAACTCCCGGGCTCCACGGCTACGGGCTCGGTCCGTGCGACCCGGGCGGCGGCTTCGCGTCCCAGCCGCTCGGGGTCGAACTGCCGGACGTCCCAGTGGCCCCCGTCCGACCAGCCGGATACGGGCGGCTCGCGCTCCGGGCGGTCGACCAGGACGCTCGCCTGCACCGCCGAAAGTGCGTCGGGCCGGTCCAGACCGGAGGAGTTGACCACGCGGTGGCGTTCGAAACCGACATTGACCACCCCGGCGATCCGAGAGCCGGGGGCGCCCGCCGACGCCGCTTCGAGGATCCGTTCGGCGAGTCGGGTCGCCCCTTCGGGGGAGAGCCGGGCCGTGGCCGCGGAAAACGCGACCGGGGAACGAACCCGCCCCGCGCCGGTAGGGAATCCAGGGAACTTCCGTTCCACGGGCGCGACCCGCGCGAGCGAGCGCGCGGTGTCCCGCACCGTCGCGAGCCCCTCCGCGGAGTCATCCACCGTCGTCGCCGTGGCGAGTCGCTTCTCTTCGGCGACGCGGTAGGATACGTGAGTCGACCGTTCGATGTGGGGTTGGTGGATTCGACCGTTCGCGAATCGGATCGTGGTCCAGAACTGGTGAACGACCCGTACGTCGGCGCTAGCTCCCGAAGGTAGGTCCGCTAGGGACCGGGACACCGAATCGGTCCGACGAGATCGGGCAGTCGCCAGGGTTCATCCCCCCCGGACCGCGACGTTGCGGAACCGGCCGACCGGCGCGCCATGGCTCACCCGGGCCAGCTGCACCGGCTGGCCCTTCCCGCAGTTGGGTAGTCCCCACAGATGCCAGGTGGACGGGTCGGCAACAGCGTCCATCGAGCTCCAGAATTCCGGTCCCATGCCCGAATAGATCGGGTTGCGGACCAATTCGTCGAGTTCCCCGTGGACGATCCGCCGGCCAACCTCGGTCCCGAATTGAAAGTTGAGTCGCTTGTCGTCGATCGACCAGGAGCGGTTCGTCTCGAGATAGACTCCTTCCGTCACGCCGGAGAGCAGCTCCTCCAAGGAGAGGTCACCGGGTTCCAGGTCGATATTGGTCATGCGGACCAGCGGAGCTCGGTCCGCCCCGTCCGCACGGGCGGTGCCGCCCGAACGGCTCAAGCCCAGCTGCGCTGCGGACTCGCGAGAGGACAGAACCCCGACCAGCGTTCCACGGTGGACGATGGGCACGCGTTGCGCCGGTACTCCTTCGTCGTCCCACCCGAACGTGCCCAAGCCACCGGGTTCGGTCGCGTCAGCGACCACGTTCATCACGTCGCTGCCGTATCGAAGCGACCCGACCTTCTCCGACGCCACCCAGCTCGTGCCGGCGAATCCGGCTTCGGTGCCGAAGATACGGTCGAGCTCGACGGCATGGCCGACGCTCTCGTGCACCTGGAGGGCGAGTTGGTCGGAGCCCAGCACGAGCGTGGTCGGGCCTGTAGGGCAGGCGGGAGCGTCCAGCAGCTTCACGGCCTCCCGTCCGGCCGGCTCGGCAAGTTCCGGCAGGTTCAGCGATTCGATGAACTCGAATCCGGCCTGACAAAAGTCGCCCCCGAACGAGGTGGGAGCGCTCCGTCGCTGGACCATCGAGCCACGGATCGCGGTCGCGTTCATTCCCGCGCCCACCTGGACGATCCGGGAGGTGAACGAGGCGCCGTCCGTCGAGCCGAACCACTTTGTTTCCTGCCACGCCTGGAACGAGACGATCCCGCTCTTGACCTCCGGACCGACGTGCAAACGTGCCTCGGTGTCCGAGAGCAGTTGGACGATCTCCTCCCGCGGCACGTCGAACGGGTCGCGCTTCACCACGGAGGAGTACCGCCCGTTGCGGGGGCCCACGTCCTCGGTGACCCGCAGGCGCGCCGGAGCGGTGCGGCCGGCGGCCCGCGCGAGGCGGACGGCGAGTCGCGCGGTCGCCCGGGCGGACGTGGCTCCCAGCTCGGTGGTCCCCGCGAAACCCCAGGCCCGGTCCGTGCGGACGCGGACCCCGAGCCCCTCGCTCCGCGAGTCGGTCAGGGCGCTGGCCTTGCCGTCGCGCACCGCGAGGTGGAGCGCGCGTTGGGGAGCCACGACGCGCGCGTCGGCATATTCGACCCCGGCGGCTTCCGCGACGGCGAGTGCGGTTCGAATGAGGTCCTCCACGTAGGTGCCTCTGGCCCTCGGGGCAACCTTCGGGTTGGATAAGTCTCACGCCCGCTCGTCATCGTACCCGCGGGGAAACCGGTTAAGGGGGCCCCGCGTGGGCATGCCGGGGTACTCGCCATGCCCGACGAACTCTGGAAACATGTAGATGACCTGGTCCGAGAGCTGTTGATCCCATCCGACGCCGGCCTGGACGATGCTCTAAGCGAAAGCGCGGCCGCCGGACTGCCGACCATCCAGGTGAGCCCGTCGCAGGGGAAACTGCTGCATTTGTTGGCGAAGTCCATCGGAGCCCAGCGAATCCTGGAGATCGGCACCCTGGGCGGCTACAGCACGATCTGGCTCGCCCGGGCCTTGCCTCCCACCGGTCGTCTCGTTACACTTGAAGCGAACCCACGGCACGTCGAAGTGGCTCGGGCCAACTTGCAGCGGGCGGGGCTTTCCAGCCGGGTCGACGTCTGGCAAGGTTCGGCCCTGGAGATTCTTCCCCGCCTAGCGTCCGAGCAACTCGGGCCGTTCGACTTCGTGTTCATCGACGCGGACAAGCCCAGCACGACCGAGTACTTCGAGTGGGCCGTGCGCCTCTCCCACATCGGGAGCGTGATCGTGGTGGACAACGTCGTCCGGAAGGGGGCCGTCGTGGACGCGGAAAGTCCCGACCTAAACGTTCAGGGCATGCGGCGGTTTCTCGCGCGCGTTGCGGCCGATCCTCGGGTGAGCGCGACCGTCGTGCAGACCGTGGGCGAGAAGGGCTACGACGGGTTCGCCTTCGCGCTGGTCCTAGCGGTCCCATAGCCGGCCCGCTGCCCGGGGCGGAATCCGGCGGTCGCGGGGACTGCCCTTAACTGTGGAGTGTGCGATCCCTCGGACCGTGCCTGCCTCGCACGCCGGCCCGGGGCCGTGTAGGATCGCGGTGTGGGCCCGTCCCGGAAGTTCTGAGGACCGGCTGGCCTGGGACCCGTGGCGCAAGTGCTGGGTCGTCAGTTGTCGGGCAAGCGCGACGGGGGGCGCGGCGAACCACTCCATCCGCTGGCTCGTCTCCGCGTGGCTCGGCGTCCCCGCCGCGACTGTCCGATGGGTACGTTCGGGCCGGTCTCCCGCCAAGGTGCTCGAGGTGGCCGGTCTGTCGGATACCGAAGTTCGACGCCGTCTCGAACGTGGAAGCCGCCCGGGAACGTCGACTCCCGGGAAGTCGCCGACCCAGCCTAGAGCATCACGCGCAGATTGAGCTTCTCGGTGAGCTCCTTGTACCGGTTGCGGATCGTCACTTCCGTTACCCCCGCGACCTCGGCGACCTCTCGTTGGGTGCGGCGTTCCCCGCACTGAACGCTCGCGATGTAGATCGCGGCGGCGGCGACCCCCGTGGGTCCGCGACCGCTCGTCAGCTCCCGTTCGGTCGCCTCCTTGAGGATCTCGTTCGCGCGGGTCTGGATCTCGCCCTTCAGCTTGAGCTCCGAGCAGAACCGTTGGATGTAGTCCTGCGGGCGGGTGGGCATGAGCTTGAGGTGGAGCTCGCGGGTCATGAACCGGTACGTCCGGCCGATCTCCTTGCGTCCGATCCGCGATTTCGAAGCGATCTCGTCCAGCGTCCGCGGCACGTTGCATTGGCGGCAGCTGCCGTAGAGCGAGGCGGCGACCACTCCTTCGATCGAACGGCCCCGGATCAGATTGCGATTCACGGCCTTGCGGTAGATCATCGCCGCGGTCTCCCGCACGTTCCGGGGAAGCGCCATGCCGGACGCGATGCGGTCGAGCTCGGCCAGCGCGAACGCCAGGTTGCGCTCCGTGGCGTTCGACACCCGGATCCGCCGCTGCCACTTCCGCAGCCGGTACAGCTGCGCGCGATTGCGGGTCGGGATCGACTTGCCGTACGGGTCCCGGTTCTTCCAGCCGATCTCCGTCGACAAGCCCTTGTCGTGGATGGTGAGGGTGGTCGGCGCGCCGGTGCGCGCGCGCTTCTCCCCCTGCTCGGCGTCGAAGGCCCGCCAATCCGGGCCCTGGTCGATCATCGATTCCTCCAGCACGAGTCCGCACTCGTCGCAGACGAGCTCTCCGCGCTCGTAGTCCCGCGTCAGGTGGGTCGAACCGCAGCTCGTGCAGCGGGTCGGGACCGCCATGTCTTCCGGTCGGGCCGGGCTCTTCTCCGGGTCGGTAGGGGGTGCCTCTCCGTTCTGCATCCGTGGCCTCTGGACTACTCACGAATCAGCGTGCTGCCGAGGAGGGCGAGGCCCTCCGACGGCGAGGGGGTGCGGCGCGGGCGGACACTCAGGTACGGCTGGGCGACGGGTCCGAACACACGAACGATCCGTCCTCGCACGAGTCCCCGAGCGTCCCGGACCGCCGTTCCTTCGGGAACGACTTCCGGGCCCCGGGCCCGGACGGTCAGGTGGCCGGTCGGCGTGACAGAAAGTATCGTGCCGACCTCGCGCGTTGTCGGAAGGACACCGCCTCGCGGCAAGAGGTATAAACCACTTGCGATACGTATAAAAGCGTTACGCCCGCGAGCGCGGCCGGGCCCGACCCCGCCCCGCGACCGGCTGTCCGTTGGCGTCCACTTCTTCCTCGACCGGGACGGTTAGGCCCGGGGGAACGTAGGGCACGTAGTAGGAGGGACTGACCGGCGGCCGCCCTTCCCGGGTCTCGTCTTTCTCCTCCTTGTCCTCCTCGCCGACCTCCAGGGCCTCCTCCACCCCCGTCGGTCCGACGGTGGGGGGCCGTTGAGATTCGGGGAGCGCGGGCAAGGTGAGCGGGGGGCCTTCGGCGGCGCGCTTGCGTTCGCGCGTGAGGCGGTCGACCTCGGCCCAGAGCGCCTCGATCTCCTCCTCGGGCGTCCCGTACCGGCGCTCCTCGCTGATGGCCGCGCGCACTTGCGCCATCAGTCGCGCGGCGCTCTGCGCGTTTTGCGCCTTTCCCTTGATCCGCTGAAGCCGTCGTGCGAGGTTCCGGGCCTCCAGCAAGATCTCCTCCTCTTCCTGCTTCGGGGAGACCGTGGGCAACGCCGGAGCGCGGGGGATCCGCACGACGGCTCGCCGGCACTCCACGAGGCGTTGGGCCGATAGGGGCAAGTTCTGGTCCTGAACGGCCTGAAGGAGACGCGAGAACACCCGCGAGACCTCGCTGACGTCCTCGCCCCGGTCGCGGGCCCGTCGCATCGACACGCCGAGCTGTTGCGCTTCCTGGATGACGAACTTCGGGATCGCGTCGTTGAGCACCGCCAGGGCCAGGGAGGCGCTCGCGGCCGCCTTCTCCAGGGATCCCATGCTGAGCTGCTCGTTCATGAGCCGCTTCTTGGGATTCCCCACCCGGCGGTCCAAGTGGTCGACGTCGACCCCGATCGTTTCGGCGATGGTGCGCAACTCGTCCGCCCGGCGTAACAGTTCGCGCACCCAGGTCCAATCCGGCCGCACCCGGGCGAGCAGCGCCTCGCCGCGTTTCACGACGGCCGCGGCCTGCGGCTGCGCGCCGGCCCGGATCGCTTCGTCGTACGCGGCCCGGATCTGCGCCGTGGGGAACGGCAGCCCTTCCCCCTCGAGTACCTGCCCCTGCTGCAGCACTGCGTCCAGTCGGGCCATCCACTGGCCGGGAGGACCGGATTCCTTCGCCATGGCCTAGGTCCGGGAGGCCTCCGAGGAGAGCATCCGCATCAGTCGGCTGAGCGTGAGGTCGGCTTCCTTCAACTGACGCGCCCGAAGGAGCTCGGTGGCTTCGCGGATCTGGATCGCGGCGTCGCGGGCGGTCTCGCTGTCGGGGGGCAGCGTCCGGACCCGGCCCGCGAGCATGCGGGCCTTCTTGAGCAGGCGGTCGAGCATCGCGTCCTCGGTCTCCGGCGGACCATCCGTGTCGGAGATGATGGCGGAGGGACGCGTCGCGGCCTGCACCTCGAGCTCGGCCAGCTCCTGGCGCAGGTCGCGCACGCTCTGGACGGCCTCGGATAAGCGGCCTTTCTTCAGGTGCCGAGTGGCCTCGAGGTGCAACCGGCGCGCGACCGCGCTCGGTGGGTGGTCTTCGGGGTACTGGTTCAGCGTTGATTCGTGCCGGGTCAGCTCGGTTTCGAGCGACGACGGGATCGCCTCGTGCAGCAGCATGAGGGTCTGGGCCGCTTCCTGGGCGATGGTGTCCAAGGCATCCTCGGTGACGTCCGGTCCAGCGAGGCGCTCCCGGATCTCCTCGAGCTCACTCGAGATCTCCCCGAGCGGAATGTCGAGGTCCGCGGCCTCGTTGCGCAGCCCCTCGATCTGGGCGAGCAGGCCCTGGAGCCCCTTCCAGTCATTCTCGAATTGACCGATCCGCTGCTCCGCTGCGATCAGGAGCGTCGCTCCCTCTTCCCGTTCTCCGTTCTGGATCGCCGTCGAGAGCTGAGCGAAATCCGGACCGAGGGCGAACCGCACGCCGGTTTTCACAAGGAGACGACGTCGTTCCTCGAGCAGGTGGAGCCGCTGCTGGAGCACTTCGTCCGTCTGAGTCTCCAGCCGCTGTTGCGCGGAGCGCAGGATATCGAGCGCCTCGGTCACGCGCCCCTCCGCCTCGCTGAGCGCGGCCTGGCACATCTCGGCGGTCACGTCCGGTCCGGGACCGAGTCCGCGGACCAGGTCCATTTTCGACCGAAGGTCGAGACTGATCGCCGCGTTCAGCTCCTCTTCGGCGGACAAGGGCGGTGCGGGAGGCTTCGCGCGGCTTACGCTTGCGACGACGGGCCCGTCGGCGGTCGGTGCCGCCTCGGCCGACTCCGCCATCGATCGCAATCCCTCGATCGCAAGGCCCGTCGGAAACCCACACACCGAGCAGTGGGCAGCCGTGGCCGGGATCGGCTGTTCGCAGATAGGGCAACTCGAATGCACGGTAGGACCCTGTACAACCTCCAAAACGGTGCCCCCACCCTTAACGCCTTCCGTCCCGAGGACGGGCGGCGTGACGAAGAATCGACGCCGGGTTATCCGCCAGAGAACGTCGACACCACGACCAGGTGCAGGGGCCGGTCGATGGGCGTGTCCAACGGGATCGGGGTATCGTCGAGCAGCACGGCGCTCCCCTCGGGGGCCTGGCCGGCCGAGCGAAGGGCCGTACGCACCGGAGTGCCCACGGCTACCTGCAGTCGTCGGCGGTCGACGGCCGCGCCGCGGGTGAGGTCCAGGACGACCGACACGGTGGGAGCAGAGGAGGCGCTGAGGGGGAGAATCCCCGTCGCCCGGGGCGGATCCCGAACGTCCTTTGAACTCCCGCGATGCATACGCACCACCAGATCTCGAATCTGGCGCCTTGGCCGAGCTAGGCTACCTCAGCACCCGGCTCGTCAGGAGTTCGCCCGGAATAAGGCCTTTTCCGGGCCGGCGTCAAGTCTACCTCGCCTCGAGGCCCGGCGCGAGGGCGGGCCCTCCCCCGTGCGAAACACGTCACCCCCTCCTCTTCGGGATACCTTGCCATCCCGTTCGGGTGCGGTGACCATCGCGACCGTCCGATGGCCCCGGAGGAGCGTTCGATCCACGGAGCGGGCAATTCTAGCTCGACTCGGATCCGTTCGAAGGCTCGGGCAGGGCATTCCGAACGTCATGGCGCACCCACCGCGCAAGGATGGCTTGTCCCGCCCGCACGACGACGTAGATGCCGAACGCGATGCTCACGATGAAGAAGCTGGCGGGGTATTGCGCGTAGAACTGAACGAACAGCCCGACCCAAGTGGCGAAGAGCGCCACCAGGATCGAAACGACGATGGCGTAGAGTGGCCGCTTGGTCAGTCGAACCGCGACGGCCGCCGGTGTTACCATCAGCGCGAAGATGAGCAGGACGCCGATCACCTGGACGGCGATCGATATCGCGACGGCGAGCAGGACCATGAACGTCACGCCGAGGGCGACCATCGGTAGCCCCCGGGCTTCGGCCACGTCCTCGTCTAGTGACGCGAACAAGAGACGGCGATAGATCAGCGCCATCACCGCCAGGACCACCACGCTGGCCTCCAGCGTGAAGACCACGCCGCCGTCGCTGATGCCGAGAATCTCTCCGAACAGGATGGAGTAGGCTTCGGTGGCGTATCCATTGTACAGACTCAGGAACAGCAACCCCACCCCGAGCATGAACGCGAGCACCGTGCCGATCTCGAGATCTCGGTTGGCGGCGCGCCGGCCCAACAGGCCCATTCCCGCCGCTCCGGACGTGGTGAACAGCAGGAGGCCGTAGATCGGGTTGACCCCGAAGAGCACGGCGCCGGCGGCGCCCGAGAAACCGACATGGCCCAGGGCGTGGGTCGCGAAGGCAGAACGACGCACGACGACGAAGTAGCCGATGATTCCCGCGACGATCGAGATGATGGTCCCCGCCTCGAAGGCATTGCGCATGAAGCTAAACTCCCACATCGTGCGAAGGTCGGTGACGATGTTCCAGCTGAAGGCGACGGCCGCACCGGTCATCCGTTCTCGCCCCCGTGGATGTCCTCGCCGCCGACGATCACGATGTTGTTTCTAGAATCGTGCAGCACCTCTACCGGAACCCCGTACAGTTCCGTGAGCGAGCGGGACGTCAGGACGAGCTCGGGGGGGCCGGTGGCCACATTGCCGTTGGCGATGTAGATCACCTTGTCCAGGCACTGGATGAGCGGGTTGATGTCGTGGGCCACGAGGAGGGTCGTCACGTTGCGCGACCGGACCAATCCGTGGATCACCTCCACCAGGGCGCGGCTGCGCCGCAGGTCAAGATTGGAAAGAGGTTCGTCCAGGAGCAACATCTCTGGGTCCCCCACTAGCGCCTCGGCGAGGAACACCCGCTGGAGCTCCCCGCCGGACAACGAGCCGAGGGACTTGGGCCCCAATTCCACGGCACCGACCGCCTCGAGGGCTGCGGCCGCGGCCTGTCGCTCAGCGCGGAGGGAGAAGCTGAGCCCCCACTTCGTGCCCGAGACGCCCAAGCGTACCAGGGTCTCCGCGGCCACATGGGTCTCGTTGTCGATCGTGTGACGCTGCGGGACGTAACCGATCCGATGGTTCCCTCGTCGGGGGGAGGCGCCGAACACCGTCAGGGCGCCTGCCATCGGACGCTGCAAGCCCAGGAGCAGGCGGAACAGGGTGGTCTTCCCCGCCCCGTTCGGACCGATGACGGCCACGAACTCCCCGCGACGAACTTCGAACGTGGCGTCTCGCCAGACGAACTTGTCCCGGTAGCCCACCTCCAGGTGCTCGGCTCGAACGATTTCCGCGGTCCCGAGGTCGTCCCGGGGAAGAGTAGATGTTCCGCTCACGTTCGATTAACGACCGAGTGCCTTGGCGTTCAGTGCGTTCTCCAGCTGCAGGTATTGGGCGTTCATCCAGACCTGGAACGTCACGCCAACCGGTTGGATGGTCTCCGTGACCGACACCAGACTGACGTTGTTCTCCACCGCGATCACCTTCATGTTGTTCGTGATCGGGGTCACGGTCTGCGCGTTGTAGACCAGGACGGAGATCTTTCCGCTCTGGAGCTGGCACTGGAACTCCACCACACTCTGGGCCGGCGGGTCGTTTCCTTCAGCGATCGCCTTCATGAAATCCGGCGGAGAGACGAGGTCCAGGTTGGTGTAATTGGCCAGGTAGACGAAGATGCTCTCCGTGGAGGCGACGAGCGTTCCGGCGAACTGGTGCTTGATCTCGGCCGCGCGACCGTAGAGCTCTCCCAAGGACGCGTTCAGGGTCGCATAGTTCTCCTGGAAGAAGCTGGTCGAAGCGGGCTGGATCGTAACGAGGTCCGAGTACATCGCGGCCACGGTCTGGTTCACGTACGTGGGGTTGTACCACATGTGCGGATTGCCCGTCACGATGCCTCCCGTGACACTCACTCCGTTCAAGTCGCCGACATTCAAGACGACCTGACCGGGGGTGTCGGCCGCGGAGATGAGCTGGAGCGCCCAGTCGTCGTAACCAACTCCGTTGACGATCACGAGTTGAGCATTGGCGACCGCGACGGCATCGGAACTGTTCGCCTCGTATTCGTGCGGATCGGCATTGGGGTCGGTCACTATGCTGAGCACCGAAGTATGGTTCCCGCCCAGCTGAGAGACCAAACTCCCCCAGAAGTTCTCAGCGGCCACGACCTGGATCACCGCGTCGGAGGGGACCGAACGTGTGGAGCGGTCGGAGGTCGATGGACTAGCCACCGCCGGGGCTATCGAGCCTATGTGAGAGGCACTCGGAAGGACCGAATCCGCAGCCCCAGAGTCGGCGACCGTCGTCCCGGCGCAAGGGGAAGCAGGAACGGTGCTTGAGAGCACCTCGTACCCGATCGCCCCCGCTACGACAATAACGGCCGCAACTATGGCCACGGTCCTCATCGTTCTCTTCAACGCGGAATGCCTCCCTATGCTTCGCGAACGCGACGGCTAGTCCGTCGCCCGGTTCGGGGAGTGGCACGGGGCGATGGGTGCCCCATGGGGACAGACCGGAGGGTGGCCCTCGGCGGCACAGAGTTCCTCCACCGTACGGTGACTCAGGGCGAGGTCGATCTCCCGAGCCGCCTTGCAGGTGGCCTCGGCCGAGAAGCCCGCACGAGAGAACAGACTCTCGGCGACGCGGTGGTGTCGTCGATACTCCTCCAAACAGGCAGATCCCCGGCCCGTGAGGCGGCTCTTTCCACGATAGCGCGAGATCAGGCCGAGTTTTTCGAGCGGTCCCATGTGGGCCAACGCCGAAGGCGGTCGAACGTGCAATCCGGAGGCGACGTCCTTCAGACTCGCCCCATGGTCCTCCTGCTGTCGCGTCGCGATCACACGGAGGGCCTCGAGCTGGCGGTAGGTCAGTCGCTGGAGCGTCTCCATGGTGAGAGGAAGAAATCTGCGATATATAATGCATATCCTAATTATTAGATATTATTGAACTTTATGGACGAGGGGAGCTCGGGTCGGCCGAGCCGGTCGGGGATCGAGGCGCGCAGTCGAATTTCCGGGAACGGCGCGTCACCGGGGAGCAGGTGCGGAGCCGCCGATCGCGGACTTCAGTCGGGTGATCGCGTCGACGGGCAACGGATCGACCTTCCTACGATCCGCGAGGAACAGACTGACGTGGTCTCCGAAGGCGATCCCGCGCACCAGGGCTTCGAGGCGGTCCTCCGCGTCGAGCGGGACCCGCACTACGCGCGCCCCCTTGCGGAGGAGAAGATGCTCGAGATAGCGCAGGCTCGTGCGGATCAACGCAGGCTCCTCCGACCACTCGAGTAGGATCGCGGCGCAGCGGGCCGCCTCGGAGCGGGGTATCGCGTCCCAGCCGACGATGGCGTTGTGGAACAGCTCGGGTACCTCGTCGAACACCGCGAGTCGCTTCGCGTTCTCCTCGATCTGCGTCTTCCACCGTCGGGCCAAGGCGAGGAAGGAGCCCTCGGCGTATACGAACGGGAGCCGGTCGCCGACCTGAGTGGCCACCGCGGCGGCCGGTCCTCGGGCGCGCGCGAGCAAGCCGATCAGGTCATGGACGCGGTCAGCGACCCGGGTGATCCGGTCCTCGTTCGATTCGGGAAACCATGGGTCTAAGATTCCGAGGACACCCCCCAACAGGTTGCCCACCGCGGCGCGCGGTGGCAAGCCCGGGGGCACGGTGAGAACCGGTACTCCCTGCTCGGCGGCCCGGTCGGCGAGTTGACCACCGGACGTGACCACCGTACGGTGGGCACCCAAGCGCCCGCAGACGTCGAAGGCTCGCAGGGTCTCCCAGGTGTTGCCCGAGTAACTCACCAGAATCACGTGAGCCCGCCGGTCCAGTCCGCGCGGGAGCTCCGGAGTGCGAACTACCGAGAACAACGCCGGAGTCTCCGAATCGACGATCCCCCGGGCCAGGTCGGCGGCAATCCCCGAGCCCCCCATGCCGACCGCGACGATCTGGCGGGCGTCGAGTTTCGCCGGAGCGAGTTCGAGACCCGTGGCAAACCCCTCGCGCAACGCGGTCGGGAGGTTCGCAGCGAGGGCCCGCATCCGAGCGGGTCCGTCCGAGATAAGTCGCGCCATCGGGTACACTCGGTTCCCCGCCGGGACTTATGGATTACGGGGGAGCGCGCCACTCTCGGGGAAACTACAAGAAGCCCTCGGACCCATCCTCGAAGTACGGTGACCGATCCGTCCGGACGCCCTCGCGCGGGAACTCCCGTAGCCGACCCGCGCGCTCCCGCCCCATACTTGGAGGGACGTGTATCGACTGGGAACCCCGGGCTGGACGCCATGCTGGAGGGGGGGCTGGTCGCCCGCCGTCCCTACCTCGTGGTGGGTCCTTCGGGAACCGGCAAGACAACCCTCGCGCTGCAGTTCCTCTGCGAGGGGATACGACGGGGCGAGCGAGCACTGCTGGTCACGTTAGAGGAACCGCCGAACGAGGCCCGGATCAACCACCGCGGTTTCGAGCCCGAGCTCGACCAGGTCGAAGTGTTCGACGCCATTCCGGACATCATGCGTTACGAGCGCGTACCGTTCAAGGACATCGCCTCGGTTCGGTCGGCCCAGCCGTTCTCGGACGTTTCGCTGGTGATCCGCCGTTCGCCCGAGCTCTCGGCGGTCGAGGTCACGATGGCGGCTCTCGAACAGATGTTGCGCACGGAGGTGATCCGTCGGGGGTACTCTCGGATCGCGATCGATTCGCTGACGGCGCTGCAGTACTTCTGCATGAAGGGATTCGACCTGGTCGCCGGGGCCCAATCGTTCCTGCGATTCCTTTCCGACCTTCGGGTCACCACGATCCTCACCGTGGAGTCGCCGCTCGAGGATGTGGAGACGCCGGAGCGGGCCATGGCCCGGGGAGAGATCCGGCTCTTCCGTTGGGAGCTCGAGAACCGCAGCGTCCGCGCGATCGGCGTGGAGAAGTTCCGCGGGAGTCCGCACGACGTTCGGCTCCACCCGTACCGCATCGGTTCGAAGGGGATCGGCATCGACCTGCAGACCACGATCTCCCGGGACACTCGACAGATTATCGAACCCGGCCGCCCCGTGGAACCGATCCCCGCTCCCACCCCGATACCCCTCGAGGAGGTGATCTCCCCAGTCGACTCGCTGGCCGAGGAGGTCCGCGACCTGGTGCTCGTCGGCGCCGAGATCGGCCCGGTCCGAACCGAAATCGAGGCCGCCCTCGGGGCGGCCGCGGCCGGTGAGCTCGACCGCTCGCGCGGACACATTTCTCGGGCGACAGCGCTCGCGATCGGACTTTCCGACTCGTTCCGCCAATCGATGAGCGACTCGACACCCCACCCGACGGATGTCACCGCGGCGTTTCAACGGATCAACCAGCGGGCGGAGGCCGCCCGGGCCGGGCTTCCCCCCACGCGGCTCCCTCCCCCCAAGGTCCTCGAGATACAGCTCGAGTGGGTCCTGTCGCTGCTTCCCCCGTCGGTGGCCCCCTCGGTACCTGAGGTCCCTCCTGGGGCCGTAGCGGTACTCGAAGGGCCGGGTCCCGTCCCGGTGACCCCATCACCGACGTCTTCGGTGTCACCGGTCGAGTTCACCGCCTCTGCGCCCGGTCCCACCGTTCCGGCGGCTCCAGTTCCGGGACCATCGATCGTCGCTGCCGTCGCGGCTGTCGAACCGCGGTCGAAGCTGGAAGAAGCAGCGAATCTCCGACCGGAACCGGCACCGCTTCCTTCGGCGACTTCCCATACACTGGTTCCGAGCGACACTGAGCCTCGCGCAGCGCTGCCCGTCGGACTTCCTCCGGTCATCCACCCTTCGACCACTCCACTTCACGACGTATCCACACCCGGGACTCGGATCGCGCCGCCGGCCCTTCCCACTCGGCGATCAACCGCTACCCCGCCGTCGCTGGCCGCTAAGCCAGCTGCCATCGTAGGCGCTCTGCCCGCACGGGGCGCGTCGCATACTTCCCGGGCCGAAGAACGCCCTCCCCTCCCCCACGCCCCGGCACGGATCCCTACTCACGAGAAATCCGCCCCGCCCCGGGAGGCCCGCCCTGCGGAAGTCGCGCGTCACGCTCTCGTTCTGGCCGTTACGACTCAACCGCACCCAACGCCGACGGTCCCGGCTCCTCCCCTGTCGCAAGGGCCACCGACGGCAGCAACTGCCATCGCCAAGCGACGCCGGAAGACGTCCACTGCGTCGCGCAGGAAGCTCGCGCCGACCGAGCCTGGGACCGTGCCGCCATCCTCGGCCCCTGGGTCTCCGATGACGTCAACGAACGTTGCGCCCAGAGAAGGTGACGAGACTACCCCCGTGCTTCCCGCACCGACGCCCGAGGCGGCAGGGCCTGGGCCGATCCCAACGACGAAGCCTAGAAAGCGGACCGCGCGGAAGCGCAAAGCGCCCCCCGTCGTGGCGGCCACCGCCGGCACGATCCCCCCCAGCACGTCCGGTGGACCCACGGCAGCCGCTCCCCCGAGTGAGTCGGCGATTACGCCGAAGGAAGGCGAATGAGCGCACCGGACCTGTTGGCCGAGCACCGGGTTCCGACCGGGATCCCCGGACTTGACCGGATGCTCGGAGGCGGACTGGTATCGGGCCGACCCTACCTCATCACCGGAGGTACCGGGAGCGGCAAGACGCTCATCGGACTCACGTTCCTGCTGGAAGGTCTGCGCCGCGGCGAGGAGGTCCTGCTCGTCGCGGTCGACGAACCCCCGAACGAGATCATGGAGAACGTCCGCTCGTTCGGCTGGGACCTTTCGGCGGTAAAGACGCTCGAGGCGAACCCCGGCACGCACGCGATCAAGCGGAACATGGCGGTGCAGGAGATCCGCACCATGACCGACCTCAAGGCCATGCGCGACCTCTCCCAGGAAGGGAAACGCGCGAGCGAACTTGAGGACATCTCGATCCAATCGATCCAGCTCAAACTGCGGCAACAGATGTCCAATCTCCCGTTCCGCCGCGTCCTGGTCGATTCGATCACATCCATTCGCCGCTTCGCGATCAAATCCTCGGTCGACCCTCAGGCCGAGCGCACAGAGATCCAGTCACTCCTGCGATTCTTGTCGGAAGCCGGGGCCACTACGATGATCACCGCGACGCCCAGCGACCCCGCCGTGCTGACGCCCGAGGAGATTCTCACCCGCGGGGAGATACTTCTGACCCGGAAATGGGTCGGAGACCGCTCGGTCCGTCAGATCAAGATCGTTCGAATGCGCGGGTGCGCGCACGACCCAGAGCGTCGACCGTTCCTGATCACCTCCCAGGGGATCGTTCTCGGGTAGTACGGACCGACCCGCCGGTGGTAAGACGGAGGTTCACTTCCCCCGTTCGTGGCGCACTGGCTGATCAAGGAGGAGCCCGACCATTACGCCTGGGACGATCTCGTCCGCGACGGCAAGACGCAGTGGGAAGGCGTGCACAACGCCCTCGCACTGCGCCACCTGAAAGCCATGCGGCCCGGGGACCGGGCCATGTTCTACCACACGGGCTCGGAGCGCAGTTGCGTGGGAATCATTGAGGTGAGCGGCACGCCCCACTCGGACCCGAAGGACGACCGGGGGTCCTGGTCGGTCGAGGTCCGTCCGGTACGACCGTTGCACCGACCCATCCCTCTCGCGGAGGTGAAGGCCGACCCCGCCCTCGCCGGCTTCGACCTGGTCCGGATCTCACGCCTCTCCGTCCTGCCGGTATCGACCGACCAGTGGGCCCGCCTGCTCGCCCACGAGGACGCCGCCGCGTGGCCTCCGACGCGGCCTACGGAAGCACGCGCGGGTCGCGGGCGAGGAACTGCGCGACGGCCGAGGTCAACCGCGGCGCGGCGAAGACGTTGACAACCCAGTCGGAAGGTGGGCGCAGCGCGAGGGAGCGCCACGGACTTAGGCCCCGGAACGGGTAGGTCGCCCGATCTCCCGAGATGAGCGCGACGTGGGACCAATCGTCCTCCGGACTTTCCCGTGGCTCGAGAGCGGCGAGGTCGACGAGGACGGAACCGGGGGCGCCTCGAACCGCATGGGCGAGCTCATCTTCGAGCACCCGGCGGTCCGCCGGACGGCGGAGCAATCGGGTCCAGCGTTTTCGGGTGGTCGACCGGAGCGAAGCCCAACCGAACGCGCGCTTGTACAGCCGTCGCTCGACGAGGCCACGCACGAGGGTCGCGCTGAGGCTCCCGGCGTCGCGAAGCCGGGCGAACAGGTCCCCATCGGTCGCGGCGAACACCTCGCGCGCAGACTCCGGATACCCCGGCATCCGCTCGACGGCCGACTGCGCCATCATCTCGGCCGCCCGCACGGTCTTGTGGTAGTAGACCGACGTGTACATCAGCGCCCGACCGACGAGGAATCCCTCGACCGCGCTTCGTCCCTTTTCCGCGAATCCGAGGCGGCCGTCCGAGGAGCGGACCGTGTCGAGCAGGCGGACGGCATCGATGGCACCGTGGCCCACCCCAGTGTAGTACGCATCCCGTTGAAGGTAATCGATCCGGTCCGCGTCGATCGCACCGTGCAGGATCTGTCGGAACAAGGGCGGACCGGATCCGCGCCGCCTCGGGTCGATCAGGTCGGCGACCGCTCGCGGTTCTACTTCGAAACGCTCGAGGACCCGCGGGACCTCGGGCCGGCCCCAGGGACCACCCACTTCGGTGCCCTCGATCCGAGCGCGCGAAAGCGCCTCGTGGCCGAACCCCAGAACTTCGCGCATCGGGGAATCCAGAGTGTGAGAGAACGGTCCATGCCCCAGGTCGTGCAGGAGAGCGCCGGAAGTCACGCGAGAGGATTCCTCGCGGGAGAGTCCAAGACGGGACGCCATCTGGCCCGCCACCCAGAACGTGCCGAGCGAGTGTTCGAGGCGAGTGTGATTCGCCCCGGGAAACACCAGGTGGGCGAATCCGGTCTGGCGGATCCCCCACAAACGCTGGAATTCCGGGGTGCTTACAAGCGCGAGCGCGACCCCGTCCAACCGGATGGGTCCGTGGACGGGGTCGAAGATCGACTTGTGCGGCCGCGTGCGGCTACTTCCGGTCGGCACGCTCGCTCGACCGCGCCCGAACGGATAAAGCGACGGGACCGCCGCTCGAAAGTTTCCCCCGGGTCCGAACGTATTTATGACGACATCGCCGTCCGCCGGCGCCCATGGCCGAAGAGGAGTCAGCGCCAGCGGTCGACGCCGACCCTCTCAAGGAGGTGCACCGCCGATTCCAGGCGGCACAAGCCGCCGAGGCGCGTCCGGACCGGGCACGCTACCTCAGCGCGCTCAAGGCGTTCCTCGCGACCGTCGAAGCGCACCATAAGGAGCTTGCCCCGTCGGGAAGCGAGATCGCGCCGATGCTCGACGAGGTGGCGATGTCGTTCTCGCGGTCGTCGCATCCGGATCTCGCCCGCCGCGCGGTCGACCTGGGGCTCGGCTTTGCACCGGGGTCCTCGACCCTGCTCCACCACAAGGCGCTCATCCTTCTCGCCCAGAATCATGACCTGCCCCAGGTCATCACCCTGGTCGACAAGGCCCTGGAAGGGAACCCACACGACAAAGGGCTGTGGGCGACCCGAGGCGATGCGCTCCGCCTTCAGGACCGGACGACCGACGCGGTGGAGGCGTACCTCCACGCTCAACAGCTGGACGCTGCGTCGACCCAGTACGTTGACAAGGCGCTCAAACTCGCGCCGCACGACCCACGGGCACTCCGCGCGAAGCTCGACCTCGCTCGCGCGCTCGGTGGGGAAGTTCCGGCCCTCGACGCCTGCGACGAACTGTTGAAGGCGAACCCGGACGACCTCGAGCTCCTCTACGCGAGGGCCGAGCTGCTCGCTGCGCTCGGTCGGGCCGCGGACGCGCTCGAGCCACTCGAACGCGTACGCTCCGCGCACCCGGAAGATGCGCGGGCCGCCCTGCTCGATGCGCGACTGCTCTACCAGCTCGGGCGGGAGGAGGACGCGCAGGCTATCGCGAAGGCGATCGTGGAGAGTCCGAGTTCCCCGGACCCCGCCGCGCTCGAAGAACTCGCCGCCCTCGCCGAACCGAAAACTCCCGAGCTCGCCCTCGCCGCGCGAGAGCGCTTGCGCGAAGTCGACCCCCGGAACATGCAGAACCTGCTCGAATTGCGTAGCCTGGCGATCCGCCTCGACCGACCGGAGGCTGCCCTGGGCGCCTGTCGGGCGGTGCTGGCCGCGCACCCGCAGAACCTGGAGGCGATGCGGGGGATCGCGGAGATCGAGCAGTCGCAAGGACATGTCGATGCGGCCCTCGAGGCCTACCGTGAGCTGCTGAAAGCGCATCCCCACGCCGTGAGCGAGCTTCGGAAAGGTCTGGAGGCGGCGCGGGAAGCCCAGAAGCCGGAACTGATCAAGGAGTTCGCGCAAGCCATCCTGGCGGAGGACCCGGTCGATCTTGGGGCCCAGCTCGCGCTCGCCCGCAGCTTCGCGGGGGCGGGCGATGTCGCCGCGGCGGTCCGGGCGTACGACGCGCTACTCGAAGCCCACCCCGGCGAGCTTCCCTACTTGCTCGAGAAGAAGGAGGTGGTCGCGCAAACGAACGACTCCGCGCAACTGGCCCCCGTACTCGACGAGCTGTTTCGACTCGACCCCACCCGGACCGATGTCGCCGTCGAGCGGGGGAATCTGTATCTCGCGCTGGCCTACGACCGCCCCGAGGGCTCGTCCGAGCGAGACCAGGCCGCGCGCACCGCGCTCGTCTCGTATGAACGGGCGTCGAGCGACGCCGAAGCGGCCGACATTGCCGAGCTCGGGATCGCGCGTGCCTCCCGTCTCGTCAACGACCACGACCGTGCGATTCGGGCCTACGAGACCTTCCTGCAGCGGGAAGAGAACCACCTGCGGCACGACATCCTCAAGGAGCTCGGCCACGCCCTGCGTGAGACCGGCCGCTACTCCGAAGCCGCCGAGGCGTACAGCCGGGCGATCGCGGGCGGCCTCGAGGACCCCGACCTGTTCTGGGGGGCCGTGGAAGTCCTGAGCCTATTGAACCAGGAGGCGCGCGCGCTCCAGTTGCTCGAGATGCTGCTCCGTCGCGAGCCGACCAACCCGCTCTATCTGCGGAAGCGCGGCCAGCTCCTCCTAAGAGCCGGCCGACGTCCGGAGGCGCTCAGCGTACTCCAGCAGGCCGTGCAGGCTGCCCATGGCGACCCGCATTCGTACTTCGAGGTGGCCGAGGCGTTGCGCTCCCAGGGCGCGTATGCCGACGCTCTCAGCTACTACCGCAAGGGTCTCGAGGTCGAACCGAAGAATCGGCACGGGCGGCTGGCCCTCGCCGAGACCCTTCAGCTCGCTGGTCAGTATTCCGAGGTCGTCGGGATCGTCGATCCGCTGCTGACCGAGGACCCGAATGATCTCGCGGCGTGGAAGGTCCGGGGGGACGCGCTGCGGTCCCTGGGCCGCCCGACCGAGGTGCTCTACTCGTTGCGGGCGATCCTCCTTCTTGAACCAGACAACGGGCCCGCCTTGCTCGAGATGTACCGACTTCACAGCGATGCCAAGGAGACCAAGGAGGCGTTCGAGACGCTCACGCAGCTCCTCGCCACGAGTGCGCCGGAGGCCCAGGAGGCCACGTTGCACCTCGAACGGGGCGACCTCGCCGCGAGTCTGGGCCTGACCGAAGAAGCGAACGGGTCGTACGAGCGCGCGGCCCAGATCGACCCGATGTACCGGATGGAGATCGCGACCCGTCGGGCCCGGCTCCGATTGAATGCAGGAAGGCCGGACCTCGCGCTCGAGGTGTTGGACGATGGGCTGAAGGCGGCCCCGGCGGGCGCGACCTCGAACGTCGGGGCCTTGCTGTTGCGGGCCGAGATCCTCGGAGCGCTCGAACGCCCGGCCGAGGCCCGCGCCGCGTTCGAGGAGGTCCGACAGCGAGAACCGAAATCGCCGGTCGCCCTCGCAGGGATCGCGAGGTCCATGCTAGAGGAAGGAAAGCACGCCGAAGCAGGAGAGTTCCTGCGGAGCGCGATCCCGCAGGCTCCGCCGCAGGAGTCGCTCTATCTGCTGCTCGCGGAGGCCGAAGGCGGCCTCGCCCATCTCGACCTCGCTACCGACGCGGTGAAGAAAGGAGTCGAGGTTCTCCCGAAGAGCGTCGCGTTGTGGGTTCGATTAGGTGAGCTCGACATCGCGCGCCAGGCTTGGCCGGACGCCGCGAGCGCGTTCGCCCACGCCCTCGCCCTGACCCCCACCGCGGTCGACGTGCTGCTGCGTGCCGGGTTCGTTGCGGAGCGCCTGGGCCACCCGAACGAAGCCCTTGCACTCTACGACCGAGCCGCCGAGTCCGACCCGAAGAACGTCTCGGCATGGACGAGCCGGGGGCTGGCCCTCATCGCGACCGGACGCCCCACCGACGCGGTGACCAGCTTCGACCGCGCCCTGGCACTCGATTCGGATTCCGGACCCGCGAAGGATGGCAAGAAGGTCGCGACCCAGAAGACCCGCGACGCGGAGATCCAGCGCTACGGACGCGAGGCGCTCCTGCTCGAAGCGCGGCTCAACCGGACGGTCGCGAAGAACGACCTGTTCGTCACGTTGCACGTGCCCTACGAGTTCCTCGAACCCGTGCTTTCCGCGATCAGCCGGAGTTCCAAGATCGACCTAGAACACCTCGACGCGACCGAGGTGCGCGACCTGGAGAACGCCTCGTATCATCTCGTCACGTCCGCGCTCGAGCATCGACCGCCGGGGATCGAGCGTCGGGGGTTCACTCTCGCCGATGTCGCGGTCCTCGCGCCTCCGAACTACTCGCTCGACCAGATCCACCGCCTGTTCGGCTACCTCAAGGCGGTACTCGAATCCGACCTTCGACCGGAGAATCTCGCCCTGACCCCCGATGTGGAGGAGCTGGCCCGCAAGGCGCTCGTGCTCCCGCCGGAACAGCGGACGTTGTTCCAGCTCGTCAAGAACCTGCGGGTCGGGGTCTACAAGGCGCGACTGATCAAGGTGGTCGAGGAGGCCGGGTCGGCGGTGCACGCTCCGCTGGCTTCGCTCGACCTCGGAGCCTATTCGCCGGAGTTCCGGACCGCCCCCGGTACAGAAGGAGTCGCGGCCGACCAGTTCGTCGCCGAGGAGGAGACGGCCACCCCGCAGCATGCCTCCGGGTCGGTGCCGGCCGGACCTGCGGCGCATGGCGCGGACTGGTCCGCGAGCCCCGAAGCCATGGGAGCGAGAGCCCCGATGGCGGTCGCCGTTCCCGCCCACGACACGCCTCGCTGCGTCGGATGCGGGGGGATCGCTTCCGTCCGGCATTCCTGCACCGCGCCGCTCTGCCAACATTGCATCGGCCAGTTCCCGAATTGTCCTAAATGCGGGCTGCCCATCTCCACGATCACCATTCACCCGATCGATGGAGTCGAGGTCCACCCGACCCGACATCTCGCCCCCCGGTCCGGTGGAGCGCTGGGGACGCTGAAGGGTGTGTTCCAACGGCAGAAGACCCCGATTCCGAGGATGGAACCGGCGCCGAAGGCGCCCGCACCCAAGCCCGAACACCCGGCGAGATCTTCCCATCCGTCGCCCGAACGGATCCGAGAGAATACGGCGCCGGTCCCCTCCGCCCACAAGGACGGCGCCCCGTCGGCCGGCAAGCCGCCGGCGATGCCGACCAAGGCCAATGCCGAGCCGCCCGCACCCCCCGTACCCTCCGGCGTCCGCCCAAAGCGCGACAAGAAGGACGATGAGCCGCGGCTGTGAGGGGGCCGGGTCTGCGGCTCACCCTCTTATAGTTCCATCGACATTTTCGACGGGTCGGTGTCCATGGCAGCTATGTCTCCCGCGTTGCAGCCCGTGAGTTCCAAGTGGAGCGGCTGGGTCCTCTCCGGTCTGTTCCTGATCGTGGCGGTACTGCTCTTCGTCGCCCTGTACGTCACCATCACGGGGAACGAGCACTTCTGGGCGCTGATCGCAATCGGGATCTTTGCCCTGCTCTTCGCGGTGGGCTGCTATTTCATGGAGGCGTTCTCGCGGGACCCCTCCGCGCAGCGGTCGCTCGCCTGGGGTTTCTTCGGGATGGGGTTCGCCGTGCTCATCCTGTCGATCGGGCTCGGTCCCAGCTACGGTGTCCTCTCGCTCGTCGCGCAATTGTGGGGACTGATCATCGTGATCGTGGCTCTCGCCGTCTCGGTCGGACTGATCGCGTGGCGCACCCGTTCGGTGACGGCCACCCAGAACCAGATGGTCTCTCGCGGCTCCTGGCAGCGCGAAACGGCGCCCTCCGCATTCTCCTACGCCGCGGCGAATTCCCCGAGCGTGCCGGCTACCGCGCCCCCACCCCCCAATTCCGGGGGCAGCCCGCCGCCGCGGAGCCCGTAACATGGCCGCGAACCCGTTGCCTCCGCCCCCTCCCCCACCGCCGCCGACGGCCGGGCTCGCCTGTCCGAAATGCGGAACGGTGGCTCCGGCGAATTCACGGTTCTGCAACGTCTGCGGCTCATCGCTCTACACCCAGTCGGGCAGTTCGACGGGCACTCAGGCTCCCGCCGGTGCGCCCCCGGTCGACCTGCGTCAGAAGGTTGACAACGACCGCGGCATCCTGAAGCGGATGCAGTTGCTGGTCCCCGGCTTCCGCGGCTACCGGCAGGGCGAGGACATCCGGGAAGCCGACAGCTACCTGCGCATCCAGGTGGCCGACAAGATCAGGAACGCGCGGAGCACGGTCGAGAACTCCCGCTCGGCGCTCACCAACGCTGGACAATTCCAGGCCCTGAACGACCTCGCCCCCCTGATCGCCGACCTGTGGCGGTTCGAAGGCACGGTCCGACACGCCGAGCAGGGATACACTGGGATCTCCCCGGCAGTCCGGGTCAACCCCCAGCAGCTCGACCGCCTCTACGAGTACGACTACGGATTCGCGGCCGCGGCCGACCAGCTCAGTCTGACGATCGCCCCGTTGCCGGCCCTCGCGGCGAGCTCGAACTCCGGCCAGTCGGCCGCGCTCATCGCCAGCGCGCGCGACCAATTGAACCAGCTCGACCAGGCATTCAAGGCGCGCATGCAGGTCATCGAAGGGATACGGGTCTCGTAGAGAAGGCGGAGAACAACCATGGTCACCAACAATCCGATACCGGCGAAGGGCGGCAGTCTGCTCGGCTCGACCACGATCAACTGGGAGGACGTCTACAAGGGCAACAACGTGATGTGGCGCGTTCCCCGGAACATCCGGTTGAACGACAACGTCGTGGTCCGGCAGGACGAGACCGCGGTCTTCTACCGGGACGGCAAGGTCCTGGCCTACTTGGACAAACCCGACCGATATGCGCTCACCAGCATGAACACCCGTCTGATCGGCGGACTCATCCAGGCCTTGTCGGGGGTTCGCCAGGAGGCCGAGGTCTACTACTTGCAACGCCGCATCTTCGACGGGAAGTTCGGTAGCGCGGAACCGTACGTCTTCAAGGACCCGGATTTCGGATTGGTCTCGCTCCGGGTCTTCGGGAGCTACCGCTGGCGTGTCGGGGCTCCGGACAATTTTATCAACCAGTTCGTGGGGACGTTCGGCGCGGCCACGACCTCGGACGTCGAGGGCCGCTTGCGCGACCAGATGGTCCTGCTCGTCTACAACACCCTGGGCAAGCTCAAGGACCAGGGCACGCGGGTCACCGACCTGGCCACCTCGCTATCGACGATCGAACAAGCGGTGCTCGGCTTTTCGCCGCAGCACTTTGGCCCCTTGGGAGTGGAGATCAACCAGCTCCAGGGACTTTCCGTCAACCTCCCCGATGACGTCCAGAAGGCCGTCAACACGCGGTCGTCGATGGGGGTTCTCGGCGTCAACTACATGCAGTACCAGGCGGGCCAAGCGATGACCACCGCGGCCGCGAACCCCTCCGGAGGCGCAGGCGCCATGGCGGGAGCCGGGGTCGGTCTGGGTGCCGGGCTCGGGATGGGTTACGGCATGGTCGGCCAGATGCAAGGCGCCTACGGACCGGGGCCCGGTCAGCCGTGTCCGAAGTGCGGAACGCTTGTCCAACCCGGTACGCGCTTCTGCCCCGGATGCGGCAACGCCATGGGCGCTGCTCCCGCGGCGGCCGCGACCGGCCCGCCGTGTCCGAAGTGCGGTCAACCTACAACGGCCGGGGTCAAGTTCTGTCCGAACTGCGGCGCGTCCCTCGCGCCCCCGCCGGCGCGCAAGTGTCCGAAATGCGGCCAGGATGCACCCGGTACGGGCAAGTTCTGCCCGGCGTGCGGGGCGGCGCTGGACGCCTGAAGAAAGTCAGATATCGTCCGGAAGGGTGGGAAGGAGCGGACTACTCATGTTCTGCATGAAGTGTGGCACCTCCCTGCCCGACGGCGCGCAGTTCTGCTCGAAGTGCGGAGCGTCGTTGGGCGGCGGGGCCGGAGGACTTCCTCCTCCACCACCCCCGCCGACCAATAGCTCGCCCTCGCTCGGAGCGGCTGGGGTTCAGGAGCTGAAGTGTCCTTCGTGCGGGGCCCCGATCCACCCGACGTTCGGGGAGACGGTCATTTCGTGCGACTACTGCGGAGGCTCGGTCACCCTCGGCGGCCAAGGCTGGAAGGAGATCAACAAGCACACGATGTTGCCGCTGAAGGTCACGGACCCGGCGGCGGCGCTCCAGGTCGTCCACGGCTGGATCGATGCCGGGTTCTTCCACCGGCACGATTTCGAGGACTCCAAGACCGTCGACACCAAGCTCTCCTACGTGCCGTTCTGGGTGATGCCGGCGTCCGCCGCGACCACCTACACCTACCAAGCGGTGGCCACGACCGTCGGGGCGACCGCCGGCACGATCGCCGCCGGGGCCGTGCTCGGCAGCATGCTCGGGGGCCGACGCGGGGGGTACTCCGTCATCCCGATCATGGCCGGGCCGGTCGTGAATCCCAACCGCACCGAGACGATCTCGGGCCAGTACGAGTACCCGGTCATCGCGGTGAAAGCGATGGCCGCCTACCAGCCGAAGGAGTACCAGTTCGGGCTCACGGACCGGACGTTCTTCGACAAGAAATCGATCCCTTCGAACACCACGATCCTCAACGGGGACCTCAGCGAGGACGCCGCCCGCAACGCCGCCCGGGCGTTCGTCCAGCAGCTGCAATCCGAGAGCGCCCACAAGAAGCACAGCATGGTCTCGAACCTCAAGTGCGAGGTCAACGTGGGCGACGCCGAGCTCCTGCACGTTCCGCTCTGGCTGTTCGCGCTGGAGCGCAAGGGCCAGCGACAGACGATCGTCGTCGACGCGAACGCCGGCCGGGTCATCCGGACGGTCTAGTGGGACGCCTTCGCGTCGCGACCTTCCTTTAAGACCCGACCCCGTGTCGCTTCCGGGAATGAGCGCTCGGATGGGGGAACGGGCGCGGCCGGCTGTCCCTCTCCTGTCGGTGGTCCTCTCGGTCACGGTCGTCGCGTTCTTCCTGCTTCCTTCAGCAATGGTCGGCGTATCGTCGGCCCAACCACGTGTATCCTCGAACGGCTCGCACCCCGTTCCACGGTCGATGGCAGAGAACATGGTCGCCGATCGACTCGGTACGGCAGCCCCACCTGATCCGCGTGTGATTCCCGCGCTCTCTGGGACGTCCGCGGGGTCCGTCTTCCGTACCGTGTTTCCGAATTACAATGCCGCCCGACTAGGCAATTTTCCCTTCGCCGTCCGGGGTTGGCAGGTAGGTGTGCCTGCATACGTACCGTCCACCGGATCGCTCTGGCTTCCAGAACGCGCGGTTTCGACCTTTGGACTTGCTGTACC